>JAESFN010000129.1_pt1 | contig 127041 bp, 96 predicted proteins | sample 9269411 | NCBI WGS metagenome assembly JAESFN01 (sample SAMN14505399, study PRJNA617100) | algae metagenome | isolation source: Iphinoe sp. HA4291-MV1 and co-occurring heterotrophs from trail next to... | place: USA: Maunawili Falls, Hawaii | collected 2009-07-25
TCCGTGGATAAGCGTTGAACCCATTTGACCCCCGTCCGGTAAACCGGTTTACATGACGATCTAACGACACTCAAAAGCCGCTTGTCAAATGCAATCGCGGCAACCACAGGCAGCGCAAGTGAGCCTCAATCCGTTCCAGGCAAACCCCGATATCGCCGCCCGATTTGAGCGCCAGAGCGCCCAAATCGGCGAGCCTCTTGGCGCAGAAATCACACGGCTGGTCGCAGCAAAAGCGCACCGACCGGAAGATAATCTGGGCAGCATCCTCACGGCTGGCGAGGTGACGATACTGTGCCAAAGCTTCGGGCTCGGCAGCGTCGAGGAGTTGATGCTTCTGGCGCTCGCGCCGGCACGTGGCATGGCGCGACCGCCGATTTCAGACTTCTTCGTCGGCGCGGTTGGGCTGGAGCGTGAGACCGGCAACCTGATCCTTGGCGGCAATGTGGAATTCCCCGGCACGCATCTGGGCTTCGCCATCCATGCCGAGGGGTTTGTGTTCACCCGCGCCGCCTCGCGCGGCACCAGCATCGAAACCATCGCTATCGGCGAGGCGCACCCTTGCGCCCATTGCCGACAGTACATTTCGGAGTTTGCTGGGAGCCGCGAACTGACGCTTATCGATCCGCTGGGACATCGGCTGACGATGGCGGAGCTTTACCCCTGGCCGTTCGACCCGGACTATCTGGGCGAGCGCGGTATGGTCGCCGGTGCCTACGATGCCAGCCGCGGGTTGGCCGAAAATGACTGGCCGGCAACCATCGCCGATCGGCTGCTCGACGCCGGGCGCCGCGCCCATGCACCGTACAGCAGATGCCCGGGGGCAATGGTGCTGGCGCTCAACGATGGGCAGCTCATCGCCGGCTTTTCGATCGAGAGCGTCGCCTTCAATCCGACCATGGGCCCCTTGCAGGCAGCGATGATCAACCTTATCGCCCACGGCTACACGGCAGACGACATTGCCGAGGCCGCGCTCGGAACCCGGCTCGGCGGCAATGTCGACTACAGCCTCAGCGTGACGGAACTGCTCGGCAAACTTGCGCCGGCCGTGCCGTTATCAATCGCAGGATGGGCTTGATGCTCGATACGCAAAGCGCCAGCTGGGAAGACGTCTCGGCGGCGATCTCCAAAGGACTGATCGCCGTGCTGCCGGTCGGCGCGGTGGAGCAGCATGGTGCACACCTGCCGCTCTTGACCGATACGGTACTGGCAAGCGGCGTCGCGCGCCGCGTCGCGGAAGGTTGCGATGGGCTGCTGCTGCCGGCGATCGCTTATGGCGACGCCTGGACGGCGGAGGATTGGGCGGGAACGCTGTCGCTGTCACCGGACACGCTGCGCGCCAGCATCCTCGATATCGGCCGCGGGCTGCAGCGGATGGGGGTCAAAGGGCTGATCACTGTCAACGGCCATTTCGGCAACCGCGAGCCGATCAACCTCGCGGCACGGGCGCTGAGCGAAGCGGGCTTTCCCGTGCTGCATCTCGATTATCCGCGGCTCGAGGCGCTGGCCGCTGAGCTGATGGAGAGCGAACCGGCCGGGCCGGGCTTCTACCATGCCGACGAGGTCGAGACCTCGATGATGCTGGCGCTGGCGCCAGAAACAGTGCGGATGGAACGCGCCGCACCGGAATATCCGGAGTTTCCGGAGCTGTTCGGGTCGGAACCGATGAAGCTCTCGGCGTTCAACCGGAGCGGCGTGTTCGGCGATCCGCGACCGGCCACGGCGCAAAAGGGGGAGGAACTGATCGGGGGGATTGCGGCGGAGTCGCTGCGACTGATCGGCATCTGGAAGAAGAAGTACGGAATTTGAGCACAACTGAAGCAGACGGCCCCCTCCCGGCCCCCCCCACAAGGGGGGAGGTGAAGAGTCGAGGCTGCCGCTCGATCCTGCCAAAAGCACCGGCGGGGCACCTCCCCCTTCATGGGGGAGGATGGGAGGGGGCCGTCTCTATCAATAGGATACCTGCATGACTTCCCTCCCCCCCGACATGCTGATCACCGCTGCCGACGAAGTCAAAATCCGGCAGGACCTGCTGCTGGTGGCGCTGGGCAAACGTCCGGCCGACCGCTCGTTGCGGGTCGGGAAACTGCTCGACGTGCATTCGCGCACCTGGATGCACGACCAGGAAATCGTCATGCGCGGCAAGCGTATCGCCTGGGTCGGCCCGGCGGGCGAGTACCAGGGCCAGGTCAAGGAGCGCTTCCACGAACCCAGACTCGCGGCGGTTCCCGGCTTCGGCGAAGTGCACAAGCATATCGAGAGTTCGCACCTGACGCCGGAATGGGAAGCGGCATTGGTGCTGCCGCGCGGCAATACCTGGACCTGCGAGGCGAGCCACGAATTCTCCAATGTCGACGGGCCGCATAACCTCGAGTTCTGGCTGACGGCGCGGCTGGCCGGCTCGCCACTGAAAGTGTTTCCGCAGCCCGGCTCGGCCGTGCCGCCCACCGCCTATGAATGGGGTGGCGGGCATTTCGGCCATGACGAGCAGGCGAAGTTCATGGCCGCCAGCACAATGGTCACCGGGCTCGACGAGGTGATGGACTGGCCGGCGGTGTGGAACCCCGAGAACCCCTCGCACCAGCGGCTCTGGGGGATGATCGAGGCGACCTTTGCGGCACGCGGCGTGGTGGAAGGCCATGGCGCGGGGCTCCGCACCCTGGGCGAGATCAACGCCTTCGCCGCCGCCGGCCTCGCCTCCGACCACGAAATGATGACGGCCGACGAGGCCTGGGACAAGCTGCGGCACGGGCTGTTCATCGAGATCCGCATCCACTCGATGACCGAGATCGTCACGGGCCTGCTGCAGAAGGGCCTGGTCGACTGGAGCCAGGTGGCCTTTGCCACCGACGACCGCAGCGCCACGCTGACGCTCGAAACCGGTGCCACCGACCACAATATCCGCACCGCCATCGCCGCGGGCCTGCCGGCGGAGATCGCTATCCAGTGCGCGACGATCAACCCGGCCCGGCATATGCGGCTGACGCCCTGGGTCGGCTCGATCTCGCCCGGCCGCTTCGCCGACATGGTGCTGCTCGATGACGTCACGTCGCTGAAGATCGCCAAGGTGTGGGCGGACGGCGAACAGATCTCGGAGGGGACAACGTTCATCGGCAAGGTGCCGGATATCGCCTGGCCGGAATGGGCGACGAAAACCATCAACATCCAGCGCGAGGTCATGCCCACGGACTTCGCCATCAAGGCGGCGCCGGGCCGCAAGACCATGCAGGCGGCGGTGATCCGGCCGTTCCACTGGCACCCGGATTTCTACGCCATGGAGCTGCCGGTCGAAGACGGCGAGGTGCAGCGGCTCGACAGCGAGAACCTCACCAAGTTCGCCATCGTCGATCGCTTCTCCGGCGAAGGGAAAGTGGCGAAGATGTTCTGGCGCGGCTGCGGGCCGCGCGACCCGGACACCGCCGTCGCCTGCTCGGTGGCGCACGACAAGCACAATATCTGGACCTGCGGCTCATCGGACGCCGCCATGGCGCTGGCGGTCAACACGCTCAGGCAAACGCAGGGCGGCTGGGCGCTGGTGCACAAGGGTAAGGTCACCGCGACGGTGCGGTTCGAGATCGGTGGGCTGATGTCGAAGCGCCCGGCAGCGGAACTCGACGCAGACATGCAGGCGCTGTACCGCGCCGCCGCCGAGGTCGACTGGATGTACGAGCCGACCTTCCGCCCGCGCTGGAACCCGGGCTTTCCGGAGCGGCTGATGTTCGCGACGCTGACCTGCGCGCCCTGGACCTGGGTGTTGGTGGCACCCTCGCCACTGGCCCCCGAAGGCTTCGTCAATGTCTCGACGGGGGAAGTGCATCCGGTGGTTTGGTGATGGGGCGAAACCTGATGTCCGGTGCGGGCTGACCCCCACCGGCGTCGATGTGTCAAAGTGCCGGGAATCCATCTACGAAACCGCTTTACTAAAGCGCTTTCACTATCCTAGCTTACTGGTGCGAGTGGGGGTGCAATGGCAACGATCCATGATGTGGCGCAAGATGCCGGGGTGTCGCCGACGACGGTGTCCCGGTACCTGAACAATCGTATCGAGTTGCCGCCTTCAACCGCCGGTCGGATCGATGCGGCGATCGCCAAGCTCGACTACCGGCCGAACCTCCTCGCCAAGCGACTGTCCACCGGCAAGACCGAAGCGGTTGGCCTTGTCACCCCGGAGATCCGCGAGCCGTTCTTCGCCGAGCTGGCCTCGGCCTTCGAGGACGAGGCAGACCGGCACGGCTACACCGTGTTCATGAGTTCGACCCGCTCCGACCGCGACCGCGAGATCGCCTCGTTGGAGCGGCTGCATGACCGGCACGTCGATGGCCTGTTGATGATGACCAACACCCCGGATGACGGGACGCTGGCGACGCTGATCGGCAAGCGCAAGAACGTCGTCATCGTCGACGAGGATATTCCCGGGGTCAGCGTACCGCGGCTGTTCGTCGAGAACACCGAGGGCGCCCATGCAGCGACCCGCCATCTGATCGAGGCCGGCCACCGCCGCATCGCCTATCTCGGCGGCCCGCATGGCTTGCTGACGGTGACCGAGCGGCGCGAGGGGTTTCTGCTGGCGATGAACGAGGCCGGCATTGCCGTGCGGCCCGAATATGTCGCCATGGGCAGCTTCGCACCCGAACTGGCCAGCGCCGCGACGCGAAAATTCCTCGAGTTGCCGCTGCCACCGACGGCGATCTTCGCCTCCTCTGACTATCTCGCCATCGGCGCGGTGATGGGCCTCAAGGAAGCCGGGGTGAGCGTCCCCGATGACATCTCGCTGATCGGCTTCGACGACATGCCCCTGAGTGCACTGCTGACCCCGCCGCTGACCGCTATCCGCCAGCCGGTCGACCAGCTCGGGCGCCAGGGCTTCCAGACCCTGTTGGCGCTGCTCAACGGCGAGGCGCCGCCGCTGCTGACGCGGCTGCCGGTCGAACTCATCCGGCGCCAGTCGGTCGCCGCCCCCACACAGAAGGACTTTGTAGCGTGAGCAAGCGCGTACTGATTGCCGGGGAATCCTGGGTCACCCACTCGATCCACACCAAGGGTTTCGACAGTTTTACCACCACCGAATACAACGAGGGCGTCCGCTGGCTGAAGGCGGCGCTCGAGTCGGGCGGCTGGGATGTAACGTTCCTCCCGAACCATCTCGCCGCCCGCGACTTTCCGCAGACCGCCGAGGCGCTGGCCGCCTATGACGTGGTGATGCTCTCCGATATCGGCGCCAACACGCTGCTGCTGCACCCCGACACGTTCGTCCGCTCGGTGCCGCTGCCCAACCGGCTCAGCGCCATCAAGCAGTACGTGCTCAATGGCGGGGGCCTGGTGATGATCGGCGGCTACCTCACCTTCCAGGGCATCGACGCCAAGGGGCAGTATGCCGGCACGGCGATCGAAGAGGTGCTGCCGGTGACGCTCTATCGCCATGACGACCGGCGGGAAAACCCGCAAGGCGTCGTTGCGCATGTCGGTGACCCCAGCCACCCGATCACCAAGGGGATTACCGGGGGGTGGCCGGCGCTGCTCGGCTACAACGAAGTGGTGGCTAAGCCCGATGCCGAAGTGCTGGTGCGGGTTGGCGGCGATCCGCTGATCGCGGTGGCCGAATTCGGCAGGGGCCGCTCAGCGGTATTCACCTCCGACTGCGGACCGCACTGGGCGCCGCCGCCCTTCGTCGACTGGTCCGGCTATGCGCCGTTGTGGAACAACATCGCGAACTGGGTGAGCCGCCAATGACCAAGGTCAAGCAGGCGCCCGACCCGTGGCAGCGCACCACCACCGAGAACGGTTTTCCCGCCGATGAGGTGATCTCGGCGCTGCAGAAATCCATCCGCCGCGGACTCACCGAGAACGCCGTGCTGCTCGGCTGGGAGATGTATCTGACCAGCCCGGAACTCGAACAGAAGCTGTGGGACCGGCTGGCGGTGATTTCGGTCGAGGATGTCGGCTTCGGCAACCTCGATGCGCCGGTGCTGGTCGATACGCTCTACCACACGCACCAGCGCTTCGACCGACCGACGCATGATCGATTCCTGTTCGCGGCGCACGCTATCCGCGTCTTGTCATCGGGCAAGAAGGACCGGACCAGCGACGACATGGTCAACTGGGCCAAGCATGCCATGGCGTTCGGCGAACGCCTGCCGGAGATCCCGGATTTCGCGGTCGACATGCATACCGGTCGCGGCGAGGCGATGGGACGCGACTATCTTTACTTCATGACCGAAGCCAGCAAGGTTTCGCCGGAGATCGAGGGGCGGGACGAGAAATATCGCGACTGGATCCTGGCGGCATTGAAGGCGGGCAAGCTGACGTAGACTGAGAGAGACGGCCCCTCCCGGCCTCCCCCATAATGGGGGAGGTGAAGAGTCGAGGCTGCGGCACAATCGTGCCAAACACTGGATGCGGCGCCTTCCCCTTCATGGGGGCCGTCCGCCGGCGATTGCATTCTAGAGGCGCACAGCGCCCGACGGGGAGGAAACACACCATGCGCGCAGCGGTCGCAGTGCTCGGGATATTCGTGGCGGATCTGGCGTTCCGGGCGCCGCGCCTGCCGTTGATGGGTGAGACCATTCTCGGCCAGGGGTTCAAGGATGGCCCCGGCGGCAAAGGCTCGAACCAGGCGATCGCCGCAGCGCGAGCCGGTGGCGATGCCAGGATGATCACCCGCATCGGCCGCGACACGTTTGGCGACATGGCGCAGAAAGCCTGGGCCGCCGACGGCATCGACACCTCCGCGGTGGCGATCGATGCCGAATTGCCGACCGGCGCGGCGTTCATCTTCGTTTCCACCGAAACCGGCAATAACGCCATCATCGTCGAGAGCGGCGCGGCGGCAAAACTGTCACCGGCCGACGTCGCAGCAGCGGAGCACAGCATCGCCACGTCAAAGGTGCTGGTGACACAGTTCGAGCAACCGATCGAGACGGCGATCGCCGGCCTGACGCTGGCCCGCAAACATGGGGTGATCACCATCCTCAACCCGGCACCGGCACTTCCGGTCGACGACGCGATCTACGCGCTCTGCGACTATGTCACGCCGAACGAGACCGAGGCGGCGACGCTGACCGGGCTCAAGGTCGAAACCGAAGCCGACGCGCTGGCCGCAGCCAAGGAGCTCGTCCGCCGCGGCGCGAAGAATGCGCTGATTACCCTGGGTGAGAAGGGCGCGCTGCTCTACGGCGAAGCCGGTACGTACATGGTGCCGGCCTTCAAGGTGGAGAAGGTGGTCGAAACCACCGGCGCCGGCGACGCCTTCAATGGCGGCTTCGCCGTGGCGCTGGCAGAAGGCAAATCCCCCGTCGAGGCAATCCGCTTCGGCAGCGCCACTGCCGGCCTGTCGGTACAGAAGCCCGGCACCGCGCCGTCGATGCCGACGCGGGCCGAGATCGAGGCCATGCTGGCGTCCTGAAATCGGACGAATGCTTGCGGGTTCGCCCGGTCGGCCGCGCTGGCGCTTGACGCAGGCCGTGGCGAGGAGTTGGCGTCTCGAGCGCAACCAACCGGACACCCACCATGAGCTTGCTCGCCCCGACGCCGCCGATGGGCTGGAACAGCTGGAACAGCTTTGCCACGACGATCACCGAGGCGCAGGCGCTCGAGACAGCACAAATCATGGCCGAGAAGTTGTTGCCGTTCGGCTATGACGTCTTCACCGTCGACATCCAGTGGTACGAGCCAGAAGCCAAGAGCTACAATTACAACACCAAGCCAGTGCCGACGATGGACGGCTTTGGACGGGTGACGCCGGCGCTCAACCGCTTCCCCTCGGCTGCCGGCGGCGTCGGCTTCGGCATGCTGGCGCGGCAGGTGCATGGGCTAGGGCTGAAGTTCGGCATTCACATCATGCGCGGCATCCCGCGGCTGGCGGTGGAACAGAACCTGCCGGTGCTCGGCAGCGATGTGCGGGCGGCCGATATCGCTGATACCTCCAGCACCTGCAGCTGGAACCCCGACATGTACGGGGTCGATATGTCGAAGCCTGGGGCGCAGGCTTATTATGACAGCATATTTGCGCTCTATGCCGAGTGGGGCGTCGATTTCATCAAGATGGACGACATGAGCCGTCCCTACGATGCGCATGCCGCCGAGATCGAGGCGGCGCACCACGCCATCGCCAAGACCGGCCGGCCGATGGTGCTGTCGCTCTCCCCCGGCGAGACCCCGGTGGTCCGCGCCGAACACGTGCGGGAATACGCCCAGATGTGGCGGATCAGCGATGACTTCTGGGATGAATGGGCGATGCTCGAGGCGCAGTTCGTGCGGCTGGAGAACTGGAACCCGTGGCGTCGTCCCGGCGCCTGGCCCGATGCCGACATGCTGCCGCTCGGACGGCTGGCGCTCGGCGACCGCGATACCCGGTTCACGCCGGCCGAGCAGAAGACGGTGATGACGCTGTGGGCCATCGCCCGCTCGCCGCTGATCATGGGTGGCGATCTGCGCCACCTCGATGCGCCGACCCTGGCACTGCTCACCAATCGGGAGGTGCTGGCAGTGAACCAGTCGAGCATCGGCAACCAGCCGCACTTCGTCATGGACGGCACCCGGGTGTGGACCGCGCGGGCCGAGAATGGCGATGCCTATCTGGCACTGTTCAACACCGGCAAGGCGGACCGTGAGGTGGGTTTCAGCTTCGCTCTGCTTGGTTTGGGCAGCGCCGAAGTGACCGACCTGTGGACCGGGCAGCGGCTCGGCCGGCACACGGACAGCTTCACCGCGAATTTGCCAAGTCACGGCGCCGGACTCTACCGCCTCAACGCCTGATATCGCGTCCGGATCGCCGAGGTCCGCACACTGCATATTGCATGCATAGTGCATTGCGCTAGAATGAGTGGTGCGCCGCGAACGCCAGGCTTCGCCTGATGCTGCGCCGCGACCATGGCTGGCGACTTATGCACATTACAAGCACTTACCACAGACATGCGACTTCCGGCGCGCCGACTGAGAGTCCTGGTCCTGTCGCGAGATCGAACCGGAACACCCTGCAACTCTTCCTGAGCTCGCTCCGGCAAGGGTCGAACAGATGGTAGACCGGCGTCCGATGTCACCAAAACCTGAAGCGCCGCTCTATCAGACCATCTACACGGTGCTCCGCGAGCACCTCGAGCAGGGCGTGTTTCCGGCCGGGCTGGTGCTCGGCGAGGCCAATGTGGCGCGGGCGTTCAAGGCGAGCCGCATCCCCGCGGCAGCGGCGCTGAAGCGGCTGAGCGAGGAAGGACTGATCGGCAGTTTTGCCGGCCGTGGCTTCATAGCCCGCGGCAACGAGGCTGAGCCCAAGCCGTTGCGGCTCGAGCTCAGCGAGGCCGGGCTGGTGCTGCCGCCGACGCTCGAGGCGGACGGCTCGCCGCGCAATATCGGGCTCAAGATCTATCCCGAAGTTGAGCACGCGGTCGCCGCCAGTCTCGCCTATGGCCGGTTCATGCTCAACGAATCGGCGCTCGCCGAGCACTATGGGGTCAGCCGGACCATTGCGCACGAAGTGCTGACCCGGCTGGCGCGAACCGGCATCATCGTACAGGAAGCCAACCAGCGCTGGTACGCCGGGCCGCTGACCGCCGAATCGATTGGCGAGCACTACGAGATGCGCTGGATCCTCGAGCCGGTGGCGTTGCGCCAGGCGTTCCCGAAATTCACCCAGGCCGAGCTGACGGCACGCCGCGACCGGGTGGTACGGGCCCAGAGTGGCGCTCGCGGCATCACGGAGCTCGAGGGGATCGAGCAGGATCTGCACATCGATACGGTGGCGCGCTGCAACAATCGCCAGCTGCTGCAGGCCGTGCAGCGCAGCCAGCTCTTGCTGATCGCCACCCACGCGACCTTCCGCAGCCACCGCACCGGCACCGAGATCTCCACCATGCTGGAGGAACACCGGAGCATCTACGAGCTGTTGCTGGACGGCGACCTCGACAGCGCCTGCCGCATGCTGGAGACGCATCTTCACCGCTCGATGCACCCCAATATCGAAATGGTCGCCCGGCTCGGCCCGATGCCGGAAGCGGCAAGGCTGCCTTACCTGACACAGGTAGAGCGCGGAGCGCTCTAAGGCAGCCGTGCCGGCACTCGAGTCTGCAAGCAATACTTGGCCTGCCCAAGTTAGGCCTTAGACAGATGCTCCTCAGCATTGTGGACATTCAGCCACCACTGATTCTACCAAAGTACTATGGTATCGATTGGCTCGTGGCTTTCGATCCGACAAAGCGACTTCAGGGGGCAAACAAGCTCCACCCTGGCCGGAGAGAGTTTGCCGTTGGCGATCAAGCAGCAGGTCTACGTTTACGACAGCAGCCTCAAGGGGACGTCGAGCCGGGTCACGCCCGACCGGCTGTTTGCCATAGACGCCGCCGCGACCGGGCCGCTGGTTTCATGTCTCATGGTGACGCGAGGCGATCTTGCCAGGGTCACTGCCTCGATCAGTTGCTTCCGGAAGCAGACCTATCGCAACAAGGAACTGGTCATCGTCTGCGGCGCGACCACCGCGGCGTTAAGGCGCCTCGCCGAGGAGAGCGGCGACGATGTTCGGCTGATCCCGGCCGCCGAGGGGCTATCGCTGGGACTGCTCAGGAACATCAGCGTCGAGGGGGCGCGGGGTGAGATCATCTGCGTGTGGGACGATGACGACATCTTTGGCACCCATCGCCTCGCGCGCGGCGTCGGGGCGCTGCGGCAGGCGAGGGCCGACGCCGTATTCGTGCGCCAGTTGTGCCTTTGGTCTCCGGCCCGGCGGACGCTGAGCCTGTCGGGCACCCGTGTCTGGGAAGGCTCGATGCTGGCTTTCCGGGCGGGGCTTCCCCGCTATCCCGATGCTGCCCGAAGTGAAGATACGACGCTGGTCGAGGCAATGCTCCACACGCGTACGCTCGCGCTGCTCGATGACCCGCTGTCCTACTGCTACTGCATCCACGGCCAGAACACCTACGATGCCCAGCATTTCGAGGGCATCCTCGGCGATGCCAGCCTCAGGCTCAGCTATGGCAAGGGACTGGCCGCGCTGTCGGCGTTCTTTGCCTTTGCCGAGCACCATGCGGTGACCGAGCCGGACCGGACCCTGCTCAAAGAACATGCCGGCGATGTCGGTCAGTTGAAGCGGATCGAGGCCTATGTGGGCCTCAACCAGTTCCTCAGGCGCCTCCGCTATCGCTTCAAACGCCGCCCCGAGCCCCGATAGCGCAATGAAAAACCCCGGCCTCGCAGGAGGCCGGGGTTGATTGGTCGGAGTAGAGTGATTCGAACACTCGACCCCCTGCTCCCGAAGCAGGTGCGCTACCAGGCTGCGCTATACTCCGTCAGATGCCCGCTGCACCCATGGTGCCGAACTCCGGGATGGTTCGGCGGGCGGCCAGCGGCTGCGAGGCGCGTTATAGACTCGGTCCCGAGCCAACTCAAGCGCCTAACTGCGGTGTTTTCCGATTGGTTGCGTCGGTATTGTGAAGCGTGTAGGAACGCGCCCGTTGGGGCGTCGCCAAGTGGTAAGGCAGCGGTTTTTGGTACCGCCATTCCTAGGTTCGAATCCTAGCGCCCCAGCCAGTCTCTCCTGGACTACCGAGCTGACGAGGCCGCGAGCGCTGCCTGCGCGCGCTCAGGCCATGGTCGGCATCGCAAATTGTGCGCCGTTCCTGATACCGGAAGGCCAGCGCGCGGTGACCGTCTTGGTGCGGGTCCAGAAGCGGATCGAATCGGTGCCGTGCTGGTTGAGATCGCCGAAGGATGAGGCCTTCCAGCCGCCGAACGAGTGGTAGGCGAGCGGCACCGGCACCGGCACATTGATCCCGACCATGCCGATATTGATGCGCGAGGCGAAGTCGCGGGCGGTGTCGCCGTCACGGGTGAAGATGGCGACGCCATTGCCGTAGGCGTGCCGCATGGGCAGCCCCAGGGCTTCGTCATAGCTTTGCGCCCGCACCACCGAGAGCACCGGCCCGAAGATCTCGTCGCGGTAAATGTCCATCTCCTCGGTGACCCGATCGAACAGCGTGGGACCGACGAAGAACCCGTTCTCGTAGCCCTGCAGGGCGAAACCGCGGCCGTCGACGACGAGCTCAGCCCCCTGCTCACACCCCTTCTCGATATAGCCGAGGACCCGCTGCCGGGCCTCGGCGCTGACCAGCGGTCCCATCTCGGAGGCAGGATCGGCGGCGGGACCGACCTTGAGCACCTCGACGCGACGGCGGAGTGCCGCTACCAGCCGATCGCCGGTTGCCTCACCGACCGGGACGGCAACGGAGATGGCCATGCAGCGCTCGCCGGCCGAACCGTAGCCGGCGCCGATCAGCGCGTCGGCAGCCTTGTCGATATCGGCATCCGGCATGACCACCATGTGGTTCTTGGCGCCGCCGAAGGCCTGCACGCGCTTACCCTCAGCCGCGGCGCCGGCATAGACGGCGCGAGCGATCGGGGTCGAGCCGACGAAGCTGACGCCGGCAATGTCGGGGTGGGCGATGATGGCATCCACCGCTGCCTTGCCGCCGTTGACCACATTGAGCACGCCCGGCGGCAGGCCGGCCTCGAGCAGCAGCTCAGCCAGCCGCAGCGGGACCGAGGGGGCGCGCTCCGACGGCTTGAGGATGAAGGCATTGCCGGCGGCGATGGCCGGCGCGAACATCCAGAGCGGGATCATGGCGGGGAAGTTGAACGGCGTGATACCGGCGCCCACCCCGATCGGCTGGCGCATCGAATACATGTCGATGCCCGGTCCCGCCCCTTCGGTGAACTCGCCCTTCAGCAGGTGCGGCGCACCGGCAACGAACTCGGCAACCTCGAGGCCACGCTGCAGGTCGCCGCGAGAGTCCTCCACTGTCTTGCCGTGCTCGGATGACAGCAGGGCGGCAAGTGCGTCCATTTCGCGATTCATCAGCGCGACGAAGCCGAACAGGACGCGGGCCCGGCGCTGCGGGTTGGTAGCGGCCCAGGCCGGCTGCGCCGCCAGCGCGGCCCGCACTGCGTCATCGATCTCGCTGGCGCCGCCAAGGCTGACGCGGGCCCCTACCTCGCCGGTCGCCGGATCGAAGACATCGGCGAACGTGTCGCTTTGGCCGGGAACGGACTTGCCGCCGATGAAGTGACCGATGGTACGCATGGCATCCTCCTTGTTGTCGGCAATTCATCGCCCTACGATTGGCGCGCAGCAATCTTCACTTCTTCACATCCGTTGTGCGCAGGATGAAGTCCGATGAACTGGGACGATGTCAGGGTGTTTCTTGCCGTGGTGCGCAGCGGCCAGCTGCTCGGCGCGGCGCGGGTGCTCGGCATCAACCATGCGACCGCGGCCAGGCGAATCGATGCCCTCGAGGCCGCGCTGTCGACCAAATTGCTGGTGCGGCGCACCAACGGCACCACCCTCTCGGCCGAGGGCGAGAAGTTCCTGGCTTTCGCCGAGCGCATGGAAAGCCAGATGCTGGGGGCCCAGGAGGCAGTGGCTGCCCGTGACCTGGTACTAAGCGGCACCGTGCGGATCGGCGCGCCGGACGGCTTCGGCGTCGGCTACCTGGCGCCGCGGCTCGGCCAGCTGGCGGAGCAGCACCCCGGCCTGCGGCTCGAACTGGTGCCGGTGCCGCGTACCTTTTCCCTGTCGCGCCGCGAAGCTGATATCGCGGTCACCTTGGAGCTGCCACGCGAAGGCCGGCTCAAGGCGCGAAAGCTGGTCGACTATGCGCTTGGGCTCTACGCGTCGGAAGCTTACCTCGCCGATCACCCTGCCCCGGCAACGGCCGATGAGCTGCGTCAGCATCGACTGGTCGGCTATGTCGAAGACCTGATCTTTTCGCCGGCGCTCGACTACACCGACGAGATGCTGAAGGGCTGGACCTCGGACGTGTCGGTTTCGTCGGCCCTCGGCCAGCTCGAAGCGGTGCGCGGCGGGGCCGGCATCGGGATCCTCCACAGCTTCATGGCCCGACGGGATCCCGGACTGCGTCAGGTGCTGCCGCGGATGGCGCTCCGGCGCTCATACTGGCTGGTGATCCACGAAGATCTCAGGCAGCTGCGGCGGGTTGCGGCGGTGGCCGAGTGGCTCGCGGGAATTGCAGCGTCCGACCGGGCGCTGTTCAGTTAGTCTCCGCGCTTCTTGCAATAAATTTCAATCACTGAATTATCTTGACCGTCGATCGACCGCTGCGCAATGGTCGCGACGCCACGGGTTCGGAGGAGCCCCGGCTTCCAGATATCGACCACCGGCCAGCGGGTCGGCGGCACCAACTGTTGGAGCTGGCTTCGGCCAGAGGGAGGAAACTTGCGCAAAATTCTGAGCACGCTCGCGATGGCTGCGGCTGCCCCGGTCCTGATGGCCGGCCACGCCGCCGCCGAAACCGCCAACCCGTTCAAGTGCGAGCCGGGTGAGAAATACGTGATGAACGTGATGGTCTCGGGAGTCGAGTACTGGTTCCCGGTCTACGAGATGTTCAAGCAGGCCGGCCAGCAGTTCGGCTGCGAAACGGCTTACACCGGCACGCCCGAGTACGACGTCAACAAGCAGATCGCCAGCTTCGACCAGGCGCTGGCGCAGAACCCCGCCGGTATCCTGGTGCACCCGATGAACTCAGACCCGTTCATCGAGCCGATCAACCGCGCCACCGACCAGGGCGTCGCCGTCGTCACCTTCGCGGCGGATTCGCCGAACTCCAAGCGGGTCAGCTACATCACCTCCGACAACGTCGCCGAAGGCACCTATGCCGCTGACGCAGTGGCCGAGGACATGGGCGGCAAGGGCGAGTACGCCGTGCTGGAAAACCCGGGCCAGGACAACCACGACAAGCGCGTCGCGGCGTTTATCAGCCGCATGGAAGCCAAGTGGCCCGACATGAAGCTGGTCGGCCGTGCGGCCTCCAACCAGGACCCGACCAAGGCCTACCAGGCCGTGCAGAGCCTGATCCAGGCCAACCCGGAACTGGGCGCGGTGTTCATGCCGGAAGCCAACTCGGCGATCGGCGCGGCGCAGGCCAGCAAGGAGAATGGCAGCAAGGTCCGGGTGATGCTGGCCGACGTCAACGCCAACATCCTCGACATGATCAAGGCCGGCGAGATCTTCGGCTCGGTGAACCCCAACCAGGGCATGCAGGGCTATATGGGCTTCATGCTGCTGTGGCTCGCCAACCACCCCGACCTGATCGACCCGATGAACGACACGGCTCGCGCGGGCAAGAACGGCATGAGCGTGCCGTTCGTCGACAACGGCTTCTCGATCGTCACCGCCGACAACGCCGACGACTTCTACTGGGACAAGTACCTGAAGCGTCGCGGTACCAAGGGCATCGAAGAGTAAGAGGCCCCGAGCCGGGGCGTTTCGGGCGCCCCGGCTTCCGTTTAGGGAGGACGACATGAGCGGCGGTAACGTCCTCGAAATCCGCAAGGTTTCCAAGCACTTCAGCGCCGTGCAGGCGCTGGGTGAAGTCGACTTCACGCTCGAACGCGGCGAAATCCACGCGCTCTGCGGTGAGAACGGCGCCGGCAAGTCGACGCTGATGAACATCATTGCCGGCATCCTCGCCCCATCGAGTGGCGAGATCCGGCTCGACGGCGTGCCGGTCAGCATCGGCTCGCCGGCTGCGGCGCAGCGGTTGGGTATCGGCCTGGTGCATCAGGAGATCGCGCTCTGCAAGGACGCGACGGTGGCCGAGAACATCCTGATGGCGGCAACGAACGCCCGCCGCACCCCATTGTTGAACTTCGCCGAGCTCAACCGCATCGCCCAGAAGGTGATGAACCGGCTGGCGCCCATCCCGGTGACACGGCGGGTTTCCGAGCTTTCCATTTCCAATCAACAACTGGTTGAGATCGCCAAGGCGCTGACGCTCGACTGCCGGGTGCTGATCTTCGACGAGCCAACAGCGGCGCTGACCGAGGCCGAGGCACAGGCGCTGTTCGGCATCATCCGTGGGCTCAAAGAGCGCGGCATCTCGATCATCTATATCTCGCACCGCATGGCGGAGATTTTCGCGCTCTGCGATCGAGTCACGGTGTTCCGCGATGGGCGGTACGTCTCGACCGACCGGATCGCCGAGGTGACGCCGGGTTATGTGGTGCGCCGCATGGTTGGCCGCGAGATCACCCAGCTCTATCCGCCAAAGCTCAAAGGGGAGCCGGGCGCACCGTTGCTCGAAGTCGAGCGGCTGGGCGATGGCGGCCAGTTCAGCGACGTATCCTTCACGCTCAGGCACGGCGAGATCCTCGGCATTGGCGGGCTGATCGGCGCCGGCAGGACCGAGATCGCGCTCGGGATCTGCGGCCTCGCGCCGACCAGCGAGGGCAGCATCCGCGTCGACGGCAAGCCGGTGGCCATCGCCAGCTACACCGATGCGATCCGCGCAGGCATCGTCTACCTGTCGGAAGACCGCAAGCACGCCGGGGTGTTCCTTGACCTGTCCATCGCCTCCAATGTCTCGGCGCTGGACCTCAAGAAGCTGACCCGGAACGGGCTGGTCGATCGCCGGCTCGAGCTCACCCAGGCGATTACCCTGTGCACCCGGCTGGGCGTGAAGCTGGGCGCCATTGGCGATCCGGTCGCATCGCTGTCCGGCGGTAACCAGCAGAAGGTGGCGATCGCCAAGCAGCTGTCGGTGAAGCCGCGGGTCATCATCATGGACGAACCTACCCGCGGCATCGACGTAGGCGCCAAATCCGAGATCCACAAGCTGCTGCGTGAGCTGGCTACGGACGGCGTCGGCATCATTGTCATCTCGTCGGAGCTACCCGAACTGATCGGCATCAGCGACCGGGTGATCGTCATTCGCGGCGGCCGCATCGCCGGCCAAGTCACTGGAGAAATGACCGAGGAGGCGGTGATCCGTCTCGCTTCGGGTGTAGGAGGGAACCTCGCCGATGTCGCTTAGCAAACAAGACGAGCTGGTGGCTCCCCCGGTGCGGGCCGGGCTGTCGCTGGCCCGGTTCGGCGCGATGCGCGAGGCCGGCCTCATCGTCATCATCGCGGCACTGTGCGCGGCGATGAGCTTCGCCTCACCGCATTTCGCCACCTGGGGCAACCTGCGTGCCATGCTGATGAGCTTCTCGATCGAGGGCATCGTGGTGGTCGGCATGACGGTGCTGCTGATCGTCGGCGGCATCGACCTCGCGGTCGGCTCGGTGGTCTGTTTCGCCATGGTGGTCGGCGGCTCGATGTTCCTGATGGGACTCGACCCGTGGACGGCGAGCCTCATCGCCATCGCCGCGAGCGCACTGGTCGGCGCCGGCATGGGGTTCTTCGTCACCGTTGTCGGGCTCAACCACTTCATCACCTCGCTCGCCGCGATGGTGATCGTACGCGGCCTCTGCCTCGTCATTACCAAGGGCACCCCGCTGTCGCTGTTCACCCTGCCGGCCGAGTTCAAGGCGATCGGCCAGGGCGAGTTCCACGGCGTCCCCTATGTGATCATCATCTTTGTCGCGATCGTCGTGCTGTTCGATTTCCTGCTGCGCCGCGCCACGGCGTTCCGCAAGGTGTTCTACACCGGCTCGAACGAGAAGGCGGCCGAGTACTCGGGCATTCGCACCCGCCAGGTGAAGTTCTGGGTAACGGTGCTCTGCTCGACGCTCGCGGGGCTCGCCGGGGTCATCTACATGAGCCGGTTCGGCGCGGCGACGCCGACCTTCGGGGTCGGGATGGAGCTCAACATCATTGCCGCGGCAGTGATCGGGGGCGCCTCGCTCACCGGCGGCGCCGGCACGATCTTCGGCGCCATCCTCGGCATCGCGCTGCTCTCGGTGGTCACCTCATCGCTGATCCTGCTCGATGTGTCGGTCTATTGGCAGGACATGATCAAGGGCTGCATCCTCCTCGCTGCCGTCTCGATCGATCATTTCCTCAATCGCCGGAAATCCTGACGTTTCGGCGCAGAAAGTACTCCCATGGCTCCCAGTTCCACCCGCGACGACATCGCCGCCGCCCGGCAGATGCACCAGGCCCTCGTCATGCACTTCGTCGAGGGCCAGACCCAGGCAGAGATCGCCACGGTACTCGGCATCAGCCATGCCACCGTCAACCGGCTGATCAAGCGCGGCCGGGCGCTCGGGCTGGTCGAGATCAAGATCAAGTCGCCGATCGAGCACCTCGTCGGCATCGAGGAACAACTATGCGCCATCGGCGGCATCAGCCGGGCGCTGGTCGCGCCGACAGTGTCGGACAATCCGCAGACGACGCTGCAGAGTGTCGGCACCGTGGCGGCCAACCTGGTGCTCGACGTGATCAAGGATGGCGACCGGCTCTGCGTTACCGGCGGCAAGGGGCTGAGCGCACTGATTGCCGGCATCAAGCCGACCCGCCGCTACGACGTCGAGGTGGTGCCGGCGACCGGGCTGGTGCAGGGCAAGCACTATACCGACGTCAACCACATCGCGACGACGCTGGCCGACAGGCTGGGCGGTCGTGCCTACCAAATGCACGCGCCGCTGTTTGCCGACAGCGAGGCGGAACGCAGCATGGTGATGAGCATGCGCTCGGTGGGCGACGTGCTGCGCCGGGCCCGCGAGGCGGATCTCGCCATCGTCGGCATCGGCTCGATCCTCAGCGACGATTCCAGCTACTACGACCTGCTCCCCGCCTCGTCGGACGATCGGCGCGATATCGAGCGCTCGGGCGCGGCGGGCGAGCTATTGGCCCACCTGATCGACGGCGACGGACGGCTTGCCGACTATGCGCCCAACCGCAGCCTCGTGGCGCTGACGCTCGAGGAACTGGCCGGCATCCCGCATGCCATCGGCGTCGCCAGCGGCCCCAACAAGGCGGCCCCGATCCTCGCCGCCATGCGCGGCAACCATCTCGATACGCTGGTGACCGACGAGGCCACCGCACGCAGCGTCATCGCACTTTCCGAGGCCCGTTCGTGACTCAACTTACCCGCCTGATTGGCCGCTCCGGCATTGCTGCATCCGCCGTCGGCCTTGGCACCTGGGCCATCGGGGGCTGGATGTGGGGCGGCACCGACGAGGCCGCCGCGGTTCGGGCGATCGAGGCTTCGATCGACGCCGGCATTTCGCTGATCGATACCGCCCCCGCCTATGGCCTCGGTCGCAGCGAGGAGCTGGTCGGCACGGCGATCCGCGGCAAGCGCGACAGGGTGGTGATCGTCACCAAATGCGGACTCAACTGGCAGCACGGCAAGGGCCACCACTTCTTCGACGAAGCCGGCAAGCCGGTGCACCGCTATCTCGGCGCCGACGGCATCGCCTGGGAGGTCGAGCAGAGCCTCAGGCGCCTCGGCACCGACCATGTCGACCTCTACATCACCCACTGGCAGGACCCGACCACTCCGGTGGCCGAAACGATGGACGCGCTGCTGCGGCTGAAGCAGGCGGGCAAGATCCGGGCGATCGGCGCCAGCAACCTGAACGCGGCCGAGCTCGAGAGCTATGTCGCCGCCGGCCAGCTCGACGCGATCGAGGAGCGGTACTCGATGCTCGATCGCGGAATCGAGGCGACGTTGCTGCCGATCACCCGGCGCCACGAGGTCGCGACGCTCAGTTATTCGTCGCTGGCGCTGGGGCTGCTCACCGGCACGGTAGCGGCGGAGCGCCAGTTCACCGGCGACGACCAGCGCCGCGACGACCCACGCTTCGGCGTCGAGAACCGGCGGCATGCGCTGGCCTTCGCCGCCGAGCTGGCGCTGCTCGCGGCGGCGAGGGGCGCCAGCGTGGCGCAGCTGGTGATCGCCTGGACGCTGCAGCAACCCGGTATCGGCTTTGCGCTGTGCGGCGCCCGCAACCCGGCCCAGGCCATCGACAATGCCCGCGCCGGTGAACTGGCGCTCGACAGCGACGAGCTGGCGGTCATCGACCGCGCCGCGGCCGTGCACCTCGCGGCCATCGCATGAACCGGGCGGACAGCATCGCGCGGCTCAAGGCCCAGCCCGCGATGTCGGTGCTGGTGATCGGCGGCGGCATCAACGGCATCTCAGTCTATCGCGAGCTCGCCCTCAACGGCGTCAACGTGGTGCTGGCCGAAAAATCCGACTTCTGCTCGGGAGCGAGCGCGGCCCTCTCGCGCATGGTGCATGGCGGGTTGCGTTACCTTGAGAACGGCGAGTTCAAGCTGGTGCGAGAGAGCCTCTTGGAGCGAGACCGGCTGCTGCAGAACGCGCCGCATTTCGTCGCGCCGCTGCCAACCACCGTGCCGATCTTCGATACGTTTTCAGGACTGCTCAACGGGGCGTTCCGCTTCCTCGGGCTGACGCGGCAACCGGCGCGGCGCGGTGCGGTGGTGATCAAGGCGGGGCTGACGCTCTACGACCTGTTCACCGGCGGCCGGCGTGCCCTGCCCGCCCATGAGTTCCGCTCGCGCAAGGCGACGCTGCAGCGCTGGCCGGCGCTCAACCCTGCAGTCACCGCATCGGCGACCTACTTCGACGCCTGGGTCAGTCGGCCGGAGCGGCTTGGCGTCGAGATGCTGCGCGACGCTGCCGGCGCGCATGCCATGGCGCTGAACCATGCCGAAGTCGGGCGTGAGGGCGGCGGGCTAGTGCTGCGAGACCGGATCGGCGGCACTACCGTGCCGATCGCGCCAAAGCTGATCATCAACGCCACCGGCGGCTGGATCGACCTCACCAATGCCGCCATCGGCGCCAGCAACACCCCGATGCTGGGCGGCACCAAGGGCTCGCATCTGGTGATCGCCAACCCCGAGCTCTACCGGGCGCTCGACGGTCACATGGTCTACTATGAGAACGAAGACGGCCGGATCTGCATCGTCTTTCCCTATCTCGGCAACGTGCTGGTCGGCTCGACCGACATTCGCGTCGACGATCCAGACAGCGCGCGCTGCGACGATGATGAGCGCGACTACATCCTCGCCTCGCTGGCCCAGGTATTTCCGACGATCCGGATCGCTCACGACGAGATCGTGTTCCGCTTCGCCGGCGTGCGCCCACTGCCGGCGAGCACCGACAGCGTCACCGGACGTATCCCGCGCGACCACTTCTGCCAGATGGTGGAGGGGGCGATCCCGACGCTGTGCATGATCGGCGGCAAATGGACGACTTTCCGCTCCTTCGGCGCGCTGGCGGCGGACATGGTGCTCGAACGCCTGGGGCTGGTGCGCACGGCCGACACCGAAAACCTGCCGATCGGGGGAGGCCGCGACTTCCCGGAAGATCCACAGGCCTGGGCCACTGTCGTTGCCGGCGAAGCCGGCATCGCGCCGCAGCGCGTGCTGCAACTGATCGAGCGCTATGGCACCAGTGCCAGGGCGGTGGCCGCGCGGATCGGCGGCGGCGGCGACCAGCCCATCCCCGGCACCACCTACTCGTCGCGCGAGATCGACCACCTGATCCGTACTGAAGCGGTCGAAACGCTCGCCGACCTGCTGCTGCGGCGCACCACCATCGCCATTACCGGTGCGCTGTCGATGGCGGCGATCGACGCCACGCTGGCGCAGTTGGGACAGTTGAAGGGTTGGGATGCTGCGCGGCGCGCAACGGCCCGGTCAGAATGCCTCAGAGAGCTCGCCGACCGGCACGGGCTCGATGAAGCCACGCTCATTTCACGCAATCCAGGGACCGCCGAATGGCAAGCCACAAAGTCCGCATGAACCGCCTGTTCGGCAAGGGGCGCTGCCTCGATGTCGCCATCGACCATGGCGTGTGCAACGAGCCGAGCTTCCTCGATGGGCTCGAGGACATGCCCGCCGTCGTTGCCGCGCTGGTCTCGGCGGGGCCTGATGCGATCCAGATGAATTACGGCCAGGCTGACCTGCTGCAGGAGGTGCCCGGCAAGCACAAGCCCGCGCTGGTGATGCGGCTCGACATGGGCAACCCCTACAACAAGATCCGGCACCGCTCGATGTGGGCCCTGTTGCAGAACGAGGCCGAGCCGCTGATCGGTGCGCTGCAGATGGACGCGGCGTGTGTGGTGGTGAACCTGTTCATGCTGCCCGACGAGCCGGAGCTGTTCCGCCAGTGCGTTGCCAATATCTCGCGGGTACGCGCCGAGTGCGAGAAATACGGCATGCCGCTGATGATCGAACCGCTGGTGATGCAGGGCAACTCCGAGCGCGGCGGCTACATGGTGGACGGCGATGCCGAAAAGATCGTGACGCTCACGCGGCTGGCGCGCGAGATGGGCGCCGATATCGTCAAGGCTGACCCGACCAGCAACGCCGAGGATTTCCATCGGGTGGTCGAGGCGGCGCGCTGCCCGGTGCTGGTGCGTGGCGGTGGCAAGGAGGAGCTGCGCGCCGTGTTCGACAAATCCGCCGCGCTGATGCGGCAGGGGGCGCTGGGCATGGTCTACGGTCGCAACATCTACCAGCACGCCAACCCGGCCGCCGTGGTGCGCGGGCTGATGGCCATCATCCATGACGACGCAGGCGGTGCCGACGCCTGGGCGCGCTACCAAGAGGGTTGAAGATGAGCGAATACCTTCTCGGACTCGATGCCGGCAACACCGTCATCAAGGCGATCCTGTTCGATACCGCCGGCAGCGAGCTCGCCGTCGCGGCGCTCGACGGGCAATCGTCGATGCCGGCGCCAGGCCAGGTCGAACGCGACCTCAACGAACTCTGGCACAACGCCATCACGGTGATCCGCAGCTGCATCGAAAAGTCGGGCGTGAATGCGCAGGAGATCCGCGCCGTCGGCTGTGCCGGACATGGCAACGGGCTCTACGCACTCGACCGCGCCGGCAAGCCGCTGATCGGCATCCAGTCGTTGGATACCCGCGCCGCAGGGCTCGCCGGAGAGTGGCACGCCGCCGGCGTCGGCGAGCAAGCCTTTTCGATCGCCCGGCAGAAACCCTGGGGCGCGCAGACGCCGACCCTGCTGGCCTGGATCAAGCGCCATCGCCCCGAACTCTATGCCGAGATCGGCACGGTGCAGCTCTCCAAGGATTACGTCGTCGGCCGGCTGACCGGTGCGCGGGTCACCGATACCACCGACATGAGCGGTTGCGGGCTGCTGGCCATTCCATCGCGCCGTTACTCGGCTGAGCTCTTGGCAGCCTATGGGCTCGAAGACGCGCTGCCACTGCTCCCCGAGGTGCTCGAGAGCAGCGACATTGCCGGACGTATTACCGACGAGGTGGCGGCGCTCACTGGTCTGGCCGCCGGCACGCCAGTGGTCGCCGGGCTGTTCGACGTGGTGGCGAGCGCGGTAGGCTCGGGGGTGACGGCTACGGGCGCGGCTTCCATCATTGCCGGGACCTGGAGCATCAACCAGGTAATCTGCGACACCCCGGTCGACGATGCCAGCGTCTTCATGCAGTCGAGTTTCGACCGCAGCCGCTGGCTGGCCATCGAGTCGAGCGCCACCTCGGCGGCCAACCTCGAATGGATCGTGCACCAGTTCATGCACGGCGAAGACAAGCCGTTCGACAAGGCAGGCGAACTGGTCGCGACCATCGACGCGATGGCCGATGTGCCGGTCTACCACCCCTATCTCTACGGCGCGCCGTGGGACGGCAACGCGCGTGCCGGCTTCTACGGCATTGCCGGTTGGCACACCAAGGCGCACCTGATGCGGGCATTGTTCGAAGGCGTGGCATTCGGCCATCGCGGCCATGTCGAGGTACTGCGAAGGGCGGGGATCGGCATCCACGACGTGACGCTGTCAGGCGGCGGCTCGCGCAGTGCCGTGTGGCCGCAGATGTTCGCCGACATCCTCGAGTTGCCGGTGACGGTGGCGCGCGGACGCGAAACCGGAGCGCTCGGCGCGGCGATCGCCGCGGCAACCGGGGTGGGCCTGTTCAGGGACTACGAGCAAGGCGCCCGGGCGATGACCGCACCGGCGAAGCAGTTTGCGCCCAACCGGGAAAGCGGCTCGCATTATGCCCGCCGATATGGCCTCTATGAGCAACTGGCGCGCGCGATGCGGCCGGTATGGGCGGAAATGGGCCGGCAGTAGTGACTGAGACTCTGGGGACGTTCGACTACATCATCGTCGGCGCCGGTTCGGCGGGGTGCGTGCTCGCCAATCGGCTGAGTGCGGATCCTCGTAACCGCGTTCTCCTGCTCGAAGCCGGCGGCAGCGACCGCTATCACTGGGTCGATATCCCGATCGGCTATCTCTACTGCATGGGCAACCCGCGCACCGACTGGATGATGCGGACCGAGCCCGAGCCCGGGCTCAATGGCCGCGCGCTGCACTATCCCCGCGGCAAGGTGCTGGGCGGCTGCTCCTCGATCAACGGCATGATCTACATGCGCGGCCAGGCCGCCGACTATGACGGCTGGCGCCAGATGGGCAATGCCGGCTGGGGCTGGGACGACGTGCTGCCCTACTTCCTGAAGTCGGAGGATCACCATGGCGGCACCACCGCGCAGCACGGCGGCGGTGGCGAATGGCGCGTCGAGCAGCAACGGCTGAGCTGGCCGATCCTCGATGCGTTCCAGGCGGCGGCGGAGGAACTCGGCATTCCGCGCGTCACCGACTTCAATACCGGCGACAATTTCGGCTCGGGCTATTTCGAGGTGAACCAGCGCGCCGGCGTGCGGTGGAACACGTCGAAGGCCTTCCTGCGGCCGGCGCTCAAGCGCCCCAACCTCAGCGTGCTGACCGGCGCCGAGACCGAATCCATCATCCTCGACGGCACGAAGGCCAGTGGCGTGCGCTTCCGCCACCGTGGTCGCCTCGTCGAGGCGACGGCCGGACGCGAGGTGATCCTCTCGGCCGGTGCGATCAATTCGCCCAAGCTGCTCGAACTCTCCGGCATCGGGCGCCCCGACGTGCTCGGGCGGCTCGGCATTGCCGTCCGCCACCAGCTCGCCGGGGTGGGCGAAAACCTGCAGGATCACCTGCAGATCCGCACGGTGTTCAAGATCAAGCATGCCCGGACCTTGAACGGGCGGTACCACAACCTCGCGAGCCGCGCCGGCATGGGGCTAGAATACGCGCTGAAGCGCTCCGGGCCGCTGTCGATGGCGCCGAGCCAGCTGGGCATCTTCGCGCGCTCGAACCCGCGCCTGGCGACAGCCGACCTCGAGTATCACGTGCAACCGCTTTCCACCGACCGGCTGGGCGAGCCGCTGCATCGCTTCGAGGCGGTGACCGTATCGGTGTGCAATCTCCGCCCCGAAAGCCGTGGCACCGTCCACATGGAGAGCCCCGCCCCCGCGGCGGCCGCCAAGATCCGCCCCAACTACCTCACCACCGAGAACGACCGGCTGGTCGCGGCCAACTCGATCAGGCATGCGCGGACGCTGATGCGGACCCGGGCCGTCGCCCGCTACGAGCCGGAGGAGTATCTTCCCGGTCCCGGGTTCGAGGACGATGCGGACCTCGCGAGGAAAGCCGGTGACATCGCGACGACGATCTTCCACCCGGTCGGCACCTGCCGGATGGGCGACGACGCCATGGCAGTTGTCGACAACCAGTTGCGGGTCCGTGGCCTCACCGGGCTGCGCGTCGTCGATGCGTCGATCATGCCGAGCATCGTTTCGGGCAACACCAACTCGCCGGTGATCATGATCGCAGAGAAGGCCGCAGACAGCATCCTCGGCCGAAACTGATCAGCCGCGCCTGCAATCCATGTAAGGAGGCACCTGGCGGTGGTGCGCGGTGCCTTCTCCCCTTGCGGGAGAAGGTGGCCGAAGGCCGGATGAGGGGTATCTCTCCGCGCACTGGATCGCTCCTCGCTTTGCTCGGATCGCGCTACACTTCGTTGTGCGGACCCCTCATCCGGCGCTGCGCGCCACCTTCTCCCGCAAGGGGAGAAGGCAGAAGGGTGCAATATGCTGCCTCCCGTTCGCGAGGCTCAGCCAGCGCTGAGGTCCAGCCGGCAGCGTTGCCCGCCGGGGATGGCGCTGCCGGGGTTGGGAAGTTCGACGCGGACCCCGAAGGTGTTGGAGGCGGTGTCGAAGACTGAGTCGACGACGGTGATCCGGCCGCTGAGTGTTGCCGGTACCGGACGGTCGATCTCAACGGCGACCTCGGCACCGACCTTGGTAGCGGCCCAGAGTTCGGTGGGCAGATAGGCATCGACCAACAGCGGGTCGGTTTCGACGATGGTGGCGATGATCGAGTCCTGGCGGACGAACTCGCCCACCTGGGTATCGACGGAGGTGACGACGCCACCGATCGGCGCGTGAATGGTCATGCGGTCCAGCATGGCCCGCTGCCGCCCCAGCTCCTGCGCGGCCACCTCGGCCTTGCGCTGTTCGCCCGCAAGGTCGAGCCGGGTGATCTCCACCGCCGCCTCGAGCTCATCGATGCGCGAGCGGGTGACCGAGCCGGACTCGAGCAGCGCCTGCGAGCGTTCGAGGGTCGCCAGCGCCACGGTGAGCCGCTGGCGCTGGGCAGCGATGGCCTCGCCGGCGTCGGCTTCGGTTTCGGCGAGACGGACATTGGCCTCTTCGACCGAGGACTCGAGCCGGGCCACCGGTTGGCCGGCCGTCACCAGGTCGCCACGGCGCACCTTCACCTCAGCGAGCAGCCCGGTCACCGGGCTGCCGAGCTTCACCGTCCGCGCCGGCGTGGCCACGCAATCAAAGAGCTCCGCGTTGCCATCCTGCGCCAGCGCGGGAGCAGCGAAGGCAAGGCCGAGCAGCAGGCTGAGTGCGGAAAGCCGCATGCTATTCTCCACGTCCAGAGAAGGCGAGGGTCTTGGCCTGTTGCGCGTCGCTGCGCAAGAGCGACCGCCGCATGCCGGCATGAGTGCGTTCGAGACGCAGTTGCGCCAGGTTGATGCAGAACGCGGCGGCGCGCGAGCCGAGCACCGCCAGGGCGCCGCGCGCCACGCCGGCCAGCCATTTGCCGCCACCATCGACGAGGATCGGATCCTCGACCGAGAGGATCGGCTCGAAGCGACCGCGCTGGCCCTGACGACCGCTGCGCCCCGCGAGCTGCCGATCGATGCGGCGCGCTTCGTGCCGCTCGATCATTACCACATGCAAGCCGCCCAGCTCCTCGACGCCGGGGCCGAGCTTGATGTCGGTGCCCCGCCCCGCCATGTTGGTGGCGATGGTGATGGCGCCGCGATTGCCGGCCGCTGCGACGATCTCGGCCTCGGTCGCATCCTGCCGGGCGTTGAGCACCTGATGTGGCAGGCCGGCTTCGGCAAGGCGCTTGCCGGCTTCAATGGACGAGGCAACCGAGCGCGTGCCGATCAGCACCGGCGCGCCCTGTTCGTGCAACTGCCTGACCCGCTCGATGACCGCCTGCCAGTGGCGCTCGGCCGAACCGTGGACGCTGGCGGCAACCGTCACCCGCTGCAGCTTGCGATGGGTGGGAATGGGCACCACGTCGAGGCCGTAGACTAGCTTGAGTTCCCCCGCGACCTGGCTGGCGGTGCCAGTGAGCCCACCCAGATACTGGTAGCGGCGGAAGAAGCGCTGATAGGTCATGCGGGCCAGCGTGCGCCGCGCCTTGCTCGGCTCGAGCCCTTCCTTGACCTCGACCAGCTGGTGCAGCCCGTCACTCCAGCTGCGGTCGGGCATGGCGCGGCCGGTATGCTCGTCGATGATCACCACCTTGCCCTCGCGCACCATGTAGTGGTGGTCGCGATGGAACAGCCGGATAGCCGAGATCGCCTGGCGGATCAGCTCTTCGCGCCGGATCACCCCGCGCCATTGCTCGCCGCGCCCCTGGGCGAAATCGGCAATGGCTTCGCGGCCGGCCGAAGTCAGCCCGACGCGATGTTCGAGCGCCACCACCTCGTAGTCGCGCCCCAGTTCGAGGCTCTCGGCCAGCGCCAGCGCCTCCTGGGCGGCAGCGAGATCGAACGGCAGCGGCGCGCTTTCCGAGATGATCAGCGGGGTACGGGCCTCGTCGACCAGCACGCTGTCGGCCTCGTCGACGATGGCGGCGACGAGACCGCGCATCCGCAACTTCTTCTGCCGCGTATCCCCACCCCGCAACGCCTCGAAACGCAGCCGCGTATCACCATCCTCGTCACCCAGCACCAGCCGGTCGCGCAGCGCGTCGAAGGTCAGCTCCTTGTTGGTGCAATAGACGATGTCGCACGCATAGGCGGCCTGCCGCTCGGCCAGCTGCTGGCCGGAGATGATAATGCCGAGGGTGAAGCCCAGCCGCTCGAACAGCGGGCGGCCCAGGTCGGCATCGCGCTCGGCGAGGTAGTCGTTGACGGTGACGACGTGCACGTGCCGGCCGGCGAGCGCGGTGAGGGCCGCGGCCATCGCGGCGGTCATGGTCTTGCCCTCGCCGGTCGCCATTTCGGCAATGTGCCCGGCCATCAGCGTCGCCGCGCCGAGTAGTTGCACGTCATAGGCCCGGTTGCCGAGGGTACGCCGGGTCACCTCGCGGATCAGCGCCAGCGCCTCGGCGCGCAGCGGCATCTGCTCGACACCATGGCGCCTCAGGCGCAGTGACACGTCGCGCGCCGCCTGATCGAGGCTGAGGTCGTCGAGGCCGGTGAATTGCGGCTCCAGCTTGCCGGCGACGCGCACGGCGTGCTGAAGCGCAAGCAGATGCCGGCGCGCGAAGGGCAGGCTGAGGCGGGCCAGCAGCGCATGGGCGTGCTTGTCGAGCCCCTTGCGCTCTTTCGGCAGCACCACCGGATAGGGTTTCAGCGCCGGCAGCGCGAACCCCGATGCAGGGGCGTCAGGCACCGAACACCCGCAGCAGCGTCTGCCTGATGGCGCGCTGCAGCCTCTGATAGACCGGTTCGGCGCCATGGTCGAAACGGACATAGGCGCGCGCCCCATAGGCGAGGAGGCCCTCGGGGCGCCCCGTCGTCACGTCAATGACGAACAGCCGCTCGAGCGCCACCGGCGTGCCGTCGGCATTGTGGGTGACGGCTATGTCGCCGCCGGCCCGCGCCGCGAGGGCGAGACTGGGCAGATCGTTCTGCCCCGTCGGCACTTCGCGCGTCACTCTCGCCGGCAAGGCGGCGGCCGGATCGAAGGAGTAGCGGACCTCGACCCCATCGGTGCGGGCGCGCACCAGATCGACCTCGGACTGCGGGATCACCACCCGGACGACCGGATCGTCCGAACTGACGACATAGCCCAGCAGGTCGCCCTGGCGGACATAGCGGCCGACCAGATTGGGGCCGACGGCAACGAAGTGTCCGGCCGCCGGTGCGGACACCAGCAGCGCCGCTTCGCGCGTATCGAGATCACGACGCTGCGCCTCGACGTGGTCGCGCTGTTGCAGCGTCTCGGCGGCCTGGACGCGATCGGTGAACTGCAGGGCTTCGTAGCGGAGGCTGAGTTCGGCGAGGCGCGCGTCAACGATGGCACGTCGCGCCGCGATGCCGGCGTCCTCGAGCTGCACCAGCGGCGCGCCGGCGGTGACGCCGGAACCGTCAACCGCCATGAGCTCGGTGACGATGCCGGCGGTGCCGGCCCGCACTTCGTCCTCGCCGGGCAGCCACACCACGCCCTGCGCCACCGTGGCGTAGGGCAGCGGCAGCAGCCCCAACAGGACCACTGAGGCAGCCAGCGCGGCCCCACTTATCGTCAGGGCGCGGCGCCGCTTGTTGTGCAGGGCGGGCGACGTGAACAGGTAGCCGAGCATCTTGGCCACCGGGATCACGAAGGTGGTCGAGAGCGTCAGGATGGCCAGCAGCACGCCGATGAAGAACAACTGCGTGGCGATGAGCAGCGCGATGCCGAGGCTCAAAACGATGCGGTAGATGAAGGCGAGGATGGCATAAAAGAACAGCCAGCCTCGCTCCGACGGTTCGTGCGACGGGTTCTCGGTTTGCGTCAGCCCGAAGGCATAGCGCTGCACCAGATAGCCGATATAGCGATTGGCGCGGGTGGCGAGATTGGGGATCTCCAGCCAATCCATGAACACGTAATAGCCGTCGAAGCGGAGCAGCGGATTGCCGTTGAACAGCAGCGTCGACACACCGCCGATCAGCATGATGCTGAAGGCAATCTCGCGCGCCAGCCCGGGCTCGGCGTTGACCCAGAAGATGGCCGCCAGCGCGGCGAGGCCGAACTCAACCATGATGCCGGCCCCGCTGACCACGATGCGCTGCCACTTGCTGGCAAACGCGGTGGCCGCCGTCGCATCGACATAGGGGGCCGGCACGAGGATCAGCAGCATCAGGCCGAACTCGTGCACATGCCCGCCGAACACCTTGGTGGCGTAGGCGTGCCCAGCCTCGTGCAGTGCCTTCACCACCGGATAGGCCAGCGCGATCATGGCAAGGTTGCCAGCACTCATCAGCTGCCCGCCCGCGGCCGCCTGCAGGGCGCCCCAGTTGAGCCCGACAACGACGAGGCCGGTGATCACCAGCGCCAGCCAGGCCAACAGCCCGTAGATGGTGAAGATCGGCCGCACCAGCCAGGCGGTGGCGGCGAGGAAGTGGTCCGGGTCCCAGAGCGGCACGCGCAGCGCCAGCGGGTTCTTCAGCCGCGACATGACGTTGGTTCGCGCGGTTTTGGCGGAACGCTCGGCCAGCTCGGTGAAATCGGGCGGCAACTCGGTCTGCAGCAGATCGGCGGCGTGCAGTTGCGAGAGCAGGAGGATCATCTCATCCTGGGTCGGCGGATCGTCGCCAGCCTTCTGGCCCACCATGTCCCAGATCTGTTCCATACTGCGCCGGCCGTCCATCAGCGCGACCGCCAGGTTGGCGGCCGACGACAGCCGATGGAATTTGCCGTTCTGCTGATCCTCCAGCACATACCAGATGCGGCGACGGAAGCTCTGCCGATGAATGCGCGCCTGGCCGCGCAGCCGCGGCTGCAGGCCGGAAACGCGATACCATGAGGAGCTGAACAGCGACTGGGCCATGACGCGCCTACGGCACCAGCCGCCACCAGAGCAGGCCCAGCCAGTCGAGGAATGGCCGGAGCCAGATTGCTATGACCGGGCGGCGATCGATCGCCACCCGCGCCACGCCGGTCATCCCGGGCCGCAGCCGGGTGAGGTCGCCCGATATGGTGGCCTCGACCCGGAAGCCGACGCCGCCGGCGTGTTCCTGCGCTACCGGGGTGATCCGGTCGATGACGATCGGGATGGGCTCTTCCGGCAGCGAGGCGAACACCGCCTCGCCGGGCTGGCCCACCGCGAGCTCGCCGATATCGCGTTCGCCGACTGTCACCACCACGCGGTAGCCCGAGAGCGGTGAGAGTTCGAACAGCGTTTCGCCTCGCCCGACCGAAGCGCCGATCCGCTGGCTGAGGTCGCCGCGCACCACCAGGCCGTCGAATGGCGCGATCAGCCTCGTGCGGGCGATCTGCTCGTCGATGAGGCGAATCTGCGCGTCGGCCTGCTCGATCTGGGTCTTGACGATGTTGATGTTGGCCGGCTGGCGGGCGGCGAGCGCGCGATCATATTCGAACTGATGCTGCTGCCGTTCGGTGACCCAGCGCAGCCGCTCGAGGCTGAGTTCGCGATCCTCGAGGCTGGCGAGTTCATCGCCTGCCTTTACCAGGTCGCCGGCGCGGGCCGACGCGGTTTGCACATAGCCGTCATAGGCCGAGACCACGGCGCGCCGTTCCGCCGGTTCGAGCTGGGCGTCGGCGACGACATGAAAGGTGTCGGTCCAGAACGACAGGATGGCCACCACGATAAGCGCCAGCAGCGCCACGGTTTTGCGGCCCAGATGCCCCGGCCCGAGCAGCTTTGCCAGTTGCTGGGTCAGGCTGTCCCAGGCTTTGACCACCAGCCAGCGATCGTTGCGGCGCTTCTCGGTCAGAACCGGGCCGAGGGCTGCGGCCACCACGCTGAGCAGGCGGACTGTCTCCTCGTCGAACGGCTGCTCCACCGGGCGCTCGAAACAGATCGCACCGGCGAAGCTATCGACCACCAGCAGCGGCACGGTGAGGATATTGCCGCCCTTGTGCGCGGCAGCGAGCGCCGCGTGCGCCGTGGTGAACACCACGTCCTCGGGCGCCGGCGGGTAGCGCAGGATCGATTTCTGGTCGATGGCCTCGTCCATCGCGCCGCCGATCTGCTGCACCAGCTGGATGCGGCTGGAGAAGGTCGAGGTGTGCGAAATGGCAGCAACGCGGCTGCGGCCCCAGCGCACGAAGCCGAGGCTGACGCGCGAACAGTCGAAGCGCAGCGCCATTTCGGTCACTGCCGCGAGAGCCGCAGTGCGGAAATCGTCGCGGTCAACCACCGTGGCGAGCAGCTCGAGTGTCGCGCGCGAGCGATCGCGCTCACCGCGCAGATCGGCATCGCCGCCGCGCTGGAAATACTCGCGCAGCCAGGCGGCGCTCCACTGCAGTTGGCGCATCTGCCGGGCCGGGGCCTCGGCATCGTCATCGACGCTCAGGGCCGCGACGGCGATGGCGACAGGCTTGCCGCCGGCTTCGACCGGCAGGGCGATGACCCGGCGCGAGCGCGCGCCGCGACCGGCCTCGCGCAGCACCGGGCGCTGCTCGGTGAGCGCCAGGGCGGCAAGGCTTTCGAGATCGGCAATCGCGGCGTTGCCCGGCCACAGGGCCAATGGCTTCAAGCCACCGGCAGTGATCTCAAACACCGCGCTCGAACGGATGCCGGGCAGTTGCTGCGCCTGCAGCGCCAGGAAAGCGGCGGCGAAGGACCGCGGCTCGTCGGACCCCAGCAGTTGCCGCCAGAGCGTAGCGTCAGAAGGGGCTGCCGGCAGCGCGACGACGTCTGCGTCGTCACCATCCTCCAGCGCCTGACGTCTGTCGCTCATGGCATCGCTTGCTTATTCGACCTCGAGCGTGCCGTAGCGGCGCTCGTGCTCGCGCAGGACATTGGCGAGGATGGTCGAGAGGCGCTTGGCGGCCAGCGGGGTCAGGATGATGCGGTTGGACAGTTCCACCGTGACCTGCCCGCCCGATTCTGCGTTCCAGGTGCGGTTGGTGCCGAAGAAGATATCCACCTGCTCGCGCGTGCCCTGCACGTTCACCACATTGGCAAACTGCGTCTGCATCGCCTCCTCGCGCCACACCACCCCAGCCTTGGGCGCATCGGCCGGAGCCTCCGCAGGGGTCGGCTTCTTCGCCATAGTCTCGTCCTCCACGCGCAAAGTGCCGGAGGCTAGCATCTGGCAACGAAGCCGTCTTGTCCCGGCGCTATCAAAGGGTTACCGGCGGCGTACCGCCGGTCAGAAGTGATACTTCAGCGTCACCTTGCCGGTGAGCAGGGTGGGCGTCAGCTCGATTTGGTCCAGCTGCGTGTTGTCGGTAACAAGCGGGCTGGTCGCCGTGGTGTAGTTGCCTTCGACACCAAGCGTGACCTGGTCGGCGATCGCGGCTTCGACGCCCAGGCCGAGCTGGACAGCCGGTAACAGCGCACTGCCGCCGCCATCGAGGGCAAAGAACTCTTCGTCGGCATGGGTGTTGATGCCGGCGATGCCTGCCTTGGCATAGACCAGCGTCGACGGGTTGGTCTTGACGCCGAGGCGCGCGCTGGCGCTGATCACGTAGTCCACGGTTGCGAACTTGGTGGGGGCGTCCACGGGCAAGCCGTTACCTGCCGCATCGTCGAACACCAACGGGGCGTAATCGAGGTCGGCCATCGCGCCGATCACCCAGCCATTGCCGATGTCGAAATCGTAGCCGAGGCCAATACCGATACCCACGCCCTCGCTCCAGAATGGGCCAACATCGGCACCGGGCGTCACGACGTTATCGCGCACCATGCTGGCGGCGACCGCCAGGGCCGAGACCGAGACATTGGGGCCGGTGAAGTCGAAATCGATCTGTGTCGGGTCCTCGACCATGTGGCCGAGCCCGTCGTCGAAGCGGAACTTGAGGCCGGCAGTAACGGCGAGGTAGCGCGGCAGGAATGAGACGCCGTCGGTCGTGGTGAAGGTATCGAAGGAGCGGAAGTAACGCACGTCTACAGTGGCGCTGAGCTGATCGGTCAGCCTCGTCTCGGCCCCGACACCGGCAACCAGGCCAGTGACCCGCCCGTCAACGAAGTCCTCGGGCCCTTCCGGCGCTTCGACGCCGGCGGAGCCAAAGCCGAGGACGCCATATAGCTGGGTCCCGGGCGCCACCAGGTAACCGAGCTTGCCGGTCGCCGAGATGGTGTCGTGGAACCGGAACAGGTCGTCATCCTCGTCGATCGGCGTGAAGGCCGCGCTGAACATGTCGTAGCGCAGCTCGACGCCGCCAACGAGATTGGAGCCCAGCATGGTATCCCAGCCAAATGCCACACCGGCCGTCAGGCTCGGCTTCGAGAACTGAAACAGCTCAGGTGGATCGTTGTCTGGATTGTAGTCCACACCGACGATGGTCGGCCCCACATGGGCGCCGACGTAGAAGCCAGTGGACGATCCCACCACGGGAAGCACCGCGATCGGCGTCTCGTCAAGGATCAGGTCAGCCGCAAAAGCCGGCAACGCGGTCGTCGCCAGCAGCGCGCCAAGCAAGGTTCCAGTCAATATCCGCACAGTATCGCCCCCAATACACGCAATGGCGGCGATCATCGCAACATAAGGGCAGACTGAGCAAGCCCCGATACAGTCATATTCACCTGAATGGGCCAGACCTTCGTCGCCGTGGCACCGTTGCAACACCCCCGACCGAACCCATTGGATCATCGAGGCCTGAGAGCGCTCTACAGGCCCATAGGTGCCAAGTTGGGGGTTCCCATCGCTCCGATGCGGCGCCGAATGGCGAAGTTGCCTCCAGTCAGTGCCCCAAAACTCGCTGTCATCCCTACGAAAGCAGGGATGACAGCCGGTGGGTAGGCAGCATCTAACTTGGCGCATATGGGCCTGCGCCAGGATGACACCGAGTTTGGGGTCACTCCCGGTGCCCTCAACTGACTCGGAACCCCCAGAGTCCGACGGCTAATCGTCGAGCGGGATGAAGCCTCCGATTTCGTCGTCGAACACCAGCGCTCCAGACTGCCGTCCGGACACAGGCAGCAGCGGATCGAAATCGCCGATCAGGATGTTGTAGATCCAGTGGTCGAGGTCGGTCCGGTTGTCCAGGTCGTCCTCGTCATTGGTCTCGATGACGATCTGGCTACTCTGGAGCTGGGTGATCAGGTCGGCCGGCAGCGGGCGGGCCGAGTGGTATCTTGCATCCACGGTGAGGGTCGGCAGCTCGATCGGCAGGTAAGGCGGCGCCTCGGCCGACGACTTGAAGCTGAAGGGTTCTTGCACGACTACCGGCCGCGCCTTGGCTTCGATGGTCTTCTGCACCGCACCCGCAGGCAGCGCCGGCACCGTCACCGCCGCGGCATTGTTGCCGAACAAGAGCCCAGTGGCAGCCGCCCGGTTCACATCCCTGGCCAGGCCATCGAACATCGGAGAAAGCCAGCTGCGCCCGAGGATCGTGCTGTTCGCACTGGCGTCGACCGCCTGCTTGAACGAGTCCTTGGCTCCGCCGGTTTGCACAGCCTTGTCGCGCGAGCGGTCATAGCCGATGACGTTCGTGCCGGCACCCCCGCCGACCGTATCGTAGCCATTGCCGCCCGACACGGTGTCGTTGCCAAGGCCGCCATCGACCGTGTCGTCGCCCTGCAGGCCGAACAGCACGTCATTGCCGGCATCGCCGTAGATCGTGTCGGTGTCGATGTTGTAGATCGACTTCAGGTTGACGTCGGCAACCCCAGTGCGGTGCAGCTTGCCGAGGATCCCCCAGTCATAGCTGTAGCGCAACGTCGAGGCCTGGCTGGCGCCCGGCTCGCCGATCGGCAGCACGCGAATGGCGCTGCTGACGCCGGCGGAGCCCGCTCCGCTGACGATCGGCATGACGTAGGAATTGTCGCCGATGACGATGTCGTTGCCGTCATTGCCGTTGATGGTATCGGCATTGAGCTTGATGTGATCCATTGCCGGCTTCTTGCCCGGGCCCTGGCGCGGATCGGCCAGGTCGGTCAGCCAGCTGTGGATCGAGCCGTTGGAGGACCAGTCGGTCTGCTTGCCGCGGCTAAGCGTGGTCTGCACGCCGAAGGCATTGGCGAGCGCCGTGGAGCTGCCGATATTGCCCATATAAAGCGCGTCGATGGTCTTGAGGAACGAGTCCTGGATCTTGTCGGCAATCGACTTGGCCTGGGTCGCCGTATAGCCCTGGAACACCGCGGGCACTTCGAGCAGACCGGTATCGCCGATGATCACGTCGTCGTCGGCACCGCCGCGCATCTCGTCATTGCCGATCCGCAGCTTGTAGACGGTCTGGTTGCCGAACAGCCACGCCGCCCCCGAGTTGGCCGAGGCGTTGATGGTGTGATCGACGCGCAGGTGCGTATCGAGCGCGGCGGTCAGGGTCTGGTCCTGCGTCTTCAGCGCCGCATCGATCGCCGCCTTGGCTGCCGCCGTATAGGTCTTGGTCGGAGTCGGGCGGGTCAGCATGATCGACGGCATGGTGGTGACGCCGTGGTCGCCCACCAGCATGTCGATGCCGGTCCCACCATCGATGAGATCGTTGCCGATTTCGAGCGTATGGGTCGCCGGCCGGAGCACGGCGTTCCTGGCGTTGTAGTTCCCCTGGATGCCGTTCCTGGTGACGTAGTCGGCAATCACCTTGGTGCCGGCTGCATGGACCACATAGGACAGGTCGGCGAAGGCCCGCTGCAGGCGGAACACCTGGGCATTCATGGCGAGAACCGCCGCCTGGTCGTTGGCGCCGTCGAGCACCAGCATGCGGGCGGGCACGATCACCGTGCCGCTGTCGCCGAACACCGTGTCGTTGCCGCCGTCGCCGTAGATCTCGTCTTTGCCGATAGTGACCACGGTGTGGGCAGCGCCGGCATTGGCGTTCTCGGCGAAGGCCAGCGAAGACAGGTTGGTCAGAAGGTTCTGCATGGTGACCGAGAGACCCGCGAGGTTCTCGTCGATCGTCGCAAAGCCGGTGCCCTGGTCGGCACGGATCCGGCCGTCGTCACCGAAGATGGTGTCGGCGCCTTCACCGCCATAGATGATGTCGTCGCCGTAGATGTCGGACGCTCCCGTGGCGTCGCCCTGTACTGCGGCGAGGATCGAGAAGGCGGCGGTGCCGCTGCCGACCTTCAGCTTGTTGCGGCCTGCCATGTCGCCGGCAAAGCCGTCGGCATAGGGGTAGACATCAAGCTGCGGCTGGTAAGGCGTGACCTCGGCCGGCAGCAGGTTCACCGCCGGGACGACCACTTCGCCGAATACCGGCAACGCCAGGCCGAGCGCGGCATCGGCCGCAATCACCCGGTAGGCGTTGACGATGCCCGGCAAGTCGGTGGCGAAGGACGCATTATTGCTGGCGCGGTCGCCGAAGATGACGTCGTTGCCGGCATCGCCGCTCAGCCTGTCGTTGCCGCGCTGACCGAACAGGATGTCGTCGCCCTCATTGCCGCTGATGGTGTCGTCATAGGCCGGCTCGAGCGTCACGCCGATGGCAACCGTCTGCCAGGCGCCATTGATAGCAACATCGACCCCGTCGGCAGTGCGACCGCCGACCAGCAGGGCGTCGTAGCCCAGGAGCTTGCCAGCGGTGGCTGCGTCGATACCAGCGAGGTTCGAGCGCAACTCGAACAGGCCGGCAACGCTGGCCACCTCTTCGAGCACCACATCGCGATGCCAGGTGCCGTTCGAGTTGAGCACGGCCGAGCCGTCGGTATTGAGGGCGCGCCGGATCTGGCCCTCGTCGCCGAGGATCAGGTCATTGTCGGCACCACCCCGGATGGTGTCAGCACCGAGCCCGCCGACGATCTCATCGACCCCGGCATCACCATCGATGGTGTCATCGCCGCGCTGGCCGTTGATCCGGTCCTCGCCGTCGCCGCCAGAGAGCGTATCCTTGCCACCGATCTTGTCGGCATGGTCGAACAGTACAAATTCGCGCATCAGCGCCGCGGTACGGCCGGCGATGATCGGATTGAGCTTGAAGGTGTAGTTCTTCCACGTGCCGGTGTTGAGGTTGGTGATGGTACGCCCGATGACGCCATTGTCGCCAAGGATCACATCCTCGCCGGCTTCACCGTAGATCGTGTCGTTGCCGTCGCTGCCGCCGACCACATTGTGGCCGCCGACCAGGTCGTCGTCGCCTGCACCGCCCCAGATCTGGTCATCGCCCTGCTGGCCGTAGACCATGTCATTGCCGGCGCCGGCTTCGATTATGTCCGCACCACCGCCATCGGCGGTGCCAGTGTAGACGGCGATCACCAACTGGTTGGGATAGTTGGTGATGTCGAACAGTGCATGATCGCCGAACACCCGGTCATCACCGGCGCCGGACTTGATTCTGTCGGCGCCGGTGCCGCCGACGACGATGTCGTTGGAGTCACCGGTATCGATGATATCGTCGCCGCCTGAGGTCGGGTCGATCGTGTAGGCCTTGAGCAGCACGCCCAGATCGCTGAACTCGAGCTGCGCATTGTCGCCAAAGACGATGTCACTGCCTGCGCCGGTGGTGATGGTGTCGCCATCGGCGCCGCCGATCGAGACGTGGTCACCATCACCGGTCTTGATGATATCGGCACCGCCAATTGCGGGGTCGAGGGCATAGGCGGTCTGCAGCGCGCCGTTGAGGAACTTGGCGTAGCCGTTATCGCCGAACAGCACGGAATTGCCGGTGCCGACTTGGAGATCGTCGCCTTTGGCGCCGCCGAACACGACATTGTTCCCAGCCCCGGCAAGGATCGTATCGCTGCCGCCAACATCGGGTGAAAGCGAGTACGCCTCGGTCACGACGCCACCGGTGAACTTGGCATAGCCGCTATCGCCGAACAGCGTGCTGTCACCGAGCCCGTTCTGGATGTTATCGTCGTTGGCGCCGCCGAAGATCACGGCATCGCCGTTGCCGACAAGGATCTTGTCCTTGCCGCCGTCAGCCGTTGCGATCGAGTAGGCAACCGTCACCACGCCATTGGTGAACTCGGCGTGGCCGCTATCGCCGAACAGCGTGCTGTTGCCATTGCCGTTCTGGATATCGTCGTCGTTGGCGCCGCCGAAGATCACGGCATTGCCGTTGCCGAGGCGAATCTTGTCCTTGCCGCCCAGCTTGGGCTGCAAGGAGAAGGCCATCGTCGCCTTGTTGTTGAGGAACTCGGCGTAGCCGCTGTCACCGAAGACGACGCTGTCGCCATCTTTGACGTCGATATCGTCATCGGCACCACCGCCGATCACGGTGTTGAAGCCGTTGCCGGTCCTGATGATGTCGTTGCCGTCGTATTCGGGGATGATGCTGTTCGGGTTGGAGTTGTCGTAGGTGTTCTGGCTGACCAACGCGAGCAGCTTGCCGCCCTCGAAGTTGGCGACGCCGTTGTCGCCAACGATGACGTTGTTGCCGTTGCCGGCGGTGATCGTGTCAGCGCCCGAGCCGCCCATCAGGATGTGATCACCATTGACGATGGTGATCGTGTCGTTGCCGTAGTGCTCGGCCGCGATGGTCTGGACCACCTGCGGCTCGCCCTGGAACAGGGCCGAGCTTGAGAACAGCGCGAGGCCGTTGTCGCCAAGGATGACGCTGGTGCCGTTGCCCGCGTCGATGGTGTCGTCGTCCATCCCGCCCATGACGATGTTCTTGCCGGCGCCGGCCTTGATGGTGTCCTTGCCACCCTTGTTGGTCGAGGTGGTTTCGACGCGGAGCGCCACGCCCGCGGCGAAGAAGGCCGCACCGTTGTCACCCAGGATCACGTCCGCTTCGTCACCGGAGGTGATGGTATCGCCGGCAGCACCGCCGATGACGATATTGCGGCCGGCACTGGTGGTGATGGCGTCAGCCCCACCGTGGTCGACCGCCGTCGAGACAATCGACTTCACCTGCGCTTCCGCATCAAAGACGATCCAGCCATTGTCGCCGAGGATGACGTCGCCGGCCTTGCCCGGATCAACCGTGCCGGTGCCGGGATCGACCTTGATGATGTCGCCAGCGGAGCCACCAACCACGACGTTGCGGAGGTTTCCGACCACTGCCGCGCCGATATAGGTGGTGATGGTGTCGACGCCGCCCTTGTCGGTGTCCGTACTCTCGATTTCGATCGGTTTCTGGTTGGCAAACTTGGCCACGCCATTGTCGCCGAACAGGATGTCGGTGCCGCCGAGGCCGATGACGATGTCGTCACCCGATCCACCAAGGACAATGTTCTTGCCCGTCTTGGCGTCGATAACGTCATTGCCGCCATAGGCCGCATTGGTGCTGCGCACCTGCACGACGTCGTGGTGGCTCATCATGTTGAGCGTGCCCTCAACCAGCTCGACGGTGGTGCCGTCGATCGTGCCGGCCTGGTCGATCAGGCCGTGGTCGCCCAGGATGACGTCGTCATTGTCGCCGCCGGTGATGGTGTCATCGCCCGCGGAGGTTGCAGTGGCATCGATGATGACGGTGCGCCTGAGGTAGTCGACGTCAAAGGCGCTGTCACCGATGATCCAGTTCTTGCCCGTCCCGCCGGTGATCTTGTCGTTGCCGGTGCCGCCAGCGATGAAGCTGGTGTTCTTGCCACCCTTGAGCGTGTCGATGCCGGCGCCGCCATCCACCACGACGATGCCGTTGGCGTTGGTGGCGTCGATGAAGTCGTCGCCATACTGGCTGAAGGCATAGGCGGTGCCGTCCGGATCTCCCGGCAGGGCGCCATAGCGCAGGCCATTGGCCGAGGTATCGCCGAACAGCACCAGCGGGCCAGTGCTGTCGTGGACGATCAGGGTGTCGGACTTGCCGCCGCCATGAATGACGGTGAGCGTCTCCGCGTCGGTACTGTCGACATGGAAGGTGTCCATGCCGTTGCCGAGCAGCACTTCGACGACATGCACGTTGCCGTAGGTGATGCCGCGCGCGAAGGTATCGGTCGTGCCATCACCCTTGTCGATAACGAGGTCGGCGGCCGGCATGTTGAGACCGGTGATGGTACTGGCGCTGAGCCGCCCGGTCTGGTTGGCCTCTACGGTATCGGCAAACACCACCAGCTGGTCGAGGTCAGGCTCGTCGTCCACCGTGATGGTGCGCACCACCTTGTCGTTGACTTCGCCGGGCAGTGCCACGGCGCGCGTGATCGAGCGGGGAGTCGGGCCGACCCCACCCTCGATGATCAGCGGCCCCTGGATGGCCACGAGGTCATGCGGCTGCGGGGTGAACGTCTTGTGGTCGTCGGTGCTGTCGGTTCCGGTCGGATCGTAGACGAGGTCGATGGTGACCGGCTCACTCCAGTTGCCGGCGTCGAACTCGACATAATAGTCCTTGGTGGTGGCGTCGTACTTCACGCGGCCGTCGGGCACCACGACCGGCTTCGCCTTGCCGGTGATATCGATGTTGACCCGCACGAGTGCGTTGGGCGGCGACGTCAGGACCATCTGGTAGCTGTCGGTCTGCCCCAGCTCGGAAACCGAAGTCGAACCATCGGTCTCGATGATCTCGACGCCGGCGGTGTTGCTGTCGACGACATCGACGCGGACCCGGGCCACATCCACATCGGCATAGACTCCGCCGCCCAGGTTGCTGGTCACGGTGTGGACGATGTCGGCCAGGTAGCGGTTGGCGATGCCGTCATTGGGCACCGTCACCTTGATGGTCTGCGCGTCGTCCCAGGCGATGATGCCCTGGGCCACATTGGCGACGAGGCCGAATTTCAGCACCGTGGCAGAGAGCGTGAGCCCGGCCGGAGCGGAGAGTGCAACCGTCACTACCTCGTTGACCGCCGGCGGCTTGCTGAGCTTGACCTTGTAGCTGTCCCCGTCGGCGCTGCCCTCGAACACCTGGGTATTGCCATCGAGCTCGGTGATCAGCAGGTCGGCGCGATCGTCATCCTGCACCCGAACGGTGACGTTCGGAATGTCGAAATTGACGTAGTTCGGATCGGTGCTGATTACCGAGTGCGAGATCACCACCGTGCTCTCGCCTTCCTGGGCGCCGTCGCTCTCGGCCTCCACATAGATCTTTGCACCGGCCGCATAGTTGGCACTGGTGAACTCGACGGTGACGGATTCCGAGAAGGTAATGCCGTCGAGTGAAACGCGTACCGTCTTGCCCGGGCCGCCCACGCGGTTGGCAAGCATGGCCGAGGCCTGGGCCGCCGAGATGGTGACGAACACCGAAGCCGCCGGCTGCGTCGGCAGGGTCAGGGTATAGCTGTCGATCGCGGCCAGCCCGCCATCCTCCAGCACATTCAGTCCGTCGCCGGTGTTGAGCGCTACCGTGTTGGTGGTGCCACCGGTTGCCGAGAAGTCGAGGCCGCGCACGAATATGCCGTTGTAGCGCGTATCGGCGCTGGTGACGGTATGGCTGATGGCGCCCAGGTCACCGTCATTGTCGGCAACCACCGTCTTGGTGACGTCGCCTGCGACGTTGAACGTATCCGAGCCAAGCCCGCCGATAAGCGTGGTGACGACATCGGCCGGGGTGGACAGCACGTAGAAGGTGTCGTCGCCCTCGAGGCCATCAACTTCCATCGCCTCGGCATTGGCGTAGCGGACCGTGAGGCCGGCGCCATAGACGCCATCCTTGGTGATGACGAAGTTGTCAGCATACTCGGTGCCGAGCACCACGATCTTGTCGAAGCCAGCGCCGCCGTCGATGTCGACCGGTGCGTTGACGTTGTACTGGATGATGTCGTCGCCGGTGCCGCCGTTCAGCTTGACGTTAGAGCTGCCCGCCAGCGCAAAGGCGCGAATAACGAACTCATCGTTACCGTCCTCGCCTTCCAGGCGGAGATCTGCCTTGTTGGAATAGACCACGAACTGGTCTTCGCCGACACCGCCATAGAGCACGGCCGGCAGGCTGATGCCGTTGGAGAGGTGGGCGCCGAAGCTGATCGGCACGGTCTCGAAGCGATCCTCGACCGACTCGATTGCTGCCGCGTCGCGCGGCGTGGCAAATAGCTGGCCGATCTGGAAGCGGTCGTTGCCGACGCCGCCGTCGACAGTCATGACGGCCGAGGTGTCGTCGAAGTAGAACTCGTCGTCGCCGTCATTGCCATTGACGATGACTCGACCGTTGATGTCGGCTGTGTAGTTGATCCGCTCGAACGCATCGGCGTAGGTGTCGACCCCGGTGCGATGCATGTTGGCGATCATGTTCTTGCGCATCAGGAACACATCGGCCGCAGCCGTGCCTTCGACACGCAGCACGTCGCCGGCATCGAGCTTGCTGCCGGTGTCGCGGACGTTGATGACGTAGTCCGACGTCGTTCCCTCGATGTTGACCACCGTGAGGTCGCTGCCGTCCTGGCCATCGATGGTCAGTTCGTCACGCAGCTCCCGTCCGTTGGCGTCCTTGCCGAACACCCCGTCGGCATCGACGACACCCTGGTAGGTGGTCATCGACGGCAGCTTGTTGATGGTGACGGTATCGTTGCCGGCGCCACCATAGACGATGGTGTTGCCGTTGAGTGCCGTGACATCGAACAGCACGTTGTCGGTCTGCGCGCCACCGCTGATGGTGATGGTGGGTGCGGTGAACGTGCCCTTGAGCGTGGCCGTGCCACCCTTTGCATCGGGGTCGGAGCCCGACTCCTGGTAGTCGACCTTGATGACGATCTGCGTCGCCGCCTTGACGACGGCGGCAGGCTTGGCGAGCAGCGGGTCCGACGAAACAACCGGTCCTTCGACCAGCAGATCGTCGCCGGCCAGCAGACGGACTTCGCCCGCCGTGGACTGCACTGTCACTCCGGCCTTGATGGTGATGTCGTCGAGCAGCGCGTCGTGAGCGTCCCCGCTCAGCTCATTGTCGTCCTCGGCCCAGACCTGGAGGTCGCCGCTGGCAGTGGTGTTCTCCTTGATGGTAATCGGGCTCGAGGCCTTGATGTAGACGGCGCCCTTAACGGCGTTGACGCCGCTATTGTCGAGGTTGACGTCGCCGACGGTCAGCGCGCCGAGATTCTCGACATAGGTGCTGCCGTTCTGCGCCTTGCCCTCGAGATTGCCCACCTCGGTGACGATGGCCTTGCTGGCGCTGCCGATGCTCTGGTTGGCCGACAGGTACGTCCGGCGCGACACGATGTTGCGCCTGTCGGTTTCGGTGTCGGCGCGCGCGTTGAGGATGCTGCCGGTCATCGCCACGATGAAGGCAAGCGGCTTGGTGATGCCGGAATCGGCGATCGGCGTTCCGACCTGATCAAGGTTGAGATCGCCCGCGGTCTCAGCCAGGTAGATGCTCTCGAGGCTGGTGAAAGCGCGCACGCTTCCCGTGCCCTGCCGCGCACTGTCGATATCGAGCTCGTTGCCGAGCTGACCGATGGCGACCCTGGCACTCAGGTGGACCGTGCCACCCAGAATGTCAGCGCCCCCCTGGCTGCCGCCGGCATTGTATTCGGCATCGAGGATCGAGCCGAGTTCGGCGCCAAGATACACGTTGCCTGCGGTCGAGGTGATCTTGCGCACGTTCATGTTGCGCTCGACCGCGTTGAGCGAAATGTCCCCGGCGGCGGTGGCGATCACCGTACCGGTGGTGTCGGCGTCGGTCGCGACGCCGCTGTAGTCGCCGGTCAGCGTGATCTCGACGGCGTCGGTGGCTGTGCCGATGCTGCCGCCTGCGACGAGCGAGATGTGATTGGCGCGGATCTTTTCGCCATCGGTGCCGAGTGCATCGAGGATCGAGCCGAGCGTGGTGGTGAGGTAGACATCGCCCGAGCGCGAGTAGATCGCTTCGATATACATGTTCGACGTCGGCGCGGTGATGCGGACGTCCTCGGTGGCGCGCGCGATGAGGCTGCCGCCCGTCGACATTTCGACGGTGACGGCGTTGCTTTCGCCGATGCCGCCATCGCCGGCTTCGAGCACGATGTCGAGGGCCTTGAAGTTCACCCCGCCACCGCTGAGCGCGTTGACGATCGAACCACTGGACTTCAGCCGGATCGTGCCGGCAGCTCCGGCCTCGAGCTTGTCGATCTTCACCTGCTGCTCGGAGCCGAGGTAGATGGAACCACCGGCCTTGGCGTTGATCACGCCATCGACTGCCACATCGACGTCGTCGCGCTGCGCCACGATGACATGGGTAACCACCGGGGGATTGAGAACCTTGGCTTCATTCAGCGGATCGAGCACCGCATTGGCCACAGTGACCGTGCGGTTGATCTCGACGCCGAGCTGCGGCTTGACCTCGGGGACGCCCGCTGCCGCCTTGCCGGCCAGAGTAATGGTGGTGCCGTTTATCGCGGCGATCTTGTAGTAGCCACCCTTGCTGGTTGCATTGGTCGTTTCGCCGCCGACATAGATGTAGTCGTTGACGCTGTAGCCGCTCCAATCGCCTGAAGCGCGGGTGATCGTGCCCTTGCCGAGCGCGTTGTTGCCGAAGCTGACGACCAGCCCCTGCTCGACCTTGCTGGCAAAGACGATGTCTTGCCGTTCGGCCGAAGCAATGGCGACGCGCTCGTCCTCGGTCAGCGAGGCGGGCGAGCTCCCCAGCGTGATCACCAGGGCGTCGGCGACCTTGCCGATATTCCTGTTGGCGTCGATGGTCAGGTTGCCACCAGTATCGACATTGTTCGCTTCGATCACCGTCTCGGTGTCGGTCACCGGCTTGAAAATGCCCGAGCCGAAGGCGAACAGCAGTTCATCCTCGGTCCAGACTTTCACGCCGGCCGTCAGGTTGGCTTTCACCGTACCAACGGCGAACAGGTACTTGTGCTTGGTGCCGTCGGCGTCGATCCGATCCCACGTCTGCGCGGTCTCGCCGAGGCGCCCGAACATCGTGTGGAGGTCGTGGTAGTCTTCCGTCAGTCGCGCATTTTCGGCGGCGATGCCGTCGGCTACGAAGTCGGCGATATAGTCGTCGAGCGCCGCGCCAGTCAGCGGCGGCAGCGGCTTGGTCGGATCAGCAGGATCCGGCCCACGATTGGCGTTCCGGAACTTGGCCTCGAGCGTCAGTTGATCGGTGAGCGCCGTCAGCGCCGACCCGGTGACCGTGATGGTGCCCGCGGTGTTCGACTGCACGGTCCGGTATGCCCAGTACTGGGCGTAAGCGGCGTCGATATCGGTACGCTGGATGTCGCCGTAATCCTGGTAGGTGAGGTACTGGTCGGTGCGCGAGGTTTCGAGCGCGTCGATGGCGTCCTCGACCGCATCCTCGATCGCCTGAGGATTTCCTGTCCCGAGCAGCTTCTCGTAATACTCGGTGTAGACCTCTTCGTAGAAGGTCCGCTCATCGAGCGTGAGCCGGACCTTGGTCCCGTCGAACTGATCCTTGAGCTTCCAGTAGTTCTGGTACTCCTGGCGCTTCCAGTTCTCATAGCCGTCGAGTGTGTCGGTGATCTTCTGGTTGACGCCGGTGCCGACGGTGAGCTGCAGATCCTTCCACATGCCGGCGAGCAGCTGCTCGCGGCTGCGCAGGTCCTTCTGCACAGTGAAATCGGCATCGATCAGCGAGCCGGAATCCACCTTGATATAGACGTTGCCCAGGGTCTCGGCGGCGATCAGGCGCAGGTCGCCGGCGGTCTCGCGCACCGCCACATCACCCCTTGCCTCGATGGTGACGCGGTGTTCGGCGAGCGTGCCGGAGTTGATCTGCAGCGGCCGCGCCGTACCATTGCCGATGCCGCCGGTAGCGCCCTCGGCGCGGTCGGCGATCAGGTCGATCGAGTTGCCCGTGACGAGACCGGTGGCAAACACCCCGGTCGCGGTTTCGGCGACGACGATACCAGCCCGCGCCACCAGCACCACATCGCCTTGCGACGCAGTCACCGAGACCACCGACATATCGCCGGAGACCTCGTTGAGATAGACGCCACCGGTCGCCGACTTGGCGGTCAGCTGCGCGAAGGTATCGGTCTTGAAATAGCCATCGGGGTACTTGTCGACCAAGTCGATATTGATCGGCTTGATGTTGGTGAGCGTGCCGCCGGTCTCCCCGGCATTGGCCATATTGTCGGCGCCGATATCGTTCTTGGCCTCAAGCTCGATGCGCACGCCCTGCACCAGGGATCCCGGCACGCCTTCGGCAACCGATCCCGGCTGCGAGGTGTCGATACTGCCTTCGGAAGTGATCTTGGTGAGGCCGGTATCGTTGAGAATGCCACCCTCGATGATCACATTGCCGGTGCCGTTCGAGTCGATCTCGACCCGCGCCTCGTCATAGCCGGTGAAACGGATGGTGACCGGGCGGTCGGCTTCGATGGTGTGCCGGCCGTTGGTCTGGTCGGTCGATATGATGTCTTCCTGCTTGCGATAGTCCTTGGTGCCATACCAATGACTGATCGTCGGCAGGTCCTTGTAGAACCTCTGCTCGGTGAGGTTGAACTCGTCGTCCTCGTAGGTGTGGACGGCATCGGTATCGGTGTCGCTCGCGGCGTCGCCGGCATCGCGATAGAAAAAGATCGAGCTGTCGATCAGCGCCGGGCCACTCAGAACGGTGATGACCGATGGCAGCTTGTCGAAATCGTCGGGTGAGAACGCATCGATGCCCAGCCACTTGGACGTGGTGTAGACGCTGGTATCCTTGGTCTCGACCACCTTGCCGACCGTCCAGCCGAAGCGCCAACCTTCCTGCGGCTTGTAGGTGAAGGTCTCGCGATAGGGCCCATCCACACCCGCCACGTAATTGGTGACAGCGTAGTTGCCGACCTGCAGGTACTCACGCTTGTCGGGCGCAGTAGTGGTGGCGCCCGGCGTGGTCTCGAGCTTGAACTCGCCCTCTCGCACCGAGACGGTGCCGTCCTTGTTCACCTGGTACCATGTCTGCTTGTAGCCGTCGGCGTTGGCGGCCTTGGCCTTGTCGTTGAGCCGGATGGTGCCGGCGCCACGATCGCGCACGTCGAGCTGCTTGATCACCACGTCATAATTGGTGTCATTGACCACCTTGACGTGGACGTAGCCGCCCAGCGCCTCGATGATGCCCTTGCCGGTGTTGAGCAGGTTGCCGGTGATGGTGATCGAGCCGCCCGGGACGCGGAACTCCTCGATGACGATCTTCTTGGTCTCGACGTCCCAATAGGCGTTGAACGCGCCGGTGCTGGCACTCTTCAGCAGCACCTGCTTGGTGGTCGGCTTGCCCTTCTCGATCAGGGCGATCTCATCGATCGTCGCCTGGTTGAGGGTGAGGAGGTAATCCTCCTTGCCGCTGGTGATTTTCCCGTTGAGGTCGACGAACTCGGCGGTAATGGAGATTCGATTGGCGGTAATGCCAGGCTTGGGGGCCTGGGCCGCGAGGTCGATGCCGGCCTGCGGCGAAGTAATGTCGCCAACGCCGCCATCGGTGGAGATGGCCTTCCAATCCTCATAGGGGTTGCCGCCGGTGTGGTAGACGCTGCCCGGCGGCAGGTCGATCAGCACATAGCCCTGGGTCCTGAGATCGACGGAATTGGCGTCGATCTCGGCATTGATGGTGATGTCGCCCGAGCCGATCGAATTGTCGATGATGACATCACTGGTGATCGCGTCGATGGCGCCCGACACCGTGATGCCCGGCCAGGCCAGGTCGCCGTCGTCGCGCTGCCAGCTGTTCTTGACCAGAATGCTGGCATCGGTGCGGACACCCTCAGTCAGCGTGATGTCGAAGTTGGCGTCGCCGGCAACCCAGGTGTGGTCGAACCCGGTATCGTCCTTGTCGTTCTTGGCTTTGACATTGGCCTTGTTGGCCGTGTCGATCTTGCCCTTGGCCTCGTCCTTGCTGGTCGATGCCGAGATCTCGTTCTGCAGGCCGTTGAAGAACACGCCGCCATTGTTCTCGGGGATGGTGATCCCCTTGATCTCGAGGAAGGCCGCGGTCTGGTTCTCGATGCTGACCGAGACGTCGCCGGGCGCGTCGAGCTTGCCGCTGCCCTGCAGCACGTCGGCCATCACGTGGATACGGCCGGCCGAAGCGTAGATCGGGTCGACGACGATGGTCAGCACTTCTCGGAGCATCGGCACAACCACCGGCTCCAGGGTGATCGGGTCGATGACGACATTGCCGTCGTCGTCCAGCAGCGACTCGCCCAGGCCAAGGAAGAGGAGTTCGCGGCTCAGGCGCTTGATCTCGCCCTTCCAGAAGTCGCGCACCTGCTGGTCGCCACCATACTTGTCGTACTCGACCCGCGCCTTGACCAGTTCGTCGACATAGTTCGAGGTGAGCTGCTTTTTGACCAGCTTCACTGTCACCGTGTCGACGGGTAGGCCGTCGGCGCCCGTCGCAGTGATGACGGCGGTCGGCATGGTTGGTTTACCGTCCGCGTCGGGCGGATTGGTGAGCAGATCACTGATCACCACGTTGACGACGCGGTTGAGCCCGGTCTGGATGAGGCCATCGACGTTGACGACGGAATCCACCTCCGAGCCACCATTGCTGGTGAAGGTCTCGGCGCCGCCCAAGGCGCTGTTGATGCCATCGCTGATGGCGGTGGCCCAGTTGCGGCTCTTGCCCTGCGAGATGATGTTGGCGAGCGCGAAGGTATCGGCGAGCACGTCGACATCGCCGCCAGACAGGACCTTCGCCCCACCCATCACGTCGATGCGGTTGGTGATGAACAAGAGGCTGTCGTTCTTGACCTTATCGAGCGGAATGACGCTGCCCGCCAGCGTGTCGGCATAGGTTGCGAGCCGGTAGCTGTCGCGGTTGAAGCTCTCGTCCATGCCGGTCAGCATGCGGACGTGGCGCAGGGCCTTGATCTCGGCGCCGCCGCCGATGGTAATGTTGTGGACCGGATTGACCTCGAGCACGCTCTGCGCCGCCGAAGCGGTGAGGAAGCCATAATTGTCGACGCTGACCCTGATGGTGGCGTCGACCTCGCTGTTGGAGGCGAGGCGAACATCGCCGGTCGAGCTGATCTTGATGTTGGCACTGCCAGCCGAGGTCGGGTTGGTGCCGATCTGCACCGTGCCGACAACACCGTTGCCGTTGTCGTCGTCGTCGCCCGCATCGTCCTTGGTGTCGAGGGTGCTGGAGGCACCTATGCCGGAGATCACGCCACCGCCCTTATAGGCGACGGTGTCGGCATAGAAGATATCGTTGAAGGTGGAGAGCGAGATGCCGCCGGCCTCAGGCGAGGCGTTCCGCACCGTCAGCGTGACATTGTCTTCGACGATGGTCAGCGTCGTGAGCGCCAGGTCGGTGCGGATCTCCGAGCCGGCGATGCTGATGGCGCCAGCCGAGATGCCGTCGACATTGGTGCCGATATCGGCCTTGGTGAAGTGGTTGGCGGCGGAGGCCGAGATGTTGGCCGCCGTGATATCGGCGCTGTTGGCGAAGCGCGCCGTGCTGTTGGCATTGACGTCGTTGGTGGCCGAGGTGCCGTTGCCCGAGATCACGCCGAAAGAGCTGGTCTTGATCTCGTTGTTGGCGAGGGTGTTCTGGTCGGAGGCCAGCAGCAGGGCGCCGGTGGCGCCGGAAACCGCATTGGCGAGCAGGGTGATCTGCGCATTGGCGCCGATCTTCGCTTCCGAGTTGACGTTGGCGACAGTGTCGGCCTCGCCCGAGGCGATGCCGACCAGACCGCCGGCGCCGGGGCTGGCCGACGAGGCATTGTCGTCATTGCCGTTGGCACGCACCACCAAGTCACCCGCGGTGATACTGACACTGGCGGCAACTTCTGCCTTGGTGGTCGAGCTCGACGTCGCGGTCGCCTTGGTGGCGCCGGCGGCGACGAGGCCATAGGCGGCGCTGTCGGAGGCGGCACGCTGCCGGTTGTCACCGCGCGCCGTGGCGGCCACGGTGCCCGAGGCGACGATCGAGGTGCCCGTGCCGAGCAGCGCCGTAATGGCGCCGATATGGTCAGCATTGGTAACGGTGGCATCGGCGCCGATCAAAGCGCCAACAATGCCCTGCGACGACGCATAGGCCGTGTTGGCAGCCGTGGAGGCGCGCGCCTCCTCGGCCTGCAAGGTCAGGTCGCGCACGATGAAGCTCGTGGCAGTGGTCTTGGTCTCGGACAGCACGTTGACGTCGACGTCGGCCTTGGAAACGCCGACAGCGAGCACGCCGCCGGTGGCGGCTTCCGTCTCGGCGCTGGCCGACGGAGTGGCCGTTGCCCGCAGCGTCACGTCGCGTGCGTCGATGCTCGAGGTGCCGAGGGTGCGGGCGGTGTTGTCGATATCGATATCGGTATCGGCGTCGAGGCCCGAGACAGCGAGGCTGAACAGCCCGACCGCCACGCTGAGCGCTCGGTTGACGGCGGTCGTCGTGACATCGGTATCGGCGGTGATTTCGACGTCGCCGTTCACCTGCAGTGTGCTGTGGTCGATATAGGCGTCGGTTACCGCCACCACGTTGTTGGTGGTTTCGGCGCCGCCGCCCGACAGCGTCGGGCCGATGCTGAGGTTGACGGCGACGGAAGCCAGCTCGGCCGTGGCGTCGAGGGTGATGTCGCTGGTGGCGCCGATCGTCACCTTGCCGGTCGCGAGCTGGAACTGCAGCGGATCGGGCGTCTCGGGCTTACCGTCCTTGAGGCGATTGAAATAGCCCAGTGCGTCCCTGGCCACGGTGCCCGTGACCACTACAGCACCGGCATCCTTGATATAGGCCTTGACGGTCGACTTGCTGAAGTTGTCGGCCACCGTCACCGCAACCGATGCGGCGCCGCCATAGACGCCGGCCGCACCGGCGACCGACGCGGCGCCCGCATAGGCTGCCATGTCGATGGTGTCGTCGGCGGCAATGCTGATGTCGCCTGCCGTGATGCCGGTGTCATCGCCCAGGATATAGGCCGAGGTCTCCACCCCGGCGTGATTGTTGGTCTCCGAGCCGGCTCCGGCCGCGGCGACGCCGACACCGCCGGCGGCGATGGCCACAGAACCCGAGATCACCTTTGCGTCGATGGTCTCGCTGGAAATCGCCTCGAGCGAGAGCTCGCCGAAGGTCTCGACCTTGGTGTCCTCGAGATACGCCTTGACCACCAGCGGATCGTAGGTCGGATCGAAGTCGGCGCCTTTGGGGGCATAACCGATATTGTTGCGGGCGATGCCGACGCCGATGGAGGCCGCGACGCCGACGCCGCCAAAAGCCGCCGACCCCGCGACCGCGAGGACCTCGGCGTCGATGTCGGAGGTACTGTCGGCAATCACGCTGATGTCGCCGCCCGCATCGAGCGCGCTATCCGCTGCATAGGCCGTGGCGCCGCCGAGCACGGTGTTGAGGGCCACCGCGCCGCCTCCGGAGACGGAGACGCCGACCGCGCCGCCGCTGATGGCAACGGCCGCGGCGGCCGAGGTGGCCTCGATGGTATTGTCGAGCGTGGCGGAGATCTTGATGGTACCCGGCGTCGCTGCAGCCGGCGGATTGGCGTCGGTCGGCCGATCGATGATGTCGGTCACCGAGATATCAGCGTCGGTCGCAAAGGCACTGACGCCACCATCGATGGTGTTCTTGGCAATGGCGATGCCGACGCTGACCCCAACACCGGTGGCGCCGATGCCGACGGCCAGCGAAGCCGCACCGGCAAGGGCTTCGATATCGGAAGTGCTTTCGGCGTTGACGTCGACGCTGGCTGCCTTGATCTGCGCTTTGACGGCGGCGTTACCGCCCGCGGCGGCTTTGCCTGAGATGTGAGCGCTGGTGTCGACCGCGATGAGGTTTTCGACATAGACGCCGGCAGCGGAGACACCGACGCCGACGGAGCCGCCGGCGATGGCGCCGGCCGCCGCGACGACCGTCGCATCGATGGTCTGGTCGGAGACCGCACTCACCTCCACCGCGCCGGTCGCGGTGACGTTGGTCTGGTCGATGAAGGCCTTGACCTGGGCCGTGGTGCTGGGCACCGCGGTGGTCAGCGGATCGTCAGTGCCGACCAACTGCTGGTAGGTGAGCCCACTATTGTTCCAGTTGCCGATGGAGTTGAGGGCGACCGAGATGCCGATGCCCACACCGACGCCGGTGGCGCCAGCGCCGACCGAAACGGCTACCGCTCCGATAGTTGCGTCAATGATCGAGGTTGAGTCCGCCTTGACCAGCACACTGCCGGTGACATTGACACTGGCAACGCTGGCGATCGAGGCGACGACGTCGCCACCGATCTTGTTCTGCGCCGCGGCGCCGGCGCCGCTCACCGCCACGCCGACGCTGCCGAAGGCCGCCGCGAAGGAGGCGGCATAGGCCTCGGCCTTGATCGAGCCGCCGCGCTTGGCGTTGGCCGACAGGTTGCCGGAGGTCGCCTTGAGTTGCGCCACGCCGGCAGCCGAAGCCGTCACCCCCGCGCTGATCTCGTTCAGCGCCAGGGCGAGCCCGAGCGAGATGCCTACGCCGGTCGAGCCGACGGCGAGCGAAAGCGCCGCCGCGCCCGTGAAGACCGTGATCTCGGAATTGTCCTCGGCGGCGACGCTGATCGAGTCGCCGACAACGTCGGTCGTTGCGCCCAGGATCAGGGCCGAGGTGGCCACGTTGATCGAGTTGTGCGAGCCGGCACCGGCGCCGGCCGGCGCTACGCCGGTCGACCCACCGATGCCGATGGCTGCCGCGGCGGCCACGAGGGTTGCGTCGACCTTGCCTTCCGACAGCGCCTTCACCTCGACAGCGCCGCCGGCGGTGATGCCGCTGGAACTGACCAGGGCCTTGACCTGCGACTGATCGGCGGCCGCGCCCTTCAAAAGGTTCTCGGCGCCGGCTACGCCGAACGCCGCGGCCACACCGGTCGAACCGCTGATCGACAACGAGAAGGCAGCCGCCGCAATGGTCGCGCCGATATCGCGGTTGCTATGGGCCTCGACGATCACGTCGCCACTGACGTTGATGGTGGAATCGAGGATGCTGGCGAGCACATCGGTGGCAATGACGTTGCGCGCGCCAGCGCCGCCGCCACTCACGTTAACGCTGGTGCTTGCGGACGCGCCGGCTGTGAAGGCCGCCGCGGCCGCCGTTGCCTTGATCTCGGAAATGTCCTCGGCCTTGACCTTGGCACCGCCGCTGCCGGTTACCGTCGTATCGTCAATCAGGGCCTTGGTCGTGCCCTTGATGTCGTTGAGCGCAATGCCGGCCCCGATCGAAATGGCCGTCGAACTGCCGCCCGAAAGCGCCACGGCAACGCTGCCTGCGGCCGTGACGGCCGTGATGGCATTGTCACTCTGCGCGATCACCTCGGCGCCATCGGCACCGACGGTAATGGTCGAGCGGTTGCCGGTGGTGTCGCCGCCGTCAATGACGGCGGTCGCATCAGCCGCAATACGGTTCTCGACGATGGCACCGGCGATGGCGAACTCTTTGGCGTTGCTCGACGACCCGCCGATGGCCACCGCTGCAGCGTAGATCGTCCCGTCGATGTGTGCCGTGGAACCGGCGTCGACCTTCACCTTCTTGCCGGCGACCGTCGAGTGCCGGATGCTCGCCGCAGTCTTGTACGGCGTCGCGCTGCCCACTTCGGTAATGCTGCCGGAGTAGCCGATATAGTTGAACGCCAGCGCCGCCCCGACGGCGACGCCGGTGGTGGTGCCGCCGAACGAGCCGGTTATGGCCACTGCCGCCGCGAGCACGGTTGCATCGATGTCGGCCGAATTGCCCGCATGGACCTGTACCGACCCGTTTGGGGCGTAAATGTCGGAATCGAGGATCGTTGCCTCGGCGCTGCCCAACAGCGAGTTGTTGGAGATGGCGCCGCCGGCGCTGACGCTGGTGGTGGCGCCACTGAGTGCCACTGCTGCGCCCACCGCGGCCGCAGCCGCAGTGCTCTCGATCTTGCCGGCCTGATCGGCCGACACGGTGACCGAGCCCGCGTCGAGATCGCCGACGCCATTGATGGCGGCATCTACGTCAGCGCGGATGATGTTGCGCGAAACCACGAGGCTGATGGGGAAGCTCTTGGTGCCGCCGCCGTTGAAGACGTCTGCGGCGAGTGCGATCACCGGCTGCACCACCTTGGAGGTGATGTCCGCCGTGTTGTCGGCATCGACCACCACGTTGCCGCCGACGTGAACCTTATCCGTGTCGGTCAAGTCGCTGATCGTCGCGCTGACCGTGGCGTTGACGCGGTTGAGCGCGATGACGGCGCCGACGCTGGTAGCGTTGCCGCTCCCAAAGCGCATGACGCGCACGAAGTTCGAGATTTCGGCGTTGATCGTCTGGTCGCCATGCGCCTCGACATTGAGGTTGCCGCTGGCATCGATCGTGGTGTTGTCGACGAGTGCGGTGGTGGCGACCGACCGTGTACCCTGGATTGCATCGACGAGGTCGGTGCCGACCAGCGCATCGACGGTGTTGAACAGGAAGTTCTGGTTCTGCACGCCCACCGAGTTGAACGCCAGGGTCACACCGATGGAGGTCTGCTTGGAGATGGTGTCGGCGTCGAGCGTGGCCTCGATGGTGCCGGTGTTCCGGGCTATGACCGAGACGTTGTCGGCGGACGTGACGGTGCTGTCGAGCAGCTTGGCGCTGGTGGTCCCGACCACGTTATTGGTCGAGATGACGGCGTTGACCGCCAGCGAACGCGACGTGGCGTTGGTGCCGCCGGTGACCTCGACGCGCGCTGTGAGGTCGGCGTCGATGATGCCGGTCTTTTCCGCCTCGATGTCAAGATCGCCGCCGAGCGTGAGCTTGGCGTTCTTGACCAGTGCCTCGGCGTTGCCCTCGACCAGGTTGAGGATCGCCATGGCGCCGACGCCGGTGGCCTTGCCGCCCGCGAGGTTGGAGGCGAGCTTATTGATCACGCCGAAGGCCGTGTAGCTTTCGCTCTCGGTGAAATCGGCGCGATCGGTGATCAGGGTGCTGAGGTCGACCTCGGCCGAGCTGAGGCCGATATAGCGGTAGACTTTCCCGCGCTCGGCCTCGTCCGAGTAGTCATCGCCGATATAGACGAGATCACCCGGATCGAGGGTGTGCTTGCCACCCGAGCTGGTCGAATACTGCGCGCCGTCGAACGAGAACGCCTTGAAATTGGGATTGTCGAGAAGGTCCGTGTCGCTGAGGTCGATCTCGGTCGGCGTCGTGCCGACGAAACGGAAGATCTGCCCACGGAACTGCTGGTCGGGATAGTCGCTGCCGATGAAGACGAGATCGTCCTCGTTGAGCGTCTGCACACCCGACTTGGTGGTGAACTTGTAGCTCTCGAGGAACGACTGGATGACGTTGGTGGCGATCGAGACGCCGTAATCGTTGCTGATCTCGGCCTTGGCCAGGATGTTGCCGGTCGAGGTGATCTCGCCGTCGTCGATCGAACTCACCGAGACGTCGTCCGCCTCGATGGTGAGCGAGGGAGTGGCGCTGTTGTCGATTGTCGCGACCGAGCCGCCCCAGACCTTGTTCGAGGCGATGACGAAGCCCATCGCCTTGCCGTCGGTACCGGCGATCGAAGTCGTCGCGGAGGTTGCTTCGTTGCTGACTTCTGCGTCGATGATCGCGGTGTTGTCGGCCGTCACGGTCAGATCGCCGGTGACGTCGATGGTGCTCGACTTGATGGTCGCGTTGGCCTGCTGCAGTTCGTTCTTGTTGCCGAACGCATCGTCGGCGAGCAGATCGTCGCCCAGGATGGCGTCGACACCGTTGAACAGGACGTTCTGCGGTTCCCAGCCGATCGAGTTGAACGCCATGACCACGCCCACGGTGTCGCCACCTGAGGTCGCCGCGGAGGCGAGCGTCTTGGCCGCAACGTTGGCGTCATTGACCGCTGCGACGGTGGCAGCGCCCGAACCGGTGACGGTCGAGTTGGTGATCTCGGCCAAGGCGCTCGACTGCACCAGGTTGGTGGCCAGCGTGCCGTTGATGGCGAGCACTGTGTCCTTGGGCGGCTTGGGCGGCTTGGGGGTTCCGTCCGGATTGGTCCCACCAGACTTCGGGTTGGGCGCAAATGACATGTTGGACGGCAGCGAGCTGCCGCCGCTGGCGGAGATGTCGCTGTCGGCGGTGGCGGTCAGCGTCGCCGCCTCGTCAGCCCGCACGGTCACGTTGCCGGCGCCGGCCTCGACCTCGGCAGTGTCGATGCTGGCTTTGGCCCCACCGCGCACATCGTTGAGCACCACCAGCGCGCCGATGGTCTTGGCCGGCGCTGCCGACAGGTTGAGATCGTGCAGCAGGATCTCGGTGGCCGGATCCTTCTTCCAGTAGTTGAGGTTGGTGAAGTCGACCTTGGTCAGGTCGGTATTCTGGCCGCTCGCGGCGGTGCCCATATAGGTGTAGATGGCCCCCGCATCGCCGCCGATCGGCTTGAAATTGGCCGACCCGGCGAAATTGAAGGTGTCGACGTTCGGAATGGTGAACGGTCCACTGCCCACATAAAGGTATTTGAGGCCGCCGGACGCCGGCTTGAGCTGGATGACCTCGCCGGCATTGATCGCCACATTGGTCGGCGGAATGCCGAATGCCATATCGATCGTCGGATCGCCGTAGGCGTCGTCGAGGCGGATGCGATCGCCGAATTGGAGGCCACGGATCTTGTTGCCAGCCGGATCCGGCTTGGTGTCGTAGGAGGCCCCCATCACGTCGTTGAGGGTTTCCTGGATGATGCCGACGCCGGCATCGCTGGTGACCGAGGTCTCCGCCACCAGCTTGGTGTTGGAATAGATGCCGGTCTCGTCCTTGGCAGTGACGGCGACACCCTGGCCGGCGGTAATGTCCTTGCCGTTCGCGGCCGTGGCATTCCTGATCGTCGCGGTCGCCTTGCCGCTGACCTTGTTGCCCGACAGCACGACGCCATAAGCGGCGCCCGAGGCGCCGTAGAGCGCTGACGTGGTGGTCTGCGCGGTGTTGGAGACGGTCGAGTTGATCTGCGCCGTATTGTCGGCGGCGACGGTGATCTTGCCGCCGGCATTGACCGTGCCACCGTCGATGGTCGCCGTGGCGTCGGCGCCGATCTCGCCGCCGAAACCGAGGTCGGAAATGTAATTTGCGCCGACCAACGTATCGATGGTGTTGAACAGGATGTTCTGCGGCGCCCAACCCACCGAGTTGAAGGCGAGCGTGACGCCCACGGCTGTCGCGGCAGAAGCGGCCGAAGCGTAGTTGCGTGCGTCGATCGCCGCATTATTGGTGGCGAGCACATCGACGTCGCCGCTGGCAGTGATCGTCGAGGCGGTGATCGAGGCCGCCGCCTTGCCGAGCACCACATTGGTAACGACCTGGCCCGAGAGCCCGAGCACCTTGCCCGAGCCGTCGATGCCGCTGCCGCCCTCGGCAGAGACCGTGTTGGTGGAGTAGGCCCAGATCTGCGAGGTGTTGGTGGCCTCGACGGTTACGTCGCCGGCATCGGCGTCGATCACGGCACTGACGATCTTGGCCGTCGCGTCGCCCTTGACTTCGTTGTAGGCAACCGACAGCCCGATCGCCTTGGCGTTGGTCTTGACGATGTTGCCGATGGCGGGGAAGAAGATGTCTTCGTAGTCGGCGGTGCTCAGGTGCTGCCAGGAGTTGGTATCAGCGTAGTCAACCGACGCGAGATCGACGTCAGCCAGGTTAGCGCCGCCGACATAGCGGTAGATTTCTCCGGCCAGTCCTTGCAGGAGCTGCCACTTCGAAGTGTCCGAGACGGTGATGCCGGTATTGGTCGGCAGGTCATCCGCGCCGATATATTTATAGAGCTTGCCGCCCGTCTCGATCAGTTCACCGTTGCGGAGCGCGCCGGTGAACGGCGCGTTGGCCGCCTGGTTGTCGAGATCGAATTTCGGAAGAATCGCGTCCCAGGTCGAAGCGTCGGTGAGCACGATGCCGGTATTGGCGACGAGCTTGTCGAGGCCGATGTAGCGATAGAGCACTCCCGCCTTTTCGACGAGCGTGCCCCGCACGATCGGCGCGACGAAGTTGGCGTCGGGAGCCACCAGATCGAGGTCGACAGCGGCGACCTGCGCGGTCCACAAACTGGTGTTCGAGAGGTTGATCCCGGTATTGGTCAGGATCTTGGTGGTCCCGATATAGCGATAGACCACCCCACCGCTCTCGACGTAGTCACCTCCGGTGAGCGGGTCGGGGAAACTCGCGCCGGCACCGACGCCGTCGAGGTCGAACTTGGGATGCAGATAGCTGAGGGCGACGCGAACGGTATCGCCCTGCTCGATATCCTGCACTCCGGAACGGGTGGTGAAGTCGTAATCGCCGGCGCCGAGACGGTCGGCCACGCCCTTTACCAACTGCTCGACGGCAGCCAGCGTGTTCTCCGGCAACGCCGACGCCACGACCTTGATGTTAGCCGAGATGCTGGCTTCGTTGTCGGCGGCAACGCGCACCGACTCGTCGGCCTCGACCTGCTTGGTGGCGGCGCCAGTACCGTCAACGGCGGCAGTATTGTCGATGAACGCATCGGCGCCGGCGCTGACCTTGTTCATGGCCAGGATGGCACCAGCCGCGAGGCCCTTGGCACCCTGCTTGGCGACCACGCCGAACGGGTTCGACCATGCCTGCTTGGCTTCGTTGCCGGTCACCGCTGTGATACGGGCCGAGTTGTCGGCGGTGACGCTGATCGCGCCCGCGACGTCGACGTCTGAATTGACGATCGAGGAGGTGGTCGAGAAGCCCTGCTCGTTGCCGAGCGCCGTCGCCACTTCGGGCGAGCCGATAATGGCGTCGACCGCGTCGAGGAACAGGTTCTGCGGCTTCCAGCCGATCGAGTTGAAGGCGATGACGGCGTTAACGACCTTGCCGCCGGCGCTCATTTCGCTGAGCGCGGTGGACTCGATGGTCGCGGCATTGGTGCCGCGCACGGTCAGGTCGTTGCCGGTACCCGAGCCCTTGCTGATGGTCGAGCCGTTGACTGTCGCAAGGGTGGCGCCAAGGATGCTGTTGGACACCGAGACCGCGCCGAACGCCTTGGAGGCGTTGCCATCGGTGACGTTCTCAGAGCTGATGACGCTGATGTCGGTCGCCTTGATCGTCGCGATCTGGTCAGCGGTGACGTCGATCTTGCCAACCGAGGCAATGGTCGAGCTTTCGATCGCCGCCGTCACATAGGCATCAACCTGATTGCGCCCGAAGATGCCGCCCTTGGCGGCGCTGCCCGTTTTCAGCGGGTCCTTGAACTCCTTGCCCTTGGCTTTGCTGGTCGCCTTGGACTGCCCCATCTTGGCGCTGATCAGCGTCTGGGCAAAGGCCGGCGAAACGATGTCGTCGGTGTTCAGCTGCTTCCACAGGCCGAAATCGGTGAAGTCGGCCAGCGCCAGGTTAATCTGGTCGGTCGCCGTCCCCATGTACTGGTAGACCTCGCCGGCCTTGCCGGAGGTTACCTTCCAGCGGGTCGGATTGTCGGTGTAATCCTCGACATCCCGCAGGCTGGTCAGCGAGGTGATGGTGTCGAGACCGGCGTATTCGTAGACGATACCGTCCTTCTGCACGCGGTCGCCGGTCTTGATTTCGATGGTGGTGGGCTGCAGCAGCTCATCGAGATTGACTTCGGCGGCGATCAGCACCTTGTCACCGAACGCCAGCTTGTCGGCCATGCCGAACTTACCCGGGGTGCCGGACTTGGTGGTGTATTTGTAGTCGTCGACCACCGCGCTGATGACGTCGCTGATCACGTCGGCGCCGTAGGTCGTCGCCGTGGTATTGTCCGCCCCGACATTGGTCAGCGTGTCGATGATCGCGGAATTGACGGCGCGCACCGTGACTGTGGCGCCGGCAACGGTGGAGGCCGAGTTGATCTTGGCGGTGGCGCTGTTGGAAATCTTGTTGCCGGCGATAGCGAGGGCCAGCGACGAGGATTTGGTCTGCGCGATCGCCTGGAACGCCGCCGACGCGCGGTTGTCCAGCACCGCGGTGATGAGACCCGACGACAGCGCTTCAACCAGCACCGCGCTCGAGGACTGCACGTTCGAATTGGTGATCAGCGCCTCAACGTCGTAGACGCTCTGATGGCGCAAGGTGATCGTGTCGTTGTCCGCGATGTTGGCATCGCCCAGCAATGTCTCGATCGAGTCGAAGAGCAGATTGCTGCGCTCCCAGCCGATGGTGTTGTTGGCGATCTGCAGCGCCTGCATCTTGGAGGCGCCTACGCCGGTCGAGATCGCCGAGTTCTCCGCCGTGATCTTGGCCGAGTTGTCCGCGGTGACCGACACCGCGCCGATCTTGGCGTTCGCAGCGCCGAGCTGTGCGTCGACAATCTGCGCCGAGGTAGCGCCCTGGATCAGGTTGGTGGAAATGATGGCGCTCTGCGCGCCGGTCTTTCCGCCCTTCAGCAGCTTCTTGAGGATGATGCCCTTGACGCCCTTGGGCGCGATCTTCTTGAGCAGCGTGTCTTCGTTGAAGGTGCCGCCGCCCTGCACCTCGTTGTAGACGTCGGCGTTCGCGGTGATCTCGCCGATCGATTTGGCATCAACCGAAACGGTATTGGCATTGACTACCGCGCTGGTCAGCAGCGCCGTGGCGCCGCCGCGCAGGTCGTTGAGCACAACGACCTGGCCGGTCGCTTTGGCCCCGACCGAGCGCAGATTGTACTGGTCGGTGAAGATCGAGTAGTCGAGGTCCGGCTTCCACAGACCCTTGTCGGTGAAATCGACCATCGAGAGGTCGAGCACCGGCTCGTCGGCGCCGAGATAGGTGTAGGTGTCGCCCGCCTCGCCCTTGATGGCGCGCCAGGTCGTCGTGTCGCTGAAGGTCGGTCCGCCAGCCTTCCAGTCGGCGACGGTGAGCGGGTTGGTGCCGAGATACTGGTACAGCTTGCCCGAGTTGCCGATCTCGGAGACCAGCAGGATCTGGCCGTTGGTGATGGTGAGCGGGGTCTTCTTGGAGGTGACGAGGTCGTAGTCGAGCCCGACGGTGGTCCCGTATTTCAGCGGCGTGGTAAGCCCGTCGGTCAGCACGCGATCGGCATCGAGGGTAATGCCGCGGTTGTTCAGCGAGGTGCCGGTCACGGCTTCCTCGATAGTGTCGGCCAACCCATATTCGAAGAAGCGTTCGAGCGCGTGCAGCCCGCCATCGGTGCTGGAGATCGCCGTGCCGGTGATCTTGACGTTAGAGTTGATCCGCGTCTCATCCTCGGCCGTGACGCTCAGCGCGCCGCCGGCGGTGACCGCCTTGTCGGTCGCTCCGCCATCAATCACCGCAGAGGCGAGACGGTTGATCTGGTTGTTGGCCAGCGCCACGCCAAGCGACTTGGCATTGGCCTTCAGGACGCCGACATCGTTGGTCTGCTTGGACGAACTGGACACCGTGGTGTTGGCAGTGCCCTTCGACATGGCGACTGCCGAAACGGCACCTGCGGCCGAGACCACAGCCTCGGTGATCGAGGCCTTGACCTGAACCTGGGTGGGGGTCTGGAAGAAGGTGGTGCCGAGGATGGCGTCGAGTGTCGCCTTCTGGAAGGCGAGCGTGTTGCCGGACAGAGTCGGCCCCTGGCCGATATCCCAGCCGACGATGTTCATCGCCTCCATGCGCGCCGCTGCGGCGGCACCGCCCTTCAGCATCTTGGTGATCTTGGTGCCGGAAATGCCCCGGCCTTCCATGTTCAGGTAGATGGTGGCATCGAGGAAACTGTCGTCAGTCGCCTTCACCGTCACATCGCTGCCGGCGCCGGTCGCGGTCACCGAGCCGCCGCTGATCGAGGCCGTAGTCGAGCCATTGACGACGTTGGCAACCAGGATGCCGGCCATCACCTTCTTGGCCATGACCGGGTCGAGCGGATCGACGTCGGGCGCCTCCTCCATCGGGATCGACTGGGCGAAGGCGGTGACGGTGGTGATGTTCAGGGCTTCGACGGTGACGTCGCCGGTGGCGACGATGGTCGAGGCGTTGATGGCGGCCGTGGTATCCTTCTGCACCTGGTTAATGATCGCCACGCGGGCAATGTGCTTTTTGACCGCCGGATCTGGCTCGTCGCCGTTGAGATCGAGCGGCGGCAGGAAAGGCAGCGCCCAGGCAGTGACCGAGGAGCGATCGATCGCCGAAACGCTGACGCCGCCATTGCCGGCGCGAACATCGGCCGAATCGAGCTTGGCCGAGGTAGTGCCGAACACCTCGTTGTCTGAGTCGAGGCTGGTGGCCGAGTAGCCGGTATTGCTGGTTGCCGAAAGGGAGAGCCTGCCGACCGCAGAGCCAGATGTGCCGCCATCGATGCTGATGCCGCGGATGGTCGCCGTGGTGACTTCGGTCGCCTCGTTGGTGACCGAGCCCATCTGGTTGGAGACAATCTCGTTGCGCACCTCGCCGGCGCTGTTGGCGCTGACGCTGATGGCGTTAGTGGCCCTGAGGCCAGCGGGCAGCGTGCCCGGCACCGCTGTGGGCTCGGCCGTGCCGATCATCACCGTGGTGTTGCGGTTGATCGAAGTGTCGGAATCGATCGCCGAGAACACCACGATGGTGGAGAGCTTGGGCTTGAAGGCGTCGATCTCGGTCTGGAGGATGTCGCGGACGATGGTCTGGTCGTCGGCCGCGATGGCTACGGTGCCCGCGCCGGAGGTCGCCGTCACCACCGCATTCGCAGCAACCGTCACGGTGGTGATGTTGGTGACGTTGACGTCGGCATCGACATTGTTGGTGTCGATGATCTGGCCAGCATTGTTGTACGCGGTCGTGACATCGCTGATGCGCGTGTCGATCAGCGTCTTGATGTCGTCCAGGGCGACCTGGCCACTCTCGATCGCGCTGGTGAAGGCGGCATCGAATGAAGAAATGGTCGGACGCGGCACCGGATTGGTGACCAGCGTATCGTCCGATTCGCGATACAGCTGACCATCCTCGCCCCGGTACAGGTCCGGGTAGAGGATCGCGTCGATCATGCTGGGCGGCAGCGCGATCTTTCCAGCCGCAGGGGTCGGCGAGAAGATGCTGGTCGGGAATATGATCTCGGCCAACCCGAGCATGTTCGGGATCGGCACCTCGGTCAGCATGATATCGACGTCGACGTCGGTATCGGCGCCGATGGTGACGGCCTTGCCGCTGACGGTGCCGTTGATGGTCACCGTCGAGGTGTTGTTGAGCGTCGTCGAGATGGTCTTCAGCGTTGACTGCGCCTGGCCGTGCGCGCGCACCGTGTTGGCGGCGACCGACGCCACGATCACCGTATCGGCGGTGATGCTGCCATTGACCAGCACCGTCGCCGAGGTGTTGCGGGTGACGCTGAGGGTCGCCGCGTTGCCATCACCATCGGGGTCGGTCCCAGCCGCGTCGAGCGAGACGCGGGACCAGTCGACGGCCTTGATGGTGACCGCGTCGGCGACGATATCGACGCCGCCCTGGACGGTGACGTTTTCGGCGCTCAGCCCGAGCGAACCGCCGACGGTAACGTCGCCGGCGACAACGATCTCTTCGCCCGCATCGAGCATCAGCGAGAAGGCGGCATTGGAGGGCAGCGAACTGATGGTGGTGACGTTGGCCAGATCGCCCAGGTAGAGCCAGACCGGCCCGGTGGCGGCGGTGTCGTAATTGTTCCCGCCAATCACCGCGCGCACCACATCGGCACCGCTGGCGATGATCGAGACGTCCTTGTTGGACGCGCCGGAGATGGCGCTCCTGAGGTCGGTTACGACGACGCCGCCACCGACGGCGAACGGCTCCATATTCTCGAAGGTCAGCGTCGAGCTGTTGTTGAGCGCGACCGAGCCTGACCCGTTGGCGCCGAGCGTAGCCGTACCGGTGGCGCTGACGCCGGAATAGATGACCCGGTCGTTGCCGCCGAAGCCACCGTCGACGACGCCGCTGAGCTTACCGGCGGCAGTGAAGGTGAAGGTATCGTCGTTGCCGTCGGAGCCCTCAAGGTTCTTGACGTCGAAGAAGGTCAGGTCGACTGCCTGGCCATTGATGGAGCCATCCTGGTCGCCGTTGATCAACCACGCCGTCGCATCGGAGGTGTCATAGATCAGCCGGTCGGTCCCGCCACCGCCAGTGAAGGTGATCGAGGGCGTGAGTGTCCAGGGCCCGAACGAATCCTCATCGATGCGTAGCGTGTCGTTGCCAGCGCCGCCGGTGATGTTGATGCTGCCAGTGGCGTTGATCTCACTCAGATCACCGAAGGCCAGCACCTTGCCGCCGTTCTTCTGATCGAGAATCTCCACGCGACGAACTGTGATCGTCCCCGCGGTGACGACCTTTTCCTCCTCGATCAGCCGGACCAGCAGGTCATGGTCCTGCACTGTCGGGTCGGTCGAGAAATTGAGGTTGAGGTCGGCATTCAGCAACAGGCGCGGTTCGAGCGAATCGAACACCAGGCGGACGCGTTCAGCGAGCTGACGATCGCTTCGGCTTCGACGCAACAGTCGTGCTAGCCTGTCCTGCAGCGCACTGGCCAGTTTCACCCGACGCTGCGAAGTGGGACGCCCGAAGAGACCTTCGGATCGGAAAGGATAGGCCATCATGACTCCTGACCGGCGCCCCCTCAGAGCGCCGACAGATGTTGCAATGCTAGATACGCACTAGGTCACCGGGATCCCCGCCAACGCGCAGAGACCCTTGCCGTCGCCTATCCGAGCCGCAATCGGCTCGGCCGTCCCGCGGCCCCCGCGGGTCTAGGTCGTTGAGCGCGCTTTCGTGGAACAGTTTGCAACCCGTTCCTGAAAGCGCTCTCTTTCGCTACGACGCGACCGGCTCAGGAGCGGTCGCGGTGCTGGGTTCGGCTGGCGTGACGCCGAGCCGCCCGGCTGTTGCCTGCAGGTTCCGTAGCGATTGCAGGTGAAGGTAGATCACTTCCAGGTCATCGGAGCCGAACAGCGCCGCGAGCTGGTCGGCCGAAATCGCCTTGAGCCGGTCGCGGCTCACCACCTCGAAGCCCGACAGCATCATGTTGCGGCCATCGGGGAGGGTGAACTGCGCCTGCATCGGCTCGAGCAGGTTGAACTGGCGCAGCCGCGCGCACAGGTCCTTGGTGCGCTGGAACTGCACCTGGTAGGCCTGGAGGAAGCCGAGCACGCTCTTCAGATACTGGGTCTGCTCGCCCTCGGCATCGAACAGTCGCTCGCCGCGCCCGTCATTGTTGGCGCCATCGAACGACTCATCGATGCAAAGCGTGAAGTTCTTGCCCTCATCGGTCGAGGAGAAGACGAACGGATACCGCCTGAGGAAAGCCGGGACATACTTGCCCAGCCACTTGCCCTTGTCGTCGATGAATAAGTTCTCGTTCTCGCGAATGCCGAGCAGCACCGCCGGGATGACGTCTTCGCCGCTGCCGGCGAAGACGATCGTCATCTCGCTGGCAACCTGCGAAAACTCGGCCACCATCAGCGGCACCGAGTTGACGTTCGCCGAGAAACTGAAATCGTTCCCGGTCTTGACCGCCAAATTCGCGTGGCGGCTCCGATTGACCGGTGTGGCGGTCTCATAGATCAATAACTGTTTGGCCAAGTATGCGCCCCCTCGGCGTTGGCGAAAAAGGCACCGATTCCCGCCGGGCCGACCAACATGCCATGCCTAGCAACGTGCCGTGACATATTCAACTGTCACTGACGAACTAGTGTAGATAATGCCACGCGACGTGGTAAATGCGCACCGGGGTCAATTAACGGCTGGTTAATTCGGCCAAGGCATATGGGGCGAGGTCGCCGGCCATGTCGCCGAAGCGCTCGATATAGGCCTCCGTCAGCCCCAGGCAGGCCTTGGATGCGCACCGTTCCCGGTGCGGGCAGCGGTAGAAGCCGTTCTTGTCGAACTCGACCCAGAAATCCGGGTCGATCAACAGCGCCGCCTGGCCGTTGTCGAGGCGCCAGTCGTCCTGGCCCAAGAGACATTGCGGGACGTTCTTGATCTCGACGGCGATGCCGCGCGCGTCAGCGCGCACGCAGGCCTGCTTGAGGTAGGGCACGATCAACCGATAGTCCGCCAAGAGCTGCTTGTCGTCGCTCCGGCTCATCGGGAAATAGTGCCAGAACTCCATCTGGCTGAGCGCCCCGATACCCTCAAGCGCATCGACCACGTCGGGTAGCAGGCGATAGCTGCGCTCGGTTACGACGGTATTGGTGATGATGGCGGTGCCGGGGAAGCTCGAGACGATCTCCATGCCCCGGAGCATCTTGTCGAACGAGCCCTTGATGGTGGTGATGCCATCGTGGGTGGCGGCGTCGCTGCCGGCGACGGAAATGAAGAACTCGTCGACCCCTGCCTCGATCAGCTGTTCGGCGTAGCCGGGTCGGCTCAGGTGCATGCCATGCGTCTGGATGCGGATGTGCTCGAAGCCGGCGGCCCGGGCGCGCCGCGCCAGATCGGGAAGATCGCGCCGCAGCGTGATCTCCGAGCCGGTCATGATCAGCCCGCTATACTGCCGGGTCTCTTCATTGCGGCGCAGCACGTGCTCGAAGGCATCGTCGGAGACCGGCTGCAGCCGATCCATCGTGCCCTCGATCATGCAGTGGACGCAGCGCAGGTTGCACCGGAACTCCAGTGTCGCAGACACGTAGCTGGCGTTGTCGTAGCGTCCCATGTCGTTTCCCGCCGGTCAGGCGAAGCCGTAAATCGCGGTCTTGTTGACCTCGAGCCTGCCATCCACCATCGCATAATCGACTCCCAGATCGAAATAGAGATGCTGGAAACGGTTGAGATGAGTTTGCACGAACCGCACCAAAGGCTGCGGATAGTGGTGCTCGACAATGAAAGCCGCCATCTGGGCCGCCCGAACACGCGAATAGTAGATCCCGTCGGACCGCCGCTTGTTGGCGATCACGGTGACCACGCCGAGCTTGTCGGGATCAAGCAGCCGGTCGGCGACGCGCTCGGCGTCATCGAGGCGGGCCGAGGTGATGAGCTTGCGGCGCAGCGCAACTGCATCCTCGCGCGTATGGAAGAAATGGTAGAGGTTGGCGAACTCCAGCCCTGCGGTCGTCAGCCGATAGGAGAGGCCCGATGAGAGGTCGCTGCTCGGGTTGCCGAAGTAGAGATTGACCTCGTCGAGCGGCCGGCGGACCGCGAGCCATTGCGGCTCGAGATCGATCGAGAACATGAAATACGGGCGGCCATCCGGGATCGACAGCTGGCTTGGGGCAAAGGGCGCGAGACACGCAAGCACCCGCTGCAACGACACGCGCCGCTCGGCCCGGGCGTAGTCATAGAAGTACAGCTCGAAGCTCAACCGCCCAGCGGCCTGCTTGATGCCCCAGACAACCTGGCCCCGGCCGAGCTCGTGCTGCAGGGCGCGGATGACCTCAGTCAGCAATGTACCGGCAGGATCGAGCTGCGCTGCAGCCCACAGCACCGCCTCGCTGCGCAGCGCTCCCGCCGCGGGCGCCAGCGGCTCATAGGGCCAGAGACAGAAATCGGCGAGGCGATCATCGGCCTCTGCCTCGAGCGCGGCGGGGAGACGTTCAGCGATGGCCATGCTTGGTCGCCGCATAATAGAGCGTAACGAACTCGGTGCCCGCTGCGTCGCGTCCGATGGCGATATGCCCGAGCATCGTTCCTTCCCCGTCGACGAGGATCTCCGGTGCGGCCGTAGGGAGGCCGAAGGCCGCGCACAGCTCCTCCAGCGCCCGGCGGTGGCGCGCCAGTGGCGTATCGATCCGATAGAGATTGATGTCGAACGACCGGCGCGGCGTGTCCTCGTCCTCGACCAGCATGACGTCGACGCGCCCCTGGGGCATGATCAGCTCCGACAGCACGCGGTCGGTGAACGCCGCCGATACCTCGCCGACATCCCTCGCAAAACTCTTCCGCAGCGCCGTGCGCGCCTCGACGCCGTTGGTGGGATAGGCGAGGTGCCGGTAGCGCGAGAAATTGGTCTCGCGTCCCGGTCGCCACTTCGCCGACAGGAAGATCGTGTCATCCGGGATATCCGAGCGTCCGGAGCGCCCCAGTTCGTACTCGACGTAGAGCTTGAACAGCGGCGGATCGATGCCATCGCAGCCCAGATGCACGGTGATGACCCGGTCCCAGGACGCCAACAGCCGCTCGGTGGCGGCCGGATCGCACGCCAGCGCCAGGGCAATATCGCGGAAGCGGCGACGCGGATCCGGTCCCAGCACCTCCGGCTGGCAGGTCACGAGAAAGCGGTCGGCCGATTGCCGTCCGGGCCAGAGTTTCGTCGACCGCTCGGTAATATGCGGCCCCTGGAGCGCCTCGACGAAGCGCCGCATGTCGGCCGCGGTGGGCCGCTGGCCCAGCAGTGAGGCGCCTTCCGCCATCGTCATCCCCGATCAGCCGGCCGGCTTGCGCGCGGCAATCACCTGGAACGGCATATCCAGCACCACCCTATGCACCGTCTCGACGACGAAGCCCTGCGCTTGGAGCAGCTTGGCATATGCCGAGGCCGGCCGGAAGAAGGGCAGGAACACCAGGTTAGCCAGCATCGAGAACGGCATCGCCTGGTCCAGTGCCAGCTCGGGGGCACGCTCGACGATAAGCAGCCGCCCGCCGGGATGGAGCGCCTCGCGCGCCGCGCCGATAAAGCGGCCCGCCATGTCCTCAGGCCAATCGTGCAGCACGGATTTGAAGACGACGGTGTCGACTGGCCCGGGGAGCCGCTGGGCCCGAATATCCCTCGGCGTGAAGGTGACCCGCTCGGCGCCCGGCCGGCCGGCAACATTGCGTGCACCGAGATGGCAAACCGCCGGCAGGTCGATGACAGTGGCGCTCAGTTGCGGGTGGGTGGCTGCGAGGTGCAGGGCGAACTCGCCGCTATTGCCGCCGACGTCGAGCAACTGGCGCGTGGCGTCCAGCCCCAGCAGCGGACTGAGCAGCGGCCCCTCGTAGCGGGTCAGTGCCGTGGTGTAATTGACCCAGCGCGCCGTTGCCGCCAGGTGCTCCGCCGAGGTCGACAATGCCCGGGAGTAGTCGAACAGGCGAAACACCTCGGCCTGCTGCACGAACGCCCCCGGATCAGCGAGCAGCAGCGGGAAGCGCTCATGCACGTCCTTGGCGATCGCGAGGAGGAACCAGAGCCGCGCTTCGAGCAGGTCGCGCGCCCTGAGAACCTGGCGGAAATTCGCCGTCAGGCCAAAGGAACTCGCTCCTTCGAGCACACCACTGGCTTGCAGCTGTCCGAGCAGCAAGGCCAGTCCGGCAGGCGTCAGCTCACCGGCATGCGGCAAGGCGCGCGGCTCCAGCTGGTGATCGGCTAACCGGTCGATCCAGCCGAGCGTCAGCGCTCGCTCCAGGGCCCGCGCCCCCAGTTCGGATGCGAGCACCGCATCGACACCCCGAAAGGGCTCGGCCGTCTCTGTCATGTTGCCCCCACGTCTCGAACGCGACCCTAATGCAGGGAACGCCAGGCATCACGACATTCTTGCCGCTCTAGCGTTCGAACAGCTCGGGGTGAGCGGCTTCCAACCTCGGAAGCGCATTGAGGATGCCGTGCAGGTGCCGCGACATGGCGCGTTCGGCACCATCCTGGTCGTGCTCGTCGATGGCGGCGAGGATGTCGCGGTGCTCGCTGATCAGCGGCGACATGGATTCGGCAGTCTTCAGCGTCAGCGTGCACACCCGGTCCATATGGACCTTCACGTTCTTGATCGTCTCCCAGGCGGTGTCCGAGCCGATGCCGGTGCACAGCGTCCGGTGGAAGGCTTCATCGTAGCGCACGAAAGCCTCGCGATCGAAGCTGCGGACGGCGATCTCCTGCTGGTCGATGATGCTGGTGAGCTGCAGCCGGGCGCTCGGCGAAAACGCCAGCGCGGCCTGGCGAACCACCGCTACTTCCACGGCCTCGCGCACGAAGCGGGCATCGAGCATCTGCCGCATCGAGATCGGCACCACTACCGTGCCCCGCTGCGGCATAGTCCGCACCAGCCCGGTCTGTGCCAGGGCAATCACCGCCTCGCGAACCGGCTGGCGCGACACTCCGTAGCGCTGCGCGATCTCGTTCTCCGAGATGCGCGAATTGGGTTTCAGTTCAAGAGCGACGATGGCTCTGAGCAATTCGATCCGGAGCTGGACGGCCACCGGTGAGATGCCTTCCGCGAACTTGAAAGGCAGTGTTGCTGTCTGCTGGCCCAAGGCGACTCCGATGTGGTGCGGCTAATCATAACGCCGCGCAGCCGACAGCGCCAACGGTTCGTCAAGTGGCCTACACTACCATACACTCACCGACACGCAAGCCTTCGATTGCCTCTGCTCGGCCGAAATACCGAGTTGACGGCCATCCCGCGTTGCAGACTACCATACACTAACCTGCAACGTGCCTTTTTTGGGAGGTCCCGTGAACATCGCCAAGGCCAATTTCTGGCTGCTCCGCTTTCCGCTCGAACGCCGCTACGGCGACGCTCAGGGGATCAAGGTGCAGCGCGTGCTGACCGTCGTGCGGCTCGAAACCAGCGATGGGGTGGTCGGCTGGGGCGACTGCTTCGGCTACCGGGCGCAACCCAATAACTGGGAAGATGCGGTCGCCATCGTCGAGGGCAGCTCGCTGCGCGACGCACGCAAGGTGGTCGACCGCGTCGGCAAGTTCGACCTGTCGCTGTCGGGCGGTATCGACATCGCGCTGTGGGACATTCGCGGCAAGCTCGCCGGGATGAGTCTCAGCGACCTGTGGGGCGGCACGTACCGGGCGGCACAGCCGGCCTATGCCTCGCTGCAGAACGTCACCGAGGCAGAAAACGTCGTCGATGATGCGCTGGCCGAAGCCCAGCGGGCGATGGACCTCGGCTTCACTTCACTCAAGATGAAGGTTGGCTGGCACGACGTCGAGACCGACATCGACTGGGTGAACCGGGTGATCGAGGCGCTGCCGGCTGGTGTGCCGCTGGCGATCGATGCCAACCGCTCCATGGACCTGCCGACGGCCCGCCGGATGATCCGCGGCATCCGCAATCCCGAGCGGATCGCCTGGTTCGAGGAGCCGCTCGCCAATACCCATGTGTGGTCGCACAAGGAATTGCGCGACAGCATCGATGTGGCCGTGGCCGGGGCCGAAAGCATGCCGCTGGTGATGATCGACGAGGTGGTGCGCACCCGGGCGATGGACATCATCAATCCCGACATGGTGGGGCACGGCGGCATCGACCGCATGGCCCGCTACTGGCACGTCGCCAGTTCCAACGGCGTGCGACTCGTTCCGCATGTCTTCGATGGCCAACTGGCCCGCGTCGCCACCCTGCACTTTCTGGCCAACCGGCCCGACTGGAACGAGACCCAGTCGCACTTCACCGTCTCGCCGCTCGAATACGACATCTCCGTCAATCCGCTGCGCGACGACATCCTGGGTGAGCGTCTCGCACCCGACAAGACCGGCTGCGTGCCGGTGCCGACAGGCCCTGGCCTCGGCGTCACCGTCAATGAGGATCTGCTCAAGCGGTACGTCGTCGCGCAGCGCTGACTTTTGCAAACTGGGAGGAACCGAAGACCATGCGTAAACTGATGTTATCGGCGCTCGCGCTGCTGCTGGCGACGCCGGCACTGGCGCAGCAGACTCAGCTCACCATCTGGACCCGCCTGGCGGAAGAGGCCAACAAGCCGCTGTTCGATGCGTTCGAGGCCGCCAATCCCGATATCGACCTCGTGGTCGAGTACATCCCGGGCGGCAAGAACCACATCAACAAGCTGATCGCTGCCGTCGCGGCCAACAACGCCCCCGACATGACCGTACTCGATGTGGTCGCCACCGAGGCGTTCGCGCGCCTCGGGGCATTGAAGCCGCTCGACGAGATCGTCGCGTCCGACCCCAAGCTCGCCACCGACCTGTTCCCGCAGGGGCCGCTGCAGACCAGCTTCTTCGATGGCAAGCAGTACGCCATCCCCTATGGCGGCGATGCCTCGGTGGTCATCTACAACAAGGCACTGTTCCGGGAACGCGGGCTCGACCCCGACAACCCGCCCAAGACCTGGGCCGAGTTCACCGAAGCTGCGAAGCAACTGACCTTCGATCGCGACGGCGACGGCAAGACCGACGTGAACGGCATGCTGTTCGTGCCCTCGCAGCCCTGGCTCACCACGTTCCACTGGATGCCGTATTTCTGGATGGCAGGCGGTCAGTTCAACGATCGGGCGAACCTCAAGTTCACCTTCAACAGCGAAGCGGGCGTCAACGCGCTCAACTACCTGATGGATATGCACCTGAAGCACAAGGTGATCCCCGAATGGGCGATCGGCGCGGCGGCTTCGACCGACAACCAGCTCGAGTTCCTGCAGGGTCGCATCGCCATGCAGATCGATGGTCCCGGCATCCTGCAGCGAGTGCAGCGTGACGCGCCCGATTTCGAGCTCGGCGTCATGCGTCATCCGGTGCCCAATGCCGGCGACAAGTCGCTGAGCTTTGCCGGCGGCGACAACTTCGCCATCATGGCCAATATCGACGAGGCCAAACTGCCGGCGGCGATCAAGGTGCTCGAATGGATGGCCTCGGTCGAAGGGCAGCGCAACTGGTTCCAGACCATGGCGCGCCTGCCCGTTCGCAAGGAGCTGCTGGACGATCCGTTCTATGCCGACAATCCGTTGGCCAAGGTCTATCTCGAGGCCTTCCTCGAAGCGCATGAACCGCCGCTCACCAACCACTACACCGAGGTGCAGCAGTACCTGCGTGATGCGTTCGAGCAGACCGCTTTCGGCCTCGTCAGCGCCGAGCAGGCGCTGAACGACGCCGCGAGCCGCGCGGACGCGCTCGCCGCCCGCAGCAACACCCCCTGACATCGCAGAAGGGGCAGGACCTACGGCCCTGCCCCTTCTCCTGCCCGCAGCACGCGCCAGCACCTGACCGCGCCCGGAGTCGACACCCTTGTCACAAGATCTTGCCCTCGGTGGGCGCAACGCTGCGCGTCACCGCCGCAGCCCCGGCAACCTGGCCGACCGCTTCGCCGGCCTCGCGCTGGCCACCCCGGCGCTGGTCGTCATGGTCGTGCTGATGCTCTACCCGCTGCTCTATGCGGTGTGGCTGAGCTTCGTGCGCTGGTCGCCGACCGACAGCACATTCGTCGGCCTCGACAACTACCAGCGGATCTTTGCCGACCGGATCTTCTGGCAGGGCGTCACCAACACCTTCTTCTATACGATCTGGAACGTGCTGCTCGGCACTGCCATGTCGATCGGCATGGCCGTACTGATGAACCGCCCGACCTTCCTCGCCCGGCTGCTGCGCCTGGCGGTGTTCATGCCGGTGATCATCTCCAGCGCCGTCGCCGCGCTGGGCTGGATCTGGATGTTCGATACCGAGTTCGGCCTCGTCAACCAGATCATCAAGCTCACCGGCCTGTCGCAGGGCTTTCCGTGGCTCAACTCGCCGCATTTCGCGCGCTGGTCGATCGTCATCGTCAACCTCTGGCTCGGCACCGGCCTGTCATCGATGCTGCTGCTGGCGGCGCTGCAAAACGTCCCGCAGGAGCAGCACGAGGCGGCGGTGATCGACGGCGCCAACCCCTGGCACCGGCTGATCCACATCACCCTGCCCTATATCCGGCCGACGCTGCTGGTGGTGATGACGATCAAGCTCATCGGCTCGTTCAAGACCTTCGACCAGATCTTCATCATGACCGGCGGGGGGCCGCTCTACACCACCGAAACCATGCTGATCTACCTGTACCGGCAGGGATTCGAGTACTTCGATTTCGGCTTTGCCGGCGCCGTCGGCGTGGTGTTCTTCCTGCTCGTCGGCCTGCTCAGCCTGGTGCAGGGCATGATCCTCAAGGGAGGCAAGAAATGAGCGCCGTTCCCACCTACGACCGTCGTTCGCCGCTGGTCGAAACAGCCATCAACCTCGTCACTGTCCTCCTCAGTGCGGTGTGGCTGGCGCCGTTCTTCTGGATGGTCAGCACCGCGATGAAGACCAAGGCGGAGATCTTCACCTCGCCGCCGAACTGGCTGCCGGCGACACTCAACTTCGACAACTTCATCGCTGCCTGGAACGCCGCGCCGTTCGCCACCTACTATTTCAACAGCTTCCTCGTCGCCGCAGTGACGACGCTGCTCACCCTGCTGATCGCCTCGATGGGCGGTTATGCCCTGGCCCGGCTGCCATTCCCTGGCCGCAACCTGATCATCGGCGGCATGCTGACCACCACCATCATCCCGTTCCAGGTGCTGCTGATCCCGTTCTTCATCCTGATGACGGCGCTGAAGCTGGTGAATTCGCCGGCTGGCCTGGTGCTCGCCTATGTCGCGATCATCCTGCCCTTCGCGGTGTTCATGTTCCGCGCCTACTTCATGGATCTGCCCCGCGAGATCGAGGAAAGCGCCCGCATCGACGGCTGCTCGTGGCTGGGCGTCTATTGGCGCATCGCCTTGCCGACGGCGCGGCCGGCGATCGCCGCGGTCGGCATCTACACCTTCATCGAATCGTGGAACGAGTTCTTCATCGCCCTGATCATGACCAGCAACGATGCCCTGCGCACGCTGCCGGTCGGCCTTGCGATGTTCAACGAGAACGGCATCGGCATCAGCTGGGGCGAACTGATGGCCTCGTCGATCACCGCCACCGTGCCCGCCGTCGTCGTGTTCCTGCTCATGCAGCGCCAGCTCATCGCCGGCCTGACGGGCGGCGCGGTGAAGGGCTGACCAGGAGCTTACGGAGACCCCATGACCAACCCATCCCACACCGACCATGAAAGCCGCTGGGCCATCGACCCGGCGGCAGCCGCCCTGATGGGCACCGCGGAACTGCGCGAGAACTTTCTCATCGAAACGCTGTTCGTGCCCGGCCGGATCAGGCTCACCTATTCGCATTACGATCGGATGATCGTCGGCGGGGTGGTGCCGATGGGCGCGCCGCTGCAGCTTGAGCCGATCAAGCCGACCGGCACCAAAGGCTTCCTCGAACGTCGCGAGCTGATCGCCGTAAATATCGGAGGCCCCGGCACCATTACCGCCGACGGCCAGCACTTCGATGTCGGTCCGCGCGATATGGTCTATCTCGGCATGGGGGTGGAAAGTGTCAGCTTCTCCTCCGCCGAGACTGGCCCCCTGGCCAAGTTCTACCTGCTGTCGGCTCCGGCGCATCGAGCCTACCCCTCGATGCTGCTCAAGATCGACAGCGCCAAACGCCTCGATCTCGGCGCGCCCGAAAGCGCCAACCAGCGCTCGATCTTCCAGTTTATCCATCCCGGCAGCCCGGCGAAGACCTGCCAGCTCGTCGTCGGCATGACCACCTTCGCGCCGGGTTCGGTGTGGAACACCATGCCGTGCCATATCCATGACCGGCGGATGGAAGCCTACCTCTACTTCGACCTGCCGGAGACGGCGCGGGTGTTCCACATGATGGGCGAGCCCGACGAAACCCGGCATCTGGTGGTGGCGAACGAGCAGGCGATCCTGTCGCCCGGCTGGTCGATCCATTCGGGCGTCGGAACGGCGAGTTACGCGTTTGTCTGGGCCATGGCCGGCGACAATATCGACTATACCGATGTCGATCCCGTCGCCATCGGAGACCTCAGGTGATCGAATTTTCCGCCTTCAGCCTTGCCGGCCGCACCGTGATGGTCACCGGCGCCAATACCGGAATCGGGCAGGGCATCGCGCTGGCCGTGGCGCGAGCCGGCGGCAAGGTGCTGCTGGTCGGACGGTCTTCGATGGACGAGACGGCGACAGCACTCGATGCGCTCCGCGCCGACCACTACAGCTATCGGGCGGACCTCTCCGACCACAACGAGGCGGTCGCCATGCTCCGCCGCGCCTGGGACGAACAGGGGCCGATCCATGGCTTGGTCAACAATGCCGGGATCATCCGCCGGGCCGACGCAACCGAGCTCAGTGAAGCCGACTGGGATGACGTGCTCGACACCAACCTCAAGACGCTGTTCTTCCTCAGCCAGACCTTTGCCCGGCTGGTGCTGGCGGGTAACGGGCGCGGCAAGATCGTCAACATCGCGTCGCTGCTGTCGTTCCAGGGCGGCATCCGTGTCGCCAGCTACACCGCCAGCAAGCACGGCGTGGCCGGGCTAACGCAAGTGCTTTGCAACGAGTGGGCCAGCCGGGGCATCAACGTCAACGCCGTCGCGCCTGGTTACGTCGAATCGAACAATACCGAGGCCCTGCGCGCCGACCCGGATCGTTCCGCCGCCATTCTCGGCCGCATCCCGGCCGGCCGCTGGGGTCGACCGTCCGATATCGGCGATGCCGCGGTCTTCCTGCTCGCACCGGCCTCGGACTATGTGCATGGCGCGGTGCTGCCGGTAGACGGCGGATGGCTGGCGCGGTGAACGGCACCCAGGACCAGCGTACGGTAACGCACCATTAAGCCTAGTTGCCGGCTCATCGCCGGCATTTACCAAGCGTAATCCCTGCCGCGCCTAGCGTTGCCCCCTAGGCCTGCAGAAGCGGGCCTCTCGATGGGGGCATTGAGATGAATCGCCGGATCGGCAGGTTGTTTCGCCATGGGCTGCTCGCCGCGGCCATCGTTGCGCTGCCGCTCAGCGGCTGCAGTTCGGCGGGGATGAGCGCATTCGGCAGCAATAAGCTCGCCGTCGCCGAGATCTCCAACATCGAAACCTATACCGCCGAAGGCGCGCTGACCGAAGCCCGGGCGCATTTCCGCAACGACAATTTCGGCTACTCCGCGGCGTTCTACAAGCGCGCGGTCGAGCTGGCGCCGAACCAGGCCGAAGGCTATGTCGGGCTCAGCGCCTCGTATGATCGCCTCGGCCGGTTCGACCTGTCGGACCGGGTTTATGCCTCGCTCTACCAGATGACCGGCGGCACGGCGCAGTACTACAACAATGTCGGCTATTCCTACCTCTTGCGCGGCAGCCTCAGCGAGGCGCTGAAGAGCTTCCGCAAGGCGCAGAAGCTCGAGCCCGACAACCTGGTGGTCGCCAACAACATCCAGATCCTGCAGCGGGCCGCCGCCGAGTCGCGCGCCTGAAGCCCGCGTCGATCGCAAAATCCAAGGGCGGGTGGTCGCATCGACCCCCGCCCTTGTTGTCTGGTGATCCTGCGAGGCTTACTCGGCCGGCGCGGCTTGCTCGGTGACGACGCCGTTCCTGCCCAGCCCCTTGGTGGAGTACATCGAAGCCTTGGTCGGGTTGGTGGTTTCGCGCGCGAGGTTCGCCTTCACCGCGTCTCCCGCGCTGTAGCCGACACGGTCGGTGCGCTGCCGATAGTCATAGGCGCAGCCGGCCTGCGCCGACAGCAGCGCCAGCACGGCGGCGGCGCGCAGGGCGTTGTGGGTCAGCGGGCTCAACTGCCGCTCCTCAGATCGATGATGTAGCCGTAAGGACCGATGACGCCGGTGCCGCTTTCGAAGTTCTTCAGCATTTTGGGCGTCACTTCCATCTGGCCGAGGGCGAAGAACTCGAGATCATTGGCCGGCTGGGTGGCGTCGAGCGGTGTCGCGGCGACCTGCCCGGGAACGCTTGGTTGCACCAGGCGCGGCGTGACGATCACCACCAGTTCGGTATCGTGCTTCTGGAAGCTCGACGACTTGAACAGCGAGCCGAGGACCGGCACATCGCCGAGCCAGGGCAGCTGGTTCTGATTGAGGTTGGTATTGCTCTGCAGCAGCCCCGCTACCGAAAAGCTCTGACCGTCGCGCAGCTCCACCGTGGCATCGAGGTTGCGGGTGTTGAACACCGGGTCGCCCGACGAGGTGAACCCATTGATACCGCTGACTTCCGGCGTCAGGTGAATCTGGATGCGATCGTCGTCGAGCACAGTGGGCTGGAACACCAGCCGCACGCCGAAATCGCGATAGTTGAGCGTGGCGTTGCCGTTCTGGTCGGGCGTGCGGATCGGTACCTGGCCGCCGGCGAGGAAGCTGGCGCTGACGCCGGAGAGTGTCGTCAGGTTCGGCTCGGCCAAGGTGCGCACCAGGTGCTTGCCCTCGAGCGCATTGATCGTCGCGGTGAGGTTGATGCCACCGCCGGTCGAGATGATGTTGGTGACAAACGATGCGAAAGAGTTGGTCACCGGATTGGCCGGACCGCCCTTGATGTTGGTGGTCACGCCGCCGACGCTGCCGCCCCACTGGATGCCCAGTTCGCGGCCGGCGTCGCGCTGCGCCTCGAGGATACGAACCTCGAGGTTGACCTGCTGGCCGCCGCTGATGGTCATGGTGTTGATGACCGCCGGGCTGCCGTACTGGTCAACGATATCGAGCACCTTCTGCATGGTGACCGCGTCGGTGACCGAGCCGCCGAGCCGAACGCGCCCGTTGACCGAGCTGACCTTGACGTTGGAGCTGGGGAGCGCGTCGCGGATCGAGCGCGCGATGTCGGAGGTATCGACACCGACCTCGACCGCCAGCAGCCCGACCGGTGCGCCGTCCGCCGAAAACAGGTTCACCGTGGTGGTACCGAAGGCCTTGCCCACTAGGTAGAGCGACTTGTCGGTGATCGGCTGCGCGTCGGCGATCGTGGGATCGGCCGAGACAATCTTGCCCACCGCATCGGAAATGACGACTGTCACCGCCTGCGAAACCGGCAGCTTGATCCGCATCACCGAGGTGGTCTTGAGGTCATAGTTGACCGTCTGGGCCAGCGCGGGAAACAACCCCGCCCCGAGGGCCACGAGCAGCACCGCCGCGCCCAGTACTACCCTAAGTGACTGGGACAGCAGCATTCTGCCGAAGTCCCGGTGTGCGGTCATGATGGTCATCTGTGCTAACGTTCTCAAGCAACCTGCAAAGTTCTAGCAGGGCCGGGTCAACGGCGATTTAACGGCGGCACGGAGCGGGCCCACCGACCCGTCGTGCCGAGCGACTACTTGGTCCAGAACGGGCTCGAAACGCGGATCGCCTGGTTGGCGCTCTGATCTTCTGCCGTCGCTGCCTCGGAACTGTCGACGATGGGGCGCAGTACCAGCGTCAATCGACCCGAGGTGGCGGCGTTGATGATCACTTCGGACTGGCCGGGGTCGAGTTGCAGCGTAGCAATGGCCTCGTTGGCGAAGATCTCGGCCCGCGGATCTTCGGGATCGGCGGGAGCGCCGGTCGTACCGGTTTCACCCAGCCGCGTGTTGATCGCCAGCACCCGCACATTGCGCAGGATGGTATCCGACACCTGCGCCCCGGTATCTTCGCCCCGGCTGCGCGTCAGCACCACATCGACCCGGTCGTTGGGGACGATGAAGCCGCCGGACGCCGAGGAAGCGGCGACCGTGACCGAAACACCGCGCGTGCCACTGTCGAGCACGGCCGACAGGTAGCCGTCGGCGGGCAGCACCAGCTTATCGGCACGGATCGGTTCACCGGGGAAAACCTCGTAGCGCGCCACTGCGCCGCTCATTTCGGTAATGGCGTCCGGCTTGGCCTCGCTGGTGATGTACTCGGCGCGCACCGAGGCCTCCGGCCAATCCACCCATTCCACCGTCTCGGCCGTCAACCGTTGGCCGAGGCCGATGTCGGTCTTCGCGGCGAGGACGCGCACCCGCGCCTCCTGCACCACCTGTGTCACCGGCTCGGCGATCGGCTGAGCCACGGGCTGGTTGGTCTGCGTGGTGAGATAGGCGGCGAGGCCACCGGCGATCAGCGCTACGGCGAGCAGGGCGATGCGGGAAGGCGGCACTTTCCAGCGCCAGCCGGTGCTCGGCGGCGGGGGCACGGGCTTGCGACGGTCGCCACCCTTACGGCGGTCAGTGTTGGTGACGACGGTCTGCAGCGCTTCGGAGCGCCAGGCGTCGAGGTTGCGGCGCTCGGTCTGGGTTGGCGGCGGCGTCCAGGTCACCTCGGCCAGCACCTTGTCGAGCACCGCTGGATCAGCCTTCTGCGCCGCGGTGCGCGGCAGTTCGGGGCGCAAGGCCTCCTGGATTTCGCCATCATCCTTGAGAGCGATCGTTTGTGTACGCCGAAGCACGCGTTCCTCGCTGAGCGGCCAGACCCGTTGACGCTGTCGCGCTTTCGAACCGGAAAAGTCTGCAACTTTTCCTGAAAGCGCTATCGGCAACGCCGGCATTCGGCCGGCCCGGACTGGTCTACGCGAAAAGGCTCACGGCTTCGTTCCAAAGCGCACAGACTTCGACGGCTGTCGGAAGGGTGGCGTTAACCGTGATCGCCGGTGTGGGCTGCCCCCTCACACCAACAGTCTGCGTCTCCCTCCCCCTTGCGGGGAGGGATCAAGGGTGGGGGTCGGCAACCACCGGCGATCGCGATGAGCACGCTCAGGCGAGCGGCAACCGCACCGTGGCAGCGAGGCCGCCTTCAGAGGCGCGGGCGAAGGATACCGTGCCGGCATTGAGCGCCACCACTTCGAGCGCGATGGCGAGACCGAGACCGGAGCCGCGCCGGCTTTCGTCATGGCGCTGGCCGCGCACCCCGAGCCGGGCAATCTGCTCTTCGGTAACGCCAGGGCCGTCGTCAGCGATAGTGAGCTCGGCAAACTCACCGACGCGCCGACCTTCGACCCGGACCAGTGACCTGCCCCATTTGGCGGCGTTCTCGAGAATGACGCCGACCAGCTCCATCAGATCGTGCCGGTCGATATCGACCTTGAGCTCGGAGGAGAGCTGCACCTGCCAATCGAGCTCTTCGCCCTCCTGGGTGCGGCTCAGCACGGCAATGGTACGGTCGACGGCCTCGTTCAGCGACGCACTGAGCTGGTGGGCGCGGGTGCGCATCCTGAGCCGCGACAACCGCAACTGATACTCGACGCGATCATCCATTTCGCCGACGATCTCGTCGACCTGCTCGCCGGCCTCGGCCTGGCCGGTGGTCTGCATGTGCGCAGCGAGGTTGCGCAGCACCGATAGCGGCGTCTTCAGCCCATGCGCCAGGTCGGCGGCGCGAGCCCGGGCGAACTCCATGGATTTCTGCTGCTGGCTCAGCAGTTCATTGACCTCGCCGACCAGCGGCAGCACTTCGGCGGGGTAGCGCGGCGGCAGCTTCTGCGCCTCGCCGCGACGCACCGCGCCGATGCCCTCGCGCAGGTGCTCGAGCGGCTTCAGGCCAAGCTGCACCTGCAGCCAGGCGGCAAGGATCAGCGCCACACCGAGCACCGCCAGCGCCAGCATCAGGTCGCCGCCGAAGCGACGGATCGACTCGTCGAGCAGCGCCCGGTCCTCGGCGAGGGTGACTCGGAACACTTTCGGACCCGCATCGGTGGAGAAGCTCACTTCGCGCACCATGGCCGAAAGCGACTGGTCACTCGGTCCGGCGAGCGTGCTGAAACGCTCGGCGCCAGCGGGCGCCGTCGCCGCCCCGGTCTGGAGGACATGATCGCCCAAAGAGCGGGAACGCCAGACGTCGTCCGACCCCAAAGTCTCGACCTGCCAGTAAATGCCTGAGAGTGGGATGCCGTAGCGTGGATCGGGCAAAGCGGCGTCGGGCACCGACTCGTCGGCGATCGGATCGATCTGCGCCACCAGGCGGTTGAGGCTGGCCGTGAGCCCATCGCGCATCGAGCGCTCGACATTGGCGGTGAACATCCAGCCGATGGCGAAGCCGGCGACCAGCAGTGCGAGGATGATCCACAGCGCCGCGCCGCCCAGCAGGCGCAGGCGCAGCGAGCGCGGATTCATTCCTCGAGCGTTCCCATATAGTAGCCGAAACCGCGGCGGGTCTTGATGATCTCGGTACCGAGCCGGCGCCGCACCCGCCCGACCAGCACTTCGACCGAGTTGGACTCGCGCTCGAAATCCTGGGCGTATAGGTGCTCGGTGATCTCGAGCTGCGACACCACCCGGCCGCGCTGGTGTGCCAGATAGGCAAACAACCGGTATTCCTGCGGGCTCAGACTGATCGGAATGCCGTCGCGGGTCACCTGCATGGCGCGGGTATCGAGTACCAGATCATCGATTTCCACCCGTGAGGAGGCGAAGCCACCGGAGCGACGGACGATGGCACGGATGCGCGCCACCACCTCCTCGATGCGGAAGGGCTTGACCACATAGTCATCGGCCCCGGCCTCGATGCCTTCGACGCGCTCTTCCCAGTGGCCGCGCGCGGTGAGAATCAGCACCGGGCCGCTGCGACCGGCCTTGCGCCAGCGCTTGAGGATGGTGAGGCCGTCGAGCGTCGGCAGCCCCAGATCGAGGATGATGGCGTCGAACTCCTCGGTATCGCCACGATACCAGGCTTCCTCGCCGTCGGACTCGACCTCGGCGACGAACCCGGCTGCCTGCAAGGCGGCAGCCAGGGCCTCGGCGATCCGCCGATCATCTTCAGCAACCAGAATCCGCATGTGAAACTCAGTTCAGATCCAGGTACTCACCCGTCTGGGCAAGAAAATACAGCTCACTCACTTCGCCGGATTTACCCAGCGCCTTGATTTCATACAGCAGCACATCTTGCAGCGACACTAACTGAGCATCAATGATCTCGCCGTCGGTCAACAGCTCGGCGCGCAGCATGATGTCTTCCATCGGCAACGCCTGGCCGCTGCGCACCGCCTGCAGGGCCGCCTTCTGGCCCAGTGGCTTGCCGGCAGTCTCGAGATCGAGCCCAAGGCCGCCTCCACCTCCACCTCCGCCTCCACCCGCTCCGCCCAGGTTGAGATCGACCCCAAGCCCGCTGTCGTCGCCCCCCAGATCGACATCCAGGTCCAGCCCGCTATCGCCGCCGACGCCGACATCGACGCTACCGAGGCCGCCCAGATCAAGACCAAGGTCGATCTGCGCCAGGGCGGCAGATGGGAGGAAGAGGCCCGCCACACAGACAAGCGCGGGCAGCAATCGACGATTCGGCCAAATGGGGAGCATAGGACTGAGATTACATTCCCGACCCTGACCATTGCCTGACAACGATCTCATGAACGTGTCAGGGCGAATCCCCGAGGCTCCTCGACGCACTAACTGCAACGGAGCCATCATCATGAAAACTCAAACCCTCGCCGCAGCGCTTGCCTGCCTCTGCGTCATGTCCGCGCCCGCCCTGGCGCTCGACATCGGTGTAGGCGTCTCGCTCGGCGGCAACGCTTCGGCCTCGTCAGGCGAAAGCGGCCTGTCGCTCGGAGTTGCGACCGATATCGACGCTACGGCCAGTCTCGGACACGACGACCTCGAGAGCATTGATAGCACGGCGGGCGACCTCACCGCCAATGCCTCCGCAACTGCGTCCTTAACATCCGATGATGAGCTGGGCGTGGTGATTTCGCTGATCGAGAGCAGCCACTGGACCGAGACGAGCCTTGCCAACCTGACCGAGATCGAAGGCACCACCTACGATGTCGGCGGCTGGATCAACACCGAGAATGCCACAGCGTTCGACCTGGCGCTCACCGGCAACGCCGACGAGATCGACGACCTGCAGGTGGCGCTCAGCTCCAACGTGGCGCTCGATGCCTGGCTCGAAGCCAACAACACCTCGGCCGAAGAGGTGATCGCCATCGGCGTCGCCGCCGACGGTTCGCTGGCGGTGTTCACCAACTAGAGTCTTGATCTGGTCGCGCTTTCGATCCCCGGATCAAGTCCGAGGAGGAAAGTCTGCAACTTTTCCTGAAAGCGCTCCGGGCCCCCCTGCGTGGCGGCGCCCACCCCCCGCGCTGTCCACGAAAGAGAAAGGGCCGGTCAGCTGACCGGCCCTTTCCAATTTCAAACGATCGAGCCTCAACCCTGCTTGGGCAGCAGCTTCCACAGGCCGACGACGCTGACGGCGGCGAAGGCCATCTTCAGCACGTCCCACAGGATGAACGGGGCAACAGCACCGTTCCAGGCGGTGCCGAGCAGGTTGGTGGCATCGAGCCAGCCTGGCAGCGTCGCGCCCGACTGCACGATCAGATTGGCAACGACCAGCAGCCAGGTGAAGCCGAAGGCGAACAGCACCGCATCGGCAAGCAGCATGGCGCCGAACAGCAGCACGATGCGGCCCGAGGCGCCCAGATCGGCAGCCCGACCGATGATGTAGGCCATCGGCAGGTAGCCGAGGATGAAGCCGAAGGACGGGCGCATGATGTAGTCGATGCCGCCACCGGTGGCGAACACCGGCAGGCCCGACAGGCCCTGGACAATGTAGAGCGCCACGGTGGCGACGCCGATGCGCCAGCCGAAGCCGGCAGCGAGGGCGGCGACCGCCATGGTCTGCAAGGTCACCGGGATCGGCATCACCGGCACCGAGATCTTGGCCGACAGCGCCAGAACCAGGGAACCGAGCACCACAGTGACCAGGTTTGCCACGAGGCGCGCCGACTGCGACTTGGGCGAGAGGACACCGAGAACGGTATTCGGCGTGGTGAGCGTCAAGGCCATTGCCAATCCTTCACTTTGAGGAGCATTGCTAGCGCCGATTACTAGTCGCTCGCCTGGGAGAGCGCAATGGCTGGCCGGACGCCGGCGCTGAGCTTCAACACGACGTTCGACGCACAAACCGGCCACCCCGTGACGGTGGCGCCCGGGCTCGTTCGCGTCAGTGCTCCCAACGCCGGGCCGTACACCTTCAAGGGCACCAACAGCTTCATCCTCGGCCACGATCGGGTGGCGGTACTCGATCCCGGTCCGGATGACACCACGCATCTGAACGCGCTGCAGAGCGCCATCGCCGGCCGGCCGGTAGAGGCGATCGTCCTCACCCACACCCATATCGATCATTCGGCCCTGGTGCCCAGGCTCAAGGCGGCCACCGGTGCGCCGGTCTGGTCGGGTGGTAGGCATCGGCTCAGTCGGACGCGGCGGCTGTTCGAGGTCAATGCTGTCGGTGGTGAAAGCGATTGGGGGCTGGAGCCGGACCGGGTGCTGCGGGACGGAGAGCTGCTGGTGGTCGACGGCATCACGCTGGAGACGATCACCACGCCCGGCCATTGCGCCAACCACCTGGCCTTCGGACTTGTCGGCACGCCATGGCTGCTGACCGGCGACCACATCATGGGCTGGAATTCAACCCTGGTCTCGGTGCCGGACGGCTCGATGGCCGATTACCTGCACTCGCTCGAGAAGGTCATCGGCCTCGGTTATGCGTGCTACGTGCCCGCGCATGGAGGCGTCATCGAGGACGGGCCGGATTATGCCCGGGCGCTACTGGCGCACCGGCAGGAGCGCAACCGGCAGGTGGTGGCAGCGGTGAATGGCGGCGCGCGCAAGATCGGGGACCTGCTCATGCCGATCTACCCGCAACTGGCGCTGCCGCTACGCGGGGCCGCGCTGATGACGCTCAAGGCGCATGTCGAGTATCTGGTCGATCGCGGCCTGATCGGCGCAACCTACGGCCCGTTCGGCACGACGCTGTTTCCATCGCGGGCTTGAACGCACCTTCACCACCTGCGTTTGCGCCTTGACCTAGTCGGCGTCCTCGTCCGGCTCGCCCTCGGGCGCCGGCGGGGTGTCGGTGTCGGGCGCCGCTGCAGCCTGCGGCGCATCACGCAGCGTCAGGGTGATCTTCTGGTCGAGCGCCACGAGGAATTCCTCGATCCGCTTGCCGTTCTCGCCAAAATCGTGGAAGCCGCCGAGCGGCACTGAGCGCATGTCGATGACCGAACCCTGCGCAGTACCACTCACCCGGATCGCTACCTCATCGCGCCAGCCGAACAGCGTCACCGCGATGGCATTGATCTGGCCGATATCGAGCGCCGTCGGCGGCGCCCGTCGGGTCCGGACATCCCAGCCGCGGGCCTCGACCAGATCGTCGATAATGGCGAACATCTCGGTGGCATCCACCGGATAGCTACGGGTCTGTACGTTGGGGAAGGTCGCGGCAATCTCGTCGCGCAGCGGCTGACTGGTGGGCGCCACGCGGAGCGGCGACACCAGCGGCAGCGGATCGGCCAGGTCAGTCGTTACCTCATTGACCATCGGATAGCGCATCGCCTGATAGCCGAGATAAGCGAACGGCAGGAGGCAGACGATGCCGAAGAACAGGCCCCAGCCAGCTTTGCTCCAGCCCTGGTCGCCGGTGATCCACAACCGCCCGAAGGCGCCAAGCGCGAGGAATACCGCCAGCGCCGCAACCCCCGCCGCCACTGCCTCGATGACAACGAAATCGGCACTGGTGATCAGTTGTTCGCGGTGCAGCAGCACCGGAATGATGGTCAGCGGCAGGGCCAGACTGCCGAAGCGCCGAGCCCAGATCGCCCATTTCGAGGTGCGGATGAGAATGCGCATCGTGCTGGCCGGAACTGCTGGAGAGCTAAGGGATAAGCACGGCGCGCCGCTTCGTGCAAAGCCCCGCGCAAGAAAGTTGTTGAGGGCCGCGGCCCGATACTGGCAAGGCGCCGGGCAGTTGCCGGCGCTTGGACTTACGGATAGAGCCGCTGCCGGCTCCACAGCCCATCGGGCAGGGTGCGGGTGAAGCGCACCCGGTCATGCAGGCGATTGGCGCCGTCTTTCCAGAATTCCATCGCCTGGGGGATCACCCGGAAACCCGACCAGTAGGCGGGACGGTTCACCGGCTCGTCTTCGCCAAAGCTCTTCTTCAGCGTCTCCACCCGCTCGAGCAGCGTGTAGCGGTTGGCCAGCGGACGCGACTGCTTGGACGCATGGGCGCCGATCTGGCTGACCCTGGCGCGAGTGGCAAAATAGGCGTCGGCCTCCTTGTCGGCCACCACCTCGACGGGGCCGCGCACCCGGACCTGCCGGCGCAGTGTCTTCCAGTGCATGACGAAGGCCGCCTTGGGGTGAGCGAGCAGCTCGCGGCCCTTGTCGCTTTCGAAGTTGGTGAAAAAGCAGAAGCCGCGGGCATCGCGCTGGTTCAGCAGCACCATGCGCACATCGGGCATGCCGTCGGCATCGACGCTGGCCAGCGCCATGGCGTGCGGATCGTTCGGTTCGCTCTCCTGCGCCGCGGCAAACCACTCTTCGAACAGCGAACAGGGGTCGATCGGCGCGGTATCCGAATCGTCGAACAGCCGCTCGGTAAGTGTCGTTGCCGGCATGGTTTTACCCTCGTGACGCGCCAGTCTGGACAAGCCCGGAGCGCATGGCCATATAGGATGGCGCGGGCCGCGAAAGCAAATCCCAACCCGCCTCGAATTGAAGGAACCCATGCGCGACCCGTATACCGTGCTCGGGGTGCCGAGGTCCGTCACCGAAAAAGACCTCAAGTCCGCCTATCGCAAGCTCGCCAAGGCGCATCACCCCGACCAGAACCAGGACGACCCCAAGGCCCACGCGAAGTTCGCCGAGGTCTCGTCGGCTTATGACTTCCTTACCGACAAGGAAAAGCGCGCCAGCTACGATCGCGGCGAAATCGACGCCGACGGCAACCCCCGCTTCGCCGGCTTCAACCGTGGCGCGGGCGGTGCGCGCCCGGGCGCCGGCGCCGGTGCGGGAGGTTTTTCGGCCGAGGACATCCTCAAGGAATTCATGTCCGGCTTCGGCGGCCAGCAGCGCGGGCCGACCCGCGGCGCCGGCGGCAGCCAGAGCTGGGATCCGTTCACCGGTGCCTCGAGCGGCGGCTTCCAGGGTGCTCGCAGCACCGGGATGGGCGGCGAGGATATCAACGCCACCGTGACCGTGACACTCGAAGAGGCGCATGCCGCCGGCAGCGTGCCGCTGCGCATGCCGACCGGCAAGGTGCTGAACGTCAAGCTGCCGGAGAAGGTCGAGGAAGGCCAGCAGATCCGGCTCAAGGGCCAGGGTCACCCGTCGCCCTATGGCGGCGCGCCCGGCGACGCGATCGTCACGGTGAAGTTCGAACGCCACAAGCAGTTCCGCCGCGACGGCGCGGACCTGCGCGTCGATGTGCCGATCACGCTTTACGAGGCGGTGCTCGGCGGCAAGGTGCGCGTCCCCACCCTCGACGGCTCGGCCGAGCTGAACCTGCCGGCATCGGTCAACACCGCCAAGGCGCTGCGGCTCAAGGGCAAGGGCCTGCATGGCGCCGGTGATCTCTACGCGACGCTCCGGGTGGTGCTGCCCGAACAGGGCGACCCCGACCTCGAAAGCCTGATGCGCTTCTGGCGCGACCAGAAGCCTTACAAAGTGCGGGACAACTAGCCTGGCACCAGGGCAGAATACTGCCGCGCCGGTGCAGGCGGACCCCCACCCCTGCCCCCTCCCCGCAAGGGGGAGGGAGACCCTCACACTGACATCTCGGTTCCCTCGTCTCCCTCCCCCCTTGCGGCAGGGCTATCGCATATGGCTGTGGAGGGCACCTCTTGCCTTCTCCCCTTGTGGGAGAAGGTGCCCGAAGGGCGGATGAGGGGTCCGCGCAACGAAGTGTAGCGCGGTCGGAGCGTAGCGACGGACGACACAGTACGCGGAGAGATACCCCTCATCCGGCCTTCGGCCACCTTCTCCCACAAGGGGAGAAGGCACCCCGTCTACTGTCAGTGCTCATATGCGATAGCCCTGCCCCTTGCGGGGAGGGATCAAGGGTGGGGGGCGGCTGCCACCAGCAGTAGTGAGATGGGCGGCCGCTCAGCCGCGCGGCGCTGCGGCGCGCTTCAGCCGATCGTTGATCGCCTCGCCGAGCCCCTTGCGCGGGATCGGCGCCACGGCGATGCGCGCGGCCCCCTCATCCAGCTGGTGCAGCATGGCGAACAGGTTGCGCGCCGCCTCGCGCAGGTCGCCACTGGGTGACAGGTTGGCACCGTCAGGCCCGGGTCCGAAGCCGAGCCAGGTCTCGCCCGGCTCGGCCCGTTCGGCATTGAGCCGCAGGGTGGCGTTGGGCGCGTAGTGGCTGGCGAGCATGCCGGGCGAGGCGATGGCGGCATCGTGCCTGGCCACCGCCACCGGCCGGCCGATCGCTGCTTCAATCTCATCGCGTGGCAGCGCCCCGGCGCGCAGCTGCGTCACCTCGTCGCCATCGACCGTCAGAATGGTCGACTCCACCCCGGCCTGAGAGGCGCCGCCCTCCAGCACCGGGACGGTGCCGCCGAACGAGCGCTCGACCTGGGCGGCGGTCGTCGGGGACAGCTTGCCGGAACGGTTGGCCGAGGGCGCGGCCAGTGGACGGCCGGCGGCCCTGATCAGCTCCAGCGCCAGCGGATGGGCCGGGATACGGATACCGACGGTATCGAGCCCTGCCGTGACCAGGTCGGAGAGCCCGGCTTCCGGCCGCCTGGGCAACACCAGCGTCAGCGGACCCGGCCAGAATGTCGCCAGTTTCCGGGCCAGCGGATTGAAGCTGACGAAGCGTTCCGCCATGGCGAGATCGACCACATGGACGATCAGCGGGTTGAAGCGCGGACGACCCTTGGTCTCGTAGATCTTCAGCACGGCGTCGGAGTTGGTCGCATCGGCGCCCAGCCCATAGACCGTCTCAGTGGGGAAGGCGACGAGCTCGCCGGCACGCAGTCGGGCCGCGAGGGCGGGGAGATCGGAATGGGAATGAACGGCGCTGGCCATGGCGCGAGGTTTGACAAGCTCGTGGGCACAACGTCAAGCTATTGGGGCAGCGACAGTTCCCGAGCCCATGGCCACTCTCCTCGTCTCCCAGCCGAATTTCGAAAGCCACGCCACCCCGACCGGCCACCCCGAGCGGCCAGACCGGATCCGGGCAGTGGAGGAGGCGCTGGGCGCCGACCGCTTCGCGCGGCTGATCCGCCGCGAGGCGCCGTCCGGCGACCTGACGCTGGCCGAGCTGGTGCATGACGCCAACTATCTCAGCATCCTGACCCGGGCCCGGCCGGCCGAGGGGATCGGCCAGATCGACGAGGACACCTTCATCTCGTCGCGCTCGCTCGAAGCCGCGTCGACGGCGCTGGGCGGCGGGCTCGCGGCGCTGGAGGCGGTGGCGCTGGGCGAAGTGCGCAATGCTTTCTGCGCCGTGCGCCCACCCGGGCACCACGCCGAGATCGACCGGCCGATGGGGTTCTGCCTCGTCAATTCGATCGCCGTAGTGGCGCGCGAGGCGCAGCGCAAGTTCGGGGCCGAGCGGGTGGCGATCGTCGATTTCGACGTCCACCATGGCAACGGCACCGAGGATATCTTCAAGGACGACCCGACGGTGTTCTATGCCTCGAGCCACCAGATGCCACTCTATCCCGGCACCGGCTCGCCGAGCTTCACCGGCGTTGGCAACATCTGCAACGCTGCGCTTGCGGCCGGCAGTGGCGGTGCAGAGATGCGGGCCGCCTACAACGAGCGCATCCTGCCGGCGCTGGAAGCGTTCCGGCCGGACTTCCTGCTGGTCTCGGCCGGCTTCGATGCCGACTATCGCGACCCGCTGGCCGGGCTCAACTGGCACCCCGAGGATTTCGCCTGGGTCACCGAGCGGCTCGCCGAAGTCGCCGCTCGGGTATGCGATGGACGGCTGGTATCGATGCTCGAAGGCGGCTACGACCGACACGGGCTCGCCACCGGCGCCGCCGCGCATGTTGAAATGTTGATGGCTGCGAGCTAGCAACAGAACCGCATCGAAGGAACTGACATGGCCGATTCCCCCGCCACCGCCGAAGATATCAAGCTCATGAGCTTCGAGGCGGCATTGCGCGAACTCGAGGGGATTGTCGGCAAGCTCGAAAGCGGCCAGGCGCCGCTGGCCGAGTCGATCGCCATCTACGAGCGCGGCGAGGCGCTGAAGGCGCATTGCGAGGCACTGCTGAAGGCGGCCGAGATGCGGATCGAAAAGATCACCCTGCGCAGCGGCCAGCCCACCGGCACCGAGCCGCTCGATCCGCAGTAACGGCCTTCACGCCTCGGTGAGTGCGCGACAATGACGCGCGCCAGGATGGGTCGGGCGGCGCTATAAGCGCCGCAACACATCTGAGCAGAACACATTATGGCCGACACCTCTTCCCCGGCGCTGGCGCGCTTCCGCATCATTCTCTGGACACTGGTCGTCGTCGCCGCTCTCGGCGCCACGGCGCTGTTCATCTTCCGGCCGCCTTCGGCGCCGCTGGGCGTTACCGGCAAGCCGTTCAGCATGGACTCGACGCTCGGCGGCACGTTCACCGAGGCGAGCCTCAAGGGCGCACCGAGCCTGGTGTTCTTCGGCTACACCAACTGCCCCGATGTCTGCCCGACGACGCTGGCGGAAGCTGCGGTGTGGAAGGAGCAGCTCGGTCTCGGCCCCGAGCAGTTGCGCACGATCTTCGTCACGGTCGATCCCAAGCGCGACACCAAGGACGTGTTGGCCGATTACCTGAGCCCGTTCCCCGGCACCATCGGGCTTGTCGGCACCGACGCCCAGACCACGGCAGTGAAGGCCTCGTTCGGCGCTGCGTCGGAGACTACTGAGCCCGGAGCGGACGGGTTCTACCTGGTCAACCACACCGCCTCGGTGTTCCTGATCCACAAGGACGGCAATTTCGAGGGCACCATCGCCTATGGCGAGCCGACCGACACGGCAGTCGCCAAGATCAGGAAGCTCATCGCCTCGTGAGCGAACGCATCCGGCTCGATCAGGCATTGGAGGCCCGTGGCCTCCTCCCCAGCCGAGCCCGGGCGCGCGACGCGATCCTGCGCGGTACGGTGACGGTCAACGGGATCGTCGCCAGCAAACCCAACCAGCAGGTCGGACCCGACGACAGCATTGCGCTCGACGACCCGGCCGCCGCCTACGTCTCGCGGGCGGCACTGAAGCTGGTGGCTGGCCTCGATGCCGGGGCGATCGACCCCGGTGGCCGGGTCTGCCTCGATCTCGGCGCCTCGACCGGCGGCTTCACCCAGGTGCTGCTGGAGCGCGGCGCAAGCAAGATCTACGCCGTCGATGTCGGGCACGACCAGCTGCACGAACGGATCAAGGCCGAGCCACGGGTGGTGTCGCTCGAAGGCGTCAATGGCCGCGACCTGAGCGCCGAACTGATCCCTGAGCCGGTTGGGCTCATTGTTTCCGATGTCAGTTTCGTCTCGATCCTCAAGGTGATCGACCCGGCGCTGGGGCTCGCCACCCCGCACGCCGACGCGGTGATCCTGATCAAGCCGCAGTTCGAGGTCGGCCGCGACAGGATCGGCAAGGGCGGCATCGTCAGCGATGAAGCAGCGATCGCCGAAGCTGTCGAGCGGATCACCACCCATTTCGCCGCTGCCGGCTGGGACCGTCGCTTCGCCATCGGCTCGCCGATCGCCGGCGGCGATGGCAACCGCGAGATCGTCGCCGGCTTCCGCCGCCGGGGCTAGATGGCGGCCTGGCCGAACAGCTTGGCCATGAAGTGGGTGTGCGGCGCTGGCCGCGCCTTGAAGCGGTGGCCGCGGACCTCGCGATCCAGCACCTTGATGCCGCGCCTGGGATCGCGTTCGAACACCAGCCTCGTATGCGGCGAGATGCCGAGCCGCAACTCGGCGCCGCGGTCGAGCCGGCGCCGGTCGGGGCCGAAATAGTCCTTGGTCTCGATGTAGAGCTGCTCGGCGTGCAGTTGATCGGCCAGCCGCTCGGCCAGTTCGTCGCGCCGGGCCGGCAAGCTGATGACGTCGTCGAAGCCGAAGCGGACGTAGCGCACCACCGTTTCAGCTGCCCGATCGGCGGTGAACAGGATGATCGGCGAGTAGCAGAGCCGCGAACTCCGCTCCTCGCGGATCGCGGCGATGGTGTCGACCAGGTCCTCGTCGCGCATGCGATAGTCGAGAAAGAAATAGGTGATCGCCGGGCCTGGGCGGCCAACGGCGCCAGTGCTGCCGAGGCCGCACACCACCTCGCCGAAACCGAGGTGATGCGCTGCGGTTTCGAGTGCCAGACTATCGCGCAGGTTGGCGGCCATGACGTAGGCGCGGCAGAACTCGAACATCGGACGACCCTCAGCTGTGTCAGTGCGACCGCTTAGTCATCTCGCGCTTACCCGTAGAAATATTCCAGCAAGAGCAATGGCTTACGGCCTATGCTCACAGCAAGCGCCTCGCCGCTGGTGCGGTCAATGCGCACTAGCGCGCGGTCCGCGCCGACAATTTTCAGCTTTCTAAGGGTCAGCCCGCGGCTACCTGCCAGCGAGCCCGACGGGCTCAGTAGCCGACGCCGCCCTCGCGCCCGGTCTGGCCCCGGTGGCGGAGGAAATGATCGGCCAGCACCACCGCCATCATCGCCTCGCCGATCGGCACGGCGCGGATACCGACGCAAGGGTCGTGCCGGCCCTTGGTGATGACTTCGGTGTTCTCGTTATGCGTCGTCACCGTTTCACGCGGGGTGATGATCGAGGAGGTCGGCTTTACCGCGAAACGACAGACGATCGGATCGCCGTTGGAGATGCCACCGAGGATCCCGCCGGCATGGTTGGACTTGAAGTATGGCCCGGCATTGCCGGCGCGCATCTCGTCGGCGTTCTCAGTGCCGGTCAGTTCGGCCGAATCCATGCCTTCACCGATCTCGACACCCTTCACGGCATTGATCGACATCATCGCCGAGGCGAGATCAGCGCTGAGCTTACCATAGATCGGCGCGCCCCAGCCGGGCGGTACGCCCTCGGCCACGACCTCGATCACCGCGCCAACCGAGTTGCCAGCCTTGCGGATACCATCGAGGTAGACTTCCCACTCCTTGGCGGCGATCGGATCGGCGCAGAAGAACGGGTTGTTGTCGACCTCGGCCCAGTCGAAACGCGCATAGTCGATCTTGTGCGGCCCGATCTGCACAAGGCTCGCCCGCACCGTGACATTGGGGATCACCAGCCGCGCCACGGCGCCGGCAGCGACCCGCGCCGCGGTCTCGCGCGCCGAGGCGCGACCCGAGCCCTTGTAGTCGCGAATGCCGTATTTCTGGTGGTAGGTGAAATCGGCGTGGCCCGGACGGTACTTATCCTTGATCTCGGAATAGTCCTTGGAGCGCTGGTCGGTGTTCTCGATCATGAGCGAGATCGGCGTACCGGTGGTCTTCAGCTGGCCGTCACGCTCATCCTCGAAGGCGCCGGAGAGGATCTTGACCTGGTCGTCCTCGCGGCGCTGCGTGGTGAAGCGCGACTGGCCTGGCTTGCGCCGATCGAGATCGCGCTGGATCACCTCGGCCGAGATCGGCAGCCCGGGCGGGCAACCATCAACCACCACACCCAATGCCGGCCCATGGCTTTCGCCCCAGGTGGTGAAACGGAACAGGTGACCGAAGGTATTGAACGACATTGGCAGTCCTCAGCGTGGGAGGACTTCTAGGAAGCCGCCCGATGAAGGTCAATCGGCGCTTCGCCCTAGCCGCTCAGGCGTCGCCGACCGGTTTGCTCAGCACGACGCTCAGATAGTTGGTGTGCGCCCATTGCGCGCGCTCGATGTATCGGTAGCCAAGCCGCGTGTACCACTCGACGAGGTGCAAGGCCGGCTCGGCCGTATCGAGGGCCAATTCCCGGGCGCCGGAGGCGGCGGCGCGCGCTTCGACATGGGCGATGAGCCGGCGGCCAAGGCCATTGCTCTGCAGGGCGGGTTCGACAGCGAACTGACCGAAGGAGGCGACATCCGGCCGATCGTACCAGGGGCTGCCTTTGGTGCGGGCGGCGTCACGGAACAGGATGGTGCCGCAGATCACGCCATCGGCAAGAGCGACGAAACACTCGCCCTCGGAGATCCGCTTTTCGGTCACCTCGGCGCTCTGGTGCGTCGCCCAGAACCGCAGGCCCATGCCGGCGAGGCGCGCATAGGCGCGGTGCAACAGCTCGGTCAGCTCAGCCGCCGAGTCGGTTGGCCGCCAGGGCCGGATCGAAATCTCTTCCATTGCCGTACTCATTCCGGCGGTCTGAGGTAGGGCCGCATGGCCCGCGCCATGTCGCCGGCTATCTCAAGCCGCCTGATCCATTGCAGCGGATCGGCGTCGTAGCTGTCGGCCGCGGCGCCGAATTCTTCGATGGTGCGATAGTGAAGCCCGTGGGCTTCCGCATAACCGACGTGATGCCCGAGCCGCTCGGCCAGCAGCGGCCATTCGACATCGTTGGCGAGGGTGTCGACGCGAGAATTGGCGACGATGTCAGCGGCAACCCGACGATCCATTCGCCGCACCGCGAATAGCAGGTCAGCGTGACGGCCGGTCAGCAGTTCATAGGTGTGGTTGATCGGCTGCTCGGTATCCCGCAGCCGCTGTGGCGCCGCCGCCATGGCCCGTTCGGTGCGGCCAATGATCAGCAGCTGCGCCTCGGGCTGGCTGGCGAGCAACTCAGCCATCTCGCTGGCGTGGCCGAGCCAGCGCAGCACGTGGTCGATGTCGGAGTAGAGCACGCGTTCGGTGCCGCATTCGAGTGCCAGCGCCACGGCGTTGCGGCGCGCCAGCCCGATAATCGCCTCACCGGTTGGATGCCACGTGACGCGGGCATCGAGAACTTCGGTCAGCAAGGTCGCGAGGCGTGGGTCGGTGGCCTCGGTCAGGCTGACCGCGACCCCGGCGAACAGCGCGCGGAGGGCAGGCGCGGCAGCCCCGATCGGCTCGGCGAGCCGAGCCTCGGTGTCATGCAGGACCGTGGCGAATGCCGTCGTCTTCGTCATCCGCCCCGTCTCAATCGTCCCAGCTGTGGCCGGCAGGGTAGACGACGCTTTTGCCGTCGATGAAGTGCACCACCGAATCCTGCGGCGGGAACCAGTTCACTGCCCGCTCGGCCGGAAAATCCTCGATCAGGCGGCGGAGAATCCTGAGGATGCCGCCATGCGCCACGATGATCGCCGGGCCCTGCAGCATATCGGCGGCAAAGCTTCTGACCCGCTGGGCAACGTCCTCGTAGCTCTCGCCGGAGGGCGGACGGAAATCCCAGAAGCTGGCATCGCGCTCGCCGGCAATTGCCATCTCGCCGGCGCTCAGCTCGGTGTGGAGCCGGCCCTCGTAGACGCCGAACGACACCTCGACCAGACGCTTGTCGAACGCCACTTCGGGCAGCGGCACACTGAAGCCCGAGCGCACGCGAGCCATGGTCTCGCGGGTGCGGCCGAGCGGCGAGGCGTGCCAGGTGAAATCGGCCGGGCTGCGGCCGGCGCGCTCGAGGATCTGCACCAGCAGCTTGCCGTTGAGATCGGCCTGACCGCGGCCAATATCGTTGAGCGGGATATCCTTCGATCCCTGATAACGCCCCTCGGCGTTCCAGTCGGTTTCGCCGTGACGGATGAAGTAGAGTTCAGGCCAGGTAATGGACATCAGGACGCTCGAAAACAGAAGGGGCTGCCTTGCGGCAGCCCCGGGATAAATCAGGCGGTGGGCGCGGCAGCAGCCGGTTCGTCATCGACATGCATGCCGATGATGTTGAAGCCGCAATCGACATACTGCACCTGGCCGGTGACACCGGAGGCGAGGTCGCTGAGCAGGTAGAGCGCCGCCGAGCCGACTTCTTCCTGGGTGACGTTGCGCTTCAGCGGCGCCGCCTTCTCCTGGAAATGCAGCATGGTGCGCAGCCCTGAGATGCCGGAGGCGGCCAGCGTCTTGATGGCGCCGGCCGAGATGGCGTTGACGCGGATGTTCTGCGGGCCAAGATCATGCGCCAGGTAGCGCACCGAGGCCTCGAGCGCGGCCTTGGCAACGCCCATGACGTTGTAGTTCGGAACGTATTTCTCGGCGCCGTAATAGGTCAGCGTCAGCAGCGAGCCACCCGGGTTCAGCATCGCTTCGGCGCGCTTGGCAACGGCGGTGAACGAGTAGACCGAGATGTTCATGGTCAGCGCAAAGTTCTCGGCGCTGGTGTTGATATAGCGGCCCTCGAGCTCTTCCTTGTTGGAGAAGCCGATGGCGTGGACGAGGAAATCCATCGTCCCCCACTTGTCCTTCAGCACGCGGAAAGTCTCGTCCATCGCCGCATCGTTCGAAACGTCGCACTCGACCAGGGTGGTGACCCCGATCTCGGCGGCGAGCGGCTCGACGCGCTTCTTCAGCGCTTCGCCCTGGTAGGAGAAGGCGATCTCGGCGCCCTGGTCGGCCAGGGCCTTGGCGATGCCCCAGGCGATGGAGCGGTTGTTCGCCACGCCCATGATCAGGCCCTTCTTGCCGGCCATCAGACCCTGCGCCATCGTCGTACTCCTACATGGAATGTCTCGTTGGCGCCGCTTGTCGCATAGCGACCGGTAGCGGGCAAGTTCGCCCTTGCGCCAAGCCGGCCCGGGATTATCTTCCCTCCGCCATGACCACGCTCACTCCAAAAGACATCGTTCGTGCCCTGAAGCCGCTGGTCGGCGAGGGCGGCGCGCTGCTCACCGATATTCGGGAGATGCAGAGCTACCTCACCGAACCGCGCAAGCGTTTCCACGTGCCGGCGATGGCGGTGGCTCTGCCGGGGAGCGTCGGGGCGCTGCAGGCAATCTGTCGCTGGGCCAACCAGCACCGGGTGCCGCTGGTGCCGCAGAGCGGCAATACCGGGTTGGTCGGCGGTCAGGTTCCGCTGAGTGGCAACGAGGTAATCGTCAACCTCTCCCGTATCAACCGGGTGCGTGAGGTGAACGCCGCGGCCGGGCACATGACGGTGGAAGCCGGGCTGATCCTCGAGGAAGCGCATCAGGTGGCGGAAGCCGCCGGCGCGATCTTTCCGCTCTGGCTCGCCTCACAGGGGTCGGCCCGCATTGGCGGCGTGCTCAGCTCCAATGCCGGCGGCGTGCAGGTGCTGGCCTATGGCAATGCGCGCGAGCTGACCCTCGGCGTCGAGGCAGTGCTGGCCGACGGCCGGCTCTACAACGGGCTCAACGCGCTGAAGAAGGACAATACCGGCTACGACCTCAAGGACCTCTTGGTCGGGGCGGAAGGCACGCTCGGGTTCATCACCGCGGCGACGGTAAAATTGTTCCCGATCCCCGAAGCGCAGGAAACGGCGCTGATCAATGTGGCCGACCCCGGCGTGGCGCTGCAGCTGTTCTACCTGTTGCGCGAGCGCGCCGGCTCGCGGCTTACGGCGTTCGAATTGATGAACCGGTTCGGCGTCGACCTGCAGCTCAAATACGGCCTGCTGCCGCGCGACCCCACCGCCAGCCTCTCGCCCTGGTACGTGCTCGCCGAAGTGAACCGGATGAAGGGCGGGACACCGGGGGCCCTGCAGGCGGCGCTGGAAGAAGCGCTCGGCAGCGGCCTCGTCGCTGATGCGGTGGTGGCGGAATCGGAGGCTGAACGCACATTGATGTGGGCGGCCCGCGAGCAGATGAGCGAGGTGCAATCAAAGGAAGGCGCCTCGATCAAGCACGACGTGTCGGTGCCGATCGGCGCCGTGCCGCAGCTCATCGCCGAGGGCAGCGCCGCAGTCGAACGCGCCATCCCGGGCGTACGGCCCTGCCCGTTCGGCCACATGGGCGACGGCAATATCCACTTCAACTTCAGCCAGCCCGCCGGCACTGATCCCAAGGCGTTCATGGCGCGCGAGGCCGACGCCAATGCGGCGGTCTATGAGGTGGTGCGCAAGCTCGGCGGCTCGGTGTCGGCCGAGCATGGCATCGGGCAGCTGAAGTCGGGCCTGCTCAGGCAGGTGAAGGACCCGGTGGCGCTCGAGATGATGCAGGCGATCAAGGCAGCGCTCGACCCCAACGGCATCCTCAACCCGGGAAAGGTCCTGTAGCCCGGGCACCTTTGGGTGCCTTGTTGACGGCTGGCGCTGAGCGTCCCATCTGACCGCCATGCTGCTCGATATCGGATTTCTCGACGACGCCACCCGTCCCGCGCCCATCAAGTTCGAGGGCCTGACTGAGGCGCAGCGCGCGCCCGGCTTGCATCTCAGGGAGGTGCACGACCACCTGCGCGCCAATATGAAAACCCTGGCGGTGCTGATCGAGCGTGCCGCGGCGGGCGAAGTCAGCGCTGAAGCCGCGACCGACGAGGCCGCCAGCCTCGCCATGGTCGCCAACTACCGGCGCTTCGGCAACCTCTGCGGCCAGCACTGCAACATCGTCAGCGTGCACCATTCGATCGAGGATGAGGCGATCTTCCCGGCCATCGCGGCGCAGGGCGCCGGCTTCAAGGCGATCGCCGACCGGCTGCGGGCCGAGCACGTGGTGGTGCACGAACTGCTGGTGCGGCTGATCGAGGCGCTCGGCGCACTGGCACTGGAACCCGGACCGAGCCGCTTCGCCGACACGCTCGAAATCTACCAGGCGCTCGAACGCGTGCTGCTTAGCCACCTCGGCTACGAGGAAGAGGCGATCGGCGATGCGCTGGGCGCGTTCGAGATCTTCTAGAACAGGTCCAGCTGTCCGCCTCCGCCGGCGGCGGCTTTCTTCTTCGGCTTTACCGACGCGGCTGCCTCAGCTTCCGCCTGTTCCGGCGTGATCGGGCGGATCAGTTCCGGACCATCCGCGTCGGTGCGGCCGACGGCCTTGCTCACCGGATGATATTTCAGTGAACCTGATGGCAGCGGCAAGGCCAGCTGGCGGGCAGCCGCGATGTCGAAGTCGCGAGTGTTGAGCCACATGTCGACCGCGTCGCCGGTTAGCATGGCGGGCATCCGGTCATAGACCGAGCTGATCTCGAGATTAGGCTCCACCGTGACGATGCAGGCGGTATCCACCTCCTCGCCCTGCGGCCCGGACCAGTTCGAGTAGAGCCCGGCGAAGATCATCGGGGAATCGTCCGCCATGGTGATGTAATAGGGCTGGCGCTGGCCGTCCGGCCCCTTCATCCACTCGTAATAGCCCGACGCCGGGACGATGCAGCGCGAATGGCGCACCGCGTCGCGGAACGACGGCTTTTCGGCCATGGTCTCGGCCCGGGCGTTGATCAGCAGCGAGAATTCGCGCGGGTCCTTGACCCAGCCGGGGACGAAGCCCCAGCGCACCAACTGGATGGTGCGGCGGCCCGACTGCTCCCACACCACGGCGATCGGCTGGGTCGGGGTGATGTTGTAGCGCGGCGGAAAATCGATCTGGTTGAGCAGGTTGAACAGCTCGACCATCATCTCCGGCGGCAGGGTGGTGGCGTAGCGTCCGCACATATACTGGCTCCTAGATCCGCCTTAGTTAGGCACTTGCCGCGGCGAGGACAAACCACAATCATCGGTTTATGCCCGACACCAGACAGCCCCCCAATGCCGCCAGCGTCGCCCTGATCGATCGCGACAAGGTGTTGCTGATCCAGCGGGCCCGAAAACCATACTTTGGCATGTGGAGCCTGCCCGGCGGGCGACTGGAACCGGGCGAAACCCCGGAGCAGGCGGCCGAGCGCGAGATCATGGAGGAGGTTGGGCTGCGCGTCTGGCGGCTGCATCCGATCCGGCGAATGTTCCTCGGCGAGGGCCGTTTCGTGCTGCAGGTCTACGCCACCGAAGCCTTCGAGGGCGAGATCGTTGCCTCTGACGAGGTCAGCGCCTGGCGCTGGGTGCGCGCCGACGAGATCTGCAGCTTGCATACGACGCCCGATCTGGGGGAGGTGGTGATGGGCGCTTTCCGGGTGTTCGATCGCAGTTGAGGCGTGAGGGCGTTTCACTTAAGGATCAGGGCATGCGCTTCCGCCCGCTTCGCATCGCTCTCATTGGCCTGCTGCTGGCCGTGGCCCCGGCGCGCGCCATCGATCCGCCCTACCAGGCCGAGATGGAGCGGCTCTCGGAAATCCTCGGGAGCCTGTATTTCCTCAATCCGCTGTGCAAGCCCGGCGCCAGTTCGGACTGGCGCGGCGAGATGGCCGACCTGATTTCGCTCGACGAACCCGATGATGACCGCCGGCAGCGGCTGACCGGCGCCTTCAACACCGGCTACGAGGCCTATGCGCGGCTCTACCGGGTGTGCACGGTGTCGGCGGAGCAGGCGATGTCCCGGCTGCTGGTCGAGGCCGAGAAGACGGCCCGCGACATCCATTCGCGTTACGCGGAGTAGGCCCGCACGGGACTTTGTCCCTGCCGGTTAACAATAATTGCAGAGCGCGTATTAACCTTTTGGAGACGGATGGGGCGCGCCATCGGTCGGGCCGTGCTACGGCCGATAGCATGAAACTCTCCAAGACCCTCAAGGGCGACAACGGCAGCATCGAGCGTCTCGCCGAGGCGGAGCGCGAAGAACGCCAGGTGGCGCTCGAGTATATTGCCGAGGCCTGGAACACGGCCGAGGACGACGGCATCGCCACTGAGGCGCTGGCGCATGCCTCGCTGTTCGCCGCGATCACCTCGCTGGTGGAGCGCCACGGAGAGACGGCGATCGCCGAACTGATCGCCACCCTGCCGGACCGCATCCAGGCCGGCGAATACAGCCTCAGCCGCTCGCTGCAGTAGCTTGCGAGTACGACAGCTCCGCACCTACCCTGTGGCAGGCCTCGTGCCGACGCGATACTCGGCAAGTCCATCTTACTCGGTGTCATCCCTGCGAAAGCAGGGACCCATCCATCCACTTGCGCTGCGGCGAGTTGGGTCCCTGCTTTCGCAGGGATGACACCCGGTGGTGGGGCACGACCGTAGCTTAGCGCCTATGACGCCGCTCCGGCTGATGCCGTGGCACGTCAGCCTACAGCGCTTCGAGAAACCGCATCGGCTGCCCAACGCTCGGCGTCACCAGATCGCCCTGCCACATCACTGTGTTACCGCGAACGATGGTGCCCACCGGCCAACCGGTGACCGTCACCCCGTCATAGGGCGTCCAGCCGGCGCGGCTCTTCACCCAGTCGTTGGTGATGGTCTCGCGCCGCTTCAGGTCGACCACCGTCAGGTCGGCGTCGTAGCCCACCGCGATGCGGCCCTTGTTGGCGATGCCGAACAGCCGGTTGGGACCGTGGCTCGACATGTCGACAAAGCGCTCGAGGCTCATCCGCCCGGCATTGATGTGGTCGAGCATGATCGGCACCAGCGTCTGCACCCCGGTCATGCCGGAATGCGACTGCGGGTAGGGATGGTCCTTTTCTTCGCGCGTGTGTGGCGCATGGTCGGAGCCGAGCACGTCGGCGACGCCGTTGTGAACGCCGGCCCAGATGCCTTCGCGATGCGCCTTGTCGCGCACCGGCGGGTTCATCTGTGCGTAGGTGCCGAGCCTCGTATAGGCGGTCTCGTCCAGCGTCAGGTGGTGCGGCGTCACTTCGACGCTCGCCACATCCTTGTGGGCGGCGAGGAACAGCATCTCTTCGGCGGTCGAGATGTGGAGGATATGCACGCGTTTGCCGGTTTTCCTGGCGAGCGCCACCAGCCGCCGGGTCGAGAGCATGGCCGCCTCGGGGTCGCGCCACACCGGGTGCGAACGGGGATCGCCGGGCACGCGCAAGGGCTTGCGCTCCTCGAGCCGGTACTCGTCCTCGGAATGGAAGGCGGCGCGGCGGGAAATGGCGCTCAGGATCGCCTCGACCCCGTCGTCGTCGGGCACCAGCAGCGAGCCGGTGGACGACCCCATGAACACCTTCACCCCGGCGCAACCAGGCAGGCGCTCGAGTTCGGGCAGCTGTGCCACGTTGTCGTGCGTGCCGCCGATGTAGAAAGCGAAGTCGCAGTGCATGCGGCGGGTGCCGAGGCGGATCTTTTCCTCGAAGGTTTCACGCGTCGTGGTCAGCGGGTTGGTGTTGGGCATCTCGAACACGCCGGTAACGCCGCCCATCACCGCCGAGAGCGAGCCCGATTCGAGATCTTCCTTGTGGGTCAGCCCCGGCTCACGGAAATGCACCTGGGTGTCGATGACACCGGGCAGCACATGCAGCCCGGTGCAGTCGACGATCTCGCCGGCCGAGGCCGTGCTCAGGTCACCGAGCGCGACGATGCGCCCGTCGTTGACCGCGATGTCGGTCTGGTGCACCCCATCATGGTTCACCACCGTGCCGTTCTTGAAGATCGTCTCGTACTGCGCCATGTCTCAAGTCCGCCTGCCGTTTCGGCGGGTGTAGCGGAAACCATCCCATGCCCACAATCCTCCGTCCGTCCCGTGTCGCTTTCCGGTTCTCCGGACCCGAGGCGCAGAAACTGCTGTTCGACGTGGTGACCGGGCGATTGTTGGCCGAAGCCGGTCCGGCGGTGTGGTGGGCGCTGCTGTCGCCGCAGGGCAAGGTACAGGCCGAGGGCCTCAGCGGCTGGGCCGAGGACGCGTTCTGGCTCGATGTCGATGCCACGGTGGCCGATGCGTTTCTGAAAAAGATGAAGCTCTATCGGCTGCGCGCCCAGGTGCAGATCGACGATCTGCGTGAGACCCATTCGGTGGGCTGGAGCTTTGACGGCTGGACCGAAGGGATCGTGCATGCCGATCCACGCGGACTCGGCGAGCGGGTCATCGCCGAGAATGCCGCCACTGCCGGCTGGTTGCCGCCCGACGATCGCTTCGCCACGCACCGGATCAGCGCCGGCATTCCCGAGGAAGGCCCGGATTTCGGCATCGACCAGAATTTTGCCCACGATATCGGGCTCGACCTGCTCGACGGCATCGACTTCATCAAAGGCTGCTATATCGGCCAGGAAGTCGTCTCGCGAATGAAGCACCGTGGCACCGCCCGCCGCCGCCCGGTGATCGTCTCCGGCATCGAGGCGCCGGCCGGCACGTCGGTGGTCGCCGGCGGTCGCGATGCCGGCCCGATCGGCGAAGTGGTCGATGGCCGGGCCGTGGCGATCATCCGGCTCGACCGAATCACCGACGTGTCGGCCGTGACGGTCGGCGGCAAGCCGGTGACGCTGGAGCTGCCGGGTTATGCCAACTACCAGTTCGGTGAAGCTTCGGCCGACGACTGACGGCGGCTCGGAACCCGCGATGGCGATTTTTCATTCGCTCTTGACAGGGCTACCTTATTTTATAACCATATAGTTATAGAACTCAGACGTTATGGACCGTTCCCGCGAGGGAACTGCCACGCGCGAGTGCTGTTTCAGACAACCCCTGTTGTGAGGAGAGTTTCGATGTTTGATCGATTTTCCGCCTATGCGCCCTATGGATTGGCGATCCTGCGCATCGTCACCGGCTTGCTGTTCGTCCATGCCGGACTGGCGGTGCTGTTCAACTTCCCGCCGCCATCGCCGGGCTCGCCGCCCGAACTGGCGACGCTGATGACGGTGGCCGGCTGGCTTGAGCTGGTCGGCGGCATGCTGATCCTCGTTGGCTGGCTGACCCGGCCGGCGGCCCTGGTGCTCTGCGGCTTCATGGCCGTCGCCTACTGGGGCTTCCATTTCCCGATGAGCCCATTCCCGAATAACAATTTTGGCGTCGCCGCAATCCTCTACTGCTTCATTTTCCTGTACCTGTTCCTTGCAGGGCCCGGGCCATGGAGCATCGATACGATGCGCGCCAGAGCCACAGCCGCCGCTTAGGATCGCGCCGCGGGCGAAGGCCGGGTTTGGCGAATCAAGCCCCGAAGACTAGCTTCCTCCGCCTCAACTGGCGGGGGACCTAGATGGCGCGTGGCAAGGAGCGGGCGTGGCAGCGCATGTTGTCGGGCAGGCGGCTCGATATCCTCGATCCGTCGCCGCTCGACGTCGAACTGAGCGATATTGCCCACGGCCTCGCCCGCGTCGCCCGCTGGAACGGCCAGACGCTGGGCGACTACCCATTCTCGGTGGCGCAGCATTCGGTGCTGGTGCTCGAGCTCTACCGCGCACTGAACCGCGATGCCGATCCGCGCGCCCTGCTCTACGCCGTGCTGCATGACGCCCCGGAGTATGTGATGGGCGACATCATCTCGCCGTTCAAGGCGGCGATGGGCGGCAACTACAAGGAAGTGGAGAACCGGCTGCTCGGGGCGGTCTATCTGCGCTTTTCGCTGCCGGCGACGCCGCCTGCGGCGCTGCAGAAGCAGATCAAGCGGGCCGATCGCGAGGCCGCCTTCCTCGAGGCGACGCATCTCGCCGGGTTCGAGGCCGAGGAAGCCCGCCGCTATTTCGGCGAACCGAGTTTTCCGGTGTTCGAGTTCGAGCCATTCGAGAAGCTGATCCGCCCATGGCCGACCCGCGAGGCCTATGACCGCTTCGTCGAGGTGGTCGAAAAGCTGGCGGCCGAACTGCCCTGAGTGCAAGAGAAGCACCGCGTCCAAACACCCACGGACGTCATTCCCGCGCAGGCGGGAACCCAGTGGGATGCCGCAGCCCGCCGCTGATGCCGAAAGATCCCACTGGTTCCCCGCCTGCGCGGGGATGACGCCGGTGGGAAGCCCAGATTGAGCTTGCCTGCGGGCCGTGACAAACCACGCTGGTTAAATTTACCTTAACCCCTGTTCCATTTTGACACGCCTTCCAGCGTTATGGTTGATAGTTGGTTAACAAACTGACCGGAGACCGGCCATGGACGCGACGAAGACGATCATGCTTGGGGGAGCAATCGGACTCGGAGCGGTATTGCTGCTGTCGTTGCCGAACGTGCTGCCGCGCGCTGTCGCGGAAGAAGAGCCGATGAAGACGCTGCTCAGCACGCCCAACGAGGTCTGGCCGCCGGCCTTCGATCCTGACCGGCTGATGCGCTGGAGCTACTACGTTCAGCCGGGTGTGTCGGTTGAACCGATCCGGGAAACCGTGGTCCGCAAGATCGGCTATGGGCGCACCAGCTACGTCAATGTGATGGAGACGGCGAGCGGGGTCTATTCCACCGACGGGCTGGCCAGTCCGCACATCCAGTACCCCGGCATCGTCAAGGAGCAGAAGCCGTCGCCGAATGCGGGCCTCTGGTACTGGAGCGGCCGCAAATGGGTGGCGAGCGCGCCGATCAGCGCCGACTCGTTCGTCTCGATCATCCCATTCGACGGCGGTAGCCTGCTGACCACCGAAGACGGCAACTGCGTCGCGGTCGAGAACAGCGTCTACTGCTGAGGCAGCGGGGCGTTCAGAGCTTCGGCCCCTCGGCGACGCTCGCGGCGCCGATCGATACCTGCTTGATCACCAGCGCGTACTCGCTCCGTCCATCGGGCAGGAAGCGGAACACCCCGTCGCGGCCGTTGAAGCCGGCCGGCAGGGTCAATTGCGCGCGATCGTATTTCGGCGTGCCATTGGCGAGCGAGCCGGCATTGGCGAGGATGGTCGCGGTGTAGGCGATGGTGGCGAACTTATGCGGCGCCGAACCGAACTTCGCCTGATACTCGGGCAATAGCGCGTTATATCCGGTGTCGTCGATGGCCGGGAAAATCGCTCCGGCCAGTGTCGTGGTGTTGAGGATCGACGGATCGGCGTCCCAGTCGGCCGAGCCGATGAGCTGGACCTTGCCCGGCCCGATGCCAGCCTCGTTGAGCAGGTTGGCAAAGCTCGGCGCCGTCGCCCGGTCGGGGATGAACAGTGCATCGATCTGCCCGGCCTGCAGCATCGGCACCAGCTGGGTCACGACGTTGCGGGCCTCCGCCTCCGAGGAGAAATTGTAGACGGCGCGGGCGTTTAGCCCGAGATCGGCGGTGGCCTGGCGGAAGGCGCCTTCCTGGATACGGCCGAAATCGGTGGTGGGGAACACCCCGGCAAAGGCCTTCTTGCCGAGCTTTTTGGCATAGCCCATGGAGCGCTTCACTTCGCTTTCGGGCAGGATGTTGAGCAGATAGACACCCGGTGAGGCGGCGCCGGAATTATTGGAAAAGCCGATCACCGGCACGCCGGCAGCCTTTGCCACCTGGCCGGCCGCCGTCACCTGGTCGGCCCGCAGCGGCCCGAGGATCAGGCTCGCGCCTTCGCTCAGTGCCTGCTGCGCCGCCTGCGTGGCGCCGCTCGCGGTGGCGCCGGTATCCTTCAGCACCACGGTGATGTTCTCACCGATATTGGGGTTGGTCTCGACGAAGCTGATCGCCAGCTCGGACGCATTGGCCATCGAGGTGCCGACGCCGGCGAGGTTGGGATCGCCCGAGAGCGGCAGCAGCAGCGCCACACGTACGGGGCCCTTGCCGAAGGTCTTGCCGGTGGCGAGCGGCTGCGACGCGCCGCCGCTGGTGCCGCCACCCGGGCCGAAGTTGAAGTTGCCCGCCGAGCAGGCCGACAGCAGCGCCGCCGCGGCAAGGCCGAGCCCCGCAAACCTGAGCCCAGTCAGCACGCCCGCGCCGCTTGCAATCTTCACTTGCCCAACCTTTATCAAGTCCCGCACTCTGGCGCGCGAAGCGCCACCTTGAAGGGTGGTCTATACAGAATCGAGCCCGGCTCATAAAGACCGCGCTTAACTTCGGCTTAACTTTCGGGGGTGGCGTGGACGATCGCCAGAGGAGCTACTTCATTGCCGGGACTGAGTTTCCGGCGCCGCCGCTGGCGGCGGGGCTCTATGTGGTCGCCACCCCGATCGGCAACCTCAAGGACATCACGCTCAGGGCGCTCGAGACGCTCGCCGCGGCGGACCTGATCCTGTGCGAAGACACCCGACACTCGGCGACACTGCTCGATCACTACGGCATCCGCACCCCGCGCAAATCGCTGCACGAGCACAATGAGCGGGCCCGGATCGGCGAGGTGATCGGCTCGATCGAGGCTGGCCGCGCCATCGCGCAGATCTCCGATGCCGGCACACCGCTGCTCTCCGACCCCGGCTTCCCGCTGGTGCGTGCCGTGCGCGAGGCCAGCCTGCCGGTATTCGCCAATCCCGGTGCCTCGGCGCTGCTCGCGGCGCTGGCCAGCGCGGGCCTCCCCACCGATGCCTTCGGCTTTGTCGGCTTCCTGCCGGCCAAATCTGGCGCAAGGGCAAATGCGCTCAGCGCACTCAAAGCCCGCACCGACACGCTGGTGTTCTACGAATCGCCGCGCCGGCTGGGCGATAGCCTCGCGGCAATGGCGGAGGCGCTGGGTGATCGTCCCGCTGCCGTCGCCCTTGAACTCACCAAGCGCTTCGAGCGGGTCGAACGCGGCACGCTCAGCACCCTCGCGGCGCATTTCGCTGAAGGCGACACCAAGGGCGAAGCGGTGATCCTCGTTGGCGGCGCCGAAGGCGTTGTGGTCGAGGCCGCCGACTGGCAGGCGGCGCTCGACGAGGCGCTGGCCAACGGGCAGCTGCGCGCTGCGGTGGACGAAATCACCGCCCGCTTCGGCCTCAAGCGCAAGGAGGTCTACGATGCCGCCCTGGCGCGGAAGGCAACCGACTCGGCCGAGCAACAATCAGAGCCGTAGCAGCCGGCTCGGCGCCGAACTCTACGGCCGGCGCGGCGAGACACTGGCCGCCTGGTATCTGCGGTTGAAGGGCTACCGCATCATCGCGACGCGGGTGAAGACGCCGGTGGGCGAGATCGACCTCATTGCCCGCCGCTTCGGCACCACCGCCTTCATCGAAGTGAAGGCGCGACAGCACCGCAGCGAGGAAGCCGGGGCGCTGGAGGCGGTCAACACCAGCCGCATTTCCCGTGCCGCGCAGTACTATGTTGCGCGCCACCCGGCCCTCGCCGAAACGCCGCTCCGCTTCGATGTGATTTTCCTTGCACCCGGCACCTGGCCGCGCCATGTCAAAGGCGCTTTCGACGCCAGCTAGGACCGCTTCATGTCCCTCAAAATCGCCGTGCAGATGGACCCCATCGCTTCGATCAATCCGGCGGGGGATTCGACCTTCGCGTTGATGCTCGAGGCGCAGGCGCGCAAGCACAAGGTCGACTATTACGTGCCGCAGACCCTGGCACTGCGCGACAACCATGTCTCGGCCGAGGTGGCTCCGATCACGCTGTTCGACAAGCCGAAGGGCGAACACTACGCGCTCGGCGAATTCGCCCGCGTCGACCTCGCGACCTACGATGTGGTGCTGATGCGGCAGGATCCGCCGTTCGACATGAACTACATCACGCTCAGCCACCTGCTGGAACGCATTCATCCCAGAACATTCGTGGTCAATCCGCCGGCAGCGGTACGCAACGCGCCGGAAAAGATCCTCGTTACCGAGTTCCCCGAGCTGATGCCGCCGACGCTGGTGACGCGCGACCGCGGGCTGATCCACGCCTTCCGGCGGGAGCACGGCAACATCATCGTCAAGCCGCTCTACGGCAATGGCGGCGCCGGCGTATTCCTGATCCAGGAGACCGACCAGAACCTCAACTCGCTGATCGAGCTGTTCGAGCAGAGTTTCCGCGAGCCGTTCATGGTGCAGAAATATCTGCCGGACGTTCGGAAGGGTGACAAGCGCATCATCCTCGTCGATGGCGAGCCGGTGGCCGGGCTCAACCGCATTCCCGCGGACGGCGAGGCCCGCTCCAACATGCATGTCGGTGGCCGCCCGGAACTGTCGCCGCTGACGGCGCGCGAGCGCGAAATCTGCGCCACCATCGGGCCGGCGCTGAAGGAACGCGACATGATCTTCGTCGGCATCGACGTGATCGGCGACTACCTCACAGAGATCAACGTCACCTCGCCCACCGGCATCCGCGAGATCAAGCGCTTCGGCGGGCCGGATATCGCGGTGCTGATCTGGGATGCGATCGAGAAGCGGCGGGCCTGACGCGATGCCCCCGCTCGCGACGCAGGTCGAGCGAGCGGGTTTTGCAGCAGGCAGGACATGTGCTGATCACTCGTCGCTCTCGGCGGCGGTGAGGTAGTGCTCCTCCCACAATTCGTGCGGGATGAAGCCGCCGACCGAGAACTCGAACCGCTCGACGGCCGAATAGTCCGCGGCGGCAAAGCAGGTGAACTTCACCTCGTACCACTCGCGGCGGCTACGGAAGGCGCCGCCATCGGCGACCAGCGCCCCGTCGCGCGTCGCCATATCGGCCATGGCGTAGGCGACGACGGTGTCGGGGTCGAATTCCGGCCGGGCACGGCGTATCTGTTCGATCGCCTCGATACTGCACAGCTGCACCAGTTGCTCGCTGCCATCGAGCGTCTTCATCGCGGCGCGCAGCTTGGCACTTGCCGGCTCAGCCAACAGGCTCCCGGCATAGAACTCGGTAGCGCGAATGGTGTCGCCAGGAGCAGCTTTTGCCGCAGGCCGCGCGGCCGCGGCATCGGGCAGCGCCACTGCAGTCGGCGGGCTGGACACTGCAGCCGGTGGTGCCTCGGCCGGTGCGATGAGGGCGGCAAACTGCTGCGCCGTCATCAGCTCGACAGCGATCGAAGGTGGAGCCAAGGGCTTCGGCGCGTCCCGATCCGGTCCAAGCAGGATGAGGCCCAGTAGCGCGGCGTGAACAGCGACCGACAACGTGGTGCCCCACGCCGATCTTGGCGGTCGCGGCACATCGATCTGGCTGGCATCGAGGGTGATGGTCATGGCGGCAGCAAGTCAGTCGGGCGGCTTTGCGGCTGATTTGCGGAGCTTTTGCCGGCTTGCTTGAAATCCGTCGCTGCCCCTCGCCTTTCGTCGCCGGCTCAGCCATTGTCGCGCCATGCCCGTCGACACGTTTCTGCTCGCGCTGACCACCTTCTTCGCCACCCTCGGGCCGGCGGACCTCCTGGTCGTCTACGCGGCGCTGACGCAGAAAAACACCCAGGCCGAGCGGCGCGCCATGGCGCTGCGCGGGACGGTGATCGCCGCGGTGATCCTCTTGTTCTTCGCGGTGTTCGGCGAGGTGCTGCTACGGCTGTTCGGCATCACGCTGCCGGCGCTGCGCATCGCCGGCGGCATCCTGCTGCTGCTGATTTCGATCGACATGGTGTTTGCGCGGCATTCCGGTGGCACCGGTACGACGCCTGAGGAAGAGAACGAGGCGCAGAGCCGTGCCGATATCTCGGTGTTCCCGCTGGCGACGCCGCTGCTCGCCGGCCCCGGCGCGATCAGCGCGGTGATCCTGCTGACCACCGGCTCGGGCGGCTTCAACCTCGAATGGGCCGTAGTGGTGCTGGCGCTGCTGGCAATCCTCTTGCTCTGCTACGTGGTGATGCTGGTCGCCATCCCGATCCAGCGCCTGCTGGGCATTACCGGCCTTGCGGTGGTGAGCCGGGTCGTCGGTGTGCTGCTCGCGGCGCTGGCGGTGCAGTTCCTGCTCGACGGGCTGAAATCCAGCGGCCTGATCCCCGGACTTGCCGGATAATGGCAAAGGCCGCGGCGGGTGCCACGGCCTTCACGAAACTCAAACTGCAAGTTCGCCCGGTTACTTCTTTTTCGCCGGTGCGGCGGTGGCGGGGGTCATCCCGGCCGTTGCCAGCACTTTCGGCTTTTCCTTCTTGGGCTTCTTGGCTTCCTTGTTGGATCTCAGCTGACCTTTGGCCATCGGCATCCCCTTCCATTGTTGGCCGGCAGCAACTCCGGCAAATCACTAAGTGAGGCTAGAACCAAGGCAGAATACTGACAAGGCCACTGCCTGGCTCGCGCACTGCTACTTGTGGCTCTGGCACCGCCCCTGCGGCCCCAGCCGATCGACGGCGCGCGGATCGCACCCGGTGAGCAGGAAGGTCACCCAGTCGCCCTCGCTGCCGTAGAAGGCATTGCGATCGACCTCGGTGCGGATCCCCGACATGGTGCCGGTCTGTGTCCACTGCCAGAAGATCCACGGCCGGTCGCCATATTTGGTGTGTGGCTCGGCGGCGGTCGAGCGCAGCCAGAACGACGAATCGAAGTGCTCGCCGGCGAGGATGTCGTTGTAGAAGTTCATGTCGGTATAGATGATCGGCACCTTGCCGGTGTGCCGCTCCATCTCGGCCAGCATGACGCGGACCTTTTCCAGCACGTCAGTGCGATTGAACTTGTTCTTGCAGCTCGAGTGGTTGTTCCACTCGAGATCGAGCACCGGCGGCAACGCGTCCGGATCGTTGGGCACCATCTTCTTGAACCAGGCGGCCTGCTGCGAGGCGAGGCTGCACCAGGTCATGAAGTGGTAGGCGCCGCGCGCCATGCCGGAGGCCTGCGCGCCGCGCCAGTTGTCGTAGAAATTGGGGTCGATGTAGTCCTTGCCCTCGGTCGACTTGATGTAGACGAAGTGCACCCCACCGCCGCGCGCCGCGTTGAAATCGATGCGGCCCTGGTAGCGGGCCACATCGAGCCCCTGGATCGGCAACCCCCAGGCCCGGCGCACCCCATCATGCGGATCGTTGTCGCCGGGAATGCCGCGATAGTCGTGCGTGGGCGAACGCCCGCAGGCGGCAAGCAGCAAAGTGAGCCCGACCAGCAGCAGGGTTTTGGCGAACGGAAAGGCAGGGCGGGCGGCGGCGAGCATGCTGGACGTCTGGCTTTCGGACGGAGGTCTGAAGCCTTTGAATCAACATGTCCCGCTTAACGAAACCTTGCGCTAACCCTTTGTTATTCCAGCATGGTTAACGCGGGCGGGCGCGGCCAGCAACGTGATCTCCCAAGCTCGATGATCGCCAGCACGCTCGTGGCTGCATCGGCCCGTATGCTGAGGCTGTCTCTCCCACGGTGAGTTACCCAGCCTCCGGGCCGTCACCTGTCATTCCAATGCGTTTGGCAGCACGACGCCGCGCAGGATCTTGCCCTCGCGCAGCAGGTCGAAACCTCTGTTGATATCCGTCAAGCTCATGGTGGCGCTCAGCAACTGGTGCACCGGAAGCTGACCGCTCTGGAACAGTCTGACATAGCGCGGGATGTCGCGGGCGGGCACGCAGGAGCCCAGATAGCTGCCCCGCACGGTCTTCTCGTCGGCAACCAGATTGACTGCGGGGATCGACAGCATGGCGGTCGGCCCCGGCAGACCACCGGTGGTCAGCTCGCCGCCGCGCCGGATGATCTGGTAGCCGAACTGAAGGGCGGCGACCGAACCCGCCAGCTCGATGGCATGATCCACGCCGCCGTGCGTCAGGTCCAGGACGGTCTGCACGGCATCGTCGCCGGCCAGCACAACGTCGGTGGCCCCGAGCGACAGCGCGGTATCCAGCTTTTCCTTCGAGATGTCGACTGCAACGATTTGCTCGGCTCCTGCAGCACGCGCCCCCAGCAGCGCCGCCATACCGACCCCCCCGAGACCGATGACCGCCACCCGGTCGCCGGGCCTTACCTTGGCGCCATTGAGGGCCGCTCCAACGCCGGTGAGCACGGCGCAACCGAACAGCGCCGCGTGCTCGAAGCTCAGCGATCGGTCGACCTTGACCAGCGACCGCCGGCTGACCGTCGCGTACTCGGCGAAGCCCGACACGCCCAGGTGGTGATTGAGAGCCTGGTGATGGCCAGCATAGTGCTCACTCAGGCGGCGCGCACCCGACAGCAGCACTCCAGCGCCATTGGCCGCGGCACCGGGAATGCAAAGCGCCGGTCTTGCATCCACGCAGCACTCGCAGGTGCCGCAGCTTGGAACGAAGACGAAGACGACATGATCGCCCACCTCGAGGTCGTCGACGCCGGGTCCCAACTCGGCAACGACACCCGCCGCCTCGTGGCCGAGCACCATCGGCAGCGGGCGGGGGCGGCTCCCCTCGATCACCGAGAGGTCGGAGTGGCAAAGGCCGGCCGCCATGACGCGGACCAGGACTTCGCCCTGCCCGGGCCCGGCGAGATCGACCTCGCGCACGGCAAGCGGCTGGCTCTGTGCATAAGGCGCTGAGAGGCCCGACTGTTCGAGAATGGCGGCACGTATCTTCATGGTCTGTCCTGTTCGATCGTCCGGCCGCCACAGAACTTCAACGACGTGCCGCTGATCAACCCCCAACGAACCTTGACGCTGAACTGGACCGTGCTCGTTTGCAGGCGAGACCATCCGGCAGCGTCGTTATGTGCCGAACCGGCCGGCCATGAGCTAAGTGCCTCACCACGCGCCGCCATACAGCGTCGGGCCGGCTAGTGGGCGTGGTCAGGCCAGCTCGCTTGCGAGAGGTGGGAACTTCGCGGCAATCGCCAGAAACTCGGCGGCCCCGCAGGCGAGCGGAACCTTGCTCTGCAAGCCGACCGAAGCCCAGTCAACGGAGCTTTGGCAGCCGAGGCGGTCGAGGATGGCGAGGGCGGCCATAACGTCCCAACTCGACTCACCCAGGCTGATATAGCCATCGACGTGGCCCAGGGCGACGCTGAGCAGAGAGAGGCTGCCGCAGCCGCTGTTGCGACAAACCATGCCGGCCTCATCCATAACGAAGGCGACAAGTCCTGTTCGGTCAGCTTCGACACCGGCCGGGCCGAAGCCGATCGCCGCCGCTGCACGCTCGGGATCGATCGGCCTGAGGGGCGGGATTGGGGTGCCGTTCAGCGTGGGCGTCACACCATCACCGCCGACCACAAGCTTGCGCTGCGCCGGCAAATTCAGAACGCCGAACACCGGGCGATGCCCGTCGAAAAGGCCGATTGAGATCGACCATTGCTCCGAGCCGCGCACGAAGTTCAGCGTGCCGTCGATGGGATCGATCACCCAGGTGCGACCGGAGTGACTGGGAGCGGCAGCTCCCTCCTCACCCAGGATGCCATCGGCTGGGAACGCGAGCCGCAAGCGCGAGACGATCAGCGCTTCCACTTCGCGATCGGCGCGGGTCACGAGGTCGAGGTGCCCTTTCGACTCGACATCGAGAGTGGCACGATGGCCGAAATACCGCAGGGCAATTTCGCCGGCCTCGATCGCGATGGCCTCGATGGTCTTGATCACGCACAAAAGTCCTCAAGGAGCCTCGGTTGGTCGGTCTGGATGACGGAGACGCCGGCACCGATCAGGCCGCCCCAGATCCTTTCCGGCTCTGCCAGCGCTGCCGTATCGGTGAAGCCGCCGCAGGCGACCCCATCCAGCGTGTTGCACCAGATCGACATTCCGGTTCCGACGAGGCGCTCGCGCAATGCCTCGATGTCTTGGAGCGTCTCGTAGACGATCTCGCAGACCGGCGTGCCATAGGCGATCGCCATCTCGATCTGCTCGATCGCATTGGCGGCGTTGAGCCGTAGCTTGGGCATGAAGAGTATGCGGTGCGGCTTGATGGTCTCGCGCGCCCAGGCGAGATCCTGCGTGGTTGCGAAACTGCCCCAGAAGTCGACCTCCCCGGAGACGCCCATCGCCTGCACCCGGGCGATGACCTCGGGAATAACCTCGCGCCTCTTGACGTCGAGGTGGAGGAAGATGCGACCCCGGGTCAGCTCGAAGAGTTCATCCAGCGTCGGCGGATGCTCGGAGGTCATCAGGTTCGACAGCCCGCCATCTCGGTTGCGGAGTCGCAGCCGCCTGACTTCAGCGGCGGTCATTTCCTCAGGGTTTCGAGACACATCGGCAGTACGTTCGAAGGTCTCGTCATGCAGCAGGACCAGTTCGCCATCGAGGGTCCGGCGAACGTCGATTTCGACGACCTTATGTCCGGCCGCAATCGCGCGATCTACCGCCAGGAGGCTGTTCTCCGGTGCAGCTTCCCAGAGGCCGCGATGCACGACCACGATGCAGGAACGCGGCCGCTGCGCGATGAAGTCCGCATAGCTCATGAGACAACACTCGCAGCGCCGGCGGCGATGGCCTTGCCGGTCTCATGGTCAAAGAGGTGGATGCGAGCAGGAGGGAAACGCAGCTTGATGTCGGGCGTGTCGACAACGTCGGTCCCGAAGGGCGTCGCTACCCGGATGAGCGCCTCGCCCAGCCTGACTGCGATCACCGAGTGAGACCCGAGATCTTCGCGGAAGGCGACCTGCCCCGCGACGCTGCCTGCACCGGATTCCACGAGGATGTCCTCGGGGCGGATCCCCAGTTGGCACGGTCCCACAAACGAGGACGCCGCCACCGCCTGATCGTCGGCGAGCCGCAGCACCTTGCCGTCCCCGGTGGCGGGCAGGATGTTCATGGGGGGCGAACCGATGAACTTGGCGACGAACACCGAGGCAGGGTCACGGTAGATTGCCTTGGGTGTGTCGAACTGTTCGATCTGCCCCTTGTTCAGGATGAGGATGCGGTCGGCGAGCGTCATCGCCTCGACCTGGTCATGCGTGACGAACACGGTCGTAGCCCCGATGCGGCTATGCAGGTCGGCGAGCTCGACGCGCATCTCGTGTCGCAGCTGCGCGTCCAGATTGGACAGCGGCTCGTCGAACAACAGCACGCCAGGCTCTCGCACGATGGCGCGCCCGATCGCCACGCGCTGCCGCTGGCCACCCGAGAGCTGCCCCGGCTTGCGGTGCAGCAGGTCGATAAGGCCAAGCATGGTGGCGACGCCACGGACGCGCTCGGCGCGCTGGGCCTTGGGCATACCGGCGACGCGCAGGCTATAGGCGATGTTGTCGAACACGCTCATATGCGGGTAGAGCGCATAGTTCTGGAACACCATCGCGCAGCCGCGCTGTTTGGGCTCGAGATCCTGTACCTCGCGGCTGCCGATCCGGATCTTGCCGCCGCTGACATGTTCAAGGCCGGCGATCATGTGCAGCAAGGTGGATTTGCCACAGCCGGAGGGGCCAAGCACGACGGTGAACTCACCAGCGCGAAGTTCGGCATCGAGAGCTGGGATCACCGTCACGCCATTGCCATAGGATTTGGTGACGGCGGCGAGGCTGATACTGGTTGCCGCAGCGCGGATCGCAGTGTCGATAGCGCTCATGCTACTTCTCCGTAAGAACCAGGCCGCGCACCAAAAACCGCTGCAGCAGCGCGATCATGGTGAGGGGCACAATCGAGACGACCACGGCACCGGCCATGATGAGAGGAAAATCCGGGATCTCGCCGTCGCCATCAGGATTGAGCTTGGCGAGGCCTACGACCGCCGTCTGCATATCGGGCGTCGAGCTGGCAACCAGCGGCCAAAGATAGGACGTCCAGCCGGCCAGGAAGGTGAGCACAAACAGCGCGGCGAAGCTGCTGCGCGACAGCGGCAGCACGATATCGAACATGAACCGCAGCGGCCCTGCGCCATCCATGCGCGCGGCCTTGAGCAGGTCGATCGGGAGGGTCAGAAAGGTCTGGCGGAAGAGGAAGGTGCCCATGCCATGGGCAACCAGCGGGGCGATCAGTCCGAAATGGGTATCGAGGATACGCCACTGCAGCTGCAGCGGCGCGCCGAAGATCTGGGCGATGAGGCCGTTGATCCCGGTGAGGTCGAGCAGCCCGTTGATGGGGGCGAGAACGTTGGCCGCCACCTGGTAGGTGGTGATCACCCGGACGTCGAGCGGCAGCATGATCGAGGCCAGGATCAGGGCGAAGGCAATGCCCGCCCAGCGGCGCCGGAAGTAGACGATGGCGAAGGCTGAGATGAAGGAGAGCACGCAGATGGCGAAGGCGCTGCCAAAGGCGACAATCAGTGAGTTCAGCATCTGCAGGGGCAGGCGGGTCTCGGTGAAGATCCGCGCGATGTTGTCGAGGAGCCGATCGCCCGGCACCCAGGCAAGCCCATTGGCCAGCATGAACTCATAGGACTGCGAGGCCGTGGTGACGGTGAGGTAGATCGGCGCGAGGATGTAGAGCACCCCCAGCAGCAGGATCAGGTTGGCGACGATGGTGAGCGAACGGGATTTCTCGACCATGGTCAGCGCTCGTAGTTGATGCGCCGGCCGAGGAAGGCGAACTGCGCGCTGGTGAGGAGGATGACGAGGACCATCAGCAGCGCTGTCTGGGTGGCAGCGCCGGACAGGTCGTAGCCGACAAAGCCGTCGGTGTAGATCTTGTAGACGAGGAGCGTCGTCGCACCGCCCGGCCCACCGCGGGTGATCGTGTCGATGAGGGCGAAGGCGGCGGTGATGCTCTCGGTAAACTCGAGGACGACCACCAGCATGAGCTGAGGCGCTATCAAGGGAAGCTGGATTTCGAAGATGCGCCGCCAGGGACCTGCGCCGTCCATTGCCGCTGCCTGATGCAGGGTATGCGGCACGGCTTGCAGCCCGGCCAGCAGGATGACGAAGTTGAATGGGATACCGCCCCACACATAGGCAAGGATCACCATGGTGAAGGCATCAAACCCATCGATGCCGGGGGCCCAGATGCCGGGGAAGAGCTGGTTGAGTGGTGCCAGAATGCCGACGAACGGGTTGAAGATGTAGGCGAACACCACGCCGATCGAGGCCCCCGCAATGCCCTTGGGCCAGACCAGCACATTGCGTGCGGGGTGCGAGAGGTGCACGTGCCGGTCGGCAGCGACCGCGAGGATCAGGGGAACCAGCACCGCCAGGGACGAGCCGACCACCGTGAAGGTGAGCGTTCTGCGGGTGGCTTCCCAGAATTGCGGGTCGGCGAGAACCCGGGCGAAATTCCCCCAGCCCACGAAAATCGAACCACCACCGAACGGCCGTTCAAGGAAGAACGACCAGTAGAAGGCCTCGAAGATCGGCACGTAGAAGAACACGATGACCAGAAGCGCAAGTGGCGCAACCAAGAGAACCGGCAGCCAGCGATTTGCGAACAGGGCGTGAGCCGCGTTTGACATAATGACACCAGGCGTTAGCGGGGGCCCGGAGGGTAGCGTTCCCTCCGGGCCGACTCCAGATCAGGGAAGTGCGACGCCCTGGTAGGTCTGCTCGAAGCGACGGAGCAGCTCGTCGCCGCGCGCCTTGGCATCGTCGAGCGCCGCCTGCGCTGGCTTCTCGCCGTTGAACGCCTTCTGGATCTCTTCCATCCAGATCTGGCGGAACTGCAGATAGAAGCCGAGGCGGATGCCCTTGGTATGGGGGAGGCCAGGGAAACTCATCGACTCGATGCCGAGCGCGGCTGTCGGGTACTTGGTGGCGCCATCAGCCAGAGCGAGAACGGAGTCGAGCGCGTCCTTGGTGACCGGCATGGTGCCGGTGATCGCCGAGAAAGCCAGTTGCTGGTCCGGCTGGCGCGCGAAATTCAGATACGCCCGCACGGCCTCCATCTCGGCGTCGCTGTGGCCCTTCATGACGTAGAGCGCACCGCCGCCGACGAAGGTGTTGTGACGCTCCTTGCCCGCATACATCGGTGCCAGCGACAGCGTGACCACTTCACCCTTGTCCTTGAGACCGGCCACCAGCGACGGATAGGCGCCGGTCGAGTTCTCGATCATCGCGCATTCGCCTGAAGCAAAGGCCTGCGTGTAGTTGGCGGCCTGGATATCGGCGGGAATGCGGACGAGGCCTTGCTTCCGCCACTCGACCAGATTGTTGAGGTGCTCGACAAAGAAGGTGGTGTTGAACACGTATTCGGCGTCGAGTCCGGCATAGCCATTGTCCCTCGAGGCTATCGGCAGGCCATGCCGCGCTGAGAACTGCTCGAACATCGACCATGGCTCGGCATTGGTGACGTAGGGGCAGCTGCTGCCCGCGTCCTTGAGCTTTTTGGCCGCTTCGATGATTTCTTCCCAGGTCTCGGGCGTCTTCGCGACGCCGGCTTTTTCGAGCTGGGTCCCGTTGGTGTAGAACACCAGCGTCGAGGCGTTCCATGGCTGGGCGTAGAGCTCGCCCTTGGAGGTTTCGTAGTAGGAGCGGGTGGCCGGGACATAGGTCGAGAAATCGACGTCCGGCAGCACGCCCTGCACGGGCATCACCGCATCGGACAGGATAATGTCCAGCGAACCTTCGGCGAGGAACTGAATGAGCGCCGGGGTCTGGCCCGAGCGGTAGGCCGCAATGGCCTTCTGCATCGCGACCTCGTAATTGCCCTGCCCGATGCAGATGATCCGGTGCGCATCCTGCGAGGCATTGAAGGCCTGGCACTGGGCCAGGATCGCCTGTTCGGTGGGGCCGGTATTGCCGTACCAGAGTTCGATGTCGGCCGCCTGCGCAAGGCTCGCGCAGGACATTGCCACGGCGGTGACCGCCATCAGAGTGGTCTTCATTGGTCTATCCTCCTGGTTACACGCTTCCGCAATGCCCTCGGCATGCTCGCGCCTCTCGTTTGTTACTCATTGTGTGTAACACTTGGATGACGAGAGCAAGCAGTTTTTTGCGGGCCGGCGGGGAAGACCTGTCCAGTCGGTAGATATTGTCACACTCCTGGGATAGACGAAGGTCGAGGTGACCATGTCCTATGCAGCAGAAAGCCTGATCGCTCCCCAGTTTCGGCGTTCCGAGGATGGCAGCGTGGTCTCCCCGAACGAGCGCCAGCTGTTACACCTGCTGTGGCGTCACCCCGGCCTGGCCCGGCGGGAGGTTACCGACCATACCGACCTCGCCCAGCAGTCGGTCTACCGAATCATCGATCGGCTTGCCGAACGCGGCCTGGTGCTGCTCGGCTCGCCCAAGCCGGGCCTTGGGAGCGGCCAGCCCAGCCCGATGCTCCGGCTCAACCCTGCTTACGCCTACACGTTCGGCGTTTCGGTCAACGCCGACGTCATCGACATCTGTCTCGTGGATTTCGCCGGGAGGCTTTTGGCCGAGGCCAGCATTGCGTTGCGGGAGCGCACCCTGGCGCAGGCTCTCGACCTCGTCCGTGCCAAGATGGATGAGCTCACGCAACGCCACGCGCTTGCCGCGGCGGCGTTCTTCGGCATCGGCTTTGCAATCGCCGGTTTCCATGTCGGAGGCACCCGGTTCAACGCCTCGCTGCCGCTGCACGAATGGTCGCTGGTGGAACTCGGGCCGCTGCTATCGGAGTATTTCCGCAAACCAGTCTGGCTGCTCAACGGCGGCAAGGCCGGCGCCGTGGCAGAAGCCATGTTCGGCGTGGGCCGCTATATCAAGCACTTTGTCTATCTGAGCTTCAACTACGGCCTTGGCGGCGGACTGATCAGCAATGGCGAACTGCTTGACGGCGGGCACGGCAATGCCGGCAGCTTCACCCAGATGTACGACGACGACGAGGTCCCCAACCGACCCGCCCTGCAGTCGCTGATCGAGCGCCTGAACGCGCGTGGCGTCGATGTCCCCTCGATCTCCTACCTCAGGAAGCATTTCGACCCGAAATGGCCAGGGGTGAGCGAGTGGCTCGATGATGTGACCCCAGCCTACAATCGGCTGATCAACGCCATCATGGCGGTCTTCGACCCGCAGGCCATCGTCTTCGGCGGCCAGGTCCCGCCAGATCTCGCCCAATTGCTCAGCGGGCGCACCCAGCTGTTCGGAAGACCCCGCTACGGCGTCTCTAGGCCAAGCCCCAAGCTGATCATTTCCGATATCGAAAACGACGCCGCTGCCATGGGCGCCGCCGCCGTACCCCTGCGCTCAACCCACTACTAGCTACCCGGCCGGTGCGTGCGGGGCTACTTGCGCGCAATTCATTATCACACTATAAGTGTAATAATCCTGACCCCGACAAGCAGCGGGCTCAGGACGGGTCGTCCAGATCAGAGGGGTCTGGACAGCACAAGGTGGGCGGCTCTTCCTCCCGGAAATCCGCCCACCCCCTTGATCTGGTCGCGCTTTCGATCCGCGGATCACGTCCGAGGAGGAAACGTCTGCAATCCCCGCCTTCGCGAGGACAGGCATTTTCCCGAAAACGCTCTAGCCCGAGCGAGTGGCCGCGCCCGGCGCACTCCAAAGAGCGTGAGGTCTGTCAATGGCGATCCTGACTTCGCTGGTGCAGTTGTTCAGCGGCGCGACGCTGCTGCTGTTTTCCGTCCGGTTCATGCGCATCGGCATCGAGCGGCTGTGGAACGCGCAGCTGCGGGCGAGCTTCAGCACCCGCACCTCGACCGCCGGCGGCCTCGCCAGGGGCGCGGCGCTCGGCTTCGTCATGCAGGGGGCAACGGTGGTATTGCTGATGACGGCAGGGCTGGCCGGCACGGGCACGGTGTCGGTCGCCGCTGCGGCAATAGTGGCGCTCGGCGCCGACTTTGGCTCGGCCGTCGCGGTGCTGTTCCTGCAGCTACCGGTGTCGGGACTTGGACCGCTCGCGATCCTCTGTGGCGGCAACCTCTACCTCAACAGCAGCCAGCCCCGGCTGCAGAACTGGGGGCGAGTCACGCTCGGCCTGGGGCTGGTCTTTCTGTCGCTGTCGATCATTCGCTCGACGGTGGAGCCGATTGGCGCAACCGCCTTCGTGGCAGCGGTCGCCAGCTATCTGAGCGCCGACCCGGTTGCGGCGGCTTTGGCCGGAATTGCTCTTACACTCGCTATGCATTCAAGCCTTGCTGCAATCCTGACCGGGATGGCGCTCTCCGGACATGTGGTGCTGGGCCCGGCCGCCGCGCTGGGCTTCCTCTTCGGATGCAACATCGGCAGTGCACTGTTGCCGCTCTGGCTGCTTCGGCGGGACATCGGCCGCGCCAGGATCGTGGTGAGCACGGTCGCGAGCCTGCGGATCTTCGCCGCCGCCTGGCTGATTGTTCTCCTGGCGGCGCTGCGGGCGCCGGTCGACGCGATCGAGATCTCGGCTGCGAACGCAATGCTGGCTGGGCATCTGGCATTCAATACCCTGCTGCTCGGCTTTGCGCCGATCGGACGGTTGATCTCCAACCGGCTCGAGTCACGGCTCGGTAAGGCAACCGGCGATGTGATCGAGCGATTGCCTGCCGGGCTCGAAGGTGATCCGGGCCTTTCGACGCCCACGATCAAGCGCAAGCTCTCGCAGATGCTCGACACGGTTTCCGCGATGCTGGCAGACGTGACGTCCAGCAATCCCGACAAACAAAGGATGGCGGGGCTCGAGCAGCGGCTCAATGCAGGCCTGACGGCGATCCGGGACATCTACTCGCGGCTGACCGAAGGCGATGAAACCTCGCTACGGAGTGCCCAGCAGATTGTCGACTTTGCCATTCGGATCGAACGGTGCGGGGACATCCTCGCCGGCAAATTCCTCACGCTGCGGCTCGACCAGGTGAATGGAGCCTACCAGTTCACCGCGGAGGGGGCGGCGGAGATCGGTGAGCTGATCGAGGCCCTGCGTCAAACGATCATCCTTGCGCACGAGGCGACCTGGACGACCGACCCCGCTGCTGCCGAGCGTCTCGTGCGGCATAAGCAACATGTCTCCGAACTCGAGGAGATGAGCCGGCATCAGCATCTGGCCCGGCTGCGTCGCGGGAACCGCACCAGTCTCGATTCCAGCAACCAGCATCTCGAACTGATCGCGGCACTCAAGGAGATCAACAGCAAACTCGCGACGATTGGATATGCCGTACTCGAGCGCCATGGCGCGCTCACCAGGTCACGGATCAAGTCACCGGCTGCAGCCCCACTCTTGTGAACAGGTGTGTCCGGTTTGGGTCGACCACAACTGCACGGCCCGTTCAACGAGCTTCCGTTTCGACCAACCACCCGGCGATTTGCTCGACAAGCCAGGCCTGCAGTTTGCCGATCGCATCGAGACGGCTGCTGGAAGCCGGCCAGACCAGGTAGTGCGCGTGCACGTCGACAATCTCGTCGGTCCAGAGGCGGAGCAAGCGGCCTGACCGAAGGTCGTCCTCAACGATGGAGCGCCGCGCCAGCAGGATCCCCTGGCCGGCGATTGCGGCCTGCACCGCCAGCAGGGTATCCGAAAACAGCACGCCCGCCTGCGGCTCGACGAACTCCAGCCCGGCGGCCTGGAACCAAGGCGTCCACGGCTGGACCGACTGGCGAAGCAGCACGCAGTGCTGCAGCTCAGACGGCAAGACCGGCAGGCGCCCGCCGCGATAGTCCGGGCTGACAACCGGGAACAGCACCTCGTCCATGAGATGCACGGCCGTCATTCCCGGCCAGGCTCCACCACCATAGCGGATCGCGGCATCGATACCGTCGCTGGCATCCAGCCGGGCGAGCGTGGCGGAGGCCTCAATCTCGAGCTCGAGCTCCGGATGGCGGCCGGCAAAGTCGGCGAGCCGCGGCATCAGCCACTTTGCCGCGAAAGCCGGCAGGACGCTGATCGCCAGCCGCTCCCGCCTCTCTACCCCAACCTCACGGCCCGGTCGTCCCGACAACTGGTCGAAGGCACGATCGAGTACGGTCAGGCCCTGGCGAATCTGCAAAGCCAACGCCTGCGACGTTCCGCTTGGTTCAACGCCCCTCGCCGTGCGGGCGAAAAGCGGCTGCCCAAGGCGCTGTTCGAGCGCCCGGATGTGCTGGCTTACCGCACCCTGCGACAAGGCGAGCTCATCGGCCGCCTTGCTGAAGCAGCGCAGCCGCACTGCTGCTTCGAGCGCACGCATCGTCTGAATGCTGGGGAGCCGTTTTCCAACCATGAGCTATTAGTATCACTAATGCCTGCGCTGGAGAAACCATGGTTTGAGCTGGAAAGCCGGTTCGTCGAGGTTGGCTGGAGATCGCAACGCAAACGGCGCCACAGGCGCAAAGACACTCACCGATGTACCAGCTGTTCTACGCGCCGGGCGCCTGCTCGATGGCCGTCCATATCATCCTCGAGGAGGTTGGCGCCGAGTTCGAGCTCTTCGCGATATCGGTCGCCAATCGCGACACGCAGCGGGAACCATACCTCTCGATAAATCCGAAAGGCCGGGTCCCGGCGCTGCGCATCCCCGGCGAAACGAAGGTCCTCACCGAGCTGCCGGCGATCCTCCGCTTTCTGGCGAGCCGCTATCCGGGACATGGCCTGGCTCAGGCAGACAACCCTCTGCTGGAAGCGCGTATCGCCGAGTGGCTGGCCTGGCTCAGCGGCTGGGTGCACGGTGTCGGCTATGGCCTGATCTGGCGTCCGGAGCGCTTCGATCCCGATCCCTCGCATGCGACTGCCCTGGCTGTGCAGGGAACCAAGCTCATCGAAGCGGCCCATGCCGAGATCGAGCGCACCCTTGCCGACACCCGCAGCTGGAGTGTCGGAGAGCGTTTCTCGATCGTCGATCCATTTCTGCTGGTGCTCTATCGCTGGGGGCGTCGATCGGGTTCCCCATGCAAGAGCGTTATCCCAGCTGGACCAGACTGGCGCAGCTGACGCTGGAGCGGCCGGCGGTGCAGCGCGCGATGGCGCGGGAAGGCGTGGCCTTGCGTGCGTGACTCACCAACGAAAACTTCCGCCATCGGCGGACGTTTGCGGTGGAGTGAGTTGCCGGAGCGAAGCGCGCCATGGCACGCTCCGCTCCGGCGGTCGGGCAGCTTATGAGGCGCGCGACTTCAGGTAGGCGTCACCCTGCTTGGCCAGTTCGGTCATGATCACGTCGAGACCGGCGGCATCGGCAGCCTGCTTCAGCTTATCGAGCCCGGCATCAACGTCGGTGACGCCGTAGAACAGCGGGTTGCCGTGCTGGGTCATCACGTTGTTCATCTGGGCCGCCGCTTCCTTGACCGGAGTCACGTCAGCGATGAACGAGGCGAAGGTATCGAGGTCGAAATTGTCGTAGTTCTGGGCCCAGCCGAACACCTTCTTTTCCGACTCGGTCATCAGCGAGGTGAGGCGCTCGAGCCCGGCGCGCCACAGGATGGCGTAGCTGGGGAAGCTATAGGTGCTGAGCTGCTCGAAGCTGTTGTCGCCAACCGCCTTCCAGTCCGTACCCTCGATGCCGAGGCCGACCAGATCGTGGTTTTCCTGGACCGAGAACCAATCCTGCAGCGCCATGGCGCGGTCGACATCGCCGCCATTGGCGTTGACCACGATCATGTTGTCGGCCTGGAAGGTCTGCACCGGCTTCTTGTCGCCAAGCGCCCCGCCGAACGGCACGACCTGCCCAAGGGCTGCCGTCGGCACCGCCTTCTTCAGGCCGGCGAGACGGTTGGACTGGAGGCCGTCGGTCATCGACCACAGGCCGGCAAACCGGCCGGCCCCGAACTGGCTCTCGATCGTCGCCTGGTCAACGTTGAGCGCGTCGGCATTGATGATGCCGTCATTGTAATACTGGCGGATCTTCTTGAGGGCTGCGACCGTGCCGGCATCTTCCCACCACGGGATTGGTCGCGACGAGCCGGTCTTTTTGGCGTCCTTGTCGAAGTAGAAGCGCAGCCCCGACCCGGCCAGCGAGTACTGCATGGTGTAGGGATTTTCCCACGAGTACTCGTTGAACATGCCGGTGGGGGTCGCCACCGCAAGTTGCCAGCCGATCTGCGATGCGACGCCAAACGGGATTACGCCCGATTCCTTCTCCTTGATGGCGTAGAAGAACTTCTCGAGCGTGCCGAAATCGTTGATCTCGGCGAAGCCGAGCTTCTCGGCAAGGTCCTGACGGATGCCGAAATGCTGGATGCGGCCGGCGCTGTTGACCTGCGGGATGCCCCAGAGCTTGCCGTCCCAGGTATTGGCCTCAATCAGCTTGGGGGCGATCTGCTTTTTGAGGTTGGGCCACTTGTCGATCTGCCCGGTGAGATCAGCCAGGGCGCCGCTCTGCTGCAGCTGGGCCATGTTGAGCCACAGCGCCTGCAGCGCCGTGTCGAACTGGGCACCGGCAGTGAACTTCAGAAGCGCCTGCTGGCCATAATTGGACCAGTTGATGAACTGGGCATCGAAGGTAAAGCCATGCTCTTCCATGAGCTTGGCGTTGGCCTTGTCGAGCACGGTCTTCCAGTTGGTCGGCGCCTGCGACGGCAGTAGGGCCACCGAGGTACCCGAACTGGCGCCGAACGCCGGCGACAGCCCCGAGAAGGCGGTGGCCATGCCCGCCGCGCCGCTGAGGGCCATGAAGTGTCTGCGAGAGAGTCTCATGTTGGTAGTCTCCTCCTCATTTGTGCGACGGGCTGAGGTGCCGTCGTCACCCCTTGGTGGCGCCAAGGGTGATGCCCTTGACGAAAAAGCGTTGTGCGAACGGGTAGGCGAGCAGAATGGGGCCGACGGTCAGCACCGTCATGGCGAAGCGCAACTGGTAGACCGGCGCGGCAGCGGCCCCAGCGGAGCTCGGCAGCGACGCGGCGTTGGTCACGTTGGAAATCAGGTTCCGCAGGATCAGTTGCAGCGGGAACCTGTCCGGATCGGAGATGAACAGCAGGCCAGTGAACCACTCGTTCCAGTAGGTGACGGCGTAGAACAGCCCGAGCACCGCAAGGATGGGCTTCGACAGCGGCAGTACGATCTGGAAGAAGATGCGCAACTCGCCGGCGCCATCGATACGGGCCGCATCGAGGATTTCCTCGGGCATCTGCCGGAAGAAACTCACCGTCACGAAGATCAGGAACGGCGCCAGCATCAGCGGCAGGATCATGGCGAACCAGCTGTTGGTGAGACCCAGCACCTGCGTCACCAGCAGGTAGAACGGCACCAGGCCGCCGTTGAACAGCATCGGCACGTAGGTGAAGATGGTCAGCGGACGGCTGATGAACGGCAGCCGCCGGGCAATGACCCAGGCGATCGCCGCCGTACAGGAGATCGACAGGATCGTGCCGACGACGGTGATGAACAGCGACGCGATGTAGCCGTTGAGCAGCGACTGCCCGGTGAACAGCAACTCATAGGCCCGGAGCGAGAACGGCTGCGGGAACAGGCTAAAGCCGTTGAGGCCGAGCACCGACTCGTCGGTCAAGGAGCCCGCGACGATCATCCAGAGCGGCACCAGGCAGAACAGCCCGAAGATGGTGACAGTGACGTAGCTGACGGCCGCGAACGGCTCGAGCCGGCGTCGCGCCGCCCGGCGAACGGGCTGACGCAGCTCGGCCCCGACGTTCGCCGCAGTCCTGGGGGCGCTATCCTGCTCGATGGCACTCACAGGATGCTGCTCTCTTTGTGGAAGCGGCGCTGCACCAGGACCGCCGCCGCGACGAAGACGAAACCGACGACCGACTGGAACAGGCCGATGGCCGCCGTGGTGCCGAAATCGCCGATCATCCGCAGCGAGCGGAAGACATAAGTGTCGATCACGTCAGTGGTGGGGAACAGCACGCCATTGTCCTGGACGATGGCATAGATGGTAGCAAAATCGCCGAAG
>JAESFN010000130.1_pt1 | contig 126667 bp, 114 predicted proteins | sample 9269411 | NCBI WGS metagenome assembly JAESFN01 (sample SAMN14505399, study PRJNA617100) | algae metagenome | isolation source: Iphinoe sp. HA4291-MV1 and co-occurring heterotrophs from trail next to... | place: USA: Maunawili Falls, Hawaii | collected 2009-07-25
CGGCCGGCTGAACACCACGATGTTCCTGATCATCGGTCTGGTCGAGGGCATGTACTTCATCAACCTGGCCTTCATGGCGCTGTTCGTGTTCGTCACGGGCGCGAGCTGACCTCGTGACCCGCGTAGTCCTTGCGGCCGCGGAGGGCGGTGGGGGGAGCAACAACTTCCTGCTGCCCAACGCGACCATCTTCGTGGAACTACTGATCTTCCTGATCGTGTTCCTCGTCTTCCGGAAGTTCATCGTGCCGCCGCTCTCCAAGGCCATGCAGGAGCGCGAGGACATGGTCCGGAAGCAGATCGAGGACCGGGAGGAGGCGGCGCGCAGGCTCCGTCAGGCGGAGGAACGCTTCGAGGAGAAGCTGGCCGAGGCCCGCACCCAAGCGGCCAAGATCCGTGACGAGGCCCGGACGGACGCGCAGAAGGTGCGTGACGACATGCGCCGCGACGCCGACCAGGAAGTGGGACGCATCCGCGAGCAGGGCGAGCGTCAGCTCGCCGAGCAGCGGGAGCAGGCCGTGCAGCAGCTGCGCGGCGAGATCGACGGGCTGTCCGGCCAGCTGGCCGGGCGGGTCCTCGGTGAGCCGGTGACCGCCGGCGGGGCCGGCGCATCGATCCCGACGAGCGGAAGGGCCGACTGATGGCGCTCCTGCACTTCGCCGCCGAACTGGTGGCGTTCCTGCTGGTGGCCTTCCTGATCTGGAAGTTCGTCTGGCCGCTGGTCGGCAAGGCGGCCACCGAGCGGCAGGAGGCCGTGGCCCAGCAGGTCGCGGACGCCGAGGAGGCCGAGCGCAAGCTCGCCGAGGCCCAGGCCCGCTTCGACGACGCGGTGGCCGAGGCCGGCCGGGACGCGGCCAAGATCCGGGACGACGCCCGGGCCGATGCCGAGCGCATCCGCGAGGAGCTGCGTGAGCAGGCCGAGCGCGAGGTGGAGCGGATCAAGCAGCGCGGTGAGGAGCAGCTGGTCGCCCAGCGCGACCAGGTGATGCGCGAGCTGCGGGCCGAGATCGCCACGATGTCCTTCGAGTCCGCCCGGAAGAAGGTCCTGGACTCGCTGTCCGACGACGCGAGCCGGGGCAAGACCGTCGACACGTTCCTGGGTGAGCTCGACCGGCTGCCGGGGACCGAGCGGTCCGAGCAGCGGGCGAGTGCCCGAGGGGGAGTCAACTGATGGCGCTGATTCTGCAGCCGGCCAGCCGTGAGGCGCTGGCGGAGGCCGAGGGGCGGCTGGACTCGACCATCGACGGGTCCGCCGCGGCGGACCTGCAGCGGCTCGGCGACGACCTGTTCGCCGTGCTGCGGTTGCTGCTCGGCGAGCCGGCGCTGCGCCGGGCGCTGGCCGACTCGTCGGTCGCCGCGTCGTCCCGCTCGTCGCTGGCCGACCAGCTGCTCGAGGGCAAGGTCGGCCGGGGCGCCAAGGACGTGGTGTCCGACCTGGTGTCGGCCCGCTGGTCGCGGACGGTCGACCTGGTCTCCGGCCTGGAGTCACTGGCCCGCCGGGCCACCCTGGCGGTCGCCGAGAAGGACAACAGCCTCGCCGAGGTGGAGGACGAGCTGTTCCGGTTCGGCCGGGTACTCGACCGGGAGCCGGAGCTGACCAGGTTGCTGGGTGAGCAGAGCACCCCGGTCGACGGTCGGGTGAAGCTGCTGCGCGACGTGCTCGGGCAGAAGGCCCGCCCGGTCACCCTCGCGCTGCTCACCGAGGCCGTCCGCGCCTCCCGCGGCCGACCGCTGGACCGCGAGGCCGAGGCGCTCTCCGAGCTGGCCGCCGCGCGCCGGGACCGGTACGTGGCCCACGTGCGCACCCCGGTGGCCCTGTCCACGCAGCAGGAGCAGCGGCTGGGCCAGACGCTCAGCCGGCTGTACGGCCGGCCGATGTCCCTCCAGGTGGAGCGCGACGAGTCGCTGCTCGGCGGCCTCGTGGTCCGGGTCGGTGGCGAGGTCATCGACGGCAGCGTGGCCGGCAAGCTGGCCGCCGCGCAGCGCCGGCTACCGAGCTGACCCGACCCGGGCGCCGGTAACGGCCCCACGACGAGACCTACATTTCGCAGAGAAGGAAACGAAACATGGCAGAGCTGACGATCTCCTCGGACGAGATCCGCAGTGCGATCGCGGGCTACGTCTCGTCGTTGGAGACCGAGACCTCGCGTGAAGAGGTGGGCACCATCGCCGACACCGGCGACGGCATCGCCCACGTGGAGGGGCTGCCCTCCGTGATGACCAACGAGCTGCTCGAGTTCGAGGGCGGCGTGCTGGGCGTCGCGCTCAACCTCGACGTGCACGAGATCGGCGCGGTCATCCTGGGCCCGTACGGCGGTATCGCCGAGGGCCAGCAGGTGAAGCGCACCGGCGACGTCCTCTCGGTGCCGGTGGGCGACGGGTTCCTCGGGCGCGTGGTCAACCCGCTGGGTGCCCCGATCGACGGCCTGGGCGACATCCAGAAGGAAGAGGACCGGGTCCTGGAGCTGCAGGCCGCCTCGGTGGTGCAGCGCCAGTCGGTGAGCGAGCCGCTGCAGACCGGTATCAAGGCGATCGACGCCATGACGCCGATCGGCCGCGGCCAGCGCCAGCTGATCATCGGTGACCGCAAGACCGGCAAGACCGCGGTCTGCGTCGACACGATCATCAACCAGAAGCAGAACTGGGAGACCGGCGACCCGCAGCAGCAGGTCCGCTGCATCTACGTGGCGATCGGGCAGAAGGGCTCCACGATCGCCGGCGTGCGGCAGTCGTTGGAGGACGCCGGCGCGCTGGAGTACACCACCATCGTGGCGGCCCCGGCCTCCGACCCGGCCGGCTTCAAGTGGCTGGCCCCGTACACCGGCTCGGCCATCGGCCAGCACTGGATGTACCAGGGGAAGCACGTTCTGATCATCTTCGACGACCTGTCGAAGCAGGCCGAGGCCTACCGCGCGATCTCCCTGCTGCTGCGCCGCCCGCCGGGCCGCGAGGCCTACCCGGGTGACGTCTTCTACTTGCACTCCCGCCTGCTGGAGCGCTGCGCCAAGCTCTCCGACGAGCTGGGCGCCGGGTCGATGACCGGTCTGCCGATCATCGAGACCAAGGCCAACGACGTGTCGGCCTACATCCCGACCAACGTCATCTCGATCACCGACGGCCAGGTGTTCCTGGAGTCCGACCTGTTCAACCAGGGCGTCCGGCCGGCCATCAACGTCGGTATCTCGGTCTCCCGGGTCGGTGGTGCCGCCCAGGTCAAGGCGATGAAGACGGTGTCCGGCTCGCTGCGGCTGGATCTCTCCCAGTACCGCGAGCTGGAGGCGTTCGCCGCCTTCGGTTCCGACCTCGACGATGCTTCCGCCCGGGCGCTCGGTCGGGGTAGCCGGCTGGTGGAGCTGCTCAAGCAGAGCCAGTACGCCCCCTTCCCGGTCGAGGAGCAGGTGGTGTCGATCTTCATGGGCACCAAGGGTCACCTGGACTCGGTGCCGGTGGCCGACATCGGCCGCTTCGAGACGGAGTTCCTCGACCACGTCCGGCGCAGCGAGAACGGCCTGCTGGCCGCGATCCGGGACACCGGCAAGCTCTCCGACGACGACGCCGACCGCCTGGTCACCCTGGTGGACGAGTTCAAGAAGAGCTTCACCGCCACCGACGGTTCCTCGGTGGTGCCGAAGGAGCAGGCCGCGAACGCGATGGACGAGGAAGACACCACCAAGGAGTCCGTCAAGGTCAACAAGCCCGCCCCGGCGAAGAGCTGATAGCCGATGGCGGCACAGATCCGAGTTCTGCGGCGGCGGATCCGCTCGACGCAGTCGATCAAGAAGATCACCCGGGCGATGGAGCTCATCGCCACCTCGCGGATCGCCAAGGCCCGGGCCCGGGTGGAGGCGTCCAAGCCGTACGCCCAGGAGATGACCCGGGTCCTGACCGAGCTGGCCAACAACTCGGCGCTGGACCACCCGCTGCTGGTGGAGCGGAACAACTCCGGGCGGGCGGCGGTGCTGGTGATCACCAGTGACCGCGGCCAGGCCGGTGGCTACAACGCCAACGTGCTCAAGGCGGCGCGTGAGCTCGAGGCACTGCTCGTCGAGCAGGGCAAGGACGTGGTCCGCTACGTCATCGGGCGCAAGGGCGTGAGCTACTACCGGTTCCGGCGCAAGCCGGTCGAGGCGTCCTGGACGGGCTTCTCCGAGCAGCCGGGCTACGAGAACGCGAAGGAGGCCGCCGACACCCTGGTGGCCGCGTTCATGGCCGGTGGCGACGACGACGGGGACGACGCCGGCGAGGACGGCATCCGCGGGGTCGACGAGCTGCACCTGGTGTACACCGAGTTCAAGAACATGGTGACCCAGATCCCGCAGGCCCGGCGGATGGCTCCGATGGAGGTCGAGTACGCCGAGTCGGACGGCTCGGAGCCGGCGAAGCAGGAGCCGGCGGGCGCCCAGGCGCTCTACGAGTTCGAGCCGGACGCGGACACCCTGTTCGACGCCCTGCTGCCGAAGTACCTCAGCGCGCGGCTGTACTCCGCGCTGCTGGAGTCGGCGGCGTCCGAGTCGGCCAACCGCCAGCGTGCGATGAAGGCGGCTACGGACAACGCGAACGATCTCATCAAAAGCCTTACCCTGGAGGCCAACCAGGCCCGCCAGGCCCAGATCACCCAGGAGATCAGCGAGATCGTCGGTGGCGCCGACGCCCTCGTATCCGCAGGAAGTGAGAACTGAGAGATGACTGTCACCTCTGACACCACAGCGACCGCTTCCGGAACCGGCCGGGTCGTTCGGGTCACCGGGCCCGTCGTTGACGTGGAGTTCCCGCGCAACGCCGTGCCCGCCCTCTACAACTCGCTCTCCGTCGAGGTCACCCTCGCCGGGGAGACCAAGAAGCTGACCCTGGAGGTCGCCCAGCACCTGGGGGACAACCTGATCCGGGCCATCTCCATGCAGCCCACCGACGGCCTGGTCCGCAGCGCCCCGGTGACCGACTCCGGCCGGCCGATCTCGGTGCCGGTCGGCAACCAGGTCAAGGGCCACGTGTTCAACGCGCTCGGCGAGTGCCTGGACAAGCCCGACCTGGAGATCACCGGCGAGCGCTGGGGCATCCACCGCAAGGCCCCGTCCTTCGACCAGCTCGAGGGCAAGACCGAGATGCTGGAGACCGGCATCAAGGTCATCGACCTGCTCACCCCGTACGTGCAGGGTGGCAAGATCGGCCTGTTCGGCGGCGCCGGCGTGGGCAAGACGGTGCTCATCCAGGAGATGATCACCCGTGTGGCCAAGAACTTCGGTGGCACCTCGGTGTTCGCCGGCGTGGGCGAGCGCACCCGTGAGGGCAACGACCTCATCACCGAGATGACTGAGGCCGACGTCATCAAGGACACCGCGCTGGTGTTCGGTCAGATGGACGAGCCGCCGGGCACCCGTATGCGGGTCGGGCTGTCCGCGCTGACCATGGCCGAGTACTTCCGGGACGAGCAGAACCAGGACGTGCTGCTCTTCATCGACAACATCTTCCGGTTCACCCAGGCCGGCTCCGAGGTCTCCACGCTGCTCGGCCGGATGCCGTCCGCGGTGGGTTACCAGCCCACCCTGGCCGACGAGATGGGCGAGCTGCAGGAGCGGATCACCTCCACCCGAGGCAACTCCATCACCTCGATGCAGGCGATCTACGTGCCGGCGGACGACTACACCGACCCCGCTCCGGCCACCACCTTCGCCCACCTGGACGCGACGACGGAGCTCTCCCGGCCGATCTCGCAGAAGGGCATCTACCCGGCGGTGGACCCGCTGACCTCGACCTCGCGGATCCTGGACCCGCAGTACATCGGTGACGAGCACTTCCGCGTCGCCAACGAGGTCAAGCGGATCCTGCAGAAGTACTCCGACCTGCAGGACATCATCGCCATCCTCGGTATCGACGAGCTCTCCGAGGAGGACAAGCAGCTGGTCGGCCGGGCCCGGCGGATCGAGCGGTTCCTCTCGCAGAACCTGCTGGTGGCCGAGCAGTTCACCGGCCAGCCCGGCTCCACGGTTCCGCTCAAGGAGACCATCGAGTCGTTCGACAAGATCGCCAAGGGCGAGTTCGACGACGTGCCCGAGCAGGCGTTCTTCCTCTGCGGTGGTCTCGAGGACCTGGAGAAGAACCGCAAGAAGCTGGAAGGCTGAGCAGTGGCCGAGATGACCGTCGAGCTGGTCGCCGTGGAGCGGCGGCTGTGGTCGGGCAAGGCGTCGTTCGTCTTCGCCCGCACCACCGAGGGCGAGATCGGCGTGCTGCCCGGACACGAGCAGACGCTGGCCCAGCTGGAGACGGCCGGAGTGGTCCGGATCGACACCGTGGACGGAGAGTCGATCACGGCGGCGGTGCACGGCGGGTTCCTGTCGATCACCCCGGACGGGGTGACCGTGCTCGCGGAGAGCGCCGAGTTCGCCGACGAGATCGACGTCGAACAGGCCCGTGCGGCCGCGGCGGACGCCGACGAGTCCTCCGAGGAGGGCGCGGCGGCCAAGGCCTGGGCCGAGACGCGGCTACGTGCCGCCGGCGCGGCGGGCTAGCCCGCACTGAGAGGCATCCGAACGGCAGGGCGGCAATGACGGTCGAGAGCATCGTCGGTGTCGCCCTGCTGCTCGTCGTGGGCCTGCTGGGCTGGTTGCTGTTCCGCCGGCTGCGGCTGGTCCGGGGCGGGGGCGTGGACGTCTCGCTGCGCCGGGTGCGGCCGTCCGCGCCCACCTCCACCCGGGGCTGGAACCTGGGCGTGCTGCGCTACCGGGGCGACGAGATCGCCTGGTTCCGGGTGATCAGCCTGAGCGGCGGCGCCGAGGTGCGGCTGAGCCGGCGCGAGCTGGAGATCGTCGACCGGCGCCCGCCCGGGCCGGCCGAGGAGTACGTGGTGCCGGCGGACGCCACCGTGCTGCGCTGCCGGGACGGCGGGAACACGGTGGAGCTGGCCATGTCGCCCGAGGTGCTCACCGGCTTCCTGTCCTGGCTGGAGGCCACGCCGCCCGGGCACTACAACGGCTCGGGACCGGCCTAGCGGCCGCCACCCGGCTTCCACTTCACGTCCCCGCCGGGGTTGGCCACCCGGCCGAGGATGAACAGCAGGTCGGACAGCCGGTTGAGGTACTTCGCGGTCAGCACGTTGGTGCGGTCCGGGTCGGCGTCCAGCAGCGCCCAGGTGGTGCGCTCGGCCCGGCGGGCCACCGTGCGGGCCACGTGCAGGTAGGCGGCGGCCGGGGTACCGCCGGGCAGGATGAACGAGTCCAGCTTCGGCAGGTCGGCGTTGAACCGGTCGCAGGCCGCCTCCAGCCGCTCCACGTACTCCGGCGTGACCCGCAGCGGCGGGTACTCGGGGTCGGGGACGATCGGGGAGCAGAGGTCGGCGCCCACGTCGAACAGGTCGTTCTGCACCGACCGGAGCGTCTCGGCCACGTCGTCGGCCGGCTGCGCACAGGACAGCACCACGCCGATGGCGGCGTTGCACTCGTCCACATCGGCGTACGCAGCCAGCCGGACGTCGGTCTTGGCGACCCGGGAGAAGTCGCCCAGCCCGGTGGTCCCGTCGTCGCCGGTCCGGGTGTAGATCCTCGTCAGGTGCACGGCCATGATCCGAGCTTAGCCGCGGGTTACCAGACGGCGCGCAACGCGGAGTCGCCGTCGGCGTAGGAATGGATGAGCCGGTCCTTGGTCACCAGGGGCGCGTTCAACGCCTCGGCGGTGGCCACGATGAAGCGATCGGCCGGGTCACCATGCAGGTTCACCAGGCCGGCGGCGGCCACGGCGACGGAAGCGGTGAGCTGGGCGAGCTCGAGGCGTTCCCCCGCGAGGACGTCGGCGATCCAGTCCTGGGTCGGCCGGTCGAGGGCCACCCGCTTCTTCTCGACCAGCATCGCCACCTCCCAGCAGCTGATCGGGCTGAGGAGGATCTCCGCCGCCTCGGCTATCGCGTCGACGGCCGCCGGCGAGAGCCGGTCCGGGTCGGCTTTCCACCACAGCAGGACGTGCGTGTCGAGGAGAACCCGGTCAGCGGTCGGCATTCCACGACTCGCCGGTGGAGAAGTACAGCTCGTCGTCCTCGGCGAGCAGGGTGACCGAACGCTCGGTGGACGGAGCCCGCGTGATCGGTACCAGGCGGGCGACCGGTACGCCGTGCTTGGTCACCACGACCTCCTCGCGGGTGCGCGCCACATCGTCCAGCACCGCGAGGCAGCGGGCTTTGAACTCACTCGCCTGCATGTGTCGCTCGCCCATGGGTTGAGAATATCACCATGGTCATTGACCATGGTCATATCGGCGTCGGTCCCGCCCGTGGTGATCCAGACGCTGCCCTATAGCGTGGCCAGCCGTGACGGAGCACTTCCGGGTGAACGGAGGCGCGCGGCTGACCGGTGAGGTCGAGGTCGTCGGCGCCAAGAACAGCGTGCTCAAGCTGATGGCCGCCGCGCTGCTGGCCGAGGGCACCACCACCCTCACCAACTGCCCGGAGATCCTCGACGTGCCGCTGATGGCGGACGTGCTGCGCAGCCTGGGCTGCGAGGTCGTGGTGGACGGCGACACCGTCCGGATCACCACCCCGGCCACGCCCCGGGCCGAGGCCGACTACCGGTCGGTGTCCCGGCTGCGCGCCTCGGTGTGCGTGCTCGGCCCGCTGGTCGCCCGCTGCCGCCGGGCCGTGGTGCCGCTGCCCGGCGGGGACGCGATCGGCTCCCGGCCGCTGGACATGCACCAGAACGGCCTGCGCAAGCTCGGTGCCACCACCGAGATCAGCCACGGCCGGGTGGTCGCGCACGCCGGCGACCTGCACGGGGCGCAGATCTGGCTGGACTTCCCCAGCGTGGGGGCCACCGAGAACATCCTGATGGCCGCCGTGCTGGCCGAGGGCACCACGCTGATCGACAACGCCGCCCGCGAGCCGGAGATCGTCGACCTCTGCACGATGCTGCAGCAGATGGGCGCCAAGATCGAGGGCAGCGGCACCTCCACGCTCACCGTGCACGGGGTGCCGTCGCTGCAGCCCACGGCCCACCGGGTGATCGGGGACCGGATCGTCGGCGCCACCTGGGCCTTCGCCGCCGCGATGACCCGGGGCGAGGTGACCATCCGGGGCGTCGACCCGCACCACCTGGACCTGGTGCTGGACAAGCTGCGCTCGGCCGGGGCGGAGACCACGATCCGGTCGGACGGGTTCACCGTGGCCATGCGGGAACGGCCGGCGGCGGTGGACTTCGTGACGCTGCCCTACCCGGGCTTCGCCACCGACCTGCAGCCGATGGCCATCGCCCTGTCCGCCGTGGCCGACGGCACCTCGATGATCACCGAGAACGTGTTCGAGGCCCGCTTCCGGTTCGTCGACGAGATGGTCCGGCTGGGGGCCGACGCCCGCACCGACGGCCACCACGCCGTGGTGCGCGGGGTGGAGCGGCTGTCCAGCGCGCCGGTCTGGGCCTCCGACATCCGGGCCGGCGCGGGCCTGGTGCTGGCCGGGCTGTGCGCCGACGGGACCACCGAGGTCTGGGACGTCGACCACATCGACCGCGGCTACCCACGCTTCGTGGAGAACCTGCGGTCCCTCGGGGCGGACATCGCCCGGGTGGCCGCCGAACCGGAGCGGTGAACGGCCCCGGCGGATGAACAGCGAGGTCGAGTACCCGCCGCTGCGCTGGGCGACCCGGGCCGGCCTGGCCGCCAACGGCCTGCTGCACCTGATGGTCGGCTGGTTCGCCGCCCGGGTGGCGCTCGGCGGCGTCGAGCGGGCCGACCAGGCCGGCGCGCTGCAGGCGATCGCGGCCCGACCGTTCGGGCGGGAGCTGGTGTGGCTGCTGGTCGGCGGCTTCGTCGCGGTGGTGATGTGGCGGGTCCGGGAGGCGCTGTGGGGGTTCCCGTACCTGGAGAGCGCCCGGCAGCGGACCCCGAAGCGGCTGTTCTCCGCCGTCCAGGCCGTCATCTACACCGTGCTCGCGGTGCTGGCCGTCCGGGTCGCCGTCGGGTCGCCGGCCGGCCGGGGCTACGAGGGCCTCACCGCCTTCGTGTTGCGCCAGCCGTTCGGGCGGCCGCTGGTGGTGGCCGCCGGGATCGGCGTGCTGGTCACCGGGGGCTTCATCATCGTCCGGGGTTGGCAGCACGCCTTCGCCGAGGACATGGACCTGCGGCGGGCGAGCCCGAGGGCCCGGGCGATCACCCTGGGCGTGGGTCGGCTGGGCGCGACCACCAAGGGTTTCGCGTTCATGATCATCGGCGGGCTGGTGGTGCAGGCCGCGCTCACCTCCCGCCCGGAGCGGGCCGAGGGGCTCGACGTGGCGCTCAAGACGTTGGCCGCCCAGCCGTACGGGCCGGTCCTGCTGATCGCGGTGGCCATCGGGCTGGCCGGATTCGGGGTGTTCTGCTTCCTCGACGCCCACTACCACCGGGTGTGAGGGAGCGTACGGACGCCTCGGCGCCTACCCGGCAGTAGGATCCAAGGGTTCACCGCCGAGCGGAGGTTCAGGACGTGCCGTATCCCACCGACCGCGAGTCCGATCGCCCCTGGGTGATGCGCACCTACGGCGGCCACTCGTCCGCGCAGGCCACCAACGCGCTCTACCGGCGCAACCTGAGCAAGGGCCAGACCGGGCTCTCGGTCGCCTTCGACCTGCCCACCCAGACCGGCTACGACCCCGACGACGAGCTGGCCCGGGGCGAGGTGGGCAAGGTCGGCGTGCCGGTCAGCCACATCGGGGACATGCGGGTGCTCTTCGACGGCATCCCGCTGACCGGGGCGAACACCTCGATGACGATCAACGCGCCGGCCATGTGGCTGCTGGCGCTCTACGTCGCGGTGGCCGAGGAGCAGGCCCGCGAGCAGGGCGAGGACGGCAGCGTCGATCCGGCCGAGATCCGGGCCAAGCTGGCCGGGACCACGCAGAACGACATCGTCAAGGAGTACCTGTCCCGGGGCACCTACGCGTTCCCGCCGGACCCCAGCCTGCGGCTGACCACCGATCTGGTCACCTGGACGGTGACCAACGTGCCGCGCTGGAACCCGATCAACATCTGCCCGTACCACCTGCAGGAGGCCGGGGCCACCCCGGTGCAGGAGATCGCCTACTCGCTGGCCACCGCGATCACCGTGCTCGACGGGGTCCGGGACTCCGGGCAGGTGCCCCCGGAGGACTTCCCCAAGGTGGTCGGCCGGATCTCCTTCTTCGTCAACGCCGGGCTGCGGTTCGTCGAGGAGACCTGCAAGATGCGGGCCTTCGTGCAGCTCTGGGACGAGATCACCCGGGAGCGCTACGGGGTCACCGACCCGAAGATGCGCCGCTTCCGCTACGGCGTCCAGGTGAATTCGCTCGGGCTGACCGAGGCGCAGCCGGAGAACAACGCCCAGCGGGTGGTGCTGGAGATGCTCGCGGTCACGCTGTCCCGGGACGCCCGGGCCCGGTCGGTCCAGCTGCCGGCCTGGAACGAGGCGCTCGGCCTGCCCCGGCCGTGGGACCAGCAGTGGGCCCTGCGGATGCAGCAGGTGCTGGCCTACGAGACCGACCTGCTGGAGTACGAGGACATCTTCGCCGGCAGCCGGGTGATCGAGGCCAAGGTCGACGAGCTGATCGCCGGGGCCAAGGCGGAGATCGACAAGGTGCTGGCCATGGGCGGCTCGGTGGCCGCCGTGGAGACCGGCTACATGAAGTCCGAGCTGGTGGCCACGCTGGCCGACCGGCGCCGGCGGATCGAGTCCGGCGAGGACGTGGTGGTCGGGGTCAACAAGTTCGACACCACCGAGCCCAGCCCGCTGCAGGCCGAGGGCGCGGCGTCGATCGAGGTGGTCGACCCGGCCGTCGAGCAGGCGGCGATCGAGGCCATCCGGGGCTGGCGGGCGCAGCGCGACGCGGCGGCCGTGGAGAGCGCCCTGGTGGCGCTGCGGGACGCGGCCAAGACCGACGCCAACCTGATGGAGCCCACCATCGCCTGTGCGCACGCCGGCGTCACCACCGGCGAGTGGGCGCGGGCGCTACGCGAGGTGTTCGGCGAGTACCGGGCCCCGACCGGGGTCGCGGCGGCGGCCGGCGGCGGGGTGGCCTCGGAGGCCCTGGCCGAGGTGCGCGAGCGGGTCCGGGCCACCGGCGAGGAGCTGGGCACCCGGCTGCGGATGCTGGTCGGCAAGCCGGGGCTGGACGGCCACTCCAACGGGGCCGAGCAGATCGCGGTGCGGGCCCGGGACGCCGGGTTCGAGGTCGTCTACCAGGGCATCCGGCTGACTCCGGCGCAGATCGTGTCGGCGGCGGTGCAGGAGGGCGTGCACCTGGTCGGGCTGTCCGTGCTGTCCGGCTCGCACCTGTCGGTGGTGCCGGACGTGGTGCGCGGGCTGCGCGAGGCCGGGGCGGAGGACATCCCGGTGGTGGTCGGCGGCATCATCCCGGCCGACGACGTCCCGGGGCTCACCGAGTGCGGGGTGGCCGGGGTGTTCACCCCGAAGGACTACGAGCTCAACCAGATCATGGACGCCATCGTCACGCTGATCCGCAAGGCCCACGGCCTGCCCGACTGACGCTTTCGTGGGCGGCGAGTCCGGCTCTGGCCGGACTCGCGTGCGGGGTCAGGCCGGGGAGCCGGGCGGGCGCGAGGGGCGGCGGCGCAGCATGTTCAGCCCCGGGATGCCGTCCATCGCCTTGCGCAGGTCCTTGACCACGGCGAGCAGCTCGTTGATGTCCGGGCCCACGTGGTCCAGGGTGCCCAGGATCGGCATGATGTCGGTCTCCAGGTGCTCGGCCAGCGCGGGCAGCTGGTCGACCAGCCGGATCGCGGCCACGATCTCGCCCTCGGAGAGCTCGTCGACGAACCGGCGGGCCAGCGGCGCGGCCTCGGTGGCCAGCGGCTTGTACAGGGTGAGCAGCTCACCGGCGCTGTCGCTGAGCGAGCCGGCCTCGGAGACCAGGGCGGCGGCCCGGTCGGACACCCCCTCGATCCGCCCGACCAGGCGGTCCGCCCGCGCGGTGACGTCGTTGATCGTGCCGATCAGCCGCTCCACCTCGGTGAGCAGCTGATCGGCCCGGCCGGGCAGCCCGGCCAGCAGCTCGGTCGCCTCCACACCCCACCCGGTGACCCCGCGGATCGCGTCGAGCACGTCGCCGGGGCCGGGCAACGACATCCCACCGATGGTGATGGCCATGCGCGCATCCTTGCGCATGGCCATCGACCCGGTGGTCAGCCCATGGACTTCTGGCCGTCCAGGCTCTCCCGGATGATGTCGGCGTGCCCGGCGTGCTGGGCGGTCTCGGCCACCATGTGCAGGAACACCCGCCGGGCCGACCGCCGCTCGCCGGGGGTGAACCAGGGCGCCTTGGGCAGGTCGTGGGTCAGGTCCAGGTCGATGGTGCGGACCAGCTCGTCGGTGCGGGCCGCGACCTTCTCGTACTCCTCCAGCGCGCCGGCCAGGGTCTCGGCCTCGGTCAGCCGGTGACCGTCGGCCCACTCGCGCATCTGCTCCTCGGTGATCGAGGCCATGTCCACCTCGGGCATCGCCGACGGGCCCTGCAGGACGAAGTCGATCCAGCCCCGCTCGGTGGCCGCCACGTGCTTGATCAGCCCGCCGACGGTGAGCTCGCTGACCGTGGACCGGGTCCGGGCCTGCTCGTCGGTGAGCCCCTGCGCGGTGTTGCGCAGCCAGAACCGGGCGAACTCGAGCTGGGCGATGATGTCGGCGCGCTCGCCGGTCAGGGTGCTGGTGTCGCTCATCGGGGGATCCTTTCGAGGGGATTCTGCGGGGGAGTGGTGGGAGTCAGCCCATGGTCTTCTGGCCGTCGAGCGCCTCGCGGATGATGTCGGCGTGCCCGGCGTGCTGGGCGGTCTCGGCGATCAGGTGCAGCAGCACCGTACGCACCGACCAGCTCTCGCCGCTGGGGAACCACGGGGCCTCCGGCAGCGGGTGGGTGGCGTTCAGGTCGAGCCGGGTGAACAGCTCGTCGGTCTGCCGGGCCGTCATCGCGTAGTCGGCGAGCACGCCCGCCAGACTCTCACCTTCGGTCAAGCGGAATCCGTCGTGGTAGCGGGCGTAGTCGGAGTCGTCCCACTCGTTCCACGGCTTGGCCCCGCTGAACATGGCCTCCGGCCCGCCCACCGCGAAGGCCATCCACTGCCGCTCGCCGTGCGCCACGTGCTTGATCAGGCCACCCAGGGTGAGCTCGCTGATCGTGGTGCGCAGGCTCGCCTGCTCGTCGGTCAGCTCGCGCACGGTGTGCCGCAGGTTCTCCCGGTTGGTGCGCAGGGCGGCGAGCAGGTCGGTCAGCTCGGTGTTCACGGCGGTGGTCATGTCGGGGTTCCTCTCGTCGTCGATGTTCTCCACGGTAGAAGCGATTGCTGCCAGTTTCTGTCCGCAATGTGCGGGAGACTCGAAACATGGCCAACACGAGCTCGCGCGCCCTCCGGCTGCTGTCCCTGCTGCAGACCCACCGCTACTGGTCCGGCGAGGAGCTGGCCGGTCGGCTGGAGGTGTCCGTGCGCACGCTGCGCCGGGACGTCGAGCGGCTGCGCGAGCTGGGGTACCCGGTGCAGGCCAGCCCCGGGGTGGACGGCGGCTACCAGCTGGCGCCGGGCGCCGTGCTGCCGCCGCTGGTGCTCGACGACGAGGAGGCGGTGGCGCTGGCCGTCGGGCTGCAGGCCGCCGCCCAGGGCGCGGTGGCCGGCATCGCCGAGTCGTCGGTGCGGGCGCTGGCCAAGCTGGTCCAGGTGATGCCGCCCAAGCTGCGGCGGCGGGTGGAGGCGGTGCGCAGCATGACCGAGCGCCCGGCCTGGGGTAGCGCCGCCTCCGAGGTGGACCCGGCCGCCCTGGTCACCGTCGCCCAGGCCTGCCGGGACACCGAGCGGCTGCGCTTCGACTACACCGCCGCGTCCGGGGCGGGCACCCAGCGGCTGGTCGAGCCGCTGCGGCTGGTCTCGCTGGGCCGCCGGTGGTACGTGGTGGCCTACGACCTGGACCGGCACGACTGGCGCAGCTTCCGCCTCGACCGGCTGGCCCGCCCGGTGGCCAGCGGGGCCCGGTTCCGGCCGAGGGAGCTGCCCGCCGAGGACGCGGCGGCGTTCGTCCGGGCGGGTATCGGCAAGCTGCCGGTGCCCTACGAGGTGGAGGCCGTGGTGGCGGCGCCGGTCGAGCGGGTGCGCGCGGCGATCGGCCGCTGGGCCGAGGTGGCACCGACCGCCGACGGGGCGACCAGGGTCCGGATGCGGACCGACTCGCTGGACTGGCCGGCGATGGCCCTGGGCACCGTGGGCGCGGAGTTCACCGTGCTCGGGCCGCCGGCGATGGTCGAGCACCTGCGGGACTGGGGCGCCCGGTTCAGCCGGGCCGTGACGGCTGAAACTCGGTAGAGGGTTCTCAGGCGTCCCTCTAACCTGGATGTACACCCACCGCTCGACCCCTGGTCAACACCCATGCCTGAGGGGGCACACAGTCATGCGCGCTCGAGAACGCCGGGCCATACCGATAGCCCGGATCCTGCGCTTCCATTGGCAGGCGGCCTGGCGGTATCCCGCCCTGGTCGTCGGTTGCCTGCTGGCCGCACCGCTGACCATCCTGGTCGACACGGTCGCCCCGCCGCTGATCGTGGCCCGGGTGATCGACCGGCTCAACCGGGGGGACTACCAGCCCGACCGGCTCTGGGCGAGCTTCCACCTCGAGCTGATCGCCTACGCGGTCGTGGTGACCCTCGGCTTCCTGGTGACCTGGCGGATCGTGGACGCCTTCATCTGGCGGCTCGAGGCGGGCGTCCAGCGGGACATGGCCCAGCGCGCCTTCGGTCACCTGATCGGCCAGTCGGCGGACTTCCACGCCAACAACTTCGGCGGTTCGCTGGTCTCCCAGACGAACAAGCTGATGGGCAGCTACGTCCGGATCCAGGACACCACGCTGTTCCAGCTGATCCCGCTGACCTGCATGGTCGGCGGGATCGTGGCGATCATGTCGGTCAAGGCGCCGGTGTTCGCCGTCGGCCTGGCCGTGTTCTCGGTGGCGTTCGTGGTCGTCGCCACGTTCGTCTCCAAGCCGGTTCGCCGGGTCGGGGCCGAGCACGCGGCCACGGACAGCGCGCAGACCGGCAACCTGGCCGACGCCGTCTCCAACGTGATGGCGGTGAAGGCGTTCGCCCGGGAGGCGCACGAGCGCCGTCGGTTCGCCGAGGCCACCGAACGCACCCGGGACTCGCTGATGCGGGTCTCCCGGGCGCACATCCGCCAGATGGCCTGGTTCGGCTCGCTGACCAGCGTCATCTCGGTGGGCGCGTTCATCGTGGCCACCGACGGGGTGGTCTCGCGGGGCGCCGAGATCGGCACGATGTTCCTGATCGTGAACTACACGATCTCGGTGATCCAGCAGCTGTGGGACTTCAGCAGCTCCGGCCTGCGCACGTACAACCGGGCGTTCGGCGACGCGGTGGACATGCTGGAGATCCTGGAGCGCGAGTCGGAGATCCAGGACCCGGCCGAACCGGAGCCATCGCGGATCCGGGCCGGCGCGGTCGAGTTCGACCGGGTGGTCTTCCGGCACGCGGGTTCGCGGGACAACCTGTTCGACGGGCTGAACCTGCGGATCGAGCCGGGCGAGCGGGTCGGTCTGGTCGGGCACTCCGGTGCCGGCAAGACCAGCTTCACCCGGCTGCTGCTGCGGTTCTCCGACCTGGACGGGGGTGCGATCCTGCTCGACGGGCAGGACATCGCCCGGATCGCCCAGGCCGACCTGCGGGAGGCGATCGCCTACGTCCCGCAGGAGCCGCTGCTGTTCCACCGGTCGATCGCGGAGAACATCGCCTACGGCCGGCTGGACGCGGACAGCTGCGAGATCGAGCTGGCCGCGACGAGGGCCAACGTCACGCAGTTCGTCGAGAATCTCCCCGACGGCTTCGAGACGCTGGTCGGCGAGCGGGGCGTGAAGCTGTCCGGCGGGCAGCGGCAGCGCATCGCGATCGCCCGGGCCATGCTGAAGGACGCCCCGATCCTGCTGTTGGACGAGGCGACCTCGGCGCTGGACAGCGAGAGCGAGGTGCTGATCCAGGAGGCGCTGTGGGCGCTGATGGAGGGTCGTACGACCATCGTCATCGCCCACCGGTTGAGCACCATCCAGCGGATGGATCGGATCATCGTGCTGGACGCCGGCCGGATCGCCGAGATGGGCTCGCACCAGCAGCTGCTGGAGCACCCGGACGGCATCTACGCCTCGTTCTGGGCCCACCAGTCCGGTGGGTTCACCGGCGGTGAGCAGCTGGCCCGGGCCTGAGAATGTCGTTCCCGGCACGAAACAATTTTGTGTCGGGAACGACATTTCCTTTTGTGTCCTCGCGCGTGCGGTGAGTGACAACACGTTTGTCATGTGTACGTAATGAATTCGATTGATCACGCACTGATTCGTACCATTGCCCGCAGCGGTGAATCCGCCCTTTGATATCATGTGGGGGCACGCTGACCAGCGGTGGTAGTCGAATTGTGGGCGGGTGCTGAAATGGTGGAGAGCAGGCGGGCGGCACTGAGTGCGGCCGTAGGCATGATCGCCGCGAGCCGTTACGACATCGACCCCTTGGACGTCGGATTCGACGAGAGGGTGAGTGAGGGCGAGCTGTTCGAGGCGCTCACCAAGGTGGCCGGGTGGCTGGCCCGGCACACCACCGAGGGTGACGACCTGCTCGCCCAGATCGGCCAGTACGTCAGCTCCATCGAGGACGACCCGGCGGCCTAATCAGGCCAGACCGCATGGCGCTTCTCCAGGAAGGCGGCCATGCCCTCCTTGGCCCCGGCCGTCTGGGACACCGAGGCCATCACCTCCAGGGCGATGGCGTAGGCGTCGGCCTCCGGCCGGTCCAGCTGGGCGTACAGCGTCTGCTTGCCGATCGCCTTGCCCAGGCGCGACCCCCGGGTGGCCCGGGCCAGCAGCTCGTCGGTGCGCGCGTCCAGCTCCGCGTCCGGCACGCAGGCGTTGACCAGGCCCCACTCGGCCGCCGTGCGGGCGTCGACCACGTCGCCGGTCAGGGCCAGCTCCATCAGCCGCTTGCGGCCGATGTTGCGGGCCACCGGGACCGCCGGGGTGTGGCAGAACCAGCCGGCCTTGCCGCCGGGCAGGGCGAACCCGGCCGACTCGGCCGCCACCGCCAGGTCGCAGGACGCCACCAGCTGGCAGCCGGCGGCGGTGGCCAGCCCGTGCACCCGGGCGATCACCACCTGCGGCACCGACTGGATCGTCCGCATCAGCGCCGTGCAGCTCTGCAGCAGCTCCCGCACCCCGGCGAGGTCACGGGGGGCCACGTCGGCGAAGTCGTGCCCGGAGCTGAACACCGGGCCCTCGGCGGCCAGCACGATCCCGGTCGCGTCGGTCCGGCCGGCCGCCTCGAAGGCCGCCCGCAGCTCCTCGATGTGGGGCTGCGAGAGCGCGTTGCGCCGCCCCGGCCGGTTCATGGTGATCCGGACGGTGTCGCCGTCGTGCTTGACGAGCAGGTACTGGTACTCGGTCATGCACCGACGGTAACGCGCGGGCTCTACTCGTAGCACTCCTGATCGGTCAGCTGCAGGGCCAGGCTGCTCACCCGGTCGCCCTCGAGGTCGATCCGGTAGGCGGCCTTCGGATGGCCGGGCACCTCGATCACCGGCCGGCTGGCCTCCTCGCCTTCGGTGGCGATGGCCCCGGGATACGCGGCCGTCGCCCGCGCCCTCGGCCAGCCGATCTGCATGCCCTCCGGGGTGTGCACGGCCTTCCCCGGTGCGGCTCCCGGGGCGGCGATGATCGCCGAGACCCCTTGCCGGCGGCTGACGTAGACGCCGGACAGCGCCGAGCCGCCGGCCGCATCCCAGAGCACGCAGCCCTCGGTGTCCGGGGCGGGTGTGCTGGGGAAGTGTCCGGTGGCCCGGGCCGCCGCCGCGGTCATCCCCAGCCGCACGTCCCGCCAGCCGTCCGGGCCCAGCACCGTGTCGGCGGGCTGATCGGCCGGCCGGGTGGCGGCTGGGGCGCTCGGCGACGGCGCGGCCGGCGCGGGCGGGGCGGGTGTGCCGCACCCGCTGAGGATCGTGACGGCGCCCAGCACCACCAGCGCGTCGAGTCTCATCGGCCGCCTTCCCTTACAAGATCGTTTGACCCGGGGGACGGTAGCGGGGCGGGGGTTCAGCTGTCCAGCGAGCGCTTCTGCGGATGCACGGTCTCGCCCCGCTCCAGCATGTCGACGAACTGGGCGATCCGCCGTTCCCGGGTGTCGGCCCGCTTGCAGTCCTGGATCCGGTAGAGGATCGCGAAGCGGTTCTGGCTGGTCAGGATGCCGAACATGGCCGTCGCCCGGGGGTTGGCGGCGAGGGCGGCGGCCAGGTCGTCCGGTACCTCGATGGTGGCCGGGCCGGCGTAGGCGGCGTCCCAGCGACCGTCGGACCTCGCCCGTTCCACCTCGGCCCGGCCGGCCGGGTGCATCCGCCCCTGCGCCTCCAGCCGGGCGATGTGCTCGATGTTGCGCTTCGACCAGCGGCTGCGGGCCCGGCGCGGGGTGAACCGCTGCCGGTAGGTGGCCCCGTCCCCACCCTGCACCTGGCCGTCGATCCAGCCGTGGCAGAGCGCCTCGTCCAGCGCCTGGGCGTAGGTGAGGCTGGTGGGCTCGGTGGTGCCCTTCCGGGCCAGCACTAGCCGTACGCCGGTGGGTTCGGTGTGGTGCTCGGCCAGCCAGGCCCGCCAGGCGCCTTGGTCCGCGACAATCAGTTCGGGCGGATCGTCGGCCACCCGCTCAGTATGACTTCGGCAGGCCCAGGGTGTGCTGGGCGACGAAGTTCAGGATCATCTCCCGGCTGACCGGGGCGATCCGGGCCGTGCGGACCGCCGCCACCAGCGGGCCCACGCCGTACTCGACCGACATGCCGTTACCGCCGTGCGCCTGGACCGCCGCGTCCACCGCGTTGATCGCCGCCTCGGCCGCGGCGTACTTGGCCACGTTGGCCGCCTCGCCGGCGCTGTGATGGCCCTGGTCGTACAGCCAGGCCGCGCGGGTGGTGGCCAGCCGGGCCAGGTCGACCTCGATGTGCGCCTGGGCCAGCGGGTGGGCGATGGCCTGGTGGCTGCCGATCGGGGCCTTCCAGACGGTGCGGTCCCGGGCGTACGCCACCCCCTTCTCCAGGGCGAACCGGGCCAGCCCGTTGGTGTACGCGGCCACCGTGATGCGCTCCGGGTTCAGCCCGGCGAACAGCGCGGCCAGGCCCGCCTCCTCGCCGCCGACCAGGGCGTCGTCCGGCAGCTCAACGTCGTCGAAGAACACCTGGAACTGGCGTTCGGCGGCGGTGAAGGCCATCTCGATCGGCGTGTACCGGTAGCCCGGGGCGTCGGTGGGCACGATGAACATCGCCGGGCGCAGGGTGCCCTTGCTGTCCTGCAGCCGGGCCACCACCAGCGTCGCCTCGGACTCGTCGACCCCGCTGATGTAGTACTTCTGGCCGGACAGCACCCAGCCGGTGTCCTCGGCGTTGCGCCGGGCGGTGGTGGTGATGTTGTGCGCGTTGGAGCCCGCGTCCGGCTCGGTGATGGCGAAGGACATCTTGACCGTGCCGTCGGCGAACCCGGGCAGCCAGCGGGCCCGCTGCTCCTGGTTACCGGACGTGGCGATCACCGTGGCGGCGATGGCGGGGGAGACCACGAGCAGCAGCAACGGGCAGCCGGCGGCGGAGATCTCCTCGGCCACGATGGACAGCTCCACCATGCCCGCGCCGCCACCGCCGTACTCCTCCGGCACGGCCACGCCGAGGAAGCCCGCCTTGCCGGCGGCCGCCCACAGCTCGTGGGTGCGCTCGTCGGCCTTCGCCTTGGCCCGCAGGTAGTCGGGCCCGAAGTCGGCGGCCAGCGCCTTGACGGAGGCCCGGAGCATCCGCTGCTCGTCGGTCTCGAGGAAGTCCACGGTCCGGATCGTACACAAACAAACCGGCCCGCCGGGCTGTTTCTTACGGCTGCTCGTGCAGCAGGAGCAGGGCGTAGGCGGCGATCGACTGGGCGTCGGTGATCTCCCCGGCCCGGATCATCGCCCGTACCCGGTCGCGGGTGAACCACGCCGCCCGCATGTCCTGCTCGGTGTGCTCGCGCGCGGGTGCCCCCTCGGTCAGCCCGGTGGCCAGGAACACCCGGCCACGCTGGGACATGGCCCCGGGCGCCACGTCCAGCAGCCCGATCTCTTGCCAGTCCGCGGCCCGCAGCCCGGTCTCCTCGGCCAGCTCGCGGCGGGCCAGCGCGAACGGCTCGGTGTCCGCCCGGTCCGGCGCGGTGCCCTGCGGGAACTCCCAGCGGCGCATCCCCAGCGGGTAGCGGTACTGCTCGACGAGCATGAACCGGTCCTGCTCCGTGTCCAGGGCGATGACCAGCGCGTAGTCCGGCTTGTCGACCACCCCGTAGATGCCGTGCGTGCCGTCCGCCCGGCGGATCCGGTCCTCCCGCACGGTCATCCAGGCGTTGGCGTAGACCTCTCGGGTACCCAGGGATTCCACGATCGGTGACGGTATAGCGTGCACGCCGTGCGTCTCGTCATCGCCCGCTGCCAGGTGGACTACCTCGGCCGGCTCACCGCGCACCTGCCGATGGCACCGCGGCTGCTGCTGGTCAAGGCGGACGGGTCGGTCAGCGTGCACGCCGACGACCGCGCCTACAAGCCGCTGAACTGGATGAGCCCGCCGTGCTGGCTGACCGAGGAGCCGGGCGTCTGGACGGTGCGCAACAAGGCCGACGAGTCGCTGGTGATCACCATCGAGGAGATCCTGCACGACTCGTCGCACGAGCTGGGCGTGGATCCGGGCCTGGTCAAGGACGGGGTGGAGGCACACCTGCAGGAGCTGCTGGCCGCCCACCCGGCCACCCTGGGCGAGGGCTACACCCTGGTCCGGCGGGAGTACATGACCGCCATCGGGCCGGTCGACCTGCTCTGCCGGGACGCCGACGGGGCCACCGTGGCGGTCGAGGTCAAGCGGCGCGGGGAGATCGACGGCGTCGAGCAGCTGACCCGGTACCTCGAGCTGCTCGGCCGCGACCCGCTGCTGTCGCCGGTGACCGGGGTGTTCGCCGCGCAGCAGATCAAGCCACAGGCCCGCACGCTGGCCATGGACCGGGGCATCCGGTGCGTGGTGGTGGACTACGACGGCCTGCGCGGCCGGGAGCGCGACGACCTGCGGTTGTTCTGAGAGGGCATCCGGCGAGACGCTCGACACAGGGTCGGGGCCGCCGTCGGCCCGTAGGCTCGGCGCATCGAGGTTGAGTGCGCTGGAGGTCGACGATGACCCGGATCGAGGCCCGGACCACCGGCACCGACACCGGCACCGGCGACCGCTGGTTCGAGTCGATCGACCCGCGCACCGGTGAGGTGGTCGGGCGGTACCGGGTGCACGACCCGACCGAGGTCGGGGCGGCGGTGCGGGAGGCCCGGCCGGCCGGGCGCTGGTGGGCGGAGCTCGGGTTCGCCGGCCGCAACCGCCGGCTCCGGGCCTGGCGGAAACTGCTGGTCTCCCGGCTGGACGAGCTCGCCGAGCTGCTGTCGGCGGAGACCGGCAAGCCGGCCGACGACGCCCGCCTGGAACTGGTGCTCTCCATCGACCATCTGGCCTGGGCGTCCCGGCACGCGGCGAAGGTGCTGGGCCCGCGCCGGGTGCACACCGGCATGCTGATGAGCAACCAGCGGGCCACGCTGTCCTACCCGCCGTACGGGGTGGTCGGGGTGATCGGCCCGTGGAACCACCCGGTGTTCACCCCGATGGGCTCGATCGCCTACGCGCTGGCCGCCGGCAACGCCGTGGTCTTCAAGCCCAGCGAGTACACCCCGGGCTCCGGGGTGGCCCTGGCCGAGACCTTCGCCTCGGCGCTGGAGGCGGTGGGGGACGAGGCCCGTCCGGTGCTCCAGCTGGTGAGCGGATTCGGCGACACCGGGGCCGCGCTGTGCCGGGCCGGGGTGGACAAGCTCTCGTTCACCGGGTCGGCCGCCACCGGGCGCCGGGTCCTCGCGGCCTGCGCCGAGACGCTCACCCCGACCCTGGTCGAGTGCGGCGGCAAGGACCCGCTGATCGTCGACGAGGACGCCGACCTGGGCGCGGCCGCCGCGGCCGCGGTCTGGGGCGGGATGTCCAGCGCCGGGCAGGCCACGGTGGGCATCGAGCGGGTGTACGTGGTGGAGTCGGTGGCCGACGAGTTCCTGGAGGAGGTCGTGCGGCGGGCCACCGCGATCCGCCCCGGCGGCGAGCCGACCGCCGACTTCGGCCCGATGACCATGCCCGAGCAGCCCGACGTGGTGGCCGACCAGCTGCGCGACGCGCTGGACCGGGGCGCCCGTCCGGTGGTCGGCGGCACCGCCTCGGTGCGCCCGCCGTACGTGGAGCCGGTGGTGCTGGCCGAGGTCCCCGAGGACTCCACCGCGATCACCGACGTCACCTTCGGCCCGATGCTGACTGTCAACCGGGTGCCGGACGTGGACGAGGCGGTCCGGCGGGCCAACGCGTCGTCCTACGGGCTGGGCGCGGCGGTGTTCTCCGGGCGTCGGGGTGAGGAGATCGCCGGCCGGCTGCGTTGCGGGATGGTCGCGGTGAACGGGGTGGGCACGTTCGCGGCCGTGCCGGCGCTGCCGTTCGGTGGGGTGGGGGACTCCGGCTTCGGGCGGATCCACGGCGCGGACGGGCTGCGCGAGTTCGCCCGGGCGCAGGCGGTGACCCGCCAGCGGTTCACCCCGTGGCTGCGGGTCGCCGGCTTCTCCCGCAGCTCCCGGGGCATGCGGACGCTGCTCCGCCTGGTCCGGTACCGCCACGGGTGAGCCGTGGGTGACCGGATGCTGGCCGTGCGTACCCGTCGGTAACTTTCTGGGGTGACCGGGTTCACCGATGGGTACGCGGGTGCGCCTCCAGATGGCAGGATCCCCCGGGAACGCCGATCGGGAGGAAGCAACGTGGCTCGGGAGATCGAAGCTGTCGGGGTGGTCGGTCTGGGCACCATGGGTGCCGGGATCGCGGAGGTCTTCGCCCGTAACGGGCTGCGGGTGCACGGGGTGGAGGCGGACCTCGAGGGCGCCGAGCGGGGCCGGGCGCACCTGGAGAACTCCACGGCCCGGGCCCGGGCGCGGGGCAAGCTGTCCGACGCGGACGCCGAGGCACTGCTGGGCCGGATCAGCATCAGCACCTCGCTCTCCGACCTGGCCGACATGGACCTGGTGGTCGAGGCCATCCCGGAGAACCTCGACCGCAAGATCGCGGTGTTCACCGAGCTGGACAAGATCTGCCGGCCGGAGGTGGTCCTGGCCTCGAACACCTCGTCGCTGTCCATCACCGAGCTCGCGGTGCGCACCGGACGGCCGGGCAAGGTCGTAGGGATGCACTTCTTCAACCCGGCCCCGGTGCTGAAGCTGGTCGAGCTGGTGCGCACGGTGGTCACCGAGCAGGAGGTCATCGAAGACGTCGTGGCCTTCGCCGGTGCGCAGGGCAAGGTGCCGGTGGTGATCGGCGACCGGGCCGGGTTCATCGCCAACGCGCTGCTGTTCGGCTACCTCAACCACGCCGCCGGGATGTACGAGAGCCGCTACGCCAGCCGCGAGGACATCGACGCGGCGATGCGGTTCGGCTGCGGCTACCCGATGGGCCCGCTGGCGCTGCTCGACCTGATCGGGCTGGACACCGCCTACGAGATCCTCGAGACGATGTACGCCCAGTCGCGCAGCCAGACGCACGCGCCGGCTCCGGTGTTCAAGCAGATGATCACCGCTGGGCTGCTCGGCCGGAAGAGCGGTCGCGGTTTCTACACCTACGAGGGCCGCGACTCCTCCACTGTCGTCGCGGACGCGCTGACACCGTCGGCTGTTGCGGCTGGAGCAGCCTCGGCGATCGGTGTGGTGGGCGTGGTCGGTACCGGCACCATGGCCACCGGCATCGTCGAGGTGCTGGCCAAGGCCGGCCTGGACGTGGTGGTCCGCGGCCGGTCGGACGGCAAGGTCGAGGAGTCCCTGGGCAAGCTGCGGCGGTCGCTGGACAAGGCCGTGGTGCGGGGCAAGCTGTCCGAGGCCGACCGGGACGCCGTGGTCGGCCGGGTGCGCGGCACCACCGCGTTCGAGGACTTCTCCGGCTGCGACCTGGTCATCGAGGCCATCGCCGAGGAGCTGGACGTCAAGCGCGCGGTGTTCGAGACCCTGGACGAGGTGTGCAAGCCGGGCGCGATCCTGGCCACCACCACGTCGTCGTTGCCGGTCATCGAGTGCGCGGCGGCCACCTCGCGCCCGGGTGACGTGATCGGGCTGCACTTCTTCAACCCGGCCCCGGTGATGAAGCTGGTCGAGGTGGTCAGCACCATCTCCACCTCGGCCGCCGCGGTCGAGGCGGCCCGGGCCCTGTGTGCCAAGATCGGCAAGCAGGCGGTGTTCTGCGGCGACCGCGCCGGGTTCATCGTCAACGCGCTGCTCTTCCCGTACCTGAACGACGCGGTGAAGATGCTGGAGGCGCACTACGCCACCGCCGACGACATCGACTCGGCGATGAAGACCGGCTGCGCGCTGCCGATGGGGCCGTTCGAGCTGCTCGACGTGGTCGGGCTGGACGTGTCGCTGGCCATCGAGCGCACGCTGTTCGGCGAGTTCCGCGAGCCGGCGTTCGCCCCGGCGCCGCTGCTGGAGCACCTGGTGACCGCCGGGCGCCTGGGCCGCAAGACCGGCCAGGGCTTCCGCGACTACTCCGCCCGCTGAACCCGACGCCGACCCGCTGAGGCGGCCGCCGATCGCGCCCGGAGGCACTTGTCGCGGATAGAAGCCGCGACAAGTGCCTCTTGTCGTGCTTTATGCCGGCGACAAGTGGGTCGGGACGTGCATTATCTCCGCGACGTGTGGGCCGGGCCGTGCCATATGCCCCGCGACGAGTGTCTCTTGTCGCGCCTTATGCCCGCGACAAGTGGGCCGGGGCCGTGCCATATGCCCGCGACGACTGCCTCTTGTCGTGCGCTAAGCCTGCGACAAGTGGGTCGGGACGTGCGGTATGTCAGCTTCGTTGGCCAGCCGCGGTCGGTCGGCGGCGCACGGGGCTCGGTCGCGGTCGCGGGCTGGGCTTCGTCGGCGCCGCCGGCGGGTCGTCATCGTCACCGGTCGCCGGCGTGTCCCCGGCGGTCGCCGGCTCCGGCGTGACGGTGGCCACCTCTGGCTGGGCAGTCCCGGCCTCGGTCCCTGTCTGCGGCTGGGCGGCCCCGGCCTCGGCGGCCTGCGGCTGCGCGGTGCCGGTGTCGGCGGATCCCAGGCCGGCCTGAGCGCCGCCGCCCGGCGCGCTGTCGCCGGGGGCTGCCGTCGCGGGCTCTTCCGCCGCCGGCGGCGGATCGGCGAGCATTTCGGGGGCGTTCAGGCCGGGGATCGCGTGGTCGAGGATGCCGCGGAGGTCGGCGAGCTGGCGGCGCAGACGGTCGCGCAGGGTGTCCAGCTCCTGAACCCGCCGGGTGGCCGCCTCGATGGTGGAGCGGGCGTGGTTCTCCGCGTCGGTGACCAGCCGGTTCGCCTGTGCGGTGGCGTCCTCGATCTGCCGGGTCGACCGCAGCTGGGCGTCCTCCAGCCGGGCCTTGGCGTCGGCCTGGCTGTTGGCCCGGTTGCGTTCCATGGTGGTCATGAGCTCGGCCCGACGGGCCGCCATGGCGATCTTGAAATCCTCCTCGGCCTGGGTGCGGGCCGCGGCGCTCTTCGCGTTCTGGGTGTCGCGCTCGCTCTCCGAGGTGGTCCGGAGCAGCTCCGCCGCGGCGGTGCTCTCGGCCCGCTGCCGGGTGGTCTCCTCGATCGCCTCGGAGCGCAGCCGGCGAGCCTCGGTGGCGGCCTCCGACCGGGTCCGCTCGGCCTCGGACTGGGCGTCGGCGAGCATGCGGCGGCATTCCCGCTCGGTCTCGAGGCGCTCCTGTTCGAGGCGCTTGCGCTCCTCCTCGTTGCGCCGGGCGGGCTCGACGGCGGCGGCCTCCGCCTTGGTGATCATCTCCTGGGCGTCCAGCTCGACCCGGCGGCGACGCTCGGCGACCTCGTCCTGGGCCAGCCGCAGCATGGTCTGCAGCCGCTCGCTCATGCCCTCGACGCTCTCCGGGGCGGCCGACAGCCGGCGAATCTGGACCTTCAGCTGATCGGTCTCGGCCCAGGCCACGTTGACCTGGCGGGCCAACTGGGCGTTCTGCTCGACGGCCGCGTCCCGATCGGCGGCCAGCATCCGCAGCTGGGCGTCGAGGTGGCGTAGGTAATCATCGACCTGGCCCGGGTCGTAACCCCGCCGGCTGAGGGCGAAGGCGGACCCGGGCGCCGGCAGGTGATCTTCTCCAGCGAGCATGCCGACTACGGTACCTTCAGGGCGTCACACTGTCGTGAGCGGATGGCCCCCCGAAAGGGTTAGCGATCACCGCTTCAGTCACTCCTGTCACACGCCCCGGAAGCGGTTGATCGCCTGCAGGTGCTGGGCGCGCTTGTCCGGGTTGCGGACCCCCAGACCCTCCTCTGGGGCGAGGCAGAGGACGCCGACCTTGCCCTGGTGGGCGTTGCCGTGCACGTCGTAGGCGGCCTGCCCGGTGTCGGCCAGCGCGTAGACCTTGGACACGGTCGGGTGGATGTGTCCCTTGGCGACCAGCCGGTTGGCCTCCCAGGCCTCGCGGTAGTTGGCGAAGTGCGAGCCGACGATCCGCTTGAGGTTCATCCACAGGTAGCGGTTGTCGTACTGGTGGTCGTAACCGCTGGTGGAGGCGCAGGTGACGATGGTGCCGCCCTTACGGGTGACGTAGACGCTCGCGCCGAAGGTCTCCCGGCCGGGGTGCTCGAACACGATGTCCGGGTCGTCGCCGCCGGTCAGCTCCCGGATGCGCGCCCCGAAGCGCTTCCACTCCCGGGGGTCCTGGGTGTGCTCGTCCTTCCAGAACTTGTAGCCCTCGGCCGCCCGGTCGATGATCAGGTCGGCACCCATCCGGCGGCAGATCTCGGCCTTGTCCGGGGACGAGACCACGCAGACCGGGGTGGCGCCGCCGTTGAGCGCGAACTGGGTGGCGTAGGACCCGAGGCCGCCGGAGGCGCCCCAGATCAGCACGGTGTCGCCCTGCTTCATGCCGGCACCGTTCTGCGAGACCAGCTGGCGGTAGGCGGTGGAGTTGACCAGCCCGGGGCTGGCCGCCTCCTCCCAGGACAGGTGGTCGGGCTTGGGCATCAACTGGTTGGACTTGACCAGGGCGAGCTCGGCCAATCCACCGAAGTTGGTCTCGAAACCCCAGATCCGCTGCTCGGGGTCCATCATCGTGTCGTTGTGCCCGTCGGGGCTCTCCAGCTCGACGGACAGGCAGTGCGCGACGACCTCGTCCCCGGCCTTCCACCGGTTGACGCCGGGACCGGTGCGCAGCACGACGCCGGCCAGGTCGGAGCCCACGACGTGGTAGGGCAGGTCGTGGCGCTTGGTCAGCGGGGAGAGACGGCCGTAGCGCTGCAGGAAGCCGAACGTGGACACCGGCTCGAAGATCGAGGTCCACACCGTGTTGTAGTTGATCGCGCTGGCCATCACGGCCACCAGCGCCTCGCCCGGCCCCAGCTCGGGGGTGGGCACCGAGTCCAGGTGCAGGCTCTTGCGCGGGTCCTTCTCCCGGGTCTCCAGGCCGGCGAACATGTCCGCCTCGTCGGCACGGACGGTGACGCCGGTGTAGTGGGACGGCACGGCGAGTCCGCCGACGGCGCCGAGGTCGTCAGCGAGGATCGCGTCGAGGATCTCCTGCACGGAACTGCCTCCGGTATCTGCGGTGATGGGTGGCTGGTCGGGATGCCGGTGACCCTCGGGTCGGCGACATCGGGCGGCGGCTCGGTCGTCGTTCGGCGAGCGGATTTCGTCGGGCCTTAGGTTACCGATGGGTAACTGGATTCCGACAGGTCCTTGTGAGCTACCTCGCGGTGGCTCGGGTCCGGTCGGTCGAAAGGCGCCGATCGGGCGCTTCCGGCGGTCCGCCGATGGCTTGGCGGGTCGGGCCGCTGGTGGCTTCGGGTCGAAGGCGGACCTGGTGGGTCGCCCTCGGGGCCCGGATCAGTGGCCGCCGTGCGCGGCCGGTTCCACGAGCTCGATCAGCACTCCGCCACCGTCTTTGGGGTGGACGAAGTTGATCCGGGAGTCGGCGGTGCCCCGCCGGGGCTCAGGGTAGAGCAGGCGGACACCTCGTTCGCGCAGGTGGGCGCAGGTCTCGTCGATGCTGCGCACCCGGTAGGCCATCTGTTGGATGCCGGGACCGTTGCGGCCGATGAACTTGGCGATGGTCGAGTTCTCGTCCAGCGGGGCGAGCAGTTGGACCGCCGGGCCGCCGGTGTCGCCGGGCGCGCTCAGCATCGCCTCGCGCACCCCCTGCTCCTCGTTGACCTCGATGTGGGTCGCCTCGAGGCCCAGATTCTCCGCGTACCACGTGATCGCCGCGTCCAGGTCGGGCACCGCGATACCCACATGGTCGATGGTCGTCACCAGGCCCGCGAGGTCACTCATGTCCGGAATGTAACCGAATGGCCTCGGATCGGCCCGGGATGTGCCGGTCTTCACCCCGGCGACGGGCCTACGCGCGGGTAAGGTCGGCACAGCTCACCGCCGTCGATGCCGCTGGAGGTCGTCGTGACGCAGTCCGTGATCGTTGCTGGAGCTCGCACGCCGATGGGGCGGATGCTGGGTTCGCTCAAGGATTTCTCGGGAGCGCAATTGGGTGGCGTGGCCATCAAGGCCGCGCTGGAACGGGCCGGTGTGACGCCGGACCAGGTGCAGTACGTGATCATGGGTCAGGTGCTGACCGCGGGCGCCGGTCAGATCCCGGCCCGGCAGGCCGCCGTGGCCGCCGGCATTCCGATGGATGTGCCCGCGCTGACCATCAACAAGGTGTGCCTCTCCGGGATCGACGCCATCGCACTGGCCGACCAGCTCATCCGGGCCGGTGAGTTCGACATCGTCGTGGCCGGCGGCCAGGAGTCGATGACCCAGGCTCCGCACCTGTTGGCGAAGTCCCGCGAGGGCCACAAGTTCGGCGAGATCAGCATGCAGGACCACATGGCGCTCGACGGGCTGTTCTGCGCGTTCGACCAGGTGGCGATGGGGGTGTCGACGGAGAAGTACAACGCCCGGTACGAGCTGACCCGGGCCGAGCAGGACGAGTTCTCCGCGCGCTCCCACCAGCTCGCGGCCAAGGCCGCCGGTTCCGGGATCTTCGCCGACGAGATCGCCCCGGTGAGCGTCCCGCAGCGCAAGGGCGACCCGAAGATCGTCGAGGTCGACGAGGGCGTGCGTGGCGAGACGACGGCCGAGAGCCTCGGGAAGCTCCGCCCGGCGTTCTCCTCCGACGGCACCATCACGGCCGGATCCGCCTCGCAGATCTCCGACGGCGCGGCCGCCGTCGTGGTGATGAGCAAGGCCAAGGCGGAGGAGCTCGGACTGACCTGGCTCGCCGAGATCGGTGCGCACGGCGTCGTGGCCGGCCCCGACGCCAGCCTGCACGAGCAGCCGGCGAACGCCATCGAGGTGGCGTGCCGCAAGGAGGGCATCAGCCCGGCCGACCTCGACCTGATCGAGATCAACGAGGCGTTCGCCGCCGTGGGCATCGTGTCCGCCCGCAAGCTGGGGCTGGACGTGGAGAAGGTGAACGTGAACGGCGGCGCCATCGCCCTGGGCCACCCCATCGGCATGTCCGGCGCGCGGATCGTGCTGCACCTGGCCCTGGAGCTGCGCCGTCGCGGTGGTGGCATCGGGGCGGCGGCGCTGTGCGGTGGCGGCGGCCAGGGTGACGGCCTGGTGATCCGCGTCCCCGCCGCCGGCTGATCGACCGAGAGCGCGCACCCGCCCGATGCCCCGACAACAGAGCGTCCCCGACCTGGTCAGCCAGGCCCAGGACGGTAACGCCAGAGCGGTCGCCCGGCTGATCTCCCTGGTCGAGGACGCGAGCCCTCGACTCCGGGAGGTCGCCGCGGCGCTGGCGCCGCACACCGGTCGCGCGCAGGTGGTGGGACTGACCGGATCGCCCGGGGTCGGGAAGTCGACCTCGACGTCGGCCCTGGTCACCGCGCTACGCGCGCAGGGCAAGCGGGTCGGGGTGCTCGCGGTGGACCCGTCCTCGCCGTTCTCCGGAGGGGCGCTCCTGGGTGATCGGGTGCGCATGCAGGACCACGCGACGGACAGCGGCGTCTTCATCCGGTCGATGGCCACCCGGGGCCACCTCGGCGGCCTGGCCTGGGCGACCCCGCAGGCCCTGCGGGTGCTCGACGCGGCCGGGTGCGACGTCGTCCTGCTGGAGACCGTCGGGGTCGGCCAGTCCGAGGTCGAGGTGGTGGCCCTGGCGGACACCACGATCGTGCTGCTGGCCCCCGGGATGGGCGACGGCATCCAGGCCGCCAAGGCCGGGATCCTGGAGGTGGCCGACCTGTTCGTGGTCAACAAGGCCGACCGGGACGGCGCCGACCAGACCGTCCGCGACCTGCGGTACATGCTCTCCCTGGGGGAGCGGCGGGAGCGGGACGGATCGGTGTGGAAGGCGCCCATCGTCAAGACCGTCGCCTCCAAGGGGACCGGCATCGACGACGTGGTGGCGAAGATCGACGAGCACCGGGAGTGGATGAACACCTCCGGCGAGCGGGAACGCCGTCGCCAGCGGCGGGCCGAGTCCGAGATCGAGGCGATCACGCTGGAGCAGGTCCGCGAGCGCATCGGGGACGTCCGCGGCGGCGACGCCCTTCCTGACCTGGCCAAGCGGGTGGTGGCGGGTGACATTGACCCGTACTCGGCGGCGGACGAGTTGATGGACACGGTCAGCTCCGGCTGACCTGAGACTCGACGGCGCGGCCCACCGCGTCGAGTCGGGCGGCCAGGCGTGCTGAGCCGATCCGAGCCGTGAGGTCCCGTGCGGTGTGGGCATGCGCGCCGGCGGCGGAGGTATCTCCGGTGGCGCCGAACGCATGGGCCAGATCCACGTGCAGCGAGGCCACCTCGCGGGCCGATCCGCCGTCGGCCAACGCGCTCCGCAGGTCCACGAGGGCATCCACGTCGTCGCGCAGGATGTGTAGCCCGTGCCCGCGCTCGCGCCGGAACGCGGCCTGGTCGAACTCGATGTGCACACCGGCCGGACGGCCGATGTCGATCCTCGGCGGAGCCGCGCCGAGCTCCCGCTCCGCCGCCGAGTAGGCCGAGCGGGCGAGGTCGGCCGCTCCTCCGGCCGCGTGCGCGGTGCCCAGACGGGCCGACAGCCAGGCCCGGAACCACGGGCCGATGTCGCCGGGACGGCGCTCGTGTGCGACCTCGAGGACCTCGACGGCGGCCGGGTATCGGCCGATCTCGAGCAGGACCGCAGCCTGCTCCACCAGGGCCCAGCAGCTCAGATAGGGATCGCCGGCGTCCTGGCCGGCCTGCTTGGCCCGTTCGAGATGACGCCAGGCGCTCGCCGGGCGCGCACGATCGGCCTGGACCCGGCCCGCCAGTATCGCGGCGGACCCGACCAGCCCGGCCAGCCGACGACGGACAGCCGGGACGATGGCGTGCGCGAACACTCGTTCCAGATGTGACAGCTGCGCGTCGAGGGAGTCGGCGACCGCGGCGGAGCCGCGCCGGCGGTCGAGCGCGTTGGTCGCCGCGAGCTGGGCCTCCAGCAGGTCGATGTCCGTCGGGTCGAGGCCGCCCGCCACCGCGAGGTCGGACCGCAGTTGCTCGGCCTCGTCGACCTCGGCCGCGCTCCGCTCCTCGGCCAGCCCGAGCTCGGCGTTCGTGCGCCCGTACAGCTCGCTCAGCAGGATCCGATAGGTGTCCTCCGGGAGGACGTGCTGGTTCTCCCAGCGCGACAGCTGGGTCTTGAGGCTCGCCGGTGACGCCACATCGTGCCCGCGCCGGACGGCCAACGCGGCGAGCTCACTCGCGGCCCGGCTCTGCGACCACCCCATGCGTTCCCGGGCCGCCCGCAGTGCACCGCCTTCGTTCGCCATGGGATGAGGATGGCGGACCCGGGCGGTGCTGTCAACACTGTTGACGCAATATCTGTCAACATGCCATGCTCTCCGCCGTCGGAAGGGGTAGATGTCAATGAATCCGGTCGTGGAACATCCGGTGTGCCTGGTCGGCATCGGGTCGGCGGGAGCCGGCGGAGTGGTGGTCGGAGCCGGCCTGGCCCGGCGGCGCAGGGCCGAACGTGGTCGTCGGGCCGGCCCCGGGCCCGGAGGCCGGGGTGGGCCGACCATGCGATCATGGCCGGGCCGGCGGTCCGGTCGTCGTCGGGGCCGCCCTCGCGGTTGAGACGCACTCCGTCGTGGCCGAGATCGGGAAGGTGGTCATGAATCGACTCGCGGCACTCGCGGTTCTGGTCGGATTGATGCTGACCGGGTGCGCCTCGGGGCCTACGGCCCCGGTGGGGCCGCCCCAGCGGATCGAACTGGTGTACGCGGGCGGGTCGGTCCAGGGTGGGGTGAGTCGGGTTCCGGTCGGGCTCGGCCGTCCGGTGGAGTTGGTCGTGCGCAGTGACGTGGCTGATCAGCTCCATGTCCACGGCTACGACCTGAAGGCGGACGTGCCGGCGGGTGGGGTCGGCACGTTGGACTTCACCGCCGACCGCTCGGGCGTCTTCGAGGTCGAGCTGGAGTCCCGGGGTACACAGCTCGCGCAGCTCGAAGTGCGTTGACGGTGGTCCATCCGTCCGGCGAGGACGGATGGGCGGTTCAGGCGAAGTCGCCCACGGCGCGGCGGACGCGTTCTAGCAGGTCGTTCAGTTGCTTGGCCTGGCGGTCGGTGAGGCCGACCAGTCCGAAGTCGATCTCGGTGAGCGCCTTGGTCGCCTCGTTCATCCGGGTTTGGCCGTCATCGGTGATGCTGACCAGGGTGGTCCGGCGATCCGTGGGGTGAGGTGATCGTTTGGCGAGGCCGTCGCTCTCGAGCCGGTCGACGATGTTCGTGACGCTGGTGGGGTGCAGCTGAAGGCGTTCACCCATGACCCGCATGGGCAGGCTGCCCTGCCGGGCGAAGGTGAGCAGTACCAACGCCTCGTAGCGCGCGAAGGTCAGGCCGTGCGGGCGGAGTGCGCCGTCGGTGGCGGAGAGCAGGATCTGCTGTACCCGCATGATGCTGGTGACCGCCGCCATGGTCCCCGAAGGGCCGATCCGGGCCTCCCACAGCTCCGCGGCGCGAGCGATGGGGTCGAAGGGCAACGGACCTGACGACATGGTCGCCGACGCTAGCAGCGCACCTGGTCGTCGGTCTGCGGTGCACGCCGTACGCGGTGTGTTTCGTGACCCCGGCGGGATGCCGGCAGGTAAGGCATCGTGAGCTCATGCTCATCGCCTTCAGCGTCGCGCCCTCGGGCGGCGACTCGGACAGCGTGGGGGACGCGGTGGCGGCCGCTGTCCGGGTGGTCCGTGAATCCGGGCTTCCGAACGAGACGACCTCGATGTTCACCACGATCGAAGCCGACGACTGGGACCAGGGGATGGAGGTGGTCAAGCGCGCCGTCGAGGCGGTGCAGCAGCACGCCGGCCGGGTCAGCCTGGTGCTGAAGGCGGACATCCGCCCGGGATTCACGAATCAACTCGTGGAGAAGGTTGAGCGGGTCAACCGAGCGCTCGAAGACTGAGGCGTTCTGGAGGCTGTGACGTCCTCCCGTCGCACGCAACGCGACGATCGTCCACGGTCGGTGCCGGCCGGGGTGGGCGGCCGGAGCGGCCCACCCCCCGGCCGGGGTACTACATCCCGATGTAGAGCAGGCAGAAGCGGAACGTGCCGATCAGGAACGCGGCCACCCCGAGGATCAGCGCGATCTTGGCCAGGTTGCCCCCGGCGCCGCGCTTGAGGCTGATGCCGCCCAGCAGCATGGCGATGATGCCGGTGCCCCAGGCCACGGCGGGGCTGCTGAACGGGCTGAGAAAGGCCAGGCTGACGAGGCCGAGAACGACTCCGAGGGCGCCGATGCCGATGCCGATCTGGGCCAGCAGCGGGCTTTCCAGGGACGCGGTCTTCTTCCGCGCGTCGTTCAGCAGGCGATCGGCGGTCGGGTTGTCCGAGGTCATGCGAGATCCAATCGGTAAGCGGTTGGCGGCCGTTCGGGCCGGCCGCACGGCGGATTCCGGGGGAGCGCACACATCGTGCACCGGCACCCAGATCGCTCAACGAGGCGCCCCCACCGGTGGTGCTCCGCCATCCCGGTGACGTAATCGTTACCTGAGGGGTGAGTAAGGCCACGAACGCGGGGTAATAGCTAGGACGTCCGACTATCTTAGGGTCAGGCATCGTCGCCGCGGTCCGCAGTCGTACCCCTGGAGGTTCTCCGCCATGACCGACACCGGCCACCTGGACGCACGCAAGCGCTGGCAGGAGCGTTACGAGGACGCCGAGCGGACCGGCAAGGTGCGCGACGCCGACTTCACCACGCTGTCCGGCGTCGAGGTCGAGCCCGTGTACGGGCCGAGGGAGACCGAATCGGTCGAGGACTTCGACCGCATCGGCTACCCCGGCGAGTTCCCCTTCACCCGGGGCCTGCACGCCTCCGGCTACCGGGGCAAGGTGTGGACCGCCCGGCAGTTCGCCGGATTCGGCAACGCCGAGCAGACCAACAAGCGCTTCCGGGACATCCTCGCCGGCGGTGGCGGTGGTCTCTCGGTGGCCTTCGACATGCCCACCCTGATGGGCCGCGACTCCGACGACCCGCGCAGCCTCGGCGAGGTCGGGCACTGCGGCGTGGCCATCGACTCGGCCGCCGACATGGACGTGCTCTTCCGGGACATCTCGCTGGAGAAGGTCACCACCTCGATGACCATCTCCGGCCCGGCCGTGCCGGCGTTCTGCATGTACCTGGTGGCCGCCGAGCGCCAGGGGGCGGACCTCTCCAAGCTGGACGGCACCCTGCAGACCGACATCTACAAGGAGTACATCGCGCAGAAGGAGTGGCTGTTCGCCCCGGAGCCGCACCTGCGGCTGATCGGCGACCTGATGGCCTACTGCGTGCACGAGATCCCGAGGTACAAGCCGCTGTCGGTCTCCGGGTACCACATCCGCGAGGCCGGCTCGACCGCCGCGCAGGAGCTGGCCTTCACCCTGGCCGACGGCTTCGGGTACGTCGAGCTCGGGCTCTCCCGCGGCCTGGACATCGAGAAGTTCGCCCCCGGCCTGAGCTTCTTCTTCGACGCGCACATCGACTTCTTCGAGGAGATCGCCAAGTTCCGCGCCGCCCGGCGGATCTGGGCCCGGTGGCTGCGTGACGTGTACGGCGCCAAGACCGCCAAGGCCCAGCAGCTGCGGTTCCACACCCAGACCGCCGGGGTCTCGCTGACCGCCCAGCAGCCGGACAACAACATCGTGCGGACGGCGCTGGAGGCGCTGTCGGCGGTGCTCGGCGGTACCCAGTCGCTGCACACCAACGCGCTGGACGAGGTGCTGGCCCTGCCCAGCGACCGGGCCGCGCAGATCGCCCTGCGCACCCAGCACGTCATCTCCGAGGAGACCGGCGTGGTCAACGTGGCCGACCCGTTGGGCGGCTCCTGGTATGTCGAGGCGCTCACCGACAAGATCGAGGCCGAGGCCGAGGCGATCTTCGGCCGGATCAAGGACATGGCCAAGCTGGAGCACCCGAACGGCAACTACCCGATCGGCCAGATGACCTCCGGCATCCTGCGCGGCATCGAGGACGGCTGGTTCACCGGCGAGATCGCGGACGCCGCGTTCGCCTACCAGGTCGCCCTGGAGAAGACCGACAAGAAGCAGGTCGGGGTGAACGTGCACACCGCCACCGACGTCGAGGAGCTGGAGATCCTCCGGATCAGCCACCAGGTGGAGCTGGACCAGAAGGAGCTCCTGGGCAAGCGGCGTACCGAGCGGGACAAGTCGGTCGTCGACCGCCGGCTGTCCGACCTGGTGGCCGCCGCCCGCACCGACGCCAACCTGGTCGAGCCGATGCTGGAGGCCACACGGGTGGAGGCGACCCTCGGCGAGATCTGCGGCGCGCTCAAGGATGTATGGGGCGAGTACCGCGAGCCCGCTCGATTCTGAGGGCCGACGGGCCTAGCGTGACGGAAGGCGGCCCGGCCAGGGCCGCCGGCCGTCGAGCGACCAGGAGCGCTGGTGACCGATTCCGATGCCGACCGCCCGGACCGGGCGGCTCCCGACGGCACCGCGCCCGCTGAACCGGCCTCGCCTTCGGGTGCGGCCGGCCGCTCGACCGACCCGAGTTCCGGGTCGGATGCGCTGAGCGGCTCGTCCGGCAGTTCCGACACGTCCGGCAGCCCGGACGCGCCGGGCAGCCCGGGCACGTCGGGCGGGACGAGCACGCCGGGCAGCCCGGGCACGTCGGGCGGGACGAGCACGCCGGGCAGCCCGGGCACGTCGGGCGGTTCGAGCACGCCGGGCAGCCCGGGCACGTCGGGCGGTTCGAGCACGCCGGGCAGCCCGGACGCGCCAGGCAGCTCGGACACTCCGGGCGGTGCCGGCGTGCCGGAGGCGGCCCAGCCGCCGGCCGGGCTGGGGTCTCCGGGGTCGAGCGCGAGCGGTTCCGCCCCCTGGTCGGGGAGCCCGACCGTCGAGCACCCGCCCTCCCCGGGGGAGCAGCAGCCGCCGTCCCCGGCCGACCAGCCGCCGCCCGGTGCGTACCCGCCCTACCCGGGTGGCTCGGCCCCGACCGACCAGCTACCCGGCCCCGGCCAGCCGCCGCCCGGGGCATACCCGGCCGACTACTCGCAGTCCGGGTACCCGCCGGGCGGCTACCCGCAGGTCGGGTATCCACAGGCCGGATACCCGCCACCCGGTCCGTACCCGACCGACTACCCGCAGCCCGGCTACCCTCAGACCGGAGCGCTGCCGGCGGACTACGCCGGTCAGCCGTACGCCCCGGTCCGGCCGACCAACGGGCTGGCCGTCGCCTCCCTCGTGCTCGGCATCCTGGGCCTGGTGGTCTGCCCCGGACTGGCCAGCATCCCGGCCGTGATCACCGGGCACATGGGCCGGCGGCAGATCCGGGAGCGCAACGAGGACGGCGCCGGGTTCGCCCTGGCCGGGCTCATCACCGGCTGGATCGGCGTCGCCTTCGCCGCGCTGTTCATCCTGTTCTTCGGGGCCATGTTCGTGATCGGGGCGGCGAACAACTTCAACTGACCGGTCGGGCCCGGTTGGTGCGGTCCGGTCCGGTCGCGCATGCCAGGATGGTGGCGTGTCCCGACCTGATCCACGACAGACCGCCGCGCTGACCCGGGCGATGGCCGGAGCGGTGGACCTCTCCGGTCTCCGCGCCCGGGCTGACGCCGCCCGTACCGCCCCCACCGGCGGAAACGCCCGCCCGCCCGCCGCGGGCCCGGCCGGCGCCGCGCCCGCCGGTAGCCACGTGATCGACGTGACCGAGCAGACGTTCCAGGCCGAGGTTCTGGAGCGGTCGCTGCAGGTGCCGGTCATCGTCGATCTGTGGGCCACCTGGTGCCAGCCGTGCAAGCAGCTGTCGCCGGTGCTCGAACGGCTGGCCGCCGAGGGTCGTGGTACCTGGGTGCTGGCCAAGATCGACGTCGACCAGAACCCGCGGATCAGCCAGGCCTTCGGGGTGCAGTCCATCCCGACGGTGGTCGCGGTGGTCGGCGGGCAGCCGGTGGAGGCGTTCTCCGGGGTGCAGCCGGAGGCGCAGGTCCGGTCGTGGGTACAGGGGTTGATCACGGAGTTCCGCGACCGCCTGCCGGGGATCAAGGCCGCCGAGCAGGCCGCCGGGGCCGACGGTCCCGAGGAGGAGCCGGAGGATCCCCGGTTCACCGCCGCCGAGGAGGCCCTGGACCGGGGTGACTACCCGGCCGCCGAGGCCGCCTACCAGGCCATCCTGGTCGCCGAGCCGGCCAACGAGGACGCGGCCGCCGCGCTGGCCCAGGTGCGGTTCCTGGCCCGCGCCGAGAGCGCCGACCCGAGCGCCATCGCCCGGGCCGACGCGGCTCCGGACGACCTGGACGCGCAGATCGCCGCGGCCGACGCGGAGCTGGCCACCGAACGGGCCGAGCAGGCCTTCGCCCGGCTGGTCGCGGCGGTGGGCCGCAGCGCGGGGGAGGACCGGGACCGGGTGCGGGAGCACCTGGTCGGGCTGTTCGAGCTGTTCCCGGCCGACGATCCCCGGGTATCGGCGGCCCGCCGCGCCCTGGCCCGCGTCCTGTTCTGACCGGTCAGCGGTAGGGCTCGGCGGCTAGCCGGCCCCGCCACACACCGGCCGCATGCCCTGGAGCATGCGCGCGGGGCTCAGGGGTGGTCGAACAGCGGGCGGGTGACGGTGGGGTCGGCGTACCACCGGGGCCCACCGACCGGACGGCCCGCCGGGTGCGAGGGCCGGCCCGGGCCCACCCAACCGGCCGGGGCCGAGCCGCGCGGGAACGCCACCCGCCCCGTGCCCGTCGAAGCCGCGGCCGGCCGGACCGGAACCGGCGCCGACCCGCCGAGGGAGTCGAACGTGTCGAGCGACTCCAGGGAGTCGGGGACGTCGGTGGCGGGCGCGGCCACCGTGGCGTTGACCAGCACCCGGGTCGCCACCAGCGCGCCGAGCAGGATCAACGCGGCGACCGCCACGGCGAACGCCACACCGGCCGACAGCGAGGCCCGGGCCGCCTCGGCCGCCATCGCGGTGGACGGCTGCGCCGCCAGCGTGGGGATCACCCCGCCGGTGCTGTCACCCACCGCGGTCGCCAGGGTCTGGGCGCGGTCGGCCGGCAGCCCGAGGTCGCCCAGCCGGTCGAGCAGGTTCGCCTTCAGGGTGGTCAGCATGACCAGGCCCATCACCGCGACGCCCATCGCCGCACCGAGCTGCTGGGCGGTGGTCATGGTGCCGGAGGCGGCGCCGGCGCTCTTCTCCGGGACGTCACCCAGCACGAGCGAGCCGAGCTGCGCCGAGGCCAGGCCGAGCCCGACGCCGTAGAGCGCCAGCAGCGCCGCGACCAGGGCGAACGAGCGGGTCGTGGACATCACCGCGGCCAGCCCGCCCATGGCGGCGACCTCGCAGGTCAGGCCGACCCGGACGACCAGCAGGGCGCCGAACCGCTGCACCCCGACCCCGCCCAGGCCCGCGGCCAGCAGCGCGGTGATCGTGGGCACGACCACCAGCGCGGCGGTCTCGGCGGCGGAGTGGCCCAGGGCGTTCTGCCACCAGAACGGCAGCGCGAACATCAGGCCGAACTCGCTCAGGCTCACCGCGGCCGCGACGAACGAGCCGTTGCGGAAGCTGTTGATGGTCAGCGGGGAGAGGTCCAGCGGCAGCCGCATCCGGTGCTTCGGGTACCGCCGCTGCCGCTTGACCAGCACGATCCCGATCACCACGGCGCCGGCCAGCAGGAGCGGGACGGGGGACATCGGCCACCCGGCGACCTCGGCGCCCGGGCTCCAGAAGCCCCAGCGCGGGCTCTGGGTGACCGCGAGCACCGCGAGGCCCATGGCGACCACGCTGAGCACGGTCCCGAACATGTCGACGCCGCGGCCGCGAGCCGGTGACCCGTTCTCCGGGATGGTCAGCCTCGCGGCGACCGCGAGGGCCAGGCCGACCGGCACGAACACCACGAACACCGCGCGCCAGGAGAAGCTGGTGGTCAGCCAGCCGCCGAGCACCGCACCCAGCCCGGCGGAGGCGCCGATGGTGCCGCCCCAGACGGCGAACGCGGTGGCCCGGTCCTTGCCCTGGAACGTCGAGCCGAGGATGGACAGGGTGGTCGGGAAGATCATCGCCGCTGCCAGGCCCTGCAGGGCCCGGGCCAGCAGCAGCACGCCGGCGGTGCCGGCCACCGCGGCCAGCGCGCTCGATCCGGCCAGCACCAGGGCGCCGAGCAGGAGCAGCCGTCGCCGGCCGATCCGGTCGCCGAGCTGGCCGCAGTAGAGCAGCAGGGCCGCGAAGACCAGGGTGAACGCCAGGTGCACCCACTGGGTGAGGCCGGACGTCATCCGGAGGTTCGAGGCGATGGTGGGCAGGGCCAGGTTGACCACGGTGGCGTCGACCACCACGGTCGCGGCGGCCACGCTCACCACCGCGATCAGACCCCAACGCCCACCACCGTCGGTGGCCGCCGGTGTCGGGATGTCAGCGGACCCCGCGCTGGTGCGCGAGGTCCGCGGACGGTCTTCGATGATCAGTTCGGCAACCCTAGGCTCGGCGCGATGACCTTGGACCAGGCGACCTTGTACTCGTCCTTCCACAGGCCCCAGTTGTGCTGGCCGCGCAGCGGGTGGCTGCTGGTGACGTTGACGCCGGCAGCCTCCGCGGCGCGGGTGAACAGCACGGTGGTGTCGTAGGCCGGCTGCTCCAGGCCGACGGCCAGGACCTGGTCCTTGACGTTGCCCGGGTCCTTGGCCAGGGTCTTGACCCGTTCCAGGGGCGCGCCGTCACCGTGCGAGTTGTTGAACGTGGGCAGGCCGGACGCCGCCGAGACGAAGACGTTGGTCCCGCGCAGGCCGTCGACCTGCTTGGAGGGGTCCTCGTAGTCCCACTTGGCGGAGTTCTTGATCGGGTCGCCCCAGATGTTCTTGGAGTCCTGGTCGTTCAGCTTCATGCCGACCTGGTAGACCGCCGTCATCCCGGGGGTCGAGGACACCAGCATGCTGGACATCGCGGCGGCGGCGGCGTACTGGCCGGGGTTGTGCGCGGCGTACTTCATCGCGGCGAACCCGCCGAGCGAGATGCCCATGACGGCCTGCCGGCCGGTGCCCTTGAACTTGGCCCGGATCAGTGAGGGCAGCTCGGCGGTGTGGAAGGTCTCCCACTTGCGGCTGCCGTCGATCCAGTCGCTGTAGAAACCGCCGTGCTCGGTCGGCGGCAGCACGATGACCGCGCCGTGGTCCTTGGCGAAGTCCTTGATGTCGGTGAGGTTCACCCAGGTGCGGTCGTCGCCCTCGCCCGCGCCGGGCAGGGCGTACAGGACCGGGAAGGACCCGCCGTCCGAGTAGTTGCCGGGCAGCAGGACGGTGACCGGGAGCTCCTTGCCCATGGCCGGCGACTGCACCTTCAGCCGGACCTCGTTGCCGTCCCGCTCCTGGTCGGTGATCTTCAGGGCGGAGGTCTCACGAGCGGGGCGGTCCTGGGCCAGGCCGAGGTCCTCGAGCGGGTCGGGGGAGGCCCAGGCGGGGGCGGCGAACGCCGTGCAGGTCACCGCTGTGGCCGCCACGGCGGCCATCGAGATACGTGCGGCCGGCCGGCCGAGCCAGCGGGGTGCCATGGACTTCTCCTTCGGGCAGTGGTTCACCGGGCCGGCGCCCTCCATAGACGACCTGGCCCGCCACCTGAGCTAACGACGCTCGGCTGATCAGGTGACGCCTGGGACGAGACCGGCCCGTGACCTCCGTCCGCTGCTCTGAATGGGTCACGCGCGCAACGCGGAGCGGGAGACCTCGTTGTGCTTGGCGAGACAGAGCCCGGTGGTGTGCGGCAGGGCGGCCGCGGCCTCCCGCGGCCACCAGGATCCCGACTTCGGAGCTCCCCGTGATTCCCACAGTGCAGGACGTACCGGCCACCATCCCCAGCGGCGGAAGCGGCCCGGTGCACGACGCGCTGTCCAGGTGGGCCCGGGAGCGGGGCGACGAGGTCGCCTTCACCTTCGTCGACTACCTGACCGACGCCGCCGGGGTCCCGGTCAGCTACACCTGGGCCGAGCTCGACCGGCGGGTGCTGGAGACCGCCGCGTACCTGCAGGGCGTCGCCGGCCCCGGTGACCGGGCCGCGATCCTGCTGCCCAACGGACTCGACTACCTGGTCGCCTTCCTGGCCTGTCTGCGGGCCGGCGTGGTCTCGGTGCCGCTGTTCCCGCCCGGGCACGCCAACCAGGGTGACCGGCTGACCAGCGTGCTCGACGACTGCACCCCGGTGGCCCTGCTCACCTCGGCGGCCGGCGCGGCCGCCGTCAAGGATTACGTGGCCGAGCGCCCGGCGCTGGCCGGCGTCGCGGTGGTGGAGACCGACCGCACCGACCTGGGCGACGCGGCCACCTGGCGCGCCCCGGAGATCGGGCCCGACACGGTCGCCTACCTGCAGTACACCTCAGGCTCCACCAGCAGCCCGGCCGGCGTGGTGATCACCCACCGCAACTTCGAGGCCAACGTCGAGCAGCTGGTCAGCGCGTTTCCCGGGGTGCGGCGCACGGCGATCTGGTTGCCGCTGTTCCACGACATGGGGCTGCTGTTCGGCGCGGGGATCCCGACCCTGGGCGGGGTGTCCACCACGGTCATCGAGCCGATGGCCTTCCTGCAGCGCCCGCTGCGCTGGCTGACCGCCCTCGGGGCCGAGCCGGGGACGATCAGCGCGGCGCCCAACTTCGCCTTCGACTACTGCGTGAAGCGGGTCAAGGAGGCCGACCGGGCGGCCCTGCGGCTGGACAACGTCCTGGCCGTGGCCAACGGCAGCGAGCCGGTGCGGATGGACACCATCGAGCGGTTCGCCGAGGCGTTCGCCGTGGCCGGGTTCCGCCCGGAGGCGCACCGTCCCGGCTACGGGCTGGCCGAGGCCACGGTGTTCGTCGGGGTCAGCCCGAGCCCGTACGGGGTGGTGCTGGACCGCGAGGAGCTGACCCTCGGCCGGGCCGTGCCGGTGGAGTCGGGCGCCGACGGCGTGCAACTGGTCAGCTGGGGTCGGCCGGTGGGCCAGGACTGCGTCCCGGTGGACCCCGCGACCGGGATCCCCTGTGTCGAGGGCGTGGTGGGCGAGCTGTGGTGCCGGGGGGAGAACGTCGGCCACGGCTACTGGGGCGGCGCGCGCCCGGAGACGTTCGGCGCGACGCTGAACGACCCGACCGGCCAGCTGCCCGCCGACGGGTGGCTGCGCACCGGTGACCTGGGCGTGGTGCTGGACGGCCGCTACTACATCACCGGCCGCAGCAAGGACATGGTGATCGTCGACGGCCGCAACCACTACCCGCAGGACATCGAGGCGACCGTGGAGGCGGTCGACTCCCGCCTCCGCGTGGGCTACGTGGGGGCGTTCGGCGTGCAGACCCCGGACGGGGAGGGCGTCGTGGTGGTCGCCGGCGGGTCCAGCGACGACCCGACCGCGCTGCGCCGGGCGGTCCGCCGGGCGGTGTCCGAGGAGCACGGCATCGCGCTGCACGACTTCGTCCTGGTCCCGACCGGGACCATCCCGAGGACGACCAGCGGCAAGATCAGTCGCAGCGGCTGTCAGAAGCTCTACCTGTCCGGGGACCTGAACCGGGCAGCGGGCTGATCGCGGTGGATTCACGGTCCGATTGGGACGCGGCGGGGCTGACCGCCTGGTTGGTCGAGCGGGTCGCGGACGTCTGCTTCCTGGAGCCCGACGAGGTCGACACGCACCGTCCGATGAACGACTTCGGGCTGGCCTCCCGGGACGCCGTGGGGCTGTCCGGTGAGCTGGAGCAGCTGCTCGACGTCGAGCTGCCGGCCACGTTGTTCTGGGAGAACCCGACGATCGCCGCGCTGGTGGCCAAGCTGCTGCCCTCGGCGGAGCCCGAGCCCGAGCGCACCGACCGCCGGCGGCGGGCCTCCGACGGGCCGATCGCCATCGTCGGGGTCGGGTGCCGGTTCCCCGGCGGGGCCGACTCCCCGCAGGAGTACTGGCGGCTGCTGGCCGGCGGCACCGACGCGGTGGGCGAGGTCCCCGACGACCGCTGGGCCGGGTTCGGCGACCGGCTCGGAGCCGAGGCCCTCGACGCGCTGCCCCGGCACGGTGGCTACCTGGACGACATCGCCGGGTTCGACGCGGAGTTCTTCGGCGTCACCCCGCGCGAGGCCCGGCTGATGGACCCGCAGCAGCGGATGGTGCTGGAGGTGGCCTGGGAGGCCCTCGAGCACGCCGGCATCGCGCCGGACCGGCTGCGCGGCAGCGCCACCGGGGTGTACGTCGGGATCTCCTCGCTGGACTACTCCCAGCTGACCATGGGGCTGGACGCCGAGGCGTGGAGCTCCACCGGCGCCTCGTCGAGCATCAACGCCAACCGGCTGTCCTACGCCCTGGACCTGCGCGGCCCCAGCGTCACCGTGGACACCGCGTGCTCGTCGTCGCTGGTCGCGGTGCACCAGGCCTGCCAGGCGCTGCGCCTGGGGGAGATCAGCACCGCGCTGGTCGGCGGGGCCAACGCGCTGATCTCGCCGACCTCGATGGCCTCGATGAACGCGCTCGGCGTGCTCTCCGCCGACGGGCGCTGCAAGCCGTTCGCGGCCGCCGCCGACGGCATCACCCGGGCCGAGGGCTGCGGGATGCTGGTGCTCAAGCGGCTGGTCGACGCCGAACGCGACGGTGACCGGGTGCTGGCCCTGATCCGGGGCACGGCGGTGAACTCCGACGGCCGGTCCAACGGGCTCACCGCCCCCAACCCCGACGCGCAGCAGGCGCTGCTCGAGGCGGCCTACGACGCCGCCGGGGTGGACCCGGCCGAGGTCGACTACGTGGAGGCGCACGGCACCGGGACGCTGCTCGGCGACCCGATCGAGGCCGGGGCGCTGGGGTCGGTGCTCGGCGCCGGGCGGCACCCGGAGCGGCCGCTGCTGATCGGCTCGGTGAAGAGCAACTTCGGGCACCTGGAGGCGGCGGCCGGGGTGGCCGGGCTGATCAAGGTGGTGCTGGCCATGCGGGCCGACCAGGTGCCGCCGTCGCTGAACTACGCCGAGCCCAACCCGCACATCCCGTTCGACCGGTCCCGGCTGCGGGTGGTCGACGAGCCCATGGCGTGGCCGCGCTACGGCCGGGTCGCCCGGGCCGGGGTGTCCGCCTTCGGGTTCGGCGGGACGAACGCGCACGTGGTGCTCGAGGAGGTCCCGTCGGCCCCCGTGGTGGTGCCGCCGGCGCCCAGGGCCGGTGGGCCGGCGGCCGAGGACGAGCCCCGCCCGTCGGTGGTGCTGGTGTCGGCGGCCGGCGCGGAGCGGCTGAAGTCCGGGGCCGGGCACCTCGCCGGCTGGGCGGCGCGCAGCGACGAGTCGGTGAACGACGTCGCGCACACCCTGGCCCGGCGCCGCCGGCCGGGTCTGCACCGGGCGGCGGTGGTCGCGGCCTCGACCGCCGAGCTGGCCGCCGGTCTGCGCCGGGTGGCGGACGGTCGGGTCGGCCCCGGGGTGGTCACCGGCACCGCGACCCGCGACCCGCACCACGCGGTGTGGCTGTTCTCCGGGTACGGCTCGCAGTGGGCCGGCATGGGCCAGGGCCTGCTGCGCACCGACGAGGTGTTCGCGGCGGCCGTCGACGAGCTGTCCGGGCCCTTCACCGAGTACGCCGGGGTGTCGCTGCGCAAGCTCCTGGAGACCGAGCAGATGGTCGGCCTGGAGACCACCCAGCTGGCCATCTTCGGCATCCAGGTCTCGCTGGCCCGGCTGTGGCGCTCGCACGGGCTCGAACCGGCCGGGGTGATCGGCAACTCGATGGGCGAGGTGGCCGCCGCCGTGGTCGCCGGGGGCCTGAGCACCGAGCAGGGCGTGCGGGTGATGGCGCTGCGGGCCCGGCTGCTGGCCCGGCTGGACGACGGCGCCGGCGGGATGGCGTCGGTGCAGCTCACCGAGCCGGAGCTGGACGAGCTGCTGGACCCGGGCCTGCCCGGCCCCGACCTGCGCGGCATCGAGGTCGCCGTGCACACCGCGTCCGACCAGCTCACCGTGGCCGGGACTCCGGAGGAGATCGCGGCCCTGATCGAGCGGGTGGAGGCCCGGGACCGGCTGGCCCGGGTGCTGCCGCTCAGCGTGGCCTGCCACACCGCCGCCGTGGAGCCGATGCTGGCCGGGCTGGCCGACGGCCTGGCCGACCTGCGCCCGGTGCCGCCCACGGCCCGCTTCTACAACACGGTCGGCGAGGACCCGCACCAGACGCCGGTGTTCGACGCCGCGCACTGGGTGGCCGGGGCCCGGCGCCCGGTGCGGTTCGCCCAGGCGGTGAGCGCGGCGGCCGCCGACGGGCACACCACGTTCCTGGAGCTCTCACCGCACCCGCTGATGCTCGGCGGGGTGTCCCGGACCGTGGCCGCCCAGGGCCTGCGGGCCACCGCGGTGGCCAGCATGCGCAACGACGAGCCCGAGCCGGCGACGGCGGCGGGTGCGCTGGCCGCGCTGCACTGCGCCGGGGTCGAGGTGCAGTGGAACAGCCCGGGGCGGATCGTCAGCGTGCCCGTGGTGCCCTGGCACCACCAGCGGCACTGGGTGGAGCCCGCCTCGGGTGGCTGGGTGGCGCCCCGGGCCGACGGGGTGCTCGGCGCCCCGGTGGAGGCCCAGGACGGGGCCCTCGGCTGGGAGGCCGGGTGGTCCTCGACGCTGGGCGCCGGTGACCGTCGCGGCGCGCTGTGCGAGCAGCTGGTGCTGGCGGCCGGGCGCCGGGCCCTGGACACCGAGGCCCTGGACCTGGTCGAGCTGATCATGCGCGAGCCGGCCGGTGAGCCGGTCGCGGTGCGCACCGTGGCCGGCCGCAACGGTGAGGTGGAGGTCCGCACCCGGGCGGCCGACGGCGGCTGGTCGGTGCTGGCCATCGCCCGCGTCCGGTCCACCGACCGGTCGGCTCCGGCGCTGCCGAGGCCGGCCCGGCCGAGCCGGCCCGCCGAGGTGGCCGTCCCGGTCACCACGGACGTCACCACCCGGGTCCGGGAGATCATCGCGTCGATCTCCGGCTACCAGCCCGACCAGGTGCCGAACGATGTGTCGCTGGCCGACCTCGGCCTGGACTCGCTGATGGCCAACCGGATCCGCAACGCCCTGGTCGCCGAGTTCGAGTCGGTGCCGGACCTGCGGGACATCCAGCGCGGCATCACCGTCGAGCAGATCGTGGCCGAGCTCGGACCGAGCACCGGAGCGCAGCCCGCCGGGCCGGAACCGGCCGTGCCGGCGATCGAGCCCAGGGACGCCGCCGAGCGGATGATGGTGCGGCTGTGGACCGTCGAGCTCGGGGTCGCCCCCGGCTCGGTGACCGCCGACTTCCTCGACCTGGGCGGCACCCGCGAGCACGCCGAGCGGCTGGCCGAGCGGTTCACCCGGGAGCTCGGGCACCGGTTCACCACCGACGACGTGCTGGCCCGCCCGGTGCTGCACGAGATGGCCGGCCTGGTGCAGCCCTACGTCGACGGGTACGACCTGGCCCGCCCGGTGCGGGTGCTGCGGACCTGCGGGCGCGACGGGGCGGCCGGTGACCTGCCGCTGCACCTGTTCCACCCGGCCGGCGGCCCGACCAGCGTCTACCAGCCGCTGGTCGACCGGTTGCCGGCCGGCATCGCCTGCTACGGCCTGGAGCGGGAGCGGGAGGACAGCGTGCCCGCCCGGGTGGCCCGGCACCTGGAGTTCGTCCTGGGCGTGCAGCCCGAGGGGCCCTACCGGCTGGCCGGCTGGTCGTTCGGCGGGTCGCTGGCCTTCGAGGCGGCCTGCCAGCTGCAGGCGGCCGGGGCCGAGGTCGAGCTGCTGACCATGATCGACACCGTCCGCCCCCGGCTGCCCGAGGGCGTCGATCCCCGGGTCTTCGCGGCCCGGCGGTTGTCGCTGGTGGTGCACAACATCGAGCAGGCGTACGGGAAGAGCGTGGAGCTGGACCATGACGCGCTGCCGGCCATGGACGAGATCCACCAGATCGAGACGGTGATCTCCGCGCTCGGGGACGCCCAGCTCGGGATGAACGGGGCGGTGCTGCGCCACCAGCGCACGTCGATCGTGGACACCCACGCCAGCGAGCGGTTCGAGCCGGGCTACTTCGACGGCCGGGTGGTGCTCTACCGGGTCAAGGAGATCTTCCAGGGCATCGCCGACCTGGACCCGCGCTACACCGAACCCGACCCGCAGGGTGGCTGGGCCGGTCACTGCCGGGAGCTGGAGGTCGTCCAGGTGGACGGCGACCACCTCTCGGTGATCGACCCGCCGCACATCGACGCGGTCGCCGCCGACCTGACCGCGCGCCTCGCGGTCCGGTCCAGCCGCGTCTGACCGCCGTGCACGTCCTGGTCACCGGGTGCTCCTCGGGCATCGGCGCCGCCACCGCGGCGGAGCTGTTGCGCCGCGGTCACTCGGTGACGGCGGCGGTGCGCAAGGAGGCCGACGCCGAGGCGCTGCTCGAGCGGCACCCGACCGGGCTGGACGTGGTGCGCTTTGACGTCACCGACGACGACGCGGTGGCCCGCGAGGTGGGGCGGGTGGCGGAGCGGCCACTGGACGCGGTGGTCAACAACGCCGGGGCGGCGTTCGCGGCCCCGCTGGAGCACCTGCCGCTGGCGTTGTTGCGCGAGCAGCTCGACATCAACGTGGTCGGCCAGCTGGCGGTCACCCAGGCCGCGCTGCCCGCGCTGCGCCGATCGTCCGAGGGCGGGTCGGGCGGCCGGGTGGTGGTCGTCGGGTCGATCGGCGGACGGGTGGCCGGCGGGCTGCTCGGGCCGTACCACGCGTCCAAGTTCGCGGTGGTCGGCCTGACCGACTCGCTGCGCGCGGAGCTCGCCCCGTGGGGGATCCCGGTCATCCTGATCGAGCCGGGGGTGATCGCCAGCCCGATCTGGGCGACCGGTGAGGACCGGGGGCGGCGGCTGTTCGACGCGCTGCCCGAGGCGGCCCGGGCCCGCTACCGGCGGCAGATGGACGCCAAGGTCGCCGAGGGCCGGCGCAACGCCCAGGGCGGGGCGCCGCCGCAGACGGTGGCCGAGGTGATCGCCGGTGCCCTGGAGGCCGCCAAACCCCGGCCGCGCTACCTGGTGGGTCGGGACGCGCGGCTGGCCGGCGCGCTGGCCAAGCTGCCGCCCCGGCTGCTCTACCGGCTCACCGCCAGCCGCGAAGGCGACTAGACCGGGCGTTCCATGTCCAGCTCGTGGTCGGCGAGCAGCTTCTGCAGGGTGAGGCTGTCCCGGTCGCGGATCGCGGCGACCATCCCGGCGTGCACCTCGAGGCTGTGCCGCCGGCGCTCCTCCTGCCCCGGCACGAAGCTGGCCTTGGTCATCGTGGAGCTCAGGGTGACCACGATGGTCTGGTACATGCCGATCAGCACCTCGACCCGGGAGGCCCGGGCGATCGCCTGGTGCAGCCGCATGGTGGCGCCCAGCCAGGCGCGGGCGTCGTCCTGGGCCTGGCGCATCTCCTCCAGGGCCCACTCCATGTCCCGGACGTCCTCCGGGGTGGCCCGTTCGACGGCGACCGCGGCGAACATGTTGTCCAGCAGCCGGCGGGACTCGAACAGCTGCTCGGGGTCGACCGCCGTGGCGTGGTGCCAGACGTCGATGCCGCCCAGGCGGACCTGCGGCGGCGGGTTGGCCACGAACACGCCGCCGGCGGGCCCGGGCCGGACCTCGACCAGGTCGCGCTCGCGCAGGATCCTTAAGCCCTCGTTCATCACCGCCGGGCTGGCGCCGTAGCGCTCGATCAGGTCGGTGCGCAGCCCGATGCGGACGCCGGAGCCCAGGCGTTCGGCCAGGATCCGGGACTCCAGGTCGGCGGCGATCTCCTGCGCCCGGGACAGCCGGGGCTCACCGCGTTGGCCTGCGGACACGCACCCACCTCCCTCCGGGTCGACGCGATCGTACCTCGAATCTTCGTACCGGAATACGTGGGCCGCGTCGACAGTGGGGGAAGGAGTTGCGGCCAGCGGCTTGTATTCTAGTACTAGAATCCTCTAAGTTCGTCCGCACGACGACGGGAGGACGCGTCGATGGCGGAGTTCCTGGGCCTCGGGCTCACCCACTACCCGCTGCTCTCGGTGGCCGACGACCGGATGGCCGACCTGCTGCGCTGGACCCTGGCCGACCCGGGCATTCCGGACGCGGAGAAGGACCCGGCGAACTGGCCGGAGGCGATGCGCCTGGAGTGGGGCTCCGACGGGGGCACGGCGGCGGCCGCGACCCACCGCAAGCAGCTGCGCGAGGGTCTGGCGGCCTGCCGGTCGGCCCTGGACGAGTTCCGGCCGGACGTGCTGGTGGTGTGGGGTGACGACCAGTACGAGAACTTCCGCGAGGAGGCGATCCCGCCGTTCTGTGTGCTGGCCTACGGGGAGACCGAGGTGGCGCCGTTCGAGGTGATGAACGCCCGGGGCGCGCCCAACGTCTGGGGCCTGCCGGACGACACCACCTTCACCCTGCACGGTGACGCCGACGGCGCCCGGCGGCTGACCGACGCGCTGCTGGAGGACGGCTTCGACATCGCCTACAGCTACCGCAAACGGGAGGGGGCGCACTTCCCGCACGCCATCGCCAACACTCAGCTGTTCCTGGACTACGACCACGCCGGCCGGGAGTTCCCGTACCGGATCCTGCCGATCACGGTGAACTGCTACGGCCAGCACGTGATCGCCCGCCGGGGTGGCCTGGCCCGGTTCGCGGAGATCGCCGACGAGCGGCCGGACCCGGTCGGCCCGACCCCGAGGCGGTGCTTCCAGCTCGGCGCCGGGGTGGCCCGGGCGTTCGCCGGTACCGACCTGCGGGTGGCGCTGGTGGCCAGCTCCAGCTGGTCGCACGCGTTCCTCACCGACAAGACCTGGCACCTGCGCCCGGACACCGACGCCGACCGGCGGCTCCACGACGCCTTCCTCCGGCAGGACTGGGCCACCTGGACAGCGGTGACCGGCCGCGAGATCGTCGAGGCCGGGCAGCACGAGATGCTCAACTGGTTCTGCCTGGCCGGGGCGATGGACGAGCTGGGGATGCCGCTGAGCTGGTCGGAGCTCGTGGTGACCGACGTCTTCAACTCCAACAAGTGCTTCGCGATCTTCGAGGGGGCGGCTACATGACGACAGCGACGGCGCGGGCCACCGAACGTGGCGAGTTCATCGTCGCCGGCGGCATCCGGACCCACTTCCACGACGTCGGCCCGCGCGACGGGGCCCCGGTGCTGATGTTGCACGGGTCCGGCCCGGGGGTGTCGGCGTGGGCGAACTGGCGGCTGAACATGGACGCGCTGGCCGCCGCCGGGCACCGGGTGCTGGCCCCGGACCTGGTCGGCTTCGGCTATACCGAGCGCCCCGGGGACGTGTACTACTCGCTGGGCACCTGGTCCGACCAGGTGTTCGCGTTCCTGGACGCGGTCGGGATCCGGGCCGCGGCCGTGGTCGGCAACTCGCTCGGTGGGCGGGTCGCGCTCGATCTCGCGACCACGCAGCCGGATCGGATCGAGCGGATGGTGCTGATGGGCACCCCCGGCGTCGGCATGACGCTGACCGAGGGCCTCAAGCGGCTGCGCACCTACCAGCCGTCGCTGGAGAACATGCGGTCGATGCTGCTGGACTGCTTCGCGGTCGACCCGTCGATCATCACCGACGACCTGGTCCGCACCCGGTACGAGGCCTCGATGCAGCCGGGCATGTTCGAGACCTACACCGAGATGTTCTCCGACCGGCACGCCGGTTCCCAACTGGGCATCACCGAGGAGCAGGTGCGGGCCATCCCGACCCGGACCCTGCTGGTGCACGGGCGCGAGGACAAGGTGGTGCCGGTCGAGGTGTCCTGGAACATGGTCCGGCTGCTGCCGGACGCCGACCTGAGCGTGTTCGCCCACTGCGGGCACTGGACGCAGATCGAACGGGCCGACGACTTCAACCGGGTGGTGAGCGCCTTCCTGGCCTCACCCTGGGTTCCCCGCCGCTGACCGGGTCGAGAAACGAGAGACGACGATGACTCTGCTGGACAACACCCCGACCGCGACCACCGGCTCACCACTGATCCAGGACGACCGGGACAACCACAAGTTCCGGGTGCACCGCTCCACGATGACCTCGCCGGAGATCTTCGCCCGGGAGCGGGACGCCATCTTCAACCGCTGCTGGCTCTACGTCGGGCACGAGTCGGAGATCCCGAACGCCGGCGACTACGTGCGGCGCCCGGTCGCCAACCGGCCGATGTTCATGGTGCGCGGGGCCAAGAGCGGTCGGGTGAACGTCTTCCACAACTCGTGCACCCACCGGGGGGCGATGATCTGCCGGCAGAAGGCGGGGACGTCGAAGTCGTTCCCGTGCTTCTACCACGCCTGGAGCTTCGACTCCGAGGGTGAGCTGAAGGGGGTCCCGGACCGGGACGGCTACGGCCAGCGGCTCAACTTCGCCGAGCTGGGGCTGAAGTCACCGAGGGTGGAGTCGTACCGGGGGTTCGTGTTCTGCAGCTTCGACCCGGACATCGTGGACCTGCCGACGTACCTGGCCGGGGCGAAGGACTACCTGGACCTGGTGGTGGATTCCGCCGACGGTGAGATGGAGATCGTCAAGGGCACCAACGAGTACTGCATCTCGGCGAACTGGAAGCTGCTCAGCGAGAACAGCATCGACGGCTACCACGCCACCAGCGTGCACGACACGTACTTCAAGTACCTGGTCGCGCTGGGCACCGACCTGCGGTCCGGGGTGCAGGGCACCTCCCACGACCTGGGCAACGGGCACGCGGTGCTGGAGTACGACGCGCCCTGGGGTCGGCCGATCGCCCGGTGGGAGCCGCTGTTCGGCGAGCACGCGAAGGAGGAGATCGCGGGGCTGCGCACGCACCTGGTGGACCGCTACGGCGAGGAGCGGGCGTCGCGGATGGCCGACACCAACCGCAACATGCTGATCTTCCCGAACCTGGTGGTGAACGACATCATGGCGGTCACCGTGCGCACGTTCATGCCGAGCGCGCCGGATCAGATGGACGTCACGGCCTGGGAGCTGGCGCCGAAGGGGGAGCTGGCGGCGCTGCGGCAACGGCGGCTGGACTCGTTCCTGACCTTCCTGGGCCCGGCGGGGTTCGCCACCCCCGACGACGTCGAGGCCCTGGAGTCCTGCCAGCAGGGGTTCTCCTCCGGCGGGGTGGAGTGGAACGACATCTCCCGGGGCATGGACCGGACCCCGGCCGGGAACGACGAGTTCCAGATGCGGGTGTTCTGGCGGGAATGGGCGCGCAGGATCGGCTCGGGCATCGGGAGCGCGTCATGACCGCCACCGTGTCGGCGCTGGCCACCGTGACCCGGGCCGAGGTGGAGGAGTTCCTCTTCCACGAGGCCGAGCTGCTGGACGCCTGGGACCTGGACGGCTGGCTCACCCTCTGGGCCGGCGAGGGCACCCGCTACGTCGTGCCGTGCAACGACACCCCCGACGGTGACCCCACCCAGGACCTGGTGCTGATCGACGACGACCAGTTGCGGATGCGGCTGCGGGTGGAGCGGCTGAACAGTCGCAAGGCGCACCGGGAGTACCCGCACTCCCGGACCAACCACCAGATCCACAACGTCCGCCTCCGCGCCCCGGACGGCGACCAGCTCCCGGTGCGGGCGGCGTTCACCGTGTGGCGCTTCCGCAACGGCCGCGCGGTCTCCTACGTCGGCCAGCACCACTACCGGCTGGTCCTCGAGGACGGCCAACTCAAGATCAAGAGCAAGCGGGCCGTCCTGGACATGACCGAACTCCGCCCCGCCGGCGACCTGGCCATCATCCTCTGAGTGCGAGTTAGGACTAGAGTCTGGACACGTGTCCAGACTTCCGTCTACACTTTGGCTCTGCGCTAGTGTCCGAGCAGAGGAGCCGGCCGTGAGATCCGTGGAGCTGGAGGCCCAGATCCGGTCCGGGCCGTTCGGTCCGAAGACCGCCGCGGTGTTCGGCGTCGACGGCACGCTCATCGGGGACTCGTCCCGCCGGATGGCCGAGCTGCGGCATGAGGCGTGGTGGCTGGTGAAGGCGCACCAGCGCGCCGGTCACCTGGTGGTGCTCGCGTCGACCGCCGCCGAGTCCGAGGTCGCCCCGCTGGCCGGGGAGCTCGGCGTGGAGCACGTGGTCAGCGGCCGTGAGCAGCTCCGTGACCTGCTCGACGAGCACGGCGTCGACCTCCGGGACACCCACGTCTACGGGCACGGCGTCGAGGACGTCCCGCTGCTCAGCGCGGTCGGGCACCCACACCCGGTGGATCCGCTCCCGGAGCTCGCGACGCTCGCCGGCCGGCGGGGCTGGCCGGTGCTGCGGCTGCGCTCGACCCGGCCCGAACCGCTCGACCCCCGGCCCGCGCTGCGCACGGTGGGGGTGTTCGGGAGCCTGTTCACCGCCGCCGGGCTGGGCGCCGCCGCCGGCGTGCTGTACGGCGACCGGCGGCGGGGCATCGACCTCACCACCACGGTGTTCGACGCGGTCGCCGGCCCGCTGTCCGGGGTGCGGATCGAGGTGGTGGGCCAGGAGCATGCCTGGGCACAGCGCCCGGCGGTGTTCTTCATCAACCACCAGAGCGCCCTGGTCGACTTCCTGGTCACCGCCCGGATCATCCGCTCCGGGTACACCGCCGTGGCCAAGGCGGAGGTGAAGAGCATGCCGGTGGTCGGCCCGATGTTCGACCTGGCCGGCGTGGCCTTCCTGCAGCGGACCGACCGGGCCAAGGCCATCGAGGCGCTGCAGCCCGCCGTGCAGACGCTGCGCGCCGGCACTTCGGTGATCATCGCCCCGGAGGGCACCCGCTCCGCGTCCCCCAAGCTGGGCCGGTTCAAGAAGGGCGGCTTCCACCTGGCCATGCAGGCCGGGGTGCCGATCGTGCCCATCGTCATCCGCAACGCCGGCGAGATCATGTGGCGCGACGCCCGGACCATCCGCGCCGGGACCATCCACGCCGCCGTGCTCCCGCCGGTCGCCACCGACGGCTGGCGGGTCGAGGACCTCGATGGCAAGGTCGCCGAGATGGTCGATCTCTACAACCACACCCTGGAGAACTGGCCGGCGCCCACCGCCGACCGGAGCTGAACCGATCCGATCCGCTCGACCCGAACCGGAGGCACGATGTCCACGGCAACCACCACCACCTCGGCGGACGCGACCATGCCGGACGAGATCGCCCGCGCGGTGGTCCTCCCGGAGTCGTACGTCAACGAGAACGAGATCAGCTACCCGGCCTTCAGGTGGCTGCGGGAGAACAACCCGCTCGGCGTGGCCCGGGTGGACGGGTTCGACCCGCTGTGGATCGTCACCAAGTTCGCCGACATCCAGCGGATCGAGGTGGACAACAAGACCTTCGGCGTGGGCGAGCACAACCCGATCCTGGCCACCCAGGCCGGTGACGAGTTCTTCCGCTCGATGTCGCCCGAGGGCAAGGTCCGCAACATGGACGTGGTCGTCTACATGGACCCGCCCGAGCACGACAAGCTCCGCAAGATCTTCAACCCCTGGTTCCGCCCGGGCAACGTCAAGCGGTTCGAGGACCAGCTCCGGGTGCTGGCCAAGAAAGAGGTCGAGCGGATGCTCGACTACGACGGCGAGTGCGACTTCATGGGCGACATCGCCGGCTGGTTCACCCTCCGGGCGATCGTCACCCTGTTCGGCGCGCCGATGGAGGACGAGCAGATCTTCATGGACCTGTCGAAGGCGTTCTTCGGCGGCTCCGACCCGGACGAGAAGCGTGAGGACGTCGTGGCCGACGACCCGGCCGCCGCCGCGCAGCAGTGGGCGGCGACGGTCATGGACTTCAACCGGTACTTCACCGAGAAGCACCACGAACGGCGTGGTCAGGAGGGCGAGGACCTGCTGACGATCATCGCCAACGCCGAGGTGGACGGCGAGCCGATCAGCGAGGGCTACGCCAACGGGCAGTACATCGCCATGGTCACCGCCGGCCACGACACCACCAGCGCCACCGCGTCGGCGACCATCCTGCAGATGACCAAGGAGCCGGAGCTGCTGGCCCGGGTCGCCGCCGACCCGTCGCTGGCGCCGAAGCTGGTCGAGGAGGGGGTCCGGCACACCTCCCCGGTGCGGCACTTCATGCGGACCGCCCTGCAGGACACCGAGCTGCGCGGCCGGACGATCGCCGAGGGCGAGCGGCTGATGATGTGCTTCCCGTCCGGCAACCGGGACGAGGAGGTCATCCCGAACGCCGACGTCTTCGACATCGACCGCACCCCGAACCGGCACCTCGGCTTCGGGCACGGCGCGCACATGTGCATCGGTCAGCGCATCGCCCGGGCCGAGCTGGCCATCCTCTGGGAGGAGCTGCTGCCCAAGCTCAAGACCGTCGAGCTGGCCGGCGAGCCCAAGTACCTGCAGACCAACTTCGTCGGTGGGTTGAAGAGCCTGCCGATCCGGTTCACCAAGGCGTAGACCGCCGGCCCCGGATCGGCTAGTCGCAGGCGGCGGCGCCGTTCAGCATGCCGGCGCGGAACTGGCGGACCCGGTCGAAGCCGTGGTCCCCGGGGGCGGCGCGGCCGTCGGCGTCCCGGGCGGCCAGGTCCTCGCTGAGCAGCTCGTCGACCGCCTCGTCCAGGTCGCCGGGGGAGAGGCGGAAGTCGGTCGCGCCGACGAACAGCGAGGCGGTGTACGCCCCGGTCAGGCAGGTCGCGGCGCGAGCGGCGTCCGGGCCGACCGTCGGCCGGTCCATCGCGGCGAGGTAGGCCAGGGCGTAACGGCTGGTCAGGACGGTGGCGGCGGCGTAGTCGCCGTAGCTCCGCACGGTGGCGGCCAGTTGGACCCGATCGGGGCGGGCCGGGACGTCCGGGCCGGCCTCCGGGCGCAGCAGGTGCGCCTTCGGGTACCCGCGTGCCGCGCTGAGCCGGTCGAACCAGCCGGCCACATCCGGCTCCAGCTGCGCGAGCAGCGCGGTCAGGCTCAGGTTGCCGCCGCGCCCCTTGTCGGCCACCGACCGGTAGGGCTGCTGGGTGAAGGTGGTCTCCTCGACGGTCATCCGCAGGCAGCTGTCCGGGCCGTCGTCGTAGCCGCCGATGAACGCCGACGCCCGGTCGAAACCGTTGCCGTGGGCGCCGTGCACCGTGGCCCGCCCCACCGGGTCCCGGAACGACACCAGGCCGTGCAGCGCCCGGTCCAGGGCGGCCGGGTCGGTGCGCAGCCCGGCGATCCGGCCGTTGGCCACCGCGCGCAGCGTCGAGCCGGACAGGCAGTCGGCCATCCCTTCGAGCAGGATCGTCGGGTACCGGTCGGGCTCGCGCTGCTGGGCGGCCGTGTCGATGCCGGCCCGGGCCTGCACGGCGTGGCCGATCTCGTGGGCCAGAGCCATGATCACCGCGCTGTCCCCGTACTCGGTGCGCAGGTTCGGGACCAGCGTGGTGCGGTCCCACGCGACGGTGTCCAGCCGGGGGCAGTACAGCGCCTGGTCGGTCAGGTCCAGCGCGCGGGACAGGCACGGCGCCGGGTTCGCGGCCTCGTTGGGGTTCGCGGCCACGAACCCGTTCAGCGGCCGCCACGGGGCGCCGAACTCGGCCGGGAAGGTGGCCCTCCAGTACCGGTCGATCCCGGTGACCACGCGGGTGGCGAACCGGTCGTCGGCGCTGTCGGTGGCGCCCAGCACCGGCAGCAGCCCCGCGTCCAGCGCACCGCGCGGCCGGCCACCCGGCTGCTGATCGGCGGCCGGGACGGCCACCTCGTCGCGGGCGGCGACCGCCTCGCCCTGGACGACCTGACTGCAGCCGGTGACTGAAAGCGAGAGAATGACTACGGTGAGCAAGAACAGGTGGCGCTTCGAGCGCACGGACGGGCGATCACAGTCACCCCCCGTTACGACCATGGGGTTATTGTGCGGTAAAGCGGGCGTTCAGACACCCCATTTGGCTCACCCAGTTGGCTGATACCTGGCCGACCGGGGGCGAGCGGATGCGCGCCGAGGCCTCCCGTTACGGTCGCGGGCGTGATGACCACCCGCCTGGACGCCGGCTCGCGCACCACCGGGGTGCTGGCGGTCGGGGTCTCGGTGGCCGCCGTGGCGGTCGCCGCCTGGCTGTTCGTCCGCTACCCCGGGGTCCTGGTCTCCGGAGTGGCGAACAGCGACCCGAAGAGTCACGTCGACTTCGAGACCTTCTACCGCTCCTCGGTGGCGCTGCTGGACCGGTCGGACGTCTACCGGACCGGCTCGATCCTGCCGAACCTGAACCCGCCGCTGCTCGCGCTGCTGCTGACCCCGTTCGCCGCGCTGCCGGCGGCGCCGTCCTACTGGGCGTTCACCGCCGTGAGCGTGCTGGTGATGACCACCGCGGTGCTGCTGGTCTGCCGGGAGCTGCGGCTGGGCGCGGGCTGGACGGTGCTGGCCGTGCTCACCCTGTGGGCGGGTTCGCCGCTGCACGGGACGCTGGTGCTCGGCCAGATCTACGGCTTGCTGATGTTCGGCCTGGTACTGGGCTGGTTGGCCCAACGGCGCGGCCGCCCGGTGCTGGGCGCGGCGGTGCTCGGCGTGGCGGTCGCGGTGAAGCCGTCGCTGGCGCCGGTGCTGCTGATCCCGCTGCCGCAGCGGCGCTTCCGGGTGCTGGTGGCCGGGGTGGTCGGCGCCGGGGTGGCCACGATCGTCGGGGTGCTGGCCGCCGGCCCGGCCAGCGCGCTGTCCTGGCTGAAGCTGGCCTCCGGCACCCCCGCGCCCGAGGTGGACGCGAACGCGTCGCTGCCGGGTCTGGTGGCCCGGCTCGGCGGCCCCGGCGCGCTGGGCTGGGTGCTGACGGTCGCCATCGTGGCGGCCTCCCTGTGGTGGGTCCGGCACGCGATCCCGGCCGGGGGGCCGGTACCGCGGGGCACCGTGGGTCCGACCGACGCCGCCCTGTTCGCGGTGGCCGCCGGGTGCCTGCTGGCCGCCCCGATCGCCTGGCTGAACTACTTCGTGCTGCTCTGGCCGGGGGCGCTGCTGCTGATCGCCGCCGGACGCTGGCGGATCGGGCTGCCGCTGCTGGTCGTCCCGGTGGTGCCGGTGGCCTGGGGCAACCTGTGGCAGGCCGACCCGGAGAGCGTGGCGGCGCTGGCCGGGCGGTCGCTGTACTGCCTGGTACTGGTCGGCTACTGGGTGGCGCTGCTGCGGTTCGCCGCCACGGCGGCGACCCCGGTGGCGGCGACCCCGGTGGCGACGGCTCCCGTCTCGGACCCGGCCGGCGCCTCCGGCTCGAACCGCAACCAGAGCACCCCGGTCGGTGGCACCCGCAGCACCGCCGACGCCGGCCGGCCGTGCCACGGCTCCTCGCCGGCGTGAACCTCGCCGAGGTTGCCCACCCCTGACCCGCCGTACCCCTGCGCGTCGGTGTTCAGCACCTCGCGCCAGCGGCCGGCGAACGGCAGCCCGATCCGGTAGTCGTGGTGCGGGTGGCCGGCGAAGTTGGCCACGCAGGCGATCACCGAGCCGTCGGTGCCCCAGCGCAGGAACGAGAACACGTTCCCGGCGGCGTCGTTGGCGTCGATCCAGGCGAAGCCGTCCGGTGAGCTGTCCTGGCTGTACAGCGCGGGCTGGTCGCGGTAGGTCCGGTTGAGGTCGCCGACCAGCGTCTGGATCCCGGAGTGCAGCGGGTTCTCCAACTGGCCCCAGTCCAGCGACCGGGCCTCCGACCACTCCCGGTGCTGGCCGAACTCCTGGCCCATGAACAGCAGCTGCTTACCGGGGAAGGCCCACATGTAGCCCAGCAGCGCGCGCAGGTTGGCCGCCTTGTTCCAGTCGTCACCGGGCATCCGGGTCCACAGCGACCCCTTGCCGTGCACCACCTCGTCATGGCTGATCGGCAGCACGAAGTTCTCGGTGTAGGCGTAGACCATCGAGAACGTCATCTCGTTGTGGTGGTAGCCGCGGTGGACCGGCTCACGCCCGGCGTAGTGCAGCGTGTCGTGCATCCAGCCCATGTTCCACTTGAACCCGAAGCCCAGGCCGCCCAGGTGGGTGGGCCGGGTGACGCCGGGCCAGGAGGTGGACTCCTCGGCGATGGTGACCACCCCGGGGTGGGTCCGGTAGACGGTCGCGTTCATCTCCTGCAGGAACGACACCGCCTCCAGGTTCTCCCGGCCGCCGTAGATGTTCGGCAGCCACTGGCCCTCCTCCCGGGAGTAGTCCAGGTAGAGCATCGAGGCCACGGCGTCCACCCGCAGGCCGTCGATGTGGAACTCCTCCAGCCAGTACAGGGCGTTGGCGACCAGGAAGTTGCGTACCTCCTTGCGGCCGAAGTCGAACACGTAGGTGCCCCAGTCCAGCTGCTCGCCGCGCCGGGGGTCGGGGTGCTCGTAGAGCGGGGTGCCGTCGAACCGGGCCAGCGCCCACTCGTCCTTCGGGAAGTGCGCGGGGACCCAGTCCACGATCACCCCGTAGCCGGCCTGGTGCAGCCGGTCGACCAGGTACCGGAAGTCGTCGGGGTTGCCGAACCGGGAGGTCGGGGCGTAGTAGGAGCTGACCTGGTAGCCCCAGGACCCGCCGAACGGGTGTTCGGCCACCGGTAGCAGCTCGACGTGGGTGAACCCGGTCTTGCCCAGGTAGGTGATCAGCTCGTCGGCCAGGCCCCGGTAGTTCAGGCCCTGCTGCCAGGAGCCCAGGTGGATCTCGTAGACGCTCATCGGCTCGGCCACCGGCTGGGACACGGCGCGGCGCTCCAGCCAGGCCCGGTCGCCCCACTGGTAGCTCGAGACGTCCACCACGATCGACGCGGTGGCCGGCGGCACCTCGGCGCGGCGGGCCATCGGGTCGGCCTTCTCCCGCCAGCGGCCGTCCTGGCCGAGGATCCGGAACTTGTACCGGGTGCCGTCCCCGATGCCGGGCACGAACACCTCCCACACCCCGGAGTTGCCCAGGGAGCGCAGCGGGTGGCCCAGGCCGTTCCAGCCGTCGAAGTCACCGCACACCCGCACCCCCCGCGCGGTCGGCGCCCACACCGCGAAGCTGGTGCCGGACACCACGCCGCCCGGGGTCTCGTAGTGCCGCACGTGCGCGCCCAGGACGTCCCACAGCCGCTCGTGCCGGCCCTCGCCGATCAGGTGCAGGTCCACCTCGCCGAGGGTGGGCAGCCAGCGGTACGGGTCGTCGGTCCGGGTCACGTGGTCGCCGTAGCGGACGTCCAGCCGGTAGTCGCCCGCGTCGTGCGGGATCAGGGCGGAGAACAGCCCGGCGTCGTGCACCCGGTGCAGCGGGTAGGACCGGCCCTCGACCAGCGCGGACACCGCGTCGGCGTGCGGGCGCAGGGCGCGGATCACGGTGCCCCCGGAGGTCGGGTGGCTGCCCAGCACGGAGTGCGGGTCGTGGTGTTCGCCGGTGATCAGTCGAGTGACCTCGTCGGCGGCGGGCGGGTTGGCGGGCAGAGTCTGGACATCGGCCGACATTCTCATCAGCGTAGGCGGGCCACTGAACCGGTGCAGTCCCGGGCGGTGCGCATGTGGTGCGAGCTACTGGTAGGACACGAACGTGATGTCCGGGCTGACCGCGAGGGTCTGCGCGGGGGTCAGCATCGGCCGGTCCTCGTCGATGAAGTTCTTCCAGCCCCAGCCCACCCCGGGCAACGCCTCGGCCCGCAGCGCGTTCCAGGTCCGCAGCTTCAACGACGGGCTGCCGAAGCCGTCGGCGTGCACCAGCACGGCCACCTCGTCGCGGCCGGTGTCCAGCCGGGCCCGGTCGGCGATCATGGCGGTGCGGAACTGGTGGATCATCAGCAGCTTCTGCGGCAGCCGGTGCGCGGCGGTGAGACCGGCCAGCCAGTCGATCACCCGGTTCACCTCGTCCACCCCGACCGACCCGATCTGGGCCAGGTGCCGCTGCCCCGGGGCCAGCCGCCACTCCGGGTCCAGCGCCAGGCCCACGTGCGGCTGGACCAGCAGCTCCTGGTACCGACGGGCCTGGCTGAGGAAGTCGGCCGTCCCCGGCTGCAGATCCAGCACCACGTAGATCCCGGCCTCCCGCGCGGCGTCCACCCAGGGCCGCAGCTGCTCGACCGCGCTCTCGTTGGAGAAGTCGCCGTCCGGGCCGGGTGCGGTGGAGGCGACGGTCGTGATGATCTCGAAGGCGCCGATCACCGGCAGCCCGGAGGACGGCCGGTACTCCTGGGCCAGCCCGCTGACCCGGCGGATCGAACCGGCCAGGTCCTGCTCACCGAGGGAGCCGAGGGCCCGGGTGGTCGGGTTGCCGTAGAGCGCGACCATCCGCCGTCCGGCGATCAGCCGGCCGCCGCCGGGCAGCTCCGGGATGTCGGCGGCGGCCGCCGTGAGCCGGCGCTCGAGCTGCTCGGGCGGGCCGAACGACTGGCCGAGCGCCACCACGTGCGCCGGGCGCCCGGCCCGCAGGGTGGCGATCACCCTCGCATCGGCCCGGGGGTCCGGCACCGGCAGGACGTGCACCTCGGCGCCGGCCGCGCGGGCGGTGGAGGTGGCGGCCGCGGCGTCCGCCGCCGCCCGGGACAGCACCAGCACATCGCTCGACGCCGGGACCGGCGCGGGGGCCGGGTCGCCCGGCTCGGCCGGGTCCAGGACGCTCACCGACAGGCCCCGCGACCGGGCCCAGGTCTCGGCCGGCGCCCCGACCGCGACCACCGAGCGGGTGCCCAGCCGCGCCAGCTCCCCGCCCACCAGTTCGGCGGTGGCCGGGTCGGGCGCGGTCGGCACCAGCAGCATCGGCACCTTGAGGCGTTCCGCCTCGGCCGAGGCGACCGCCTGGCCGGGGCCGTCGCCGTCCACCGCGAGCACGGCGGTCGGCGCGCTCCGGAACAGCAGCGCGCTGGTGGCCACGGCCAGCCGCACGGCGTCCGGCCCGGGCAGCACGGTCAGCGCGGCGGCCGGTGGCGCGGTCGTCGGCCCCGTCTGCAGCGAGCAGGCCACCGCCGATGAGCAGGCGAGCTGCAGCACCGCGGCCATCGACACCCACCACCGCGCCCGTCGACCCACGGGGGCGAGGGTAGGGGGACGAGTACCATCGGAGTGAACCGACCCGGAGGCCCGTCACGTGCTGATCCTGCTGACCTTCGAGTCACCGGAGGGTGAGCGGGCACGGGGCCCGAACGTCGTCTACCAGCCGGATCTGTCCGGAGCGTCCGCCGATCGACTCGCCGATCGGCTGCGGGAGCTCCGGCCGGACGCGCTGGTCACCCGGGGTGTTCCGGACCCGGCCGCGCTGGCCGCCTGGCGGGCCGCCCGCCCGGACAGCCCCCTGGTGGTCGTGCACATCGGCGCCTCCGCCGGGCTGGAGCCGGACGTCGCGGACGGCATCGCGGTCGAGCGGGCCGCCGACACCCGGGCCGCCCTGCGCACGGCCGAACGGGCCTGGAACCGGGCGTCGGCGCCGTCACCTGTCGTGCGGCCGGGCGCCGACCGTTCGGTGGTGCTGGTCGGGGCCGGGGTGGTCAACCTGGTCACGGCGCTGCACCTGGTCCGGCACGGGTACGAGGTGACGCTGTACGACCGGGCCCCGGACCCCCGGGCCGGCGCGGACTGGACGGCGTACGGGTGCACCCGGGGCGGCGGCGACGGGCGCATGTTCACCCTGACCGAGGCGGACAGCTACAACGGCCGGGACTGGCGCGCCGACGGCACCTCGAACGACCTGCTGAGCCGGCCGGTGTCGGCCGACGGCTGGCTGCTGGCCAAGGCCGGCGACCAGTCCGAGCCCGAGCGGCGGTGGGCGCACGACTTCCACCGGATGCCGTCCTGGCTGGCCGACGGGTACACCGAGGACATCTTCGCGGTGAACCGGGCGGCGATGACCGGTTGGGCGGAGCTGCTCGACACCGAGAGCGACCTGTTCGGCGAGGAGACCGGCTACCGCGAGGGCATCCTGCGGCTCTACACCGACCCGGGCTACCTGCGCTGGCACGTCGAACGCAACGACCGCCTGGGCGCCACCCGCCGGGTGCTCACTCGAGCGGAGATCCGGGCCGACTACCCGGCGCTCGCCGCCCCGTGCACGGATGGCACCGTGGCCGGCGGGATCGAGGTGGTCGGCTTCACGGTGAACGTGCACCGGTTCGTGGCCGTCCTGGTCGACCGGCTGGAGCGGGCCGGGGCCCGGTTCCACTGGGACACCGCGGTGACCGGCGTCCAGTGGGCCGCCACCGGTCTCGCCGAGGGCCTCAGCACCGCCGACGGGCCGGTCCGGGCCCGGCACTACCTGCTCTCGCCCGGGGCGTACGGGAACGACCTGCTCCGCGGCACCCGGTCGCACGGCAAGATCCACGGGATGCTCGGCGTGTGGCTGTCGGTGCCCAACACCGAGCCCCGGCTGGAGCACTCGCTGAAGATCGCCCGGGAGGGCCACCGCGGTGAGGAGACCAACGCCACCCTCGGTGTGGACGAGGCCGGCCGGCCGGTGCTGATCTGCGGCGCCGGCTACGGCTGGACCGGGCTCGACCCCGGCAACATCGACTCCGCCGAGCTGGACCAGCTGTTCGACGCGCTGGAGGACACCGTCCGCCGGTTCTTCCCCGCCGGGTACGCCGCCGCCCGGGACGGCGGCACGCTGCACGAGAGCCGGCGGTTCTGCGTCCGGCCGTGGACGTCGTCCTGCCTCGGGGTCTTCGAGCGGATCGGCACCACCGACGGTGGGGCGCTGGTGGTGACCGGCGGGCACAACACCGGCGGGTTCGCGCAGTCCCCGGTGGTCGCCGAGGCGGCGCTGGCGGCGTGCGAGGGCCGGCCGCACCCGATGCACAGCGCGTACGACCCCGAACGGCTGGACCGCTTCTACGCCTAGGCGCCGGGCAGCGGCTCGGCCAGCTTGAGGACCACGGCCAGCCGCTCGTCGCCGTACTTGCGGCTGAACAGGCGGTGCGCCAGCTCGCCCTCCTCGGAGTCGGTGTCCACGGCGAACAGCTCGTAGGTCCGGTTCGGCTCGGGCTCGTCCCGGGCCTCGTGCCGGCCGACCCGCGCCGTCAGGCCGGCCACCCCGGAGTTGGCGTGGTTGTTCACGATCTGGTGCCCGCTCACGTAGATCACGTCGTGGTGCTCGACGAAATCGACGCGGTAGTCCCGCTCGTCTCCCTCCGAGCTGACCACGATCTCGATCGTCCGGAACTGGGCCAGGGTGCGGGTGGCCTGGGCCTCCCACAGCTCCTCGAACTTGCTGCCGACGAACGAGCCGAGCTGGGTGCGCGGGCTGGTCTGGTACTGGGCGGCGTTCCACGAGGTGGTGTCCACCGGGAAGAAGGAGATCATCGCGGAGTCGTCCACCCGGTACATCTGCACCGGCGGGAGCGCGGAGTAGACGCGGACCTCGATGTTCGGCCGCTGCCCCTCCGGCAGCGCCTCGACGAAGTCGTGCAGGACCTTGAGGTTGTCCATGATGTTGTCCACCACCGCCGTGCGGTTCCGCAGGTCGTCGGCCCGCTGCTCGGCGGCCCGGGCGTCCGGGTCGAGCAGCAGGATGCGCACCTTCACCCCGTGTTTGGTGGCCTCGCTCAGCGAGTTCAGGAAGGGCCGGGTGAACTTGTCCTGCAGCAGGTCGGTCCAGAGCTCCAGGATCATCACGCACTGCCGCGCGTCGGCCGTCCGCTTGATGAACCCGCCGTGGTCGAACCGTTCCAGCACGGACTCGCGGTGCAGCTCGCCCCGGGCCAGGAAGGGGGCCACCAGGAACAGCACGACGACGGTGCCGATGAGGTCGGCGCCGACGTTCAGGCTGAGGTTCTGGCCGTAGTCGGGCAGCGGGCTGGCCACCCGGAGCAGTACCAGGATCACGATCAGCAACCCGGAGACCACCAGGATGTAGAACCACCGCCGCCGCGCGTAGCTCCACAGATAGGCCGGTGAAGCCAGACTCCGACGTCCCTCCGGCACCGTCGACAACCCCCCACCCGTTCGTGTCCGACGATCATCCTACTGGTGGGGTCCCGACTTTCCGGTCGGTCGAAGGGCCACCGGCCCTGATGTCGCGCCGGGCGCGTCGGTCGTATGGGATACCTCCCATGACGACGGAGCTGGTCGAGCTGACCGACCTGATCTCCTGTTGGGAGCCGCTGACCGGGCGGCGATCGGTGCCCAGGTCGGTGGTGCTCGACCGGCTGCGCGCCTCCGGGCAGCACCGGGCGATGCGGATCGCCCGGCGGCTGCCTGCCCGCGGGGACGTCCGCGGGGACTTTCTGGATGACGAGGCCGTCGACGCGTTGCTCATCCGGGTGCACTGCGAGCTGCAACGGCTGTCCGAGGAGCTGCAGCAGGGCCGTCGGGTCGCCGAGCGGCTGGGCGGATGGGTGGCCGAGCTGCGCGCCCAGGACCCGGCCCGGCCGGTGCGGGTGGTCGACGTGGGCTGCGGGCTCGGGTACGTGCTGCGCTGGCTGGCCACTGCCCAGACCCTCGGCCCGGGGGTGGAGCTCGTCGGGCTGGATCTGAACGGCACGCTGGTCGGCGCCGCCCGGGCGCTGAGCGAGCGGGAGGGGCTCGACGTCGAGTTCGTCCAGGGTGCCGCCGCCGCGCTGCGCAGCCTGGTCCCGGCGCCGGAGCGCACCGTCGTCATGTCCACCGGTCTGCTGCATCACCTGCGCGGCGACGCGCTGCCGGAGTTCTTCCGGGGCCAGCGCGACCTCGGGGTGCACGCCTTCTGCCACTGGGACCCGGTGCCCGGGCCGTGGTCGACGATGGGGGCCTGGATGTTCCACCGGGCCCGGATGCGCGAGCCGGTGTCGCGCCACGACGGGGTGCTGTCGGTGCGCCGGGCCCACCCGGCCTCGGCCCTGCTGGAAGCGGCCGGGTCGGCGGCCCCCGGTTATGAGCTGAGCTGCACCGACACCGGTATCTGGCCGTTCACGCTGACCGAGCGGCTGCGCCCGATCGTGGGGGTGCGCCGATGACCGTGCTGGCGGCGCTGGCCGCGCTCGGGCTGTGCGACGGCGCGCTCAGCGGTTTCCGGTCCGGGACCGGCCGTACCGGGCTCATCCGGCACCGCGCCTGGGACCGGCGGGCGTTGCGCCGCGGGCTCGTGGTGAGCGTCGTTCTGCTGGCCCCGGCGGTGGTCTTGGCCCTGCTCAACATCGGGCTGACCGGCCAGCCCGCCGCCGCCCGCTGGTCGGTGTGGCGGGAGGCCGGCGTCGGGATGCTCCTGGTGTACCTGCCCTACGGGGTGCTCTGCCTGCTGGCGCTGGCCGGCTACGCGACCCTCCCGTGGCGGTACCGGTTCCGGGCGATCGCGGTGATCCTCGGCCCGTTCACCCTGGTCCGCCCCGGGGTGGCCGTGGCCGGCGGGGTCCTGGCCGTGGCCCGCACAGGTGACCTCGTCGTCGGCCTGGGCGTGCTGCTGGCCGTGGCCGGCGTCCTGATGGTCGGGCCGGTGTGCGACCGGCTCTGGTACGGCGTACGGGCGCGGCGGGTCGAGGGCGCGGCGGGGGTTGTCGGCCGGCGGCGTTAACGTGTCCGGGTGCTGGTCATCCACGGTCTGTGGTCGCTCGGCCGTGGTCTGCTGCTCTGGGCCGAGGACGGTGAACGCCCGGCGCGCAGCCCCAGCTCGGCGTTGCGCTCCGCCCGGTCGCACCCGTTCGCGCTGCCGGCCGATCGGCTGGCGGCGGTGCACCCGGGCAAGCCAGGCCTGGCCACGCTGCTGCTGCCCTCGCACCGGGCCGCCCCGCTGGACTCCCCGGAGCTGGTCCGGACCTCGCCCCGGTCGCGGTCGAGCGCCCCGCCGACGCTGACCGCCTGGTCGGTGCCGGTGGTGGCGATCGACCCGGCCGAGCTGCTCGACCCGGCGGGCGAGGTGCGCTACGGCGCCTCGGTCGGCTGGCTGCGGGCGCTCGCCGAGTTCGCCGTCGACCTCGCCACCCGGGGCCGGACCGTCCCGGCGTTGCGCCTGGGCGAGTCCGCCGGGCCGGCCGGCGAATCCGGCGGGACGCGGGTGGTGACGGCCGGGTTCGGCGGGGCGGTCGCGGCCGACGCGCGGGCGGGGTTCGGGGGGCCGGTCGGGGTGGACGCGGGCCAGGGGGAGCCCGGGGCACCGGCCGGTCCGAGGGCGGCGTGGCGGCCGGTGCTGACCGGGCCGGACGCCGCCGCCGCGCGCGGGCTGGTCGCGGCGATGCCCCCGGTGGTCCGGGCCGAGCAGGCCGGTCCGCCGGGGCTGGCCGTGCTCACCGGGCCGGACGGGCAGGACCCGGACGCGCTGGTCGCCGACGCGCTGGACGTGCTGGTGGACGCGGCCGTCCGGGACCGGCTGGCCACCGCACCGATCCACCTGGTACCCCGCCGTCCCGCGCGCGCCGCCCGCACCGCCGAGCCGCCCGCGGTGGAGGCCTGGTTGGCCGCGCTGACCAGCGGCGACGGCACGTTCTCCGGTCCGCCCGCCCAGGTCGCCGCGCTGGCCGACGCGCTGGCCTGCTGGGACGAGGTCGGCGACGAGCCCGCCGGGCCGGCCCGGGCCACCTTCCGGCTGGTCGAGATGGCCCCGCTGGACGACCCGGGGGACCCGGACCCCGACCTGCCGGAGACGATCTGGCGGCTGGAGTTCCTGCTGCGCTCGAGCGAGGACCCGAGCCTGCTGGTGCCGGCCGAGCAGGTCTGGCACGCCCCGGACGGGCTGGCCCGGTGGATCGAGGAGCCGCAGGAGCTGCTGCTGGCCGAGCTGGGCCGGGCCAGCGTGATCTACCCGGAGCTGGCCGGCGCGCTGCGCGAGACCCACCCCTACGCCCTGGACCTGGACACCGAGGGCGCCTACCGGTTCCTGGCCGAGGTCGCCGCCCGGCTGGACCAGGCCGGGTTCGGGGTCCTGCTGCCCAGCTGGTGGGGCTCCCAGACCCGGCTCGGGCTGTCGGTGTCGGCCAGCAGCACCCCGGTGGACGCGGTGCTCACCGACGGCGGTCTGTCCCGCGACCAGCTGGGCCGCTTCGACTGGCGGCTGGCCGTCGGCGGTGACGTGCTCACCGAGGACGAGATCGCCGAGCTGGTGGCGACCAAGGCGCCGCTGGTCCGGCTGCGCGGCAAGTGGGTGGCGGTCGACCCCGACCGGTTGCGCCGCGGCCTGGAGTTCCTGCGCACCGCGCCGACCGGGGCGTCCACCCCGGCCGAGCTGCTGGCCCTGGTCACCGGGGCCACCGGGGGAGCGGCCGAGACACCGCTGCCGATCGTGTCGGCCGACGTGGACGGCTGGCTGGCCGACGTGCTCTCCGGGGCGGCCGAGCGCACGCTGCGCCCGGTCGACCCGCCGCCGGACTTCGGCGCCCGGCTACGCCCCTACCAGCAAAGAGGGCTGTCCTGGCTGTCGTTCCTGTCCTCGCTGGGGCTGGGCGCCTGCCTGGGTGACGACATGGGCCTGGGCAAGACCGTCCAGCTGCTGGCCCTGGAGGCCCGGGAACGGGCGGAGACCGATCGCGGCCCGACCCTGCTGCTCTGCCCGATGTCGCTGGTCGGCAACTGGCAGCGGGAGTCGGCGAAGTTCGCGCCCGGGCTCACGGTGTACGCCCACCACGGCGCCGGCCGGGCCCGGGGCGCGGCCCTGGCGGAGAAGATCCAGGAAGCCGACCTGGTGGTCAGCACCTACGGCACCGCCACCCGGGACGTAGAGTCACTAGCCGCCCGGAAATGGCGCCGGGTGGTGCTGGACGAGGCCCAGGTGGTGAAGAACAGCCTCTCCCAGGCGGCCAAGGCCGTCCGCCGCCTCCAGGCCGAGCACCGGATCGCGCTGACCGGCACCCCGATGGAGAACCGGCTCTCCGAGCTGTGGTCGGTGATGGACTTCCTCAACCCCGGGGTGCTGGGCACCGCCGAGCGGTTCCGGCACCGCTACGCCATCCCGGTCGAGCGGCACCGGGACACCCAGGCCGCTGAACGGCTCAGAACCGTCACCCGGCCCTACCTGCTGCGCCGGCTGAAGACCGACAAGGACATCATCTCCGACCTGCCCGAGAAGATCGAGATCGTCCAGGACTACCGGCTCACCCCCGAGCAGGCATCGCTCTACCGCACCGTGGTCGACGACATGCTGGAGAAGATCGAGGGGTCGGACGGCGTGCAGCGACGGGCCAACGTGCTGGCCGCGATGACCAAGCTCAAGCAGGTGTGCAACCACCCGGCGCAGCTGCTGCACGACGGGTCCCCGATCGGCCGCCGCTCAGGGAAGGTGATCCGGCTGGAGGAGGTGCTGGCCGAGATCCTGGCCGAGGGCGACCGGGCGCTGTGCTTCACCCAGTTCACCGAGTTCGGCGCGATGCTGGTGCCGCACCTGTCCGCCCGGTTCGACCAGGAGGTGCTCTACCTGCACGGCGGGGTGCCCAAGCGGCGCCGGGACGAGATGGTGGCCCGGTTCCAGGCTTGTGACGATTCGGACGGCCCCAAGATCTTCCTGCTGTCGCTGAAGGCCGGTGGCACCGGACTGAATCTCACCGCCGCCAACCAGGTGCTGCACCTGGACCGCTGGTGGAACCCGGCGGTGGAGAACCAGGCCACCGACCGGGCGTTCCGGATCGGGCAGAAGCGCAACGTGCAGGTCCGCAAGTTCGTCTGCGCCGGCACCCTGGAGGAGCGGATCGACCAGATGATCACGGCCAAGAAGCAGCTGGCCGACCTGGTGGTCAGCGACGGGGAGGGCTGGCTGACCGAGCTGTCCACCGGCGAGCTGCGCGAGCTGTTCGCGCTGGGGTCGGAAGGGGTGAGCCCGGATGAGTGAGCCGTTCTGGTGGCGCGACCGCGGCCCCACCCGGGCCATCCCGGTGGACGGCGGCATCGTCGCGCGCAGCACCCGGGGCGCGATCGGGCAGAGCTGGTGGTCGGGCCGGTTCATCGGGGTGCTGGAGGCGATCGGGGTGGGCGGCCGGCTGGACCGGGGCAAGAAGTACGCCCGGGACGGCCAGGTGATCTCCCTGGAGCTCGGGCCCGGCTCGGTCACCGGCGCCGTGCAGGGCAGCCGCCCCAAGCCGTACCGGGCGCGGATCGGGCTGGTCACCTTCGGCAAGCCGGAGTGGGCCCGGGTGGAGCAGGCCATGGCGGACAGCGCCTGGTACGCGGCGAAGCTGCTGGCCGGGGAGATGCCCGAGGACATCGAGGAGGTGTTCGCCCAGGTCGGGCTGGCGCTGTTCCCGGCGGCCGCCGCCGACCTGAGCATGGACTGCGACTGCCCGGACCACCAGGTGCCGTGCAAGCACCTGGCCGCGATGTTCTACCTGCTCGCCGAGTCGTTCGACGAGGACCCGTTCGGCATCCTGGCCCTGCGCGGCCGGGACCGGTCGACCCTGCTGGAGAACATCCGGTCCCGCCGGGGCGGCCCGGATCTCGGGGCGGTGGCGCCCCCACCGGCCGCCGACGGCCCGGGCGTTCCGGCGCTGGCCGACTGCCTGGACCGCTACTACCGGATGCCCGGGGAGCTGCCGGTCCTGGTGCCGGTGGTGGCCCCGGTGGACGCGTTGCTCGACCAGCTGCCCCGGGTCGGGCTCACCGTGCGCGGGCGGCCTCTGGTCGAGCTGCTCCGACCGGCCTACGAGGGGCTGACCGAACAGGAGGAGGGCGGGTGAACCCCAGGCGAAGGTAGGGCTGGGCCCCTTGTTCCGGAGCGTTGACCAGCGGATTCTCTTCCGAGGCAAGCAAGAGCTGAGAACGACCTCAGGAGAGAATCCATGACCACCACCGACCATCAGGGCGCCGCCGGGGACCACACGGCCTCCGACGCCGACCGCGCCGTCAAGGCCAAGCACCGGGCGTTGTGGGCGTCCGGGGACTACCCGGCGGTCGCCGCCGAGCTGATCCCGTCGCTCGGCCCGGCGCTGGTCACGGCGTGCGGGGTGCGGGCCGGACAGCGGGTGCTCGACGTCGGCGCGGGCAGCGGAAACGCCGCCATCCCGGCCGCCGCCACCGGCGCGACGGTGATCGCGTCCGACCTCACCCCCGAGCTGTTCGAGCCGGGCCGCAAGATCGCCGCGGACCGGGGCGTCGAGCTGACCTGGGAGGAGGGTGACGCCGAGGCGCTGCCCTACCCGGCGGACGGCTTCGACGTGGTGCTGTCCTGCGTGGGGGCCATGTTCGCGCCCCGCCACCAGGCCACGGCCGACGAGCTGGTCCGGGTGTGCCGGCCGGGCGGCACCATCGGCATGATCAACTGGACGCCCACCGGGTTCCTGGGCAACCTCTTCGCCACCATGAAGCCCTACGCCCCGCCGCCCCCGCCGGGGGCGTCCCCGCCGCCGCTGTGGGGCGACGAGGCCCACGTCCGGGAGCTCTTCGGCGACCGGGTGGCCGACCTGCGCGCGGTCCGGCAGACCGTGGTGATGGACCAGTGCGCCGACCCGCTGGAGTTCCGCGAGTACTGGAAGCGCAACTACGGCCCGACCATCGCCACCTACAAGTTCAACGCCGACCAGCCCGACCGGGTCGCAGCCCTGGACACCGACCTGCTGGCCTTCCTGACCGCCTGGAACCGGGCCGGGGAGGGTGAGCCGGCCCGCTGGGAGGCCGAGTACCTCCTGGTCACCGCCCGCAAGGCCTGACGTCGGCCGAACCTCCGGGGTGGGATATCTGATGATATCATCGCCCCGGAGGTGATCCTGATGCCCGACATCCTGATCCGTGACGTCCCGGCTGACGTGCTCGAAGCCATCGACGCCACCGCCGAGCGGCTGGGGCTCTCCCGCACCGAGTTCCTCCGCCGACAGATCGCGCAGGTCGCCGCCCGTCGACCGCAACGCTGCACGCCGGAGGACTGGCGGCGGACCGCTGAGCGGTTCGCCGACCTCAACGACCCCGAAGTGATGCGGAAGGCCTGGGAGTGACCGCCTGGCTGATAGACAAGTCAGCCTACGTTCGGATCACCCACAGCCCGGACGTGCAGCTCTGGGACGAACGCACCGACCGGGCGCTGGTCCGGATCAGCTCGGTGACCCGGCTGGAGATCGGTTTCTCCGCGCGCTCCGGCCAGGACCTGCGCGATGACGCCAGCTCGCCGCCGCTATCGCTCCTGCCCGTCGAGTACCTCACCCCGGCCGCCGAGGATCGGGCGATCGAGATTCAGGCCTTGCTGGCGGATCGGGGTATGCACCGGGCGCCGTCGATCCCGGATCTCTTGATCGCGGCGACGGCCGAACTCGGCGGATTGACCGTGCTGCACCTCGACAAGGACTTCGATCTTGTCGCAGAACTCACCGGCCAGCCCGTCGAGCGGCTCCGACTGTAGATCAGCGGGCGGAGAGGATGCGGCGGAGGGAGCGCAGCGGCACCGGCAGCCAGCCGGGCCGGTTGCGGGTCTCGTAGACCGTCTCGTAGACCGCCTTGTCCAGCTCGAGGGCGTGCAGCAGTACGGCCTGCTCGCGCGGGTCGTGCCCGGCCATGTCCGCGTAGCCCGCGCAGAAGGCGTCCCGGTTGCGGTCGGCCCACTCGTCGGCGTGCCAGGCCAGCTGGCTCTCCCGGCCGGCCGACCGCATCGCCTTCGGGTCCCACTCGCCGAGCTGGTGGTAGGCGGCGTAGTCGAACGAGCGCAGCATGCCGGCCACATCGCGCAGCGCCGGCTCCGGTCGGCGCCGCTCGGCCAGCGGGCGGGCCGGCTCGCCCTCGAAGTCGATCAGCAGCCAGCCGGCCGGGGTGCGCAGCGCCTGCCCGAGGTGCAGGTCGCCGTGCACCCGCTGGGTGGGTACCGGCGCGTCGATCGCGGCCACCTCGTCGTAGGTGGCGCGCAGCCGGTCGGCCAGCTCCGCGAGCTCGCCGACCACCGGCAGCGCGGCGTCCAGCCGGGACCGCATGCCGGCGGCCAGCTCGGCCCCGGTGGTGGTGGCGGTACCCAGCGCCTCGACCAGCTCCCGGTGCGCCACGGCCACGGTGCGGCCCAGCCGGGCGGCCTCGCCGGCGAAGTCGCCGCCCACCTCGTCGGCGCGCAGGTCGGCCTCGGCGAACAGGTCACGCACGCTGATCAGGGCCATCGACCAGCCGTCGGCGGAGTTGGCCGCGAAGTCCTGGAGCATCCCGAGTACGGATGGCTCTCCACCCAGGGTCCCCTCGATGGCCCCGCGCAGCTCGGCGACCTCCTTGCTGCCGACCCCGCGCAGCGCCCGGTGCAGCTCCACGTCGGGGTTGATCCCCGGCGCCACCCGCCGGTAGAGCTTCAGCATCAGCTCGTCGCCGAACACCACCGAGGTGTTGCTCTGCTCGGCGCCCAGCACCCGGGCCGGCAGGTCGGTGGGGATCTCCGCGCCCGGTTCGGGCCGGAAGCTCACCCAGTCCCGCCGGGCCCCGGCCGCGAGGTCGGCCAGCAGCCCGCCGGCCAGCTCCGCGTCCCAGAGGCCGTCGTAGCCGGTCAGCTCGCCGACGGCGCCGATCGCCACGTGCTCGAACTCCTCGGGCAGCACCGCCCGGCGCCCCAGCAGCAGCTGGTAGTGCTCGACCGGGCCGCCGTCGACGAACTCCACGGCCAGCAGCAGCAGGTCCGCGCTCGGCCCCTCGATGCTCTCCGGCGGGTTCTCCCGGATGCTCACCGACGCCGCCACCGACACCGAGCCGATCGGGCGGCCCTTGCCGGCGAACCACCGCTGGTGGGGCAGCCACCCGGCCAGCCGCTCGGTCAGCGCCGGGCCGAACTCGGTGGCCGTCACGGGGTCTCCTCCGCCGCCGGATGGATGGCGAACCAGTAGAACCCGTGGCCGGGCAGGGTCAACAGGTACGGCAGCTCACCGATCTGCGGGAACGGGACCCCACCGGTCAGCTCGTGCAGCGAACCGCCGCGCCAGGCGGACAGGTCCAGCTCGACGGGCTGCGGGAACCGGCTCATGTTGTTCACGCACAGTACGGTGTCGCCGGGTCCGTCGTCGTCGGCCGGCATGGACCGCACGTAGGACAGCACGGCCGGGTTGGTCCCGCCCAGCTCGTGGAACTCGCCCAGGCCGAACGCCGGGTGCCGCTTGCGGATCTCGATCATCCGGCGGTTCCAGTGCAGCAGCGACGTGCTCGAGTTGATCTGCGCCTCGACGTTCACCGTCTGGTAGCCGTACAGCGGGTCCATCACGATCGGCAGGTACAGCCGGCCGGGGTCGCAGGCGGAGAAGCCGGCGTTGCGGTCCGGGGTCCACTGCATCGGGCTGCGCACGCCGTCGCGGTCACCCAGCCAGATGTTGTCGCCCATGCCGATCTCGTCGCCGTAGTACAGCACCGGCGACCCGGGCAGCGAGAGCAGCAGCGCGGTGAACAGCTCCAGAGTGTCGCGGTCGTTCTCCAGCAGCGGGGCCAGCCGCCGCCGGATGCCGATGTTGGCCTTCATCCGCGGGTCCTTGGCGTACTCCGCGTACATGTAGTCGCGCTCTTCGTCGCTGACCATCTCCAGGGTCAGCTCGTCGTGGTTGCGCAGGAAGATGCCCCACTGGCAGCCGCTCGGGATGGCCGGCGTCTGGGCCAGGATCTCGGAGATCGGGAAGCGGTTCTCCCGGCGCACCGCCATGAAGATCCGCGGCATCAGCGGGAAGTGGAACGCCATCTGGCACTCGTCGCCGCCGACCTCCGGGTCGCCGAAGTACTCCACCACGTCGGCCGGCCACTGGTTGGCCTCGGCCAGCAGCACCCGGCCCGGGTACTCGTCCTCCATCACCTTGCGGGTGCGCTTGAGGAACTGGTGGGTCTCGGCGAGGTTCTCGCAGTTGGTGTCGTCGCGCTCGAACAGGTAGGGGACCGCGTCCAGCCGGAACCCGTCGATGCCCAGGTCCAGCCAGAACCGCAGCACGTCCAGCATGGCGTCCTGCACGGCCGGGTTGTCGTAGTTCAGGTCGGGCTGGTGGGAGAAGAACCGGTGCCAGTAGAACTGCCCGCGTACCGGGTCGTAGGTCCAGTTGGACTGCTCGGTGTCGACGAAGATGATCCGCGCGTCCGGGTAGCGGGAGTCGTCGTCGGACCAGACGTAGAAGTCGCCGTACGGGCCGTCCGGGTCGCGCCGGGACTCCTCGAACCACTGGTGGGTGTCCGAGGTGTGGTTCATCACCAGGTCGGTGATCACCCGGATGCCGCGCTTGTGCGCCTGGTCGAGCAGGTGCACGAAGTCCTCCGTGGTGCCGAACTCCGGGAGCACCGAGCGGAAGTCGCGGATGTCGTAGCCGCCGTCGCGCAGCGGGGAGTCGTAGAAGGGCGGCAGCCAGAGGCAGTCCACACCGAGCCACTCGATGTAGTCCAGCTTCTCGACCAGGCCGCGCAGGTCGCCGGTGCCGTCCCGGTTCGAGTCGTGGAACGCCCGGACCAGCACCTCGTAGAACACCGCCCGTTTGAACCAGTCCGGTTGCAGCGGTACCGCGCGGGCGTGCTGGAAGTCCTCGGAGTGGGGCTCGGAGAGTTCGGTTCCGGCTTCCGGGGCGGGTGTGGCGGTCGACATGGTCGAGATGGATTCCTGTCAGTGGGCGGGCAAGGATCGCGACGAACCGGGACGCCTCTACAGTGACGCTCTTGCCGTGTCGGCGCAGTGCGGGGCTTCTGGGTTCGGCGAGGTGTCGGTGAGGCGAAAGTATCCCATCGGAGTGGGGGTGGAGCGGGTGGCGGTTGAGTCGACGACCGGGGCGGTGGGCGCCCCGGACGGGCCGGTCACGGGCTCCGGTCGGGAGCGCGAACTCGCGGCCGAGCAGGACCACGTGGACCGGGTGTACGAGCGGCTGGCGGAGCTGCGCAAGGAGGCCCGGGAGCTGCGTGAGACCGGCTACGAGCGCGGCCGCGAACGCCACCCCGGCGCCCTGTTCGAGCGGGACGTGATGGTCTACCAGGCCAGCCGGATGCTGCGCGAGCTGGAGACCGAGCACGAGGGGCTGGTGTTCGGCCGGCTGGACAGCCTGAAGGACGGCGCGGTCGGCCCGGCCCAGTACGTCGGCCGGTTGGGTGTGCGCGATCCCGACTTCGAGCCACTGGTGATCGACTGGCGGGCGCCGAACGCCGCCCCGTTCTACCGGGCCACCCCGGAGCAGCCGATGGGCGTCGTCCGCCGGCGGACCATCCGCAGCTTCGGCCAGAAGGTCACCGACATCTCCGACGACCTGCTGATGCCCGACGCGGCCCCGGACGACCTGGCCGTGGTCGGTGAGGGCTCGCTGATGGCCGACCTGTCCCGGGCCCGGGGCACCGCCATGCGCGACATCGTGGCCACCATCCAGCGCGAGCAGGACGAGGCGGTGCGGGCCCCGTCCGGCGGGATCACCGAGATCACCGGCGGTCCGGGTACCGGGAAGACCGCCGTCGCCCTGCACCGCGCGGCCTACCTGCTCTACTCCGACCGGCGCCGCTTCTCCGGCGGGGTGCTGGTGGTCGGTCCGTCGCCGGTGTTCATGGACTACATCTCCCGGGTGCTGCCCTCGCTCGGGGAGGACACCGTCGAGCTGCGCGCGCTGGGCTCGGTGCTGGACGGGGTGGACGCCGCCCGGCTGGACCCGCCGGCGCTGGCCGAGGTCAAGGGGTCGGTCCGGATGCGCCGGCTGCTCAAGGCCGCGCTGGGCGACACGCCGCCCGGGGTGCCCACCGAGCTGCGCATGGTCTACCGGGGCCAGGTGCTCAAGCTCGACGCGAACGCCCTGGCCGGGGTCCGGGCCGAGGTGCACAAGATGCGCGTGGTGCCCAACCGGGCCAAGCGGGAGGCGGCCGCCGCCGTGCTCACCGCGCTGTGGCGGGTCGCGCAGAACACCGGGGAGTCGCTGCTGCGCGAGCGGCGCGAGGTGCTGGCCGCCGACCTGGGCGACCGCACCGAGTTCGACGACTTCATGGACGCCTGGTGGCCGCCGCTGCGCCCGACCGAGGTGCTCGGCTGGCTCGGCGACCGCGACCGGCTGGCCCGGCTGGCCGGCCGCTCGTTGCGCCCCGACCTGGTGGACGCCCTGGCCGCGTCCTGGCGGGTCGATCCGGACGCGGAGCCGGACTGGACGGTGGCCGATGTGGCGCTGCTGGACGAGCTGCGGGTGCTGGCCGGGGAGCCGGGGGAGGGCCGCCGGGGCCGCGAGTTCTTCTTCGGCCACCTGATCGTGGACGAGGCGCAGGACCTGTCCCCGATGCAGTGGCGGATGCTGGGCCGGCGGGGTCAGTACGCCAGCTGGACCATCGTCGGTGACCCGGCGCAGAGCTCCTGGGCGGACACGGCGGAGGCGGACAAGGCCCGGGAGCAGGCCCTGGGCCGGGTGAAGGCCCGGCGGCGGTTCACCCTGAGCACGAACTACCGGAACTCGGCGGAGATCTTCGAGCTGGCCGCCTCGGTGGTCGCCGACCACGTGGACCCGGCCGACCTGCCCACCCCGGTGCGCTCCACCGGCCGGCCGCCGGTGGTGCGGACGGTGTCGGCGGAGAAGCTGGCCGTGTCCACCGCGGAGGTGGCCGAGGCGTTGCTGGGCGAGGTGGAGGGAACGGTCGGGGTGATCACCACCATGGACCGCCGGGCCGAGGTCACCGGCTGGGTGGCCGGGCTGACCGACCCCCGGGTGCGGGTGGCCGGCAGCCTGGAGGCCAAGGGGCTGGAGTACGACGCGGTGGTGCTGGTCGAGCCGTCGGACCTGATCGCCGAGTCCTCGACGGGACGCCGTGCCCTCTACGTGGCCCTGACCCGGGCCACCCAGGCCCTCACCGTCCTGACCACCACCGACTCCTGGCGCTGAGCGGTCAGGCCTGGTCGCGGCTCCACTCGGCCAGCCGGCGGTCGGCCTCCTCCGGGCTGATGTCCTCGACCCGGGTCATGATCGCCCACCGGTGGCCGAACGGGTCGATGACCGAGGCGAAGCGGTCGCCGGTGACGAACGTGCTCGGCTCCTCCCGGACCCGGGCGCCCCGGGCCACGGCCACGGCGAACACCGCGTCCACATCGGGCACGTACACGCAGGTCGACGAGCTCACCCGGTTGTCGGACCGGTCGCCGGGTGCGGTCAGGTCGTAGTCGTCGTTCGGGTCGCCGAGCTGCAGCCGTCCGTCGCCGAAATCCAGCTCGGCGTGCGGCACCGAGCCGTCCGGCCCGTCCATCCGCTGCACCGTCTTCGCGCCGAACACCGCCTCGTAGAAGGCGATGGCCTCGGCGGCGGGGGAGCAGACCAGGAAGGGGGTGAGGGCGGTGTAGCCGGCGGGTTTGCCGTCTCGGATCGTCATGTCGGTCAGTCTCCCTACGATGCTCCGGTGCGGTCTTGGAAGAACGCGACACGGTCAGCCGGGCTGCCCGGGGTGTTGCGTCCGGCCCGGACCGAGCGGGAGGCCAACCTGCGCCGGGACTACCCGGTCGACCCGGGGCTGCGGCCGTTCGTGGAGCGGTACTGGTCGGTGCGCTGGGATCTGACCGGTCGCGAGCCGTTCCGTTCGGAGGTGCTCAGCGACCCGTGCGTGAACGTCTCGGTGGAGAGCGGCGACCGGCCCCGGTTCGGGGTGGAGCTGCCGGCGGTGCTGGTGCACGGCCCGGTGACCAGCCGGTTCCGGGTGGACCTGGCGGGGGTCGGCGCGGTGACGGCGGTGAAGTTCCGGCCGGGTGGCTACCGGGCGCTCACCGGCCACCGGATGCCGAGGGACACCGTCGCCCCGCTGGCCGACACGCTCGCCGTCCGGCCCTCCGACCTGCTCGATGCGGTGCTCGCCGAGACCGACCAGGACGCCCGCGCCGCCGTGCTCGACGCGGCCATCGCCCCGCTGGCCCGGCCACCCGAGCCCGCCTACCTCGGCCTGCTCGGGCTGATCGAGGCGATGGCCGGTGACCGCGAGTTGACCCGGGTGGCCGACGTCGCGGCGCTGGCCGGGATCAGCGTGCGCTCGCTGCAACGGCTGTTCGCCGGCTACGTCGGCGTCTCCCCGAAGGCCGTGCTCGCCCGCTACCGGGTGCAGGACGCCGCGGCGGCGATCGACGCCGGGGAGGCCGACGACCTGGCCGGCCTGGCCGGCTCGCTGGGCTGGTTCGACCAGGCGCACTTCAGCCGCGAGTTCCGGGCGGTCGTGGGCAGCACGCCGAGCGACTACCTGCGGCAGGCCCGCTCCGACGGGTGAGGGTGGAGGCTCAGCCGATGTCCTGGCCGTAGACCCGCTCGACGTCCATGGCCATCAGCACCCGGCGATCGGACACCATGACCCGCCGGTACTCGGCCCAGTCCGGGTGCTCCCCGGCCGCGTGCCGGTAGTAGTCGACCAGCGCCGCCACCTCGGGGCCGTCCGGGTCGGTACCCGGACCGGTGAGCCGGGCGGTGCCCTCGGCGGTCGCCCAGGCCCGGCCGTCCGGGCTGGTCACCTCGAGCGCGGTGCGCGGGTCGCGGCGCAGGTTCACCGTCTTCGCCCGGCCCTCGGTCATCGACACGTAGAGCACCCCGGCCGCCCGGTCGTAGAACGGCATCACCGGCGACAGCTGCGGCCGCCCGTCGGACTTGAGCGTGGCCAGCACCCCCAGCCGGCTCGACTCCAGCAGGGCGTGCGGATCGAACGTGGTCGCCATGTCCCGGGCAACACGACGCTCCGACGCGGCTATTCCCTCAAACCCGGACGACCGTGACCGGTTCATCGACCAGCAGGGCGCCGAGATCATCGGGATCCGAGGTGAGCAGCACCGAGCCCGGCACAGCGGCGCACTCGGCGGCGACCAGAGCGTCCGCCACGTTGTGGCCACCGGTACGGCCCAGCAGCACGCCGGCCATGCGTCCGGTATCGGGGTCGGTCGGCACGCTGCCGGTGGCTTTCAGCACGCGGTTGACCGGAGCGTCGCGTGGACCACCGCGCAGTGTCTCGGCCAGCACGACGACGGGGACGTGGACCGTCGCTTGTTGACGTAGCGCCTGACGTAGCTGCTCCCGCACTCGCGGATCGCCCCGTGACCAGCCGATGACCGCCCCGGAGTCGAGGATCAGCCGGCCTCTCGATCGTGCTCGTGCCACTCCCGGGCCACCTCCTGGGCGATCTCGTCCGGCACCGGGCCGAACTCCTCGTCCATCTCATCCAGCAGCCGGCTGATCCGCACCTGCTGCAGACGGACCCGCAGTGCATCGTTGACGAGCGCGGACAGACCGCCGCGACCGGTCAGCTCGCGAGCCTCCGCGACGAGCTCCGGGTCCAGGCTGAGCGACACCTTCTCGACGGTCACGACGTTGATCCTACTGTGCGACACCTTGGTCGCACCAGGAGTACGACCGAGCTACGGGCGGACGACCCGCATGATGTGCGCGACGTGCCGCCACGGCTCCAGCCGGACGAAGTTCGCCTGCCCCCAGTGGTAGGTCTCGCCGCTGACCTCGTCGTGCACCCCGAACCCCTGGCCCCAGTCCAGGCCCAGTGCGGGCAGGTCCAGCCACACCGTGCCCTCCTGCGCCTCGTGGGCGTCCAGGGTGATCACGCACAGCACGGTGTCGCCGCTGACCGGGTCGGTCTTGGAGAACGCCAGCAGGTTGTCGTTGTCCACGTGGTGGAAGTGCAGCTCGCGCAGCTGCTGCAGCGCCGGGTGTGCCCGGCGGATCTCGTTGAGCTGGGTGATCCACGGGGCCAACGAGTTGCCGGAGGTCAGCGCGGCGTCGAAGTCGCGCGGCCGCAGCTGGTACTTCTCCGAGTCCAGGTATTCCTCGCTGCCGGCCCGCACCGCGTGGTGCTCGTAGAGCTCGAACCCGGAGTACACCCCCCAGGTCGGGGCCAGGGTGGCGGCCAGCGCGGCCCGGATGGCGAACATCCCGCGCCCGCCGTACTGCAGCGACGCGTGCAGGATGTCCGGGGTGTTCACGAAGTAGTTCGGCCGGCACTCGTCGGCCCGCGCGGCGTGCTCGGCGGCGAACTCGATCAGCTCCTGCTTGCCGGTGCGCCAGGTGAAGTAGGTGTAGGACTGGGTGAACCCGAGCTTGGCCAGCCCGTACAGCCGCGCCGGCCGGGTGAACGCCTCGGCCAGGAACAGCACGTCCGGGTGCGTCTCCTTGACCTTCCAGATCAGCCAGTGCCAGAAGTCCGGCGGCTTGGTGTGCGGGTTGTCCACCCGGAAGATCCGCACCCCGTGCCCGGCCCAGTGCAGGCACACCCGCAGCACCTCGGCGTACAACCCCTCCGGGTCGTTGTCGAAGTTGATCGGGTAGATGTCCTGGTACTTCTTCGGCGGGTTCTCCGCGTAGGCGATGGTGCCGTCCGGGCGGGTGGTGAACCACTCCTGGTGCTCGGCCGCCCACGGGTGGTCCGGCGCGGCCTGCAGGGCCAGGTCCAGCGCCACCTCCATGCCCAGCTCGCGGGTCTTGGCCACGAAGTCGTCGAAGTCGTCCAGGGTGCCCAGGTCGGGGTGGACGGCGTCGTGACCGCCGTCCTTCGAGCCGATCGCCCAGGGGGAGCCCACGTCACCCGGCTTGGCCACCGGGTTGCCGCCGGGCAGCTCGGCGGTGTTCGGGCCCTTCCGGTTGACCTCGCCGATCGGGTGGATCGGCGGCAGGTACACCACGTCGAAGCCCATCGAGGCGATCCGGTCCAGGTCCTTCGAGGCGGTGACGAACGTGCCGTGCACCGCGCGACCGGTCTCGTCCCGGCCGCCGGTGGAGCGGGGGAACAGCTCGTACCAGGAGCCGAACAGGGCGCGTGGCCGGTCCACCCACACCTCGTGCTCGGCGCCGTGGGTCAGCAGCTCGCGGATCGGGCGCTCGTACATGATCGTGCGCACCCGCTCGTCCAGCGCCGGGCTGACCCGCGCGGCGACCGGCCGGGCCTCGTCGCGCAGCGCGGCCACCGCCCGGGTGAACAGGTCCCGGTTGGGCCGCTCGCTGGGCCGGCGGGCGGCGCGCTCCAGCAGCCGGGCGCCGGTCTCCAGGTCGTTGGCCAGGTCGGCGGCCGACTGCCCGGCGGCCGTCTTGACCTCGATCGCGTGCAGCCAGGTGCTCCACGGGTCGCTCCAGGCGTCCACCCGGAACGTCCAGCGGCCGGTGGTGTCCGGGACCACGGCGGCGACCCAGCGGTCGGAGTCGGCCCCCTCGGGCACCATCCGGATCATCCGGGGACCCGCCACCTCATCGGCCGGCCGCCACACCACGTTGGCGCCGAGCTTGTCGTGCCCCTCCCGCCACACCGTGGCGCGGACCGGGATCGACTCACCCGCGACGGCCTTGCTCGGGTAGCCCGACGTCGACGGTTCGACGTCCTCGATGGCGATTCGTCCGGTCACGGTCGCGGTCACTTTTCGCCCCCCAGCGATGGCCCTGATCTGCGGTGTCTGAACGGTACCTACCCGCTCGTCGAGATCGATACGCCATCCGGCCGCAGTGGTCGCGAACACTCTGTGAAACGATCACCGCTTGCGGCCACGGCGGAACCCCGGTGTCCGGGGACACCACGCGTTGCGGCATCGCTCGGGCGTGCGCTGTACTTCGACGGTGAGTGTCTCGGAGCTCTCCCGAAGATGGCCGGTGTCCGGCGGCACCGATCTGCGGGACGAGCTGCTGGTCGCCTACACCACGACGGGTCGCGGCTATCACGACGCCACCCACCTCGCCGAGGTGGTCAGCCGCCTGGACGAGCTCGGCGCTCACGGAGCGACGTTCGACGAACTGGCCGTCCACCTGGCGGCGTGGTTCCACGACGGGGTGTACACCGGCGGGCCCGACCGCTATGCGGAGTACATCCGCACGGTTCGCGCCGAGTACAGCCACGTCGATGATCGAGACTTCGCCGAGGGTCGCGCACAGGTCCTGCGTCGACTGGCCGCCAAACCCCACCTGTTCCACAGCGGGTACGCCCGGGCGCACTGGGAGCCCCGGGCCCGGGCCAACCTCGACCGCGAGCTGCGTGCCCCGGCGGATCGGGAATGACTCGGCCGGAGATCGCCGCGGAGATTCGCTCACTGCTCACCGAAGACGAGATATCCGAGATCACCGGCCACGCCATCCCCTTTGCGGATTGTGGTGAGCGGGACGCCATGCGTCTCGCCATGGCCTGGAATCTCCACGTGGAGAAGATCGACCGTGATCGGGCGCTTCCTTGGTCCGACAGGAGTGTGTGGACTGAGTACGACCTCGTTGCCGCCCTGATCCTGCGGGACTACACCGAAGATGCCCTGAATGCACTTCCGTCGGCGCTGACCACCAAACTGCGCATCTACGTCGACGCTGTCGACGACGTCTTCCGCTCGTACACGATCGACGACTCCGGTGAGCGGATCGCCAAGTCCGCCATGATGGACACCGCCGGTAGGGGCTGGTGGTGGTTCCGGGTGCCCGGCTCGGGCCCCATCGCCCACGACCTCGCGCAGTACTGACCCGTCCCCGACTTGTCGCGGCTTCGTTCCCGACTTGTCGCGGTTACTTCCAACGACAGGAGCCTCTTGTCGTGCTTACTGCCAACGACAAGTGGGCGGGGTGCGGGCGAGGAGCGAGCGGCGGCAAGGGGCGGCGGTGCCTACCCGGGCGGGCGGGGTGCGGCGAGGGCGGCGGTATCTGGGGCGGCGCGGGGGTGGGTCGGCCCGCGCGGGCGGCCGCTCGACGCCGTCCGGGTGGCATCTGGAACGATCCCGGGATCGGTTCACGTAGGCTGCCCGCGTGAAAGCTCTGCGCCGGTTCACCGTCCGTGCCCAGCTGCCCGAGCCGCTCGCGGCCCTGCAGGAACTCGCCGCGAACCTGCGCTGGACCTGGCACGCGCCGACCCAGGACCTGTTCGCCGAGCTCGACCCGGTGGCCTGGGAGCGCGTCGGCAACGACCCGGTGCGGCTGCTGGGGGAGGTGTCCAGCCGCCGGCTGGACGAGCTGGCCCGCGACGACGACCTGGTCGACCGGGTCCGGGCCGAGGCGGCCGGCCTGCAGGGTTACCTCACCGAGCCCCGCTGGTACCAGCGGCAGAGGGGCGAGGACGCCCCCCTGCCCACCGCCGTCGGCTACTTCTCCATGGAGTTCGGCGTCTCCGAGGTGCTGCCGAACTACTCCGGCGGCCTCGGTGTGCTGGCCGGCGACCATCTCAAGGCGGCGTCCGACCTGGGCGTGCCGCTGATCGCGGTCGGCCTGCTCTACCGTTCCGGCTACTTCCGGCAGTCGCTGTCGCTGGACGGCTGGCAGCAGGAGCACTACCCCGCGCTGGACCCGCAGGGGCTGCCACTCAAGCTGCTGACCAGCGCCGACGGCACGCCGAAGCTGGTCACCGTGGGCATGCCCGCCGGGCGCACCCTGCACGCCCGGGTGTGGCAGGCGGTGGTCGGCCGGGTGCCGCTGCTGCTGCTGGACTCCGACATCGAGGAGAACGAGCCCGACCTGCGCGGCATCACCGACCGGCTCTACGGCGGCGACCAGGACCACCGGATCCGCCAGGAGATCCTGGTCGGGATCGGCGGCGTGCGGGCGGTGCGGGCCTACTGCGAGATCACCGGGCACCCCGCGCCGGAGGTGTTCCACACCAACGAGGGGCACGCCGGCTACCTCGGGCTGGAGCGGATCCGCGAGCTGATCGACGACCGGGGGCTGAGCTTCGACGAGGCGGTGGCCGCCGTCCGGGCCGGCACGGTGTTCACCACGCACACCCCGGTGCCGGCCGGCATCGACCGCTTCCCGGTCGACCTGGTCCGCTACTACTTCACCGACTCGCTGCTGCCCGGGGTGCCGCTGGACCGGGTGCTCGCGCTCGGCGCGGAGGACAACCCGGGCATGTTCAACATGGCCCACATGGGGCTGCGGCTGGCCCAGCGGGCCAACGGGGTGTCCCAGCTGCACGGGCACGTGTCCCGGGAGATGTTCGGCGGCCTGTGGGGCGGGTTCGACACCGAGGAGGTGCCGATCGGCTCGGTCACCAACGGCGTGCACGGTCCCACCTGGGCCGCCCGCGAGGTGAGCGCGCTGCTCGGCGAGGACGGCCAGCACGACCTGGCCGGGATCTCCGACCAGCAGCTGTGGGACCTGCGCTGCGAGCTGCGCGGGCAGCTGGTGGAGGAGGTGCGCCGGCGGATCCGGGCCGCCTGGCTGGAGCGTGGCGCGTCGTCGCCGGAGCTGGGCTGGACCGCCTCGGCGTTCGACCCGGACGTGCTGACCATCGGCTTCGCCCGCCGGGTGCCGACCTACAAGCGGCTCACCCTGATGCTGCGCGACCCCGAGCGGCTGCGTGCCCTGCTGCTCGACCCCGACCGCCCGGTGCAGCTGATCGTGGCCGGCAAGTCGCACCCGGCCGACGACGGCGGCAAGGCGCTCATCCAGCAGATCGTCCGCTACTCCGACGACCCGTCGGTGCGCCACCGGATCGCCTTCCTGCCCGACTACGACATGTCCATGGCCCGCTACCTGTACTGGGGCTGCGACGTGTGGCTGAACAACCCGCTCAGACCGCTCGAGGCCTGCGGCACCTCGGGGATGAAGTCCGCGCTGAACGGTGGGCTCAACCTGTCGGTGCGCGACGGCTGGTGGGACGAGCTGTACGACGGCCGCAACGGCTGGGCCATCCCCACCGCCGACGGGGTCAGCAACCCCACCCGCCGCGACGACCTGGAGGCCACCGCGCTCTACGAGCTGATGGGCACCCAGGTGGCACCCACGTTCTATGACCGCGGCCCGGACGGCGTCCCGGCCCGCTGGGTCGACCTGGTCCGGCACACCCTGGGCACGCTGCGCCCGCAGGTGCAGGCCACCCGGATGGTCAGCGAGTACGTGCAGGGCTGGTACGCCCCGGCGGCCCGGGCGGCGGCCGAGGTGTCGGCGAACGACTTCGCCGGGGCCCGCCGGCTGGCCGAGTACCGGCAGCGGCTCAACGCGGCCTGGCCCCGGGTGCGGATCAGCGGGGTGGACGCCTCCGGGGTGCCGGACACCCCCGTCGTGGGGGCGCCGATGACGGTGCGGGCGGCGGTCGAGCTGGCCGGGCTCAAACCCGACGACGTGGACGTGCAGGCCGTGGTCGGTCGGGTGGACGACCAGGAGGAGCTGGACGAGCTGGTGTCGGTGCCGATGGCCCACGTCGGCGGCGCGGACGGCGAGGGCGACCGGTTCGAGGCCGTGGTCCCGCTGCCGCACGCCGGCCTGCTCGGCTACACCGTGCGGGTGCTGCCCCGGCACGACCTGCTGGACTCCTCCGCCGAGCTCGGCAAGGTCGTCCTGGCCGGATAGTCCTGGCCGGCTAGCGGGGTTACCCGCTGGATTCCGCCGCCCGGGTAATCCTGGCCACGTCCGGCCCCGATCCGGGAACGCCGGGCGGGCCGGGGGCGATACACGGATACGGAAGCATCGAAGCCACCGTGCCCGTGAAGGAGTCCGTTGTCCCGCCCGCTCGACCTCCGTGAAATCCGTTCGATCTACCTGCGCCGGGGGCGCATTCCGGGGTTGCGCACGGCGAAGACGACCCTGGCGGCGGTGGTCGCCTTCGTCGCGGCCGACCTGCTGCAGACCTCCGACCAGCCGGTGCTGGCCCCGCTCACCGCGATCCTGATCGTCCAGCTGACGCTGTACAGCACGGTGCGGCACGGCCTGGACCGGGTGCTCGCCGTGGTCGCCGGGGTGGTGATCGCCATCGGCGTGGCCAGCCTGACCGGCCTGACCTGGTGGAGCCTCGGCGCGGTGGTGGCGCTGTCGCTGGTCGCCGGCCGGCTGCTGCGGCTGGGGCCGAACCTGATGGAGGCGCCGATCTCGGCGATGCTGGTGCTGGCCGCCGCCGGGCTCGGCCCGCAGGCCCTCGACCAGGGCGCGGCGAAGTTCACCGCGTCCGGCCGGATCGCCGAGACCCTGGTCGGCGCGCTCATCGGGGTGGCGGTCAACCTCCTCGTGGCGCCGCCGATCTACATCCAGCCGGCCACCGACGCGCTGCACGAGCTGGCCGAGCGGATGAGCGGGTACGCCCGGGAGCTGGCCCAGGCGCTGCGCGGTGACTGGACCCGGGCCGACGCCTCCCGGTACCTCGACCGGGCCCGCCGGCTCGGCGATGAGGTGGCCCGGGCCGACCGGCACCTGGCCCGGACCGAGGAGAGCGCCCGGCTCAACCCGCGCGGGCGGCTGGCCCGGGAGGCCCGACCGAGGCTGCGGGTCGCGCTGACCGGTTTCGAGCACTGCTACATGTCGATGCGCAACCTGGCCCGCGCCGTGCTGGACCGGACGTACTTCGTGCCGGAGGAGGAGGTCGCCGCCGCGTACAGCCCCCGGGCCCGGGCCGCGCTGGCCGACACGCTCGACGCCTTCGCCGACGCCATCGACACCGTCGAGGTGGACGTCCCGGTGCCGGGCGTGCCGCCGACCCCGGTGAAGTCGACCGACATGCGGACCCACCGCGACACGCTCGCCGCGCTGCTGCTGGTCGACCCGAAGGTGGACGCGGCGGCCTGGGAGCAGCACGGTGCGCTGCTGGCCGCCGTGGACCGGCTACGGGTGGAGGTGCAGGCCGCCGCCCGCCCGGCCGACACCGGCTGGCGGCCCGAGCCGGTCACCGCCCGGCAGCGCGCCGCGGTCCGCAAGGCCCTGCGCGGGGTCAGCCGGCAACGCGCCCGCCAGCGCCAGCGCGAGGCCAACCGCCGCCGCGCCGAACGGACCGCCTCGAAGTAGCCGGTCAGGGTTTGGGGAGTTCGCGGGCGAGGACCTTGCCGGTGGGGTTACGCGGGAGCTCGTCGAGGAAGATGACGTCGCGGGGGACGGAGAACCGGGAGAGCTTCTCCTTCACCAGCGCCTTGATCTTGTCCTCGTCCAGCGACGCCCCCTCGTTCAGCACCACGTAGGCGGCCAGCCGCTGGCCGAACTTCTCGTCGTCCACGCCGATCACCGCGACCTCGCGCACCTCGTCCAGCGGGGCCAGCAGGTCCTCCACCGGTCCGGGGTAGACGTTCTCCCCACCGGAGACGATCATCGAGTCGGCCCGGCCGGTGAGGAACAGCCGCCCGTTCTCGTCGACCCGGCCCAGGTCGCCGGTGGACATCAGCCCGCCCCGGGTCTCCACCGTGGCGCCCTCCCGGGTGTAGCCGTCGAACATCATCCCGTTGCCGACGAACACCCGGCCGATCTCGCCGGGCGGCACCGGGTCGCCGTCGTCGGTGAGGATCTCCAGCTTGGTGCCGAACGGGGCCTTCCCGGCCGTCCGGGCGTCCACCCGCAGGTCCACCGGGTCCGCGATCGACACCCAGGACACCTCGGTGGAGCCGTAGAGGTTGTAGAGCACGTCGCCGAACCGGTCCATGAACTTCGTGGCCAGGTCGCCGGGCAGGGCCGACCCGCTGGTCGCCACCACCCGGGGCCGCCAGTCGTAGCGGTCGGTCTCGGTGGCGGTGAGCTCCAGCATCCGGGACAGCATCACCGGCACCGCGATCAGCGTGCCGCAGCGGTGCTCGGCCATCGAGCGCAGCGCGTCGGCCGGCTCGTACTTGCGGCGCAGCACCACCGGCGCGCCCAGCATCATGCCCAGCTGCAGCGCGGCGAAACCCCAGGTGTGGAACAGCGGCGGGGCGATGAACATCGGCTCGCCGGCCTGGAACGGGATCCGGGAGAGGATCGCCCCGGCCGGAGCCCAGCTCTTCGGGCGCGGCCGCTCGGCCCCCTTCGGAGTCCCGGTCGTCCCGGAGGTCAACACGATCAGCTTGCCGTGCCCGGGACGCAGCGGCAGATCGGACGCCCCGCCGGTCTCGATCAGGTCGTCGATCGTCTGGTGCCCGCCGGCCTCGGACCACGACGTGATCAGCTGGCAGGACTCCGGCAGCTCACCGAGCTGGGAGCCGAACTCCTCGTCGGCCACCAGCACCTCGGAGCCCTGCTCGCGGACCACCTCGCCCAGGGTGTGCGCGGACAGCGCGGAGTTCAGCAGCGCCACGTCGGCGCCGAGCTTGGCCGCCGCCACCGCGACCTCCACCGGGCCGCGGTGGTTGCGGCAGAGCACGGCGATCTTCGTGTGCTCGCCGACGCCCCGGTCGGCCAGGGCGGCGGCCAGCCGGTCGGTGCGCGCGTGCACCTCGGCGAAGGTGAGCAGGCCCCGGTCGTCGATCACCGCCGGCCGGTCCGGGTGTCGGGCGGCGCCGGCCGCGTACCCGGTGGCCATCGAGATACCCCAGCGCAGGTAGCCGCCGGCCACGCCGACCGCCCGGTCCGGGCGCATCGGGGCCACGATGCCGGCCTTGGCCATCAGCCCCAGACCCCAGGTGAGCTCGGCGGCCTGCTGGACCGCACTGCCGACGGTGTCGCGCAGCTCGGTCGGTGTCGTCGGGATCTTCAACGAGTCGCCCCTCTACCAGTGGATGCCGGGCAGCACCCGGGCCATCGCCCGGGCCCCCCGGGACAGTGCGGTCATCTCGGCGGCGCTCGCCCCGGCCGCGTCGGCGCCCCGGGCGGCGGCCGAGTCCGGGAACACCCGGAACGCCACGTGCAGCACCGCGTCGGTCGCCCTCGGGGCCAGCGTGTAGGCCAGCGAACCGGCGGTGCCGAGCGCGGTCCCGACGTGCTTCGGGCGTTCCCGCAGCGCGGTCATCACCATGTCGGCGGCCTCCTCCGGCGAGCGGGTGGGGAAGGCCCGGTAGATGTTCGTCGGCGCGATCATCGGGGTGCGCACCAGCGGCATGTGGATCGTGGTGAAGGTGATCCCGTCGCCGTAGGTCTCGCTGGCCACCACCCGGGAGAACGCGTCCAGCGCGGCCTTGCTGCCCAGGTAGGCGGAGAACCGGGGCGGGTTGGTCTGCACGCCGATGGAGGAGATGTTCACGATGTGCCCGAACTTGCGGCGGGCCATGTGCGGCAGCAACGCCAGGGTCAGCCGCACCGCGCCGAAGTAGTTGATGGCCATCGTGCGCTCGTAGTCGTGGAACCGGTCGTAGGACAGCCGCACCGAGCGGCGGATCGACCGGCCGGCGTTGTTGACCAGCATGTCCACCCAGCCGTGGTCGCCGAGCACGGCGTCGACCAGCGCGTCCACCGACTCGGCGTCGGTGATGTCGCAGGAGTAGACGGAGGCTCTCCCGCCGGCCTCCTCGATCTCCGCGCGCACCTTCTCCAGCTCGTCCACCCGGCGGGCCACCAGCAGCGGGATCCCGCCCTCGGCGGCCACCCGCAGCGCGGTCTCCCGGCCGATCCCCGAGGACGCCCCGGTGATCATCACGGTGCGCCCGTCCAGCGGCCCGCCGGGGCCCTGCCGGCGCGCCCGGTTCGGGTCCAGGTGCTCGCGCCAGTACTCGTAGAGCACCGGGGCGTAGTCGGCGAACTCCGGGCAACGGACACCGCTGCCGGCCAGCGCCTCGCGGGTGTCGGTGTCGTCGAACACGGTGCGGAAGCCCATGTGCGGCAGCACCTCGGGCGGGATGCCGAGCTCGGTGAGCACCGCGTCGCGCAGCTGCATCACCTCCGGCACCTGCCCGAGCAACCCGCCGACGAACCCGCCGACCGCCTTGAACGGCGCGGCCACCACGTCCGGCACCACCTGGGTCAGGGTCGGCGCCCCGGCCGACCGGGCCAGCGCGTTGTAGATCTGCACCAGCGGCTGCGGGCGGGGCGAGACCAGGTGGAAGGCCCGGCCGTCCAGCCCGTCGGCGTGCATCAGCACGTTCATCGCGTCGGCCACATAGTCCACCGGGACCACGGTGGTGGCGCCCAGGTCGGGCACCGGGACCGGGAGCACCCGCCCGGCCGCCCCGACCGTGCGGGCCACCGTCTCGATCGAGGGCAGCAGGTAGTACGGGCCGTCCACCTTGTCCATCTCGCCGGTCCGCGAGTCGCCGACCACGATGGCCGGCCGGTACACCCGCCAGGGCAGGTGCGCGCCCCGGACCAGGGCCTCGGCCGCGTACTTGGTCGCGTGGTAGGGCGAGTGCAGGCCCTGGCCGGTGTCGAAGTCGTCCTCGGTGAACCGGCCCGGGTGGTCGCCGGACACCGCCACCGAGGACACGTGGTGCAGCCGGCCGGCGCCGATCCGCTCGGCCAGCTCGATCACCCGGCGGGTGCCCTCGACGTTGGCCGCCCGGTTGGCCTCGTCGCTCGCGGTCATGTCGTAGACCGCGCCCAGGTGCAGCACGTGGTCCACCCCGCGCAGGGTGCGCAGGTCCGCGTCGGCCAGGCCCAGACCGTCGACGGTCAGGTCCCCGCGCACCCCGGTGAGCCGCTCCCGGGCCGGCAGGTCACTGGTCCGCCGGGCCAGCCGCTCCGGGGAGCGCACCAGGCAGTAGATCTCGGCCGTCTCCTCCCGCTCCAGCAGCCGGCGCAGCACGTGCCGGCCCAGGAATCCGGTCGCTCCGGTGACGAGGTATCGCATGACCCGCTCCCCAGCCTTCGGCGCCGGCCGGCCGGCGACCCGGCGGCCCGGCTTCGGTCCGGCGCTCAGTCTGCCACGAAGATCTTCCTCTGGTGGGTCCCCACGGTTCTCAGTGACGGGTGGATACGCTCGCGGACGTGTCACACAGCTTCGGCACAGGGTCGCGCCGGTTCCGGCTCGGCGTGCTCCCCGGCGTCCTGCTCGTCCTCGTCCTGTCCGCCGGTTGCGCACCGGATGCCCCCGACGCCGCCGGGTCCGGCGGCGCGCACCCCGGCGCACACGGCGCGGCCGGCGCCGCGGCCGGCGCGGCACCGGGCGAGGTCGCGGTACCCCGGGTGCTCGATCCGCTGCCCGGGATGCCGCCGGTCATCAACCCGCGCAACGTCTACGCCGCCGCCGGCCCCGGCGCCCTGTCCGAGGTGGCCCGGACGGCGAAACCGCTGGTGTACGTGCCGCACACGCAGTCCGGGGACGTCTGGGTGATCGACCCGGCGACCTTCGCGGTGGTCGGGAAGTACCCGGCCGGCCGTGAGGTCCAGCACGTGGTGCCGTCCTGGGACCTGCGCACCCTCTACGCCACCGACGACCTGGGCAACACGGTCACCCCGTTCGACCCGGTGACCGGGCTGCCCGGGCCGCGGATCCCGGTGGACGACCCCTACAACATGTACTTCTCCCCGGACGGCGCCTCGGCCATCGTGGTGGCCGAGGCCCGCCGCAAGCTGATCTGGTACGACCCGAAGACCTGGCAGGTCCAGCACGAGACGCCCACCCCGGACTGCGCCGGGATCGACCACGCCGACTTCACCCCGGACGGCCGGACGGCGGTGTTCAGCTGCGAGTTCGACGGCCGGGTGGCGGTGGTGGACGTGGCGGCCAAGTCGCTGCTGCGGATGATCGACATGCCGCACCGCAACCACCACATGGGACCGCAGGACGTGAAGCTGGCCCCGGACGGGTCGGTGTTCTACGTGGCCGACGCCGACCAGGGCGGGGTCTGGGTGATCGACGGCGCGGCCACCAAGGTGCTCAGGGAGATCCCGACCGGCATGGGCGCCCACGGCCTCTACCTGGACCGGGAGGCCAAGCGGCTGTTCGTGACCAACCGGCACGAGGGCAGCGTCAGCGTGCTGGACCCGTTCACCGGCGCCGAGCTGGCCAAGTGGCGCGTCCCCGGGGCCAGCTTCGACATGGGCAACCTCACCGCCGACGGAAAGCAGCTGTGGCTGTCCGGGCGGTACACCCACGAGGTGTACGTGCTGGACACCGCCGATGGCCGGCTGATCCGCCGGATCCCGGTCGGCCGGGGCCCGCACGGGCTGTGCGTCTGGCCGCAGCCCGGCCGCTACTCCCTCGGCCACACCGGAATCACCAGGTAGCGGCTCAGCGGGCCCGCCAGTAGCCGGTGGCGTACACCCGCCGCCGGGCCAGCCCGCACTCGTCGATCAGGAACGCCCGGATCTCCTTGACCGCCGCCGCCTCGGCCGAGACCCAGGCCTGGCAGCGGTCCGGGTCAATCGCCGGCGCCGCGCGGACCGCCTCGACCAGGGCCGTACCGGGTTCCCGGTCGCCCCGGTGCAGCCAGGTCACCGGCCGGTCCAGCTCCTGCTCCTCCTCGGCGTCGGCCACCTCGACGTACCCCCGGACGTCGGCGCCCGCCGGTAGCGCCGAGAGCACGGTGGCGATGGCCGGCAGCGCCGACTCGTCCCCGATCACCAGGTGCTCGTCGGCGGCCGGGTCGGGCTCGTAGCGGCCGCCGGGCTCGGACACCCCCACCCAGTCGCCCGGCCGGGCCGCTGCCGCCCAGGCCGCCGCCGGGCCGTGCGCGCCGTGCAGCACGAAGTCCACGTCCAGCTCGCCGGCCCCCGGGTCGTGCCGGCGCACGGTGTAGGTGCGGATGACCGGTCGGGGCTCGCCGGGGGGCCACACCGGCCCGCCGGAGGAGGCCCGGGGCATCGCCGGCCGCTCCTGCCCGGCGACCGGGAAGAACATCTTGATCCGCTGGTCCGGCCCGTGTCCGGGGAACCCGGCCAGCTCCTCGCCGCCCAGGGTCACCCGGGCCATCCGCGGCGTGACCCGCTCGGTGCGCAGCACCCGCAGCGTCCGGTGGCCGCCCTCCCGCTCGCTCATCCCCGGCATTCTCCCAGGCCGGTCCGCCCGGCCCCGTCCCGGCCGCGGCCGTGTGTGTGACGCTGAGGGCCGAACGGGTGCTCCTGCGCGACCCGAACGTGATGTGATCGTTGCATCTCATATGCGCATTTCAGGACGACCACGCCGGCTCGCCGAGAAGGTGCGCCGCTGGCATCTGGTCGCCCTGGCGGTGGCGACGTCGGCGACCGTCGGCGGGGGTATCGCGGTGCCGTCGGGCACCCCCACGGCCGACGCCGCCGGCTGCACCCCGGGCCAGTCGCTCGATCTGAAGAGCTGGAAGCTGCAGACGCCCCGGGGCGCCGCCGGGGGCGGGATCGTCGAGATCAAGCAGCCCCAGCTGGCCACCTACACCGAGCCGCCGAACTTCGTCAGCCGGGGCTGTGGCGCCGGGATCGCCTTCCGCGCCCCGGTCGACGGCGCGCACACCTCTGGCTCGCACTTCGCCCGCACCGAGCTGCGGGAGATGACCAGCGACGGCCGGACCAACGCCTCCTGGTCGTCCACCCTCGGCACGCACACCTTCACCGAGACGATCGCGTTCACCGCGCTGCCCAAGGGCAAGCCGGACGTGGTCGGCGCGCAGATCCACAACGCCGCCGAGGACATCTCGCTGCTGAAGGTCCGGGGCAACCGCCTGTTCGTGACCGACGCCGGGCGGGGCTTCGAGAAGCTGGTCGACTCGAACTACCAGCTGGGCGAGAAGATCAACATGAAGTGGGTGGTCAGCGGCGGGGTGACCAAGGCCTACATCAACGGGGTGCTGCAGCTGTCGTTCACCCGCAACTACAGCGGCGCGTACTTCAAGGCCGGGGCTTACCCGCAGGCCGACTGCACCACGGCCAAGCCGTGCGACGACAGCAACTACGGCGCCACGGTGATCACCAAGCTGGCGGTGTCACACAGCGACGGCGATTCCGAGGGCGCCGAGAGCGCCGGCGACGACGCGTCGGACGACCAGCCGAACGACGAGGCCGACTCCGACTTCGACTTCTGAGCCGGGTTCAGCGGTCGCCCAGGCTGCCCATTCCGGTCCAGACCAGGTCCATCAGGTAGTCGGTGGCCTGTGCGGGGCTGACGCCGGCGCCGGCCTCGGTGCGCCGCCACAGCGCGAGCCGCTCGCAGGCACCGACCATCACCTGGGACCAGCCCTGGACCCGGACCGGGTCGAGGTCGGGCGCGTGTGCGGCGAGCAGCCCGGCGATGAAGTCGGTCTGCTGGGCGCGGATGCCCTCCAGCGAGTCGGCGCCCCGGCCCACCGGCAGCGCGGCCTCCTGGTAGAGCAGTGTCCAGGCCGGCGAGTTGGCGTCCAGGTACTCGAAGAAGGTCTGGACGCCCAGCCGGAGCATCTGCTCGGGGGTGGTGGCCGCCGCGGCCGCCCGGCTGGCGACCTCGAGCAGCTCCTCGCGGGCCCGGGAGATGCAGCCCAGCAGCAGGCCCTCCTTGGAGCCGAAGTGGTCGTAGAGCACCGGTTTGGTCACCCCGACCCGGGCGGCCACCGCGTCCATTGACGCCGCCTGGTAGCCGCGCTCGGCGAAGACCGCCACCGCCGCGTCCAGGATCTGCCGGCTCCGCTCGGCCCGGGTGTAGCGCCTGCGCGGGGTATCGGTGCTCGTCACCGCCGCATGCTACCCCAGGTAAGTTACTCAGAGTAGTTTTCCGCGGGTACCGTGGGGCCATGACACCCGTGGTGACCGAACTGCTGTCGGCGCTGCCGGCCGACCGGGTGCTGACCGACCCCGGCATCACCGAGACCTACCGGCACGACGAGGCGGAGTGGGCGCCGCACGGCCGGCCCGCCGCCGTGGTCCGCGCCCGGAGCACCGCCGAGGTCGCGGCCGCGGTCCGGGCGGCGGCCGCGCACCGGGTGCCGGTGGTCCCGCGCGGCGCCGGCACCGGCCTGTCCGGCGGGGCGAACGCGGTCGAGGGCTGCGTGCTGCTCAGCCTGGAGGCCATGCGGGAGATCGTCCGGATCGACCCCGGCGAGCGGCTGGCCGTGGTGCAGCCCGGCGTGGTGAACGACGACCTGCGGGCGGCGGCCGCCGAGCACGGGCTCTGGTACCCGCCGGACCCGGCCAGCGCCCCCTGGTCGACGATCGGCGGCAACGTGGCCACCAACGCTGGCGGGTTGTGCTGCGTCAAGTACGGGGTCACCCGGGACTACGTGCTGGCGTGCGAGGTCGTCACCGCGAACGGCGACGTCCTGCGGCTGGGCCGCAACACCGCCAAGGGGGTCGCCGGGTACGACCTGGTCGGGCTGGTCGTCGGCTCCGAGGGCACCCTGGCCGTGGTCACCGAGGTCACCGTGCGGCTGCGCCCGGCCCGCACCGCCCCGACCCGGACCGTGGTCGGCTTCTTCGACACCCTGACCGCCGTGGGGGAGGCGGTCGCCGGGGTCACCCGGGCCGGGTTGCAGCCGGCCGCGTTCGAGCTGATCGACCGGCACTGCCTGCGCGCGGTGGAGGAGTGGAAGCGGATGTCGCTGCCCACCGAGTCGGCGGCGCTGCTGCTGGCCCAGACCGACCTGCCCGAACCGGCCGGCGCGGCCGAGGCCGACGCGATCCTGGCCGAGTTCGTGAAGGCCGGGGCCCGGGACGCGCTGGCCTCCACCGACCAGGCCGAGGCCGAGGCCCTGTTCGACGCCCGCCGGCTGGCCTACCCGGCCCTGGAGCAGCGCGGCGACGCGATGCTCACCGAGGACGTCTGCCTGCCCCGGGGGAAGCTGGCCGCCATGCTGGCCCGGATCGAGGCGGTCTCGGCCGAGCACGACGTGCTGATCGCCAACATCGCGCACGCCGGCGACGGCAACCTGCACCCGCTGATCATCACCCCGCACGGCGACGAGGCCGCTCGAGTGCGGGCCCAGGCCGCGTTCGACGAGATCGTGGACGCCGCGCTCGACCTCGGCGGCACGGTCACCGGCGAGCACGGCGTGGGCCTGCTGAAGCGGCGCGGCATGGAGCGCGAGCTCGGCCCGGTGGTGGTGGACCTGCAACGCGCGATCAAGGCGGCCTGGGATCCAGCCGGCATCCTCAACCCCGGCAAGTTCGTCTAGCGGACGCACCCTAGCCGGGTCGGCGGCCGGTGATGCCGAGCAGCGTGATCTCGCCCCGGATCGGCAGGCCGTCGCGCAGGAACGGTTGCGCGGCCGCCGCACAGGCCTCGCGGAAGGCCGGTTCACCGGCGGTCTGGATGGCCTCGTAGGCCGGACCGCTGGAGGCGAGCGCCCGGGTGTAGTGCTCGAGGTCGGCGAACTCCAGCACGCACGGGACCTCGAAGATCTCGCCCGGTTCGAGACCGGCGTCGGTCAGCATCCGGGCGGCGGCCCCGGGGTGCTTGAGCCCGACCATGGAGGACTGGTGCGCGACCTGCTGCTCGGTGGCCAGCCGGAACGGGGCGAGCAACCGCCCCCCGGGCTTGTCGGCCATGTCGCCCCAGAAGGTCAGCGCGAGCCGGCCGCCGGGCCGCAGGACCCGGTGCGCCTCGATCACCGCATGCGGTGTCGTGCCCCAGATACCCCGGAAGCTGGTGACGACGTCGAAGGCGCGGTCGTCGAACCCGGAGTCGGCCATGTCGCCGACCCGGATGTCGCAGCCCGGGTTGCGCAGCCGGGCCACCTCCACCAGTCGGGGCGAAGCGTCGATCCCGGCGCACTCGGCGCCCCGGACCCGGGCCAGCTCGAGGGCCAGGCCGGCCCCGCAGGCCACATCCAGCAGCCGGCACCCGGCCGAGACCTCGAGCAGCTGATGAACGTGCAGGTACTCGCGGGCGGCGGCCGGTTCCAGCAACGTCGCGAAGTCGGCCGTTCGCCGTCCCCAGCCCTCGTCCACCATCTGCCAGCTCATGGCGTGTCTCCTCGGCGTAGGCACGGGTGAGCCTGCATCATCCCTCGGTTTCCGGGACGTGGCCCGCGCCGGCCCGGGGTTACAGTGGCGCCTGGGGAGGTGGCCGGATGGAGACGGTCGATCAGCTGCTGGCCGCGCTCCGCGCCCGGTTGTCGGAGCCGGCCCGGTTGCTGGTGGCGTACTCCGGCGGGGTCGACTCCGCGCTGGTGGCGGCGGTCGCGGCCGAGGTGCTCGGCGAGCGGGCGGTCGCGGTCACCGCCGTGTCGGCCAGCCTGGCCGAGGCCGAGCGGGCCGCCGCGCGGGCGTTCGCCCGGGAGCGGGGCATCACCCACGTCGAGGTGTGCACCGACGAGTTCGACCGCCCCGACTACCTGCGCAACTCGGGCGACCGGTGCTTCCACTGCAAGTCCGCGCTGCTCGACGCGATCGTCCCGCTGGCGGCCCTCTCCGGCGCCGAGATCGCCCTCGGCACGAACGTCGACGACCTGGGCGGGCACCGGCCCGGGCATCGCGCGGCCGTCGACCGGGGCGCCACCGCGCCGCTGCTCGACGTCGGGTTCGGCAAGGACGAGGTACGCCGGGTGAGCGCCGCGCTCGGGCTGTCCACGGCCGCGAAACCGGCCGCCGCCTGCCTGGCCTCCCGGGTGGCCTACGGCGACCCGGTCAGCCCGGAGCTGCTGGCCCGGATCGGCCGGGCCGAGGCGGCGGTGCGCGCTCTCGGGTTCGCGGTGTGCCGGGTCCGCGCGCACGCCGGCGGCACGGTGGCCCGGCTGGAGGTGCCGGCCGGCGACCTGGAACGGGCGGCGGCCCTGGGCGGCGAGCTGGATCTCGCGATCCGGGCCGAGGGGTTCGACTTCTGCGCCGTGGACCTGCAGGGCTTCCGCAGCGGTCGGATGAACGTGCAGCTCACCGCGGCTCGACCGGATGAGTCCCGAGCGCTGTGAGCGGTGACCCCGGCTTCGTCGACCTCGGCTACGCCCGGCCGGACCTGGGCCGCGAGGCCCGGCAGGGAGTACCGGAGGTGGTCTACGGGCCGGGCAAGACCCCGGACGAGATCGTCGGGGTGGTCGGTGCGCTGCTCGCGGCGAACACCGGTCCGGTACTGGTCACCCGGGTCGAGCCGGCGGTCGCCGAGCCGGTGCTCGCCGCCGTCCCGGGCGGCGGCTACCAGCCGGACGCCCGGCTGATCACCTGGCGGCCGGCGGGCCCGCTGGGCTTCCGGCTGCTGGTCTGCTCGGCCGGCACCTCCGACGGGCCGGTGGCGGCCGAGGCGGCGGCGGTGGCCACCGCCCTCGGGCTGACCGTGCACCGGCTCAACGACGTGGGGGTGGCCGGGCTGCACCGGCTGCTCGCCGAGACCGGCGAGCTGGCGGCGGCCGACGCGGTGGTGTGCGTGGCCGGGATGGAGGGCGCGCTGGCCAGCGTGGTGGGTGGGCTGGTCGGCTGCCCGGTGATCGCGGTGCCCACCTCGGTCGGCTACGGCGCCGCGCTCGACGGGGTCACCGCGTTGCTGGCCATGCTGAGCTCGTGCGCCGCCGGGCTCACCGTGGTCAACATCGACTCCGGGTTCGGTGCCGCGCTGGCCGCCTACCGGATCGCCGTGCGGGTGGGCCGGCGGTGATCCTCTGGCTCAACCCGGTGAGCGGCCTGTCCGGGGACATGCTGCTGGGCGCCCTGATCGAGCTCGGTGCCCCGGTCGACGGCATCCGCGCGGCGGTGGCCGGCACCGGGCTCACCGGGTGGGAGCTGCACGCCCGCCCGGTCCGCCGCTCCGGGCTGGCCGCCACCCGGGCCGAGGTGACCGTCACCGACGAGCGCACCGAGCGCCGGGCCGCCGAGCTGGTCGAGCTGGTCGGTCGGGCCCGCCCGGCGCCGGTCGCCGAGCTGGCCGTCCGGGCCGTCCGGGCCATCGCCGAGGTGGAGGCGACGCTGCACGGCGAGCCGGTCGACCGGGTCCACCTGCACGAGATCGGCGGCCTGGACACTGTGGTGGACACCGTCGGGGTGGGCGCCGCGCTGCACCTGCTGGGCGTCGAGGAGGTGCACTGCGCCCCGCTGGCCCTGGGCACCGGCACGGTGCGCACCCGGCACGGCACGCTGCCGCTGCCGGCCCCGGCCACGGCCGCGCTGCTGGCCCGGGCCGGGGCCGAGGTGACCGACGCCGGGGTGGTCGGGGAGACGGTCACACCGACCGGGGCGGCCCTGCTGCTCGCGGCCGGCGCGCGGTTCGGCGGGGTGCCGAGGATGGCCGTGCGCGCGGTCGGCTACGGCGCGGGCGGGCGCGAGGTACCCGACCGGCCGAACGTCCTGCCCGCTCTGCTGGGCACGCCCGGCGGCACGGGCGCCGACCGGCCCGGGACCATGGTCGTGCTCGAGACCAACGTCGACGACGTGAGCGGTGAGCTGCTCGGATACCTGGTCGAGCGGCTGCTCGCGGCGGGCGCGGCGGACGCCTGGTGCACCCCGATCGTGATGAAGAAGGGCCGGCCGGCGCACACGGTGCACGTGCTCGCCGACCCGGCGCGGGTGCCGGACTGCGAGCGGGTGCTGCTGTCCGAGACCGGGAGCCTGGGTGTCCGGCGGAGCACCGTCGAGCGGGTGGCCCTGGCCCGCGAGGAGCACACGGTGCGGGTGGACGGCCACCCGATCCGGGTCAAGCGGGGTCCGTGGGCAGCGAAGCCCGAGCACGACGACGTGGTCGCCGCCGCCGCCGCGCTGGAGCTGCCGCTGCGCGAGGTGGCCGAACGGGCCCGGCGGGCGTTCGACGAGCGGGCGGACTGACGCTCAGCCCGGCCGCTCGGCCCCGGCCACCTCGACCGCCAGCTCGGGCTGGCGGCGCAGGGTCCGGGTGACGTAGCAGACCCGCTCGGCCCCCGGGATCAGCGCGGCGAGCTCGTCCGGCCCGGGCTCTCGGGCGCGGACCACGATCCGGATGCGGTCGAAGCTGGGGCCGTCGTAGCGGCCGGTGACGTCGACCTCGAGGCCGACCAGCTCGACCCCCCGCTTCCCGGCGCTGTAGGCCATGGCCAGGGTGAAGCAGGAAGCCACCGAGGCCAGCAGCAGGTCGGTCGGCTGCGGGCCGGTGTTGCGCCCGCCGGGCACCGACTCCGGCTCGTCCACGACCAGGTCGAACTCGCCGGCCCGGACCAGCGCGCGCATGCCCCCGTCCCAGGTCGAGGTCACCGTGCGTTCGGTCATCGGGTCTCTCCTCCGCCGTTCGGATGCCCCGTTCGGGCCGGTTGCAACAGCCTTGCAACCGCGCTGAGCACAGTGGGGTGGGTCACTTCTCCGCCCGTCGTCCGGAGGACCAACCATGCTGACCGAGTTGCGCCGTCAGGGCGCGGCCGCGCACACCTGCTGTCCGGTGCCGTTCGACCTGCGGGCGCACCACGACCGGTTGCTGCGCGTCGACACCGATCCCGAGGAACTGCTCGAGCTGCTGGAGCTGGCCGTCACCTGGGCCGAGCTCGACTACTCCGACGCGCCGGTGCTCGGGCCGTCGCACTGGGCGCACTTCGCCCACGACCACGACTGGCAGCTGCCCGAGCGCGCGGAACGGATCTTCAGCCTGGCCACCGACCTCGCCGCGCTCGGGTGCCGGTCGGCCCGCCTGACCGACCAGGCGCCCCGGCGGGCGACCCTGCGCGCGGTGGTCGCCGACGTGGTGGCCATCTGACCCCGGCCCGCGACGCGAACCCGTTCGGCTCACTGTTGGGCCCGGGCCAGGCCGGTCACTGGGGTGGTCGTCAGATCCAGCACGGTCGCGGTGTGCCCGGCGAGCCGCAGGTCGAGGCGGCCGGTGTCGTCGATCCGGCCCACCTCGGCGGCGGCCAGGCCCCGCCGGTGGAACGCCGCCGCGCACTCCCCGGCCCGGTCGGGCGGCGCGGCCAGCAGGAACCCGAAGCTGGGGAAGCAGGTCAGCCAGGCCGACCAGTCGACCCCGTCGGGCCGGGGGACCTCGTCCAGGTCCAGCGTGACCCCGTGCGGCCCGCACTCCAGCATCATCGCCAGCGAGCCGACCAGCCCGGCCATGCTGATGTCCTTGGCCGCCACGCACGCCCCGGAGTCGGCCACCTCGGCGAGCACCCGCAGGTCGCCGGCGCACCGCTCGCCACGCTGCTCGAACGCGGGGAAGAACGGGAAGTCCGGCCGCATCCTGCCGTCCAACGCGGCGGCCACCAGCAGCGCCTGCCCGGGCTCGATCCGGGTCACCGACAGCGGCCGGCGCACGCCGCCCACCCCGAACGCGGACACCGACGGCTCGCCGTCGTGCCGGGTCAGGTGCCCGCCGAGCAGCGGCACCCGGTACAGCTCGCAGGCCCGCTTGATCCCGCGCAGCACCTCCCGGCACAGGTCCTCCGAGCCGATCACGGTGTCCACGATGCCCAGCGGCCGGGCGCCCATCGCGGCGAGGTCGTTGACGTTGGTGAGCACGGCGGCGAACCCGGCGGCCTCCGGGTCGGCCCGCACGAACGGCGGCCACAGCGCCTCCCCGCAGGCGACGACCCGGGCGCCGTCCGGATCATCGGAGAGCTCCACGACCGCCCCGTCGTCACCGGGGCCGGCCAGCCAGTCGCCGGCGCCGAACACCTCGGAGACCAGGCCGATCGCGGACTTGCCGAGCATGCCCGGATGCCGGAGCACCACCTCGACGAGTTCGGCGAGCAGCACCGAGGGTTCGGACGCGATCGCGGTCATGGCACCTCCAGGTCGGCAGGGTCTGTGATGGCGGCAGTGTCTCTGATAGTAGGCATTCATCTACTATGTGATCTAGCATCGGGAGGTGCCCATCCCTGATTTCCTCGCCCTGCCGGAGCGCTCCGCCAAGCCGCGCCGGACCGGGCTCACCCACGTACTGGACCCGGGCACGGGCGCGGCCGGCGCGGCGGACGTGCTGGCCGGCGGGTCCCGGCACATCGACATCTGGAAGGTCGGCTGGGGCACCGCGTACGTGGACCGGGCGCTGCCGGCCAAGCTGGCGCTGCTGGCCGAGCACCGGGTGCCGGCGTGCCTGGGCGGCACGTTGCTGGAGATCGCCTGGGCCCAGGGCCGGGCGGAGGAGTGCCTGGCCTGGGCGGGCGAGCTCGGGTTCGGCCACGTCGAGGTGTCCCGGGGCACGGTGTCGATGACGCTCGAGCAGAAGCGGGCGCTGATCCGCCGGGCGGCCCGGGACTTCACCGTGCTCGCGGAGGTCGGTTCCAAGGCGCCCGGCGAGCACTTCGCCGCCCGCCAGTGGCCGTTGGAGGTCATGTCGGACCTCGATGCGGGCGCGACGCTGGTGGTCACCGAGGGCCGGCAGACCGGCACCGTGGGGACGTTCGACGAGGCCGGACGGGTACGGCCGGACGTGGTGGAGGCGGTGGTCGCCTCGGTCGGGGTCCAGCGGGTGCTGTTCGAGGCGCCGAGGGCCGCCCAGCAGGCGTGGTTCATCCGCCGCTTCGGCCCCGAGGTCAACCTCGGCAACGTGGCGCTGGGCGACGTCCTGTCGGTGGAGACCCTCCGGCTGGGTCTGCGTTCGGACACCGCCGAGGTGAACGGCGAGCGGGCCGGTTCGGAGCTGGCGTGAACGGCGCGGCGCCGGCCGCCGGTCCGTGCACGGAAGTCGGCCCGAACTTCCTGCCCGGCCGCTACCGCGGGGTGTCGGTGGCGACCGTCCCGGACGGCGTGCGGCTGGATACCGACGGGTTGCGTGGCCACCTGCTGGGCCGCGAGGCCTACCGACGTACCCGGTTCGTGGTGGCCCGCCAGGGTGGGCGGACCGCCCTGGCCCGGGTGACCAAGGCCGACGACACCGGGCTGTTCTCGCCGATCGTGGACCTGCGGATGCTGGCCGGCCCGGACGAGTGCGCCTTCGTGCACGAGCCGGAGGCCGACACCGGCGTCCCCTCGGCGCTGGCCGCCGCGGCGCTGCGCCGGGCCCCGGGAGCCCGGGCGGTGGTGGTCCAGGGCCGCTACGCGCACGTCAACTTCATCATCGAGCCGCGGCCGCTGCGGGTCGAGGTGCACGAGGTGGTGCCGCCGGAGCCGGCGAAGCTGCTCGACCAGGCCCGCCGGGTGCTGGAGGTGGCCGAGGAGCTGCCGCCGATGGAGCTGGTCGGCCGGCTGACCGACCTGGCCGAGCTGGCTGCGCGGGCCCCGGCGGAGCACTACCTGCTGCCCTGCCGGGGCTCCGGCGGTGAGGTGCCCGGCGCCCGGGTGTCCTACCTGGACGAGCACCCGGAGCCGGCCGACTGGACCCTGCTCGGCTGCGCCCGCTCGCGGCAGATCCACCGCTGGTTCTACCGGTCCGACCCGCCGGGGGTGGACTTCTGCCCGAAGCAGACCGGGCCCCGGGGGGACGCGGCCGTGCTGACCAAGTGTTGCCTGCAGGAGGAGGGCATCGAGTCCGGGCCCGGCTGGGTGTCGGTGCCGTGGGGTTCGTCCCTGGAGCACGTCCGGGCGGCGCTGGGCCGGCTGGCCGCCTCGGAGCTCCCTGCCTGGACCCCGGCGTGACCAGCACGAGACTCAGCTCGGGCCTGCTGTACGCCCACCTCTGGGGCACGCCGGAGCTGGACCGGGTGTTCGACGAGCGGGCGATGCTGCAGTCGTGGCTGGACATCCTGGCCGCGCTGGCCCGGGCCCAGGCCGGGCTGGGCATCATCCCGGCGACCTCGGCCGAGGCGATCACCGCCGGGGCCCGGGTGGAGGCGCTCGACCTGCCGTACGTCGCCGAGCAGACCCGGGTGACCGGGCACTCCACGCTCGGGCTGATCCGCGGCCTGCTGCGGGTGCTGCCCGAGCACGCCCGCGAGCACGTCTACCTGGGCGCCACCGTCCAGGACGTCACCGACACCTGGTTCGGGCTGGTCATCCGCAGGGTCGGCGGGATCGCCCAGCGGGACCTGTGGGCGCTGGAGGGGCGGCTGCTGGAGCTGGCGGCCACGCACCGGGACACGGTGATGGCCGGGCGCACCCACGGCCAGCCGGGGTCGCCGATCACCTTCGGGTTCAAGGTGGCCTCCTGGGCCGACGAGGTGCGGCGGCACTCCGACCGGCTGGCCGACGGGCGGGAGCGCTGGGTGGTCGGCCAGCTCGGTGGCGCGGTCGGCGCGCTGGCCTTCTTCGGCGACCGGGGCCCGGAGCTGCGCCGGCGGTTCTGCGCCGAGCTGGGCCTGGCCGACCCGGGGATCTCCTGGACGACCGCGCGGGACCGGCCGGCCGAGTTCGGCACGGTGCTGGCCATGGTCTGCGGCACCCTGTCCCGGATCGGCACCGAGGTCTACGAGCTGGCCCGCCCGGAGATCGGCGAGCTGGCCGAGGCGGCGGCGCCCGGGGCGGTCAGCTCGATCACCATGCCGCACAAGGCCAACCCCGAAGGCGCCGAGCACCTGGACACCCTGGCAAGGCTGGCCCGTTCCTCGGCCGCCGTGCTGGTGGAGGGCATGGTCGGCGGGCACGAGCGGGACGGCCGGTCCTGGAAGGCCGAGTGGATCGCACTGCCCGAGCTCTGCCAGCTCACCGGGGCGGCGCTGAAGCTGGGGTTGACGCTGGTCGGCGGGCTGCGGGTGTTCCCGGAGGCGATGGCCGCGACGGTGGCCCGCTACGGCGGCCAGATGTCCTCGGAGCTGGTGCTGGCCGGGTTGACCGCGCGGATCGGCAAGCACCGCGCCCAGCAGACGCTGCACGAGGTGCTGCGCGACGAGCACACCTCGATGGTGGACGGGCTGGTCGCCCGGGGGCTGGCCACCGAGGCCGAGGTGACCGGGTGGGCCCAGGGTCCGGCAGTGGCGGCGGCCGGTGCGATGGTCGACGCCGTGCTGGACCGGGCCCGGACGGCCCGGGCGTCCGGGCCGCCGACATGGTGACCCGGTTCCCGCTGGCCGTCCTGCCGACCCCGTTGACCCGGGCGCACCGGTTGGAGGCGGCCCTGGGCCGGGGCCCGGTGTGGGTCAAGCGCGACGACCTGACCGGGTTCGGCACGGCGGGCAACAAGAGCCGGCCCCTGGAGTACCTGATCGGCGACGCGCTGGCCCGGGACTGCGACGTCCTGGTGACCGGCGGCGGCCCGGGCTCCAACTTCGTGCCGGCCGCCGCGCTGGCCGCCCGGGCCGCCGGCCTGGACTGCGAGCTGGTGGTCTGGGGGGACCCGGCCGGCGCCCCCAACATGGCGCTGGCCCGGGCGGCCGGCGCCCGGCTGCTGCCCACCGGGGACGCCGACCGGGCCGCCGTGGACGGCAAGGTGGCCGCCCGCGCCGCCGAGCTGGTGGACCAGGGCCGGCGGCCCTACCCGGTGCCCCGGGGCGGGTCCACCCCGGTGGGCGCGATCGGGTTCGCGGTGGCCGCCGCCGAGCTGGTCGAGCAGCTGCGCCCGCACCCCCGGCCGGCCGTGGTGGCGCTGTCGGTGGGGTCCGGGGGCAGCTGCGCCGGGCTGCTCGCCGGGCTGGCCGCGGCCGGGGTCGACTGGCCGGTGCTCGGCGCGGCGGTGAGCCGGCCGCCGGCCGAGATCGGCCCCCGGCTGGCCGAGCTGGCCGCCGGGTGCGCGGAGCTGCTCGGGCGGCCGGCCCCGGCCACCGACCGGCTGGAGCTGGTCGACGCCCGCGGCCCCGGCTTCGGAATCGCCACCGACGCCGAGCGGGAGCGGGCCCGGCTGGCCCTGACCACCGAGGGCCTGCTGCTCGACGACACCTACGGGGCGCCGGCGTTCTCGGTGCTGATTGACCGGCTGCTCGAGGCGTTGCCCCGGGTCGACGGCCCGGTCGTCTACTGGCACACCGGGGGAGTGGTCTCCGCGATCCGCGAGCGCGGCTCCGTGCCGTCGAGTGCGAGGAAGGGACAGGACTGACGTGAGTACGGCCAGACGTACCCGGCTGGAGGGGCCGCCGCAGAGCGGCCCGGCGCCGGAGCTGATCGAGTCCGGCTTCGCGCTGGAGAACGACGACGCCCCCTTCCTGCACCGGGGTCTGAACCTGGCCGACATCAGCCACGTGCTCGACCTCGACCGGCGCGGGCTGGTGCCGCCGGCGGCCCGGGACGCGTTGCTCGGGCTGCTGCTGGAGGTCACCGCGACCCCGGTGGAGGAGTTCCCCTACGACCCCGCGCACGGGGAGCCGTACAACTCCCGGGAGCACTACTTCGTCTCCCGGATCGGTGACGTGGCGGGCTGGCTGCACGCCGGCCGTCCGCGCCGCGAGGCGGCCCGGGTCGCGCTGCGGTTGCACCTGCGCCGCCAGCTCACCGAGCTGGTGGGGGAGGCCGTCGAGTTCGCCGCCGTCACCACCGCGGTGTCGGCCGAGCACGCCGAGACGCTGCTGCCCGACCAGACCTATCTGCAGCAGGCCCAGCCGTCCACCTTCGGGCACTACCTGCTGTCCTTCGTCTACTCGGCGGTCCGCGACACCCGGCGGCTGCTCGACGAGCTGGACTGGGTGGACCGCAGCCCGGGCGGCGCCGGCTGCGTGAACGGCACCCAGCTGCTCGCCGACCGCGGCCCGATCGCCGCCGCGCTGGGCTTCCCGTCGGTGATCACCCACACCCGGGACGCGATGTGGCAGGTCGACGGGCTGATCCACGTGCTGGCCACCGCCGCCAGCCTGCTGTCCAACTTCTCCAAGCTGGCCGAGGACCTGGAGATCTTCTCCAGCAGCGAGTTCGACTTCGTCGACCTGGCCGACGGCTACACCCGGTCCAGCATCCTGATGCCGAACAAGCGCAACCCGTACTCGCTGGCCATCGTCCGCGGCGCCTCCGGGGTGGTGATCGGCCGGCTCACCGGGTTCCTGGCGGTGACCAAGAGCCCGTCGGCGCGCAGCGACAACCTGATCTTCGCCTACGGCGAGGTGCCGAGGGCGCTGGACCTGTGCCTGCGGATCACCCGGCTGATCACCGGTGTGGTCCGCACCATGCGGGTCAACCGCGACCGGATGGCCGAGGAGCTGCGCGGCGGGTACACCCAGGCCACCGACCTGGCCGAGCACCTGACCCGCACCATGGGGGTCGACTACCGCACCGCGTACCTGGTGGTCGGGCGCACCGTGCGGGCGGCCAGCCGGAGCGGGGTGCCCGGAGTGGGGATCACCGGGGAGATGATCGACGAGGCGGCCTGCGAGGTGACCGGCGCCGGTTGGGGCCTGGCCGGCGCCGACCTGAGCGAGGTCCTCGACCCCTGGCGGATCGTGCTGACCCGGCAGGCGGAGGGCGGCGCGGCCCCCGATGCGCTGGCCGCGATGACCGGGCAGCTGGACATCGAGCTGGCCGAGCTGGCGGACGCCGCCCGGGCCCGGACCGAGGGTTTCGAGCGGGCCGAACAGGCCCTGCTGGCGCGGGCGCGGAAGATCGTGACGGAGGGAACGGGCAATGGGTGAGATGGTCACAGCGGTACTGCCGGACGAGGTGGCGGTGGTGAACGTCGGGCTGCCGATGTTCGCCGACGCCGTACGCGACCAGGGGCGACCGGTGGTGGGCGTGGACTGGCGCATCCCGGCCGGTGGTGACCTCGACCTGGTCGCCGCGCTGACCCGGTTGAGCGGTCCGGCCGCCGCCGGGGTCGACGCGGCCAACCGGGAGGTGCTGCACCGGCTGGACACCGGCGTACCCACCCTCGAGGCGGTCCGCACGGTGGCCGAGGTCGCCCCGGAGCTGGGGCCCCGGACCCTGCTGCACTGCGGGCCGGCGATCACCTGGGACCGGGTGTGCGACCCGCTGCGCCGCTCCATGCGGGCCGCGGTGGTGGCCGAGGGCTGGGCGGACGACGTGGCGGCGGCCGACCGGCTGCTGGCCGCCGGCGAGGTCGGCCTGGAGCCGGCCAACCATCACCTCACGGTGATCCCGATGGCCAGCGCGATCGGGCCCAGCGCCCCGGTGTGGGAGGTGACCTGCGCCCAGGGCGGCACCCGGGCCTACGCCTCGATCAACCAGGGCCCCGGGGACACCCCCTGGTTCGGCCGGGACACCGACGCCGCCGTCGAGCGGCTGCGCTTCCTGCGCGACATGGCCGGCCCGGCCCTGGCCCGGGTGGTCCGCGACGCCGGGCCGCTGGACGTGTTCGCGCTGGCCCAGCAGGGCGTGGCCATGGGCGACGACGTGCACATGCGCACCCAGGCCACGACGAACCTGCTGGTCCGCACCTGGCTGCCGCAGCTGGCCGAGCTGCCCGAACCCGGCCGGGTCGAGCTGGCCCGGTTCCTGAACGGCAACCACCTGTTCTTCCTCACCCTGGCCATGGCCGGCGCCCGCTCGCTGACCGCCTGGGCGAGCCAGGTCACCGGGTCCAGCATCGTGACCACGATGAGCCGCAACGGCACCGACTACGGCATCCGGCTGGCCGGCTCGGACGACTGGTTCATCACCGACTCGCCGCCGGTCGGGGACGCCCTCTACTACTCCGGCTACGGCCCGGAGGTCGCCGCCCCGGACATCGGGGACAGCGCGCTGCTGGAGCTGGTCGGGCTGGGTGGCCCGGCGGCCGGTGGCTCACCGGCGGTGGCGTCGTTCCTGGGCGGGACCATGGCGGCGGCCGCGGCGGCCACCGACGACTTCGCCCGGATCTGCGCCGGCCGCAGCAGCCGGTTCACCCTGCCGCCGATGGGCTTCGCCGGCACCCCGCTCGGGGTGGACGTGCGGAAGGTGGTGGAGTCGGGCATCACCCCGAAGGTCACCACCGGCATCCTGCACGCCAGCTCCGGCGTGGGGCAGATCGGCGCCGGGGTGGCCGCCGCCCCGCTCGCGGCCTTCGCCGAGGCGCTGCTGCACCTGGACCGGCGGCTGGCGGGCTAGATCTACCGCTCGGGGACCGACACCCACACCACCCGGGCGACCCCCCGGCCCGGGTTGTGCCAGCGGTGTTCGCGGTCGGTGGGGAAGTGCAGGCTGTCGCCCTTGCGCAGGGTGTACTGCTCGCCGGCCACCTCGACCCGCAGCGAACCGTCCAGCACGAACACCAGGTCCTCGCCGGGCCGGCGGGTGCCGCCGCCGGCGCCGGGGGCCACCGTGGTCACCGTGGCCGCCGTCCGGAACCGGCTCGGCGGCCCGCTCAGGTCGGCGAGCTCGACCCCCTCGGTGTCGGACCGCCGGGGGCTCCGGCCGTCCGCCGGGGTGTAGGCGGCCACCGGCCCGGGCGCGGCCTCACCCTCGACGAAGTGGCCGATCGGGGCGCCCAGCGAGGCGGCCAGCTTGAGCAGGGTGGTCACCGTGGGCACCATGTCGCCGCGCTCGACCTTGTGGATGGCCGCGGCGGACACCTCGGACCGCTGGGCCAGCTGCTGCAGCGACAGCCCCTGGCGCTGCCGCAGGGCGTGCACCTTGGGGCCGATGTCGCCGACGATGCGCTCCCAGTCGGCCGGTGGCGGGTCGGCGTTTCCAGGGCGGTCGTCGGTGTCGTCCGGGACCCCCGCGGTGGCGGTGCTCGTCATGGCGATTCGCTCCTCAGCGGCGGCGTTGACACTGTGATCACGGTGAGTATGATGTACGTTCGTTGCTCATAGTAGATGTTTCGCACGGATTTCGAGGCCCCGATAACGGGTGCGGAGGCGGGTGGGGTGTGGCACGGAGGACCGTGATCATCGGTGGTGGCGCGGCCGGACTCGGCTCTGCGGGCGGCGTCAAGGCGGCCGATCCCGGGGCCGAGGTCGTCGTCTACACGCAGTTCGAGGACGTCGCGTACAGCCCGTGCGGCATCCCCTACGTGCACGGCGGCGAGATCCCCGACTTCGAGCGGCTGTTCCTGGCCGGCAAGCAGGCCTACGTCGACGCCGGGATCGACGTCCGGTACGAGACCGAGGTCACCGCGATCGACACCGCCGCGAAGACGGTGGACGTGACCGGCGAGGGCACCGTGTCCTACGACAGCCTGGTCATCGCCACCGGCTTCGACTACGCCGACCCGGGCGTCCCGGGGGCCGACCTCACCGGCCTCTACTACGTCAAGAACATCCGCAAGGCGATGGAGTGGGACAAGGTCATCGACGAGACCGAGCACGCGGTGGTCGTCGAAGCCGGACCGCTGGGCCTGGAGATGGTCACCGCGCTGGCGCACCGCGGCGTCGAGACTCACCTGATCGACCCTAATCCCTACGCGCTGGCCATGATGGCCGACCCGGACATCATGGCCCCGGTCGAGGAGTCCTGGCGCGAGCTCGGCGTGCACCTGCACTTCAACACGTCGCTGGAGGCCTTCCTCGGCGACGACCGAGGTGCCGTCAAGGCAGTGAAGACTTCGGAGGGCGAGATCCCGGCCGAGCTGGTCGTGGTGGCCACGCACAAGACGCCGAACAACAAGCTGGCCGCCGCGGCCGGGCTGAAGCTCGGCTCCACCGGCGGCATCATCGTCGACGACCACATGGCCACCTCGGCGCCCGGTGTCTGGGCGGCCGGCGACGCCTGCGAGGTGCCGCACGGGCTGACCAACACCCCGCTGCAGGGGCTCACCGGCTCACACGCCTACGCGCAGGGCAAGACGGCGGGCACCAACGCCGGCGGCGGCGACCGGGCCTACCGGGCGGTGTTCGTCCCCTGGGGTACGCCGGCCGGCAAGTGGGTCATCGGCGGCGCGTCGTTCGGCGAGACCACCGCCACCGCGCTGGGCATCCCGTACGTCAAGGGCGAGGCGCAGGGGATCTCCCGGGCCCGCTACTACCCGGGGGTCCAGCCGGTGCGGGTCAAGCTGCTGGCCGAGCCGGGCACGCTGCGGCTGATCGGCGCCCAGATGATCGGCGGCGGGGAGGGCATCAAGGAGCGGGCCGACTTCCTGGCCCAGGCCATCCGGTTCGGGATGACCCTGCACGACCTCTCCACCATGGAGAACGTCTACTCGCCGGCCATCGGCGCGCTGAACGAGCCCATCGTGGTGGCGGCCACCAACGGCGTCGCCGAAGCGAAGTCGGGCTGAGCCGTGGCCGCTGGATCACCGGGGTTCTTCGGCTGGCTGCGCAGCAACTCCGAGCACTACCTGCTGGTGGCCGCGCACCGGAAGCTCGCCGCCCGCAACGGCTGGCCGGCGCCCCGGCCGCCGAAGGGGCTCAAGGAGCTCTTCTGGCTGCGGGTCTTCGCCCCGGTGTACGCCCTGCTGCCGTGGTCGCTGCGCAGCCGGATCATGCGGGCGATGCCGGGCAGCCACCGCAAGTCCTGGGCACCCCCACCACGCGGCCTCGGTCCGGCCGCCTTCCCCCAGATCGACCGCGCTGGCGAGGTCGCCATCCGGTACGGCACACCACCAGAGGAACAGGGAGAGAAACACGATGGCTGAGATCGTCGGAACCCGGGCCAGCGAGGGCGACGTCATCGTCGACTACGACGAGAAGCTCTTCGAGGACATCCAGGCCAACGAGGGCGAGAAGGCGTACATCTTCATGCACACCGTGCCCTTCGAGGGCTCGGTCGGCTTCGTGAACATGCTGACCGCCACCCGGATCAACCGGAAGGGCTTCGACACCAGCATCTTCCTCTACGGCCCGGGGGTGCTGATGGCCTCGGCCACCCGCGGCTTCCCGACCGTGGGCGCGGAGGCCTTCCCGGGCCACATGAACTTCAACAACCAGCTGTCCACGTTCATGAAGGAGGGCGGCAAGATCTACGCCTGCCGGTTCGCCATGGCCGCGCTCTACGGCATGCGCGAGACCGACCTGATGGAGGGCGTGAAGCCGGCGCACCCGCTCGACGTGCTGGACGCCACCCTCACCGCCCGCCGTGAGGGCGCCCTGGTGCTGCAGACCTGGACCGTCTGAGACCGCACACGACAGAGGGCCGGGCGATCATCGCCCGGCCCTTCGTCGTATGTGCGGAGGTCAGTGCTCGTGCGGGTGCTCGTGGTCGTGGTCGTGACCGGCGGGGCGGTGGGTCAGGGCGTGCGCGCGGGTGGTGGTCTCGTCGGCCGCGACCACGCCGCTGCCGGCCAGGACGTCCTCCAGGGCCTCCAGCCAGCAGCGGTAGTAGCGGTAGCACTCGCCCGGCGGGTGGTCGTCCTCCCAGGCCTTGATCCGGCTGATCAGCGCGGCCTGGAACCGGTCCCAGCCGAACAGCCCGGACTCGTGCAGCGTCACCGCCATGCCGAACGCCCGCCCCTCCCAGGGCTCGGCGAAGACCAGCTCCCCGTTGTCCCTCGGTGGCGCGGCCGGCCCGTCGACCGCGAGCGCCGCCGTCACGGGGCGGCCACCTTGGCCACGCCCACCAGGGCGTCCCGGGTGACCAGCGCGGTCAGCTCCTCCTCGGACAGGTCCTCGGTGCCGGCCGGGCGCTCGGGCAGCACCAGCCAGCGCACCTCGGCGACCGAGTCGCGCACCACGATCTTCGTCGACTCCGGCAGGTCCAGGCCCATCTCGCGCAGCACCGTGCGCGGCTCGCGGACCACCCGGGCCCGGTAGGCCGGGTCCTTGTACCAGGACGGCGGCAGCCCGAGCACCGGCCACGGGTAGCACGAGCACAGCGTGCAGACCGTGACGTTGTGGGTGTCCGGGGTGTTCTCGACGACCACGATGTGCTCGCCCTGCGGCCCGGCGAAGCCCAGCTCCTTGATGGCGGCGGTGCCGTCGGCGAGCAGTCGGGCCCGGTACTCGGGGTCGGTCCAGGCCTTGGCCACCACCTTGGCCCCGTTCAGCGGGCCCACGTTGGTCTCGTAGTTGGCGATGAACTTGTCCATCACCGTCGGGTCGACCAGGCCGCGCTCGGTGAGCAGCTGCTCCAGCGCCTCGGTGCGCAGTGCGGGTCCGAGGCGTTCGGTTTCGGTCATGAGGCGGGCTCCAGGTAGCTCTCGTACATCTCGATGATCAGGGCGAACGGTTCGGCGTCGGCGCCCCACAGGTCCCGGGAGTCGAAGCGCACCGAGTAGACGTGCTGCGGGTTCTCGCCGAGGAAGTTCGCGTGCGTGTCCGGCAGCAGGTGGCCCGGCTGCAGCATCTCGACCACGCCGGTGTGACCGCGGGTGTAGCCCGGCAGCCGGGTGAAACCGGTCGGCTCGTCGTCGCGGACCCGGACCCGGTCGCCCACCGCGTAGGCCGGTGCCTGCTCGATCTCGCGCAGCGAGCCGGGGCCGGTGGCGGCGTAGTCGGGCTTGTTCGGCTCCGGGGCCGGGGGTTCGGGCACCTCGTCGCCGGCGTTGTTGCGGGCCCGGGCGTCGACCGCGCCGGGGGCCAGGATCGCGCTCTCCACGAGCATCGCCTCGGCCGCGTTCAGCCAGCGACCGTAGTAACCGTCGTCGAAGTACGCGGGCCCGTCGAGCTCACCGAGCGCGCGCCGGAAGGCATCCAGGTTCTGCCCGGAGATCCGGCCCATGCTCAGCAGGGTCAGCGCGAACGCCCGACCCTCCCAGGGCTCACCGAACACCGGCTCGTCACGGGTCGGGGTCGTGACCCGGCCCCATCCGGGCGTGCCACCCAGGTCAGCGAGGCTGTCCATCACACCACCATTTCTCGGATGAAGGATGTTCGTACACGATAATGGATGTTGACCACAGCGCGCGAGTGCCGCTGCCCCGTGAGTGAGAAGTAGTGCTCCAGCACTACTTCTCACTCACGGCTCGGAGTCCTCAGCGGGCGGCGCGCAGCCGGCGGTAGACGTCCCGGTGCCGCTCGGCGCTGGCCGCCCAGGTGAACCGGTCGACCACCGCCCGCCCGGCGGTGCGCAGTCGTTCCCGCAGGTCGGCCTCGGTGACCATCCGGTGCATCGCGGCGGCCAGCGCGTCGGCGTCGCCCACGGCCGGGAGCAGCGCGTCGTGGCCGTCGGTCAGGTACTCGCCGAACACCGGCAGGTCGCTGGCCACCACCGGCAGCCCCAGGCTCATCGCCTCCAGCACCACCAGCCCCCAGCCCTCCTTCACCGAGGGGAAGGCCAGCCCGTCGGCGGCGGCGTACCAGCCGGCCAGCTCGGCGTCGTCGACGGTGCCCAGCCGGACCACGTCGTCGCCGGGTCCGGGGCCTTCGCGCAGGCCCAGGCCGGGCAGCGAGGCGAGCGCCGCGTCCCGGTAGGCGGTGTAGTCCTGGAACGAGTGCCCGCCGACCACGGCCAGCATCGGGGCCGGGTCCAGGGTCGTCCGGAGCCGGCCCAGGGCCTCGAACAGGAACGCGGTGCCCTTGCGCGGCTCGACCCCGCCGACGGCCAGGAACACGAACCGGTCGCCCGCGCCGATCCGCTCCCGCAGCTCGGCCCGCACCTGCGGTCCGACCGCCGGGAACCGCCCGGTGTCCACCCCGTTGGGCACCACACCCGCCTCGACGCCGTACTCGTCGCGCAGGATGCCCCGCCACTGCTCGCTGACCACCAGGACCTCGTCCGGCTGCTCGATGGCCAGCCGCTGGCAGTCGATCAGGGCCTGGGTGGTGAAGTCGTCCACATGGTGCACGGTCCGCACCACGGTCACCGGGGCCCCGGCGTCCCGCACGGCGGCGGCGGCTCGGGCGGAGATGCAGTCCTGCGGGTGCAGGATGTCGAAGTCCCCGGCCAGCCCCGCGAGCCCCTCGGTCAGCGCCTCGATCGCGGCGAACACCCGCTCGTCCAGGGTCTCGCCCCGGGCCGGGGCCGGGACGATGGTGTGCGGCACGTCCACCGGCCGGAAGAAGCCGACGTCCGGGTCGCCCAGGGTGACCACGTGCACCGGGTAGCCCTGCCGGTGCAGCTCCTCGGCCAGGCACAGGGTGTGCACCACCCCGCCGCGCGGCTTGGTCGAGTAGGTCAGCAGCGCTACACGCTTCACAGGACCGTCTCCGCGATCTCCGGCTCCCGGCGGGCGATCGCGGCGGCGGCCAGCGACGCCCGGGCCGCGGTCTCGGCGACCAGGCACCCGGCGGCGGTGAACGCCGCGCGCTGGTCGGCCCAGCCCTGCGGGTCCCCGGCGGTGCCCAGCACGTAGGTCACCACGGCCGGCCCGCCGGCGGCGGTGATCTCCCGGCACAGCGGGGCGAGCTCGGCCGCCGGGTCGGGGTGCGACCCGTGCCCGAGGACGACGTCGAGGATGATCGCCGCCACCTCCGGGTCGGCGGCCTGCTCGCGCAGGTGCTCGATCCGGGCCTCGGGGTCGATCATCGGGTGCGGCCGGCCCTTGGTGTACTCCTCCTCGCCCAGGTCGAGGCACTGGTGGCTGTGCGGGGGAGCGGGCAGCCCCAGCTCGGGGCGCAGCGGGGTGTTGGAGTGCACCGGTCCGAGCACCCGACCCAGGATGACCAGCGACTCGTAGCAGAGTGTCCCGCCGGAGAACAGGCCCCGGACCAGGGTGCGCTCGGCGGCCAGTCCGGCGCTGACCTCGGCCACCCGCCCGGCCAGGCCGCCGGTCACGCCGGGCGCGGGGTGGCCGAGCACCTCCAGGGTGCGCAGCACGCCGGTTTCCAGGGTGTCGGCGACCACCACCCCGTCCGGCACCGGTGGCTTGTCGCGCAGCCCGATCAGCGAGGCCACCAGCCGTTTCCCACCGGACGCCCGCAACACCTCCCGGGCCACCTCGGGGGCCGGCGGCTTGGAGACCAGCAACACCAGCTCGGTGCGGTCGTCGTCGGCCAGCGCGGCCAGTGCCTGGCGAGCCATCCGTCCGCCGACCTGGGCGGTCAGGTCCCGCCCGCCCAGGCCGATCACGTGCGAGACGCCGACCCCCCAGCGGTCCAGCAGGCTGGCCGCCTCCTGGGCGCCGGTGCCGGCCGCCGCGACCACCGCGACCGGCCCGGGGGAGACCACGTTGGCGAAGCCCAGGCAGGTGCCGCCGAGCATGGCGGTCCCGGCCCCGGGGCCCATCACCAGCAGGCCCAGTCCGGCCGCCCGGTCCTTCAGTGCCACCTCGTCGGCGACGGAGACGTTGTCGCTGAACAGCAGCACGTGCAGGCCGGCGGTGAGGGCCTGGTGCGCGGCCAGCGCGGCGTAGTCGCCGGGCACGGACACCACCGCCACGTTGCTGTCCGGGGCCCGGTCGAACGCCTCGGTCAGGGAGCGCGCCGGCCGCCGGTCGGTGTCCTCGGCCGCGTCCGCCCGCTCGGCGAACATCGCCCGCTCGCCGGCCTCGTGGGCGGCGTCGACGGCCGCGTCGCTCTCCGCGCGAACCGCGATGACCAGGTCGTTCGCCCCGGCGCCGGCCAGCTCGTCACCGGTGAAGCCCTCCCCGGCCAGCGTCTCCAGGTTGAGCGGGGTGGCCATCGCGGCGGTCGCCCAGTCCACGCCCTCGACCAGGCGCATCGCCCGGGTGCCGGCGAGCTGGATCACCGAGTCCAGGTAGGTGTCCCTCCGGACGGTTACCGTGCTGATCAACGGTCGGCTCCGATCGGGTGCGGGGCGGGCATGATCCGGGTGCCGGTCGAGCCGGGGGGCGTCGACGTGGCGAGCGAGGCGGTCATCCGCTCGGCGTTGGTGATCACCGCGACCTGGCCGCCGCACCGGACGAACTCGACGGCGGCCGACACCTTGGGGCCCATGCTCCCGGCCGGGAACTGGTCGTCGTCGAGGTGGCGCTGCATCTCCTCCACCGAGATGTCGGCGACCGCGCGCTGGCGTTCGGTGCCGAAGTCCAGCTGCACCTGGTCGATGTCGGTGACCAGGACCAGCGCGTCGGCCCCCAGCGCGGTGGCCACCAGCTGCGCGGTGCGGTCCTTGTCGATCACGCCGTCGACGCCGTGGTAGCCGACCCGGTCGGCGACCACCGGCACCCCGCCGCCACCGGCCGCGATCACCAGCATCTCCTGGTCGACCAGGGCCCGCACCGCGTCGATCTCCACGATCCGCAGCGGTCGGGGGGAGGCGACCACCTGGCGGTAGCCGCGCCCGGAGTCCTCGGCGATCGTCCAGCCCCGCTCCCCGGCCAGCCGGGTCGCCTCCTCGCGGGTGAAGAACGGGCCGATCGGCTTGGTGGGATGGGCGAAGGCGGGGTCGTCGGAGGCCACCACCACGTGGGTGACCATCGAGATGACCGCCGGTGGGGGCTGCTCGTCGAGCACCTCCAGCAGGGCGATCACCAGCAGCGTGCCCAGCTCGCCCTGGGTCATGGCGCCCTGGATGAACAGCGGCAACGCCGGCACCTCACCCTCGGCGCCGTGCTGCTGGATGGCCAGGTTGCCGACCTGGGGGCCGTTGCCGTGCACGATCACCACCACCCAGCCCTCGGCTCGTAGTGCGCTGATCGCCAGAGCCATGTTGTGGGCGTTGGCCGCCTGCTCGGCGTACGTCCCGGCCTGCCCGGCCCGGAGGATGGCGTTTCCTCCGAGCGCGACGACGGCGGTTCTCGGCATGGTCGAATTCTCCCGCAGGTCGTACATGATGTTACTGCGAATGTCTCCTATAGTAGATACACCAAGTGGCCGGATGTCGATCGGAGCGTGTCGAGGTGCGGACGGATCGGTCGGCGGATCGACTGGCGGCCGCGCAGGTCGAGTGGCGCGCCGCCGAGGAGCGGCTCTACCCGCTGGCGATGGTCGACCCGGAGGGCTACCGGCAGGCGCTCGAACTGGTCGGGCTGCTGCTCGAGGCGCTGCGGGCGGACGACGGACCCGGGCGCTCGGCGCGGCTGCTGGAGCTGGCCGATTCGCCCGAGACCCTGCTGGCGGCCCTGCCCGAGCGGCCGCGCCGGGTGCCCGACGCGACCCTGCTGGGGGCCGCGCTGGCCCTGCGGGCCCGGGAGGTCGTGGCCGCCGACGCCGCCGACATCCGGGCCGATCTGATCGCGGCGGCCCGGGCCGAGGGTCGGGTCTGGGTGTGCCTGGACGGGCCAACCGAGCTCGCCGAGCTGGTGTCGGGCGGCCGCGTCGAGCTGCATCTGCCCTCGGGGGTCACCCTCGTCGCCGGGATCGACCCGTGGTCGGGCGACGAGCCGTTCCTGGTGGAGGCCGTACCGGCGGGCGGTGGTGAGCGCGTGGCCGACCGCTTCCGCGACCGGGACGCCTGGCGGGCCCGGTACGAGCGCCTGCGTCACGACGTGTCGACCTTGACCGAGGAGACCCGTACTATCTCTGATAGTGGATGAACGCCTTCTATCATCAATGACAGGACGGGTGGGCCGATGAGTGTCGAGCAGGTGCCGGACCTCGCGACAGGTGGACCGTCGAACGGACGGTCACCGAGTGCGGCCCCGGACGTCGCGGCGCTGATCATCGAGCTGCAGAGCACCGGATTGCGGCTGGAGGTGCCGGTGGAGACCCGGCGCGGCGGGGCCGGACCCACCGACTCCGGGATGCTCTGGATCGAAGGCGTCCCGGCCACCGTGCCGACCCAGACCGAGGCCGCCCGGACCTCGCCGTACGTGCTCAAGGCCGAGGACGACGGTCAGGGCATCTACCGGGACGGCGTCAAGCTCGCCTCGGTGGCGGACACCTCGCGGCCGCGGTTCTACGACCTGACCACCGCCGACGGCGTGCCCTACTGGAAGATCGCGCTGCTGCACCTGGACTCGCTGGCCAGCACCGTGGTGCAGACCTGCAACTACTGGGGCAACTCCGACCAGTGCAAGTTCTGCGGGATCGGGCTGTCGCTGGACTCGGGGCGGACCATCGCCAAGAAGACCCCCGAGCAGCTCGCCGAGGTGGCCGTGGCCGCCCGGGATCTGGACGGCGCGGTGGACGCCACGCTGACCACCGGCAGCTCCCGGGCCCCGGACCGGGGGGCCCGCTACGTCGCGCGCTGCGGGCACGCGGTCAAGACGGCCTCCGGGCTGCCGGTGGAGGTGCAGTTCGAACCGCCGGAGGACCTGGCGGTGCTCGACGAGGTCGCCGATCTGGGCATCGACGCGGTCGGCATCCACGTGGAGTCGTTCGACCCGCACGTGCTGGCGCACGTCGCCCCCGGCAAGGCCCGGACCGGCATCGAGACCTACTTCCGCACCTGGGAGCGCGCGGTCGAGCTGTTCGGCGAGGGGCGGGTCTCCACCTACGTCATCCTCGGCATGGGGGAGGACCCGGAGCTGACCGTGCGGGAGTGCCGCCGGGCCGCCGACATCGGGGTCTACCCGTTCATCGTGCCGCTGCGCCCGGTGGCCGGCAGCCTGATGGAGGACGTCCCGCCGCCGCCGTCCGGGTACACCGAGCGGGTGTACCGCCAGGTGGCGAGCTACCTCACCGCCCGGGGCCTGACCCCGGACAAGGCCGTGGCCGGCTGCGCCCGCTGCCAGGCCTGCTCGGTGCTGGGTGCCATGCAGCAGCACCAGAACAAGCCGTTGCTGCAGCTGGCCCGGCCGTCCGGGCGGCCCAAGTGAGCGCCACGTGCCGGGTGGTGACCGGTGAGGGAGACCTCGGCGTGCACCGGTGGATCCGGCACGCGGTGTTCGTCCGGGAGCAGGGCATCTTCGCCGAGTCGGACGCCGACGCGCACGACCGGGACCCGGCCACGCTGTGCGTGCTCGGGTTCGTCGACGGGGTGCCGGCCGGGACGGTGCGGCTGTTCCCGCTGGATGCGGCGGCCGGGCTCTGGCAGGGCGACCGGCTGGCCGTGCTCCCGGAGTACCGGGCGGCCGGGATCGGGGCGCCCCTGGTGCGGTTCGCGGTGGCCACCGCCGGCGGGCTGGGCGGGTCGCGGATGATCGCGCACATCCAGCCGGCCAACGAGCGCTTCTTCGTCCACCTCGGCTGGGTGCGGCGCTCGGGCCCGGAGGACTACCTCGGCCACCCGCACCTGCTGATGGACATCGGCCTCGCCCGGCCCGCCGCGATGGCCGCGACCCGTGAGTGGAAGGTAGCGCTATAGCGCTACTTTCCACTCACGGGCGCGTCAGCGCAGGTGTAGCGACGGGCGGCAGAGCCGGCCGGACGACGCGAACCCCGACCGCAGCTCGCCGGGCAGCGCGGCGGCGATCCGGCCCAGCGCCGCGCGACTGTCCGCCGGCGCGCCCAGCTGCGCCACCACCAGGTCGGACCCGGTGCGGGCGGCGGCGGCCGCCGCCTCCTCGGGCCGGCCCAGGTGGTGCAGGGCCAGCGCCTCGTACTTCGTGGAGGAGTACGTCCGGGCCTGGATCAGCAGCGCCTCGGCGTAGTCGCCGTCCCAGCGGGCCCGCATCTCCAGCAGCCGCATCGCCGCCCTCGGCCGGAACGGCAGCGACCGCTCCAGCATCGGCGCCGCCTGCTCCACCCGCACCGCCGCGTCGTCCGTGCGCCCCATCAGCAGGTCGCAGTCGGCCAGCGCGAGCAGGGCGTGCAGCTCCTGCTCGAGCTCCAGCGCGCCGCCACCCCGGTGCGCCAGCTCGACCGCCCGCTCGGCGTGTTCGCGGGCCGCGCCGACGTTGCCCAGCTCCTGCCACAGCCAGGACGTGGTGGTGTCGATGCCGGCCCGGTAGAAGCTGACCTGGTACCGGTCGATCAGCTGGCGGGCCCGGTTCAGCGACCGCAGCGCGCCCTGGAAGTCACCGGTGTCGCCCCGGGCCAGGCCGGTGAAGAACAGCGCCTGCAGCAGCGGGCGGAACTGCCCCGTCCGCCGGCACAGCCGGGCGGCCTGCTCCAGCGTGGCCCGGGCCTCGGCGAACCGGTCCATGTGCTGCAGCAGCGCGCCCCGGTAGGCCAGGGCGATCGCCTTGGTGGTGTCGCCCGGCTCGCCGTCGAGCACCTCCTCGTACGCCGACCCGGCCCGGTCGTAGTCGCCGTCCCAGTGCCGGACCCGCCCCACCAGCAGCAGCGCGCTGGGTAGCGCCCCGGGCGCCGCCGCCGCCGACTCGGAGAGCTGGCGGGCCTGCTCGGCCAGGTGCACCGCGCCGAAGGCGTCCCGGGCGTAGAGCGCGGTCCAGCCGAGCTGCTCGAGCGCGCGGGCCTCCAGCTCCTCGTCGCCGAGGTCGCGGGCCAGCTCCAGCGCGGCCTCGTGGTCGGCGCGGGCCTCGTCGTGCCGGCCCCGCTCGGCGCGGACCTCACCCCGGCGCAGCCGGACGGTGGCCAGCAGCTCGTCGTCCCCGGAGCGCAGCGCGGCGTCCAGCGCGGCGGTGAGCAGCTCCTCGGCCTCGTGGTTGGCGAAGGCCAGGTGCGCGGCGTGCCCGGCGAGCATCCAGGCCTGGGCGGCGGCGGTCCAGTCCCCGGCCGCGACCAGGTGCCGGGCGGCGGCCTCCGGGCGGGCACTGGCCAGCTTCGCCGCCCGGCGGTGGCGGCTGATCCGGATCGGCTCGGGCACCGAGTCGTAGGCCACCCGGCGGACCACGTCGTTGGCGAACCGGAACCGTTCCCCGTCGCTGACCAGCAGGTTCGCCCGCAGGGCCCGGGCCGCCCGGGTGGCGCACTCCTCGATCGGCAGGCCGCTCAGATCGGCCACCTCGTCCACCGAGAACGCGGTGCCCAGGACCGCGCCCTGGGCGAGCAGGCCGGTGACGTCCTCCCCGGCGTGCCCGAGCCGTTCGGCGACCGCCTCGGCCAGCGAGCCGGGGATGGCCGGCGTCGGGGCCTGGCCCGGGGCCGGGGTCCGGACCGGCTGGCGCAGCAGCTCGGTGGCGAACAGCGGCGAGCCGCCGGTCCAGGCGTAGAGCTGGTCGACGTCGTAGGGCAGCCGCGAGTCCCGGACCAGGCTGCCCACCGCCTCCCGGGAGAGCGGACCCAGCTCCATCCAGGTGGCCAGCTCGCGCAGCGGGGCCACGGCGGCCGGCTCCTCGGTGGTGCGCTCGACGGCCAGCACCATCAACCGGCCGCTGCCCCAGTGGCTGGCCAGGAAGTGCAGCGCCTCGACCGTGGACTGTCCGGCGTGCTGGCAGTCCTCGATCACCAGCAGCACCGGGCGGCTCTCGCTGAGGCGTTCCAGGAACTCGGTCAGCGCGCCCAGGCTGCGCCGGTGCTCCAGCTCCGGGCCGACCCGCTCGTAGGGCGGCGCGGCGGTCAGCTCGGCCACCTCGGGCACCAGCTCGATGAGGGTGCCCAGGCGGTCGGCGGCCAGCTCGCGGACCAGCGGCGGGCTCAGCCGGGCGATCGCCGTACGCACGGCCTCCACCAGCGGCTGCAGGTACAGCGACCGCTCGGCCTCGAAGCAGGCGGTGGTCAGCACCAGGGCCCCGGTGCGGTGCGCCTGGGCGGCGAACGAGGTGGCCAGCGCGCTCTTGCCGATCCCCGCCTCGCCGACCACCAGGGCCATCGCCTGCCCGCCGCTGACCACCCCGGTCCACAACGCGTCCAGGGTGGCCAGCTCGGCCTCCCGCCCGACCAGCAGCCTCGGCGCCCCCGCCTCCTGCAGCGGCGGTCGGCGGCGCCCCGAGGTGGCTGGGTTCTCCGCCCGCAGCACGGACAGGAACAGCGCCTGGGTGGCCGGGGCGGGGTCGCTGCCCAGCTGCTCGGCCAGCGCCGTGCGCAGCGACTTGTAGGCCAGCAGCGCGGCGGCCGACTCACCCTCCCGCTGGTGGGCGATGATCGCCGCCCGGCAGGCCTCCTCGTCGAGCGGGTCGGCCCACAGCGCGGCCGAGGCCACGTCGATGGCGTCCCGGTTCGCCCCGAGGGCCAGCGCCGCGGTCCACCAGTGCGCCCGGGCCCGGCGCAGCTCCCGGTCGGCGTGCCGGCGCAGGTCGTCGGCCCAGTCCGCGTCCGGTTCGTCGGCCAGCGGCGGGCCGGTCTGCAGCATCCGGGTGGCCCGTTCGGCGCTGCTCGCGGCGAGCGCGTACCGCCGGTGGGCGAGCTCCCGCTCGGCGGTGGCGACCAGCTGCTCGGCCTCGAACAGGTCGACCGCGAGATCGTCCAGCACCAGCCGGTAGCCGGTCGGACCGCCGTCGATCCGCTCCCGGCCGAGCGACCGGCGCAGGCGGCTGACCAGGGCCGCGACGTTCCGGTCGGCCCGCTCGGGCCGGTCGGTACGCCACAGCGCGTCGATCAGGACGTGCACCGGGACGAACTCCCCGTGCCGCGCCACCAGGATCTTGAGCAGCCTCTGTGCCTTACCGGTGGGGGCCGGTCCGGTGAGCTCGCCCTCGATCATGAACCGCCCCAGCAGGCAAACCCGCAGGCTGCGCGTGGTCACCGGACTGACTCTACCCGGGCCCGGCCTGGCGCCGGGGCACGCGTCGAGGCAGGCTGAACCCATGCGAGACGCGGTGGCCGACCTGCGCCGGATCGCCTTCCTGCTGGAGCGGTCGCACGCCTCGACCTACCGGGTGCGGGCGTTCCGCACGGCGGCGAACGTGCTGGCCGGCCGCGACGACCTGGACACCCTGGTCCGGGGCAACGGCCTGACCAGCCTCAAGGGCGTGGGCAAGTCCACCGCGAAGTGCGTGCGGGAGTCGGTGGCCGGGGAGGAGCCGGCCTACCTGCGCGAGCTGGAGTCCTTGTCCGGGGCCCCGGACAAGGAGTCGAGGATCTCGCCGCTGCCGGAGCTGACCGGGGCGGCGGCCGAGCTGCGGGCGGCGCTGCGCGGGGACTGCCACACCCACTCCGACTGGTCGGACGGCGGCTCGCCGATCGAGGAGATGGCGCTCACCGCCCGCGACCTCGGCCACGAGTACCTGGTGCTCACCGACCACTCGCCCCGGCTGACGGTGGCCAACGGGCTGTCCGCCGAGCGGCTGATCCGCCAGCTGGAGCTGGTCGCCGAGCTGAACGAGACCCTCGCCCCGTTCCGCATCCTCACCGGGATCGAGGTGGACATCCTGGACGACGGCTCCCTTGACCAGCACGAGGAGCTCCTGGCGCACCTGGACCTCGTGGTGGCCAGCGTGCACTCCAAGCTGCGGATGCCGGCGGCGGAGATGACCGAGCGGATGCTGTCGGCGGTGGCCAACCCGCACGTGGACGTGCTCGGCCACTGCACCGGCCGGATGGTGGTCGGCGACCGCAAGCGCCCGGAGTCGGAGTTCGACGCCGAGGCGGTGTTCGCGGTGTGCGCCGAGTACGGCGTGGCGGTGGAGGTGAACAGCCGCCCCGAGCGGCTCGACCCGCCGCGCCGGCTGCTGCGCCAGGCCGTCGAGGCCGGCTGCCGGTTCTCCATCGACACCGACGCGCACGCGCCCGGCCAGCTGGACTGGCTGCCCTACGGCTGCGCCCGGGCCGCCGAGTGCGGGGTTCCGCCGGAGCGCGTGGTCAACACCCTGCCCCGCGACGAGCTGCTGGCCTGGACCGCGCGCTGATCTCAGACGGCCGGATACGCGAAGTAACCGCGACTACCGTGCGTACATAGGGTGCGGGCCGACCCAACTTGGGGTGTCACGCCCGATGTCTGCCGCTGGTCGGGATTCCTACCGTCTGGCTATGGGCAGCGAGACGAGCGGCTGGACGGTTTCCGGGTACTCCGAGACGGCCGAACTCGGTCGCGGCGCGGCGGGGGTCGTCCGGCTGGCCACGCACGAGGCCACCGGTCAACCGGTGGCGATCAAGTACCTGTCCGGGGAGCTGTTCGCCGACGCCGGTTTCCGGGCCGGGTTCCGGGACGAGGCCCAGCTGCTCGGCCAGGTCGAGGCACCCAACGTGGTGCGGCTCTACGAGTACGTGGAGAGCGACGACGGCGCGGCCATCGTGATGGAACTGGTCGACGGGGTCTCGCTGCGGGAGATGCTGGAGCAGCACGGTCCGACCGAGCCCGAGGCCGCCCTCTTCGTGCTCAAGGGCTCCCTGCTCGGGCTGGGCGCGGCGCACGCGGCGGGTGTGGTGCACCGGGACTACAAGCCGGAGAACGTGCTGGTCGACGCGGTCGGGCAGAGCAAGCTCACCGACTTCGGGATCGCCGCCCGGTCCGGCGGCGTGGATGCCCTCGGGGGCACGCCGTCCTACATGGCGCCCGAGCAGTGGCGGGGCGACGCTCCCGGTCCGGCCGGCGACACCTACGCCGCGACCGCCACGTTCGTGGAGTGCCTCACCGGCCGTCCGCCCTACGAGGCGTCGACGCCGGAGCTGCTCCGGCTGCGACACGAGCAGGCCCCGATCCCGGTGGACGAGCTGCCGGAACCGGTGCGCGGACTCGTCCGGAGTGGCCTGGCCAAGGACCCGGCGGACCGGCCGGCCGATGCGGCGGCGTTCCTGGCCGAGCTGGGATCAGCGGCGGTCGCCGGCTACGGAGCGGATTGGGAGGAGCGGGGCCGGGCCGGGTTGGCCGCCCGGGCGGGGCTGCTCGCCGCGCTGTTCCCGCTCGCCGCCGCCGGGCTGGCCGGGGGCACCGCGGTGGCGGCGACCTCGCTGGGTGTGCGTCCGGCGGCGGCGAGCCCGGCCGGGCCGGCGCCGGGTCGCGGTCCGGCCGCTGGGGGGTCGGCCGGCCCGCGCCCGGGCGGGGGTCCGCGCCGCGCTCGGGCGCCCATCGCGACCGCCACGGCGGCGGCCCTGGCGCTCGGCGGCGGGGCGCTGGCCCTCGGCCCGGCGGACGACCCGCCGACCTCGCCGAACATCACCCCGTCCGCCGAGATCGCCGGCCCGCCGCCGGGAACGCAGCTCGGCGGGCGGAGCCCCGGGGACCCGGTCGTGCAGGCCCCGCCGGCCCCGGCCGAGCCTCAGCGCGAGGTGCGCAACCGGATCGA
>JAESFN010000131.1_pt1 | contig 125464 bp, 119 predicted proteins | sample 9269411 | NCBI WGS metagenome assembly JAESFN01 (sample SAMN14505399, study PRJNA617100) | algae metagenome | isolation source: Iphinoe sp. HA4291-MV1 and co-occurring heterotrophs from trail next to... | place: USA: Maunawili Falls, Hawaii | collected 2009-07-25
AGCTCGTCAGGCTCATAACCTGAAGGTCACAGGTTCAAATCCTGTCCCCGCATCCAAATCAAACAAAAACGCTCCGGCTCACACGCCGGAGCGTTTCTGCGTTCAGGACCAGGATCGCTGGTTCTTTGGAAGCCGGCCTTCGTCATCGGCGACGGTGACATGGTGTTTGGACCTCGGCCCCGGAAGCCGAAATGGCGAACTCGCTGAGGAGAGCCGGCGCGAAAGGGCCGCTTTGGCGGCGCGGAGCGGCCTCGGCGCCTTCTGCGTTGTGAAGACGGCTGCCGATGCATATATCTACTGCTCGATATCTGTATATCGAATGGAGATATGCGAGATGCCGCTTTTCATCCGTGACGCCGAGGTCGATGCCCTGGCGGAGGAGGTCCGCCGCCTCACCAAGGCCAGGACCAAGACCGAGGCGGTTCGCGGCGCCTTACGTGCGCAACTCCTCGAGGCGCGCCGCAACCTGCCCTTCGCCGAGCGGCTGGCGCGCTCCAAGGCCATGGCCGATGCGATGGGGCAGAGCGATCCTGCCTTCGCCATGAAGGCCTATACCGACGCGATGTGGGACGACGCCTGATGTTCATCGACGCCTCGGCGATCGTCGCCATTCTCGGCCGCGAACCGGGCAGCGAGGAGCTCGAGAAGCGACTGGCCGAATCCGACGGCCGATTCGTCGTCTCTCCCCTGGTGAAGTTCGAGGCCGCGGTCGCGCTCGCCCGCCAGAAGGCGGGCGCGAAGCCGACGCCGGAATTGCTGCGCCAGTCCCGCGACGCGGTCGACGCCTTCGTCCAGGACATCGCCGCGGAGGTGATGGCGATCTCGCCCGAGATCGGCGACGGCGCGCTGGAGGCCAGCGCGCGCTACGGCAAGGCGATCGGCCATCCCGCGGACCTCAACTTCGGCGACTGCTTCGCCTATGCCTGCGCGAAGGCCATCAAGGCGCCGCTGCTCTACAAGGGGCACGACTTCGCGCGCACCGATCTGGCGTGACACCGACGGCCGACTCAGTTGCGCGCGACGCCGGCCCGCACCGCAATCTCGCGCCAGCGCGTCAACTCCGCACGAACTTCCGCGGCGAAAGCCGCCTGCGTGTCGGGCGCCGGCGCGGCACCGAGCCGTTGCAGCAGCTCGCGATAGCCCGGCTCGCCAAGGGCGCGGTTGATCTCGGCGTTCAGCCGCGCGGTGACCGCTGGCGGCAGGTTCGCCGGGCCGAACATGCCCCACCACACCCCGGCGATGTAGTCCACGCCGCTGCTCTCGCGCGCCGTCGGCACAGAGGGCGTCTGCGGATCGCGCTCCGCCGTGGCGGTGGCGAGCATGCGAAGCTGCCCGCCCTCGATGAGCGATCGCGCGGAGGCGAGCGTCGTCACCACGAGCTCGATTCGTCCGGCGGCGGCATCGGTCTGCGCCTCGGTGATGCCGCGATAGGAAACGGCCTCCATGTCGAGATTGCCCGCCAGCTTCAAGAGCTCGGCGGCGAAGAAGCTGGTGTCGCCCGGGCCGGCGGCGCCGAAGCGCAGCCGGCCAGGCCGTTCGCGCGCGATGCGGACCAGCTCCGCCATGGTCTGCGCAGGAAAATCCCGGCCCACCACGACGATCATCGGCGCCACGGCGACCCGCGCGATGGCGGTGAAGTCCCGCGCCGGGTCGTAGGGCAGTTGCTGCACGGCCGCATTGGTCGTCAGCGAGGAGGACATGAACAGCAGCGTGTTGCCGTCCGGCGCGGATTTCGCGACGGCGTCGGCGCCGATCGCGCCACCCGCGCCGGCGCGATTCTCGACGACCACGGACTGGCCCAGAAGCACCGTCAGGCGCTCGGACAGCGATCGCGCCAGCACGTCGTTGCTGCCGCCCGGCGAGAAGGGCACGATCACGCGAATCGCGCGATCCGGCCAGTTGCCCTGCGCCATCGCCGGCCATGCGAGCGCCGCCGCGCCCAGCCCGGCGAGCATCGCCCGTTTCGTCACCCGCGCCATCATCCGCACTCCCCTGTCGTCAGTCGCTTGTCGGCACCTGTGCGGCGCGCAGCGCGCCGGGGCGGAAGGACCAGCCGAGCGCGCGCGACAGCCGGTCCGCCACCGCAAGCAGCCGCGCCTCGCCGAAGGGGCGCCCGATGAGCTGCGCACCGATCGGCATGCCGTTGGCATCGAGCCCGATCGGCATGCTCAGCACCGGCAGGCCGAGATAGGAGAAGGGCCGCGTCAGGCGCGTGAGCGCGGCGACGACCGGGAAGACGCGCTCGCCCTGTTCCATGTCGGCGTCCTGGCGCGTCGGCGTGCAGAGCGGCACGGTGGGGCAGAGCAGCACGTCGGCCTCGGCGAAGCTGGCGGCGAGGAATTCCGCCAGGATGCGGCCGCGCAGGATCAGCGCTTCGGCATACCGGGTCGCGGGCAAATGGAGGCCCGGCTCGGTGCGCGCGAAGACCGCCTGGCTGTAGCGCTCGCCGCGCTCCTGCATCCAGCGCCCATGGATGGTCGCGGCCTCGACCTTCGAGATGACGTCGCCCATGGCGTAGCAGGTGTCGAGGCCGGGGAAGGGCCGTTCGGCGATGCCGCCGAAGGCGGTGCCGGCCGCGGCGACGACGCCGGCGAAGGCAGCGGCGACATCGGCGTCGAGCTCGCCCGCGCCGCCGATCACCGCCAGGCGCGAGCCGTCGCCGGCGGTCGCCAGCCGCGCCGCATAGTCCGGCACCGGCACGTCGAGGGCCGTCAGGTCGCGCGGGTCCGGTCCCGCGACGGCGGCCAGGATCAGCGCACAATCCTCCGCCGTGCGGGTCAGCGGACCGATGCAGTCGAGGCTGAAGGCACGCGGGAAGCAGCCGGCGCGGCTGACCCGGCCATAGGTCGGCTTCAGCCCGAACAGCCCGTTCATCGCCGCCGGCAGGCGGATGGAGCCGCCGGTGTCGGAGCCGAGCGAACCGGCGACCGCCCCCGCGGCCACCGCGGCACCGGACCCCGACGAGGATCCGCCGGAGATGCGCGCCGGGTCCCAAGGGTTGCGGCAATCGCCGAAATGCGGGTTCTGCCCGGTGGGGCCGGCGACCATCTCGTTCAACTGCAACCGGCCGAGATCGACCGCACCCGCCGCTTCCAGCCGCGTCAGCACCGTCGCGTCGCGCTGGCCGGGCGCCGGATCGAAGACGCGGGAGCCGACGGTCATCGGCGCATCCACGCGCTCCAGGCAGTCCTTGTGCGCGAGCGGGATGCCATGCAGCGGCCCGCGCCACTGCCCGGCATCGAGCTCCGCATCCAGCGCCTTCGCGCGGCGCCGCGCCTTGTCCTCGAAGGTGGCGATGAAGGCATTCGTAGCACCTTGCGTCGCCCGCGCGCGCGCCAGCGCCGCCGCGGTCGCCTCGACGCAGGAGAGCTCTCGCGCACGAATCGCGCGCGAGAGCTGCGCCAGCGACCAGTCGGCCGGATCAGTCATTGGCCGGATCCCGGTTCTGCAGCAGCACGGCCGCGAAATCGGCGGGCTGCTCGAAGCCGGTCAGCAGCGGCCGGGCGGTGTCGCGCACCACGCCGTTCAGCCGCGCGACTTCCGCGGCGACGCGGCCCGGGTCGCTGCGCGAGGCGATGCGCTGCAGCTGCGTGGTCGAGGTGACGACCAGGGTTTCGAGCTCCTCGGCCACCGTGTCAGCCCCCGACGCTTGCAAGGGTGCGCCGGGCGCGGATGAGGATCGGCTCGTCCACCATCAGCCCGTCCACCACGAAGGAACCGCGCCCCTCGGCGTGCATCGCCGCCGCCGCCGCAAGCTGGCGGCGGGCGAGCTCGATCTCCGCCTCGGTCGGCGAGAAGGCCGCATTCATCACCGGCACCAGGGCGGGATGGATGCAGGTCGCGCCCTTGAAGCCGGCGCGGCGCGACCGCAACGCCAGGTCCCGCACCGCTTCGGCATCGCGGTAGTCGGCGACGGTGCCGAGCGTGCCGATCGGCGTCACGCCCGCCGCGACCGCCGCCAGGATCATCTGCCGCTTCACGGATTTGATGACCTCGTCATCCGGTGCCGCACCGAGCTCGAGCGCGAGGTCCTCGGTGCCGACCAGCAGCGCAGCGACGCGCGGGGCACGGGCGATGGCGTCGAGGTGGCGCGTGGGGGCCACGGATTCGATCATCGGGACGATCGCCGTCGGGCGATCGCCCCGGTCACGCTCGGTCTCGGCAAGGATCTCGGCGGCGAGCTGCACATGGTCGGGCCCTGCCACCTTGGTCAGCAGGATGCCGTCGGCGCCGGCGGCGGCCGCCGCCTCGATATCCGGCACCGCCAGGCGCAGCGGGCGGTTCACGCGCACCAGCACCGCCGATCCGCCGCGCCGCGCGACAGCGACCGCGGCGGCGAGCCCGGCGCGCGCCGCGGCCTTATGCGCGGCCGGCACGCTGTCCTCGAGGTCCAGCACGATCGCATCGGCGCCGGCGGTCGCGGATTTCCCGACGAAGCGCGCGACGTTCGCCGGCACGTAGAGCAGCGAGCGCCACCGGGCCGGGGTAACCCTGGTCGTCATGCTGCTTCTCCCTTCACCACGCCGGCCGCCTGCAGCGCGCCGAACTCCGTCTCCCCCAGCAGCGGGGCGAGGATCGCTTCATTGTCCTGGCCGAGCTTTGGCGCCGGCCAGCGCAGGATGCCGGGCGTCGCGGACAGGCGTGGGACATGGCCGTGCATCGGCAGCCAGCCACCGGGCATGTCGGCATCCGGCACCTCGATCAGCGCCTCGCGCTCGCGGAGATAGGCGTCCTGCGCGAGGCCGGCGGCGTCCATGATCGGGCCGATCGTGACGCCCTCCCGGTCGAAATAGGCGACGGCTTCGGCCAGCGTCATGCCCGCGATGTGGCCGGCGACGATCCCGTCGATGACCTCGACATGCGCCAGGCGATCCGGGTTGGTGCGGAAGCGCGGATCCGCGATCAGCTCGGGCCGGCCGATGCTGCACATCAGCCGTTCGAACATGGCCTGGGTCGAGGTGGACAGCCCGACCCAGCCGCCGTCGGCGGTGCGATAGGCGTTGCGGGGTGCCGTGTTGGTGGACCGGCTGCCGGTGCGCGGCTTCACCTGGCCCGACAGGTGGTGGTTCGCCATCTGCGGCTCGAGCACCGAGAAGATCGGCTCGAACAGCGACAGGTCGATCACCTGTCCTTGCCCGGTCGCCTCGGCGTGGCGCAGCGCGATCATCGCGGCCGAGGTGCCCATCATCCCCGCATAGGCATCGGCCATGAACATCGGCGGCAGCACCGGCTCCCGGTCGGCGAAGCCGTTGACCGACGCGAAGCCGGAATAGCCCTCGACCAGCGTGCCGAAGCCGGGTTTGTGGCGGTAGGGGCCGGTCTGCCCCCAGCCCGAGACGCGCAGGATGACCAGGCGCGGGTTCAGCGCCAGCAGCGCATCGGGGGCGAGGCCCATCGCCTCCAGCACGCCGGGGCGGAAGGATTCGACGAAGATGGCGGCGTCGCCAGCCAGGCGACGCACCACCGCGATCGCCTCCGGGCGGCGGAGATCGAGGCAGATGCTGCGCTTGTTGCGGCACCAGGTCTTCCAGGCGGTCTCGACGCCCTTCACCTTCCAGGCGCGCAGGCTGTCGCCGGCGGGCGGTTCGACCTTGATGACCTCGGCGCCCTGATCGGCCAGCGTCAGCGTCAGCATGTTGCCGGCGACGAGGCGGGAGAGATCGACCACCCGCACCCCGTCCAGCGCGCCGCGTGCGTCGGGGTCGAAGCGATGCCGGTGCAGCGGGGCCATGGGCGGAACTTTCCGGGCGACGGGTCGGGCTCGCGGGCTGCGCCAGCCTGTGACATCATGTCGTCCGGACAACCTAAACACTGCGGCGATGGCCGGTCAATCGGCCCCGGCTGCGTCCGCGCAGGAGAGACCGCCATGCCGATCTGGGACCGCTTCCTGACCGAGGAGGACCGCGCCGTCCTTGCGAAAGGCCGCTTCGGCCGCCGCATGGGCTTCGGCACGCGCTGCGCCGTGGTGGTGATCGATGCCCAGCGCTACATGGTCGGCGAGGCGGGCGACGACGCCGCCTGGCCCTCGGGCTGCGGCGCGGCCGGTCGCGCGGCGCTCGCGCAGATCCGGCGCCTGGTCGCGGCGGCGCAGGCGGTGGGCGTGCCCTGCTTCTTCAGCCGCTTCGAGCTCGATCCGCGCGGCACCGATATCGGCGTCTATGGCCTGAAGCGCGACCTGCTCGACAGCCCGCACTGGTGCCTGGCCGGCAGCCGCGGCGCGGAGCTCGCCGAAGGCCTGGCGCCGGGGGCCGCGGACATCGTCTTCGTCAAGAAGAAGCCGAGCGGCTTCCATGGCACGCCGCTCCTCGGCCACCTGATCGCCCGCGGCATCGACACGGTGATCGTCGCGGGTGGTGCCACCAGCAACTGCATCCAGGCGACGGTCTTCGACGCGGCTTCGAGCAACCTGCGCGCCATCGTGCCGGAGGAAGCGGTCTTCGATCGCGTTCCGGTCTCGCACGCCATCGCGCTGTTCGACATCGACCGCCAGTTTGGCGACGTCGTCCCCATGGAGGAGGTCCTGGCGCAGCTTGCCGCGACCCCGCAGGCGGGAACCGCCGGATGAGCGGGGCGGCGCGGCTGCTGACCGAGACGCGGCCGCGCTATGCCGTGGTCGCCGCAACCTTGGCCGACGAGATCGCGGCCGGGCGCCCTGGCGTGGGCGCGCTGCTGGCGACCGAGCAGGAGCTGTGCGCGCGCTTCGGCGTCAGCCGGTCGACGGTGCGGGAGGCGTTGCGGCGGCTGCGGGCGCTTGGCCTCGTGGATGCCGCGCACGGCATCGGCACCCGCGTCGTCGCGGCACGGCCCCGGCCCGGCTATGCGATGGCGGTGCGCTCGCTCGCCGAGCTCATGGGCTATGAAGGGCCGACCCGGCTCGTCGTGCAGGAGCGCGGCCCCTATGACGGCGATGGCGAGGCGATCGGCTTCCCGGGGGACGAAGCGCTGTTCCGCATCGCCGGGCAGCGGATGAGTGCCACGGGCGCCGGCGAGCCGATCGCCTGCGCGGAGATGGTGTTTGCCGCGGCCCATGCCGCGCTGAGCGAGCGGCCCGAGATCGGCAGCACGCCCGTCTACCGCATGATCGAGGCCGAGCACGGCCTGCCGATCCTGGAGATGCGCCAGGAGATCACCGCGATCGCCCTGGCGCCGGCTGCGGCACGGGTCTTCGGCGTCCCGGCCGGCGCGCCGGGCCTGCGCATCCTGCGCCAGTTCTTCACGCGCGGGCAGCGGCTGCTGGAAGCGACGGTCAATACCCATCCCGCCGGGGACCGCTTCGCCTACAGGGTCCATCTGACCGCGCCTGGTGTCGCTGCACCCGACTGACTGTGACGGTCGAGGAAGGCGCCAGGCGTATTCCGAGGCAGTGCGAGGCATCGCCAGGATGATCTGCCCGCTCCATGGGCAATTCCGGTCGATCCGCGGCGAATGGCGCGTCCTTGCCGATTGACGACAATCGGCAAGGACGCGCGTGATGCCGTTCGAGCCGGCCCGACCGAATCACCCGCCCAGGAGCGACCGCGTGACCCGCAGCCCCGCCGCCGCCGAGACGATCCCCCTCATCGACCTCGGGCCCTATCTCGCCGGCGAGCCAGGGGCGCTCGAAGCGACGGCAGCGGAACTGCGGCGCGTCTGCGAGACGGTGGGCTTCCTCTTCGTCAGCGGGCATGGCGTGCCGCCGGAGGTGATCCGGGACACCTTCGCGATGGCCGAGCGCTTCCATGCCCAGCCGCTCGACGCCAAGATGGCGGTGACGCTGGACGACCGGATGCAGGGCTACCTGCCCTACAAGTCGAGCGTCGCCCGCGCCAACGGCCTGGTCGCGGTGCGCAAGCCCAACGAGAACGAGGCCTTCTTCGTCAATCCCGAGCGCGATCCGCAGCACCAAGCCAATCGCTGGCCGGCGGCGCTGCCGGGCTTCCGCGACACGGCGCTGCGCTGCCTTGCGGCACTCGAGGGTCTGGCGCTGCGGATGCTGCCGCTCTACGCCCGCGCGCTCGATCTGCCGGCCGACTACTTCGACCGTCTCTGCGACCGCTCCTTCAGCTCGCTCAGGCTGACGCATTACCCGCCCGTCGACTATGGCGCGGACGAGTACGGTATCGCGCCGCACACGGATTCGAGCTTCATCACCCTGCTGGCGCAGAACCCGGTGCCCGGCCTCCAGATACGCACCCGGGACGGCGAATGGATCGATGCGCCGGTGATCCCGGACACCTTCGTGGTGAACACCGGCGACGTGCTGAAGCAATGGAGCAACGGCCGCTTCATCTCCACCCCGCACCGCGCCTTCAACAAGGAGCAGCGGTCGCGCTACGCGATCCCGTTCTTCTTCCACCCCAACGAGGAGACCCTGATCGACCCGCTGCCCACCTGCGTCGGCGACGACGATCCGCCGCGCTTCGCGCCGGTGACGGTCGGCGCCTACATGGCCGCCTTCCGCGGCAGCAACTACGACCATTTCCGCAGCAGGACGCCGGGACAGCCGGCATGATCCCGGTCCGCCTGGCCGCGGCCTGCGTCCTGGCCGCGTCCCTCCTGTGGGTGCCGGGGGCGGGGGCGCAGAACCGGACGGTGCGGGTCTCGCTGAACACCGAATTGCAGGTGCTCGACCCGATCGTCACCACCATCAACTCGGCCCGCGTCTTCGCCTACCTCGTCTACGACACGCTGGTCGGGATCGACAGCCGCGGCAGTTTCCGGCCGCAGATGCTGGAAGGCTGGGAGATCAGCCCCGACCGCCTGACCTACACCTTCACGCTGCGCGAAGGCCTGGAATGGAGCGACGGCACGCCGGTCACGGCGGAGGACTGCATCGCCTCCATCCGGCGCTGGGCGAGGCGGGAGCCCTTCGGCGGCGCGATGATGGCGGCCGTCCGCGAGTTGCGGCCGATCGACGCCAGACGGTTCGAGCTGCGCCTCGGCCGGCCCTTCGCCTTCGTCATCGAAGCGCTCGGCCGCTCCGGCCACCAGGTGCCGGTGATGATGCCGGCGAGGCTCGCGCAGCTCGATCCCGCGGTGCCGGTGCCGGAGGTGATGGGCTCCGGCCCGTTCCTGTTCCTGCGCCAGGAATGGCGGCCGGGCGAGCGCGCCAGCTTCGTTCCCAATCCGCGCTACCGCCCCCGCGCCGAACCGGCGGATGGGCTGGCCGGCGGCAAGGTCGTCCGGGTGGATCGCGTCGAGCTGCTCAGCATCAGCGACCAGGCGACCCGCGCCGCGGCGCTGCAGGTGGGCGAGCTGGATTACCTGGAGATCGCGCCGCTCGATTTCGTGGCGCCGCTCCGGCGCAACCCCAACGTCGTCGTCGGCCGGCCGCAGGGCGTCGACCAGTTCCTGGCGATGCTCAACGTCAACCACGCCGCGCCGCCATTCGACGACATCCGCGTCCGGCGGGCGCTCCAGGCGGCGGTGCAGCAGCCCGAGATCATGGCGGCGATGGGCCTGCCCGATGACCTCGTGGTGCCGTCATGCGGCTCCATCTACATGTGCAACGCGCCGGGTTCGAGCGATGCCGGCACCGAGCCGCTGCGCCAGGCCGGCATCGAGCACGCCCGAAGCCTGCTCCGCGATTCCGGCTACGCCAACCAGCCGGTGGTGGTGCTGCACGCGCAGACCTCGGCTCTGCTGAACCCGATCGGGCTGGTGGTCGCGGATCAGCTGCGCCGCGCCGGCTTCAACGTGGAGATGCTCTCCTCCGACTTCGCGACCGTCGCCCAGCGACGGCTCCGGCGGACCGGCTGGGCGCTGGCCCCGGTCGTCGCCAACGGCATCGACCTGATCAACCCGATCGCCAATCCGCTGGTCGCCTTCAACTGCTCCGACATCGCGCCGGGCTGGTTCTGCGACCCGAGGCTGACCGAGCTGTTGCAGCAATACGCCGCCGCGGGCGATCCTGCGCGGCAAGGAAGGCTGGCGGCGGAGATCCAGGCGGCGATGCATGACAACGTGAACTACGTGCTGGCCGGCCAGTTCTCCGGCCCGGCGGCCTGGCGGGCGAGCCTCCGCGGCGTGGTGCCGTTCAGCTTCCCGGTGTTCTGGAACATGGAGCGGCGTTGAGCGGCGCGTCCGTGCCGTCGGGCGCGCTGCGCCCGGTCGCGCGCCTGTCCGCGGAGGCGCAGGCGACCAGCATCCTGCGCGACCACATCCTGTCGGGCGCGGTGAAGCCCGGCGCGCGCCTGACCGAAACGCCGCTCGCCGAGCAGCTCGGCATCGCGCGGGCGACCTTGCGGCTCGGTCTGCATCGGCTGGCGGCGGAGGGCCTCGTCCTGCAGATCCCCTATACCGGATGGCAGGTCGTCGCCTTGTCGCCCCAGGATGTCTGGGAGCTGTGGACGCTTCGCGGCAGCCTGGAGAGCCTCGCGTCCCGGATCGCGGCCGAACGGATGACGGACGCGAAGCGGGCGATCCTGGCGGAAGCCATGCAGGCGCTCGCGGCGGCCTGCCGTAGCGGCCGCATCGCGGCGGTGAACGACAAGGATTTCGCCTTCCACCGGACCATCATCGACCTGGCGGAGCATCGGCGGCTGGCTGCCCAATACGCCACGGTCGAGCAGCAGATCAGGCTCTACATCGTCGGCACCAACCGGCTGGTCGAACCCGATCTCTCGGTCATCATCCGGGATCACGAGCCGCTGACGACGGCCCTGATGCAGGGCGACGCCGGGCAGGCCGCCCGCGCCGCCTGGACCCTCAACGAGACCGTCGGCCGGCAGCTCGCCTCCCTCCTCGGCGGCGGGGAGGCACCCGTCGCGACTGCGCGTTGAGAGGCGGCGCCCGGGCCGGATGTCGCTGCCGATCACGTCATCCGGAGCGGCCAGGTTTTCGGCCGCCGCTTCAGTCGTTTTCAGATCGCTCCAAAGACGTTTCAGGCGCGGTCCGGCACACCTTCCGCCACGTTGCGTGAAGGGACACTGGAACCATGCCGCTCTGGGTGATCGACGGCGCCGTCACCGCCTGCAGCCTCGGCAGCGCGCCGAGCACCCTCGCCGTGCTGCCGCACCGCCGCGCGAACCACGCGCAGCGGCCGATGGCGACCATCTTCGACCATGCGCCGGTCACGAATATACGCCCCTTCGGCGCCTGCATCAGCCCGGCCAACCCGCAGGTCGCGGCGGCGACGGCGGCGGCGGCCGGCGTGCTGACGCCGCAGCCCTGCCAGCCGGCGACGGTTGCCCCCTGGGTGCCGGGCAGCCCCGGCCGCGCGATCCGGGCCGAGACGGCGCTGAGCGACACCTGCATCTGCCCCTGCCTCTGGGGCGGCACGGTCAGCATCGTCGCCGCCGGCCAGACCTGCCAGTTCGTGCCCTGATCATGGCGCTGAAGAACGCGACCCGGCACCTGACGGTCGAGACCCCGCTCGGCCTCGCCCCCGGCGAGGACGACGACGATCCCCTGCTGCTCGCCCGCGTCAGCGGCGCCGAGGGCATCTCCATGCCCTATGCCTTCGAGCTGACGATGATCGGCGACAAGGACACCGAGATCGCACCGGACGAGCTCATCGGCCGCCCGGCCTCCTTCGGAATCCGCAAGACGGCCGTCGCCAACGACGAGCAGGAGGAAGGCCACAACCGCCGCTTCGGCGTCTTCGAGACCTTCGAGCGCCTCGGCACGCTGCGCGGCCGGCGCATCTTCCGCGGCCGCCTGGTGCCGGCCTTCCGGATGACCGCCTACGAGCACCGCTACCGCGTCTTCGAGCAGCGCGACCTGGTCTCGATCCTGCGCGAGGTGCTGGAACCCTTTCCGCTGGTCGACCTCCGCACCAACCTGCTGACCGAGCTCGGCGACGCGAAGATCCCCTACTGCGTGCAGTATGACGAGACGACCTTCGCCTTCGTCCACCGGCTGCTGGACCGCTTCGGCGTCGCCTACCGCTTCGAGCATGAGGAGGCAGGCGCCGCATCGAAGCCCGGCCTCCGGCGCGAGCGCATGGTGCTGTCCTGCCGCGATCACCGGCCCGACCTCGTCGACAGCACCGTCGACGTGCAGGGCGGCGAAGGCTCCGGCACCGGCGCGCTCGACGGGCGCTCGGCGCATGCGGTCTACGGCTTCCGCCGCAGCTTTGCCGCCGCCGCCCAGAACACCTATGTCGGCGACTTCAACACCATCGATCCGCGGCGTCCGCCGGAGAGCCGCGCCGCGGTCGAGAGGCCCTACGCCTTCAACAAGGCGGGCTTCCGCCAGATCGCCGAGGCCTTCCCGGTCCATGGCATCGACCCCGCTGATCCGGAGGCGGCGGCGCGGCTCAGGATGCGGCAGAGCGAGACCGCCTCGATCTCGGCCGTCGGCCGCGCCTACAGCTCGGGCTTCCGCGCCGGGCGGATGTTCTTCACCGACGAGGACCGCACCGGATCCGGCGCCGAGCACCAGGGCTTCATCCTGCGCCTGGTCACCATCGAGGCCTTCGACATCGTCGATGACCGCAGCCTCGGCGAGAAGCTCCTCGATGCGCTTGGTGGGCTGATCTTCGGCGGCAACGACCCCGAGGACATGATGGGCGCGGCCGCGGAGCAGCTGCGCGACCGGCTGAAGGGCGACATCGCCAAGGGCACCGAGATCGCGAACTGGCTGAAGGGCAAGCAGGATGCCGGCAATCCCTCGGGCCTGCCGGGCTTCATCGCCGACAAGCTCGGCCGCGTCGGCAGCGGCCTCTTCGCCGGCATCGCCGCGGCGCTGCCGGCGATCAAGGAAGTCGCCGGCATCGTGAACAAGCTGCAGACCGAAGGCGCGGGCTTCGCTTGCGCCTTCGAGGCGATCCCGACCTCGCCGCCGCTCGACAAGGAGCATTGGCCGACGCCGAAGGCCGGAAGGCCGGTGGCGCATGGTCCGCATTTCGCCCTCGTCGTCGGCCCGAAGGGCGTGGCGACCGACGAGCAGGACATCTGGACCGATGCACTCGGCCGGGTGCGCATCCGCTTCCCCTGGGACCATGGTCCGCGTGCAGCGGCGGACGATCCCGACGTGTTCCTGCATCCGCTCTCGACCGACCGCGTCACCGCCTGGGTGCGGGTGTCGGAGGGTTGGGCCGGCGCGCGCTTCGGCTCTCAGTTCCTGCCGCGCATCGGGCAGGAGGTGCTGGTCGGCTTCATCGACGGCGATCCCGAACGGCCGCTGGTCACCGGCCGGCTCTACAATGCTGGCTCCGGCCGGACGCACCTGCCCTTCCCGAGCAGCGCGGCAGCGGCGCATCCGATCGCGCGCATCGAGGACCTCGACGGCACCCAGACCAGCCAGGCGACACGGAGCGGCATCCGCACCCGCAGCACGCCCCAGGGAAAGGGGGATGCGGGCTTCCACCTGCTGCGCTTCGACGACCGCCAGGGCAAGGAGCAACTGGTGCTCCGCGCCGAGCACCGCCTCGACACCACCAGTACCGGCAGCCGCTACGACACGACACGCGGCAACCGGCACACGCTGGTCGGCGGCGGCAAGGCGGTGGACGGCACCTCCGGCGGCGGCGACTTCACCTCGGTCGGTGGCGAGGTCGACCTCGCGGTCGGCGATGCCCGCTACACCAGGATCAAGGCGGACGACCACCTGATCATCGGCGGGCGACAGCTCACCGAGGTCGCGGATGTCAGCATACTCTCCGCCGGCGGCATCGTGCAGACCGCCGAGATCATCGCGCTGGAGGCCAAGCACCAGATCCAGCTCGTGGTCGGTGGCGCCATGGTGGTGATCACCCCGGCCGGGGTCTTCGCCAAGGGCGCCATCATCGACCTTCAGAGCGCCTCGGCCCAGCCCATCAGCCCGCCCGAGATCATGGAGCCGGTCGGCGCGGCAGAGGCCGATCCGGGTGATCCCGCCGACTGGCTGGCGCAGCAGCAAAGGAAAGGCGGCGGGGGCGGCGGCCGGCGGTCGCATCGCATGCAGTCCCATCGCGGCATGATGGTGCGCCAGGGTGAGGCCGGGACGCTGGTCGCCGGTGGCGAAAAGGGCGGCCGCGGCATCTACATCGACCCTGGCGAGCCGCCCGACCCGGCCTTCGTCAACCGCACCGTCGGCGAGTTGCAGCAGATGCGCGACGACCCGGCGACCGCCAAATCCGTGGATGCGGCGGAGCAGCGGAAAAACCCGGTGGTCATCAGCCAGGGCGATCCCAGCGTCGCCCAGCCCGGCCCCTATTCGACCCCCGCCGACCCCAAGGGCGCGGTGCCGAAAGGTCAGCCAACCGGCACCTTCGACGAGAACGGCGATCCGGCGATCGGCACCGGCGAGGGCACGCCGAGCATCGTGGTGCCGGGCGAGCCGGAGGGCGACACGGAAGACGCGGAAGCGGAGCATCGGCGACGGCTCGCGAAAGTTCTGGACGATGCCGGTTCTGACGACACCGGCACCGCGCAGCCGGCACCGCCGCCCGAGTTTCACGACCCGGTGCGGCCGCAGCCGGAGCCGATGCCGGAACCGGAGCGGCCGCTCTGATGCTCGACGATCCCCGCACCCCCTATGGCGAGTTGCAGCTCTCCTGCCGGCCGGACCGCGCCGATGGGAACCTGGTCTTTCCCTACGAGGTCCGGAACACCGGCCCCTTGCCGCTGCTCGTCATGGATGCCTGGCCGCGCCTGGACGACGGCAAGCGCAGCGCCGATCCCGGCATCGCGCAGGTGCTGCTGCGGGAGGACGGGGTCGCGGTGGTCGGCAAGTTCGTCCCCGCGATCCCGCCCGGCATGCGCATCGCGGTGCCGGTGCTGCCGCTCTGCGTCCTGCTGCGCCCGGGCGAGAGCCTGACGCGGGAGCTGCGGCTGCCGCTGCCCTTCGCGGAGCAGAGCCCCTACCTCCCGGACCTGACGCTCCGTCGGTACCAGCCGCGGCCGGTGCAGGGGCTCGTCTTCGCGATCGGCTGGTGGCCGCAACCCCAGCCCGGCCTCGCGGCGGCGCCGGCAAGCTTCGCGCCCGAGCTCCAGACCGTGGCGGCGCTCGACGGCCTGCCCGTGGCCGGCACCGCGACGCAGCGCTTCCCGACGACCAGGCTCGAGATCCTCCGCCGCGGCGACGCGCTGCCGCGCCAGGTGCCGACGCATCCCGACCTGTCCCCGGGGTGACAGGCCCGGGTCCGGCCGCGGGGCTATCGCGGCGGCCATGCCGAGCCATCCTCGCCTTCCCCCAACTCGCGGAGCGGTCACTGGCGCCGCCAGGTTACAGGACGGATACTCGCGCCCGGATCGGGACCGGGCATGAGGATGACCGCCGCCGAGGAGGAGGAGCTGGCCTTCGGGCGCTTCGCGCTGTGGCCGCGGCGCCGCGTGCTCACGGCCGACCAGCTGCCGGTCGAGCTCGGCGGCCGCGCCTTCGACGTGCTGGAACTGCTGGTCCGCGCCGATGGCGCGCTGGTGAGCAAGGAAACGCTGCTCGACCGCGCCTGGCCCGGGGTGATCGTCGAGGAGAACAACCTGCACGCCCAGATCGCCGCGATCCGCCGTGCGCTCGGCGCCGATCGCGACGCGGTGCTGACCATCGCCGGCCGCGGCTATCGCCTGGCGCTGCCGGTGCTCGGCCGGGCGGCGGCATCGCCGCAGGCGGGCAGCATGTCGCCGCCGCCGCTCTCGGTGGTGGTGCTGCCGTTCGTCGGGCTCGGCGGCGGCGGCCCGGAGGCCATGCTCGCCGACGGCATCGCCGAGAACCTGACGACCGACCTGGCCCAGGCGCTCATCGGCGGCAGCGTCGTCTCCCGCTCCTCCGCCTTCGCCTATCGCGACCGCGCGCTGACGGCGCGGCAGATCGGGGAGGAACTCGGCGTGCGCTACCTGCTGGAAGGCAGCGTGACGGCGCAGGAGGCGCGCATCCGCATCAACGTCCAGCTCATCGACGCCGCGACCGATGCGCATCTCTGGGCCGAGCGCTTCGATCATCCGCGCGGCGCCGACCTGCTGGCGGCGCAGGACGCGATCGTCGGCCGGCTGGCGCGCATGGCGGTGCTCCGCATCGTCGATGCGGAGGCGCGTCGGGCCGGCGTCGAAGCGGCGACGGATGCCGTCGGCCTGGCACTCCGCGCCCGCGCCGCGGCCGGTTCGGCCCGCCGCGCGGGGGAGGGCGTCGACGCCGCACGCGACCTGTTCCGCCGCGCGCTCGCCCTCGATCCCACGAGCCTCGACGCGGCGGCGGGGCTCGCCGAGGCCGAGGCCTATGCGGTCGTGAACGGCCACACGCCGGCCGGGGAGCGGGACCAGCGACTGGCGGAGGCGCTGGCGCTCGCCGATCGCGTGTTGCGGGCACGGCCCGACCATCTCGGCGCGCTCCGGGCGCGGGCGGTGGCGCTTCGTGCCCAGGGCCGCTTCCCGCATGCGATCACCGCGGCGGAGACGGTGCTCGCGCTCTGTCCGGGCGATCCGCCGGCCTGCCGGGAGATCGGGCTCAACCTGCTCTATCTCGGCGAGGCAGCGGCGGCGGTGGAGCGCTTCCGCCAGGCCGATCTCAGCGGCCCGCGCGATCCGGCGCGCTGGACCTGGATGCAGGGGCTCGGCCGCGCGCTGATGCAACTCGGCCGCGATGCCGAAGCGGTGGCGGCGCTGCGCCTGGTGGTCGAGAGCAACCCGGCCTGGTCGCGCGGCCAGGCGCTGCTCGCGGCTGCCCTGTGGCTCGATGGCCGGCAGGAGGAGGCCCGCGACCACTACGCGGAATTCGCCCGCCGGGTGCCGGACGCCGCGGCACGCGCCCCGGAACGCTACGCGCCGGTGCCGGGCGATCGCGTCAGCGAGGCCTATCGCCGCAATGAGGACCGCGTGCGGCGCGCCTTCCGCGAACTCGAAGCCGACCGCCTCGGGGTCACTGCGGCAGCAGCCCGCGGACCGGGTTGATCGCCCCGCCCGACGTATCGCGATATCGACGCGCTCCGACATCGGAACGACCAGATGGTCGGATATAAAACGGTTTGCCCACCGAACAGCGCCATGCCATCCTGCCGCCGGGCCGCGAGAGCCCGCAGGAGGAGGCCGCGACCATGCTGCGCCAGGGCCAGAGGATCGCCGAGGACGCGCCGGCCGCCGAACCGGCCCCGGATCCCGCGTTGCTGCGCCTCGGCCCGATCGGCGACTTCGCGGGCTTCGCCCTCAGGCTCGCCCAGGAAGCCTCCTTCCAGGCCTTCGCCCGCCGCACCGGCGACATCGACCTCCGCCCCGGCCGCTTCGCGACGCTCGCGATCATCGGCGAGAATCCCGGCCTGTCGCAGACCGCCCTCGGCCAGGCGAGCGGCCGCGACAAGTCGACCCTGACGCCCGCCCTCGACGACCTCGTCAAGCGCGGCCTGGTGAAGCGCGAGCGCACGCCGCAGGACCGGCGGAGCTATGCGCTGACCCTGACGCCGGACGGCGAGGCGGCGCTCCGCGCGCTCATGGAACACGCCGCCGCCCATGACCGGGAGCTCGACCGGCTGATCGGCGCCGCCGAGAAGCCCGCCTTCATGGCGGCCCTCCGGCGCATCGTCGCCGGGCTCGGCTGAGGGAACCGCATGTACACCGCAAGCTCCGCCTTCCTCGACGCGCTGGTGGAAGCCGGCGTCGCCTGCATCTTCGCCAATTTCGGCAGCGACCACCCGGCGCTGGTCGAAGCGCTGGCCGAAGCGCGGGCGACCGGCCGCCCGATCCCGCGCGTCATCACCTGCCCGAACGAGATGGTGGCGCTGAGTGCGGCGCATGGCTACGCGCAGTCGACCGGCCGCGCCCAGGCCGTCATCGTGCATGTCGAATGTGGCACCCAGGCGCTGGCCGGCGCCGTGCACAACGCCGCCAAGGGCCGCGCCCCGGTGCTGATCTTCGCCGGCCTCTCGCCCTTCACCCAGGGCGGCGAGCTGCGCGGCAGCCGCAACGAGTTCATCCAGTGGATCCAGGACGTCTTCGACCAGCGCGGCATCGTCCGCGGCTACGTGAAGTACGAGAACGAGCTGCGCACCGCGAAGAACGTCAAGCAGATCGTCCACCGCGCCATGCAGTTTGCGCTGAGTGACCCGCGCGGCCCGGTCTACCTGACCGGCGCGCGCGAGGTGATGGAGGAGGAGACGGCGCCGATCGCGCTCGACCCCGCCGAATGGCAGCCGATCGCGCCGGCGGCGCTGCCGCCGGACGGCGTCAGGCAGCTCGCCGAGGCGCTCGCGAAGGCCGAGCGCCCGCTCGTCGTCACCTCCTATCTCGGACGCAATCCGGATGCCGTCGGGGTGCTGGCCGCGCTCTGCCGCCGGCACGGCATCGGCGTGCTGGAAAGCGTGCCGAACTACGTCAACTTCCCGACCGAGGATCCGCTCTACCAGGGCAACCAGTGGAACCAGCCGCGGCAGAACGTCGCACTCGCCTCCGCCGACCTGGTGCTGATCCTGGACAGCGACGTGCCCTGGATCCCGACGGTCAGCCGACCGGCGGACGGCGTGCCGATCTTCCACATCGACGTCGATCCCCTGAAGCAGCAGATGCCGCTCTGGCAGATCCCGGCACGGCGCGTCTTCCGCGCCGACGGCGGAACGGCGCTCGCGCAGCTTTTGGACGCGGCCGAGGCCCCGCCGCCGCATCGCCTGGCTGCGCGGCACGCCCACTGGGCGGCGCTGCACGCAGCGCGCGATGCGGCGCTCGAGGCTTTGGAACAGCCTTCGGGGCCGGACGTCGCACCGGAATGGCTGATCGCGCGAATCCGCGCCTATCTCGACGACGACAGCATCGTGCTGAGCGAGAGCATCTCGAACTACCACGCCGTCATCGACCACCTGCGCATGATGCGGCCGGGCAGCATGATGACGAGCGGCGGCGGATCGCTCGGCTGGGCGAGCGGTGCCGCGCTCGGCGTCAAGCTCGCGCATCCGGAGAAGACCGTGGTCGCCTTCATGGGCGACGGCTCCTACATGTTCTCGGTGCCGTCGAGCGTGCATTGGATGGCGCGGCATTACGGCACGCCGTTCCTGACCATCGTCTTCAACAACCGCGGCTGGAGGTCGCCGAAGCTGTCGGCGCTCGCCGTGCATCCGGACGGCTATGCGAGCCGCGCCAATGACCTCGACGTCGCCTTCGACCCACCGCCCGACTATGCCGGCATCGCCGCCGCCGCCGGCGGCGCGCTGGCGCTGACCGTGAAGCGGCCGGAGGAGCTGGAGGAAGCGATCGCCGCCGGCTTCCGCGCCGTGCGCCAGGACGGCCGCTGCGCGGTGCTCGATGTCTGGATCCCGCATCTCTGAATCGCGCTGACCCAAGGGAGGATGGAACCATGCAGGACGTGGCCCTGATGATCGGTGACGGCGACCGGCCGGCTTCCGGCGGCGCGCGCTTCGAGCGCCGCAACCCGGTGACCGGGGAGGTCGCGAGCCGCGCCGCCGCCGCGACCGTCGCCGATGCGATCGCCGCAGCCGATGCCGCCGCCGAGGCCTTCCCGGCCTGGTCCGCACTCGGCCCGAATGCACGGCGCGACCTGCTGCTGAAAGCCAGCGAGGCGCTCGCGGCACGCGCACCCGACTTCATCGCGCTGATGGCGGCCGAGATCGGTGCGACCGCCGGCTGGGCCGGCTTCAACGTCCACCTCGCCGCCGGCATGCTGCGCGAGGCGGCGGCGATGACGACCCAGATCGGCGGCGAGGTGATCCCCTCCGACAAGCCCGGCTGCATCGCGATGGCGGTGCGCCAGCCGGCCGGCGTGGTGCTCGGCATCGCGCCCTGGAACGCGCCGGTCATCCTCGGCGTCCGCGCGCTGGCGCTGCCGCTCGCCTGCGGCAATACCGTGGTGCTGAAGGCCTCCGAGACCTGCCCGGCGACGCATCGCCTGATCGGCCAGGCGCTGCGCGAGGCCGGGCTGCCGGCCGGCGTCGTCAACGTCGTCACCAACGCGCCTGCGGACGCGCCGGCGATCGTGGAGGCGCTGGTGGCGCATCGCGCGGTGCGGCGGGTCAACTTCACCGGCTCCACGGAGGTCGGCCGCATCGTCGCCCGGCTCGCGGCGCAGCACCTGAAGCCGGTGCTGCTGGAACTCGGCGGCAAGGCGCCGCTGCTGGTGCTCGACGACGCCGACCTCGAGGAAGCGGCCAAGGCCGCGAGCTTCGGCGCCTTCATGAACCAGGGCCAGATCTGCATGTCGACCGAGCGCGTCATCGTCGACGCCTCGGTCGCCGAGGATTTCGCCGCCCGCCTCGCGGCCCGCGCCGCGGCGCTGCCGGCGGGCGATCCGCGCGGCAAGGTGGTGCTGGGGGCCATGGTGAGCGAAGCGGCCGCCGACCGGGTCGAGGCGCTGATCGCCGACGCAGTGCAGAAGGGCGCCGTCCGGCTCTGCGGCGGCAAGCGCGACGGCACCATCCTGGACGCGACGGTGCTCGACCGGGTGACGCCGGCGATGCGCATCCATGCCGAGGAGAGTTTTGGTCCTGTCGTCGCCATCATCCGCGCCGACGGCGTCGAGGACGCGATCCGCATCGCCAACGACAGCGAATACGGGCTCTCGGCCTCGGTCTTCGGCCGCGACATCGCGCGTGCGCTCGAGGTCGCCAAGCGGATCGACAGCGGCATCTGTCACGTCAACGGCCCGACCGTGCATGACGAGGCGCAGATGCCCTTCGGCGGCAGCAAGGCGAGCGGCTATGGCCGCTTCGGCGGCAAGGCCGGCATCGCCGAGTTCACCGAGCTGCGCTGGATCACCATCGAGACGCGGCCCGGCCAGTATCCGTTCTGACCCGACGGGAAGGGGAGGAAGCACGCATGCAGCAGTTCACGATGCCGCGCCGGGCGCTGATCGGCGCCGCGGGGCTGGCCGCACTCGCCGGCCCCGCCGGCGCCCAGGCTTGGCCGAACCAGCCGGTGCGGGTGCTGGTGCCGTTCCCGCCGGCGGGTCTCGCCGACCTGCTGGCGCGCATCGTGGCGCCGCGGCTGGCGCAGGATTTCGGCCAGCCCTTCGTGGTCGAGAACCGGCCGGGCAGCGGCGGCACCATCGGCGCCGATGCCGCGGCGCGGAGCGCGCCCGACGGCCACACTTTGCTGGTGAGCTCGGCCGGTCCGCTCTCGATCAACCAATACCTCTACGCGACCATGCCCTACGACACGGCGCGCGCCTTCGCGCCGATCTGTCTTCTCGCCAGCACGCCCAAGGTGATGGTTGTGAACCGCAGCCGCCCCTGGCGCGGCGTCGCGGACGTCGTCGCGGCGGCGAAAGCGGCGCCAGGCCGGCTGACGGCGGGCTCCGCCGGATCCGGCACCAGCCTGCATCTGGCGCTGGAGCTGTTCAAGCGGGTGACCGGCACCGACATCACCCATGTCCCCTATCGCGGCGCGGCGCCGGCGGTGAACGACCTGGTCGCCGGCCAGATCGACCTGCTGATCGACAACGTGCCCAACATCCTGCCGCAGATCCGCGGCGACGGCGTGCGCGCGCTGGCTGCCGCGACCGCGGACCGCCTGCCGCAACTGCCGGCGCTGCCGACGATGCGCGAGCAGGGGGTGGATTTCATCTTCGGCACCTGGTTCGGCCTGGCGGCACCCGCCGGCACGCCGGCCGCGATCCTGAACCGCGTCGCGCAGGCGGTGACCGCGGCGATGGCCGATCCCGCGGTCGGCGGGCGGCTCCGCGAGCTCGGCGCGGAGCCCGGCGGCGGCACGCCGGAGGGTTTCGCGGCCTTCATCGAGGCCGACCGCGCGCGGCTGGAGCCGGTGATCCGCGCCGCCGGCATCCGGGCGGAGTGAGCGTTCGATGATCGGAGGGCCGGATGGCCCGGAGGTCTGAATCGGACGCTCCACCTATATGGAAAGGCTGAGCGGCATGCGCACCCAGGTCGCGATCATCGGCGCCGGCCCCGCCGGCATGGTCCTCGCCCATCTGCTGCAGGCGGCGGGCATCGCCGCCGTGGTGCTGGAACGGCGCGACCGCGCCTATGTCGAAGGCCGCGTCCGCGCCGGCGTGCTGGAACAGGGGACGGTCGACCTGATGCGGCGGCTCGGCATCGCCGATCGGCTGGAGCGCGAGGGCCTGGTGCATGGCGGCACCAACCTGCTGGTCGATGGCGGGCTGATCCATATCGACATGGCGGCGCTGACCGGGGGCTCGACGGTCACCGTCTATGGCCAGCAGGAGGTGATGCGCGACCTGTTCGACGCCGCCGGCCCACGCGGTGTCGCGATCGTCTGGAACGCCGCCGAGGTCGCGTTGCATGGGCTCGACGGCCGGCACCCCCACGTCACCTGGCGCGACGGCGAGGGCGCGCAGCGCCTCGATTGCGACATCGTCGTCGGCTGCGACGGCTTCCACGGCGTCAGCCGCACCGCGATGCCGGAGGGCGTCGCCCAGGTCTACGAACGCGCCTATCCTTTCGGCTGGCTCGGCATCCTGGCCGAGGTGCCCCCGGTCGATGACGAGCTGATCTATGCGAATCACGAACGCGGCTTCGCGCTCGCCTCCATGCGGTCGAAGACGCGCAGCCGCTACTACCTGCAATGCGGGCTCGAGGAGGATGTCGCCGACTGGTCCGACGCGCGCTTCTGGGACGAGCTCTGCCTCCGGCTCGGCCCCGCGGTCGCGGCGCGGGTGACGCGCGGCCCGTCCTTCGAGAAGTCGATCGCGCCGCTCCGCTCCTCGGTGCTGGAGCCGATGCGCTGGGGCCGGCTGTTCCTCGCCGGCGACGCCGCGCATATCGTGCCGCCGACCGGTGCCAAGGGCATGAACCTCGCGGTCTCCGACGTCGCGATGCTGAGCGAGGCGCTGATCGACTTCCATCGCAGCGGCAGCGAGGCCGGCCTCGACGGCTATTCGGCGCGCGCGCTGGCGCGTGTGTGGAAGGCCGAGCGCTTCTCCTGGTGGTTCACCTCGATCACCCACCGCTTCCCCGACATGGACGGCTTCGCGCGCCGCATCCAGCGCGCGGAGCTCGACTACATCCGCGGCTCGGAGGCGGCGCGGCGGAGCATCGCCGAGAACTATGTGGGTCTGCCGATGGCGCCGGCTGCCTAGCGTGTCGCATTGACTTTCTCATAATCTGGAATCTTTCTTCTGGAATTATGAGAATCATATTGCTGCCTGCGTGAGGCGAACCCCACCATGAGCGCTCATGGAGGCGGGACCACTCATGCAGGGCGTTCTTGATGCCGAGGCACTCCGCACCGAATTCCCGGCCGCGCAGCGGATGCTCTATCTGGACGCCGCGCATCAGGCGCCGCTTGCCGCCAGCATCCGCGCCGCGCTGCATCGCTTCTACGACGAGGGTCATGAGGCCGCCGGCCCCAAGCCCGTCTGGCTGCACCGCGTGGAGGCGGTGCGCGCCCGCCTGGCCGCCTTCATCGGCGCCGTGCCGGAGGAGATCGCCTTCACCAAGAACACGTCGGAAGGGCTGAACATCGCGGCGAACGCGATCCCTTTCGCCCCCGGCGACAACGTGCTGATGGTCCATGGCGACCATCCGAACAACGCCTATGCCTTCCTGAATCTGCGCCGGAAGGGCGTCGAGACCCGCTTCGTGCCGCTCGCGAGCGAGACGGCCGGGGTCGGCACCTTCGCGCCCCATCTGGACGCGCGCACCCGCGCGATCTCGATCTCCCACGTCACCTTCCATGCCGGCCAGCGCTGCGACGTGGAGGCGCTGGGCCGCTTCTGCCGCGACCGGGGCCTCTTCCTCGTGGTGGATGCCATGCAGTCGGTTGGCGTGCTGCCGATCGACGTGAAGCGGATGGGCGCGTCCTTCGTCGCGGCCGGCTGCCACAAGGGTCTGCTGGTGCCGCAGGGGATGGGGTTTCTCTATGTCGACGCCGCGCTGCCGGACCTCGAGCCCGCCTACCTGGCGGCCGCGAGCCTCGCCGAGCCGCCTTCCGACTTCATCGCCCGTCCCGACCGGATGGCGCTGCGCGCGGCGGCCGGGCGCTTCGAGATCGGCAACTTCAACCTGGCCGACGTGCACGCCCTCGCTGCGGCACTCGACCTGATCGAGCGCGTCGGGGTCGCCAATATCGAACGCCATGTCCTGGCGCTCGGCGACCGGTTGATCGCGGCGCTGGATCGGCTCGGCATCCGCCTCGTCGGGCCGCGCGGCCGGGCGCAGCGCGCCCATATCTACGTGCTCGACCTGCCGGGCGAGGGGTGGCTCGACCACCTGGCCGCGCACAACGTCCGCGTCTCGCCCGAGCGCGACGGCATCCGGATCTCCTTCGGCCTCTTCAACACGGCCGCGGATGTGGACCGGCTGGAGGCGATCCTGGCCCGGCGCCTCGCGTTGCCGCCGCAGAGGCTGGACGCCGCGGCGAGGGCCGTCGGGTGAAGGACGCGGCGGCCGAAGGGCCGACCGCCAAGGTGTTTGCCGTGCTCGGCGCCGTCGCCGAGCGGCGCCGCGCCATCGCGGTCGCCGAGGTGGCAGACGCGCTCGCCATGCCGCTGCCCACGGCCCACCGCATCGTCGCCGGCCTGCTCGACAGCGGCTGGCTCGAGCGCAGCCCCGGCAGCAAGCGGCTCGTGGTGGGGCCGCGCCTGGTCGAGCTCTGCTTCAAGGTCTCCGCCGCCACTTTCGGCGACGGCGTGCACAACGCGCTGCTGCAGACGCTCGCCGACGCGCTCGGCGAGCAGGTGGAGCTCGGCGCGGTGCGCGGCGCCCAGGTCGTCTACTTCGCCACGGTGCGCTCCGTGCGCCCGGCCAGCCTGCAATTCGAACCGGGGCGGCGCGCGCCGCTGCATTGCACCTCCACCGGGAAGCTCTTCCTCAGCGAGATGCCGTCGGCGCCGCGCGCGAAGCTGGTGCGCAGCCTGGACCTGCTGCCGCATACCCCGCAGACCGTCACCGACGCCGAGACGCTGCTGCGGCAGTTGGAGGAGGTTCGTGCCCGGGGCTTCGCCACCACGGTGGAGGAATTCGCCGAGGGCGTGGCCGGCTGCGCGGTGCCGATCCGCGATCATCGCGGCGCCATGGTGGCGGCACTCGGCGTCACCGTGCCGCTCGCGCGCCTGGGGCCGGATGGCCCGACACGCCACCTCGATGCCCTGCGCCGCACCGCCGCGCGCCTGGCCGAAACCTTCGTGGGCGACGGGACGGCGGACGAAACCCCGGCGCCCCGTACCACGCCGCAACCTCAGGAGACGACGCGATGATGCGCCCCTTGTTCGGCCTGCTGGCCCTGCTGACCGCCGGCTGGGCCGTCCCTGCCGCCGCCGGCCCGACGCTCGACGCGGTGCGGGCACGCGGCCAGGTGGTCTGCGGCGTCAACCAGGGCGTCGCCGGCTTCTCCGCGCCTGACAGCCGCGGCGTCTTCCAGGGGCTCGACGCCGATTTCTGCCGCGCCGTCGCCGCCGCCGTCCTCGGCGATCCGAACCGCGTGCGCTTCCTGCCGACCAGCTACCAGACGCGCTTCGTCGCCCTGCAATCGGGGGAGATCGACGTGCTGGCGCGGAACGTCACCCAGACCCTGACCCGCGACACCGCGCTCGGCTTCAACATGGCGGGCGTGAATTTCTATGACGGCCAGGCCTTCATGGTGACCAGGGCCTCGGGCGTGGCCCGGGCCCGGGACCTCGACGGCGCCACGGTCTGCGTGCTGCCGGGGTCCACCACCGAGCTCAACCTCGCCGATTTCAACCGGCGCGAACGCGTGCAGCTCCGCGTGGTGGTGCTGAACTCGATGGACGAGATGGTCGCCGCCTACCAGTCCGGCCGCTGCGACGCGCTGACCACCGACAGCTCGCAGCTCGCGGCGCTGCGCGCCACCGCGCTCCGCAATCCCGCCGACCACGTGATCCTGCCCGAGCGCATCAGCAAGGAGCCGCTCGGGCCGCTGGTCCGACACGGCGACGAGGAATGGCGCGACATCGTCGCCTGGACGCTGATGCTGCTGATCGAGGCGGAGGAGGTCGGGCTCACCCGCGCCAACGTGCAGGAGATGCGCGGCTCCCAGGACCCGAACATCCAGCGCATCCTCGGCGTCACGCCGGGCTTCGGCCGGGCGCTCGGGATCCCGGAGGATTGGGGGTTCCGGGCGATCCTCGCGGTCGGCAATTACGGCGAGATCTTCGAGCGCCACCTCGGCCGCGGATCGCCGATCGGGCTGGAGCGCGGGCTGAACGAGCTCTGGACCCGCGGCGGCCTGATGTACGCCCTCCCGCTACGATAGCCTGCCGAGCAGCGGCGCCACCGCCAGCCAGCCGCCGAGGAGCGCGAGCGAGGCGAGGAAGCAGAGGCGGAAGATGCGCGGGGCCACCCGCGTTCGGATCCACTGGCCGAGCGCCATGCCGAGCAGTGCCGGAACCAGCGCCAGCAGCGAGGCGAGCACCGCCGCCGGCGCGAAGGCCTGGTGCAGCGCGAGGCCGGCGCCGAGGGCGACCGTCGAGACGGTGAAGGACAGGCCAAGCGCCTGCACGAGCGCGTCCTTCTCGAGCCCGATCGCCTGGAGGTAGGGCACCGCCGGCACCACGAAGACGCCGGTCGCGCCGGTGACGAGGCCGGTCGCGAAGCCCGCGAGCGGCCCGAGCCAGGGCTCCGCCGCGGCGGGCACGCGAAGCCGCGGCGCCGCCAGCGCGACCGCGGCGTAGAGGATCAGCGCGGCGCCGAGTGCGGCCGCCGCCGTCGCGGCGTTCCCGCGCGCCAGCAGCCCGCCGCCCGCGACCGTGCCGATGCTGGCGGCCGCGAGCATCGGCCACAGCCGGCGCAGCAGTGCCCGGAGATGCGGCCCGGCCAGCATCTGCCAGAGATTGGTGACGAAGGACGGCGCCAGCAGCAGGGTCGCCGCCTGCGCCGGGGCGACCATCAGCGTCAGCAGCCCCATCGCGAGCGTCGGCAGGCCGAGCCCGACCACGCCCTTCACGATCCCGGCCAGCAGGAAGACCGCGGCGATGGCGGCGGCGTCAGCGGTCATGAGGTGCGCCGGCCGAGAGGGCGCGCGCCAGCCAATCCGCGACCTGGTTCGCCGAGCGATCCGCGTGCAGCGGGTACCGGATCGACCGGACCCGGCCGGCGCCATCCGGCCGCGGCAGCAGCGCCGGGCCTTCGGCGGCGAAGGTCGGCCGATCCCAGGCATAGCCCGCGCCGGCGAGCTCGATGCGCTCCGCCCGCACCAGCGCGCAGTGGGCGGCGGGGTTCGCCGGATCGGAATCGCCGTGCAGCAGAAGGACCGGGGCGGCGCCGGCGGCGGCACCGAGCCCGATGCAGCCGGGATAGAGGATGGCGCGTGCGGCGATCCCGTCGCTGCCATCCGCAGCCGCCGGCGCCAGCAGCGCAGCGCGGCCGCCCGCGCCGAAGCCGAGCACGCCGATGCGCCCGGGCAGGACGCGCGGGTCGCGGGCGAGTTCCCGGACGACCAGGGCGGCAGCCGCCGCCAGCCCGGCCGGCGTGGCGCCGAGGCCGGCGGCCTCCGCCACCGACGCCGCGTCCACCTCCAGCACCAGCAGCCCGGCGGCGGCGAGCGCCAGCGCATAGGCATCGGCGCGCCCATCCGGGCCGAGCGCATCCGGCAGGATCACCACCGCCGGCACCGGCACTTCCGGGTGCGGCCACGGCAGCGACAGCATGCCCGCGACGGCGGCGTTGCCACGCGCCTGGAACGGCTCCGGCCGGTCGCCGCCGGCCTCGGCGGCTGCCGCGGCAGTGACGGCAAAGGCGACAAGGGCAGCGATCATCGGCCTCGTCATCGCGGTCCATTCCCGGCATGTCCTGCGGCGCGACCTTGCTCAGGCCCCCGACGCCCGACAATCTGGCATTCCGCAACCCTGCCTTCGGCTGGGACGGAGGCAGGAAGGGCCGGCGCATGCGTTTTGACCTGACCGACCTCCGCCTGTTCCTGGCGACCGTCGATGCCGGCAGCATCACCCGCGGCGCCGACCGCGCGGCGCTGGCGCTCGCCTCCGCCAGCGCCCGCATCAAGGGCATGGAGGAGACGCTCGGCACCGCGCTGCTGCTGCGCCGCCGGCGCGGCGTGGAGCCGTCGCCCGCCGGCCGCGTGCTCGCCCGCCACGCACGCGCGGTGCTGGAGCAGCTGGAGCGCATGAGCGGCGAGCTCGACGATTATGCGCGCGGCCTGAAGGGGCATGTCAGGCTGCTGGCCAATACCGCGGCGATCAGCGAGTTCCTGCCCGACCTCCTCGCGCCCTGGCTCGCGGAGCATCCGAACGTGGATGTCGAGCTGGAGGACCGGTCGAGCCAGGCGATCGTCGACGCGGTGGCCGGCGGCTTGGCGGATGCCGGCATCGTCGCCGATTGGGCGTCTGCCGGCGCGCTCGAGGTTCTGCCCTTCCGCACCGACCGGCTGGTGCTGGTCGTGCCGCGCGGCCATGCGCTGGCGCGGCGGCGGTCGATTGCCTTCGCGGAGACCCTCGGTGCCGATTTCGTCGGCCTGCCGGAGGATGCCGCGCTGCAGGAGCACCTCGCGCGGCACGCCGCCGCTGCCGGGCGCCGGCTGCGCCTCCGGCTCCGCGTCCGCAGCTTCGATGCGGTGTGCCGGCTGGTGGCGGCGGGTGCGGGCCTCGGCATCGTGCCGCGCACCGCGGCGGCGCGCTGCCGGCGCGCGCTCGGCCTCCGTGCGGTGCCGCTCGCCGATCCCTGGGCCGAGCGTCGGCTCGGCATCTGCGTGCGCAGCCTGGCGCAGTTGCCGCCGCATGCGCGGCGGCTGGTGGAGCATCTCGCCCGCGACGGCGACCGCTGAGCGGTGGCGCGTCCTACTCCGCCGGGGCAGCCGCCGGCAGCGGCGCGCGGCGGTCGCCGGCCAGGCGCTCGAAGGCCAGGAAGACGACCGGCGTCGTGTAGAGCGTCAGCAGCTGCGACAGGATCAGCCCGCCGATGATGGTGATGCCGAGCGGCTGGCGCAGCTCGCCGCCCGGGCCGGAGGCAAGGGCGAGCGGGATCGCGCCGAACAGCGCCGCCAGCGTCGTCATCAGGATCGGCCGGAACCGCTCCCGGCAGGCGAGCAGGATCGCCTCCATGCCGCCCTTGCCGCCGGCGCGCTCATGCGCCAGCGCGAAGTCGACCATCATGATCGCGTTCTTCTTCACGATGCCCATCAGCAGGATCACCCCGATGAAGGCCATCAGGCTGAACGGTGTGTTGGTCGCCAGCAGCGCCAGCAGCGCGCCGATGCCGGCGGTCGGCAAGGTCGACAGGATGGTCAGCGGGTGGATCAGGCTCTCGTAGAGCACGCCGAGCACGATGTAGATCACGATCAGCGCCATCAGGACCAGGATCGGCAGGCCGCCCAGGAAGGCCTGGAAGGACCGCGCATTGCCGGCGAACTCGCCGCGCACCGTCGCCGGCATCTGGATCGCGAGTGCGGCGCGCTGGATCGCCTCCGAGGCGGCGCCCAGCTCCACCCCGGGGGGCAGGTTGAAGCTGATGGTCGAGGCCGGGAAGCTGCCCTGGTGGGTGATCGAACGCGGTGCCGAGGTGCGTTCCAGCTTCACCACCGCGCCGAGCGGCACCGGGCCGCCGGCGCCGGGGACGAAAAGCCGCATGAGCTGTTCGGGCTGCTCGGTCAGCCGGGGGTCGATCTCCAGCACCACGCGATACTGGTTGCGGGTGCGATAGATGGTGGAGACCTGGCGCTGGGCGAAGGCATTGTTCAGCGCGGCGCCGATCGCCGAGATCCCGACGCCGAGGCGCGACGCCGCATCGCGGTCGATCACCAGCCGGCTGACCAGGCCGGTGCGTTCCTGGTCGGAGGAGACGTCGGTCACCTCCGGCACGGTGCGCAGCTGGCGCACCAGCGCTTCGCTCCAGTTCTCCAGGTCGTTGAGGTCGGGCGTCAGCAGCACGAACTGGTAGCTGGCGTTGGTCTGCCGGCCGCCGAGGTTGAGGTCCGCCTGCACGCGCAGGAAGGTCTGCACGCCGGTCACCGCGGTCAGCGGCTGGCGCAGGCGGTTGACGACGTCGAAGCCGGTGACGCCCGGCCGCTCGGCCGTGGGCTTGAGCGAGATCTGCAGCCGGATGTTGCCGGAGGAGCCGAAGAAGCCGCCGCCGCCGACCGAGGCGGTGACGCCGGCGACCGCGGGGTCGGCGCGGATGATGTCCATCAGCCGCCCCTGGTAGCCGACCATCGCCTGGAAGGAGGTGTCGGGCTGCGCCTGCGCGGAGCCCACGAGCAGGCCGGAATCCTGTTCCGGGAAGAAGGCCTTCGGGACGATGGTGTAGAGCCAGACGGTGCCGCCGACGAGGGCGAGCGTCAGCAGCAGCATGGTCCTCCGCCAGCGCAGCGCCACGGCGAGGCTCCGCATGTACCCGTCGATCAGCCGCTCCATCAGCCGCTCGAAGACGCGCACGAAGAGGCCGGGCGGCCGCGGCGTCCGGCGGCCGAGATTGGCCGCCAGCATCGGTGTCACGGTCAGCGAGATGACGGCCGAGATCGCGACCGCGATCGACAGCGTCGCCGCGAATTCGAAGAACAGCCGCCCGATGACGCCGCCCAGGAACAGCAGCGGGATGAAGACCGCGATCAGCGACAGGCTCATCGAGACGATGGTGAAGCCGATCTCGCGCATCGCCTGGATGGCGGCCGGGATCGGACGCATGCCGCGTTCCATCAGCCGCGCCATGTTCTCGATCATCACGATCGCATCGTCGACGACGAAGCCGACCGAGATCGTCAGCGCCATCAGCGAGAGGTTGTCGAGCGAGAAGCCGGCCAGCCACATGATGCCGAGGGTGCCGAGCAGCGACAGCGGCACCGCGATGCCGGCGGCGAAGATCGCCGACGCCCGGCGCAGGAAGGCGGCGACCACCAGCACCACCAGCGCGATGCTGATGATCAGCGTGAACTGGACCTCGTGCACCGAGGCGCGGATGGTCTCCGACCGGTCGCGCACCATGGTGATGTCGATGCCGGCCGGGATCCAGCGCCGGAGGTCCGGCAGCCGGGCGGTGATGCCGTCCACCACCTCCAGCACATTGGCATCCGCCTGCTTGTAGACGGTCAGGATCACCGAGGGCCGGTCGTTGAAGAGGCCGGACTGGCGGCGGTCGCGCGGCCCGTCCTCCACCCGCGCCACGCCGTCGAGGCGCATCATGGCGCCGTTCGACTGGCGCACGATGATGCCGGCGAAATCGGCCGCCGCACTCAGCGGCCGCCCGGTGCTGATCGCCGCCGACTGGTCCGGCCCGTCGAGCAGCCCGACCGGCGCGGTGACGTTGGCCCGCGTGATCGCGGTGCGGATATCCTCGAAGCTGACCCCGGCGGCGGTGGCGGCTGCGGGGTCGACCGAGACCCGCACCGCCGGCTGCTCGGCGCCCGAGATGCTGACCTGGGCGGTGCCCTGCACCTGGGTCAGGCGCGGCGCGATGATGCTGTCGGCCACGTCGTACATCTGGCCGGGCGGGATGGTGTCCGAGGTCAGCGCCAGGATCATCACCGGCGCGTCCGCCGGGTTCAGGCGGCGGAAGGTGGGCGGGTTGGGCAAGCCGGAAGGCAAATCGGGCTGCGCCGCGTTGATCGCCGCCTGCACGTCCCGCGCCGCATCCTCGATCCGGCGGCCGAGGTCGAACTGGATGATGATCCTGGTGCTGCCGAGGCTGGAGGTCGAGGTCATCTCGGTGACGCCGGCGATCTCGCCGAAGCGGCGTTCCAGCGGTGCGGCGACGGAGGCCGCCATGATCACCGGGTCGGCGCCCGGCTGGCTGGCGGTCACCGCGATGGTCGGCAGGTCGACCCGCGGCAGCGGCGCCACCGGCAGGTTGAAGTAGGCGACGAGGCCGGCCAGCGCGATGCCGATCGCGAACAGCGCGGTGCCGATCGGGCGGGTGACGAAGCCGCCCATGCTATTCGGCGGGCGCGGGCGGCGGCCCGCGATGGACGAGGCCCACGGCGCGGGCGCGCACCCATTCCATGGCCAGGTAGATCACCGGGGTGGTGTAGAGGGTGATCACCTGGCTGAGCAGCAGCCCGCCGATCACCGAGACGCCGAGCGGCAGCCGCAGCTCCGACCCGGCGCCATGGCCCAGCACCAGCGGCACCGCGCCGAGCAAGGCCGCCATGGTCGTCATCATGATCGGGCGAAAGCGCAGCAGGCAGGCTTCCCGGATGGCGGCGCGGGGGTCGAGGCCGTGGTCGCGCTGCGCTTCCAGCGCGAAGTCGATCATCATGATCGCGTTCTTCTTCACGATGCCCATCAGCAGCACGATGCCGATCATGCCGACCACCGAGAGGTCGAGGCCGAACAGCTCGAGGGCCAGCAGCGCGCCGATGCCGGCCGAAGGCAGGGTCGAGAGGATGGTGATCGGATGGATCACGCTCTCGTAGAGGATGCCGAGCACGATGTAGATGACGATGATGGCGGCCAGGATCAGCCAGCCCTGGCCGGCCAGCGAGCGGTTGAACTCGGCGGCGTCGCCGCCGAAGCTGCCGCTCATGGTGTCGGGCAGGCCGATGCTGGTCTCGACCACGCGGATTGCGCGGAGCGCCTCGTCGAGCGCGACCCCTGCCGGCAGGTTGAAGCTGAAGGTCACCGCCGGGAACTGGTTCTGCCGCGTCACCGTCAGCGGTCCCGTGACCCGGGAGATGGCCGCGATCTCGGCCAGCGGCACCTGGTTGTTGCCGGTGCCGTCGGCCGCCGCCGCACCCGGCACGCGGAGCGTGCCGATCACCGCCGGGTCGCGGGCCTGGGCGGGATCGATCTCCAGCACCACCCGGTACTGGTTGCTCTGGCCGTAGATGGTCGAGATCTGGCGCTGGCCGAAGGCGTCGTACAGCGTGTCGCTGATCGCCTGCATGCTGACGCCCAACCGGGCGGCGCGGGCGCGGTCGACCTGCAATGCGATGCGGAGCCCGTCCTCGCGCTGGTCGGTCGCCACGTCGCGGAGCTGCGGCAGCCCGCGGAGTGCGGCCAGCAGCCGCGGCGCCCAGGTGGCGAGCTCGGCGCTGCTGCTGTCCACCACCGTATACTGGTACTGGGTGCTGGATGGCCGCGTGCCGATCTGGATGTCCTGCACCGGCTGGAGATAGGCGGTGATGCCGGCGACCGCGGCCAGCCGTGCGTTCAGCCGCGCGGTGATGACCGCCATCGTCTCCCGCGTCTCGCGCGGGCGCAGCACCACGCTGATGCGGCCGGTGTTCTGCGCGGCGTTCAGCGTGCCGGCGCCGGCGACCGCGGTCGTGGATTGCACCGCCGGGTCGGCCGCGATCGCCGCGGCCGCTTCCTGCTGCAGCGTCGCCATCCGGCGGAACGACACGTCCTGCGGCGCCTCGACCGTCACCGTGATCAGCCCGGTATCCTGCTGCGGCAGGAAGCCCTTGGGCATGGCGACGTAGAGCCAGACCGTGCCGGCGACGGTCGCGGTCGCGATCAGCAGCATCAGCGCCTCCCGCCGGAGCGCCCAGTCGAGGGTGCGGGCATAGCCGCGCAGCATGGCGTCGAAGCCGCGCTCGAACAGGCGCGACAGGCGGCCGGGCCGGTCCTCCTCGTGCGGGCGCAGCAGCAGGCCGCACATCATCGGCGTCAAGGTCAGCGAGACCACCATGGAGACGAGGACGGAGATGGTCAGCACCAGGGCGAATTCGCGGAACAGCCGGCCGACCACGCCTTCCATGAACAGCAGCGGGATGAAGACCGCGATCAGCGACAGCGTGAGGGAGACGATGGTGAAGCCGATCTGCTTCGCACCCTCGAAGGCGGCCTGCATGGGGCGCATGCCCTTCTCGACCAGGCGCACGACGTTTTCGATCATGACGATGGCGTCGTCGACCACGAAGCCGGTCGCGATGGTCAGCGCCATCAGCGACAGGTTGTCCATCGAGAAGCCGCAGAGCGCCATCACGCCGAAGGTGCCGATGATCGACAGCGGCAGCGCCACCCCGGGCACGATGGTGGCGCGCGCGGTGCGCAGGAACAGGAAGATCACCCCCACGACCAGCACGATCGACAGGATCAGCGTGAACTGCACCTCGGCGACCGAGGCGCGGATGGTCTCGGTGCGGTCGGACACGATCGAAAGCCGCACGCCGGCCGGCAGCGCGCGCTCCAGCTCGCGCAGCTGGGCACGGATCGCCTCCACCGTCTGCACGATATTGGCGCCGGGCTGGCGCTGCACGTCGATCAGCACCGCCGGGCGGCCATTGTACCAGGCGGCCGTCAGCGTGTTCTCCAGGTCGTCGATCGCGGTGCCGACGTCGCGGAGCCGGACCGGGGCATTGTCCCGCCAGGCGATGACCAGGTCGGCGAAGCCTGCCGCCGTCGTGACCTGGTCGTTGGCCATCACCGCACTCGCCTGGGCGGGACCGTCGATCGATCCCTTGGGGCCTGCCTGGTTGGCCGCTGCGATCGCGGTCCTTACGTCCTCGAGCCCGAGGCGATAGGCGGCCAGCCGCCGCGGGTCCATCTGGAGCCGCACCGCCGGGCGCATGTTGCCCTGCACGCCGACCCGCCCGACGCCGCCCACCTGCGCCAGCCGCTGCGCCAGCAGCGTGTCGACCGCATCCGACAGCCGCGCGACCGGCAGCGTGTCGGAGGTCAGCGCCAGCGTCAGGATCGGCGGATCGGCCGGGTTCACCTTCTGGTAGGTCGGCGGATAGGGCAGCGTGGAGGGCAGTGTGCCGCGCGCCGCGTTGATCGCCGCCTGCACGTCCTGCGCCACGTCGTCGATGTCGCGGCCGAGCCCGAATTGCAGGGTGATGCTGCTGACCGAAGGACCGCTGACCGAGAGCATCTCGACCAGGCCCGGGATCTGCGCGAGCTGCCGCTCGAGCGAGGCGGTCACCAGCACCGCGACGGTGTCGGGGGAGGCGCCGGGCAGCTGCGTCGTCACCTGGATGGTCGGGAAGTCGACCTCCGGCAGGGAGGAGACCGGCAGGCGCATGTAGCCGTAGAGGCCGGCGAGCAGCACCGCGACCGCCAGCAGCGCGGTCGCGATCGGCCGCGCGATGAAGGGGGCGGAGATGTTCACCGCGGCGCCGTGGCCGGCGGCGGCGCACCGGCCGGCGGCGCCGGTGCCGGGCTCGCCGGGCCTTCGGGGGCTGAAGCACCTGGCTGCCCGCCCGGCCGCCGCCGGCGCGGGCCTTCGCCCGGCGCCGGCGCCGGCGGTCGCACCGGCTCCGCCACCTGCACCGCGCTGCCGCCCGAGAGCCGGAGCGCGCCGGAGGTGACGACGCGCTCGCCCGGGCGCAGCCCGTTCCGCACCACGGCATCGGTGCCGGCGATGACGCCAAGGGTCAGCGGCCGCTGCTCGACCGTGCTGTCCTCCTTGACCACGAAGGCGAAGGGCCCGTCCGGGCCGCGCTGCACGGCGACGAGCGGCACCACGGTGACACCCTGCAGCGTCGCGACGCGCAACCGGACATTGACGAAGGCGCCGGGCCAGAGCCGCTGGTCCTCGTTCGGGAAGGTCGCCTTCAGGCGGATGGTGCCGGTGGTCTGGTCGACCTGGTTGTCGACGGTGACGAGGGCGCCGGTGGGATCTGCCGGGTGCGGCTGCCCATCGGCGCGCGGCGGCGCGCCGTCGGCCAGGCGGGCGATGACCGGCACCGGGCCGGCTGCGATCGCCTCCAGCACCTGCGGCAATTGCTGCTGTGGGAGCGTGAAGTTGACGCTGATCGGCCGGGTCTGGGTGACGACCACGATGCCGGTGCTGCTGGTCTGCACGAAGTTGCCGATGTCGACGAGCCTGAGGCCGACCCGCCCATCGACCGGGGAACGGATCGTCGTGTAGTCGAGCTGCACGCGCGCCGCGTCGATCGCGGCGATGTCGAACTGCACCTGCGCTTCCAGCTGCGCGACCGTCGCGCGCTGGGTGTCGAGCGTCTGCTGCGAGGTGCCGCTGTTGCGCATCAGCAGCGTGTAGCGCTGCAGGTCGACCCGGGCATTGGCGAGCTGCGCCTCGTGCTGGGCACGGGTCGCGACGACCTGGTCGAGGGCGGCCTGGAAGCTGCGCGGATCGAGCCTGACCAGCACGTCGCCCGCCTTCACCTCCTGCCCCTCGCGGAAGGCCACCTCGATCAGCCGGCCGGAGACCTGCGGCACCACGGTGATGGTGTTGGACGCCTGCACGGTGCCGAGCGCATCGAGCAGGATCGGCAGGTCGCGCGTCTCCGCGGCCGCGGCGCTGACCGGCACCGCCGCGCCGCCGCCGCCGCGCCCGCGCGGCCCGCCCGAGGGGCCGAAGCCGGTGGGCCGGCTGCCTGCGGCCTGCTGCGGGTTCTGGCCGAAGGGCAGCCAGCCGCGGCTCCAGGCGTACCATCCCGCGCCCGCGAGCAGGATCAGGATGATGGCCCAGGGAAGCCAGCGCCGCCGTCGCCGCGGCGGCACCGTCGTGGTCGTGGGTGCGGCGGGTTTCGGCGCGCCGGGCAGCTCGTTCATGGCACGCTCCGTCCTGAGGCGGCATCGGCGGTCCAGCCGCCGCCAAGTGCCGTGAAAAGCGACGCCGCCGCCTGGAGTTGCTGGGTCTGGGCCTGGGCCAGCGCATCGCGGGCGCTGAACAGCGAGCCCTGGGTCGAAAGCACGGTCAGCAGATCGATGGTGCCGGCGCGGAACTGCTGATCCGCGATCTCGTAGGCGCGGCGCGCCGCCGCTTCCCGCGCCGAGGCCAGGCGCACCAGCTCCGAGTTGCGCTGGAAGGCCGAGAGGCTGGTCTCGGTGTCCTCGAGCGCCGAGAGGATGGCGCGGCGATAGCTGGCCAGAAGCTCCTCCTGCCGGGCGCGGGCCTGGTCGAGCTGGCCGCGGAGCGAACCGCCGTCGAAGATCGGCGCGGTGATCCCGGCCGAGAGCGTATAGAGCACCGAGCCCGGCCGCAGCAGGGTTTCGATCACGGCACTCTGCACGCCGCCCGATCCGGTGAGCGAGAAGCGCGGGAACAGCGCGCCGCGCGCGGCGGTGACGTTGGCGCTGCCGGCGGCGAGGTTGGCTTCCGCCAGGCGCACGTCGGGCCGGCGCAGCAGCAGCGCCGAAGGCAGCCCGGCCGCGATCGCCGGCACCCGGATGCTGCCGAGCCTGAGGGCGGCGATGCCGATCCGGTCGGGCGTCACGCCCGTCAGGGTCGCAAGGGCAAAACTGTTCTGCTCCAGCGTCTGGCGCAGCGGCGGGATCGCGGCGCGCTGCTGGGCGACCACCGTCTCCTGCTGGGCGGTGTCGAGGCCGGTCGCGGTGCCGGCGGTCACGCGGTCACGCAGGATCGTCAGCGTCCGGGTCGCGGCTTCGAGGTTGCCCTGCTGGATCACCAGCGCCTCGGCGGCGCCGAGCACCGCGAAATAGCTGCTGGCGACGCTCCGCTGCGTGGTGAGCGTCACGACGCCGACATTGTAGGCGGCGGAGACGGCGCTCGACCGTGCGCTGTCGCGAAGTGCCCGGTTGCGACCCCAGAAGTCGATCTCGTAGCTGGCGGTCAGCGAGCCGCCGAAGACGTTGCCGGTACGCCCGGCGGAGCCCGGGTTGAAGCCGGTCGAGCGGCGGCGGTCGGCGGAGGCTTCGGCGTCGAGCGTCGGCAGCAGCGCGGCGCCCGAGATCCGCACCTGGGCATCGGCCTGGCGCAGCTGCGCGATGGCGGCTGCGATGTCGAGGTTGCGCTCCATCGCGGCGCGCATCAGCTGGTCGAGCTGCGCCGCGCCGAAGGCCTGCCACCAGTCGGCATCGGGCGGCGGCGCGGTGCCGTCGCCCGCGGCCATGGTGAAGCGGGCCGGGGCCGCGATCCCGGCCTCCGGCGTGTCGGTGCCGAGGGCGCAGCCGGCGAGCAGGCCGGCCGTCGAGAGCAGCGCCGCGCGGCGCCCGGTGCCGGGGCGGGGAAAGGCGGGTCGAGGCAAGCGCGGACTCCATGGCGGCGCGGCGGTGGTGGTCCGCGCGTCCTTGTCGCCGCAAGCGGATGCGCGAGCCAGTTTCTTAGTGAAACCGGGCAGCCCCGTGGCGGGGATGCGGCAGGGCGGCGACGTCGCGTGCGGGACAACGGAAGGGACAGGACAAAGTAATCGACGACATTCATGACGAAGCGGCCGCGGTCCCCGGCGATGCCCACGCATCGCGAACTGCCGGAAAAGGCGCTTTTTTAACGCAAATAGAACTATCTCGAAACGTTGGCGCACCACAAACAAATTCAAACACAACAAAACCCTATCTCCGGTGACCGACCGCTAAGCCTGGATCCGCAACGAGCGCTTCCGCGGTCCAGGACGGACCCTCCGGACGCAACGGTCTTCAAGGTCAACAGGGGTTCGGGTCATGGCACAGATCAACACGGTCCTGAGGGGTGCGGCACTGCTTGCGATGGCGATCGGCGCCTCGGCCTGCAGCGGGCGCGGTTCCGGCGTCGGCTTCGGCTCCGACAGCGTGCCGGGCGTCGACAGCGCCGGCGGGGGCGCTTCGGGCGGCGGCGGTTCCGGCGGCGGCCAGGCCGCCAGCGGCGGCGGGGGCGGCGGCGGCAATGCCGGCGGCGGGTCCGGCGGCGGCACCGGCGGCGGCACCGGCGGCAACATGATGCCGCCCGGCAACGGCGGCGGCGGCAATGGCGGCGGCGGCGGCACGGGCGGCGGCGGCACGACGACCTCGGGCGGCGTGACCGTCACGACCGGCCCCAACGGCGGCACCACCATCACGGTCCCGGTCAACGGCACGCCGGCGGCGATCGTCTCCACCCCGGCCAATATCCCGGGCACCGTCCAGGGCGCGGTCGGCGGCGTGCTGACCGGGGTCACCGGCGCGCTCAGCGGCCAGAGCAGCAATCCGGTCGGCTCGATCCTCGACCCGCTGCTGCGGGTGACGGTCGCCGGCCAGAACGTGCTCGGCAGCGGCGCCGGCGCTTCGGGGCCCAGCCTCGTCTCGCTCAGCGCGCTGTCGCCCACCATCGCCCAGGGCGCGGTCGTCAACGGCACCCTGCTGCCGGTCGTCGGCAGCGGCACCGTGCTGACCAGCACCGTGCCCACGCTCGCCGCCAACGTGACCGGCCTCCTCGGCAGCGTCACCGCCGGCACCCCGCTCGCGGGGCTCACCACCGGCCTCGTCGGCAGCGCGGTCAGCCCGGCGGCCGGCGTCCTCGGCGGCGCCGCCGGCACCGCGACCGGCGTCCTTGGCGGCGTGATCGCCGCGGTGAACGGCGTCGTCACCCCGGTCACCGCCACCCTCGGCGGCGTCGCCGGCGGCGCCGCCGGCGGACCGGTCGGCGGCGTGCTGGCGCCGGTGACCGCGGCACTCGGCGGCGTCACCGGCGGCGGCGCGGCCGGCGGTGCGCTCGGCGGCGTGCTCGCCCCGGTGAGCGGGATCGTCGGCGGCGTCACCGGCGCCCTCGGCGGCGTGACCGGCGCGGTCGGCGCCGCCCCGGCAACCGGTGCCGCGGCACCGGCGGCGGGCGTGGTCGGCGGTGTCGTCGGCGGCGTGGTGGGAACCGTCGGCGGCGTGCTCGGCGGCGTGACCGGCGCGGCCGGCAATGCCGGCGGCGCGGCCGCAGGTGGTGCCAATCGCGGCGGGCTGCTCGCCCCGGTGACCGGTCTGCTCGGTGGGCTTGCAAGATAGTGTGTCGTCTAGCGTAATTGATGTATCATGAGCGGAACGTATCAACCGAGTGACGTTCCGCTGTCCAAGAACACCGGGTGAATCAAGCTCATGCTCCCTCCTAAGACACCCGGACGCTCCGCCGCGCTCCTGCTGAGCGCGGCCTTCGCCGGGATCGGCGGCGCGGCGCTCGCGCAGCCGAGCCCGATCCTCGGCGACCGGGGCCGGCTCGAGAATGCGGTCCCCCCCCCGACCCCGCGTTCCGCGCCGGTACCCCGCGTCGCCGCCGAGGCCCCCAATGCCGGCGGCCTCCGCATCACCCCCCGCGAGGTCACCGTCGCCGGCCCCGACACGATCGGCGCCGAGGCCACCACCGAAGCCCGCGCCGCGCTGATCGGGCAGGAGATCGGGCAGGCCGAGATCCTCCGCGTCGCCGAAGCGATCCGTGCCGCCTATGCGACCGCCGGCTACGCCCTGGTCACCGTCACCCTCGACGCCTTCGACCCGGCGGCCGGCATCATCCGCTACGGCGTCAAGCTCGGCTTCGTCGACGAGGTCCGGATCGAGGGCGACACCGATGGCGCCAATGTCGAGCGGCTGCGCAACTACGCGGCCCGCATCGTGGTCGACCGGCCGCTCCGCCGCAGCACCCTCGAGCGCTACATCCTGCTCGCCAACGACCTGGCCGGACGGCGCATCGGCAGCCGGTTCGAGCCGCTGCCCGGCCGCATCGACGCGGTCCGCCTGGTGCTGTCGATGGAACGCGCGCCGCCGCAGATCGGCCTCAGCCTGAACAACCTGGGCGGCGGGGCGCTCGATCGGGTACAGGCCGGCGTCAGCCTCACCGGCACCAGCCTGCTGACCGAAGGCGACCGGGCCCGCATCGCCTACGGCTTCCCGCCGGATTTCCGGCGCTACAGCTACTATACCGGCTCCTACTCGCTGCCGATCGGCTATGACGGGCTGACGCTGACCGGCAGCATCGGCCACCTGGTCACCCGGCCGACCCGGACCAACGCGCTCGACGGCGATGCGACGGTCGCCAGCCTCCAGCTTGCCTATCCCTGGATTCGCAGCCAGGAGCACAATCTCAGCCTGGCGTTCAGCTTCGACGTCTTCGAAAGCGACCAGGCGCTGCTCGGCCGGCTCAACTCCTCCGAGGGCACGCGCGTGCTGCGGGCGGCGGCGATCTACACCCACACGCCGACCGACGGCAGCAGCAGCAGCGTGCTGCGGGTGGTGGCGAGCCAGGGGCTCGACGTCCTCGGCGCCCGCCAGGACATCCAGTTCGCCTATGGCGACCCGAACTTCACCAAGTTCAGCTTCCTGGCCGCCCACAACCGCAGCTTCTTCGACAATGCCCTGGTGCTGCGGACCCGGGTGCTCGGCCAGTTCGCCTCCGACCGGCTGCCCGCCTCCGAGCTGTTCACCTATGGCGGCGCCGATCTCGGCCGCGCCTTCGACCCCGGCACGCTCGCGGGGGAAGCCGCATTCGGCGGTAGCGTGCAACTGGCGGTACCATTACAATTCATGACTACACTTCCTTTGGTGACCTACAGCGAGATCTACGCTTTCATGGATGGGGCCCAGGTCTGGCGGCGCATCGCCAATTTCCGGGACGTCCAGGACCGCGCCGCATCGGCGGGCGCCGGCCTCGGATTGCGGATCGGCGAGCTCGGCAACCTGAACCTGGAGCTGGCCCGCCAGGCGCAGCAGCCGCGTTTTGCGCCGACGAGCGGTGGCTGGCGCTTCGTCGTCAGCTTCACGCGGGCGTTCTGACCATGCCGTCCGGCGGATCGGAGGGAAGAATGAGCGACGAGGATCAGCCGCAGGAGCCGCAAAGAGTCCTGATGGTCGAGGATGACCTGGAACTGGCCGAGGCGACCGGCACCGTGCTGCGGCGCTTCGGCTTCGAGGTCCACCACGCCGAGACCTGGCCGCACGCCCTGGTGCTGCTGGGCGAGGTCAGGCCGGAAGCGATCCTGCTCGACCAGCATGTCGGGCCGGTCGACACCGTGACCCGGCTGGCCGAGCTCCGGTCGCTCACCTCGGTGCCCATCCTGGTGGTGACCGCGAACGAGAGCGAGACCGACCGCGTGCTCGGCCTCGAATTCGGTGCCGACGACTTCGTGGTCAAGCCGGTCTCCGGGCGGGAGCTGGTGGCGCGAATCCGTGCCCATCTCCGCAAGCAGCCGCCGCCCGGGCTCCGCCCGCGCGAGCAATGGCATTACGAGGCGCAGAGCGGGCGGCTACAGGCGCCGGACGGGCGGCAGATCCTGCTGACCAGCGCCGAAGCCCGCATGCTGGACGCGCTGATCAATTCCCAGGGCCGGCCGGTGCCGCGCGACGAGCTGGTCAACGCCGTCTACGGGCGCGACTGGGCGGTCGGCGAACGGGTGGTCGACAACGTCATCTTTGGTCTGCGCCGCAAACTGGGGTTGCGGCCCGATGACGGCGTGATCCGCTCGATCCGCAATGTCGGCTACTCCTTCACCGGCTTCCCGGCGGTGCCCCGGTGAACAGTAAGGTCAGGAGATATTGCCCATACTTGGAGCGACTCAATTCTACGCCATGCAAACCAAGTGCGCGTATTCAATGTCGAGTTTGTCTTGGATTAAGCGAATAGATCGAATTTTACGCTTTTAAGTATAATTCATCGATTATTGGGGATTGTTCGTTGATATCGGAGGATCGTATCGTCTAAAAATTACAAGTGCTTTTCCAAGAAGCACTAAGCACATCAGCGCGAGGAGCTAGAGCGTGGACTACCGGCGCCATCCTGATCGCTCCAGCAGGCCATCCGCCTGGCAACCGGTGCCGGGCCCGATGTCGCACGACGCCGGTGCGGACGTGGTTGTCCTCGGCCTTGTTTCTCTCAAGACACGATTCGCGCTCGCGGCGATGCTCTCGGTCGGGCTCCTCGCCGGCATGCTGACGCTGAGCCATGCCGTCCTCCTGCCGGTCGGGATCGAGGCGCTGCTGATCGGCGCCGCCCTCCTGCCGCTGCTCGCGGCCGGCCGCTGCGCAATCCGGGCCCAGGCGGCGGCGCGCGCCGCGGCGGCCGCGGCCGATGCCGCGCGGGTCGATGCCGCCCGCGCCCGGCTCGTCGCCGAGAACCTGCTGGGCGAGCTGCCGGGTGCGGCCTATCGCGGCGACCTGATGGCCGACGGCACCTTCGTCTGCGGCTTCCGCACTGCCGGCGCCGGGCGCCTGACCGGCTTTTCGCCGATGGAGCTCGCCGCCCCCGGCGCCTGGCTCGCCCGCATCGCCGGCGACAGCCGCGCCGACTACGCGGCGTTCCTGGCCGGCCTGTTCTCGGATGGGGAGGCGCAGGTCGAATACGCCTTCGTCCACGCCGATGGGCGCGAGCTCTGGCTGCTCGACCGCGCCCGCATCGTGGGCCTCGCGGAGCGCGGCTGCGTGCTGGTCGCGGGCCAGGTCCTCGACGTGACGCGCGAACGGGCGCTGGCTGCGCAATCGGCGCAGGCGGCCAAGCTCGCAACCCTCGGGGAGATGTCGGCCTCCCTCGCGCACGAACTCGCGCAGCCGCTCTCGGTGATGCTGTTCTCGGCCGAGACGGCGCGCGACGCGCTGGAGGATCTGGGCGCCGATGCGATCGGGCTGGCGCGCGACCAGCTCGACCGGATCATGCGCCAGATCGCCCGCACCCGCACCATCGCGACCCATCTGCGCGATTTCGGCCGCAGCGATCCGGGGCCGGAGGAAGCGGTCGACCTCGCCCAGGCCCTCGAAGGGGCCATGGTGCTGGCCGGACCCGCACTCGCCCGAGCCGGCGTCGCGATCGAGGCGGCGCTGCCGCCGGGGCTGCCGAAGCTCCGCGGCCAGAGGCTGATGGTCGAGCAGATCCTGGTCAACCTGATGCTGAACGCCCGCGACGCGATGCGCGAGACGCCGCAGGGCCAGCGCCGGCTGGAGATCGCGGCCGATGGCCTCGCCGGCGGCCAGGTCGAGCTCCGCGTCCGCGACACCGGCCACGGCCTGCCGCCGGGCGCCGAGGCGCGCATCTTCGAGCCCTTCTTCACGACCAAGCCGCTGGGGCAGGGGACCGGCCTCGGTCTGTCCATCTGCCACGGGATCATGCGGCGGACCGGCGGCAGCATCCGCGCCGAGAATGCGGCGCCGGGTGCGACCATGATCCTGACCTTCCAGCGCGCGCCTGCCGCCGGCCCCGAAGCCGCGCTGCTGGCCCATCCTGCCGCCAACGCCTCCTGAACCGCTGCTGAGGATCCACCGCCATGTTCCGTCCCGGTCAGCTCAACCTCCCGCTCATCGCCGGAATCGGCCTGCTCGGCGTCGGCATCCTGTTCGCGCTGCGTCAGGCGCCGGAGGCGCCGCGCATGCTGCCGGCGCTGGTGCCGACGGTGGCGCCGGCGGCGTCCGGGCCGGCGCTGGAACGCTCGGTCCTCGTCGCCCAGCAGGAGATCCCGCGCGGTGCCACGGTCACCGCCGAGATGCTGGGCGCGCTCAGGGTCGAGCGGCTGCCGGATGCGGCGATCCTGACGGATGCCGGTGCGGCCATCGGGCGCGTCGCGGTGGAGCGCATCGCGCCTGGGCAGATGATCCTGGCCGCGGCGCTGTCGCCGACGCCGGCCGGCGCCGGGCTCGCGGTGCTGGTGCCGTCCGGCATGCGCGGCATGACGCTGCGCGTCGCCGAGGATACCGGCATCGCCGGGCTGGTGCGGCCGGGCGACACCGTCGACCTGCTGATCGCGACCCGGGACGACCTGGCCACCGGCCAGGCACGGACGCAGGTGCCGGACCTGGCGCGCGTCGTCGTCGAAGGCGTCAAGGTGCTGGCGATCGGCGAGCAGCTGGAGCGGGAGCCCCGGCCGGGCGAGCCCGCCCGCCAGGCGATGGTACGCCCGGTCACCTTCGCGGTGACGCCCGAACAATCCCTGCTGATCGGCCTGACGCGCGCCGATGGCGGCTACCTGCTGGCGCTGCGCAACCCCGAGGATGAGGGCCGCGCCAACCTGCCGCGCGCGACCCGGGCCCAGCTTCTGGCCACGCCCGAGCCCGACGCCGTGCCGGCGCCGGGCGCGCCGGGTGCCATCGCGGAAGTCGCGCCGCGGTCGCGTCCGCCGGTCGAGATCTTCCGCGGCATGCAGCGGAGCGCCAATTGATGCGCTTCCTCGCCGCCCTCCTCCTGGCCGCGTTGCTCGGCCTGCCCGCGGAAGCGCGGGCCCAGGCCGGCTCGCTCGGCCTCGGCATCGGCGCCCAGCAGGTGCTGGATGTCGGGCCGGAGGTGACGCGGGTCGCGGTCGGCGATCCCGGGGTCGCCGATATCGGGATGGTGGGCGACCGACAGCTCCGCATCGTCGGGATCGGCGCGGGTGCGACCGATGTCATCGTCTGGCGCGGCGAGCGCCAGCAGCGCATCCGCGTCTCGGTCGCCGGCGACCCCGCCGGCGCCCGGGCGCTGACCGCCGGCGACCCCGAGCTCCGCGGCAGCCGGGTCGGTGCCGAGGGCGGCCGGGTCGTCATCCGCGGCGACGTGCCGAACCTCGAGGCGCAGCAGCGGCTGTTCGCCGCGGCCCGCCCGCGGGAAGGCGAGGTCGTCGACCTGACCCGCATCCGCGGCGACCAGGTGGTGGCGGTCGAGGTGAAGTTCGCCGCCGTCTCCTCCCGCCGGCTGCGGGCCATCGGCTTCGATTTCAGCGCCCTCGGCGGCAGCCTCCAGGTCAGCAGCATCTCGCCGTCCAATCCGACGGCGGGGCTCGCCGGCGCCGGCGCCGTCTCCGGCGTCACCGCGCCGATCGCGACCGCCTTCAACCTGCTGGTCGGGCAGCGGGCGCCGAACCAGATCCAGACCGCTCTCTCGTTGCTGACCTCGACCGACTTCGCCCAGGTGCTGGCCGAGCCGGTGCTGCTGGTCCGCTCCGGCGAGCGTGCGACCTTCCTGGCCGGCGGCGAGATCCCGGTGCCGGTGCCGCAAGGCGGCCTCTCGAACACCATCACCATCGACTACCGGCCCTTCGGCGTCCGGCTGGAGGTCTCGCCGGTGGTGCTGTCGCCTGAGCGCATCCTGCTCCGCGTGGCACCGGAGGTGAGCGAGCTCGACTACACCAACGCCGTCACCATCCAGGGCTTCACGGTACCGGCCTTCCGCAAGCGCTCGACCAGCACGACGGTGGAGCTCGGCAGCGGGCAGAGCTTCATGCTGGCCGGGCTGACCATGGTCTCGAACGGCAATCTCGAGCAGCGGATCCCGGGCATCGGCCAATTGCCGATCATCGGCGCCCTGTTCTCCCGCGTGCAGGCCAGCCGCGATGCGCAGGAGCTGGTGATCATCGCGACGCCGCGGCTGGTGCGCCCGCTGGCGCAGCCGCAGGTCGACCAGGCGATGCGCACGCTCCGTCAACAGGCGCCGCTGCCGACCGTCGGCGACATCATCCTGCAACGCAACACTGCGGCCGATGCCTCGGCGCGATTTGGGCTGCTGCCATGACCGTCATGATGACCTCCCCACCCGGCAGCAACCTGCCGACCGCCCTGGTGCTGACCGAGGACCGCGCGCTCGGCGACCGGCTCTCGGTGGCGCTCGCGGGCCTCGCCGACGTGCAGCGGGTGCGCCCCGACGACCTGGCGCTGGTCGAGACGCTGCATGCGGTCCGGCCCGACCTCGTGATGGTCGACGGCGACGCCCTGGACGAACTGGTGACCGAGCTCGTCGCCACCAGCCGCCGGGCGCAGCCGACCGCGGCGATCGTGGTGCTGGGCGACGAGACCGAGAGCGGCATGCTGCTGGCCGCCATGCGCGCCGGCGCCCAGGACGTGCTGCCGCGGAGTGCCGCCGAGCCGACGCTCCGGCGGGGGCTTCGCGACCGGCTCTCCCGCAGCCTCTGCAGCGGCGGGCCGGAGCGGCGGGCGGAATGCGTCGTGGTGCTCGGTGGCCATATCGGCGACCCGGCGCATGAGACGGCACTCGCGCTGGCGCTCGCCGCCACCGGGCAGCCGGGCCGCAAGCCGCTGCTGGTCGAGCTGTCGGCACGCGCCGCCGACGCGGCCCTCAGCCTCGGCACCGAATGCGCCTATGGCATCGTCGAGGCGATGACCGATGTCGACCGCCTGGACGCCGCGCTGCTGGAAGGGGCGGTGACCCGGCATGCGCCGACCGGGCTCGCGGTGCTGCCGCTGCTCGACCCGCGCGACGGGCCGCGGCTCGATGCCGGGGATCTCCGCAGCCTGGTCGCCGCACTCGCCGCCGTCTACGACCCGGTCATCATCAACGTGGGCGGCGAGCCGCCGCCGATGATGCTCGCCGCGCTCGCGCCGCAGGTCAGGAACTGGTGCCTGGTCGCGACCCAGACCATCACCTCCTCCCGCGGTGCCGCGCGCTCGCTGCGCTTGCTGGTCGATGCCGGGGTCGTGGTGAAGGAACGGGTGACGCTGACGGTCGCCGAGCACGACAGCCGGGTGATGCTGACCCCGATCGCGATCTGCGGCGCGCTCGGCCTGGTTTCCGTGGTGGCGCTGCCGGACAACCGCGCCGGCTTCCGCAATGCGCTGAACCGCGGCCGGCTGCTGCCCCAGGGCCTCGGCCCGCGGGGTGCCACCGATGCGCTCGGCCTGCTGGCCGCCAAGCTGGTCGGCAGCACCGAGGGTGCCGTGGTGCCGGCCTGGCGGCGGCTGCTGTCCCGCTTCGGCTTCGGCCCGTGAGGCCGCCCGCCGCCACGCTGCCGAGCCGGCGCAGCACGCATCTGACCGATGCCTGGCAGGCGGTTCAGGCGCGCGCCTTCCGCGCCGTGATCGACCGCCTGGACGCGCGCGGCATCGTCGCCGAGCGCGCACAGCGCGCCGAGCTGCGCGAGGATGCGAATGCCGCGGTCGGCGTGGCGCTCGAAGGCTCCGACCTCGCGCTCAACGGCTTCGAGCGCGGCCAGATGGTGGAGGCGCTGCTCGACGAGATCGTGGGCCTCGGCCCGCTGGAGCCCCTGCTCGCCGATCCGACGGTCGAGGACGTGATCGTCAACGGGCCGCAGCGCATCTACGTGGAGCGGGCCGGGCGGCTGCAGCGCATGCCGCTCCGTTTCCGCGACGACGCGCATATGCTGGCGACCATCCAGCGCATCGTGGGCCCGCTCGGCCGCCGGGTGGACGAGGCCAATCCCTGCTGCGACGCGCGGCTCGCCGACGGGTCGCGGGTCAACATCGTGGTGCCGCCGGTGGCGCTCGACGGCCCCGCACTCTCGATCCGCAAGCAGCGGCGCGTCGCGCTGACCGCGAACGACCTGGTGCGCAGCGGCTCGGCGCCGCGCGAGGTGGTCGACTACCTGTCGCAGGCGGTGCGCGCCCGCTTCAACACGCTGGTCATCGGCGGCACCGGCTCGGGCAAGACGACGCTGCTCAACATCCTGTCGGGCTTCATCGAGGAGACCGAGCGGCTGGTGACGATCGAGGATGCGGCCGAGCTGCAGCTGCATCAGGAACACGTGGTGCGGCTGGAGACGCGCCCGCCCGGCCCCGACGGCACCGGCGCGGTGACGGCGCGGGAGCTGATGCGGAATGCGCTCCGGATGCGCCCCGATCGGGTGGTGCTGGGCGAGGTGCGCGGCGCCGAGGCGGTCGAGATGCTGCAGGCGATGAGCACCGGGCATGACGGCTCGATCTCGACCCTGCACGCGAACAGCCCGCGCGACGCGCTGGCGCGGCTCGAGATGCTGCTGGCCTTCTCGGGCCTCCCCTTCGAGCCGCGGGCGCTTCGCCGCTTCATCGCCTCCTCGATCCACATGATCGTGGAGGTGGTCCGCAGCGCCGACGGGCGGCGGCGGATCGTGCACATCGCGGAGCTTTGCGGGGTCGAGGGCGAGACCTACCGGCTGCACGACGTCTGGGCCCAGGATCCGGACCTGCCGGCGCCGCGCGCCGCGACGCCGCTCCGCTCCATGCTGCGCCCGGGCCTGCGCCGGCAGTTCGTGGAGGCGGAGGCGCCGTGACCACGCTCCTGACCCTCGTGATCATCGCCGCCGGAATGGCGCTGGTTCTGGTCGCGTTGAGTCGCGGCCGCGCCCATCGCGAGGCGGAGGAGCGGCTGCGCGGTCTGGTGAGCGGACGGGAGATCGAGGCGGCGCCCGGCCCCGCCGTGCTGCGGCTGCCGGCGACGCTCACGCTCGTGCTGTTCCGCGCCGATTTCGAACCGCGGCGCCTCGCCATCGCCCTTGGCGCCATGCTGCTGCTCTCGGCGGTGCTTGGCGCCGTCGCCCTCGGCCCGTGGCGAGCGGCGCTGCTCGCGCTGCTGTTCGTCGGCGGCACCGCGCTCCTCGTCTGGCGCCGGATGGCGACCCGCCTCGCGACGCTCGAGAAGGACCTGCCGGCCTTCCTCGACCGCATGCGCCAGCATATCGAGATCGGCGCTTCGGTGGACCAGGCGATCCGGCGCGCCGCACTCGCGAGCGGGCCGCGGCTGCGGGAGGCGATGGAGCCGCTGCACCGCCGGATCGCCAATGGCGAGCCGGTGCCGGAGGCGCTGGACTGGCTGGCGAAGCGGGAAGGGGGCGTGGCGCTGCCGGTCTTCGCCGCCGCGGTCTCCGCATCGCTCCGCTACGGCGGCCGGCTGGCCGGCACCATCGCCAACATTGCGCGCACCCTGCGTCAGCGGGCGCGGATGGAACAGGAGCTTCGCGCCAGCACCGCCGAGACCCGCGCAAGCGCCCTGGTGCTGACCGCCCTGCCGCTGCTGGTGGCCGGCGGCGTGACCGCGATCAATCCCGGCCATCTCGACTACTTCACCGACCCCGATCGCGGCACCCGCGCGGGCATGCTGGCGCTCGGGCTTTACCTGACCGGCGTCGTGCTCGTGCGGCGCCTGGCAAGGCCGCGGTTCTGACCATGCGGGATCCGGTCGCCCTGCTGCTGATCCTCGCCGGCGCCGCGCTGCTGCTCGGCAGCACGGTCGCCCGCCTTGCCGCCGATCGCGGCATCCGGCAGCGCCTCGGCAGCGTGGTCCGGCAGGTCGGGTTGCCGGAGCCGGCGCTCGGCCCCGAGGATCGCGGCGCATCCTGGCTGCTCGGCCTCGGCGTCCGCATCGGGCGTCGGCTGCTCGGACGGTCGCGCGACACGCTGGCCCGCGACCTTCGCCGCGCCGGGGTGCAGTTCGCCGGCGCCGCGGAGGTCTTCGCGGCGCTGCGGCTGCTGGTGGCGCTGCTGGCCGGCCTGCTCGGCGCCGGCATCTTCGGCCGGGAGACGGCCGCCCATCATCTGGCGCTCGGGCTCGTGGGCGCGCTGCTCGGCGCCTTCCTGGCGACGCGCCTGCTCCGCGCGCGCGCCGCGGCGCGGGAGCAGGCGATCCGGAAGGAGCTGCCGATCACCCTCGACCTCGTGTCCCTGGCGCTCGAGGGCGGTGCCGGCATCGAGCAGGCGCTGCGCTTCGTGGCGCAACCCGGGCGGCTGCCGGCCAGGGTCGTCGTCGGACCGCTGCGGGCGCTGGTCGCCGATCTCGATCACGGCGTGCCGCACGACCTGGCGCTGGAGCGGCTGGGCCAGCGCCTGGCGATCGAACCCGCGCTGCTCTTCGTCGAGGTGCTGCGGCAGTCGCTCCGGCACGGCACCGAGGTGGTGCCGGCGCTCAGGGCCCTGGCCGAGGATCTGGCCGAGCGCCGTGTCCAGGAAGCGCGGACCGCGATCGGCCGCATCGCGACGACGATGACGGTGATCATGGTCGTCTGCTTCCTGCCGGCGCTGATGATCCTGATCGCCGCACCCGCGGTCGGCGGCCTGCTCACCACGCTTCGCAACCTGGCGATCCCATGATGCCGATTCGCTTCACCTCCCTGCTGCTCCTCGGATCGCTCGCGGGATGCGCCGAGCTCGGCGACCTCGGCAGCATGTTCAGCGGCGGCCCGGCCTCGGACAGCCGCGGTTCCGACAGCGAGCGCGACCTCTATCTCGATGTCATCGCAGGGCTGAACCAGCGCAGCATGTACCATGCCTCGCTCGCGCATCTCGACGAGTACGCCCGCCGGCACCGCACCACCGAGCGCAGCCAGCTTCTGCGTGCCGACGCCCTCGCCTCGGTCGGCCAGGGCGAGGAGGCGACGCGGCTCTATCGCGAGCTGCTGGCCGGCGGCAGCGCCGCCGCGGCGCAGAACGGGCTCGGACGGATGGCGGCGCGGACGGGCGACTGGACGGGCGCCGCCGCCGCCTTCCAGGAAGCGGTGACGCGCGACCCCACCAATGTCCGCTACCTCAACAACCTCGGCTATGCCTGCCTGCGCTCGGGCGACGCGCGGCAGGCGGAGTTCCGGCTGCGCCAGGCCGAAGAGCTGGAGCCGCAGAACGTCGAGGTCGGCAACAACCTGATCCTGCTGCTGCTGGTCAGCAACCGCCGCCAGGAGGGCGAGGCGCGGCTGTCGCGCATCGTCGATCCCAATGCGCGGCAGTCATTGCGGCGCGAAGCCCAGTCGATCCAACTGTGAGGGAGAAGAGCGGCATGAAGGGTCTGGTCCTTGCGATGCTCGCACTCCCCGGCGTCGCCGCCGCGCAGATGAACGAGAGCGCCGCGCGCCGGGTGATCGACACCCAGCTCGCGACCGGCGTCACCAATCCGCCCGGGCCGGGCGTGCCGGGAAGCGAGGCGCCGCGCCTGCTCGGCCGCGCGCCCGATCCCCGCCTCGGCGCCCCGGCCGGCAGCGCGCTGCCGGGCAGCCTGGGCGGCGCTCCCGCCGGCGGCGGCAACCCGTTCGGTTCGCCGGGCGGCACGACACCCGGCAGATGACGGCCCTAGCGCCCCTTTCGCGCCTTGCGCGCGATCGCCGGGGTGCGGCGGCGACGGTCGTCGCCATGGCCTTCCTCGCACTCGCCGGCGCGACCGCGCTCGCGACCGATGTCGGGTTGCTGCAATGGCAGAAGCGGCGGCTGCAAGCGGCGGTCGACGCGGCGGCGCTTGCGGCGGCGCGGGCTCCCGCCGGGCGCGATGCGCTGGCGCGCGCGGCGCTCGACGGCAACGGCTTCGCGGCCGCCCGCGTCACCGCGGTCGCCGGCACCTATGCCGACGATCCGGCCCTCGGCATCCCGGCGCGCTTCACACCGGGCGGCACCTCCCTGACTGCAAGCCCGGCGGTGCAGGTGACCGCCGACGCCGATATCGGGACCGGGCTGCTCGGGCTCTTCACCGGGACCGCCGCGACACGGGTGGCGGCCAGCGCCATCGCCGCGCATCAGCCGCTCGGCGCCTTCAGCGTCGGCTCCGGCACGGCTGCGATCGATGAGGGGCTGGTCAACGTGCTGCTCTCGGGTCTGCTCGGGGGGTCGATCAGCCTCACCGCCGCGGACTACTCGGCGCTGCTCAACACCCAGGTCGCGGCGCTCCGGCTGCTCGACGCCTTCGCGACCGCCGGGACCTACGACCAGCTGCTGAACACGACGGTCAATGCCGGCACCCTGCTGACCGCGGCAGCCAGCGCGCTGACCCCCGGCGGATCGAGCCTGCTCGCGCAGAGCGCGCTGCTCGGCATCGCCGCCCGCGCCGCCTCCGACCGCGCCCTCGTGCTCGGCGACCTGCTGGCGCTCGGCGCCCGCGGCCAGCGCCCGGTCGGCTCGCTCGGCGACGCGGCGAGCTATGCCACGCTCGGCCTCAACGCCTACGACCTGCTGATGGCGGCCGCCGCCCTCGGCGGGCGCAACCGCGTCGTCGCCCTGAACACCGGCCTCGACGTTCGCGGCGCCCAGGTCAGCCTGTCCCTGATGCTGATCGAGCCGCCGGCCGCCTCCGGCCCGGTCGCGGCGGACGGTCATGTCGCGCTGGGCCCGGTCGGCACCAGGGCGCATACCGCGCAGGCGCGGCTGCTGCTCGATATCCGGCTGCTCGGCCTGGGCGGGCTGCTGCCGTACGTCGTGCATGTGCCGATCCTGGTCGAGGCGGCGCTGGCGACGGCGACCCTGAGCGGCATCACCTGCGATTCGCGCCCGGCGACCGACACCGCGATGACCATCGCCGTGACGACCGGGGTGGGACGGGTGGCGCTCGGCACCGTGCCGGCGGCGGCCTTCGCCGCCGCCGGCAGCGCGCTCGTCCCGACCCCTGCGGCATTGGCCGACATCAGCCCCCTGGGCATCGGCCTCGTCACGATCACCGCTTCTGCGAGCGTGCCGATCGGCTCCGGCAGCGGGTCGCTGACCTTTTCGGCGAGCGAGGTCCGCGCCGGGACGGTGAAGCGCGTCAGCACGACAGGCTACAATTCACACCTTTTGACTGGTTTGATTGGAAATATAACTTTCGGTGCCACAGTGCTCGGCCTCCCGATCAACCTGACCCTGATCAGTGGAACGCTTAATACGCTAACGAACGGTCTGAACGTCGTGTTGGATCGTCTTGACCCTGTTCTTATCAATCTTCTTAACACTCTTGGGGTAACCTTGGGATATGCGGATGTCCGGCCTTCGGCCGCACGCTGCGGCCAAGTGGCGCTCGTCCGTTGACGGGGCTCGCCGGGTCGGGCGGCAGCGAAAAAACCTCCGGCCGCATGTGAGGAGAAAGACCATGAAGACGATCATTCTGCGGCTGCTGCGCCAGGATCGCCGCGGCGCCTCGGCTGTCGAGTACGGGCTGATCGCGGCGAGCGTCGCGCTCGTGATCATGCTGACGCTGACCCCGATCGGGACCAACCTCAGCACCATCTTCACCCGAATCGGCACCCAGCTCGGCAATCTCGTTCAATGAACGGCAGCCGCCGCTCCGGAGTGGATGATGCGGGATCGCGGAAGAGCAGGAGCAGGCCGATGTTCGGGATGATGCTGCGGCGCCTCGGCGCCGATCGACGCGGCGCTTCGGCCGTGGAGTACGGGCTGATCGCGGCGAGCGTCGCGCTGGTGATCATGCTGACGGTGACCCCGATCGGGACCAATCTCAGCACGATCTTCAGCAGCGTCGGCAGCCAGCTCGGCAACCTTGTCCGCTGACGGGCAGCGCCGCCGCAAAGGCTCCGTCGCGGTCGAGTTCGCCTTCGTCGCGCCGGTGCTGATCCTGCTGCTGCTCGGCATCCTCGCCTTCGGTTTCCAGTTCGCCGCCAGCATCGCGGCAACCCAGGCGGCGAGCGAAGGCGCGCGCGCCGCCGTCGGCGGGCTCGACGATGCCGAACGCCGGACCCTCGGGCGCGACGCCGCCCTCGCCGTGCTGACCAGCTATGGCGGGCTCGCGGCGCCGCCGCGCGGGACGGTGCCGGTTCCGGTGGTGACGGCGACGACCGTGACCGTGACCGTCGCCATCGACCTGTCGGGCTTCGGCATCAATGCCCTGCCGCTGATCGGCAGCATCCTGCCCCTGCCGACCAGTGCCAGCGCCACCGTCACCACCCGCATCGGGTCGTTCTGAGACACCGGCAAGCCGGCTGACAGGCCATCCTCCGGCGCCTATGAAGGGGCGACCAGCCGGAGGCTCCGTCATGGCCGCGCAGACCGTCGAATGCTTCTACACGCTCTCCTCGCCCTGGATGTATCTCGGCGGGCCGCAGCTGACCGACATCGTCCGCCGCCACGGCGCCCGGCTGCTGCTGCGGCCTTACGACTTCCGGCTGGTGGTGCCGCATACCGGCGGCATTCCGCTCCGCACCCGGCCGGAACCGCGGCAGGAGTATCACGCGCTGGAGCTCGACCGCTGGAGCCGCCATCTCGGCCTGCCGCTGGTGCTGAAGCCGGCGCACTACCCGCCGACCGACCAGCGCCCCGCAGGCCGCATGGTGATGGCGGCGCAGCAGCGCGGCATGGACGCGATGGCGCTCAGCCACGCCATCCTCCGCGCCCTCTGGGTCGAGGAACGCGACGTCGCCGACCCGCACGAGCGCATCCGCATCGCCGACGAGATGGGGCTGCCCGGGCAGCATCTGCAGGCGGCCGAGGACAGCGCCTCGATCGAGGCCGAGTGGGAGAAGAACAACCAGGACGCCATCGCCAGGGGCGTCTTCGGCGCGCCGACCTTCCTCTGCGGCGACCTCTTCCTCTGGGGGCAGGACCGGCTGTTCTTCCTCGATGCGCATCTCGGCGGGCAATCGGTGCAGTCGGGGCCCGCGGCCAAGGTCAGGAAGAACCGCGCGGCGTGACGAAGCGGGTTGTGATCATCGGCGCCGGCATCGTCGGCGCCGCCTCCGCGATCGAGGCGCTGCGCTCGGGCTTCGCGGTCACCCTCCTCGATCCCGGCCCGCCCGGCGGCGAGCAGCAGGCGAGCTACGGCAATGGCTGCTGGCTGAGCCCGATGTCGGTGATCCCGCCGGCCGTGCCCGGCACCTGGCGCCGCGTGCCCAAATTCCTGGCCGACCCGTTGGGCCCGCTCGCGATCCGCTGGTCCTATCTGCCGCGCGTCGCCCCCTGGCTGCTCCGCTATCTCTGGGCGGGGCGGAGCTGGGCGCGCATCGCGGCGGCGGCGCGCGCGCTGCGCCCGCTCGTCGAGGGCGCACCGGCGCTGCACAAGGCGCTCGCCGAAGAAGCCGGCGTCGGCGAGCTCGTGCAGCGCGCCGGCCTGATCTACGTCTACCCGGACCGCGCGGCCTTCGAGGCGGAGCGGGAGGCCTGGCGCATCCGCGCCGAGGTCGGCGTGCGCTGGCTGGAGCTCGGCCCGGAGGAGCTCCGGCAGCGCGAGCCGGCGCTCGATCCCCGCTACGGCTTCGGCGTGATGGTGGAGGAGGGGGGCGACGTCCGCGACCCCGGCGCCTATGTCGCGGCCCTCGTCGCACTCGCCGAGGCGCGGGGCGCGACGAGGCTACCGATTGCCGCCACCGGCTTCAGGATCGAAGGCGGGCGGCTCCGCGCCGTCACCCATGCGGCGGGCGAGGTCGCGGCCGATGCGGCGGTGATCGCCGCCGGCGCCTGGTCGAAGCGGCTCGCCGCGGCCGCCGGCGATGCGGTGCCGCTCGAGACCGAGCGCGGCTACCACGCGGTGGTCGCGGCGCCGGAGGTGGCGCCGCGCCACGGGCTGATGCCGTCGGACGGCAAGATGTCGATCATGGCGACGCGGACCGGGCTGCGCGTCGCGGGCCAGGTCGAGATCGCGGGGCTCGACGCGGCGCCCAACTGGAAGCGCGCGGCAATCCTTCGCGATCACCTGCTGCGCTGCTTCCCGGGCCTGCCGCGCGACCTGCCGGAAGACCGGGTCCGGTTCTGGATGGGGTACCGGCCCTCGATGCCGGACGGGATGCCGGTGCTGGGTCCGGCACGGGCGAGCGCCGATATCCTGCACGCCTTCGGGCACGGCCATACCGGCCTCGTCGCCGGCGCGCGGACCGGGCGGCTGGTGGCGCAGCTGCTGCGCGGCAGCGCCCCGGAGATACCGATCGCCGCCTTCTCCGCACGCCGTTTCTAGAACGCGCGTCCCGCGCGTACTTCCGGGAGCGCGCATTCGCGCGTACTTCCGGGAGCGCGCATTCGCGCGTACTGCTGGGAGCGCGCATCCGCGACGCTTCTGGGAGCGCGCATCCGCGCGACGCTTCGGACAAAACCGCCACGATAGTTTCGTGCTTTTCCGCTCGCCTTTTACCCATCCCCATGTCATGTTTCGTAATAGCGGCTCTGCATCCCGTCGGGCCGCACGAAACGATACGGATACAATACGACGTGTTTCCCGAGAATGAGCAGCAGGGCGGCGACGGTTTGGTCGAAGCCGAGGTCAAGTGGTACAACAGCCGCAAAGGCTTCGGTTTCGTCCTTGGACCCGATGGACAGGACGTCTTCTTCCACGCTTCGGCCTTGACCGAGGCGGGGATCGAGCCCCCCGAGACCGGCGACAAGCTGGTGTGTGAGATCGGCACCGACCGTCAGGGCCGGCGCCTCGTCACCCGCATCACCGAGCGCAAGCCGGGTCCGGGCGGCGGTGCCGGCGGTGGTGACCGCCCGCGCTTCGGCGACCGTCCCGGCGGCTTCGGCGACCGTCCGCCCCGCCGCGATTTCGGCGATCGTCCGCCCCGCCGCGACTTCGGTGGCCCGCCGGGCGGCGGCTTCGGCGATCGCCCGCCGCGCCGCGATTTCGGCGCCGGTGGCTTCGGCGACCGTCCGCCGCGCCGCGATTTCGGTGGCCCGCCGGGTGGCGGCTTCGGCGATCGTCCGCCGCGCCGCGACTTCGGTGGCCCGCCGGGCGGTGGCTTCGGCGGCGGCGACCGCCCGCCGCGCCGCGATTTCGGTCGCGACGAGGGTGGTCCGACCTATGCCGTCAACGGCACCGTCAAATGGTTCGACCAGGTCCGCGGCTTCGGCTTCGTGACCCCCGATGATGGCGGCCAGGACGTGTTCCTGCATTCCTCCGTCCTCCAGCGCGCCGGCAAGCAGGACGTGCAGCAGGGCGAGAAGGTGGCGCTCGACGTCCGCGACGGCCAGCGCGGCCGCCAGGCCGTCAACATGAAGGACTGAGCATCGCACCTGCTGCGATGCGTGGGCGGGCCGGTCCTTGCGGACCGGCCCGTCTTGATTCAGAAGCGCCATTCAGAAGCGCCGCGGCCTGAGGCCGAGCTGGAACCAGCTCACCATCGAGTAGATGTCGTAGACCGGCAGGCCGAGCGCCTCCGAGAGCGCCGCCGCATAGGGCGGCATGTTGGTGCATTCCAGCACCACCGCGCCAACCTCCGGATGCCGGGCCTTCAGCGCCCGTCCGGCATCCAGGATGTCCTGCTCGGCGGCGGCGACGTCCATGTCCTGCTTCTCGGCGCGGATCAGCACGCGGAAGAATTCGCGGCCGCCTTCGGTGCCTTCGACCGGCAGGTCGTGCGGCAGCCCGACGCCGTCGAGATGGGCGGCGGTCAGCGACGCCGCACTCACCGTGACCACGCCGACCCGCCGGCCGGGCGGCAGCGTCGCCTGCACCCAGGGCACCTGCATCAGCGAGGAGGTCGCGACCGGCACGCCGACCGCCGCCGCCAGCTCCCGCTGGTAGATTGCCAGGAACCCGCAATTGGTGGTGATCGCCTCGGCGCCGAGGTCGACCAGGTCGCGCGCCGCGGCCACGAACTCCCCGAGCAACCCGCGCGCGCCGTTCAGCACCACCCGCTCCGGCGAGGCGCCGCGCACCACGCGGTAGAGCACGGGGAAGGGCCAGGTGCCGGCATTGCCCATGTCGCCCGGGATGCGCGGGAACCGCGCCTCCAGCATCAGGATGCCGAGCGGCGCGCCGTAGAGGGATTTGCCGCCGCGCGCGATGCGCGGCCGAGGGGTGCTGTCCATCGCCCGGATGCTATCGCATGATCGGCGATCGAACATCACCCAGGACCGATGCCATGCCGGCCCCCTTGCTCCGCGCCGCCTTCGCCGCCCTCGCTTTCGCGCTGCCCGCCGCCGCGCAGGAGGCGCCCTGGCCGAACCGGCCGATCACCCTCATGGGCGGCTTCCCGAACGGCGCCGGCACCGACATCTACGCCAGGCGCCTGAGCGAGCCGCTGTCGCGCGCGCTCGGGCAGACGGTGGTCGTCGACAACCGCACCGGCGCCGGCGGCAACATCGCTTCCGAATACGTGGCCCGGCAGCGGCCGGACGGCTACCTGTTCATGTTCGGCACCGCAGGGACGCATGCGATCAACGCCTCGCTCTACCGGCGCCTGCCCTTCGACGTGGTGCGCGACTTCACCCCCGTCGCGATCCTGGGCGACGTGCCGAACATCCTGATCGTCAGCGCCGAGCGGCGGCCGAACCTGACCGATTGCCGGGCGGTGATCGCGGCGGCGCGGGCCAGGCCGCAGGCGATCAGCTACGCCTCGACCGGCAACGGCGCCTCCACCCATCTGAGCGGCGCGCAATTCGCCGCCGCCGCCGGGCTCGATCTGCTGCACGTGCCGTTCCGTGGCCAGCCCGGCGCGGTGACGGCGCTGCTCGCCGGCGACGTCGACATCTTCTTCAACCAGACCGGCCCGAGCATCGGCATGATCCGCCAGGGCCAGGTGCGCGGCCTCGCGGTCACCACGCCCGCACGTGTGCCGGCGCTGCCGGAGGTGCCGACGGCGGCGGAGGCCTGCGGCCTGCCCGGCTTCACGAGCAGCACCTGGTACGGGATCTTCGCGCCCGCCGGCCTGCCGGCGCCGATCCTCGCGCGCATGAACACCGAGATTCAGCGCATCATCGCGGAGCCGGATTTCCGCCGCTGGCTGACGGAGGAGCAGGGCATCACCCCGCCGCCACCGACCACGCCCGACGCCTTCCGCGCCATCCAGGAACGCGACATCGCAAGCTGGCGCGTCGTGGTGGAACGCTCCGGCGCGACGGTCGACTGACCATGCAGCGCCGCCATGCCCTGATGGCCGGACTTGCCCTACCGGCCCTGACGCGCGCCGCGGCCGCCGGCGGCGGGCGGCTCGACGTTCCGGAAGCCGCCGGCGCCACGCCGGAGCCGATGCCGGTCTGGTATCATCGCCCGGAGGCTTGGCGCCCCGGCGGGCCGGTGGTCGCGGTGCTGCACGGGGTGCGGCGGGACGGGGAGAATTACCGCAACGCCTGGGCGTCGCATGCCGAGCGGCTCGGCTTCCTGCTGCTGGTGCCGGAATTCGGCGCGGCCAAGTTCCCGGGCGCGCGCTGGTACAATTTCGGCCATGCCGGCGAGGAGGATGGCAGCGTCCGGCCGCGCGCCGAATGGTGCTTCGCCGTCCTCGACCGCGCGGTCGCCGGCGCCCGCGCCGCACTCGGCGCCGGGGCAGGGGGCTTCGCGCTGTATGGCCATTCCGCCGGCGCGCAATTCGCCCATCGCTACCTGCTGTTGGGCGGCGGCGGCGCGAGCCGCGTCGTCAGCGCCAATGCCGGCTGGTACAGCATGCCGGACACCGCGGCGGCCTTCCCCTATGGCCTCGCGGGCCTCGCCGACGACACTCTGCTCCGCGCGGCCTTCGCGCGGCCGGCGGTGATCCTGCTCGGCGAGGCCGACACCGACCCGCACCACCCGGCGCTGCGGCGGGATGCGGCGGCCGATCGGCAGGGCATCACCCGCTTCGCCCGCGGCCAGGCCTTCTTCGCCGCCTGCACGGCGCGCGCCGCGGCGCTCGGCGTGCCGCTCGCCTGGCAATTGCGGACCGTCCCGGGCGTCGCCCATTCCAATGCCGGGATGGCGACGGCCGCGGCGCCGCTGCTGGTGGCTGGGTGACCGGCATGATCCTCACCCGCAGGGGCGCGCTCGCCGCCATCCCCATCCTGCCCGTCCTTCACGCACCGGCGGCCGGGCAGGGGCTGGAGCCGACGCCGGGCTGCCGCGACGGCGCGCAGCCGACCGCCGCGCAGATCGAAGGCCCGTTCTTCCGCGCCGGCGCGCCGCTGCGGCGCGACCTCACCGCCGATGCGCCCGGCGCGCCCCGCATCCTGCTCGGCGGTCTCGTCTTCGACCGCGCCTGCCGGCCGGTGGCGGGGGCGGTGGTGCAGATCTGGCATGCCGATGATGGCGGCCGCTACGATGTGCGCGGGCCGCGGCTGCGCGGCCAGGTCCGAACCGATGAGCGCGGCGCCTGGTCCTTCGCGACCATCGTCACGGGCGCCTATCCGGGCCGCACCCGCCACTACCACTTCAAGGTCGCGCGCCCGGACGCGCCGATCCTGACGACCCAGCTTTACTTCCCGGACGATCCCGGGAACCGCCGCGACAGCCTGTTCGACCCGCGCCTGGTGCTGCGGCTGACCGATGCCGGCGGGCTGCAGGGCCGGTTCGACTTCGTCATCATCTGAATACGGCCAGAGGATTCTCTTGCGGGCGCTATTGGCCTCCTGCTATTCGTTATGACATGTTACGATGCACAGCAGCGCCATGTCGGTGATCACCGCGATCGAGCCGCCGGCCTCGCTCACCGAGCAGGCGGTTGCGGCGCTCCGCGCCGACATCCTCGGCGTGCGGCTGCCGCCCGGGGAGACGCTGTCCGAGGCCTCGGTCGCGGAGCATCTCGGCCTCGGCAAGGCGCCGGTGCGGGCGGCGCTCGCGCGGCTCGCGGAGGAAGGCCTGGTGCAGGCGGTGCCGCGGCGCGGCTGGGTGGTCTCGCTGGTCACCATCCGCGACATCCACGAGGTGTTCGACCTGCGCCTGCTGCTGGAACCCGAAGCCGCGCGCCGCGCCGCCGGCCGCGTCGACGCCGCGGCGCTGACCCGCCTCGATGCCGTCTGCGCCGCCGGCCACCGGCCGGAGGACGGCACCAGCGCGCTCGATTTCCTGCGCGCCAACCGCGACTTCCACGTGGCCGTGGCGGAGCTCTCCGGCAATGCCCGCCTGGCGCGGCAGATCGGCCGGCTGCTCGACGAGAGCACGCGCATGCTGGTGCTCGGCCTCTCCCGCCGCGACCGCAGCGGCGAGATGGCGCATGAGCATGCCGCGCTGATCGAGGCGCTGGCGCTCGGCCGCGGCGCCCAGGCGGCCGCGCTCATGGAAGCCCAGGTCGCCGCGAGCCGCGCCATGGTGCTGGCGGCACTCACCGCCCCCGGGATGGGAGTACCGGTATGACACGCCACCTGGTCGCGGCGGTGGAGTCCGCACTCGGCGCGCCGGCCGCGGTCGCCGCTGCCATGGCGCGCTTCGCCCAGGATCCAGGCCTCCTGTCCGGCATCGATCTCACGCCCGATCCCGCGCGCTATCGCCGCGTCGCGCTGCACGAGGACGCCGCCGGGCGCTTCGCGATCGCCGCCCTGGTCTGGCTCCCCGGTCAGATGTCGCCGGTGCATGCGCACGAGGCCTGGTGCGCCGTCGCCTTCCATCGCGGGTCGCTCACCGAAAGCTTCTTCGACCTCTGCGCCGAAGGCGGCGGCCCGGTCGCCTGCGACAGCCGGCTGCGCCGGGCGGGCGAGACCAGCCACGCCGCGCCCGACCCTTGCGCCATCCATCGGCTGGCCAATCTCGGCACCGGCATCGCGGTCTCGATCCACGCCTATGGCCTGCCCTTCGCGCGCTTCGGCTGCAGCCTGAACCGCGTCTACGCCGCCTGAAGCCAGCGGACCGGGTCACTCGACCGGTCCGAGGCCGCGCCCGGCGATTGAGGGTCGCTCAAGGCTATCGGCGCCCCCATAAGGCCAGCAGGCCGCCCAGGATGCCGAAGCCGGCGGCGAGCGGGCCGAAGCCCGCGAAGCCGAGCTCGGCCAGCATCCAGCCGCCGAAGGTCGCAGCGCCGAGCCAGCCGAAGGAGGCGGAGGTGACGTTCAGGCCGAGCACCGTGCCGCGCACCGCATCCGGCACGTTCGCCAGTGCCGCCATCAGGCTCGGCCGCGCGATCGCGTTGACGAAGACATAGGCGAAGCCGAGGGCGACGCTGCCGGCGACGCCGGGTGTCCAGCCGAACAGCGGCAGCGCCAGCAGCGCCGCGCCGAGCATCGCGGCCGCGAAGCTGTGCTCGCGGTCGGGCAGCCGGTCCGCGAGCTGGCCGCCGAGGATGGTGCCGAGGATGTTGCCGATCGCGAAGGTCGCCAGCGGGACGACGACGCCCGCCAGCGACAGCCCATAGGTCGATTGCAGGAAGGTCGCGAAGAAGACGACGGTCAGCCCGTAGCAGATGCGCTCCGCGACCCCCATCGCCAGCAGCCGCAGCACCCGGCCGGTGAGCGCCGCGCGATAGCCGGCACCGGCGCTGCCGGCGGCGCGCCGCCCGCTTGCAGCGGGACGCAGCGTGGTGGCGACGAGGCCCGCGCAGGCGGCCAGCGCGATCGCCGCGACGCAGAGGTTGACGCCGCGCCAGCCGAAGACGGACCCGATCCAGGCGGCCCCGGGCACGCCCACCAGCAGCGCCAGCGACTGCCCCGCCATCACCCAGCCGAGCGCACGGCCGCGCTGCCGGTCGATGGTGCGCGCAGCGGCTTCGGCCATCACGGTGCCGGTGAAGGCGCCGCCGCAGCCGCCGGCCGCCGTCGCCCAGATCGCGACCCAGAGATAGCTGCCAGCGCCGGCGACGCCGACCAGGCACGCCGCCAGCGCCAGCGGCCCGCCGATCAGGAAGGGCCGGCGCCCCCAGCGGTCCGACCAGGCGCCGGCCAGCAGCGAGGCGGCGCCCCAGGCGATCGAGGTCGTCGCCATCAGGTTCGCGACCAGGGCGAGGCTGGTGCCGAGGTCGCGGGCCATGTCGATCAGGAATGGCGCGCGGGTGGTGCCGCTGCAGGCCGCCGCGAACATGGCGAGGCAGGCCGCGGCCAGCAGCGCCCACGGCATGGGTGGTGCGGCGGGCGCCGCGCTCTCGGACGTCATTGACCGCCACACTAGCCATGCGCTCGCCGTTTGACGATCCACGCCAAGGCAAGCACAGTTTCACATCATGCATGTTCCCGCACGCCATGCCTCGCCGCCGCATCCCGTCCTGATCGTCGGCGCCGGCCCGGTCGGGCTCGTCGCCGCACTCTCGCTCGCCGAGGACGGCATCCCGGTCACGGTGCTCGAAGCCGCCGCGGCGCTGCCGGAAGACCTCCGCGCCTCCACCTTCCACCCGCCGACGCTCGACATGCTCGACCGCTTCGGCCTCAGCGAGGCCTGCATCGCGCAGGGCCTGATCTGCCGCACCTGGCAGTTCCGCGACCGGCGCGACGGCAACGTCGCGACCTTCGACTTGGGCGTGCTGGCCGACGCCACGAACCATCCCTATCGCGTGCAATGCGAGCAATGGCGGCTGGCGCGGATGATCCATGCCCGGCTGGTCGCGCACGACCTGGTCCGCTTCCGCTTCGAGACCCGGGCCGAGGCGGTGGCGCAGGATGCCGACGGCGTCGACCTGACGGTGACCAACGCCGCCGGCGAGCGCGAGACGCTCCGTGGCAGCTTCCTGATCGGCGCCGACGGCACCCACAGCCTCATCCGCCGCTCCCAGGGCATCGAATTCGAGGGGATGACGCATGAGGAGATCTTCCTCTCCCTCTCGACCCCCTTCCAGTTCCACGAGGCGATCCCGGACCTCGCGGACATCGCCTATATCTCCGACCCCGAGGAATGGCTGACGCTGCTGCGTACGCGGAGCCTCTGGCGCGTGCTGCTGCCGATCGAGCCCGCAGCCGGCGAGGCACAGCTCCACGACCTCGACCGCATCGAGGCGAAGCTGCAGGGTGTCTTCCCGAAGGGCACGCCCTACGAGCTGGTGCACCGCACCGCCTATCGCGTGCATCAGCGCGTCGCGGCGCGCTACGTCTCCGGCCGCGTCGTGCTCGCAGGCGACGCGGCGCATGTGAACAACCCGCTCGGCGGGATGGGCATGAATGGCGGCGTCCATGATGCAGTGAACCTGGCCGACAAGCTCGGCCGCATCTGGCGCGGCGCGGATCACGCCCTGCTCTCGGTCTACGAGCGGCAGCGCCGCAAGGTCGCACTCGACGTCGTGCAGGCGCAGACCGCGCGCAACCACCAGATCCTGAGCCAGAAGGACCCGGCGGTGCGGCGCCGCCACCTCGACGACCTGCGCGCGACGGCGGCGGATCCGGTGCGGCACCGCGACTTCCTGATGCGCTCCTCGATGCTGCAATCGCTGCGCGACCTGGAGCAGGCCGCGTGAGACGCGGGCTGGCCGTGCTCGCGGCGCTGCTGATCGCGGCACTGCAGCCGGCCGCCGCCGAGACCTGGCCGGCGCGGCCCATCCGCTTCATCGCGACGGGGCCGGCCGGCGGCGCCGGCGACGTCATCGCGCGCATCGTGATGGAGCGCGTCGCGCGCGGGCTCGGCGTTGCGGTCGTCGTCGAGAACCGGCCGGGGGCGGGGACCAATATCGGCGCTGCGGCTGTGGCCCGCGCCGCGCCCGACGGCTACACGATCGGCCTCGCCTCGCTCGCGAGCAATGCGGTGAACGTCTCGCTCTACCAGAGCCTGCCCTTCGATCCGGCGAAGGATTTCGAGGCGGTCGGGCTGATGGCGCTGGTGCCGAACCTGATGATCGTGCCGAACCGCCTGGCGGCGCGGAACGTGCAGGAGTTCGTCGCCCTCTGCCGCGCCGCGCCGCAGGGCTTCCGCTACGGCTCGATCGGCGCCGGCTCCTCCCAGCACCTGGCCGGGCTGCGCTTCGCGATCGATACCGGCTGCCAGCTCGACCACATCTCCTACACCAATGTCGGCGCGCTGAACGGCGACGTCATCAATGGCCGGCTGGAGGTCGCCTTCCCCTCGATCTCGAGCGCCATCGAGCTTGCCCGGGCCGGGCAGTTGCGGGCGCTGGCGGTCAGCTCGCCGGAGCGGCTGGCCGCGATGCCTTCGGCGCCGACGCTGCTCGAGGTCGGCATCCAGCTTACCTCCGGCGGCTGGTTCGGGGTGATGGCGCCGGCCGGCACGCCGGCGCCGATCCTGGATCGGCTGGCGCAGGAGGTCTCGGCGGCGCTGGCCGAGCCCGATCTCGCGGCGCGCATCGTCGCCACCGGCGGCACCCCGCGCGATATCAGCCGCGCGGCCTTCGCCGCGTTCATGGCGGAGGAGACGGCGACCTGGCGCGAGGTGGTCCGCCGCTCCGGTGCCACGGTAGACTGAAAGGATCGTCATGCCTGACATGCTGGGCTTCCGCCGCAAGTTCGGCGTCACGGGGCCATCCACCAACACGGTGGTGCAGCCCGATTTCGACATGATGCGGCCCTACGGCGTGACCAACCACTACAGCCGCATCTTCACGCCCGATGCGCAGGCAGTCTCGGACGAGACCTTCATCCAGAGCACCGAGCTGATCGCCGGCAACACGATGGATGCGGTGAAGTCGGTGCTGACCTGCGCGCCCGACCACCTGGTCATGGGCATGTCGGCCGTCACTTTCCTCGGCGGTCGCGCCGGTGCCGACCGCTTCGTGACCGCGGTCGAGGAGTTTTCCGGCCTGAAGATCACCGTCGGCAGCCATGCCTGCACGGCCGCACTCAACGCCTATGGCGGGGTGAGGCGCATCGCGGTGCTCTCGCCCTACTGGCCGTCGATGAATGCCGGCGTCGCGCACTACTTCACCGATATGGGGTTCAGCGTGGTGCGCGACATCGCGCTGCGCTGCCGGAGCTGGACGGCGATCGCCGCGGTCACCGCCGACGAATGCCGCACCGCGCTCCGCGAACTCGATGGCGACGACGTCGATGCCATCGTGCAGGTCGGCACCAACCTCTCGATGGTGCGGCTCGCCGCGGCCGCCGAGCTCTGGCTCGGCAAGCCGGTGCTGGCGATCAACGCCGCGACCTATTGGCACGCGCTCCGCACCAACGGGTTCAAGGAACAGATGGCCGGGATGGGCAGGCTGCTGGAAGATTTCTGAGAGCCTTCCCGCGTGTCGCCGAAATTCGCACTGGGACTGGCGGCCGGCCTCGGCGCCTCCTTCATCTGGGGCGGGCATGCGGCGGTGGCGCGCGCGGCGCTGACCGGGCAGGGGCTGAACCCGCTCGACCTGGCCGCCTTCCGCTACGGGCTCGCGGGGCTGTTGCTGGCGCCGATCCTGTGGCGCTCGCGGGTCGCGCTTGCCGCGATCGGGCTACCGCGGCTGCTGGCGCTGACGGCGATGGGCGGCGCGCCGAACCTGCTGCTGTTTGTGGGCGGCCTGGTCTTCGCGCCCGCGACCCATGGCGGCACCATCTCGCCGATGACGGTCCCCGTGGTGGGCGCGCTGCTGGCGATCCCGCTGCTGCGGGAAGTGCCGAGCGCCGGGCGCTGGCTGGCGTTGGCGGCGATGGCCGGCGGCGTATTGCTGATCGGCTGGGATGGTATCGCCGGCACCGCGCCCGGCGCCTGGCGCGGCGACATCCTGCTGTTCCTGGCCGGTTCCAGCTGGGCCACCTTCACCCTGCTGCTCCGCTTCTGGCAGGTGCCGGCCCTCGCCGCGACCGCCGCCGTCACCGCGTTATCGGCGCTTGCGGTGCTGCCGGTCTGGCTGCCCTGGCGCGCCTCGGTGGTGCTGGCGATGCCCGCCGGTACCGTGCTCTGGCACCTCGTCGCGCAGGGCCTGCTGCTCGGCGCGGTCGCGCTGTTCCTCTATGCCCGCGCGGTCGAGCTGCTGGGCGCGACGCGGGCGGCGACGCTCTCGGTCATGGTGCCGGTGACGGCGCTGGCGCTGGCGGGGCTGGTGCTGGGTGAGGAGGTCGGGCCGCTGAAGCTCGCCGGCGCGGCGCTCGCGGTCGGCGGCATGCTCGGCGCAGTGCTGTTCACGGGACGCCGCAATATCGCCTGAAAACCCGCGCATTCCTGATGGAAGAAATCATCATGACGCGATAACGTCCCTGAAATGTCATCGAATCACGTGACGCCGGCCAATCTGCTTCAATCCCTCGCGCGCATCGCGATCGCGGCCGGTGCCGCGATCGAGAAGGTCCGGGCGGATGCGGTGCTCGGCCTTTGCGCCAAGGACGATGGCAGCCCGCTCACGGCGGCCGACCTCGCCGCCGATGCGGTGATCCGCGCCGGCCTCGCCGAAGCCGCACCCGGCGTGCCGGTGGTCTGCGAGGAAGGCGTCTCCGACAAGGCGCCAGGTGCGCGCTACTTCCTGATCGACCCGCTGGACGGCACCCGCGAATTCGTGGCCGGCGATCCCGACTACACGGTCAACATCGCATTGATCGAGGACGGACGGCCGGTCGCCGGCATCGTCTTCGCGCCCCGCAGCGACAAGCTCTGGTCCGGTGCGGCGGGGGCGGGGGCGACGCGGCAGGACGGCGCCGGACCCGCAGTGCCTGTCCGTGTCCGGCTGCCCGGCGACGGTCTCGTCGCGGTCGCCAGCCGGTCGCATCGCGACCCCGCGACGGATGCCTTCCTGAACGGCCTCGGCGTGCGGGAGACACGCTGCGTCGGCTCTTCGCTGAAATTCTGCCTGCTGGCCGAGGGCGGTGCCGATGTCTATCCGCGCTTCGGACCGACCATGGCCTGGGACACCGCGGCCGGCCAGGCGGTGCTGGAAGCGGCCGGCGGCGCGGTCTGCTGCCCGGCGGGGCGGCCCTTCCGCTACGGCCCGGCGAATGGCTGGCGGAACGGCGCCTTCATCGCGTGGGGGGCGTCACGGCCACCCATTGCGTCGTGACATGGGCGGCGGGCTCGTCCGCGCCCTCGGACCGCAGCCAGACCTCGCCATAGATCAGCCGGCCGCCGCGCTTCACGATCCGCGCCTCGGCCAGCATCGGGCCCGGCAGCGGCCGGCGGAGGAAGGTGATCGCGAGCTGGGAGGTCAGGCTCTCGTCGCGTCCGCCGCTCAGGCCGAGCAGCGCCGCCCACATCGCGACATCGGCGAGCCCCATCAGCGCGGGGCCGGAGATGCTGCCGCCCGGGCGCAGCAGACCAGGGTCCGGCGGCAGCCGGCAGAGCGCGCAACCGCCCGCCGCTTCCAGCACCTCGATCTTCCAGAGCCTGGCGAGCGGCACGCCGGCATGGACGATGCGCTCGATCTCGACCGGGCTCATCGCCCGCCCACCACCCGGCCGATGCAGGGATTGCGGCCGATCCAATAGCAGAGCTCGGCCGGCTGCCCGATGTCGTAGAGCGCCAGGTCGCAGAGGAGGCCGGGTGCCAGCCGCCCGCGATCCTGCCGCCCGAGGGCGGCCGCGGCGTGCCGGGTGACGCCGAGGAGCGCTTCCTCGACGGTCAGCCGGAACAGCGTGCAGCCGAGGTTCAGCATCAGCAACAGCGACAGGGCAGGCGAGGAGCCGGGGTTGAGGTCGGTCGCCAGCGCGAGCCGCAGCCCCGCTTCCCGCATCGCCGCGACATCGGGGTGATGGGTCTCGCGGATGAAGTAGAAGGCGCCGGGCAGCAGCACGCCGACGCTGCCGGCGCGCGCCATGGCGCGGAGCCCTGCGGCGTTCGCATATTCGATGTGATCGGCCGAGAGCGCACCGTGCCGGGCGGCGAAGGCAGCGCCGTCATCGTCGCGGAGCTGGTCGGCATGCAGCTTCACCGGCAGGCCGAGCCCCTGTGCCACGTCCAGCACCATCGCCGTCTCCCGCGCATCGAAGCCGATCGCGGTGTCGAGGAAGCCGTCGACCGCATCCGCCAGCCCTTCGCGCGCCGCCGCCGGCAGGATCTCCTGCGCGACGTAAGCCGCGTAATCCGTGCGGCGCCCCGCATATTCCGGGGGCACCGCATGGGCTGCCAGCAGCGTCGTCTCGATCCGGACCGGATGCGCGGCGCCGAGCGCGCGCGCCACGCGGAGCTGGCGGAGCTCGGTCTCGAGCTCCAGCCCATAGCCCGACTTGATCTCGACCGTGGTAACCCCTTCGGCCATCAGCGCTGCCAGCCGCGGCGTGGCGGAGGCGAGCAGGCTCGCTTCATCGGCGCTCCGCGTCGCGCGGACGGTCGACAGGATACCGCCGCCGGCGCGGGCGATATCCTCGTAGCTCGCGCCGGCCAGCCGTTCGCGGAACTCGCCGGCGCGGTCGCCGCCGAAGACCAGGTGGGTGTGGCAGTCGATCAGCCCGGGCAGCAGATGGGCGCCGCTGCAATCGACGGTCTCGGCGGCGCCGCCGGGGATGGCGCCGGCGGGACCGAGCCAGGCGATGCGCCCGTCCTTGGCGGCGATCGCGCCGTCCGGGATGATGCCGAGCGGATCGCCGGCGGGGCCGTCCATGGTGACGAGCGTGGCGTTGCGCCACAGGCGGTCGAAGAGCATCGGCGCAGTCTGGCGCGGCGGGCGCCCGGTTGCGAAGCCCTGATCGGAGGGGGAGGGATGGCGATCCTGGGCTGGCTGCGGGATTGGTGGCGGCGCGGCGGCCGGCCACCGACGCGGCTGACGGCGGAGGAGGCGCGGGCGATCGCCAATGCCGCGATGACCGGGGAATGGTCCGGCTTCGCCGGGCAGATGGGCGTGGTCCAGGTCGAGCGGCGCGACGACACGCTGCTCTGGCATGTCCGCTCGACGACCATCGGCAGCGGCGTCTCGGCGACCATCGACGACGCGACCGGCGCCCTGCTGGAGCGCCGGCGCTGGGGGATCCGCTGATCCGTCGGTCAGGCGGCCGTGACGCGCCAGATCACGTCGCCGACATCGTCCGCCATCAGCAACGACCCGTCCGGCCCGAGCGTCACGCCCACCGGCCGCCCGTAGGAGACCTTCTCGTCCGGAGCCAGGAAGCCCGACAGGATATCGCGGGCGGGGCCGGATGGCCGGCCATTCGCGAAGGGCACGAAAGCGAGCTTGTAGCCGCTGAGCGTGCTGCGGTTCCAGGAGCCGTGCTGGCCGATCGCCATGCCTTCCGGAAATCCCGGCAGCGTGCCCGCGGGCACCCAGCACAGGCCGAGCGATGCGGTATGACCGCCGAGCGCATAGTCCGGCGTCAGCGCGCTCGCGACCATCGCGGGATCCTGCGGCACGCGGTCGTCCACGACCCTGTCCCAATAGCAATAGGGCCAGCCGTAGAAGCCGCCGTCGCGGACCGAGGTGAGATAATCGGGCGGCGTCTCGTCACCGAGGCCGTCGCGCTCGTTGACGACGGTCCAGAGCACGCCGCTCTCCGGCTCCCAGGCCATGCCGACCGCATTGCGCAGGCCGCCTGCGAAGACCCGGCTGGTCCCTGTGTCGAGGTCCAGCTCCCAGATGGCGGCGCGTCCTTCCTCCACCGCCATGCCTTCGTCGGCGATGTTGGTGAGCGAGCCGACGCCGGCGTAGAGCTTCGTCCCGTCGGGGTTGGGAAGCAGGCTGCGCGTCCAGTGGCCGCCGGGCTTGAAGTCCACGATCCGGCGGCCGGGTGCGGTGATGCGGTCGGCGCCGGGCTCGTAGGGGAACACGACGACGCCGTCGGTGTTGCCGACGTAGAACCGGTCACCGACCAGCGCCATGCCGAAGGGCTGGCTCAGCCCCTCCAGGAACACCTGCTGCACCTCGGCGACGCCGTCGCCGTCCCGGTCGCGCAGCAGGGTGATGCGGTTGGCGCTCTCGCCGGCCGCGCCCGCCCGGCGCAGCGTGCTGGCCATCGCGTGGTCGAAGACGTTGCGCATGACCGTCCGCGGCACGCTGGTCGCCTCGGCCACCAGCACTTCGCCGTTCGGCAGGACATGGATCCAGCGCGGATGCTTCAGGCCGCGCGCGAAGGCGTTGACCTTCAATCCAGGTGCGGCGACCGGCGTCTGGCCCTCGCTCCATCCCTGGGCGGTCGGCATCTTGAGCGTCGGGATCGCGCCCTGCGGCCTGGCGGCCGGGATGACGGGAGCACCACCCCAGGCTGGCGTCGGGTCGCCGTCCCGCATGCGTCGCAGGCGGAGCGCGGTGCCGCCGACCAGCGCGACGGCGCGCGCGAAGAGGCTCGATGAATGCAATATGGCTCTCCTCCTGACGCGCCGCGCCGTACTCCAGGACCTATAACGCCGGCGGCGGCCCGTCGAGGTGCCGCGGCCGCCGCACGGTTGCGAAAGGGCATCCGCCAAGCGTGATTGTCACGCGGCCGCGCTAGGCGCCGCCGCTTCCGCCGCAAGACACAGGCGGTCGAGGAGACCGCGCGATGACGAGCAATTGGCCCCCGGAGCTGCAGCGCCAGGTGCAAATTCTGGTCGACCAGTTCCTGGCCGGCGAGGGCTCTGCCTGGATCGGCATCGCCGGCATCGACCGGCTCGGCGCCTCGGGTCGCGCCAATGGCACGATGCGGCTGGGTGGCCGGCTGGAGGCGCTCGGCGGCCATCCGGTGACCGAGGCCTTCGTCTGGGTGCAGGGCACGGAGCCCGAGCTCTGGCTCGACCCGCGCTCCCAAAAATACCGGGACCTGTTCGATGAGTTCGCCCGCACGCGCCTGGGCCTTGCCGGGCGGCCGCGGGGCGACGCCTGGAACATCGACCACGTCTTCCCGAAGGCGGCCGGCGCGCTCGACGGCATGAGCCATGTGCGCACGCTGGCGATCGGCGCCGGCGGCAACCAGGCGCTCGGCCGCACGGTCGAGAAGGCGATGAAGGGCCGCGCCGATGCGGCGCCCGGCCGCAAGCAGATCCGCCACGCGACCTGGATGACGATCGGCAAGGCGGCCGGCTACGAGGGCTGGGAGACGCTGCCCGATTCCGCCGACGCCGCCGGCAATGCGGCATCGGTGCGGGGCCTGTTCGCCTTCCTCGCGGCCCGCGGCATCGCCGCGCCCGCCGGCGCGCTGGAGCAGGGCCTGACCGCCTATACCCTGACCCGGATCCGCTGATCGTTGCGCTGCGCCGCGGCCTCCGTCATGGAGGGTCGACAGCGGAGGATCCCCACCATGCCGCGTTTCTTCGCCCATGCCGCGCTGCTCCCGAAGGGCTGGGCGCGCGACGTGCTGATCGAAGCAGATGCCGCCGGCACGATCGTCGCGGTCACCGTTCAGGCCGAAGCGGGCGATGCGCTGCGGCTGCCGGGTCACGTCATCCCGGGCGTGCCGAACCTCCATTCCCACGCCTTCCAGCGCGCCATGGCGGGCTTCGCCGAGCGCCGCAGCCCGGACGGGCAGGACAGCTTCTGGACCTGGCGGGAAACCATGTACCGCTTCGTCGGCCGCTTCTCGCCCGAGGATGCGGAGGCCGTCGCGGCGCAGCTCTACGTCGAATGCCTCGAATGGGGTTTTACGAGTATCGCGGAGTTCCACTACCTCCACCACCAGCCGGACGGCACGCCCTATGCCGACCGGGCGGAGATGATGCTCCGGCATCTCGCGGCGGCGCGGCGGGCGGGGATCGGGATCACCCTGCTGCCCTGCCTCTATCGCCATGGCGGCATCTTCGGGCGCGATCCGGTGCCCGGGCAGCGGCGCTTCCTCAACGACCTCGACGGCATCCTCGCGATCCACGCAGCGGCCAAGGGCGCGATCGCCGGCGATGGCGATGCCGCGCTCGGCATCGCGCCGCATTCGCTCCGTGCCGTGACGCCGGCGATGATCGCGGCGGTCGCGGGTCTCGGTGGCCCCGTCCACATCCACGCCGCCGAGCAGATGCGGGAGGTGGTGGAGTGCCTGGCGGCGACCGGCGCGCGGCCGGTCGACTGGCTGCTGGCGAATGCGCCGGTCGATCAACGCTGGTGCCTGATCCACTGCACCCACATGACGGAGGGGGAGAGCGCGGCGCTCGCCGCTTCCGGCGCGGTCGCCGGGCTCTGCCCCTCGACCGAGGCTTCGCTCGGCGACGGCATCTTCGCGCTGCCGGCCTGGCGCGCCGCCGGCGGCCGCTTCGGCATCGGCACCGACAGCCATGTCGGCACCTCGCCGCGCGACGAGCTGCGCCAGCTCGAGACCAGCCAGCGCCTGGCCCTGCAGGCGCGCAGCGTCGCGACCGATGCCGCGCGCCCGCATCCCGGCCGGGTGCTGCTCGACGCGGCGCTGGCCGGCGGTGCGCAGGCGAGCGGCCGGCCGATCGGTGCCATCGCGCCCGGCCTGCGCTGCGACCTGGTGGCGCTGAACGGCACACACCCTTCGCTGGTCGGGCGGGAGGGTGATGCCTTGCTCGATGCCTGGGTCTTCGCCGGCCAGGCCAATCCGGTGCGCGACGTGGTGGTCGGCGGCCGCCGGGTGGTCGCGGATGGCGCGCATGTCGCGCGCGAGGCCATTGCGCGCGACTTCGCCGCGGCGATGGCGCGGCTCGCGGCTTAGGCGGCGCGCAGGGCGCGAATCTGCTTCACCGCCGGCACCAGCAGGTAATGCGACAGCGGAACCAGCAGGCCGCCGATCACCAGGCCGAAAACGCCCGCTCCCGCCGCATTGACCAGCCATTCGACGGCGCCGCCGATCGCCGGCAGCGCAGCCGCTGCGGCGGCTCCGGCATCGTGCAGAACGTGGCCGAGCCAGCCTGCGCCATAGCCCTCCAGCCCATGGATGACGATGCCGCCGCCGACCCAGACCATGGCGGCGGTCCCGACGATCCCGAGCAGTTTCAGGAACCACGGCATGCCGAGCACCAGGCCGCGGCCGAAGGGGCGCGTCACCGCGCGCAGTCCGCGATCGGCGCCCGAGGCCGGCGCATCCGCGGCGCCGCGGCGAAGCCCGAACAGGGTCGAGGCCGGGCGGTCGTTGCCGGCCAGCGCCACGCCGAGATCATCCGCCTTCACGATCAGCGCGACGCCGCCATAGACCGCGAGCGTGATGCCGAGGCCGACCACCGCCAGGATCGCCGCCTGCGCCCAGAACCCGCTCTCGGGAATGGAGGCCAGCGCGATCGCCATGATCTCGGCCGAGAGGATGAAGTCGGTCTTGATCGCCGAACTGACCTTGCTGTCCTCCAGGCTGGTGCCGTCCGCCGCCGTGGCCTCCAGCGCCGCCTCATGCGCATGCGCGCCGTGCGGCGCGAAAGCCTCCATCACCTTCTCCGCACCCTCGTAGCAAAGATAGGCGCCGCCCAGCATGAGCAGCGGCGTGATCGCCCAGGGCGCGAGCAGGCTGAGGGCGAGTGCGGCCGGCAGCAGGATCAGGAGCTTGTTCTTCAGCGAGCCCACCGCGATGCGGCGGACGATCGGCAGCTCCCGGCTGGCGGCGAAGCCGACCACGTAGCGCGGCGTGACCGCGGCGTCGTCGATGACGACGCCGGCCGCCTTGGCGCCGGCCTTCGCCGCCTGGGTCGCGACGTCGTCGAGCGAGGCGGCCGCGACCTTGGCGAGGCTCACGATGTCGTCCAGCAGCGCGATCAGGCCGACGCTCATGAGGTGCGCGGTGCCGCCCGGTCACCGGCCGCGAAATGCGCCATCTGATCGGCATGGGCTTTGGCGAAGGCCGGGCGGGCGGTGGCGCGCGCGACATAGGCGCGGCAGGCGGGGTATGCCGCCAAGCCGTCGAACCGGTCGACCGCGCGCAGCACGTCCGCCATCAGGATGTCGGCGATCGAGAAAGGCCCGACCAGCCATTCGCGTCCCGCCAGCACCTGCTCCATGTGCTTGAGCCGGGCCTGCAGCCACCCGTCCAGGAACCGCCAGGCCGGCGTGTCGCCCTTGTCGCCCATGAATGTCAGGATGACCCAGGGCTGGCTCGGCGCCTCGACCGAGTTGAGCGCCGCGAACACCCAGGCCGTGGCCTCGCTGCGGCGGCGCGGATCGGCCGGCAGCAGCGCTTCGGTCTTCCCGCCGAGATGCAGCAGGATCGCACCGCTCTCGAACAGGGAGAGGTCGCCATCGGTCAGCCACGGCACCTGCCCGAAGGGCTGATGCGCGAAATGCGCGGCGTCGCGGTCGCGGAAGGGCACGCCCTGGACGCGATAGGGCAGCCCCGCCTCTTCCAGCGCCCAGCGCACGCGAAGGTCGCGCACCAGGCCCCGCGGCTTCTCGGGCACCCAGTCGAAGGTGTGCAGGATCAGCTCGGCCATTTGGCGTTTCCTCCAGGTCTCACTGCGGCGTCGGCACCAGGTTGGATGTCACGAAACCCTGCTCGCGCGCGATCGCGATCGCCGCCGAGTAGGTGCCGGCATCCATCTCCGGCCGGCGCGACAGGATCCAGAGATAGTCCCGGTTCGGCGCGCCGACCACCGCCCAGCGGTATTGAGGGTCGAGGCCGATGACCCAGTAGTCGCCGAAGAAGGGCCAGAAGAAGGTGACGCGGAGCCGGGCGTTGCTGGCATCGCTCGCCCGCGCCCAGCCGCGTGCCTCGATCTCCCGCCCGTCCTCCATGGCGTTGCGGCAGCGGTTGACGACGCCGACGGTGCCGTCCGGCTGCCGTGCGTAATCCGCGGTCACGCCGACGCAGCGGCGGTCGCGGCTGTCCTGGAAGCTGGTCGGGAAGCGGGCGATCTCGTACCAGCGGCCCTCGTAGCGGGCGAGGTCGACGCGATCGACCGTCCGCGGCGGCGGCAGTCCGTCGGTGGCGCAGGCGGCGAGGCCGAGGAGCAGCAGCAGGACCGGACGCATCATCTCTCCCTTGATCAGCCTGGCACGATGCCGGGCGGCAGCGCGGCGACATGGTCGCATATGGCGCCGGCCGTCGTGACCCACACCGCCTCCCGCCGCGCCGCCACATGGGCGAGTGCCCGGCGGAGCTGGCGCAGGCGATAAGGCTGGCCGACCAGATAAGGATGCAGCGCGATCCCCATCACCTGCGGGATGCCGTCCGCGACCTGGTCCAGGCGCTCGTCGAAATCATCGACGATCATGTCGGCGAATTGCGCGGCGCCGTCGCGGCGGACCGCGATCGAGGGAATGTCGTTCACCTCCTGCGGATAGGGCACCGCGAGCAGCCTGCCATGCGCGGTGCGCTTCCAGATCGGCTGGTCGTCGGCGCACCAGTTGAGCGAATAGCGATAGCCGGCTTCCGCCAGCAGGTCGGGCGTCGCGCGGCTCTCGGCGATCCAGGGCGAAAGCCAGCCGCGCGGCGCCGCACCCTCATGCCGCGCGATCGCCGCCGTGCTCTCGGCGATCAGCCGCCGCTCCTCGGCTTCCGGCAATGCGCTCTGGCGTTCGCTGTTGGTGCGGCCATGGCCCGCGATCTCGTCGCCGCGGTCGCGATGGGCGGCGACCAGCGCCGGTGCGTAGTCGTACATCGCGCTGTTCAGCAGCACCGTCGCCGGCAGCGCCAGCGCGTCGAGCAGCTGGATCAGCCGCCAGGCGCCGACCCGGTTGCCGTAGTCGCGCCAGGCATAGTTCAGGATGTCGGGCTGCGGCCCGCCGGGTGCGAGTTCCGCCCCCAGCCCTTCGCCGAAGGCGAAATGCTCCAGGTTGAGGCCGATATAGACCGCAAGCCGGGCGCCGCCCGGCCAGGCGTAGCGGGCGCGGCCCGGCAGCGGGTGGTAGTCGTATCGGCCATGGCTCGGCAGCATCCAGGCTCACCTCCGTCGCGCCATGCTGGGCCGGGCGGCGACCTGCCCGCAAGCGGGTGACGCCGTGGAAAGCCTCGGCTAAACCCAGGGTCATGGCGATTGGACGTCAGGGGGAGGGTGCCCGCGCGCTGCTGGCGCAGGAGCAGCGGGCCGCGCGGCCGCTGTTGCTGCGCGCGGTCGGCATCGGGACGGCGCTGGTCGCGGTCGGCATCGCGGAAGCCTGGCTGGTGGCGGCCTTGCTGGCCCGGCTGCTCGGCTTCGGCGCCGCCGGCCTGCCGGAGCTGCTGCTGGCCGCGTCCCTCGCGCTGCTCGCTGCCGGCCTCGCCGTCGCGCAGGAGAAGGCGCAGATCGCCGCCGGCGACGCCGCGCGCGCCCGGCTGCGCGACGCCGCCTTCGCCCGGCTGCTGGCGACCGGCGCCGCCGATGACCGGCCGGTCGGCGCCCGAGCGGCGCTGGCGGTCGAGCGGGTCGATGCCTTGGAAGGATACTTCTCGCGCTGGCTGCCGGCCGCGGCGCTGGCGCTGATCGGCCCGCTGCTGATCGCCCTTGCGGCCTGGTTCGCGGATGCGACCAGCGGGTGGATCCTGCTCGCTGCCGGCGCCTTGGTGCCGGTCGCCCAGGCGGTCACCGGGATCGGCGCCGCCCAGGCGAGCCGCCGCCAGTTCGGCGCCCTGCAGGCGCTCTCCGGCCGGTTCCTCGACCGCATGCGCGGCCTGCCGACGCTGGTGCTCTTTAACCGGGAACGTGCGGAGCAGGCGGAGCTCGGGGCGCGGGCGACCGAGCTCCGCCGCCGCACCATGCGGGTGCTGCGCATCGCCTTCGTCTCCTCGGGGGCCATGGAACTGCTGGCGGCCGCCGCACTCGCCTGCATCGCCGTGCGGCATGGCTGGGCGCTCGGCGCCGGGCATCCGGACCCGGTCGGCGCACTGTTCACCCTGCTGCTGGTGCCGGCCTTCTTCGCCCCGCTCCGCGCCTTCTCGGCCGCCTATCACGAGCAGCTGGCGGCCCGCGGCGCGGCCGCCGACCTCGCGCCGCTGCTGGCGCCCGAGGCTGATCGGCCGGGCCTGCTGCTGGAGGAAGTGCCGCCGCGGGTCACCGTCACCATCCAGGACCTGGCGCTGCGCTACGACCCGGCGCGGCCGCCGGCGCTCGACGGGCTTTCCTTCCGGGTGCTGCCGGGGGAGGCGCTGCTGCTGGTCGGGCCATCGGGCGCCGGCAAGACCAGCGTCCTCCGGGTGCTCATGGGCTTCGCCCGCCCCGATGCCGGCCGCATCGCGATCAATGGCCGCGACGCCATGGCGCTGCGGCCGGAGGAGCTTCGGCGCCTCTCCGCCTATGTCGGCCAGCGCGCGCATCTGTTCCGCGCCACCATCCGGGAGAATATCCGCTTTGCCCGGCCGGACGCCGACGACGCCGCGGTGCTGGCCGCGGCCCGCGCAGCGCGCGTCGCCGATTTCGCGGATGCCCTGCCGCAGGGCCTCGACACGCTGGTGGGCGAGGGCGGCTATGGCCTCTCCGGCGGCCAGGCGCAGCGCGTCGCGATCGCCCGCGCCTTCCTGCGCGACGCGCCGCTCGTGTTGCTCGACGAGCCGACCGCGCATCTCGATCCCGGCACCGAGGCCGAGGTGCTGGAGAGCCTGAAGCGGCTCTGCCTCGGCCGCACCGCGATCATCGCGACCCATTCCCGCGCACTCCGCGGCTGGGGTGCCGCGGTGCTGGAGATGGAGGAGGGCCGCGCCCGCGGCGGCGTCCGCCGGATGGCGGGGGAATAGCGCATGCGGCGCGACCTTCTCCGTGTGCTGGCGCTCTGGCACGCGCGGCTTGGCTGGCTGGTGTTCGGGGCCGCGGTCGCGCTGGTCTCGGCCCTGACCGGGCTCGCGCTGCTGGCGCTGGCGGGGCGCGCGGTCGCCGACGGGCTCCGCGACGGGGTGCTGTTCGCCGGCGGCACCATGGCGGCCATCCTGCTGCTGCGCCCGATCGTCGTGCTGCGTCCTGGTGCCCGCTACCTGGAGCGGCTCGCGACGCATGAGGCGACCTTCCGGGCGCTCGCCGACACCAGGGTCTGGTTCTTCGGGCGCCTGGCGGAGCGGCTGCCGGCGGGGATCGGGCTGCGGCGCATGGGCGATCTGCTCGGCCGCCTGGTCGCCGACGTGGAAGCGCTCGACGGGCTCTATCTCAGGACGCTGGTGCCGGCGGCCGCCGGGCTGGCCGTCGTCACCGGCATCGCGGTGGTGCTCGGCGCCGCCTCCCTGACGCTGGCCGCCATCGTGGTGCTGCCGCTGGCGGCGGCACTGCTGCTGCCGCCATTGCTGGCGCCGCGCGCGGCGCGCGCCGCGGAGGGCGTGGCGCTCCGCCGCGGCGGCCTCCGCGCCGCGGTCGTCGACCCGCTGACCGGCATCGAGGACACGCTGGCCGCCAATGCCGAGGCGCGCGCCGCCCGCCGGGTCGCGGCCGAAAGCGCCGGCCTCGCCGACGCCGAACGCCAGCTCGCGGCACGGGCCGCGATCGGCGGCGCCTTCGGCTCGCTGCTGACCCGCGCCGCGCTGCTCGGCGCCATCGCCTGGGGGCTCGCGGTGGGGGCGCCCGGCATCGCGCCGACCATGATCGCGGCCTTCCTGGCCGTCGCCGCGGCCGAGGCGCTCGGGCTGATGCCGCGCGCCGGGGCATCGCTGGCCGCCGCCGGCGCCGCGGCGCGCCGGCTGTTCGAGGCCGCCGATACGCCGGTGCCGGTGCCCGATCCCGCCGCACCCGCCGCGGCGCCGCTGCGCCACGCGCTGCGGATCGAGGGGCTGCGCTTCGCCTGGGCCGCGGACCGGCCGCCGGTCTTCGACGGGCTCGACCTCGAACTGCCGGAAGGCGGGCGAATCGCGCTGCTCGGCAGCTCCGGCGCCGGCAAGTCGACGCTGGCGGCGCTGCTGCTGAAGCTCGCGGCCCCCTCAACCGGGCGCATCATGCTCGGCGGCGTCGACATCGCGGAGCTGCCGGCGGCCGCTGTCCGCGCCCGCATCGCCTGCCTGACCCAGGATGCGCGCCTGTTCGACGACAGCATTGCGGCCAACCTCCGCCTGGCGGCGCCGGAGGCGGATGATGCGGCGCTCTGGCAGGCGCTCGACCGCGCCCGGATCGGCGACCTGGTGCGGGCCCTGCCGGACGGGCTCGCGACCCAGGTGGGCGAGGCCGGCGCCCGCTTCTCCGGCGGCCAGGCGCGGCGCCTGGCACTCGCCCGCGTGCTGTTGTCGCCGGCGCCGGTGCTGATCCTGGACGAGCCTTCGGCCGGCCTCGACGCCGCCACCGAGCGCGAGTTCCTGGAGACGCTGGAGGCCGCGACCTCGGGGCGCAGCGTGATCCTGATCGCGCACCGGTTGATGGGGGTCGAGCGGCCGACCCGCATCCTCAGGCTGATCGGCGGCCGCGCCATCCCGGCCATGGGCTGACAGGCGCGGCACCTTCTGCCAAACCAGCCGCATGCCCGATAGCCTGACGCCCGAATCCGCGGATCCCGCGGATATCCTGCACCGCGTCTTCGGCCACACCGCATTCCGCGGCCAGCAGGAAGCGGTGGTGCGGCATGTGACGGGCGGCGGCTCGGCGCTGGTGCTGATGCCGACCGGCGGGGGCAAGTCGCTCTGCTACCAGGTGCCCGCGCTCTGCCGGACGGGGATCGGGATCGTCGTCTCGCCGCTGATCGCGCTCATGGAAGACCAGGTCGCGGCGATGCGCCAGCAGGGCGTCGCCGCCGCCGCACTCCATTCCGACCTGCCGCCCGAGGAGGCGCGCACGGTGCTGCGCGACCTGCACCAGGGCCGGCTCAAGCTGCTCTACGTATCGCCGGAACGGTTGCTGCTGGACGGCACGCTGCAGCGCCTGTCGGACATGCCGCTGGCCCTCTTCGCCGTCGACGAGGCGCATTGCGTCAGCAATTGGGGGCACCACTTCCGCCCGGAATACCGGGGCCTCTCGGTGCTCGGGCGGATGTTCCCGGAGGTGCCGCGCCTGGCACTCACCGCGACCGCCGATCCGCGCACCGCGGAGGATATCCGCGCCCAGCTCGACCTCGGCGATGCGCCGGTGTTCCGCGCGAGCTTCGACCGGCCGAACATCGCGATCGAGGCGATGCCGCGGGAGCAGGAATCCCGCCAGCTGCTGTCCTTCGTGCGCGAGGTCGGCGGCACCGGCATCGTCTATTGCGCGACCCGGGCGCGGACCGAGACCTTCGCCGAGCGGCTGCGCGGGGAGGGGATCGACGCGCTCTCCTTCCATGCCGGCATGGAGGCGGAGGCGAAGCGGGAAGCGCATCGCCGCTTCGCCCGCGGCGAGCAGGTGGTGATGGCGGCGACCGTCGCCTTCGGCATGGGGATCGACCGGCCCGACGTGCGCTGGGTGGCGCACCTCAACATGCCGCGCAGCCCCGAGAGCTGGTACCAGGAGATCGGCCGCGCCGGCCGCGACGGGCTGCCGGCGCGCGCCCTGCTGCTCTATTCCGCGGCCGACATCGCGCTCGCCCGCCACCACATCGAGGACAGCGCCGCAGAGCCCGAGCAGAAGCGGATCGAGCGCCAGCGCCTGGATGCCATGGTCGCGATCGCGGAGACCGCGGAGTGCCGCACCCGACTGCTGCTGCGCTGCTTCGGGGAAGAAGCGCAGGAACGCTGCGGCCATTGCGACAATTGCGCCGCACCCCCAAAAGTCTTCGACGGCAGCGTGACGGCGCAGAAGCTGCTGTCGGCCATCCTCCGCACCGGGCAGCGCTTCGGCGCGAAGCACGTGATCGACGTGCTGCGCGGCCGCACGACCGACAAGGTGCTGCAATTCGGCCATGACCGGCTGCCGACCTTCGGCGTGGGCAAGGAAGTCGCGGAGGGCGACTGGCAGGGGATCATCCGCCAGATGGTGGCGCGCGGCCTGCTCGACCTCGAGGAGGTGGGCCAGCACGGCACCGTGCCGGTGATGACCGAAGCGGCCCGCCCGGTGTTGCGCGGGGAGGAGAAGCTGTTCCTCCGCGCCGCCACGGCGCCGGCGCCGCGCCGGGCGGAGACCGCATCGCCCACCCGCATTTCCGACGACCCGATGTTCGAGGCGCTGCGCGCCTGGCGACGGAGCGTCGCGCAGGCGCAGGGCGTGCCGGCCTATGTGGTCTTCATCGACCGCACGCTCGCCGACATCGCGGCGCGGCGCCCGGCGACCGAGGCGGCGCTGCTCGAGGTGCCGGGCGTCGGCCGCTCGCGCGTCGAGCGCTATGGTGCGGCGATCCTCGCGGTGCTGAACGGCGCGCCGCCGCCGGAGCCCACCGCCGGCGCGCCGGCCGCCGCGCCGCGGCCGCCGGGCGAAGGGCCGGACGAAGCGCTGCTCGAGGATGCGGAGCGCCAGGCGGCGGAAACGCTCGCCGCCGGCGGCGATGCGATGGAAGCGCTCCGCGCCTGGCGGCGGCGGATCGCGAGCGCGCTCGCGCTGCCGCCCTATGCGGTGCTGGCCGACAAGACGCTGGCGGCGCTCCTGGAGGCGCGACCGGCCGACGACGCGGCGCTGGAGGCGTTGCCGGGCATCGGGCCGTCCAAGCTTGCCCGCTACGGTGCATCGCTGCTGCGGCTGGTCACGGCGGTCGAAGGCCGCGCCTGACACGATGACGGACACCGCGCTCGCCGAGACCGCCCGACGTTACCGACGTTTCGCGGAAGAGGAGGCGCGCGGCCGATTGCCGCTCTATGAAGCGCTGGCGCTCGGCGTCGCCGCGGATGCCGACATCCTCCGCTTCCTGCTGACCCTGCCGGAGGCGAAGCGGCAGCCAAACCTGCTGCTGGCGGCGGTGCGGCACCTGTTCGGACTGGCCTCCGGCTACGACGCCTTCCGCCGGACCGTGCTGGAGCATCCCGATACGATCCGCGCACTGATGCTGGCGCGCGCGACCCAGACCAACGAGCCGGCGCGCTGCGCCGTGCTGCTGCCGGCGCTCGCGCGGCTGCCGCAGCCCCTGGCGCTGATCGAGGTCGGCGCTTCGGCCGGGCTCTGCCTGCTGCCGGACCGCTACGGCTACGATTACGGGCGGGCGGTGCTGCCGGCACCCGACGGCGCGCCGGTCTTCCCCTGTGCCGCCGGTGGCGGCGTGCCGCTGCCCAGCGCTCCGCCGCGGATCGCCTGGCGCGCCGGGCTCGACGTCAACCCGCTCGACGTCACCGATCCGGAGGAGCGGGCCTGGCTGGAGACGCTGGTCTGGCCCGAGCAGTCCGATCGTCTGGCGCGGCTCCGCGCCGCGATGGCGGTCGCCGCCGCGGCGCGGCCGCGGGTGGAGCGCGGCGACCTGCGGCACGACCTGGCGCGTCTGGCGGCGGAGGCGCCTCCCGGCGCGACGCTCGTCATCTTCCACACCGCGGTGCTGAGCTACCTGCCGGCCGCGGAGCGGGCGCGCTTCGCGGCGACGATCGGCGGCCTTTGCCACCACTGGATCGCGAACGAAGCGCCCTCGGTCTTCCCGGAGATCGCGGCCCGGGCCGGCACGACGCCGGTCGGGCGGTTCCTGCTCTCGCTGGACGGCACCCCGATCGCCTGGACCGACCCGCACGGCGCCGCCATCGACTGGATCGGGGCGCCGTAGGGGTGTTCAGGCCGGCGCCAGCCGGCCCTCCGCGAAGCGCAGCCGGTGCGGATGGAAGCGGGCCAGGCTCTCCCGATGCGCGATCGAGAGGATCGCTGTCTGCGGCAGGCGTTCGGTGAGCAAGCCGTGCAGCGCCGCTTCCGAGGCCGGGTCGAGGCTTGCGGTCGCTTCGTCGAGGAACAGGAAGTCCGGTCTGATCAGCAACGCGCGGGCCAGCGCCAGGCGCTGCTGTTCCCCGCCCGAAAGCCGCTTGGCCCAGTTCGCCTCCTCGTCGAGGTTCGGGAGGAGGGATGCGAGACCCGCATCGGTCAGCGCCGCGGCGACCTCCGCTTCGGGGAAGCGGGCGGCATCCTCGGGATAGCAGACGGCGCGGCGGAGGCTGCCGAGCGGGATGTAGGCGCGCTGCGGCAGGAACAGCAGGCGCTTGCCGGGCGGCAGCGCCAGCCGGCCTTCCGCGAAGGGCCAGATGCCGGCGATGGCGCGGAACAGCGTCGACTTGCCCGAGCCCGACGGGCCCTGGACCAGCACGCGGTCACCGGGCGCCAGCGTCAGCGACGCGTCGCGGGCGAGCAGCCGCCCGTCCGGCAGCGCGAGGGTGCCGGCGTCGAGCGCGAGCGCGCCGTCCGTCGCATCGGTGCGGGCAAGGCCGCCGGCATTGGCCGCGGCCCGGTCGATCGCGGCGCGGAAGCCGGTGAGCCGGTCGACCGTCGCCCGCCATTCGGTGAGCTCGGAGTATTTGTCGACGAACCAGGACAGGGCGCCCTGCACGCTGCCGAAGGCCGACGAGGTCTGGATCAGGCCGCCGAGCGGAATGCGCCCGGCGAAATAGGCCGGCGCCGCCACGACGAGGGGGAAGATGATCGCGACCTGGTTGTAGCCGGCGGTGAAGAAGGTGAGGCGCTTGGTGGCCGTCATGATCGACCACCAGTTCTCGACGAGTGCGCGGAAGCGTTGCGACAGGGCGCGGTGCTCGTCCGCTTCGCCGGCATGGAGCGCGACGCCCTCGGCATTCTCGCGCAGCCGCACGAGCGCGAAGCGGAGATCGGCCTCCACCCGCTGCTGCAGGAAGTTCAGGCGTATCAACGGCCGCCCGATCAGGTGCGCAAGCCCGGTGCCGAGCAGCGAATAGAGCAGCGCCACCCAGACCATGTAGCCGGGGATCGAGACGCCGAGGATGGTCATCGGTCCCGACAGGGTCCAGAGCACCACGACGAAGCTCGCGAGCGTCACGACGGCGTTCATCAGGCCGAGGCCGAGGATGAGGGTTTCGTCGACGAAGAGGCGGGCGTCGTCGGCGATGCGCTGGTCCGGGTTGTCGGTGCCGGCCTCGGTCAAGGCCATGCGGTAATGGGTGCGGTCGTGCAGCCAGTCGGCGATCAGGTTCTCCGTGATCCAGCGCCGCCAGCGGATCTGCAGCGCCTGGCGGAGATAGAGCGCATAGACCGCGATCAGGATATAGGCGCCGGCGACCCAGGCGAAGCCGGGCAACAGGCCCCCGGCCTGCGGGTCCTCGTACCAGCGGAACAGCAGGGCGGTGAAGGCCTCGGAATCCTTCCGCTCCAGCGCGTTGTAGAGGGCGTTCTGCCAATAGGTGAGCAGCACCGTGAGGCCGACGAGCGAGAGGTTCAGGGCCACGACGGCGGCCAGCAGCAGCCGTGCCTTCCAGCGTTCATCGCTTCGCCAATACGGGCCGGCGATCTTCCAGACGTCTCGGAGGAAGGGCAGCAGGCGACGGGTCATTCGCGGCAATCCGTGGTCGGGAAAGGGAACCGGCAGCCGTGGCTTAGCCCGGCGGGCGCGGGAGCGACAGGCGGATGACGCCGCGGACCTCCTCGGCAGGAACGGGCTTGCCCTTGCGCAGGATGGCGATGCGCCCTTCGGCCTGGAGCGCCAGCGCCGCCTGGCGGACGGCGCCGAGCAATGGGCGCCAGGCTTCCGGCGCCAGGCCGCGGGCGACTTCGCTCGGGCAGATGCTGCCGGCACCGGCGGCGGCGACGCGGGCGAGGATGTCGGCGGCGATCGCCGCGGGGGAGGGTGGGGCACTCATGGCGGCCGCACTCTGCGCCCGGAGCCCGGCGCTGTCGCTGACGAAGCGGCCTTGACGAGGGACGCCCAGCGCGGCTTGGGTTCGCCGCGCGGGATGGGTGGCCGAGTGGTTGAAGGCAGCGGTCTTGAAAACCGCCGTAGGGGCAACCCTACCGTGGGTTCGAATCCCACCCCATCCGCCAGTGCGCGGCTTGCCGCGCACTGGCGACGCTCATCACGGACTCGTTGTTTCGCGCACCTCGCGCAGGGCCCGGCTGAAGAGGTGGTTGAAGATGCGATCGCGATCTTCCGCGTTGGTCATGATGATGCTTTGAAGGCTGCTGTCGCGCTGATATTGCTTGATCGTCTTCCGGATGCTGGCAACCGCACCCTCGCCGATCTCCATACCGAGCGCCGCAATCAGAGGCAGACGCTCAGGGCCGACCGGGATCCGTCGCCTTGTCATCATGCCAGACCCACCAATCGTATGGCGGGGTCTGAGGATAGCCCTTCGGCGAATCCTCCCACCCCATCCGGGCCTGCAGCCGCCGGATGTCCGGTTGCGGGGCGCGGGAGACGAAGGCGAGGCTGGTGTCGCGGGCGTTCAGGTGGGCGGGATGCGCGACCTGATCGGCCACCATGGAGCAGCCGATGCAGGCATGCTCCGGCCAGCGGGAGACGCCGGGCTCGAAGAAGGCGCGGTACAGGACCAATTGCCGGCGGCCCTGGAACAGGTCGAGCAGGCTCGCTTGGCCGCCGGGTCCTTCGAACACGTACTCCTTCTCGACGGCCAGCCACGGCATCCGCCGGCGTTCGGCGGCCAGGGCATCGCGGGCGCGCGTCAGGGCCTTCTCCTTCACGCGCAACTGCTCGCGCGCCGCCTGCCACGCCTGCGGCGAGACGATCGGCGGTGTCCGCATGGCGTCCGGGATGTTCGTCATCGTTCTTCTCCTTGGCAGCGCGCCGATGCCCGCTTCTCCCGACACGACGCTGTTCGACCGGCAGACGGGTAAGCCCTGGAGACCGGATGGCGGGAGTGACAAGTGTGGCGGGATTTCCGTCGTATCCACCCATCGCCCTTCAGCCCTCGACCAGCGCCGCGACCAGTGTCGTCGAGAGCCATGCCTGGTACAGGTCCGGCGTCCATGCGCCCTCGATGACGAGCATGCGGTAGACATCGCGGCTGGTGTACATCCACAGGATCCGCCGCGCCTCGTCGAACCCGATGCCTTTCTTCGACCGCCCGGCCTGGAATAGGCGGCGGAGCCGGTCCTCCTGCATCGCGTAGCGGATCTGCTCGAACTCCTCCTCGATGGTGCGCAGCGCCGGCGAGAAGCCCGAGACATTGCGCAGCAGGCCGAGATCGCCGCTCTCGCTCTCGTAGATCGCCCTGGCGACATGCGCGGTCAGGATGATCGCCTCGACCGGGTCGTCGATGCCGTCGAGGATCTGCCGGGCGGACTGGAATCGCTCGCCGAAGAGGGATTGCGTCATCAGGCCGCGGAGGATGCCCTCCTTCGACTTGAAGACGGCATAGACGGTTGAGCCGGCGACGCCGGAGCCGGTCGCGATCTCCGCGATGGTGACCGCATCGATGCCGCGCTGGCTGAACAGCTCCTTGGCGGCTGCGAGGATGCGCGTGCGCGTCTCGTCGGCCGCCTCCGTGCGCAGCGACGACGCATAGGCGCGCCGTTTCGGCTTTGACTCATTCATTATAGTAAACTATATTCATTCCGTCGCCCTTGGCAAAGCCCGATCGGCGAGCGCGGGCGCGGGGGAAGAACCATGGAAACGGTCGTCGATCATGCGCAAGCCGGCGGCTGGTTCGCGCCGGCCGCCTATGCGGCACTCCTTGCCACCGTCGTATCCGGCGCCGCCCTGCTCCTGCTGCATGCGCTCAGCCCGGAATTCGCGCCGTCCTGGCGCATGGTCAGCGAATACGCCAACGGTCGGCACCAATGGCTGCTGACGATCGTCTTCGCGGCCTGGGCGGCAAGCTCCTTCGCGCTGGTCTTCGCCCTGTGGCCGCTTCGGGGAACGAGTTTGGGCAGCATCGGACTCGTCATCCTGCTCCTCGCCGGTGTCGGGCAGATGATGGGCGCGCTCTTCGACATCAATCACACGCTGCATGGCCCGGCGGCGATGATCGGCATCCCGTCGCTCTGCATCGCGGCGGTGCTGATCACGCTCGCTTTGGCGCGGCGACCGGACATCGCCGCGCCGCCCGCATGGAGCGCGCACCTGCCGTGGATCGCCTTCCTGCTGATGATCGGGACCTTGATGCTCTTCTTCTCGTCGCTGAAGGCGGCGGGGGTGGACATGTCCGGCCAGTCGCGGCCGCTCGAGGCGCTGCCGGCGGGCGTGAGCGGCTACGTCGGCTGGGCCAATCGGCTTCTCTTCACAGCGGCCTATCTGTGGGCGGCCCTGACATCGATCGCCGTCATCCGGACGGGCACGGCGGCAAGCTGATGGGAGCGTGCGGCGAAGGCCGATCAGCTCTGCCGGGCCGCGCGCAGGGCCGGCCCCCGCGGCGGCCGCGCGAGCAGCAGGAGCAGGAGGACGAGGGCGAGATTGACCGTCCCGGCCGCGGCGCCGATCGCGAAGGCGCCGACGTAGCTGCCCGTGCGGTCGAATGTGACCGCGCCCTGGTAGCCGCCGAAGGCGTGCCCGAGCCAGGCGAAAGCCAGGATGATGACCATCAGCGCGCCCCGCCTCCGCGCCGGCGTCAGCGCCCGCGCGGCGACGAGGATGCTCGTCATGACCCCCGCATAGGCGAAGCCGTAGACCACGCCGAAGGCCAGGAAGCCCTGCAGCGACGCGAATTGCGTAAAGGCCAGCACGCCGATCGTCTGCAGGATCGAGGCGACAGCCCAGGACTGGACCGCACCGATCGTGTCGCAAAGCTTGCCATAGGCGATGCGGCCCAGGATGGCGGCGAGCAGCATGGCGAACATGACGCCGCCGGCATCGGTCGCCGGAATGCAGAAGCCCTGGATCAGCGGCATCAGATGCATCAGCGGCACGGCCATGCAGGCGCAGCAGAAGAACACTGCCGCGCTCAGGACCGGAACCGCCACCGCCGGTGCGACCGGTGCGACCGGTGCGACCGGCGCGACCGGCGCGATCGGGGCCGCCGGGGCCGCGCCGCCCGCGATGCCCGATGCGGGCGCGTCGCGCATGCAGGCCGCCAGCGGGAGCAGCACCGTCAGCGTGGCGGCGCCGAGCGCCATCATGGCGCCGCGCCAGCCCAGGCCTTCGATGAGCCAGGCGGACAGGAAGGGCACGCTGCCCTGGCCGACCGCCTGCCCGGCCGCGGCGATGCCGATCGCGAGGCCGGCCATGCCGGGGAACCAGTTGCCGACGGTGGCGAAGATCGGCGCGAACAGCGCCCCTCCGCCCAGCGCACCCGCGATGAAGAAGATCGCATAGACCTGCCAGAGCGCGCTCGCCTGGGAGGTGAGGAGAAGGCAGGCGCCCATCGCCGTCACGGCGATCAGGCAGATGGCCCGGATGCCGATGCGATCCGAGGCGAAGCCCATGACGACGCTGCCGACGGCCAGGCCGAACAGCCCGAAGCTGTTGATCGCCGCGACCTCGGAGCGTCCCCAGCCCTCGGCCGCCTCCATCGGGATGAAGAAGGCCGTGAGGCCATTGACGAGGGTGCCCATCACGATGGCGAGCATGAGGGCGGCGGCGCCGACGACGACCCAACGGCGATGCTGCCCCATGCCGAATGCTCCCGGACCGCGGCCCCCAGGCCCCGGATGCCGCAAGCTTAGGCCGCCGCAGCCGGAGCCTGCGTGCGGCAGCTCACGCGTCGCGATCGCGGCGAGGGGGCCCGGCAGCGCCGGCGTCCATCAGACGCGATGGTCGGCGGCGCTCCAGCGGAACCGGCATTGCGGCAGCCCGTCCTGCGCATCCTCCGCCCAGAAGGCGCGTCCGCCGAAGCTCACCTCCACATCCGGCTTCAGGCTCGCCTCCGCGATCCGCGATGCCAGCGCCTCGGCGCCGGCGCGGACGCCGTCGCGGTCGACCGCATCGCTCGATGCGATGTCGACGCGATCATAGGCCGTGCGTGAGACGAGCCGGAGCAGCTCCTCGATCGATTTCGGGAATTCGAGGTCGACGCGCCATCCGGCATTGATGTGCAGCTCGGCGGTCGCGATGGCGCCCAGGAGATGCGTCTCGCCGGGGGCCGTCGCCGCGAGCACGCGGCTGTCCGAGCCCCGCTGAACGCAATCCCTGCTGGCCCTGTCGTGCACCGCCTGGTTGAGCCGGTTGAGCGCCAGCATCAGCGCGAGATCGTCGATGTCGTCCCGCATCCAGGCATCGCCGAGCGTGCGGGCCGCGGGTTCGATGAGGTCGTCGAGCAACAGGGCGAGCGGCGCGCGCGCATGCTTCCGGTTCAGTTCCGCCGCCAGGCCGCCGGCATCGTCGTCGAGCGCCAATCGGGCCAGACGCTCCGCGGGCGCGACCCGCTCCGTGACCGCAGGGCCGGGCGCGATCGCATCCTCGGGCGCCGCCTGCTGCCCGCGGCGCAGCCACTGCATGTCCCAGCCCGCGAACAGCCGGGCCGGGCCGACGCGCATGGACAGGACGCGGATGTCGCGGTGGCGCGGATCCCTCCGGATCGAGTTCCAGACCGGTTCCAGCGTTTCGGGCGGGCCTTCGATGCATTGGAAGAAGCGGCCATCTTCGTAGAACAAGGTGCCGGTCAGCCCCGCCGATCGGTTGCGCTGCTGCGCCGCGCGGGTCAGCGCCTCGATCTCCTGCCGGCTCGGCGTGCCGTTCGCCCGGCTGCGATAGGTGATGGAGCCGATCCGGCCACCATCCTCGGATCCGGTGTCAGCCGACGATGTCCCGGGAAGCGTGGGCATGCCTCGATACTTTCTGCCGTGCGAAACGCAGGTCTCAGCAAGCAATCGGTCGGGCTATCCAGGCGCCGACCCTATCCGACGGCCTCGACCAAGGTCAAAGGGATCATGATCCGGGCAGCGCGGCGCATCCCGGCGCCGTGCTTCGGCGGCCGCCGTCAGACGCGATGGTCGGCGGCGCTCGACCTGACCCTGCACGATGCCGACACGGCATGCGAATCATCCGCCCAGAAGGCGCGTCCGCCGAAGCTCACCTCGATGTCGGGGTTCGGGCTCGCCGCCGCGATCCGCCGTGCGAGCCCCTCCGCGCCGGCACGGACGCCGTCGCGCTCGATCGCGTCGCTCGATGCGATGTCGACCCGGTCGTAGGGCACCCTGGACACCAGCCGCAGCAGCGCGTCCGTCGACCTCGGGAATTCGAGGTCGACCAGCCATCCCGCGTTGACGTGCAACTCCGCCGCCGCGATGGCGCCCAGCAGATGCACCTCTCCCGGGAAGGTTACCGCCAGCAGGCGCCGGCCCGGGCCGGGGGCGACCTCGGCCTGCCGCGCCCGTTCGTGCACCACGCGATGGAGCCGCTCGAGCGTCAGCGTCAGCGCGACCTCGTCGATGTCGTCCCGCATCCAGGCATCGCCGAGCGCGCGGGCCACCGGCTCCATGACATCGTCGAGCAGCACCGCGAGCGGCGTGCGCGGATGCGTCCGGTCCAGCTCGATCGCGAGGTCGAAGGCATCGTCGGCGAGGAGGGCGCGCGCCAGGCGGTCCGACGGCGCGATCGGATCGAGGAACTGGAGGCCCGGGGTGATCGTTCCCTCGGGCCCCGGCCGCTGCCCGCGGCGCAGCCAGCGCATGTCCCAGCCGGTGAAGAGCCGGGCCGGGCCGATCTGCATCGACAGGACCTGGATGTCGCGGTGCCGCCTGTCCTTCCGGATCGAGTCCCAGACCGGCTCCAGCGTTTCGGGCGGGCCTTCGATGCACTGGAAGAAGCGGCCATCCTCGTAGAGCAAGGTGCCGGTCAGCCCTGCCGCCCGATTGCGCCGCTGCGCCGAGCGGGTCAGCGCATCGAGCTCCTGCCAGCTCGGCAGGCCGTTCGCGCGGCTGCGATAGGTGATGGTGCCGATGCGTCCTTCGGAATGCAGTCCAGCATCGGCCGGCCGTGTCTCGACGAGCGTTTCCATGCCTCGATACTTTCCGCCGGGAGCAATGCTCAGCAAGCGATCGAAAGGCGTTACTTGCCGGTGACGCTATCCGACGGCCTCGGCCGATGTCAAACGAGCTCCGCCGCGGACAGGGCCGTCGCTGCCTCCGCCGGGGCGTGCAGTGGCGTCAGATGCGGCACAGCCGGCACTGGGTGCGAGGCGTCCGGCAGGCAGAGCAGGTTCGGGTTGCCCGGGATCGCATGCAGGAACAGCCGGTAGCCGAGCTCGGCGAAGAAGGCGACGATCGCGTCCTTGTCGGTGTGGAACTCCACGTAGCAGACCGGCCGCAGGCTGCGGATCAGGCCGGCTGCCCCGGACAGCACCGCCATCTCCATGCCCTCGACGTCGATCTTGATGAGGTCGCAGGCGCCGATATTGGCGTCGTCCAGGCGGATCGCCGGCACCGCCTCCGCGGCCTCCTCCAGGACGGCCACCTCCTGGCTGCCCTGCCAGCCGTCGCGCAGGCTGACGGCGCCGATGTTGTTGTGCGACTGGTAGGAGATCGGCGGGACCTGGATCTCGCCGCTGCGGTCGCCGACCGCGACGTTCAGCGCATGCACGTTGCGCACCCAGTTGAGCGCGAGCGAACCCACCAGGCTCTGCCACACCAGCCGCTGCGGCTCGAACGCGAAGACCTTCCCCGCCGGTCCCACGAAGCGGGAGAAGGCCAGGGTGTGGAAGCCGAAATTCGCGCCCACGTCGAAGACCGTGGCGCCCGGCCGGATCAGCGCCGCCATCGCCTCGACCTCCGCCGGGCACCAGTGTCCCGTCGCCTTGATGGTGGGCCCGATATACATGTCGTGCCGGTTGACGATCATCAGCCCATAGGCGGAGCGCACCACCTCGTTCGGGTTGGCGTCCGCCTCGGCCGGCGCGCCCTCGAACCGCCGCGCCAGCGCGCGGCGGCGCGCGAGGAAGGCGCTTTCCGAAGACTTGTCCACCGTCACGGCCCAGATGACCGCCGCCTCGCCATGCCGGGTGTCGCAGCTCCGTGCGAAGGGAGAGGCGAGGATCCGCGCGCCGCCGGGCCGCCGCTGGAAGGCCAGGCTGAGCGCGATCTGGTCCAGGAACCAGACGGAGCCGGTGCCGAGGAGGTTGGCCGCGATCGTCGCCGCGACCGCACCGAGCCAGGCGCGCGCCGCCGGCGTCGGCAGCAGCAGCACCGCGCCGGCGATGACCTGTTCCCAGGCGGGGCTCTCTTCGGGCTGGCTGCAGACGGAGACGTCGGCGGCGGCGCCGTCGAAGCCCGGAAACTGCGACAGCGGCCGGTTGAAGAGCACGTCGGCGTCGACCGCCATCACCGGGACGTCGTTGGCGCACAGCACCTGCCAGGCGCGGATGAAGCGGGCGCAGGCGTAGTAGACGTTGCGCGGCGCTGCCGGCGCGCCGCCTTCGGGCTCGATCGTCAGCGCGACCGCGACGACGGAAAGCTTCGGCAGCAGGCCGGCGATCACCCGGCCCGTCGCGGCGCCGCCGCCGAAGACATGGACGTGCAGCGTCACCGGCTCGCCCTGCGCCTCCAGCGAATAGGCGAGGGTCGGCACATGCTCCGCCAAATAGCGCTCGTCGCAGCCGACGAAGACGATCGGCCGCGTCTGGTCGGCGCTGCGCAGCCCGCCATCGACCGCGGGCAGCGCGCCCAGGAACGCCGCATCCGTGGCGCGGCCGTCGAGCGGGCGCAGGTCCATCTCGGGCTCGCCGGTGCCGCCCTGGTGCAGCTGCGCGAACAGGCTCGTGAGCCTGACGAGGTTGGGGCCGAACTCTTCGCCGAGCGCGCGGGCGCGCGCCGCGGGCAGCGCCGCGCGATCCCAGTCGCCGACGAGCCCGTGCATGACCGCGAGCGCGCCGAAGGCGGCACCATTGGCGGGATCCAGCTCGGCCGCCCGGCGAAAGGCGTCCGCGGCCGCCGCGAACCGCCCCTCCTTCATGAAATGGCGGCCGGCGAGGAGGTGCAGGCCCGGATGCGGCGGGTGATCGGCCAGGGCGGCGTCGAACACCGCCCCCGCGGCATCGGCATCGTTCATCAGCATGAACACGAGGGCGCGCAGCATCGCCGCGTGGGCCGCGTCGCCGCCGGCGGCGATCGCCCGCGTCAGCGCCGCCAGGGCGCCCGCGAGGTCGTTGCCTTGGAGTGCCTCCAGCGCGGGCACGAAAGGCGCCGCACGCCGCGGGTCGCGCGGCAGGACATCCAGCCCCCGCAGCTCCGCGAAGAAGGAGAGGTAGACAGGATGCAGGCGTGCCAGGCGGGAAAGGTCGGACATTTTTTGGCCCCTCGGGAACGCGGGGGGCGCCGGTCCCGGCCGCGTCGCAACGCCGGGACCCTACGGGGACTGGCCTGAGAAGAAGGTTAACCAGCCTCTTCGATCGCATCGACCCGATCGGGGTAGAAGGCGAGGTGGTCCTTGATCGCCGCGACCGCCGCATGCGGCGCTTCGTAGCTCCAGGCGGCCTCCGCCGACCGCGCGCCGCCTGCGGGGATGCCGAAATACGACGCCTCGCCCTTGTAGGGGCACCAGGTCGCGGCGGCGGAGCGGGCGAGGGCGGCCATGTCGGCATCCTTGCGCGGGATGTAGTGCACCGGCGGGTAGCGCGCCTCGCGCAGCGTCAGCGCCTCCGTCGTATCGGCGATCACCCGGCCGGCGAGCGTCACGACGACGCGCTTCGGGTTGCGCGCGATGGTGATCGGATGATCGGGGCCGGGTTGCTTGACGATGCGGTCCGCCATCGCCGTCTCCTTTCCGTCGTTGGACAGGAGGTGGGCGCGCTTTCCGCGGGCGCCAGGGCTCAGCGCCGCGGTGCTTCCCAGACCAGCGCCTCGGTCCAGCCGAGTTCCGCGAATTCGGGGGCGCGGATCGGCGCCTTGCCGGCCGGGAAGAACTCGTCGAGCTGCGGCGGCGCGACGCCGGTGCCGCTCAGCATGGCATGCGCCTGGCCGCGGTGATGCACCTGGTGCTGGAAGAGGTGCAGCAGCAGACGGTCCATCCGCTCCTGCTGCACCCGCGCGCCGCGATGGATCGACACGATCGCGGCGAGCCCCGCCGCGTCGAGTGCCGCCGTCACCGCGATCAGCCGCCGGTCGACCGCGCCTTGAGCCTCGCGCAGCGCGGCCACGCTGCCGCAGGGCTCGGGGTCCGCCCAGGCGGCGGGGCCGAGCGTTCCCCCCTCCATCGCGTCCACGCAGAAATGGTCGGTCACCAGGATGTGGTTGAGCGTCGCCTTCAGGCTCGGGAAGAAGCCGGTGCGCGGCGCCGCGAACTCGGCCGCCGTCAGCCCGAGGCAGGCGGTCAGCAGGCGATGGTTTGCCCAGGCATTGTTGCAGGCCTGCGCGCGGTAGGGTCCGGCGGCATCCATCGCATCATTCCTCCATCGCGCCATGCGCGGCTGATGGGGAGGATATCCTGGCTTCGGCATCGGAGGGACGGGCGCGGTCGGCAGGGGAACGGACGGCGTTCAGGCGCGCCGGCCAATGCGCTCTGGTCGTTTCCATCGGAACATGGCTTTCATGCGCCATGGCGCCGGATGGCAGGCAAGCGACGGCCTGGCCGCGGGGCGGTGGCGAGATCGCCGCCCTGGTCCGCAGCCATGACTGGGGGGCGACCCCGCTCGGCCCGATCGCGGCCTGGCCGGACCGGCTGAGGGCAGCCGTCGAGCTCATGCTGGACAGCCCGCTGCCGGCAGCCCTGCTCTGCGGGCCGCAGCGCATCTTCCTCTACAACGAGGCGGCCTCCCGCCTCTGCGGCCATCACCCGGAGCCGTTCGGCCGGCCGCTCGCGGACGCCTTGCCGGAGGGCTATCCCGGCCTGGCGCCGCTCTACGACCGGGTCTTCGCCGGCGAGCCGGCCCAGGCGGTGATCCAGGTGCGGGCCACGTCCGAGGGTGCCGGCCCCGAGCTCTACCACGCCCACCTGACCCCGATCCGCGGGGAGGATGGCGAGGTCGCCCATGCCCATATGGCCTGGTTCGGCCTCCGCCCCGGCCTGGCGCCGGGCCAGGACCGCCAGGCCTTCCTGCTGGCGCTGAGCGATGCCATCCGCGGCCTGGCCGACCCGCTCGACATCCAGGACGTCGCCTCCCGGCTGCTCGGCGAGCGGCTCGGCGTCGACCGTGCCGTCTACAAGGAGGTCGAGGAGGAGGACGGCATGGCCTGCTTCGTCGTCAGCCGGCATTTCACCCGCGCCGGCGTCGCCGGCATCCCGGGGCGCCATGACGTCGCGGGTTTCGGCGCGGCGCTCGCGGCCAACAGCCAGGCCGGGCGCACCACGGCGATCCAGGACATCGAGCGCGACCCGAGGCTCGCCGAGGCCGAACGCGGCGCCTATCGCCGCTTCGGCATCCGCTCCTACGTCGCGGTGCCGCTGGTCAAGGACCGGCGCTTCGTGGCGCTCCTCGCGGTCCATGAAGGCGAGCCCTGCGCCTGGCGGCCCGACGACGTGGCCCTGATCGAGGAGGTGGCGGAGCGCACCTGGGCCGCGGTCGAGCGGGCGCGGGCGGAGGCGGCGCTGCGGCAGAGCGAGCGCCGCCTGCAGACCCTCGTCGAAGGCGTGCCGCAACTCGTCTGGCGGGCCGCCGATTCCGGGCGCTGGACCTGGGCGAGCCCGCAATGGACCCGCTTCACCGGCCAATCGGCGGAAGCGAGCCTCGGCCTCGGCTGGCTGGAGCCGGTGCATCCGGATGACTGGATGGCCACCCTGCAGCTCTGGGCCGAAGCCCCCGCCCGCGGCGGCTTCGAGGCCGATTACCGCATCCGCAATCGCGACGAGGGCCGCTACCGCTGGTTCCAGACCCGGGCGACGCCGGTCCGCGACGAAGCCGGCGGCATCATCGAATGGCTCGGCACCTCGACCGACGTCGACGACCTCCGCCGGCTGCAGGATCGCCAGCAGGTGCTGGTGGCGGAGCTTCAGCATCGCACCCGCAACCTGTTGGGCGTGACCCGCGCGATGGCGGAGGCGACGATGCGCCGCAGCGCCAGCATCGCCGAATTCAGGCCGCGCTTCCGCGACCGCCTGGCGGCGCTGTCCCGCGTGCAGGGCCTGCTCTCGCGCCTGGCGGAGGGCGACCGCATCTCCTTCGATGCCCTGATCCGCGACCAGCTCTCGGCGCTCGGCTGGCAGCCGGACGATGCCGGCCGCGTCGTGCTGGCAGGGCCGGACGGCGTGGGCCTCCGCAGCCGCACGGTGCAGACCCTGGCCATGGCCCTGCACGAGCTGGCGACCAATGCCCTGAAATACGGCGCGCTGCGCCAGCCGGCCGGCCGGCTTCGGGTGGCGTGGCGGCTGGAGGCCACGGAGCCGGGTGAGGAGACCTGGCTGCATGTCGATTGGACGGAAACCGGCGTCGTCATGCCGCCCGCCGATGCGCGCCCGCGCGGCGGCGGGCAGGGGCGGGAGCTGATCGAGCGCGCGCTGCCCTACCAGCTCGGCGCCCGCACCCGTTTCCTCCTGGGCGCCGACGGGGTGCGCTGCTCGATCGCGCTGCCGGTGCCGGCCGCCTGAGCGGCATCCGATGACCGCAGGGCCGAATGGCCCGGAGGTCTGAATCGGATGCCCGACTTGGAAGGGCATCCGATGACCGCAGGGCCGAATGGCCCGGAGGTCTGAATCGGATGCCCGACTTCAAAGCCCCCCGGCGTGTCCCGGATGTCACGGCAGGCTATTCTTCGTCTTGCCGGCGGTGGATTCGAAACCGCTGTGGGCGTAAGGCGTTGCGCCGCCGTCCTACTGCCGATCGGGAACACGAATGACGCCGTCCTGCCGCTCCGCCGCCATCGCCCTGGCCTTGGCCCTGGCCCCCGTCGTCGCGCAGGCGCAGATCGTGCCGATCGTGCCGCCGACGCCGACGCCGCCGCCGCCCGACCTCCGCGCCACGCTCTCGCTCTCGATCGAGAACGACGTCTTCACCGGCACCGACCGCTACTACAGCAACGGCCTGCAGCTCTCCTGGACCTCGGCTTCGGCCGACCTGCCGTCGCCGCTCGCCTGGATCAACCGCCAGCTCGATCCGGTGCTGGGTTCGGGCCAGCTCCGCTGGGGCGCCTCCTTCGGGCAGTCGATCTACACGCCGGAGGATACCGAGCGCCGCAACCCCGATCCGCGCGACCGGCCCTATGCCGGCTTCCTCTACGGCACCGTCTCGCTCGCGCGCGACGCCGGCACCAGCTTCACCCTGTTCGAGCTGCAGGCGGGCGTCGTCGGGCCGAGCGCCCTCGGCGAGCAGGTGCAGAACAATTTCCACGACCTGATCGCCGACAACCGCTCCCGCGGCTGGGACTACCAGCTGAAGGACGAGTTCGTGTTCGGCGCGGTGCTGAGCCGCACCTGGCGGGTGCCGCTGGTGCAGTTCCTCGGCCTCGAGACCGAGCTGCTGCCGAGCGCCACGCTCGCCGCCGGCACGATCACGAGCCTCGCTTCCGCCGGCGCGGTGCTGCGCATCGGGCAGGGGCTGGAAGCCGATTACGGCCCCGCCCGCATCCGTCCGGCGCTCGCGGGATCGAGCTTCTTCCAGCCGCGGACGCGGGATCTCGGCTGGTACGTCTTCGCCGGCGTCGAAGGCCGCGCGATCGCCAACGACATCTTCCTCGACGGCAACACCTGGCGGGACAGCCGGCGGGTCGACCATCGGCCGCTGGTCGGCGACCTGCAGGTCGGCGCCGCGGTCATGCTCGGCGGCGTGCGGCTCGCCTATACCCAGGTCTGGCGCTCGGAGGAATTCTACGGCCAGCGCGGCGGCGCCCAGCAATTCGGCTCGGTCAGCGTCACCTTCCGGTTCTGAGCCATGCCGCAGCGGATCCTCGGCCTGATCGGCGGCATGAGCTTCGAGAGCTCGGCCGAATACTACCGGCTGATCAACGAGGGCGTCCGTGCCCGGCTGGGCGGCGTGCATTCCGCGCGCCTCCTGCTCTGGTCCTTCGATTTCGCCGAGATCGAGGCGCTGCAGAAGGCCGGCGACTGGCAGGCCGCGACGGCGCTGATGGTCGATGCCGCGCGGCGCCTCGAAGCCGGCGGCGCCGAGGGGCTGCTGATCTGCACCAACACCATGCACCTGATGGCGGACGCGGTGCAGGCGGCGGTCGGCATCCCGCTGCTGCACATCGCCGACCCGACCGCGACCCGCATCCACGCCGCCGGCATGAAGCGCGTCGGCCTGCTCGGCACCGCCTTCACCATGGAGCAGGACTTCTATCGCGGCCGGCTGGCGGCACGGCACGGGCTCGATGTGCTGGTGCCCGAGGCCGAAGACCGCGCCCTGGTGCATCGCGTGATCTATGAGGAGCTGGTGCAGGGCCGCATGTTGCCGGACTCCCGCGACGCCTATCGCGCGGTGCTCGCGCGCCTGGTCGCGCGCGGCGCCGAGGCGGTGATCCTCGGCTGCACCGAGATCATGCTGCTGGTCCGGCCGGAGGACAGCGCCGTGCCGCTGTTCGACACGACGGCGATCCATGCGGAGGCCGCCGTGGACTTCGCCCTCGGGCCTACCGCGTGATGCCCGCCATGCCTTCGAGCACCGTGCAGACCGATGCCGTGTCCTGCGGGCCGAGGCCCTGCGCGGCGGCGGCCGCGTAGATCGGCTGCGTCGCGCTGAACAACGGCGTCGGGCAGCCGAGCTCCGTCGCATACTGGCCGATCACCGCCATGTCCTTGGCCCAGATGGAAACCTTCATCGTCGCCGGCGCGTAGACCGCGTCCGCCATCATCGGCGCCCGCAGCTCGAACACCCGCGAGCCCGCGGCGCCGGAACAGACCAGCTCGACCAGCTGATGCGGGTCGAGGCCGGCCTTCATGCCGAGGACCATCGCCTCGGCCGAGGCGACGTTGTTGATCGCGACCAGCAGGTTGGCGACGTACTTCATCCGGCTGCCATTGCCATAGGCGCCGAGGTCGTGGACGGCGCGGCCGAGATCGAGCAGCAGCGGCCGCACCGCAGCGATCGCGGCGCTGTCGCCGCTGGCGTAGAAGACCAGGTCGCGCAGCACCGCCTGCGAGCCGGTGCCGCTGATCGGGCAATCCAGCGCGACGTGGCCGCCGGCGGCGAGGACCCGCTCCGCCTCCAGCTTGTCCGCGAGTGCCAGGGTGCTGGTCTCGACCACAACGCGCCGCGCCAGGCCGGAAGCGGCGATCCCGGCCGCGGTCGCGGCCAGGGCGGCGGCGCTCGGCAGGCTGGTGATCAGGACCTCCGCCTCCCGCGCCACGGCGACGGCGTCGGCGGCGATCGTGACGCCGCCGGCGGCCAGCGCGTCGCGGCGGCCCGCATCGGTGTCGAACCCCAGCACGCGCCAGCCGGCAGCGTGCAGGTTGCGCGCCATGGCGCTGCCCATGATGCCGAGGCCGATCACGCCCACGCTGCGCTGCATCTTCCATCCTCCGTCGTCCGATGCGCCGAGTGTCGCGCGAATGGCCGCTTCTGGCGACGCATCACGCGGCCTGATCCGGGCCAGCAGAAGAGATGATGGGGAGCGTCGGACGGAGCGCTTAGGGTCGCCTGCGGGAGGGAACACGATGCGACGCAGGACCTTCGTGGCCGCATCCGCGGCACTCTGGGCAGAGGCCGCTCCGGCGCAGCAGCCGGACGCCCTGCCGGCCCGCGCGCTTCGCATCATCGTGCCCTTCGCGCCCGGCGGCTCCACGGACATCATCTCCCGCCTGATCGCCGGGCCCATGATGCAGCGGCTGGGCCAGCCCGTGGTGGTCGAGAACCGGCCAGGCGCCAACGGCCTCGTGGCGCTCGAGGCGGTGGCGCGGGCGCGGCCGGATGGCAGCACGGCGATGATCGGCAACGTGACGACGAACGGAACCGCGCCGCTGCTGGCCGCGCGGCGGCTCGCCTTCGCCTATCCGCAGGATTTCGCGGTCGTCGCGCGGATCGCCGACGTCCCCTCCGTGCTCGTCGCGACCACGGTGAACTTCGCGGCCGAAACCCTCGCCGACGCGATGGCGGCGGCGCGGCGCGCGCCGGGCCGGCTGAACTACATCACCACCGGCGTCGGCAGCTACGTGCACTTCGATACCGTCCTGCTGGCGCGCGCGGCGCAGGTGGAGATCGTGCATGTCCCGGTGAGCGCCGGGGCGGGTGCCTATTTCCAGGCGCTCGCGAATGGCGACGTGCATCTCGGCCTCATGAACGCCGCCTCGGCGATACCGCTGGTGCGGGAGGGCAGGTTGCGGGCGCTCGCGGTCACCGGCGACGCGAGGCTGCCCGAGCTGCCGTCCGTGCCGACCCTGGCGCAGGCCGGCTTTCCCGGCATCGGCACCTCGTCCTGGCACGTGATGCTGGTGCCCGGCGCCACGCCGCCCGCGACCGTGCGGGCGCTGCATGAAGCGGTGGCGGAGGCGGTGCGGTCGGACGTCGTGCAGGAGGCGTTCCGGCGGCAGTCCATCCAGACCACGCTCAGCGCATCGCCCGAAGCCGGCAGCACCTGGCTGCAGGCCGAGCTCGAGCGCTGGCGCGGCGTGATCGCGGAAACGCGGATCGAGGCGGATTAGACCAGAGCAGATCGCCGCAGGGCGGAATCGCCCGGAGGCGTCAAGCTGCTCGAAGAACGTAAGCTGCCGCTCGGCCGTCTACTCCGGCTCCACCCTCGCCAGGCGGATCGCCGTCGCCTGCTGTTCGATGTCGGTCCGCAGGAATGCGGCGAACGCCGCCGGCGAGCCGGGCGTGGTGGTCGCGCCGATGCGGCTCTGCGCCGCAATCGTCGCCGGGTCGGCCAGGATGCGGTTCACCGCCGCATTCATCCGCTCGACGATGGATGGGGGCAGGCCGGCAGGGCCGAGCAGGCCGTTCCACAGCGCTGCTTCGTAGCCGGGAATGGTCTCCGCCAGCGTCGGCAGCTCGGGCAGCAGCGGCGAGCGTTCCGCGCCGGTGGTGGCCAGGCCGCGCACCCTGCCGGGCCGGATCAGCGGCTCCAGCGTGAAGGCGGCGTCGAACATCAGATGGAGCTGCCCGGCGACCAGCGCCGTCCGCGCTTCGCTGTACTGACGGAACGGGATGTGCTGCATCTCGATGCCGGCACGCGCCGCGAAGACCTCGGCCGCAAGGTGGAAGACCGAGCCCGGACCGGATGAGCCGTAGTCGAGCTTTCCGGGATTGGCTTTCGCATGGACCACCAGTTCGGCCACATTCCGTGCCGGCAGGGCCGGCGCGACGGCCAGGGCCAGATGGAGGGTATTCACCGCCGCGACCGGCATGAGGTCGCGCAGCAGCTGGTAGGGACGGCGCGGCTGCAGGGTCTCGTTGATCGTCTGGTTGGTGGTGATCAGCACGAAGGTGTGCCCGTCCGGCGCGCTCTTCGCGACGTGGTCGACACCGATGGTGCCCGCGAGGCCGGGGCGGTTCTCCACGATGAACGGCTGGCCGAGTGCTGGCGACAGTCGATCGGCGAGGAAGCGTCCGACCGCGTCGCTCGACCCCGCGGCGGCGAACGGCACGACGATGCGCACCGGGCGGGTCGGCCAATCCACGCCCTGCGACCGCAGCGGCACTGGTGCTGCGAGTGCGCCGGCGAGGACGATACGGCGGCCGAGCGCCATCCTGTACTTCCTCCCGCGACGCCTTTGTTTCCGGAGGGTATGGTTGCTTTCCTCGGTAAACCAATCATCAGAATTGATGCCTGCAAGAATAAAGCATTATTTCCGGCACGTCCGGACAACCCCGAGATTTCCGCGCATCGCCCAAGGAGGACACCATGAACGCCCCCGACGCGGCCTGGAACTTCCGCCTGCTGTCGCATCACACGCTGAACGGCTTCGGCGGCATGGGCGAGGGCCTGTCGATCCAGCTTGCGAAGGACGGACGACGCATCCTGTGGACGGCGCATGAGAGCGCGCCCAAGAACTTCACCGGGATCGAAGTGACGGATCCGCGCAATCCGCGTATCGTCGTGCAGACCGAGTTGCCGCAGGCCTTCATGCGGTCGAACTCGCTTGAGGTCGTCGGCGACACCCTGGTCGTCGCCTACCAGACGCAGAAGGTCGGCCAGCAGCCGGCGGGCTTCGAAGTGTTCGACATCGGGCAACCCGAAAGCCCGAGTTCGGTCGCGTTCTTCGACGCGTCCGGACCCCATTCGCGGGGCGTCCACCAGCTGTGGTTCTGCGACGGCGAATATGTCCACCTCGCGGCCGGCGCGGCGGATTTCCAGGCGCGCCATCCGCTGGACGACCAGTGCTACCGCATCGTCGACCTGCGTAACCCGTCGAAGCCCACGGAGGTCGGCCGCTGGTGGCTGCCCGGGACGCGGGAGGGAGACGACGCGCCGCCGCCCGGGCGCCAGTCGGCGGAGCGCGACTTCGGCTTCCGGGCGCACAACACGAACGTCTATCCGCAGCGGCCGGACCGCTGCCACCTGGGCTACCTGGATGGCGGGATGATCCTGCTCGACATCGCCGACAAGTCGCGGCCGAAGCAGGTGGCGCGCTGGGACAATTCGCCGCCCTACATGGGTTTCACGCACACCGTGCTGCCGCTGTTCGACCGCCAGCTCTACGTCGTCACCGACGAATCCGTGCTGGACGAGGCCGCCGACTGGCCGAAGCTGGTCTGGATCGTGGACGGGCGGCACGAGGCCAACCCGGTCCCGATCGCCACCTGCCCGATGCCGCCGGTTGCCGACTTCAAGGGCCGCGGCGGCCGCTTCGGCGCGCACAACCTGCACGAGAACGTGCCGCTGCCGACCAGCTGGTTCTCCGACCAGGTGATCCTCGGCACCTTCTTCAACGGCGGCCTGCGCGCCTTCGACATCGCCGACCCCTACACGCCGCGCGAGATCGCGCATTTCGTCCCGGAGGCGCCGCGCGGCTCGCCGGTCGGCGCGATCCAGCTCAACGACGTGTTCGTGGACGAACGCGGCATCGTCTACACCGTCGACCGTCACATCGGCGGCCTCTACATCCTCGAGATGGATTTCTGAGCGTCTTTCCGCCCGGCGCCGGCGCCGGCATCTTTGGCCGACGGCACCGGCAATCCCGCGCGGGGCGCGTGCCGGTCGTGCTCGTCACCGGCTTCCTCGGCGCCGGCAAGACGACGCTGGTCAAGGCCTTGCTGGACGACCCCGCGGGCCGTGATACCGCGGTGGTGGTCAACGAGTTCGGCGAGATCGGCATCGACCAGGCGTTGCTCGCGCCCTCGGCGCCCGGCGGCGTCGTCCTGCTGGGCCAGGGATGCCTGTGCTGCGCAATACGCAGCGACCTGGAGACCACCTTCCGCACCTTGTTCGCCGACCGCGCGCGGGGCGCGGTGCCGCCCTTCCAACGGGTGGTCCTGGAAACCAGCGGCGCCGATGACCCGACCCCGGTCCTGCAGACTTTTTTGAACGACCGCGCCCTCGGGCGGGAGTACCACCTGCAAGCCGTGATCGCCGTGGTGGACGCGACCCACGGCATCGATGCCCCGGAAGCGCGCCGCCAGGTCGCGATCGCGGATCGCCTGGTCCTCAGCAAGGCCGACCTCGTCCCGGCGCCCGCGCTGGCGGCCCTGGAAGCGACGCTCCGCACGATCAACCCGCACGCGCCGATGCGGGCTGCCGCCCATGGCCGCGTCGCGCCGGACTTCCTGCTCGCCCCATCGGAGCTGGCATGGCCGGGCGCACTGGTGGCCGAGGCGGTGCCGGCGGTGCACACGCCCGATCTCGCGACTTTTTCCCTGTTGTTCGACTGCCCCTTCGCCTGGCGCGACCTGACCGCCGCGCTGGGCCTGCTGTGCGAGCTCCGTGGACCGGACCTGTTGCGCGTGAAGGGCCTGGCCGCCGTCGACGGGTGCAGCGGCCCCGTCGTGATCCAGGCCGTCCGCCACGTCCTGCATCGCCCCGTGGAGTTGGAAAGCTGGCCCGACCCCGCGGATACCCGGTCGCGCCTGGTCTTCGTGACGCGCGGCGGGCTGTCGCGCATGCCGGTCACGGCCCTGTTCAGCGCCGTCCAGTCGCTCGCGCGGCCGCTCCGGCCATAGACACGGCGGCAGGGAGCGCCGTCAGCCTCTTCCGCGCCCGTCTTTCTGCGACGCGGTGGGCGCCGCATCAGCCATCGCCTGCGTCCGTTGCAGCCGGCTCAGCATCGACGCCGCATAGGCCGCGTAGGGCCCGATCCAGCGTTCGTGGATCGCGTGGATGGGCAGCGCGTCGAGGTGGTTCCAGCGCTCGCGCCCGCGCCGGTCGACGGCGATCAGCCCGGCCTCCTCCAGCACCTTCAGGTGCTGCATCACCGTGCAGCGATCGAGCTCCGGCATGGCCTCGCACAGCATGCCCGTCGTCCGCGGGCCGGCCTTCAGCGCATCGAGCATCCGTCGCCGGGTGCGGTGGCTGAGCGCCTTGAACAGGGCGTCGTCGGCATCGTCGATTGACATGTTATAATTCTATAACATAAATTCCCGACGCGACGGAGGGACAAAGGGAAGCAGCGATGGAACTCACATTCACCGTCGCCGGCCGCATCGCGAAGCCGGTGGCAGAGGTGTTCGAGGCGGTGGTCGATCCCGGGCACCTGTCCCGCTTCTTCACCACCGGCGGCGCCAAGGGGCGGCTGGAGGCGGGATCGGTCGTCACCTGGGATTTCCACGACTTCCCCGGCGCCTTTCCGGTCCAGGTGGTGGAGGTGGAGCGGGATCGGCGGATCGTGCTGCGCTGGGACGCCGCGGAGGGCGCGGCCGAACCCGATGCCGCCGGCGCCCGCCGCACCACCGTCACCATGACCTTCGAAGCGTTGGCGGCTGACCGCACCCTGGTCCGCATCACCGAGCAAGGCTGGTCGAAGACGCCGGAGGGGCTGAAGGCGTCCTACGGCAATTGCGAAGGCTGGACGGGGATGCTTTGCGCCATGAAGCTCTGGCTCGAGCACGGTATCAACCTGCGCGAGGGATTCTACAGATAGGCGGCCGGCGATCAGCCGATGGCGTCGCAGAGGTAGCGGCGCACCTGGTAGGGGCCGGCGGCCATGCCGGGACAGAAGCTGGCGACCACCGGTTCGAGCCGGGTGTAGAGGTCGAGATACGCGGCATTCGCCGCCTCCAGCCGCTCCCGCGCGGCTTCGGCCTCGATGGCCAGCCGACCGAGGTCGAGGGTCAGCAGCTCGCCGTCGCGCACCACGAAGCGGCCGCCGATCATCACGTGGCGCATCGCATTCCCATCCTCGGCATGGACCAGCTGGTTGACCGTGCCGTTGTGCGGGATCCAGTTCACGTGGCGGAGCGAGAGGAAGACGATGTCGGCCTTCATGCCGGGCGCGATCGCGCCGATATCCTCGAAGCCCATGGCCCGTGCCGAGCCCACCGTCGCGGCGCGGTAGCATTCCTCGACGCTCGCCCAGGCGCGGGGATCGGGCGTCTGCACCTTGGACAGCATGGAGGCGTAGCGCATCGCCTCGTACATGTTCTGGTTGTCGGAGCAATTGGCGCCGTCGGTGCCGAGCCCGACATTGACCCCGAAATCGAGCGCGCGGCGCAGCGGGAACATGCCGTTGCCGAGCCGCATGTTGCTGCCCGGATTGTGCACCAGGGACGCGCCGCGATCGGCGGCCAGCCGCATGTCGTCGTCGTCGAGCCAGATCGCATGCGCCGCCGTGAAGCGTTCGCTCACCAGCCCCATCGCGTCCATATGCGCGAGCAAGGTCTTGCCGTAGCGCTTGATGCCGGTGATCGCCTGCACCTTGCTCTCGCCGACATGGGTGTGGACCGCGAGGCCATGCGCCTTGGCCATCTTCGCGCAGCCGCACAGGAACTCGTCCGAGCAGTGATGCGGGATGGTGGGCGCGATCGCGTAGCGGATGTCGTGCGACGCCCAGGACCAGCCCTTCAGCACATTCTCCATGGCGGACAGCGTCTGCTGCCAGGCCGGCAGCCGCAGCCGCGCCACGTCGCGCTGCAGCGCCTCCGGCAGGGCGTCATGCAGGCCGGGGATCGCTTCGTAGACGGTGCGGTCGGCGACCATCGGCGCGATCACCGCGCGCATGCCGATCCCGGCATAGGCCTCGGCGACCGCGTCCATGCCCTCGACGGTCGGCAGCGGCAGCTCGGAATAGAGGTCGTAGGCGGCGGTGCAGCCCTTCAGCACCATCTCGGCGGCGACGATTTCCGTCGCGAGCTTCTTGTCGGCCAGCGCCCGGTTGCCGCCGATCCAGGGGGCGGCGGCCAGCAGCAGCTCCAGCGTCCACTTGTCGCCCTGGCCGCGCGCCAGCCCGCCATGGCCATGGGTATGGCCGTTGATCAGGCCGGGATGGATCAGCATGCCCGCCGCGTCGACGATGCGGGCACCGGCGGGCACGGTCAGGTCGCTGCCGACGGCGCGGATCACGCCATCCTCGATCAGCACGTCGCCGGCCTCGGCGCGGCGCAGCCCGGCATCGGCGATGCGGGCGCCGCGGATCAGGGTGATACCGGGTTCATTCCTGGCCATACGGAAGCTCCTTGCGTTCAGGCGGCGAGGGCAGGGCGTTCCGCGCCGCTCGACCAGGGGAAGAGCAGCCGCTCCGCCAGCGCCACCGCCTGGAAGAGCAGGATGCCGAGGATGGCGAGGATGACCACCGCGCCGAAGGCGAGCGGCGTGCGGAAGAAGGCCATCGAGGTCTGGATCAGGTAGCCGAGCCCGGCATCGGCGCCGACGAATTCGGCGACGACGGCGCCGACCACCGAGAGCGCGGCGGCGACCTTGAGGCCGCCGAAGACGAAGGGCACCGCGAAGGGCAGGCGGATGCGGAGCAACTCCTGCACCCGGCCCGCGCGGCAGGCGCGGCCGAGCTCGATCAGCTCGGGCGGTGCCGCCAGCAGCCCGGCGACGGAAGCGACCACCAGCGGGAAGAAGGCGACCAGGAAGGTGACGATGATGCGCGGCGCCTCGTTGGCGCCGAGCGCGACGATCAGGATCGGGGCGAGGGCGACCTTCGGGATCGACTGCGTCACCACCAGCAGCGGGTAGAGGGCGGCGGCGATCCGGGCCGAGGAGGCGATCGCCATCGCGAGCGGCAGGCTGACCGCGATCGAGGCCGCGAAGCCGGTCAGCACGGTGCCGAGCGTCGCCAGCGTGTGCCGCAGCACGGTCGGCCAGGCGGCGGCGACCGCGCGGGCGATGCTGCTCGGCGCCGGCAGCAGGAATTCGGGGATGGCGAAGCCGCGGCAGGCCGCTTCCCAGAGCCCGATGACGGCGAGGAGGGCGATGATCGCCGGCAGCGCGCGCGCCATCAGGCGGCTTCCCGCGCGGCCTGGCCGCGGAAGATGTGCTCGCGGATGCGCCGCGTGGCGTCCTGGAAGCCAGCGAGCGCTTCCTGGTCGAAGCTCCGCGGCCGCGGCAGCGCGATGCGGATCTCGTCGACGACGCGGCCGGGGCGCGGTGACATGACGACGACCCGGTCGGCGAGCAGCACCGCTTCCGCGATCGAATGGGTGACGAACAGCACCGCCATCGGATTGGCGGTCCAGAGCCGGAGCAGCTCCAGGCTCATCTCCTCCCGCGTCAGTGCATCCAGCGCCCCGAAGGGCTCGTCCATCAGCAGGATGCGCGGCTCCTGCAGCAAGGCGCGGCAGATCGCGACCCGCTGCTGCATGCCGCCCGAGAGCTCCCGCGGCAGCCGCCGCTCGAACCCCGCGAGCCCGGCGCGGGCGAGCAGGGCGCGGGCGGCATCCTCGGTCGCCGGGCCGGCGCGGCGCATCAGGCGCATCGGGAAGGTGACGTTGCGCAGCACGTCGGCCCAGGGCAGCAGGGTCGGCGCCTGGAACACCATCGCGGTGTCGGTGCGTGCGCCGGTGACCGCGGCGCCGTCGATCGCGACCCGGCCGGCGCTCGGGCGCACCAGGCCGGCGACCAGGCGGAGCAGCGTCGACTTGCCGCAGCCGGAGGCGCCGACCACCGCCACGAACTCCCCGGGTGCGACCGTGAGCGAGACGCCCGCCAGCGCTTCGACGAGGCTGCCGTCGCGGCCGGCGAAGCGCTTGCCGACGGCATCCAGCGCGATCACGGCAGCAGCGCCGTCGTCACCGCCTGGGTGGGGTCCCAGCCTGCATTCAGCTGCAGGCTCTCGGCGACGATGCGCCAGGTGAAGGCGAGGCGCTCGGCCTCGAAGCGGCCGAGGCCGGTCGCGCGCTGGTGGTCGTTGAAGACGAAGCCCATGGTGGCGCGCAGGCTGCCTTCGCAATCATCCTGCTCGACCTCCGCATTGCGGGCGACGTGCAGGCGGCAGGCCTCGGCCTGGTTGGCGTTGGCCCATTCGAAGCTGCGCTGCGCGCCGCGCAGGAAGCGGCGCACCAGGTCCGGGTTGCGCTGGATCGTGTCGTCCGACGTGATCAGGCTCGCGGCATAGATCGCGAAGCCCGTTTCGACGAAGGGCAGCGCCAGGATTTCCTGCCCGGCGCGCTGCGCCGCCTTGTTCTGGTAGTAGTGATGGATGGAATAGAAGGGCGCGGCATCGACGCGGCGAGCGATGAGCAGGGCCGCCATCGCCGAGGCGTCGGTGTTGACCCAGGTGATGCGCTCGGGATCGGTGCCGGCGCGGCGCGCGACTTCCGGGAAATACAGGCGATGGCTGTTGCCGGGGGTGATCGCGATGCGCCGCCCTTCGAGGCCGCGGAAACTCGTGATGCCGGAGGAGCGCAGCACGAAGAGCGAATGCGGCGAATGGGTATAGACCGCGGAGATCGAGCGCACCGGGACGTTCTGCTGGGCGCGGGCGGCGAGCACCGCGCCGACATCGGCGACGCCGAAGGCGGCCGCCCCGGCGGCGACCTTGGTCACCGTGTCGCCGGAGCCGTAGCCGCGGGTGAGCGACAGCTCGATCCCCTGTTCGCGCCAGAAGCCGCGGGCGGCGCCGGCGAAATAGGCGGCATGCTCGCCGGTCGGGATCCAGTCGAGCTGGAGCAGGGCGCGGTCCTGCGCGGCGGCCGGCCGGGCGGCGGCCAGCAGCAGGATGGCGAGCACGGCACAGATCCCAGGCTTCATGCGGTATCCCCTTCCATGGCGCGGCCGCGGTGGGGCGTTCTCCCAGGCTGTATGCAAGGCCAAGCCGGCGCGCCGCGCAAGGTCGTTTCATGGTCCCGGGGTTCCGCCGCGGCCGGGGAGGCGGCATAAGCCCGCCCGCGGAGGTTTCCTTATGCAGCGTCTTCTCGATGGCTATCGCCGCTTCCGGACCGAGGTGTGGTCCACCGAGCGCGCCCGCTACGAGGCCCTGTCCCGGGAGGGGCAGAGCCCGGGGACGCTGGTGATCGCATGCTCCGACTCCAGGGTCGACCCGGCGACGGTGTTCGGCGCGGGCCCGGGCGAGCTGTTTGCCGTGCGCAACGTCGCCGGCCTGGTGCCGCCCTTCACCCCCGATGCCGGCCATCACGGCACCAGCGCGGCGCTGGAATACGGCGTCCGGGTGCTGAAAGTCGCGCGCATCGTGGTGCTGGGCCATGCGCAATGCGGCGGCGTGCGCGCCATGGTCGAAGGCGCGCCGCGGGAGGCGCAGGATTTCGTCGCCCCCTGGATGGCGCTCGCCGCACCGGTGCTGGAATGCGTGCCCGTCGGCCTCGAAGGCGATGCGCTCCTGCATCATTGCGAGGAGGAGGTGGTGCGCCTGTCGCTGCGCAACCTCATGACCTTCCCCTGGATCGCCGAAGCCGTCGCGGAAGGCCGGCTGGCGCTGCACGGCTTCCGCTTCGCGATCCACACCGGCGTGCTGGAGAAGCTCGAGGACGGGCGCTTCGTGCCGGTCGCCTAGATGGCGCGGCCGGCCGGTGCGGCCGCCGCGACGATGCGCGCGATCGCCGTCCTCAGGGACGTCGTACCGCGCCGCTTTTCGCTGCCATCCTGGTAGGTGACCAGGCCGTTGGCGATCCCCTCGTACATGCCGAGAAGCGCGCTCGCGATCTCCCGGGGCACGCCGCCTTCGGCCAGCAGCGCGGCGCGGCGCTCCGGCGGGACCGGCAGCGGCACCACCGGGCGGCCGAGGACCTCCGCGAAGGCCGATGCCACATCGCCGGCGCTCCACTCCTCCGGCCCGCCCAGCTCCACGATCCGCTTCCCGGTCCAGTCTTCGCACAGCAGGGACGCGGCCGCGCGCCCGACATCGATGGTGCTCACCATCGGGATGCGCTGGGAGGGTTCGAGGAAGGTCGGCAGCACGCCGTCCGAGAGGACGGCGCCCGCCACCTCGCCCCAGGTCTCGACGAAGTAGCCGGGGCGCAGGAAGACGGTCGCCGGCACCGCCCCGTCGAGCAAGGCCTCCAGCCGGTTGAGGGTGGCGATGATACCGGTGCCGGCGGCGTGCTGCGCCCCGATGGAGGACAGGATGACGGCCTTGGGCAGATGCGCCCGCCGTGCCGCAGCGGCCAGCGCCGCACCGATCTCGGCCGTACGGGCGAAGGGATCGCCGCTCGTCGGCGGCGGGTTGAGCAGGAAGGCTCCGGACGCGCCCTGCAAGGCATCGGCCATCGCATCGGCATCCTCGAAGCGCGCGACCGCGACCTCCGCACCGAGGGCTGCCCATTGCCCGCCCTGGTCCGGGCGGCGCAGGACGACGCGCACGGCCTCGCCGCGTTCGATGAAAGCGCGCGCCGTCTCGCCGCCGGCCCGTCCATTTGCGCCAAGCACCACATGCATGATGGCCACTCCTTCGGTTCGCTCGATGGCCAAGGAGATAGGCGCCGGCCCTTTCATGCGTCCAATGCATGATGCATATAGTCAGCATGCGCGAACTGGATTTACGCCGGATCGACCTCAACCTGCTGGTGGCGCTCGAGGCGCTGCTGGAGGAGAGAAACGTCACGCGCGCCGCCCAGCGGCTCGGCATGAGCCAGCCGGCCGCGAGCCGGGCGCTCGGGCGATTGCGCGCGCTGTTCTCGGACGCGCTGCTGGTCGAAGGACCGGGCGGCTACCTGCTCAGCGCCCGCGCCGAGGAGGTGCGCCCCGTGCTGGGCCGGATACTGGCCGGCGTCGGAGAGATGCTGGAAGCGAACGCCTTCGACCCCGCGACGGCAACGGGCCAGATCCGGCTTCTGATGCCCGACCTCCAGGCCGCCGTACTCGCGCCGCCCTTGCTTGCCTGCTTCTCGCGCGAGTCGCCGTTGCTCGATCTCGACATCGGCCCACCGGGCACGAACGCGATCGACGCGCTGGAGCAGGGCGTCGTGGATGCGATCGTCGGGCTGATCGATGCAGCGCCGGCCGGCATCCACCGCCGCCGCCTCTACGACGAGGAGCTCGTGACGCTCCTGCGGGCGGATCACCCCGCCCTCGCCGGACCGCTCACGCTCGACCGTTTCCTCGCCCTCGAGCATGTGGTGGTGAGCGTCACCGGTGTCGGGCCCGCGCCTGTCGATGCATTGCTGGCGCGGATGGGGCGGACGCGGCGGGTGCGGCTGCGCGTGCCGAACTTCTTCGCCGCCGTCGAAATCGCCGCCCGCTCCGACCTCGTCATGACCTTGCCGTCGAGCCTGGCACGGGCGGCCGCCGACATGCGGCGCTTCGTCTCCCTGGCCCCGCCGCTCGATCTCGGCCGGTTCACGATGAGCCTCGTCTGGCACGCGCGCCAGCAGGACGCGCCCCGGCACGTATGGCTGAGACGTGCCGTCGTCGCGGCGGCGACCGAGGTGTCGGAGCCGCCTCAGGCTTCGGCGAGCGCCGCCAGCACCGCGTCCCGGCGCGGGATCGGCGCCACCGCGCCATAGCCGGTGGTGGCCAGCGCGGCTGCCGTATTGGCGTAGCGGGCCGCATCCTCCGGCGCATCGCCGGCGAGATGACGGGCGAGGAAGGCACCCGCAAACGTGTCGCCGGCGCCGGTCGCGTCGACCGCCTTCACCTTGCGCCCCGGGAGGATGCGCCGGCCTTCCCGCGTGGCGACCATCGCGCCCTTCGCGCCGAGCTTCAGCAGCACCAGCGGCGCGAGCGTCAGATAAAAGTCGGCGACCGCGTCGGGATCGGTCAGGCCGGTCAGCGCCTCCGCATCCTCGAGGGAGGGGAAGGCGATGTCGGCCATGGCGATCGCGGCATGGATCACCGCAGCGGCGCGGGCGACAGGCCATAGGCTGGCCCGCAGGTTGGTGTCGTAGGAGACGGCGACGCCCGCCTGCTTCGCGACCGCGATCGCATGGAACACCGCGTCGCAGGCGCCGGCGGAGATCGCCTGGCTGATGCCGGAGACGTGCAGGATGCGGGCCTGCCGGATCGCCGCTTCGGGCACGTCGGCCGGCGTCATGCGGGCGGCGGCGCTGCCGGTCCGATAGAAGGTGAAGTGGTGGCCGGCCTCGTCATGCGTCACGAAATAGATGCCGGTCGGCGCCGCCGGGTCGCGCTTCACCGTGCCGGCGTCGACGCCCTCGGCCTTCCAGAGGCGGAGGAAGGCGCGGCCGGGCGCATCCTCCCCGATCGCGCTGACATAGCCGGCGCGGGCGCCGCTGCGGGCGGCGGCGATCGCGGCGTTCGAGGTGTCGCCGCCATGGCCTTCGAGGTAGAGCACCCGCCCGTCGGGCTCCGGCGGCCGCTGGTTGAACTCCAGCATGGGTTCTCCCATGCACAGGATATCCGCGCTCATGTCGTGGCGGTGCCCATGGCCGCATGCGCAGCGGCGATGACGGCGCCGCGGTCGCCGGCAGCGATCAGCGCCTCGTCCACCAGCTTGCCACCGATGCCGACGAAGGCGGCCCCGGCCGCCAGGTAGTCCGGCAGGTTGCGGGCATCGACGCCGCCGGTGGGGCAGAACGCCACCTCCGGGAAGACCGAGCGCAGCGCCTTCACATGCGCCGGGCCGCCGGCCGAGGCGGCGGGAAAGACCTTCACCACATCGGCGCCGGCGGCGATTGCCGCCCGCACCTCGGTCGGCGTGAAGGCGCCGAGCATGGCGCAGGCGCCGGCAGCCTTCGCCGGTCCCACGATGGCGGGGTCGACCCAGGGGCTGACCAGGAAGCGCGCTCCGGCATCGAGGCAGGCGCGCGCCGCCGCCGCATCCGGCACGGTGCCGGCACCGATCAGCAGCGCCGGATCGCTCGCCAGCGCCCGGATCAGCGCCGGCGCATCGGGCACCGTCATCGTGATCTCGAAGATCCGGAGCCCCGCTTCCTGCAGCCAGGCGACGGCGGTCGCGGCGCGGGCAGCGGTCGAGGTGCGGACAACCGGTATGAGCCGGGCCGCGCGGAAGGTTGCAATCAGCGGGTGTACGCCGCCCTCAGGTCTCGCCATGCTCGTCTCCCGCCCATGCCGAGGTGATGGCAGCGCGGCGGAAGCGGGAAGGCAAGGGGGGTCGGTTCAGCCCTGGCTCGCCAGCCAGCGCGACGCCGTGCCTTCGAGGCGCCGGGCGGCGGCATGCGCCTCGCCGATCTGGCCGCTGAGCGTGCCGAGCTGGTGCTGATAGGCTTCGGTGCCGCGGCGGAGCCCGTCGACGGCGCCGGCGAGCTCGCTCATGGTGGCGCGGAAGCCTGCCATCGCGACCGCCTGGGCTTCCAGCGCCTGCTCCAGGCCGCGGATTGCCAGGCGCAGGCGATCATCGTCGCGTGCGGGAAAGGCCAGGACCGAGGCTTGGACGGTGGCGCCGCTCAGCATTGTCTCATTTCCCGCAAATCATCGCCGTGAACCCATCATGGGCCACGGCGTGGGACGAGCGCAATGGTAAAAAACCGGTAAACGGGGCGGCGGCATTCGCTGCCGCCCCGCCTGGATATCAGATCCCGTCGGCGCTTCGCGCCATGACGTTGCCGGCAGCGGCGGTCGCCGGCGTCGGCAGCGGCGCGTTGCCGCCCTTGGCGGCAGGCAGCACCAGCGCCCGCTTGTTCGGCATCGCGGCGATCAGGCTGACCGCGACGGCGGCGAGGTAGGGCACCGACTGCACCAGCAGCACCGCGGTCCAGAGGATCGCCTCCCAGGTGCCGCCGCGATGGACGATGGTGACGCCGATCGCGGAGCCCCAGAGCAGCGCCAGCAGTGCGAGTTCCTCCCGCGCCATGACGAGGCCCTGCACCAGCGCCGGCGCATCCTTCATCTTCGGCGTGCGCAGGAAGGGCGCGCGCCTGGTGAAGATGCCGGCCAGCACCGCCTTGCCGATGGTGTGGGTCAGCGCGAGGCCCGCGAAGGCCGCCCCGATCCGGTCGCGCCAGCCGCAAGGCACCCGCGCCGCATAGAGCGCCATGATCTGCACCAGCTTGAAGACGAAGAGCCCGATGCTCGGCAGCATGAAGAGCAGGATCGGGAATTCGTCCGAGAGACCGATCGTCGTCAGGAAGGTGCGCAGGCCCGGCAAATCGACCGTCTGGAAGCCGAAAGGCAGTTCCAGGCCCGGCCGCGTCAGCGGGATGCCCATGAGGCCGATCGACCACCAGATGCCGCCGAGCACGAACATCAGGCCGAGCGCATCGCCGAGCCAGGGCATCCAGCCCATGACGAAGTGCCAGCGCTGGCCCCAGGTCAGGTCGCGGCGGGCGGGGTTGAACAGGGCGCCGAGATGCCCCTTCACGATCTGCACCGCGCCATAGGCCCAGCGGTGGCGCTGCTTGCGGTAGGCGGCGAAATCGTCCGGCATCACGCCGCGGCCCATGCTGTCCGGCACGTAGACCGCGTCCCAGCCCTGGCCCATCAGCTTCAGGCCGAGCTCGCTGTCCTCGCAGATGCACCACTCCGCCCAGCCGCCGGCGTCCAGCATCGCGGCCTTGCGCACCAGGGTCATGGTGCCGTGCTGGATGACGGCGTTGCGCTCGTTCCGGGTGACCATGCCCGCCTTGAAGAAGCCGGCGTACTCCCAGAACATCATGCGCTTGAACAGGCTCTCCTTCGCGTCGCGGTAATCCTGCGGCGACTGCGTGAAGCCGACCTTCGGGTCGTTGAAGAAGGGCGCCATGCGGCGGAGCCAGTCCGGGTTGACGATGTAGTCGCTGTCGATCACGCCGACCACCGCGGCATCCGGCGCCGTCTCGCGCAGCGCGAAGTTCAGCGCGCCGGCCTTGAAGCCAGGCCACTTGCCCAAGTGGAAGAAGCGGAACTTCGGACCCAGGCGGGCGCAATGCTCGGCCACCGGCTCCCACAGCGCCGCGTCCTTGGTGTTGTTGTCGATGACCAGGACCTCGTAGTCCGGGTAGTCGAGCTCGGCCAGCGCATCCAGCGTCTGGCGCACCATGTGCGGCGGCTCGTTGCAGATCGGGATATGGATCGAGACCTTGGGCAACGGCATGTCGCCGGGCGCCGGCAGCGCCGGCCAGCGGCGCTTCCAGACCCGGCCGAAGATCGTCTCGGCCATCTCGAAGCTGTCGGACAGCAGCAGCGCCAGCAGCAGAATTTGGCCCGCGACCAGCACGCCCCAGACCGCGGCGGCCGAGGCCGAGAGATAGGTCTCGCTCATCGCCAGCAGGGTCAGCGTGGTGCCGGCGACAAAGAGTTGCGCGAGGCCGGCCAGCATCAGCTTGCCCTGCCAGCGGATGTCCGGCCGGCGCTTGAGGAAGAAGAAGCTGGCGGCGAAGGCGAACAGCGTCGCCCCACCCGCCCAGAGCGGCCAGGAGGGCGTCTCCGAGACCGTGCCCGTCAGGCTCCATTTCGGCTGCCGGTCGAGGTCGAGCATGCCCCAATGGCCGGCGGCGCGGCCCTCGAAGCTCACCTTCCAGGGCTGGTCGAAGGCTTCCATGACGAAGTAGGTGAGGCCGCGGCGCTCGGCCTCGACGAAGAAGCGGCGCATGAACTCGGCCTGGTTGACCCGCGTCGCGCGCGCGGCGCCGATGTCGCGGCCGGCCGACGGCCAGCCGACCTCGCCGATCACGATCGGCTTGCCCGGGAAGCGGGCGGCGATCTGGTCGAGCTTCTCCATGATGAAGCGCAGCGCGCCGTCGACCGGCAGCCCTTCCCAGTAGGGCAGCAGGTGGATGGTGATGAAGTCGACCGATTGCGCGAGCTCGGGGTGGTCGAGCCAGACGTGCCAGGGCTCGGCGGTCGAGACCGGCTGCCGCACCTGGCGGCGGACCTGGTTCATGTAGCCGATCAGCTGCTGCGGGGTCAGGTCGCCGCGCAGCACCGCCTCGTTGCCGACCAGCACGCGGTCGACGTTGCGGTTGGCCTGGGCGGTCTCGATCAGGCGGCGCACCTCGACCGCGTTGCGGTCGAGCCGGCGGTCGAGCCAGGAGCCCAAGGTGACGCGAAGGTCGAGGCCCTGCGCGGCCGCGAGTTCGGGGATGCGCTCCAGGCCGCCATGCACCGCATAGGTGCGGATATTGCGGGTCAGCGGGGCGACGGTGCGGAGGTCGCCGGCGATCTCCTCGGCGGTCGGCCAGTTGCTGCCCTCGGCCGACTGGCCGCGCTGATAGGGCGCGAAGGCGAGGCCGTTCACCTGGCCGTTGAAATCGGGCATCGCCGCGGGGCGGTTCAGCGCCCACCAGGCGCCGAGATGCGCCAGCGCCACCAGCGCCAGGATGGCGAGCGTCGCCGGGTTCAGCAGGGAACGCACGCGTCCCCTCTCGGTCCTGGCCTGCGGGTGCGGTCGGACGGGTGCGTTCATGGACGCCATCACTCCGAGGCGCGGGTATCATCCTCCCCGGGCTGCTCCCGGCGCGGGCGGCCGGGCGAGACGGGGCGATGCGTCGTGCCTTCGGGATGATCAAAGCCGCGCAAAGAGGCGCCGACCGGACCGGATCATGGCGATTTTGCGGCGCAATATGTCGTGAGCGGGGGACGGGCCTGCGTCCGGGGCAACGGCGCCAATTCCGGCGGAGCGCATTCTGCCGTAGAAGCCCGCCATGGCGGTCGGGCTCGAAATCCTCATCATCCTCGTCCTGGTGCTCGTGAACGGGCTGTTCGCGATGAGCGAACTCGCGATCGTCTCGGCCCGACGCTCCCGGCTCCAGGCCGAGCAGCGGCGCGGCAGCGAGGGGGCGGCGGCGGCGCTGGCGCTGGCCGACGATCCGCAGCGCTTCCTGCCGACCGTGCAGGTCGGCATCACCATGGTGGGCGTCCTTGCCGGCGCCTTCGGCGGCGCCCGGCTCGGCGCCAAGCTGGGCGAGGTGCTGGCCGTCATCCCGGGGCTCGCGCGCTATGCCGACGAAGTGGCCTTCGCGCTGGTGGTGCTGCTGATCACCTACATGTCGCTGATCCTGGGCGAACTGGTGCCGAAGCAGCTGGCGCTCCGGAACCCGGAGCGGATCGCGAGCCTGGTCGCGCGGCCGCTCTCGGCGCTCTCCCGCATCTCGGGCCCGGTCGTCTGGGTGCTCGCCCATTCCTCCGCCTTCGTGCTGCGCGCCTTCGGCGCCACCCGGATGCCGGACCAGGGCGTGACCGAGGAGGAGGTGAAGGCGGTGGTCGCCGAGGGCGCCCAGGCCGGCGCGCTCGAGGATGAGGAGCGGCACATGATCGAGCGCGTGCTGCGCCTGGCCGACAAGCCGGTGCGCGCGCTGATGACGCCGCGGCCCGAGGTCGCCTGGATCGACCAGGCCGACACGCCGGAGATGCTGGCCGACCGCCTGCGCGCCGAGACCGTCACCCGCTTCGTCGTCTCCGACGGCCGGGTCGACAACGTCGTCGGCGTGGTGATCGCCAAGGATCTGCTCGACCAGCTGCTGCGCGGCGAGACGCTGTCGCTGGCGGCCGCCCTCCGCCAGCCGATGGTGCTGCCGGACACGCTCTCGGCGCTGGACGCCATGGAGCGGCTGAAGGGTGACCGCGTGGGCCTGGCGCTGGTGATGGACGAATACGGCAGCTTCGAAGGCGTGGTCACCGCGTCGGACCTGCTGGAGGCGATCATCGGCGAGCTGGAAGCGGCACCGCGGCCGGGCGATGCCGGGGCGGTGACGCGCCATGACGGCAGCCTGCTGCTCGACGGCATGCTGCCTTCGGACGAGCTCCGGGCGCGGCTCGACCTGCCGCAATTGCCGGCCGCCGGCACCTATCACACCGTCGCCGGGCTGATGCTGGCGCTGCTGAAGCGGGTGCCGAAGGAAGGCGACCGCATCGCCTGGTCCGGCTGGCGCTTCGAGATCGTCGACATGGACGGACGCCGCGTCGACAAGGTGCTGGCGGTCCGGGACGAGACGCCGCTCGCTTAGCTCATGCTTTCGATCATCTCGCGGACCCGCGGGTAGATCTCGTTCTGCCAGCGGCGGCCGTTGAAGACGCCGTAATGGCCGACGCCGGTCTGCAGGTGGTAGTGGCGCATGTTGACCGGGATGTCGCGGCAGAGGTCGAGCGCCGCCATGGTCTGGCCGACCGAGCAGATGTCGTCCCGCTCGCCTTCCACCACCATGAGCGCGGCACGGCGGATCGCCTCCGGCCGCACCTTGCGGCCCCGCCATTCGAGGCTGCCGGTGGCGAGCTGGTGCTGCTGGAAGATGCGGGCCACGGTCTCGAGGTAGAAGGCGGCCGGCAGATCCATCACCGCGAAGTATTCCTCGTAGAACTCGGCATGCGCCGCGGCGGCCGCGTCGTCGCCGATGAACAGGCTCCGCACCTGGCCGATATGCGCCCCCAGATGCCGGCCCGGATTCATGCTCATGAAGGCCGCGAGCTGGGTGTGGCCGGGATAGACGCGGCGGCCGCCGCCGGCGAAGCGCCAGGGGACGGTGGCGATCAGGGTCCGCTCGAACCAGGCGATCGGGTAGTCGTTCGCCAGCTTGTTGACCTTGGTCGGCGCGACGCGGGTGTCGATCGGGCCGGCCATCAGGGTCATGCTGCGCGGCGCGGCGCGGTCGCGGTCCTCGGCCATGATGGCCGCCGCCGCCAGCACCGGCACCGAAGGCTGGCAGACCGCGAGCACATGCGATCCCGGGCCCATGGCGCGCAGGAAATCCATGATGTGGGCGACGAAATCGTCGAAGCCGAATTCGCCGGCGGCGACCGGTATGTCGCGCGCGTTGTGCCAGTCGGTGACGTGGACGTCGAAATCCGGCAGCAGCGTCTCGACCGTGCCGCGCAGCAGGGTCGCGAAATGTCCCGACATGGGGGCGGCGACCAGCACCTTCGGCTGCTCGGCGGCCCCTTCCTTGGCGAAGCGCAGCAGGGTCGCGAAGGGCGTCGTCGCCACCGCCTCCTCCCGCACGGGCACTTCCCGGTTGCCGAGGCGCGTTGTCGCGAAGCCGAAGGGCGGGCGGCGATGGGTGATCGCGAGGTGGCCGAACACGTCGAGGACGGCCGCGAGCTGGCGGAGCGGAAAGGCCTCGGGCGCCTGCCCGGCGCCGGCAAACAGCAGGCGGGCGGCGGCGCGCGCGGCACCGCGCATCGGCTTCGCGAGCTCATCCTGCAGGCTGGCCAGGCTGTAGAGCATTCGGCATCCCGTGCGGCGCGGTATCCACAGTATCCTGCGACCGTCATGGTTGATATCCTCTTCACCGCAGGCAGCGGGAGCGGGGCATGGCGGAAGCGACGCTGTTCATCACCAGCCGGAACTACTCCTCCTGGTCGCTGCGCGGCTGGCTGCTCTGCCGCATCTCCGGCATCGAATTCCGGGCGGAATCGATCTCGCCCGACGATCCGCGCGTGAAGGAGGAGCTGCTGATGCGCGCCTCCTCCATCCGCTACCCGGCGCTGGTGCATGACGGGGTGAAGGTCTGGGACACGCTCGGCATCGCCGAGTACCTCGCCGATGCCTGTCCCGAAAGCCGGCTGCTGCCGGAGGGCAAGCAGGAGAGGGCGCTCTGCCGCTCGATCTCGGGCGAGATGCATTCGGGTTTTTCGGCACTCCGCTCCTCGCTGCCGATGAACATCCGGGCGCGGCGCCCGGGCTTCCGGATCTGGTCCGGCCCGCGCGGGGACATCGCCGCGGTCAATGCGATCTGGGAGGATTGCATCGCGCGTTCCGGCGGGCCGTTCCTGTTCGGCGACCGGCCCTCGATCGCGGATGCGATGTACGCGCCGGTGGTCAGCCGCTACCTGACCTACGACGTCGCGATGGAAGGCGCCTGCCGCGTCTTCGCCGATGCGGTGCTCGGCTGGGACGCGATGCAGGACTGGATCCGCGACGCGCTCGACGAGCCCGAGGAGATCGCCGAGCTGGATATCGAGTTCTGAGCGTCCGATGACCGGAGGGCCGAAGGCCCCGGAGGTCTGAATCGGCCGCTCCACTGACAAGGGCTCAGGGCCGCGGCGGCGCCGTGGTCCAGGCGTCGGGCGCCGGCACCGGGGCGGTTCCCGCGGCATCGGCGGTGCCGAACTCGGCGGGGCCGACCACCTCCAGATACTCCATGTCCGGCGAGTAGTCGTACAGGTAGTGCACGATCCCGGGCCGCTGGTGGACGCAGTCGCCGGCTTCGACCAGCGTCTCCTTGTCCTCGTACATGAACTTCGCCCAGCCCTTCAGCATCAGCACGATGTGGAACTCGGCCTGGTGGGTGTGCCAGCCGGTGCCCTCCTCCGGCGCCTCGTTGGCGCGGACGAGCTGGGCGATCACGCGACCGCCGGTCGCCGCGGCGACGCCGAGGTCGCGGTATTCGAAGAAGGCGCGCAGCCCGTCGAGCCGCCAGGGCGTGTCGCCGGGTTTCACATGGGAGAAGAGATTGACCTGCGGCTGGTCGAGCATGGCTGAGCCTCCTCTGGCGGCCACGCGGCCGCGCGTCGGTTCCTCGGGTCTGGCCGCTTCCTCGGAGGCATCTTCGCGCCATGCTCCGCCACTCGGCAAAGGAAATCGCTGCACCGCAGCATGAAAGCTGCCGGACTTCCGGGGAGAGGCCCCGCCGCCTATCTTCGGCGCCATGAAGACGAGGAAACGGGCATGACGGTGCAGGGGTTGGGCGCGCGGCAGGACGATCCGGACGAGGCGCAGCGCATCCGCGTCCTGCACGCGATCGAGCGCAAGCTGCTCTGGCTCTCCTCCTGGATGATCCATACTGCGAACCACGTCCGGCCGAACCGCGACGGGCTCAAGGTCGGCGGCCACCAGGCCTCCTGCGCCTCGATCATCTCGGTGATGACCGCGCTCTACTTCAACATCCTGAAGCCGTCGGACCGGGTGGCGGTGAAGCCGCATGCCGGGCCCGTCTTCCACGCCATCAACTACCTGCTCGGCCGCCAGAGCCGGGAGAAGCTGTCCACCTTGCGCGAATTCGGCGGCATCCAGCCCTATCCCTCCCGCGTCAAGGACGGGACCGAGGTCGATTTCTCGACCGGCTCGGTCGGACTGGGCGTCGCACTCGCGACCTTCGGCTCTCTGGTGCAGGACTACGTCCACCTGCATGGCCTGGCGCGGCCGGACGTGCCGGCCGGCCGCCATGTTGCGCTCGTGGGCGATGCCGAGCTCGACGAGGGCAACATCTACGAAGCGCTGCTCGAGGGCTGGAAGCACGACATCCGCAATGTCTGGTGGGTGGTCGACTACAACCGCCAGAGCCTCGACAGCGTGGTGCCGGACCGGCTGTTCGGCCGCATCGAGGGCCTGTTCCGCGACATGGGCTGGAACGTCGTCACCCTGAAATACGGCCGCAAGCTGCAGGCGGCCTTCGCCCGCGAGGACGGGGAGGCGCTGCGCCGCTGGATCGACGATTGCCCGAACAGCCTCTATTCGGCGCTGACCTTCCAGGGGGGGGCCGCCTGGCGCAACGCGGTGCTGGCCGAGCTCGGCCGCAGCGAGGGCGTTCGCGCGATCATCGACCCGCTCTCCGATGACGAGCTGTCGGCGCTGATGACCAACCTCGGCGGCCACGACATCGAGACCCTGACCGAGGCCTTCCGCGCCCAGGATGCGGAAGGCGACCAGCCGACCTGCTTCATCGCCTACACCATCAAGGGCATGGGCCTGCCCTTCGCCGGCCACAAGGACAACCATGCCGGGCTGATGACGAAGGAGCAGATGGAGGCCTTCCGGCAGGAGATGGGCATCCGCGACGGGCATGAGTGGGACCTGTTCGAGGGCCTCGGCATCCCGGAGCCGGAGCTCCGCGCCTTCCTGGCCGAGGTGCCCTTCGCCAAGCCGATCGCACCCGAGGGGCGGGCACTGGCGAGTGCCACCGTTGCCGTGCCGAAGCTGCTGCCGGCGCCGAAGATGCCGCCCGGGCGGAAGCTCGCGACCCAGACCGCCTTCGGCGAGATCCTGGCCGAGATCGGCCGCGGCCAGGGCGAGTTCGCCGATCTCGCGTCGCGGATCGTCACGACCAGCCCGGACGTCACCGTCTCCACCAATCTCGGCCCCTGGGTGAACCGCCGCGGCATCTTCGACCGGCACAAGAAGAACGACGTCTTTCGCGACGCCAAGCTCGCCTCCGCGCAGCGCTGGGGCATGTCGCCGGAGGGGCAGCATGTCGAGCTCGGCATCGCCGAGCAGAACCTGTTCCTGCTGCTGGGCGGGCTGGGCCTCGCGCACAGCCTCTATGGCGCGCGGCTGCTGCCGATCGGCACCGTCTACGATCCCTTCGTCAATCGCGGCCTCGATGCGCTGATCTATGGCTGCTACCAGGATGCGCGCTTCCTGCTGGTCTCGACGCCCTCCGGCCTGACGCTCGCCCCCGAGGGCGGCCAGCACCAGTCGATCAACACGCCGCTGATCGGCATGGCCCAGGACCGGCTGGCGAGCTACGAGCCGGCGCATGCGGACGAGCTCGCGATCCTGCTGCGGCATTGCCTGGAGCACATGCAGAAGCCGGATGGCAGTGCGGCCTGGCTGCGGCTGTCGACCCGTGGGCTGATCCAGCCGGAGCGAAGGCTCGATGCCGCCGCGGTGATCGCCGGCGCCCATTGGGTGGTGCCGCCGGCTCCGGGGGCGCGGATCGCGATCGCCTATCAGGGCCCGGTCGCGACCGAGGCGGAAGCGGCCTTCGCCGAGCTCGCGGCGGAGGAGGCGGGCGCCGGGCTGCTCGCGATCACCAGCCCGGACCGGCTGCACGCCGAATGGCTGAAGGCGCGGCGGGCCGGGCGCGGCGGCGCCCCGGCGCCGTCGCATATCGAGCGCCTCCTGGCGCCGATGGCGCCGGGCTCGGCGCTGGTGACGGTGCTCGACGGGCATCCGGCGGCGCATGCCTGGCTTGGCGCGGTGCGCGGCCAGCGGGTGGTGCCGCTCGGCGTCGACCGCTTCGGCCAGTCCGGCGACATCCCGGCGCTCTACGCCGAATACGGCCTCGACGAGAGCGCCATCCTCGATGCCTGCGCGGAGGCGCTGCTGGCAGTCTGAGCGGCATCCGATGACCGCAGGGTTCCGACGTATGCGTCGGACGGCCGGAGGTTCTGAATCGGGGGGCTGCTTCGAGCCTCGGGGATTTTGTTGCAACAGAAATCGTTTGCCCGACGCAGATTTTGTTGCTACATTTACCTGTGAGGATTGAGTTCGACCCGGCCAAGGACAGCGCCAACAGGGACAAGCATGGTTTGTCCCTAGCAGATGCCGAGCGTATGGATTTCAACACGGCGGTTTATGCGCCGGACGACCGATACGACTACGGCGAGGATCGCTTTCAGGCCCTCGGCTTGATCGGCGACCGGCTGCACATGTTGGTGTTCACCGTGCGCGGCGACGCATTGCGCGCGATTTCACTCCGAAAGGCCAGCCCTCGAGAGGTGAAGGCGTATGACGACGAACAAGGCTAAGCCGCTCGCCGGCTTCGATGAGAACCCCGAATGGACGAGCGCAGACTTTGCGCGGGCCAAGCCCTTCCAGGCAGGTTTCCCCGAGCAGCATAAGGCTTGGAAGAACCGGGGCGGCCGGCCCCCGATCGACAATCCCAAGGTGCATATTGGGTTCCGCCTGGCAGCCGACGTGGTCGACGGCGTTCGCGCGAGCGGTCCCGGCTACAACGCCCGCGTCGAGAAAGTGCTGCGCGATGCTTTGAACAAGGGCCAGATCTGAGGGGCTGGGCCTTGCCGAGACGCGGCCCGATCACGAACCGAATTGCTGCGGGTTCGAAGAGCCCGGCCATGTCACATCCGGGATGGCTGCCTCGTCCTGGTGTCGAAGGGCGCGCGTCGCGCCCCGGACATGGAGACGATGATGACCCCGCGACTGAACTTCGCCGCCGCCGCCCCGGAGATGTACCGCGCCATGCTGGCGCTGAACGAGCAGGTGGCCGCGGCCGGGCTGGAGCCCAGCCTGTTCGAATTGATAAAAATCCGCGCCTCGCAGATCAATGGCTGCGCCTACTGCATCCACATGCACACCAACGAGGCGCGGCAGCAGGGCGAGACCGAGGACCGGATGCACCTGCTCGCCGCCTGGCGTGAATCGCCGCTGTTCACCGATCGGGAGCGGGCGGCGCTCGGCTGGACGGAGGCGCTGACCCGGGTCGCCGACATCCACGCCCCGGACGCGGATTATGCGGCCGTGCAGGCAGCCTTCAGCGCCCGGGAGCAGGTGGTGCTGACCATGATGATCGTCGTCATCAACGGCTGGAACCGGCTGGCGGTCGGCTTCCGCAGTGTCCATCCGCGGGCGAGGGCGCATGCTGCCTGAGGAGGCGCTGGCAGCCTTCCAGGCGCTGCGGCCGCGGCTGACGCGCCTGGCGCACCGCATGCTCGGCTCGGCCGCCGAGGCCGAGGATGCGGTGCAGGAGGCGTGGCTGCGCTGGGACCGGACGGACCCTGCCGCGGTGCGCGATCCGACCGGCTTCCTGATCCGGGTGGTGACGCGGCTCTGCCTCGACCAGCTCGGCTCCGCCCGCGCCCGGCGCGAGACCTATGTCGGCCCCTGGCTGCCGGAGCCGGTGCTGGAGCCTGTGGAGGAAGAAGCGCCCGACCTCACCACCACGCTGCTGCTGGCGCTCGAGCGGCTGACGCCGCTGGAGCGCGCCGCCTTCCTGTTGCACGACGTCTTCGGCCTGCCCTTCGAGGCGGTGGCCGAGAGCATCGGCCGCGATCCCGCCGCCTGCCGGCAGCTCGCGAGCCGGGCGCGCGGCCATGTCCGGACGGCACGGCCGCGCCACCCGGTCGCGCCGGCGGAGGGCCAGGCGATCGCCGATGCCTTCCTCGCCGCCTCCCGCAGCGGCGACGTCGCGGCGCTCACCGCGCTGCTGGCCGAAGGCGTGGTGCTGCACGCCGATGGCGGCGGCAAGCGGCCGTCGGTGCTGAACCTGGTCGCCGGTGCGGAGAAGGTGACACGCTTCTACCAGGGCCTGGCGCGGAAGGGCGTGCAGCGCCACGCGCCGCCGCTGCACCGGGGCCTGGTGGACGGCCTGCCGGGCTTCGTCACGCTGGAGCATGACGGCGCCGCGCAGACGACGGCACTCGCGATCGAGGATGGGCGGATCGTTGCGATCTACACCATGCGCAACCCGGACAAGCTCGGCACCGTGCTGCGGGCGCTCGGGACGGGTTAGCGATCGTCGCGCGATGCAGAGCCGCCCACGACGGCCGCGAGCCGCCGTTTGGCGAACTCCGCGGCCCCGGTTTGCGTCTTCAGGGCCGCCATCCGATCTTGGGGCGGCGCGCCACTTGGCTCGGCGAGGGCGTTGAACATGTCGATATAGGTTTCAATGACGGCCGAACTGGCCCCGGCTTGGCGGAACCGGTCGGCAACCGCGTCGACGGGAAATTGTACATAGTCGAAGGATCGGCCCAGCGTTTGGCCGAAGATTGCGAGCGTCTCACCAATTGCGATCTGAACCGCGCCGGGATTGCCGGAGGCTGTTTGGTGTGAGTCACGCTGCCAGGGCGGGGGCTTCCTGATTGGCATAGTAGCGCGCTTCCGCCTCGGCGGGAGGGATGTTGCCAATCGGGTCGAGGAGGCGGCGGTTGTTGAACCAGTCCACCCATTCGAGGGGGGCGAACTCGACGGTTTCGAGGGCACGCCACAGGCCACGGCGACGGATGACCTCGGTCTTGAACAGGCCGATGACGCTCTCGGCGAGCGCATTATCGTAGCTGTCGCTCCACCTTCCAGCCCGGTGTTGCGACCACCATCTCAATCCACCCTGAACCCCGCGATCGCTGTGATGCACAAGACCCGTGCCCTGAAGGGGCCGCCGGTCGTGCAGCGCCTGCTCAAGAGCATCGAGGACAAACCCAGCATGGGCGGTCCGCGACACCCGCCAGCCGACGATCCGCCGCGTGAAGGCGTCGATGACGAAGGCGACGTAGACGAAGCCTTGCCAAGTCGCGACGTAGGTGAAGTCCGACACCCACAGCAGGTTCGGCCGCGGTGCGAGGAACTGCCGGTTCACCCGGTCGGCCGGACAA